>Ga0307377_10000026_pt1 | contig 245253 bp, 195 predicted proteins | sample TR3MG_FD_202535 | JGI IMG/M metagenome (GOLD analysis project Ga0307377, IMG submission 202535) | Soil microbial communities from Risofladan, Vaasa, Finland - TR-3 | ecosystem: Environmental > Terrestrial > Soil > Coastal area > Acid sulfate soil | place: Finland: Risofladan, Vaasa... | reverse complement strand
AGCCGGTTCCCCAGCGCACTGATCTGTTCTGCGTCCATGCCGTAAGTCCTCCAGTAATAGTTACTTGGAAGACTTCATCGGCGCACGCCGCCCAATCACTTGAGCCTAAGCGGCGCTGTAGTGTTAGTAGGGCACCGTTACCTGGCGGGCCGATTCGTGTGGCCATCGTTTCGATGGTGAACAAGGGGCGGTCCGGCGGAGAGCTGTTGGCGGAATCTGCGCTGGATCGCCTCCACCACCAGCTTTCCCAGACCGGGGCATTCAGCCTCCACGAACGGGCTGGACTTCACAAGGTCCTGGTCGAACAAGACCTGCAGATGACCGATCTCGTTGATCCGGATACCGCCGTGCCCATCGGCAAACTGGTTGGGGTCCCGTACATCGTGATTGCCAGCATCACCCAATCGGGGCTAGAGGATGGCTCGTTCAACTTGCTGGGTATGATCACCTTCGCCGAGTCAACCGCAACGTGCGAAATACAAGCGCGCCTTCTGTCGGTAGCCACGGGGCTCGTCGAGTTTACCCGCAGCGGGCGCGCGGCTGCATCCCGCTCGCATGCTGCCGTTTTCGGAATAGGTGGCGGCGTGTCCTGCGGAGCAATGCTCCTCGACAACGCCATGGAGAAGGCGGTCTGCCAGTTGGCCGCGGAGCTTCAAGATGCTGCTTATGAAAAGTCCGCAGCGCAAAACTTCAGCAAGGGAGAAGAACCATGAGATCAGCGAAATGGGTTGTAACCGTGAGCATGGCCATTGCGTTGCTCTTGTCGACCGGTTGTCTAAGGGCCGTCAAGTACGAATACGCGGGTAAGAAATATGTAACGCGTGCAGAGGCGGACGCTGCGCAGCGCAAAGTCTTGGACAACGCTCTCGCAACGTGCCGCACGGCTGATTCCAAAGCGTCAGCTCGATGCGTAGCCGTCATGCCTACGCGGTCATGGACGGAGCAGAACTACTTGAAGACGACCGGATTCGGCCCGAACGAGGATCTGAAGGACTATGTTCTCGGTACCCTTGAGCGGAGCATCGAAACCCAATATCGGATGATTGAGAAATCTAAGTGCTTCGCTGAATACAAGATCGTCTATGCCACTCTTGGAAACGGCGTTGACGAGCAACTCGCTTCCCCTGAGTCCTTCGAGATCAGGGCGGTCAGGCGGGAGTCAGACGGTGCGCGCATGTATGTACTGATCGCGCCCGGTGGCGCGCGCTCAAGAGTATTCGGGACGGTAGATGTGGATCATCTTGCGACATTCGGATGGGGCTGGTTTCAAGATCTGATCGCGGAGCTGGGAGAGGGTGATAGTTGAGCTGATGCCTGGACGGCTCGATTTCCTTGACGAAAGTGAGACTGATACATGGCACCCTGGCTTGTACGTACTGGCAGGCCTGTGGGTGCCCCGTCCTTCGCGAAGCGAAGGGCGCCGGATCGATTCTCGGGTGGCCTGTGCACCCCATGCGTGGATGTACTTATCCGTTCTCCGAGCCGTACGTCGAGGTGCGCTGGCCCACACTTTCGGGTTGTCTGCGTAAGCATGTCCTCTGCAACACCAACGTGGTGTGCGCCCGAGCGCCTCGCTTCCTGACTCAGGCATGTCCCGCCCATTGACGCAAGTCCTCGTCCCCAAGGAACGTCGGCTGGCGACACACGATGAACTCAGACGCGCGCTCCATGGTCCGTCGGTTCATTGCACGCACATCCTGCAACGCGTCTCGGTCCTGGCGGATCATGCCGCTATTGTTGACGACCAGAGCTACCTCGGAGGAGAGTGGGAAACTCAGCAATCGAAGGTCATTCTGCTCAACGTACTCAGCGTAGACGGGCCAGTCGCTCGTTACGAACGGCTGGTCAGGCGTCGTGCGAACCCACGTCCAGGTCCATTCGAGCAGACGATCCCGCAATGAGACGGCCCATACGAGTATCGCGCCGAAGGCACTGGGTTTCATGAACTCGCGTCGCGCCCTCTCCGGATCAGAACTCATCCGCCCTGTCATTGAGCACCACAAACTGACCACCGCATCCAGGTCGTTGACTTCCGTGGTCGGGAGCGAGTCGAAGTACGCTTGTACCGTAACTCCCATCATGGCAGGTGTACGCGCGGCCGTGATGCCCATAAACATGGCCACGGCTTCGCGTTCTTGCCGTGAGAGCGACTCCGGGAATTGCGCGGCTCTCCGAAGTGAAGTCCCGGCTGGGGTCTCGATGTGTTCACTAAGGAATCGTTCGAAGTCGTCCGTTCGTTCACCGTGTTGATTTAACATGCTGTAGAGGTGCGGAAACCACCCGACACCGCGGGGGGTCCTCTTCTGCCAACATCCGCTGGCACGCTCGTATACGTGGATCTTGTCAGAGAACAAGGGGTTTGCGAAGTTTCGAAGGTAAAACTGCGCGATGTAGTGGTGTCTTCTTGACCTAACCACAGTACCGATGCTCCATTCTCCGCGATGCGAAAGATGACGTAGTGACTTGCATCAAGAGTCCATTTCGCCATTCGCCGCTAGGCAGAGGTTCCGAGCATAAGCCTTTATCAGCGATATGTGCAAGCGATTGCAGGCCCGGCCAGCAACCTTTCTACAATCCGCGAGGCCGACCTCATACCTGTGATCTGCCTCTCGCGTCGGGCGCCGGCGGCGCTGCACACGCAGTTGAAGGGCTGCCTGGAACAAGTGGCGTGACCCAGGGAGCCGCTCGACAATCAACTAAGAATGGCATTGACCCCACGCAAATCGAAACCAAGGATTCCTTCTTCAGCTTAACGGGCGACGACCAATCAGGATGTAGAGGCATGGGGTCGAGCGCCCGCCGCATAACCGGTGGCGAAGGCCATCAGCAGGTTATAGCCGCCGCAGCGACCGGCGGGTGCGAGCACCTCACCGGCAAAGCACAGGCCGGGCGATATGCGGCTCTCCATTGTGTACGGATCGAGTCCTTTGGTAACCACCCCGCCGACGGTGACCATGGCCCCGTGCGGGTCGAGTGGCTTGCAGACGATCATGGTCAACGCCTTGACGCTGCCGGCCAGCAACCCGAACTCGCGTCGCGAGATCTCGCCCAGGCGCCGGGCCGGGTCGATGCCGGCGTGGCGGGCCAACTCGGCTACCAACCGCGCGCTCAACGTTGCGATCAGCCCGGCAGAAGCCAAACGGCGTTTGGGCCTGGCCTTTGAAGCGGCCAGAAACTCCTCGACGATGCGCTCTCGGGTCATATCTGGGCACAGGTCGGCCACAAGCTGCGCGCCGGGAACTTCCTGCGGTGACGACGACGCGCGGGCCAGCTCCAAACTCACGTCCAGCGCAAGTGGGCCGGATACTCCATGATGGGTAAACAGCAACGCCCCGCGCCCTGTGGCCAGCTTGCGCCCATCGCGGCGCAGGGTCATCGACGCGTCGGCTACCGAGACCCCGGCCATGCTCGGGAAGCTCGGCTCGGTGACCAGTGCGCCCAGCGCCGGGCGGGGAGCCTCCACCTCGTGGCCGAACATCCCAGCCAGACGGTAGCCGTCGCCGCAGGAGCCGGTTGACGGATAGGTCACACCTCCCGTGGCGATGATCAAGCGGCTGCACTTCCAGGCCAGGCGCGACGTCGCTACCTCGAAGCCGCCGTCCGCCAGCCGAGCGGCGCTACGCACAGCCGCGCCGGAGACGATTTCGACTTTCAGCTTGTCGGCTTCGGCCAGCAGCGCATCCAGCAGGCGACGCGATCCACCACGGACATATACGCTCCCTCTCTGCGGATCGTCCTGGTCTCGTTCGGTCTCGACGCCCAGCTCTTTCAGGAACCCAGCCAGGCTGAACGAGGCAAGCGCCTGGCGGAGGAAGCGTCCGCTGCGCCCGTAAGCCTCCAGGGCACTCGGCGCGGGCGTGGCCGGGTCCATCAGGTTGGCTCGCTTTCCGCCGGCAAGCAGGAGCTTGCGGCCTGGCTGGTCGTTCTTCTCCAGCACCACGACCGATTGCCCGCCGCGGGCGGCCGCGATGGCAGCCGACAGCCCTGCCGGCCCGGCCCCAACGATTATGCAGCAGCGACGTTTCATCTCAGCACATATCTCACTCGGTGAGTATCATAAGCGCGATCTCGCCGCTATGTTGATGGCCCCCCACGGTTCGGCCTACGCCGGCGACCCATGCCGCCGGGGAGTTCGAAATGGCCGCGTTTTCTGAGAGGCTTGACTGCCAACATCGAAATCGTCGGAATTCACTTGACGCCCTATCCTACAAAGGTACCATAATATTGGCGGCCGAAGGACGCCTCCCGGTCTGCGGAAAGGACCGAGCCCACCTTCGAGGATAATCTGTAGAAACCTTCTTTTCTGCCCATGCATGCAGGCCCGGGCGCAACGGAAAGGAAGGCGTACCATGTCTCCGTCTCTACCCCCCAGTCCCAGCCTCGAGCAGCTTCGCAATCAGGCCAAAGACCTGCTGAAGGCCCACGAGCAAGGCAGGCCCTCCTGTTGTGGTGTCCTGCGCAGACTCAAGCAGTTCGAGGGCAAGAGCGATGCCGACATCCTTGCCGGCTCGGTCGGCCTCGTGGACGTTCAGTATGCCCTTGCGATGGACTTTGGCTTTAAGAGCTGGCCGGAATTGAAGCGTTACGTCGAAAGGCAGGCAAAAGTCACGCCCGGAAAAGTCGACTACGCCCACGTTGCGCTGCGAGGCAACGGAACGGAAGCCGACTCATTCTGCCTGGCCATGCAGGAGGCGTCGCGCCTTCTGGGCCGACGCGTCACGTACGAATCGCTGCTGGCGCTGACGGCCAACGCCTTCGCGCCGGGCTTCGACACGGGCAACGACTGTAAGGAACTCTGGGTGTCCCAGGCATGGATCAGCCACGTCGGGCCCGTTCAAACGGCCTGGCAGCGGCTGGGTCTGTCGGTCGAGCCGGTGGCACTGCCGAGGCATCCGGGCCGCTCAGGCAGTCAGCAGGCCCTGCGGGCCCATCGCCAGGGCTGTGCCCACGCGATCCGCCCAATCATGGAAGCGGGCCATGTTGTCGTCACTTCAGGCGGATGGGAGACCCGCAAGGGCGCCTGGGTCGAGCCGTGGTGGGCAGGTATCGTGACACAGGTGACCGATGACGGCGCCATCCTTGGTGCTCATCTCAACGGCAAAACGGACAACGAGATCGCCGACCTCGTGCAGGGCGAGGTTTTCGCAGTTCGGCTGGTTGACCCGGAGCTGGACGAAGAAGAAGCAAACGCCGCACTGTTCCAGATCGCCGTCAGTCGAATTGAGGCCAAGGGAGAAGCTTTCGCCAGAAGGGAGTACTCCGCGTTCGGCGTGGATGCAATGGACGAGTGGATCGGGCAGATGGAGCGCGTCGCGCACTTCTGTCCTCCTTGCCAGACCAAGGCCCAAGCTGGATGGAAGAGTGCGTCGGTGGTGGCCCGCGCGATGACCCATCGAAGTGGCGTGGCTGCGGGCTTCCTGCGCGAGCAAATGCCGTCCTTCTCGCAGACTGCAAGACCCCATGTGGCCGGCGCGGCCTCGCACTACGACCAGGTTGCTCAACTGCTCGCCCCGGCCATATCGGAAAATGGATCGGAAAGCTATCGAGAGTTCATCGGCGACCTGGAAAAGCAGAAGGTTCACGCCGACAAGGTGCTCAGGCCCGTCAAGGCTGAGCTCTTGGCTGTGGCCGACGGTATGAGAAAGGCACTCGCGGCCGTGGCGTGATGGATAACGGTGGCAGGCATGTGGCCAGGCGCCGCCGCGTGAGCGGCGTCTGGCCTTCTGCCACTGCGGCAGGCGAGTTTGAAATGTCCGCCGATGCGGGCGTCCGTATGGACGCGTTCGGATGGCCTCGACGCCCGCTCGAACCGCCCTGGAGGAAGAGGTACACTTGGTCCGACCAGGCGAGTGCGGACGCTTTTTGTCATTTGCATGGAACCTGGCGACCTCTTGGCAAGACATGATGTTAGTGGAATGGACCGAACTGGCCAGTTAATCGACGAGGGCCTCGTGATTGAGGCTCAGGCTGGCAGTGCGTCTGCGTTGGACGCCCTTGTTCAGCGTTGGCAAAGGCGGATGTACGCCTACGCACGGCGACTTCTGGGCCAGGATGACAAGGCCTGGGATGCCTGTCAGGAAGCGTGGATTGGTATCGTCAGAGGGCTGCAAAAGCTGGACGATCCCAGTGCCTTTGCTGCCTGGGCATATCGAATCGTCACGAACAAGTGCAAGGACCGGCTCACCCAAGAGGCACGCGATAGATGGCTGAATCAAGAGTTTGCCGTGAATTCAAATGCCGGTCAGCGAGCGACCGAGTCAATGGAGCTCCGAGAAGCGATAGAGTTGCTCCCCGGGCACATGCAGGCAGTACTGACTTTGCGATACTTTGAAGGGTTCGCGCTCAGCGAGATTGCCGGGATCTTGGGCATCCCTGAGGGAACGATCAAATCCCGGCTGAACAGAGCGCGGGCTGAATTGAAGAGAATACTGGAGAAATGACATGAGCGACTTTGAACATGAGCTTCTGGACCTGCTGGAAAAGGATGTCAAGTTCGATCCGGCCCGAGAGGAAGTGCTGCGGCTACAGATCACCAGCGAGTTCAAGAAGAAGAAGAGACGGTTGATGATCTGGTACGTGGTCTACCACGTTGTTGCTCTTGTGATTCTGGTACCTGGCTTGAGTCAGGTTCTACACAGTACTGACCAGCTTGAGGCCATACGTGGGGTGGCCTTCCTGATCCTGGGGGCAATACTGCTGATCGTCATCAAGCTGTGGTACGTGATTAACCGTGGACGGTTGGAGGTCATGCGCGAGCTTAAGCGTCTCGAACTCCGCTTGGTGTTGGATCGGCGGCCGGCTCAGCCCCAGCAGAACCCCGCCGGGTAATGGCCTCTCGCATCAGTTATCTCGGCGGCGAGTTCGAAAACACGCCATTCGAGAGCCCGAACGTTTTTTGCCTGTTAACCAACTCGCCCTGTTAACTTGAGAGCGCGAGAGTTTGAGAGCTTTCCATTCGAGCTGCGACTGCAACCCCACGCGTCGCAGTTGAACCCCGAACGTCACGGCTACGACCCGAGAGCACGGGGGCAGGCGGCTTTACCTGTGAGTGCATTCGTACGAAAGCCCCAGTCACGAGCCTGTCTGAACAGATCGGCAAACGGCTCAGGGGGAAAGTCGTGCTTTGAACCGCCCATGCCGATTCCGGTGACTCCACAATCACGCACTTCTGGCAGCTTCTGCAAAACATCAAACTTGCGGTCGGGCGCAAGACGACCCGTGCAGCTCCTCCAACAGAGAGCTTGTTTCCATGCTGCAGGGGATACTATATTGCCGAGAGAATCGGCCGTGCATGAAGGCGGGCAGGTCGCCTACCGCGGCGTTCGGCGGAATAGAGAGAAGGCTGATGACAGAGAAGAGCACGTGGGAAGCGTTTTTTGATGCGCATGCTCCGGTCTACGAGGATAACGTTTTCACGAAGAACACACTCGCCGAGGTGGATTTCCTGCTTGAAGAGTTGTCGCTGCAACCGGGGGGCTCGGTTCTTGACGTCGGATGCGGGACAGGGCGTCACTCCATCGAGTTGGCCAGGCGTGGATATGCCGTCACGGGACTGGACCTGTCCTCGGGAATGCTTGCCCAAGCTGCCGATGCGGCCAGGGCGGCCGGTGTGGATGTGAACTGGATTCGTTCGGATGCGACGCGGTTCTCGCTTCGCGAGAAGTACGATGCTGCAATCTGTCTTTGCGAGGGAGCTTTCGGGCTTCTCGGCCAGAGCGATGATCCTATCGATCAGCCGCTGCACATCCTGTCCAATATCTCCCGAAGCCTGAAACCCCAGGCGAAAGCCGTGCTCACCGTGCTCAACGGAGCGGCCATGCTTCGCAGGTACACGAATAAGGACGTGGCGGAGGGACGCTTTGACCCGCTGGCTATGGTTGAGTCGTCGGAACACCCACCGCGAGAAGGCCTGCCTCCCGTTGCGGTTCGAGAGCGGGCTTTCCTGTCGACAGAACTGGTCTTGCTCTTCCGTCTCGCGGGCATGTCTGTGCTCAACATGTGGGGCGGAACGGCGGGCAACTGGGGCAGAAGGCTCCTCGATCTGGACGAGATCGAGATCATGATCGTGGCACGCAAAACCGGCGAACCGTCGGCAGCGGGTGCCGCTTGACAGTACGTCCGATCCGTGCCGTGCGGCCAAGGCTCGGCTTCGCTGCTGGCCCCCAGGCGAACGGTTCTGTTAACCCGTCTCGGACTGTTCAAGAGGGAGTCCGAGAGTTCGCCGCCAGATTTTCGGCCAACGAGCGGAACCGTGACGGTTGGCTTTGGACCCCAAAGTCTCACCCGCGAACCGGAGAGCGCGGGGGCAGGCGGCTGAATCGCCGTGAGCCTTTGACAGCAACGGGATGTGAAAATGCCCGGCCACTTTCCTGGTCGGGCGTTTTCGTTAGCTGTAACTGGCGACAAAGTTCGCCAGATTGATTTTGCCTCCCCGACTTGGACTCGAATCCCGACGTTCGTCGGGACCTCCGGCAAACAACCTAGCGGTTAACGGGAAGCCTTCGGAAAACTGCCGATAAGCCCAAAAGTCTATTGTTCTCAGTATCTTAGCAAGTTCTTGGATTTTCGCAAGAGTTCGCATTCTATCGCGGTATTTGCAGCGCAAAACGGTACAAAACGGTAGTGATATTTTGGCAGCATACGGAGTAAAAAAGGGCTGGCGTGAACTGGGACAGATAGTTGTGGTTGGACTAATGCGATTACGAAATTCCTAACGCCGCGGATCACGCGCGGCTATAAGCCGTCGCGTGCATCCGGCTTGTTGGGCTATCCATTCTTCCTTCCGATGTAGAGGCCTCTCCCGGTGAGACCGTCGGTATCATAGTCGACCGTCAGGCCTGCACCTTCCATGGCCGCCTTCATCTCTTCGACTTCAAACAGGCCAAGTTCATGATGTTCAACAAGGTGTTCCGTTCCCTCAGGAGTCCCTATAAGGTGATGTAGGTCAAACACGGATACCTTTTCTTTAACGAAGCTTGTGTTGATCCTAGCAATCTTCAAGTCAGGCTCGTCAATATACATCCCATGCACTGTGTTGGGGTGCCAGTTCTCCGGTGTGAACCAGGGCTCGATAGCCAACACCCCTTGTGGTTTCACATGAGCTGTCATGCTACGGACGGCATGGCTAAGCTTGTCGAGTGTCTTGACGTAGCCAATGGAACTGAAAAGACATGTGACGATGTCAAACTGCTTGCCGAGGTCGAAATCAATCATGTCACCGAGATGAAACCGAACGCCGGGCATGCGTTCCCGGGCTATCTCCAACAGCTCAGGACAGATATCCAAGCCTTCGACATGGAAACGCTTGCCCAAATGCTGGATGTGAAGACCAGTGCCGCACGCGACGTCAAGTAGCGTGGTTCCGTTTCTGTCAGGTTGAACGTCGAGAAGCGAGATCAGGCGATCAACCTCGCTGGCATAGTCCTTCCTCGCGTACAGTATGTCATAGTACCGAGCAGTCCTTGAGAACGCGTGTTCCATGGTTTTCCTTCTCTTCCCTAACGCTTGAGTTCAGCGGCGCGGGTTGCCCCGTGCTCTGCAACCCGTTGTTCGATGCGTATCGTCTTGTAAGCTGTCTTGTTGGCCTAACCTTCTTTATCAATCACAGGAAGAAGAAATGATCCCACATAAAAATCTCCTTCGCTTCTGAGTGACAATAAAAACCTTGCCTACTTGCAACTCCCCGAGTTGGACTCGAATCCCGACGTTCGTCGGGACCTCCGGCAAAGAACCTAGCGGTTAATCCCGATGTACATCGGGACTCGCTCTGCCTTTCGAGCAAATACTGCCTGATCCAAGCAGCTGACTTGCGGGACTTGATGAATTTCTCCCGCCGCATGGCATCGGCTCGCGTCGGAAGCTCCTCATGCCAAACCAGTGTCCAAGGGCCGCTCTTGCCCGTGTGCTTCGACCTCCCGCGTTTGGGATCGTTGTGGTCTGCCAGGCGCCGATCGAGGTCGTCCGTCTGGCCGACATCGAAGCGCCCTCGAGGGTTCTCAAGGATGTATACGTAGAACATACGCGGCCCCAAATGGACAAGGCCCTGCCGCTGACGGCAGGGCCGAGACTCCCCGAGTTGGACTCGAACCAACAACCTAGCGGTTAACAGCCGCTCGCTCTACCAATTGAGCTATCGGGGATCGATACGCTCATGCAACCATAAGCGCTGCAACGCCATAGTGTTGCAATACTATAATGTAGCACCGCCCCAAACCGTGTCAAGACGATCGGGATTGGCCGCAGCCGGCCTGCCCGGCTGGCGCCGCCGGCTTGACACACCCCAGCCGGCTAGTACAATCGCTTGTTCTATCGGTGGTTAGCGTGCCGCGCTTTCGGGTGGGCTCGATGCCCGCTGGGCCGATAGCACCAACCAGAGGATCAGGCCATGCGTGCCCTCATGCTTCTGGCGGCAACCTGCGGACTGCTCGGTCAGGCCACATCGGCCGGCCCGGACATGGCGCGCCTCGCCTCGGGCGGGGCCGACTGGCAGTTCGACTTCGAGTTCACAGCCCCGCGTCGCATCGTCGTCAAGCTGCCCGGCCACGAACGCCCGCAGGTCTACTGGTACACGATCTACCGGGCCACCAACAACACCGGCCGCGACCGGCTGCTGTTCCCCGCCTTCGAGGTTCTTTACCAGACGGGCGACAGTGTGGGCCGCGTCGAGGCCGACATGGGCACCAACCCAGCCGTCTTCGCCGCCATCAAGCAGAAGCACACCAAGGCGTACCCGTTCCTGGCCGAGCCGGTGCTGGCCATCGGGCGGCTGCTCCAGGGCAGCGACAACGCCCGCACCAGCGTGGCCATCTGGCCGCCCATCGACGAGCGGGCCGACCGATTCAGCGTCTACGTGGCCGGCCTGGCTGGCCGCACCGAACTGGTTCGCAACCCGCACTACGATCGCAGCCAGCCCGAGACGACCAAGGCGGCCCTGCCCGACGGGACCGAAGTGTCGGTAACGGTGAATCCCCGCTTTTTTACGTTGCGTAAAGTGCTTAGAATAGACTATGAGTTTCGTGGCGACCCGGAAGCTCGCCGTTCGCAGCACCCGGTTGAAGCCGGGCGAAGCTGGGTTATGAGGTAAGTGCTTCTTAGACAGCAGGTTACGGAGACGCCAGATGGCACATAAGAAGGGACAAGGGTCGACACGCAATGGCCGCGACAGCGGCCCGCAGTATCGCGGCGTCAAGGTGTTCGGTGGCCAGCTTGTATCCGCCGGCTCGATCATCGTTCGCCAGTGCGGGACGCCCTTCAAACCCGGCCCCAACGTTGGCCGAGGTCGCGACGACACTCTCTTTGCCCTCAAGCCCGGGCGGGTGATCTATCAGGGCCGACGGGTGTGCATCGACCCGGTGGGCGAGTAAGGTCTTATCGGGACGATATTTGCGATCGAACCAAGAGGGTGGTCACCGTTTGAGGCGGCCGCCCTCTTTTCTCTTGGGTGTTGGCGGTCCAGGGGCTCGCCGATTAGGTTGGGCTGTGTTCGTAGATGAGGCAGAAATCCACGTCCGCGGCGGGAAGGGCGGCCACGGTTGCGTGAGCTTCCGGCGCGAGCGGTTTGTTCCGCGTGGCGGACCGGACGGAGGCCACGGCGGCGACGGTGGCAGCGTCTGCGTTCAGGCGACGTCGGGGCTCAACACGCTGTTGGACGTGGTTTCGCGCCGACACTGGTTCGCCAAGAACGGTCGGCCCGGCGAGGGGTCGAACCGGCGCGGACGGAACGGTCGCGGTATCACGATCGAGGTGCCGGTCGGCACGCTGGTGTACGACGACGAAAAGGGCGTGCTGCTGAAGGATCTGGTCCAGGCCGGCCAGCAAATCGTGGTGGCCCGCGGCGGCAAGGGGGGCAGGGGCAACACGGCCTACGTCACCCCCACCAACCAGGCGCCGCGCCAGGCCGATCCCGGCGAGCCGGGAGAGGAGCGGCTGCTTCGGCTGGAACTCAAGCTCATTGCCGATGTCGGGCTGGTGGGCCTGCCCAACGCCGGCAAGAGCACATTGTTGTCGCGGCTGAGTCGGGCGAGGCCAAAGATCGCCGACTACCCTTTCACGACGACCGAGCCTCAGTTGGGAATCGTCGAGCTATCGGGACTGCGTCGTCTGGTGATGGCCGACCTGCCGGGGTTGATCGAGGGCGCTCATGCCGGGGTGGGGCTGGGCGATACGTTTCTGCGGCACATCGAGCGGACCGGCGTGATCCTGCACATCGTCGACGTAATGCCCGGGGACGGGCAGCCCTCGCCCGCTGAGGCCTATCGAACCATCCGCCAAGAGCTGCAACAGTACTCTGCGAATCTCGCCGCCAAGCCCGAGTTGGTGGTGGCCAACAAGATGGATCTGACCGGTTCGCTGGCGGCAGTCGACCAGCTTCGCGGCGAGCTGGACATGGACGTGGTCGGCATCTCCGCGGTGGTGGGCGAGGGGCTTGACCGTTTGCTCGAGCAGTTGTGGACTTTGTGCCGACGAACGCAGACCGATGGCGTCGATGACACACTCGTCGTCGGCAAAACGAATAAGCGGGCACCGCAATCATGATCGCGACGCAGCGCAAGTCGAACGGCGAAGACGCACGGCCGGACGTGGTGGCCATCGACATCGGCAACACGCGGACGGCTCTGGCGGCTGTGGCGGGGCTGGACGTTATCGAGCCGTGCTCGGTCGGCACGGGTGATTTCGAAGAGTTGGTCAAAGCCACCGAGGCAGCGTGGGCCCGTCTTCCGTCGTCCGATCGAGGGGCGATTGTCGTCGCGTCGGTGGTGCCCAAAGTGCTCGAGAAGCTCCGCAGCGTGGCAGAGAGCAAGTTCGATCGCCGGTTGCTGGTTGTCCGCGACGACATCCCTCTGCCGATGGAGGTCGATGTCGAGAATCCTGACACGGTGGGGGTTGATCGGGTGTGCTGTGCGGCCGCGGCGTACGAGCGCCTGGGCGAGGCCTGCACGGTGGTGGATTTCGGCACAGCCGTCACCATCGATTGTGTCAGCGACGATGGTGTGTTCCTGGGCGGCGCGATCCTGCCTGGTCTGGAACTGGCCTCCCGTGCGCTGAATGAGTTCACAGCCGCACTGCCACTGGTTGCCGTAGAGCAGCCGCAAGACCCCATCGGGAGAAACACCACCGAGGCGATCCGCAGCGGCGTGCTGTACGGTCTGGTAGGGGCGGTGCGCGAGCTCACTGAGCGGTACGCGACGAAGCTGGGTCGTTGGCCTCATCTGGTTGCCACCGGCGGCGGGGCCGAGATGGTGGCCCGCGCCTGCCAGTTCTTCGACTCGGTGGTGCCGTATCTGTCCCTGAGAGGCGTTGCGCTGGCGTACCGCAAGCACCGTCACGAGCAGAGCCAGTCATGACGCGCGTCGCCTTGCTCACGCCGCTCGGGCAAGGGGCGATAGCAACCGTACAGTTGGTGGGGCCTGACGCAATTCGAATCGCTCAGGATGTCTTTCGTCCCGCCGGCGCGGGGGCGCAAGGGGCGTATGATCCGCGCCGGCTTGTTCTTGGCCGTGTGTGTGACGAGGGTCAGACGATCGACCAGGCCATTCTGGCTTTGCGTATCCTCAATGACGGCAGCCAAGTCGTCGAGCTGCACGTCCACGGCGGCGTGCGGGTTGTGCAGCGGGTGATTCAAGCCCTGCAAAGGCGCGGCGCGGTGCTGGCCGACGGCCGCGCCCAGTCGGCCGACGTCTGGGGCATTGGGCAAAGCCGCCTGTGGCGCGACGCGCTGGAACTGCTGCCGTTGGCCAAGACCCGTCGCGTGGTCGAGTGGCTGGCAAACCAACCGAAGGCGCTTGGCCATCGGCTGGGTGAACTTCGAGCGGGCGCTGCCGCCCAGGGGGCCGACCTGGCGGCGGTGGCCGACGAGTTGCGGGCGATTGCCGGGCGCTATCGGCAGGCGCGTCTGCTGATTGAAGGCGTGAAGGTGGTGTTGACCGGGCTGCCGAATGCCGGCAAGTCGACGCTGGCCAACTGTCTGGTGGGCCGCCAAGCGAGCATCGTTAGCACCCAGCCGGGTACGACACGCGACTGGGTTTGCCACGCCGGGGCGCTGCAGGGGGTACCGATCACGATCGTGGACAGTGCCGGCTTGGCCTCGTCTGGCTGCCCAGTGGAGGCAGACTCCGAGCAACGCGCCCTGGAGCAGGCCGCCGGCGCCGACTTGCGGTTGGTTGTTGTGGATGCCTCTGTACCCCTTCAGGGTGAGGCAGTTGCGCTTGTCAGACGGATTGCCGTCCTGGGGGCGGCGCTCGTGGCGCTCAACAAGACGGACTTGGCGCCGGCCACGTCGTCTGCGCAATTGGCAACGGCGACACGGCAGCGGGTTGTGCCGGTATCAGCCATTCGGGGCACTGGGATGGCGGAGTTGGGCCGGGCCTCGCTCGATGTGGTGGGGCTGACCGGGGTGGTAGGGGGGGCCGTGTGTCCTGTGACGGTAGCGCAGGCCAAGTTGGTGAGTCGTGTGGCTGAGGAACTCGCAGTCGGTCGGGCGGATGCGGCTGACGAATTGGCTCAACTGATCAATTCCACTGACCGATAATGTAGGCAATCAGGCAGGCTTGTCGGTTTTTTTTTGCTGTTGATCGGAGCGTGGCGAGAATCTAGAGTTTAGTGGCGCCGATCGTTACCGTCGGGCCTGTGGTCGGCGTCGTTTGAGTGGCAGTGCTGCAATCATGGCAGAGACCGCGGACGAGACCCAGTTCGGCCGGATCGTGGTGGAGCGTCGACTGGCGACGCCGGAGGAGGTCCGCGCTGCCATGGCCCGTCAGAAAGAGCTTGCGGGGCAGGGCAAGCGGCGGCGGCTCGCCGACGTGATGATCGAGGAGGGTTACGTTACCAAGAGCCAACTCAAGCGGCTGGGCGGGCAGCTCGACGATTCGATGACGCGTCCTGCCCAGCAGATCCCCGGCTTTCAGATCCTGGGCAAGCTCGGCGCCGGCGCGATGGCTACCGTGTTTAAGGCGCGGCAACTGTCGCTCGACCGCGTGGTGGCCGTCAAGGTGCTGCCGCGACGACTCAGCGAGAACAAGGAGTTTGTCGAGCGTTTCTATAAGGAGGGGCGGGCGGCTGCACAGTTGAACCACAACAACATTGTGCAGGCCATCGACGTAGGCGAAGCGGGCGGCTACCACTACTTCGTGATGGAGTATGTGGCGGGTTCCACCGTCTACGATGTCTTGGCCAAGGGCAAGGCGTTCGAGGAGAGCGATGCCCTGAACATCGTCCTGCAGATCGCCCGTGCGTTGCAGCACGCTCATGAACGGGGCTTCATCCACCGCGACGTCAAGCCCAAGAACATCATGATCGCCAAGGATGGGGTGGCCAAGCTGGCGGACATGGGTCTGGCGCGCGAGGCTACCGATATCCAGGCGGCGATGGCCGAGGCCGGGCGCGCGTACGGCACACCCTATTACATCTCGCCGGAACAGATTCGCGGCGAGGTGGACATCGATTTCCGGGCGGACATCTACTCGCTCGGGGCCACGTTCTATCACATGGTGACGGGGCGCGTTCCGTTCGACGGTCCGACGCCTTCCGCGGTGATGCACAAGCATTTGAAGGAGCCGCTGATTCCGCCGGATCACATCAACACCGGACTGTCGGCGGGCGTGGGCGAGGTCATCGAACTGATGATGGCCAAGCGTCGCGAGGAGCGGTATCAGAACACGAAAGATCTGATTCAGGACCTCGACGCGGTGGCGCGGGGCGAGCCCCCGCTTCAGGCTCGGCAGCGCTACGACGCCAACCTGCTCGAAGGTCTGGCCGATGGTGAGCGCGCGGGCTCTTCCGGGCCTGTGCGCGGTGGGGCAAGTCAGCGATCGGCTCCTCAACCGGTGGGCGGCGGATGGACACTTCCGATAATACTCGGCACGGTACTGCTGGCATCGATTGTAATGAACATCGTCATACTCCTGATGCGGCCCTAGACGCTCTCGTGTCGGCCAACGCTGGTTTCCCCTGTTGCTAAAGTTTTCTCGCCGAGTTGCCGACAGCCGTTTCTGGCTGTTTGTGTCAGCGATGGTATGGTCCAATCTCGCCGCCCATCTCGTCTTGTGTTATACTTGCACTGGCCCGTCGGGCAGGGCCGGGCACAACGCCGGGTCCGCAGCCGAGCATGCCAGGCCGAAGTCCCACGGTTTTACTCGCCGACACGAACGTTGTGGCGTGGATTCGTCCGCACTCCGAGTCTTGTGGAGCGAAACGAATGCCTACCGATGTCGTCGACGCCGAGAAACTGTGGAAACGGTACTTGAAGAACAGAGATGTCGAGACGCGCAATACGCTGGTCGAGCACTATTCCCCGCTCGTCCGCACCCAGGCCAGCCGCATCTCGCGCAAGCTTCCGGCCCAGGTCACCTATGATGAGATTTGCTCGGCGGGATTCGACGGCTTGATAGAGGCCGTCGAGGCCTTCAACCCCGACCGCAAGACCAAATTCGAGACATTTTGTCAGCAACGTGTCGTCGGCGCGGTGATGGACTGGCTGCGCAGTCTCGACATTCAGTCGCGGACGGTGCGCCGATTTGAGAAGAAGGTGGTGGACGTTCGCGAGATGCTCGACGCCGAGCTGGGCCGCCCGCCCACCAACAAGGAGATGTCCCGGCGGATGGGCATTGCTCAGGAGCGTTTTGAGCATCTGTCGAGACTCTCGCGCATGGGGCATGAGATTCATCTCAGCTCGGTCGGCGTCGCACCGGGTGCAGCCGGCCATTCCGACAGCCGTCCCTGGGAACTCAACGATGCGCGTCAGGCCGATCCGTCCAGCCGTATCGCGCGGAGCATGCTGGCCGATCACGTTACCCGCGGGCTTACGCGCGAAGAGCGGTTGGTCGTGGTGTTGTACTACTTCGAGGGCCTGACGATGGCCGAGATCGGCTCGGTGCTCAACCTGTCCGAGTCGCGCGTCAGCCAGATCCACAAGGAAGTGATGATGCGACTCCGCCGCCGCTTCAAGGATCGAATCGACGAATTGGTGGCCTGACGGCCGTCGAAGCCGGCACCCCCACGCCGTTCACGACTTCGCATTCATACGTGTTAAACACCTCCCTCTTTCGACACCTGTCGCGAACGGCGGAGTGTTTTGTTCCTGTGGGAATCGTCGCCAACAGCGGGCCCTTCGTTAAACCTTGACCGCAGCGACCCCGCCAGGGGGCAGGCTTTGCGATAGAGGCTCTGCGCGGTGGGGGTTGGAAGGGGCACACCAGGCCAGGCGGGTAGCTCGGCAGGCGAGACCTTGGTATGGCAGAGGACCGTGGCACCCTGGGGGGGGATTGCCACACCTGGCCCTTCCCGAATCGCTTATCTGCTGTTATACTCACATATGTGCGCAGGATTCTGACAGGGGAAACGGATGGTGCACGTCGTGTGGATCGCGGAAGGGATGCTGTATCGTGGCAGAACACGGACTGGCGGCATAGCCGGCCAAGGTTATCTGGGAAATGCTGTCAAAAAGGGGTTCGCTCAAGATGAACGTCAGACAAGTGATCATGCGGATGACGGCGGTTGCGGCCGTTGTGTTGGCTGGTGGTTTGCTGTGCGGCTGCGGGGCGGAGCTTCCGCCTGGGGGTCGGTCCACGCCGTCCGACTTCCAGATAGCCGAAGAGGTCCAGGTCGTTGATGCTTCAGAAGTGTCCGATGTCGATCCCGACGGACTGGTTCTCCGCGCGGCCAGCGCCGACGACGTGCCAAAGGTCGGCGACATCCTCGTCAGCGACGTCGAGCCGACCGGGTTTCTTCGCCGCGTCACGGCGGTGGGTGACCTGAGAAGTGGCACGGTCGCTGTAGTGACCGAACAAGCGAGTCTGGCTGAGGCCGTCGAGCAAGGAAACGTGCAAGGACACATTGCACTTTCGCCCCAGGGCCGTCTCGCCCGGACCGCCGCCGGTCACGTCCCCCAAGACCTGAGTTCCTCTGTTGTGTGGGAACTGCCCGACGGCGCCGGGCAGGCGTCCCTCGAAGTTTCTTTTGATCCCGACTTGTCGTTCGACCCTGAAATCCACTTTGACTGGGGGATCGACTATCTCAAGTTACCCTTCACCGGTTCGATCGACGCCTCGATCACCGGGCAGGTCGCTCTCAGCAAAGCCGTCACCAAGAGCTATACGAAGAGCCTCGGATCGGTTCCCCTGGGCAAGGCGGTGATCATGGCCGGCCCGGTTCCGATCTACTTCAGCATCAATCTCGATCTGGTCGCCGGCCTGGAGCTGTCGGCGTCGGCTGAGGGGACGTTCGACGTCGGCGGCGAAGCACGCGCCGAGATGACCGTCGGGGCCGAATACCGCAACCGGCGATGGAGTCCCATCAATACTCGCGATATCACCTTCGATTTCATCGAACCTGCCGTGACACTCGGGGGCAGCGCGCAGGCTGAGGCGTATGTGCGTGGGCAACTGGAGATCCACGTTTACGAGTTCCTGGGGCCCTACGTCGAGTGCGGGCCCTACGCCCAATTCCTGGCTGAGGCCGACCTGTGTCAACTGGATGCCAGTTTAGGTCTGGGCGTGTCGGCTCACGCCGGCGGCGAGGTGGAGATATTCGACCACAGCCTCGCTAGCTTCAACCTGGAGTTGTTCGACTACGGACCCATTGAGTTGTGGTCCGACTCGCTGGTCTTTGGCGGCCCGGTGGCCGCGACGGCGACGGCCGACCAGGCCACCATCGAGCCCGGGCAGAGCACGACGCTTCGCGGTTCGGCCACCGGCGGCTGTGTGCCCTATACGTACCACTGGACGGCTCCGGGCGGCTGGTCAAGTTCTCTACGAAATCCGACCGTGAGCCCGTCATCCACGATGATCTATACGCTCACGGTGACCGACTCGGCATCACCGCCACAGACCGACACCGATACGGTCACCATCACTGTCAACCCGCCCGGCAACGACCCGCCCGAGATCACCCATCCCTCGGCCAGCGGCAGTCTGACCGAAGGCCAGGAGGGAACGGTAACGGTTTCCTGCACGGCTACCGACACCGATGGCACGGTCGTTTCCGTGACAGCCAACCTGTCGCAGATCGGTGGGTCACCAACCCAGGCCCTTGCCAACACCACCGGCAACACCTGGCAATGGTCCGGTCCGGTGACCCCACCGAGTAGTGGCAGCAAAACGATCACGTTCACGGCGACCGATGATGACGGTGCTGCGGATACCGATCAAGCGGACATCTACGTCTCACCGCAGAGCGCCCCGCCGGACATGGTCTTCGTCCCTGCCGGCGAGTTCCAGATGGGCGATCCGTGGGACGAGGGCTACACCGACGAGCGCGAGCGCCCAGTCCACTCCGTCTATCTCAGCCCATACCATATCGACACCTGGGAGGTGACCAACCAGCAGTACGCCGACGGACTAAACTGGGCGTGGAGCCAAGGCGGCCTCATCACGGTGACCGGTGGCGTAGTCTATCAGTACGGCAGCGGTACCACCTACCGCTACTGCAGTACGTACGCCACAGATTCGGACAGTCGAATCACCTGGGACGGCGACACGTTCAGCGTGGTAGCCGAGAAAGAAAACCACCCGATGGTCGAGGTGAGCTGGTACGGCGCGGTGGCCTACTGCAACTGGCGCAGCGCGATAGAGGGCAAGCCGCTGTGCTACGACCTGTCCACGTGGAGCTGCAACTTCGGCGTAGCGGGCTACCGGCTGCCCACCGAGGCGGAGTGGGAGAAGGCCGCCGGGTGGGACCCGGTTCAGCAGCGGCACTTCCGCTTCGGCGAGCACACCGACGGCTGCGGGACCAGCTGCCTGGACCCGCACCGGGCGAACTATGCGGGCAGCAGCGATCCGTATGAGGCGGGAAACTGGTGGACGACGCCGGTGGGTTTCTATAACGGTGCCCTGCACTACAAGGCTGATTTTGGCTGGCCGGGGAGTCAGACCAGCTATCAGACGCAGAACGCCCACAGCTACTACGGGTGCTATGACATGAGCGGCAACGTGGGGGAATGGTGCCACGACTGGTACTCAAGCACGTACTATTCGACTTCGCCGTCGTCGAACCCCACGGGCCCGGGTACTGGCGCCCGGCGTGTTCTTCGCGGGGGGTATATGGCTGAGGCTCCGTATCTCTGTCGCTCTGCGAATCGTGAGTCAGCCGAGCCCCTCATCATGGACACCAGACGCGGCTTCCGTTGTGTGGTCGGGACTCCGTAATGCTTTGCACTTTTGACCTGTGACCTTTTTCGCGGCCCGGAGGGCCGCGCGGCGCGCAAAAATGGCGAAAGATGAGTTGCTCGCGATCGATAGGACGTATGAACTGCTCAAGTGGTTCCTGGGACGGCTGTGCGGGATGCGTCGGCTGATCGGCCCGCCCCTGTACCCCAGGTATAGCAAGGCGCAAGCCGTGTGTGGGCGGCATGCTCAAACCGCCGCAAGGGCCACCTCGGCGACGATCAGCTGAGACAGCCATGGACAGAGACTACCGGGCGGCCGTCACTCCTGAGCGAATGCCGGCGGCCCTTCTGATGAGGCGTCGACCAAGCGGGTTTGCCCCTTACCCCGAACAGGCTGTGCCACGCCGTCGCGCGACGGGTCGACGTAGCGGGCAAACCACTTTTCCATTCGCTGTCGCATGTCGTCTGCGACGTGACGGTGTCGCGGCTGGTCAACCAGATTGGTCCGTTCGCCCGGATCCTTGCTCAGTTGGTACAGTTCATCAGGCCCGTCCGGGTACCTCCGCATGTGCTTCCATTCATGATCGCGGATCATCCTGACCGGGCCATACTCGTCGAAGACCACGACCTCGTCTCGACCGTCGTCGCCCCTACCCGTCAACACGTGGGCGAAGCTGCGCCCGGGAAGGTTCGAGGCGCCTGGATTGCTCAGGTGCAGGTAGTCCAGTAGCGTCGGCATGAAGTCGTACTGGCTGTACAGACCTTCCTCAACCACGCCCTGAGCAATTCGGCCCGGACAGGACACGATCAGCGGGATCTTCACCGACGTGTCATACATGTTCAGCGGGTAGGTCCCGTTGCCTTTACCGCAGATCCCGTGATGGCCCATGTTCATGCCGTTGTCCGACAGAAACACAATCAGCGTGTTCTCACGAAGACTCAGATCCTCGAGTCTCTGCACCACCCGACCAATGGCCGCATCCATCGCCGTAACGGCTGCGAAGTAGCCCTGCAAGGTCTGCTGACGCTGCTCGGGACTCGGCGCCCATCCGTTCCACGGATGGGGCGGCTCGTTAGGAATCGACTCGAACGGGCAATCGGCGTACGAGTCGAACAGTTCGGCCGGATGATTCTCACGCGTCCACGGCGAGTGGGGGGCCGTGTAATGCAGGCTCAGGCAGAACGGGCGCTGGGCATTGCCGTGGCGGTCGAGGAAGTCCAACGCCCGATCCGTGAAGTAGTCGGTGACATACTGCGTCTTGTGGACCAGCTCGCGACTGTCCTCGAATACGTGGTAATCCACGTAGCTGGCGCCGCCCAGCGAATGCGTGCACCAGTAGCTGTGGCCCTTCTGAGGTCGCCCGCTGTCACCGAGATGCCATTTGCCCGAGAACCCGCAGGTGTACCCATTGGCGGCGAGCACGTCCGTGAAGCCCGCCAGCCCCTTCAGATACTCGATAGGCCGATCTCTACCCAGATGGGTGACGCCTTCGTCGACGTGAACGTTGCCCGATCTGAGCCAATCATGGATGCCGTGCTGCGACGGGATCATGCCCGTGAGGAATGAGGCGCGTGCAGGTGAGCACACAGGTGAGGTGCAGAAGAAGTTCGTAAACCGAACCCCTTGGCCGGCAAGGCGATCCAGGTTCGGTGTCCTGATCTCGGAGTTGCCCGCGCATCCCATCGCCCACGCCCCCTGGTCGTCGGACATGATGGTGAGAACGTTGGGAAGCACGGATTGGCCAGCCATAACGGTCTCCACGAAAAAGTTGCAGCGAGATACAGACCCACCGCCATCTTACAGCGATCGCCAAGGAGAGCCAATTGCTCCTGCCGATCGGGTCTCGTCCGCACCGTTTTGCAGTAAGCTCGGCCATCTTCCTTCTCGGCAAGCACAATCGACGATGACCAAGACCTTGGCTACAAGTATCCTGCCGACCGCTCGAAACGGCGAGATTGCGCGGTGAGAATTCCTCATTCGCGCCGCGAATCTGTTCTTCGGCGAAGCCGAGCCCGACGAGCCGGTACCCCCGCGTACTCGCATGGTTCGCGCGCCAGATGCGCTCGTTCTGGCTGCGCCACGACGACATCAAGTTGTACCCGATGTGTGTGTACGTTTGGCAGGTATCGTGCGCTGCCCAGTGCCCCGCCGTCGATATTGAACAGTCTAGCGTCATGGCCGTGGCGGCACGTCACTTCTCCGTAGTGCCCGAGGCAATGTCCAATTACACGAGAGCTGCATTACATCTGCAATCCCGGGCACGATGCTACGAGGTTTGACCCACGCAGGTAAGCATGCTCTTTCGATGCTGCTGAACTGGCTGACGGGGGACACCGGAAGCCGGCATTGACGAATCGCCTAGCGGCCCGTTAGAGTCCTCGCTCGCGCGCAGGCCACCTGTATCGCGCAGGCACGCGGGTTACATTACTCACAAACGTTCGCCGTACCGGAGGACCCCCCATGCAACGGCGCACCGTCATCGACTCGGCCATGGGCCGCTCGTCGCGTCTGGCCAACGAGTTGCTCGGCAGCGCACTGCTGACCGCCGCTTTGATTGGCGGGGCGGGCTGCCAGGGCCCCACACGCGGTACCTTCCTGTCGCAGGCGCTGCAGCCGTCGCGCCAGGTCCACGGCACGGTTTGCGGCTTGGACGGCCAGCCGCTGGCAGGCGCGGTGGTTAGCGCGTACGAGGCCAGGCCGGCGTACCTGTTCGCCGTGGAGACGCTCCGCCCGATCGGAAGGCAGACGACCGGGGCGGACGGGGCGTTCGCCTTCCGCGTCCGCCAGGATGTCCCGCAGGTCCACTTCGTGGCCAGAAAGCCGGGGCAGGGCTTTGGCTGGACCAGCTGGCACTTCGCACAGCCCAACCAGCCGATCCTGGTTTCTATGGCCCGTCCGGCGGAGATCGCCGGCCGCGTCGTGGACGACCAGCGCAAGGCCGTCCCCGGCGCGACCGTCTGGATCAGCGTGGGTCGTCACTATGAGGATTACGTGAACCTGGGCAAGGCCGTGTCCTGGCTGGCGACTCGCACCGACGAGCAGGGCCGCTTCCGGTTCCAGGAGCTGCCCGCCGAACAGGTCGTGCACTTCGAGGTCGCTGCGCCGGGGCACGGGCAACTGCATACCGTCCGGTCGCAGGAGGACGGCTACCCGACCGGCCAAGCGAACATCGACCTGCAGTTGCCGCAAGCCTGCACCGTCGACATGGTCGTGGTTTCGAAGGAGACGGGTAAGCCCCTCTCCAACGTCCCGCTGATCCTTTGGTCGCGGGGGCTGGCCGGCGAGACCGTCGGCGCACCCGTGCCCGGCAAGCCAGGCCACATCCGCTGGACCGATCTGCCGCCGGGCATGGCCATGGTCTTTACCGCGACGCCCTTCGATGAGCCGCCGCCCTGTGCCGGCACGCACCAGACCGCCGAGGCCAAAACCGGCGGGGTGGCGGAGTACAAGATCGAGGTGTCCCGCGGCCAGATCGCCGAGGTCAGTCTCCGCGACGCGAAAACAGGCCAGCCCGTCGCCGGAGGCATAGCCGGCATGCACAGTGAGGACAACATGTGCAACGCTATCGGCCGGACCGACCGCAACGGGATCGCCAAGCTGCGCGTGATACCGGGTGAGTACCCGCGGATCTGGGCGGACGGCCCGCTCTACCGCGACTACAGGCGGTCCGAACCGATCACCGTTCCGGCGGGTGAGCCCCTGCGCGTCGAGATCAAGCTGGAGAAGTGCCCGTCCTATCGCGGTGTGGTTTTGGACGTTGATGGCAAGCCGGCCGGTGGGGTATCGGTGGCGGTGCTGGGTGAGTGGGCCCACACAACCAGCGATGGCAATGGGCACTTCGAGCTCTTTCCCCCGTTCTACCAAACGGATCAGACGCCCACCGTTACGCTTATCGCCCGGCAGGAGCGCGGCAACCTAATGGCAACAGCGGAGGTGCCTTCGCCGGACAAGGCAGTGGAGATCCGCTTGCAGCCGGGCATTGCCCGGGAGGTTTCGGTCGTCGATCCTGACGGCAATCCGATCGACGGAGCCACCGTTACCGTCACACTGAACCCCTGCGACACGCGGCCCGACGGCGGGCGGTTCCAGGCCTACACCGACGCGACTGGTGCCTGCGCGATCTCCGCCTTGCCCGCGGACCGCCCGCTGGCCCTGTACGTGCAGGCCAGCGGGTACGTGGCGATGGCAGAGTTCCTGCCAGCAGGCGAGCAGACCCACGCCGCCGATCGCGTGCAACTGGAGCGGGTGGAGCGACTGACAGCCGGCCCGACGGTCAAGGTGATTGCCGTTCCTGCCACCGAGCACGAGGACGCGATCTGGGGCGCCACGGGGCGCGACAGCCGCGGCCACATCTGGTTCGCGGTCAGCAAGGCCAACCGCCCCGGCGCCGGGGCCGACCTGTTCGAACTCGTGCCGGACACAGGCGAGGTGATCCACCGCGGCAACGTGCTCGAGGAACTGAAACGCGCCGGGTTAGACAAACCTGACCAGCAACAGATGAAAATCCACAGCAAGATCTACGAGGTGAATGGCTACCTCTATTACGTGAGCATGGACGAAAAAGGGGAGGACGAGCGGACGCTGGCCCAGCCGGTCTTCGGCAGTCATCTCTGGCGGCTGCGCATATCCGACAACGCCTGGGAGCACCTGCTGACGATCCCCGAGGCCATGGTCGGCATCGCCGTCGGCGGCGGCGAGGTCTACTGCCTGGGGTACTGGCACCATACGCTCTGGCAGTACGACATCGCCACCGGGGCCTCGCGCTCGATCCAGGTCGGTTCGTGCTTCGGCCACGTCAGCCGCAACCTCGTCGCCGACGCCCGCGGGCACGTCTACGTGCCACAATGCGCGCAAAAGGCCGGCCTGCTACAGGCGGCGCTGGTCGAGTACGACACCGATCTTCGCGAGGTCGGCCGCTCGCAGTTGCCGCTGTACTACAATGGAACCGCCAACTGGTCCTATGGCATCACGGCACTTCAGCCGCTGGCCGACGGCGGGATCGCGCTGCTCACCCACAACGGATGGCTGACGATTATTCGGCCGCAGGAGAATGGTCCGGCCCGAGTGGAGCAGGTGGGCTGGTTCCACCCCGACGGCCCGCAGATGTCGGACTGCCTGTTCCTGGACAACACCGGGCGTTACCTCATGGGGGCCTCGCAGAATGCCTCGCGGCTGAGCGACTGGGTGACCTATGACCTCCAGACGGGGCGGCGGACCACCGCGCCGCTGTCCGACGGCGACCCGGCCCAGCCCTCCTGGGGCCGGTTCATGCTCTACGGCAGTCTCGCCCGGGACGATCAGGGCCGGTGCTACGTCGTCGGCCAGGTGCCCAAGGTCGACGGCGAGGGCATGCGGCCGCTGCTTTTGCAGATCAACCCCAATGCCCCGCCAACCGGCGAGTCAGCACAGGACAAGAACAGCCAGGGATAGCCAGCAGTTATCTGTGTCAGCTTGCCGGTGGCTGATCAGCGAGCGAAGGGGCGGCCGTTGAAGCTTACGCGCGTCAGCTCCTTGCGTCATGTAACACGATCATACCTGGGTCTGCCCAGGCGTGGAGAGCTGGTGCACCTCTCAACCATCAGAGCAGTTACTTCGAGCAGTCAGCCAGTCATGGACCTCACTTGCTGATGCCGCACAGGTAGTCACAACCTACGTCTCACATTCACGCCACGCACGTAGATGCTCGCACCGCCACCCCCACTTTCACCTCCCGCGGGCCCGCTGCGTAAGCCGCGAGGTCATCGCCAGCCCCAATCCGCCTCAGTATCTCCACGGTCGTCCGGTGAATTCGCTCCATCGAGAGCCTCCTCGCTCTGACTAGCCGCTGAGACTTTCATAATAGACGGATCACTTCTTGCCGAGCATGCCACACGCAGACACAGGCTGTCGTGCGTACCCCAGTGAAGGCGAACGGGCGCGGCCATCAGAGCTTGGGCAAACCTCCGTCTTGCCGTGGGTGCGGGGACCTTGACAACGAGCACGCTCTGTCGACGATGGAGCATCGCGCCGTGTACCGACAGGATTTGCAGTCAGGAGACATGCACAAGTGGCCCGCCCAAACATACTGCTGATTACCTCCGATCAGCAGCACCATGACACAATCGGTTTGACGAATTCTCGAATCAGCACGCCGGCGCTCGACCGTCTCGGGCGAGAGGGGGTGCTGTTCGATCGGGCCTATTGCAGCAACCCGGTTTGCTCGCCGTCGCGCTCGACGATTATCACGGGCCTGTACCCAGCCTGGCATCACTGCTGGACCATCGGCGTGAAACTGCCCGAGGACGTCCCCACGCTGGGCGACGGCCTGGGCGAGGCGGGCTATTCGACCACGCTCGTCGGTAAAGCGCACTTCCAGCCGCTGGGCTCGACGCCCGAGAGTGAGTCGATCGAGTGCCACCCGAAGCTGCGCGATCTGGATTTCTGGCGAGGCTTCCATGGGCCCTGGTACGGGTTCGAGCACGTGGAGACCGCCAGGATGCACGCCGACGAACACTTAGTCGGCCAGCACTACGCGATCTGGATGGAGCGGAAGGGCCTGGCCAACTGGCGCGACTATTTCGCGCCCTATCCGCCGGATTCCAACGTGCCGCCCAGACGGCATAGTTGGGACTTACCGCAGGAGATGCACCACACTGCGTGGGTGGGCGAGCAAACGGTCGCCAACATCGAGCGAGCCGCCGGGCAGGGCAAGCCGTTCTTTCTATGGTCGAGCTTCTTCGATCCGCATCCGCGGTACCTGGTTCCCGAGCCATGGGCGAGCATGTACAGGCCCGAGGACGTGCAGCCCGGCAAGCTCACACCCGGAGAGATGGATCGCCTGCCGCCGCATTTTGGCAAGACGCAGGAGACGTCGCCTGACTTCTCGATGTATCTCGAAGAATACGCCAACCACGGCTTCCATTCGCATCGGATCGACGAGCAGGCTCTCCGCAAGAACATCGCGGTCTACTACGGTATGGTCAGCTTCATCGACCAGCAGGTCGGGCGCATCCTGGAAACGCTCGACCGGCTGGGCATTGCCGAGAATACGATTGTCCTGTTCACGACCGACCATGGACACTTTCTCGGCCAGCATGGTCTGATCGCCAAAGGGGCGTTCCACTTCGACGATCTGATCCGAATCCCGATGATCGTGCGTTACCCGGCCCGCGTGCCGGCCGGGCAGACCTGTTCGGCCTTGCAGTCGCAGGTGGACTTCGCGCCGACGTTCCTGACCGCGGCGGGTGCTGCGGTGCCCGGGCTGATGCAGGGCTTCGACCAGATGCCCGTTTGGTGCGGCGGTTCCGAATCGGCCCGCGACCACGTAATCGTGGAGAATCGTCACCAACCCACGCTCGTCCATCTACGTACCTACGTCGACCGGCGCTACAAGATCACCGTCTACCGCAACGCCGACTACGGCGAGATGTTCGACTTACAAGAAGATCCGGGCGAGACCCGCAACCTGTGGGATGATCCCCGGCACGCCCGGCTCAAGGTCGAGCTGCTTCATCGCTTCGTCCAGGCCGAGATCCAGCGCGAACCCACGCGCATGCCGCGTGTGGCCAATGCCTGAGGTTGCGTTGTTGGCTACCCGATGAAGGGCGACTGCGCGGCTGGATTATTGGTTCGTAAAGCCGCTGGGCGCCGCGCCTAGCGACCTGCGGCCGCCAGCGCCCTCTGCCTTGTGACGACCTCCACGAAGCCCACCACGTCGCCCAGGCTGTCGCGGACGGGGGCGAGTACCACAATCTCGTCGCGCGGCGGCTTGGCCCGTACGAACACGCGCTCGCCTTTTTCCAGTACGCGAGTCATCTCCGACGTGGGTTCGGTGTACTGCATGGCCCAGGCGTAGAACTGGCTCCAGCCGGGGTTCTGCCGGATGACCATATGCACCAGATCGGGCCGCTCCTTACATCGCAGCCAGAGGTTGCAGTTCACCGGGAAGTCCACCAGGCGTTCGAGCCGGATCAGCAGCCTCTTGGTCTGGATGAACGGCTCGAAGTTGACGTCATAGTTGTCCGAGCCGGCCCATTCATCGTTAGGGTCTTTGCGGAACATCAGCTTGGCGGCGCGGTCGGTGACGATGTCCATGGCTATCTCGCCGTCGACGAGGAGAGAGGCGATGCGCCCCAACTCGTCGAGCTGCGACTCGACGGTTTTGACCGGCTCGGCCTGGGTTGTGGCGGCCGGCTGGGTCCGCTCGCCGCGAGCCACCAAAAACAGTCCTACGCTCGCTGCCATTACGATTGCGATCAGTGCCGAGCGTCTCATTGGCTCACCTCCTGCACGGCTTTGAGGGCATACTCGCGCACAGCCAGCCACCATCGCCCGTCCAGCTTCTGGCGTTGGTGGATGGGCTTCTTGGCGGCGTTGCCCAGCATCGAGTTGCTCCATTCATAGGGTGGCAGCTTCTTGGCCGACGCGTCGGGGTTCCACCAGTCCGCGGGCTTCAGGCCGCCCGCCAGCGACGCCACCTTGGCTCGGACGAGCTGCTCGCCGTTTTCACCCTTCTTGGCGGCCACCGCATTGAGCAGGGCCAGGTCCTGGAGGAAGTTGCGCTGAATCTTCAGACGTAGGCTAGGTATGGGCCCGTCAACGCCGAAAGGCTCGCCCGGGAACATCATGCAGGTTTTGCCGCCGTCAAAGCCGAACCAGGGATCGCTGCCGGGGTCGGTCACCAGCCAGAGGATGTATCCGTCGATGTCGAACATCCAGGCCTTGAGGGGCAGTTCGAGGATCGACGCGGTGGTTTCGAACGCGCTGGCCGCCCCGCCGTAGATCCATACTTTGTCGCCGCGCCCTTTCAGCAAGGCGGGCGCCTCGGGATAGAAAGCGAAGATACCGCTGCCGCACACCCAGAAGTCGACCAGCCCGGCCAGTTCGTGGAATTGGTTCCACATCAGCCAGGACGCGTCGTGCCGGAACACGAATCGCACCGGGCTGTCCGATGGCACGGCCTTGTGCAGTAGTCGCCCGAACTCCTTGAAGAACATATTGTCTTTTTCGAAACGCGTCTCGTCACCGTCCCAGCAAAAGCTGCGGTAGCGTTTCTTGTGGTTGAAGAACATCTCGAAGTCGGTGTGCGTCCAGCCCTTCTGACGGAAGTGCTGCTCCATCTGAGAGACCACGCGGACGAACTCGGTTTCGTATCCTTTCTGGCCCCACCCGAGGTAGGACGCCGGCCAATCCGGTGTGATCGTCAGATACACGCTGTCGATCGGTCGCGGTGCTCGGCGTGCGCCCGCCATCGCCGACCCGTCCAGCAAGGGCCCGAAGTGCCGGTCGAAAACCTCCCAGCTCTTGACGCGTTTGGTGCGACCGCTTCCGGTCAGCTCCGGGGCGAAGTAGTTGCTGGCCGAACCGGTATGACTGGTTCCCAGTTGGTGCAACGAGCCGCGGTGCTCGTAGTAGAACCGGTGGGCTTCATGGATGGCCTTGAAGAACTCGTCGCTGCCGGCGAAGTCGCGCCCCGCTGATGTGACGGTCTTGGCTCGCTCGGGGAAGAACCCGCTGACCCATCCGATCCCGTAGCAGTTGTGGTCGGCGGTGATGGCGTCTTCGTCGGGCAGGACCGCTTCCAGGATGTTCAGTTTGATCGGCAGCACGACCGGCGCGCCTCCGGTGCTCAACTCCAATCGAAGCTGGCTCGATCCGGGCGCCGCTTTGCTCGAGACCCACACGTCGATCCAAATCGCGGCGGCTTTCTGGCCCTCGATCTTCATCTGGGGGTCGGGCAGCGCAAGCACTTCGCCTTTGCCGGTTGGGATCAATGCATCCGGGTAATACTTGCTATCCTCGTTGTTACGGTGAAACCATTCGCGAAACAGATCCACCTGCACCCCGGGTGGGGCTTCGGCGGCGATCTCGAACCTCCCGCCGGCAGGATCCGAGACCGTCAGGTGGCAGCAGACGTAGGCGTTTCGCGGGCTGGTCAACGTGACCGTGCCGTCGGGGCCCGCCAGCAGGTCCGAGCTGGGTTTGCCCGGCACCTGGTCGACGGCTACCAGTCCGCCGAACGGGTCCGGCCGGTAGAACTCGGGCACCGCCTGCAACTGCCAGGCACCGGCCTGCGTTGCCAGCAGCAGATGTAGCGCGGCAAGGACGCCAAGCCGCGCGCCATCCGCACCTCGCCGCGTAGGGCGACGCGAGATCGATGAGGCGGCCGGCGGCTCGGATGGGCCGAGCTTTGCGGACGACAGGAAAGCGAACATAGACAGCTCCTCACAGAAGGCAGGTTCATTGAACCGATGGCGGCGGGTGCCTGCCCGCAACCAGGCGAGTGCACGCACCAGTGTGGTCGGTTCGACGACGGGGATCAAGTACTCGCCGGCGGGGCGGCAGGAGGGCGGCCGTTGCAGTTTCGCGGAGCAAGAGACGGGCGAATCGATTATTCGGGGATGACCCGTGCGGACCGGCCGACAGGTCTCGTGGTGTGGTAAGCCGTTTCGCCACAAACGGTTGCGATCCAGTGCTGGCCACGGTGGGCAGGATATCAGTAGTGGATTTTCCTTGACAGATGCAGTGGTGATTGGGTGTAATACATGGCGGTTGAAGCCTCGGCCATGTCTTCAAATAGCCCGGGCATAGGCATTTGAGTTGCACGTCGGCCGTGGGGAGCAGTCGCTTTTCTATGCCTTGCAGGAGATGTAGTAATGGCTACAGGTAAGATCAAGTGGTTTAACGACCAGAAGGGCTTCGGTTTCATCCAGTCCGACGACGGGGGTGAAGATGTCTTCGTCCACCATAGCGTTATCGAGATGGATGGGTACCGCTCGCTCCAGGAGGGACAACCGGTGGAGTTCGAGGTCGAAAGCGGTGCCAAGGGCCTGAAGGCGACTTCGGTGAAAGCCGTCTAACGTCGGACCACACGGAGGCGACGGCTCCCGCCGGTGCGGACACAGCTCGGCGGGGGCTTTTTTTTTGCGCCGGTCGGCCGTTCTGTACTCAAGGCGGAAGGCAGTGGATGGCGCTCGAAATGACGTATAATCACGCCATGACAGCTCAAGCCGGACTGGTGTACGACGGTCGCTACCTCGCACACGACACGGGGCCCGACCACTGTGAGAGTCCGGACCGGCTCGAGGCGATCATGTCGGCTCTTGATCGGGCCGGCGTGCTTGCGCGGATCCAACGCATTCAGCCACGGCCGGCCACGCCCGGGGAGGTGTGCCTGGTCCACTCGGCGTCGCATCTGGAACGGCTGGCCCGGGCCTGTCGCGACGGCCGGGCGTACATGGACGTGCCTGACTGTATGGTCTGCCCGGCCAGTTTCGACGTGGCGCTTTTGGCAGTCGGCGGCGTCCTGGTGGCCAGCGACGCGGTGATGCAGGGGCAAGTTGCACGAGCCTTCTGCGCCGTCCGTCCGCCCGGGCATCATGCCGAACGGGAACGGTCGCTGGGATTCTGCCTGCTGAACAATGTGGCGATCGCTGCGCGGTACTTGCAGCAGCGTTGGGGCCTGAAGCGCGTGCTGATCGTGGATTGGGACGTACACCATGGTAACGGCACGCAGCACGTCTTTGAGGACGATCCGGACGTGCTGTACTGTTCGCTGCACGAGCATCCGGCGTGGAACTATCCCGGTACGGGATGGGGCAACGAGGACGGCACGGGTGCCGGGGTGGGCGCCACGGTGAATATCCCCATGCTTCCCGGCTCGGGCGATCCGCAGTATCGGCAGGTTTTCGAGCAACGCCTGCTGCCGGCGGCGGAGCGCTTCGAGCCCGAGTTCGTGCTGGTTTCGGCCGGCTTCGACGCCCATCGAGTCGACCCGTTGGCCCGTATCGAACTGGAAGATGAAAGCTTCGATTGGATGTTGACATCGCTGATGCGGCTGGCCGAGAGGTGCTGCGACGGTCGTCTGGTTAGCGTGTTAGAGGGTGGCTACGACCTGGGGGTGCTGCGGCGGTGCGTCAGCGCCCACGTGCGGCTGTTGGCCGGCTTGTGACGGGTTGTGGCGCCCCCCCGCAGGTTCGGCGGGACGGCTTCTATGGGCTTCGCTCGCTCATCGCTCGTGCTGGGCAGGCGTGCCGGTGAGGGTGGTTGAAGCGAAGCCGCCAAGTGACTCGCCGGTTGCTGAATGCGCGGTATAATGCGGGTTTGTGGTATCGGTTCCGTAGGTGGTAGGACAGGAGTTGGAATGACGACCGAACCGGGACAGATTCGCGATGTCCGCATCACAACGGAGATGCAGGACTCCTACCTGATCTATGCGATCAGCACCCTGATGGACCGGGCTTTGCCGGACGCGCGCGACGGTCTGAAGCCTTCGCAACGGCGGATTCTGGTGGCGATGAACGATCTTCGCTTGGGCCCTCGCAGTAAACAGCGCAAGTGCGCGAAGATCGCAGGCGACACATCAGGCAACTATCACCCGCACGGCGAGCAGGTGATTTACCCCACGCTGGTGCGGCTGGCGCAGCCTTGGGTGATGCGCTACCCGCTGATCGACGGGCAGGGCAATTTCGGGACGATCGACGGCGACCCGCCCGCAGCGATGCGCTACACCGAAGCGCGAATGGCCTCGCCGGCCATGGAGCTGCTGGCCGATCTCAACCTCGGGACGGTCGACTTCGAACCCAACTACGATGAAACGCGGACCGAGCCGGTGGTGCTGCCCGGCAAGCTTCCCAACCTGCTGGTCAACGGAAGCACCGGGATCGCCGTGTCGATGGCCACCAACATGCCGCCGCATAACCTCTCGGAGGTCTGCGATGCGGTGGTCGCCCTGCTGGACAACCCGAACATTACGGTAGACGAGCTGATGAAAGTGCTGCCCGGTCCGGACTTCCCGACGGGCGGACTGATCTGCGGGCGTGAAGGGATTCGTCAGGCCTACCATACGGGACGTGGGCAGTTGACGCTTCGGGCCAGGCTGCACACAGAGGAGAAGCGCGGCGGACGGGTGCAGATCGTCGTCGACGAAATTCCTTATCAGATTCTTAAGAGCACGGTTACCGAGCGGGCGGCCCAAGCCGTCAAGGACGGACGCTTGGCGGATGTGGCTGACATTCGCGATGAGTCGGACAGGAAACATCCTATTCGTTTCGTCGTTGAGTTGCGGAAGGACGCCAATCCGCAGGTCGTCATCAACCAGCTCTACAAATACACACCGCTTCAAAGTACCGTCAGTATCATCAACATCGCACTGATGGGCCGGCAGCCGCGTACGTTGAACCTCAAGCAGTTGCTCGAGGCCTTCGTCGACCATCGCAAGGACGTGATTCGCCGGCGAACGCGGTTCCTTCTGCGTCGCGCTCGCCATCGGGCGCACATTCTCGAGGGGTTGATCCTGGCGGTCGGGCGGATCGACGAGATCATCGAGCTGATCAGGAAGTCGCCCGATCCGGCGGCGGCCAAGGTCGCGTTGATGGAAAAGCCTCTGCGGCTCGTCGAGCAGACCGCTCTGAGAAAGGCCCTTCCCGAAGCCTTTGCCGCTCGTTGCGCCGCCGAGGATCAGTTCCTGACTGCGGTGCAGGCGGACGCGATCCTGACCATGCAACTGCAACGGCTGACCGGACTGGAGATCGACAAGCTCGTCGATGAGTACGTCAAACTGTGCGAGGAGATCGAAGGATACGAAGCGATTCTTCGCGACGAATTGCTGGTGCTGGACATTATCCGCGAGGACATGTACGAGATGAAAGGGGCGTACGGCGACGAGCGGCGCACGCAGATCATGGGCGCGGTCAAGGAATTCCGGCTGGATCAGTTGATCGCCGAGGAGACGGCCGTTGTCACGATCTCGCACGAGGGCTACGTGAAGCGGACCCCCGTCGAAGCCTATCGGCGTCAGGGGCGCGGCGGGCGCGGCGTTATCGGCGGCGACAACCGGCAGGGCGACTTCCTTCAGAGCCTCTTCGTGGTCAGCACCCACGACTATCTGCTGTTCTTCACCAACCGCGGGCGGGTCTATTGGCTGAGAGTCTACGACATTCCATCCATGGCGCGGACGAGCCGAGGCCGTTCGCTGGCGAATCTGCTCAACACGCAGCCGGGGGAGAAGCCCACCAGCGTTCTGGCGGTAGGCGAGTTTGAGGAGCGCTTTGTCGTGATGGCTACCGCTCGCGGCGTGATCAAGAAGACCCCGCTGGGCGCGTTTAGTCATCCGCGGCCCAGCGGCATCATCGCCGTCGACCTCGATGCGGCCGACTCCTTGATCGGCTGTGCAGTCACCGGCGGGCGGGACGAGATCCTCCTGGGTACGCGCGGCGGTTTGTCGATCCGGTTTCGCGAGGACGACGTCCGGGCGATGGGGCGGGCCGCCCGCGGTGTGAAAGGCATCGCCCTGGCGCGTGACGATGAAGTCGTCGATATGGCGGTCGTCAATGCTTCACGAACGCTGTTGACGGTGTGCGAGAACGGGTACGGCAAGCGAACGGCAGTGGATGAACACCGGCTGCAAAGTCGTGGGGGCAAGGGCGTCATCAATATCCGCACCACGGAGCGGAACGGGAAAGTTGTTGCCGTCAAGAGCGTCACCGACCAGGACGAGTTGATGATGATCACCACCAAGGGCATGATGCTGCGGACGGCGATTGCGAATATGCGAGTTATCGGTCGAGCGACGCAGGGAGTACGGCTCATCCGCCTGGAGGAGGGCGATAAGCTGGTGGCGGTGGCTCGCATCGCAGAGGATCAGCTCGAACCGCACGACAACGCGGACGGTGAGTCCGAACTGGCGGAGGACGACTCGCAACAGAGTGATCCATCGCAACCTGATCAGCAGCCGGAGGGGGGCGCGGACACGCCGGCCGAGTAAGAAGGGCTGGCCGCACCGCCGCTTGAGGGGCCGAAGGCCTGACTTGATTGGCGAGTGAACGCACCCGGCAGGCCGATATAGGGTATAATGATGCACACCGAGCGGGCCTCGGCGAACGCGAAAGGGCGTATCATGCGGCAGAACGGGTGGATGCTGACGGCGACCGTGCTCGCGCTGAGCTTGGCGACGGTTCCTGGGGCAGTGGCCCAGACCAGCGGCGGGAGCGCCGCCGGGGCTGGGAACGCTTTCCTGTTGAACAACGCGACCAACAACATCCAGGGCGGCGCCATCGGGGCCCGTCGCCCGGGCCTCTGGGTGCAGCGAGGGATCGTCCTGCACAGCAATCCCGGGTCGCTGGCGGATGCCGCTGACCCGGTCGAGCCTGATCTGTTGGATCTGCTGCTGGGTGCGACATCGACGGAGGGCCTGATGGGTCTGCTGACCGGGCAGGAAGAGGCCGGCGGCGGCATCGGCCACTCACTTCTGCTGACGGCCATTGACATCTTCTACAACGATATTCTCGACCCACTGTTACGTGACTTTCTGGCGAATCTCGGGGGCGATGTGCTGCCGCGCCAGGCGACCGATCCGAGTCCGGTCAACCTGGCCACCGACGTGTCGGTCGTCACGCTGCTGCGATGGTCCAACGGAGGAGGGGCGACCAGCTTCGACGTCTACCTCGGCACCGATTCGGACCTGCGTCAGGAGGATCGCATTGCGTCCAATCAGGCCGGTACGAGCGTCGATCCGGGCGAGTTGAGCCCCGGCACGGAGTACTTCTGGCGGGTCGACTCGAAGAACTCGGCCGGTACCACCCGAGGTGTTGTCTGGTCGTTTGTCACCGAGTCGGCGACACCCTCGGCCACTGACGGTGAATCGTAGGGCAGCGCAAAGCCGCAGATCTGCAGTGGTCGGTCGCACCTGGTATCACCCAGGCATGCCGTAACACCACTTTGACCGCGCTGACGGTCGGACTACGAGCCGTTGCATTCTCAGCCACAACTCAGTATGGCAGGTCTCCACGGGCCGCGCCGGTTGTGCGGGCGCGCGGAAAGGGTGGAACAGCCATGCAGGTTGGGCAGGAATGTACGTTTCCCGTGCATGCGTATGACGACGAGATGACCGGGCGACGGGTTCGGCGGCTCGGCGCGGGCGACTACCGCACGCATCATCAATACTTCTACCTTCGCATGTGGATGCCCGATTCGCAGCGGGTGCTCGTCTCGTCGAACCGGCAGGACGGGGTGTATCGACACTATCTGGTCGACGTCGAGTCCGGTCATGCCCTGTGCCTCAGCGAGTGTGAGGACCTCTCTTCCGGGTTTGGCGAACTCGCGCACGATGGCCAGCACCTTATGTACGTGGCCGGCCGCCAGTTGCGGGTTCGCAGCTTGAGCGACCTCGAGGAGCGAACCGTCTACACCCAGTCGGAGCCGTGGACCGGCCGCTCGGTCTACTATGGCGCGACGACCGACCACGCTCGCGTGGTCATGATGGAGATGCACGCCGACGACGTCGTCGTGGCCAAAAAGGGCTGGGAGGCGTTTCCCAAGCAGTTCCAGGCCCGACCCCGCTGCCGGCTGGTCGAGTTGGACGTGAAAACTTCGGCCTCGCGCGTCATCCATGAGGACCGCTGCTGGCTGGGCCACCCCAATTATCGTCCCTACGGTCGGACGGTCATGTTCTGCCACGAGGGCCCATGGCAGGAGGTGGCCTCGCGCATCTGGTTTATCGATCCGGATGGGTCGAACCTCAGAGAGGGTCGCAAACGCGATCCGTCGCGACCGATCGGCGAGGGTACGGGCGAGCTGTGGGGCCATGAGTACTGGCTGGCCGACTCGTCGCGGGCGGCCTTTATCTACTTCCCCCAAAAATACGGCATCGACGCGACGATTCGACTGCTCGATCCGGATACGCTCGCCGAAGAGATTCTCATGCCGATATCGTCTTACAGCCACTTCATCTCCAACGCCGACAACAGCCTGATCGTCGGCGACGGAGAGGCCAGGCTGTCGGATGCCGTCTACCTTGTCGACGTGGCGAGCCGGCGCGAGTCGATCCTTTGCCGACACGGTTCGACCATGCAGCCGTACGTCGATCCTCGAACGGGCGGGGTCAACACCCAGGAGGTTCACCCTCACCCGTGCTTCAGCCCCGACAGCAAGCGGGTGGTTTTCTCCAGCGATCGGGATGGTTTCCCCGCCGTCTACGTCACCGAGGTGTGACCGAGGTCGCAGACAAGGTCTCGTCTGTTTAGGTGAAGTCCAACTTGCCGGCAGCCAGCGCGCGCCGTCCGATCTCGACGGCCTCGGTGCGTGACAGGCTGCTGTCGCCCGCGATGCCGATTGTGTAGCTTACCTCGAACGACCGGCCTGCCCTCACTGGCGGCTTGAGGTCCTCTATCGAGAAGTGCGAGTCCAGCCAGACGGGGCACAGCATGTAGCCGTGCGCCTGACGCACCGGCCTGGCGTTTCTCACCAGGATGAAGATGTTGCCGCGGTCGGCTGATCCCTGGGCGAAGAAGAGTGTGTTGCGCCACGTCTGGATTCGGTCACCCAGACGTTGCTTCGATCGCGGCTCCTTGAAGAATTCCTGCATCACGCGGCCGTCGGCCGTCATCACCACCACCCAACTGTCGGGCCAGTGACTGGGCTGCCACGATCTGCTGGGGAAGCTGTTGAGGTATTGGATCTGATCCAAGTCCCATTGTCTGAGCACGTCCAGACGCGTGTCGACCTGAACCACGGGTGCAGAGCGGCGCCGAGCGATCTCGACGAGGGTCGTCGATCGTGCCCGGTGGTTCGGGTTAGTCGACACCAGGCGAAAGCGCAGCGCGTCCGGACCGTTCGCTTCAAGCCTGAACTGTTCGAGTTCGTTGAGGCAATGGCCGCGAGTCTGCACGTTGGTCGGGTACCAACAGAGCGGCACGCGGACCAACGCGGGCTCGTGGCTCGATGTCTCGCGCAGATCATGCAGGCACAAGGTCTGTGTGGACAGCAACGCCGTGGTCGCGCCGTTGGCATCGCCGGCACGTATGACGTAGACCTGCCGGTCGTCCCATTTGGCATAGGCCATACTGATTCCGGGTGCTTCCCGCACCGTGACATGCGTTTGTCGTCGGGCAGATAGCGGCACCGAGAACACAGCCTCGAACGGTCCCTTGGATGGCTCGCCGACGATCGGCACGAACCGGTCGCCCGGCCTGGCCAGATTCGGTCCGTACGGGTCGTCGGTCTGACCTGCAAGCGACACAAGATGCGGGGCGGCGAATCGTCCGTCTCGTTCAATCTCGACGCCTCCGCGGCACGACAGACCGAACGCCCGCACGTGGGCTGTGCGCCGCAGCGGGTCGCGCGGAAACGTCAGGTGCAGCGTATCGGCTGTCTTTCTGTAGAGCAGTGCGTTCTCGATCATGTCCAGGCAGCGAAACTCGCCGCCCTCGACTTGGGGTACGAGCGGCTTGTGGAGCGCTCTGATGCGTCGAGCGGTCTCGTCGGCTTTGCGCGCGAAGGACAGACCGATCATCGCCTTCAGGCCGAAGTTCGCGCCGCAGGTCCTCCGGGCCCCGTGCAGCCAGTGCCACGCAAGGCAAACTCCCCGTTCGGTTCGGCCCAGCACCAGCCGTCCGCTCGGGTGTGCCGCCCAGCCCGCCTGGCCCTGCCACTGAGAATACAGATGGCCCCAGGTGTCGTAGTAGGGCGCGCGGTCGCCCGGTCCATGCCACAGACCCGCCCCGCCAAGCGTGTCGGTGTCGGCCCCGTCACGGCTGTCCCAGGCAAAGGCGATCGAGCTGCCGCGTGCGAGCATCGACACGAACCGCCCGGGCAATTGTGTGGCGAACCGATAGTCTCGCCTTGCGGTTAGATCCTCTTGGGTCAGTTGCTTTTTGCCACGGGTGCCAACCAGGACCTCGCGCGCATCGCACGCGACGTCCGTCTCCACCCATGCGTCCGTCACGCGGTCGTGCGCGACCGCGTCCACCAAACGAACGGCAAAAACCAGCCGCACCTCGCCGTTGGACCACAGAATCGTCTCGCTCAGTCCGTCGCCGTGGTATGTGCCGGCTTCATCCAGTAACGAATACATCACCCGCAGGGCGATGCGCTCGGGTCCCTCTTCACAGATGATCAATCGTGGGTCGGGATCGCTCTCCTGCAACAGCAACAGAGGTGTTCCGTCTTTGACCAGCCGCACCCGCGCCGCGATGCGGATGCGATCGGGATTCTTGCCCCCATCGAGAATGGTCTGCACGCCGCCTTGATGGCGATCCCACAGGGCAGACAGGTTGCCAATCCGCCCCTCCAACGCGGCGCCTTTGCGTCGGAAGAAACCGCACTCTACCGATTTTGCCCGGTGCATGCTTTCCAAGATAAGAGCTTCAGCCGTTCGTGTCAGGCAGACAGACTGCACGTCAGGAACGACTTGCCACCGCGACGGCGTACACGTCCAGACCCTCGACCGCAAAGCTCAGTCCGTCGGATCGCGCGTCGACGCGGTCGAGCCTGGGTTCGGGCTGGTCGGGGCTCAGCAGCGTCACCTGGCTGAATGAGCAGCCGGGCAGTCTCACCTGGATCGCCCCTACGGGCGCCGGCCGGTAGTTGATCAGGTGAACGACGATCTTACTGCGCCCTCTGCCCGTCACGCTGGCCAACACGCCGTCCGGCGCGTCGACTTCGATGACCGGCGTGCCCTGCAAACGACGGACGTCTTCGATGAACTGGCGGCCGTACTCGCCGATCTGATCGTCCTTGAGCTTGTCGGCGATCGATTCGGGGTAGAACACTACGTGACCTTTCCCGAAGTTGCTCTCCATACGCCCGGCGGTAGACGCTTCACCGTCGACGCCCAGCACGTCGGCCAGACAGCTCGCCTCGCGCGGCTGCCAGTTGTGTTTGGCGATTCCCGTCGGTCCGGTGGCGATCAGGTTCCCGCCGCGGCGCACATAGTCGCCAAGCCGATCGGCCGTGTCGCTGCCCATGGCCCGCAGGTCGAGCAGAATCAGCAGGTCGTATAGCGACAGCTTGTATTGATCGATCTGCTCGTAGATCACGATGTCGAATTGCACGTTGTGCCGTGCGAGGTGCGAAAAGAACGGCGCTCGATCGGCCACGGGCGACAGTCCCCGCAGCACCACACCCACGCGCCCCAGTGGCTGCGTCCGGTGGTAGATCTGCCGGCCGAAGCGCTTGTGGAAGGCGTGGTAGACCGGGTCGACCACGCCGATGGCGTCGCCGCCGCAGGCGTTGATCTCGGCCCATTCGGCCTTGGACCGGACGCCGTTGAGAAACGGCTTGTGCCTGCCGCCGTCCTCGAACAGGTACTTCCATAGGCCGAAGTTCGTCCAGATCGCACCGCTGCCGGGATCGTAACTACAAGGTTGGTCGTCCTCGCTGAGCTTATAGTTGCCCACCTGGTTCATCGGCCAGCGCTCGTGGGCGTTGTGGCCGAACAGCACGTCGGACTTGATCTTGCGGGCCGTCTCCCACACCTCGGTCAGAAACTCCGTCGTGCTGCGGTTCCAGTAGTCGCTGCGGGCCTGGTGCAGAAACGGGCGGTCGCCCGCTACGTTGCGGTCACTGTCGGCGATGACCTCGATCCCCGTCCGCTTTTGCAGCTCGTCCTGCGTGACCGCGTCCGGGGCGGGCATGTCATACGCTTGCCCGTAGACCTCGCGCGTGTACTGGGCAAACCCCTCGCGGCAGATCGGGCAGAAGCACTTGGAGAACAGATTGTCGAAGAACAGACCATCGGCTCCTGCTTCCAGTGCGGCGCACACTTTCTGCTTGAAGTAGTCGCGCCAGCCTGGGTTGTTGACACACAGCAGGACGCGACTGACCTCGCCGTGGTATGTGGCAGCCATGTACGGCACGTTGCCGCCGTCGTGGTGGATCTGTCGCCACTGGCGAGCTTGCGGCTCGGCCTCGAACATTTCCTGCCAGAAGGAATTGGTCAGGCTCAGATAGGCGACGACTTTGATGCCTTTGCGGTGGGTCTTGCGAATGTATTCGCGCAGAATGTCCCACTGCACCTGATCGGCCTGGTGCGAGAATCCGGGCGACCAGACCAGCCGCAGAATCGTGATGTGGTGCTCCTTGGCGTAGGCGAGCAGCTCGTCGTTGTACGCGTTGGCCTTCTCCCATAGCCGCAGCGGCGTGAAGTCCCACCGGCCCGAGAGCAGCATCTTGGCCGTCTCGGCGGGTCCTTCGTATCGTCCGGTCTCCCGGAACAGACCGTGTTCCGCCCAGCGCGGCGGGCAGGGGCCATCCGCATTTATGTTCGTCATAGCCATGGTTACAGTGCCTCCGCAGCGAGGAACGTGTGCCGGTCGAACGTGGGGGCGATTTTAGCCGCGCCGAGCGGACCCCGCTAGCGGCGCGTTCGCCATTCCAGGCGGCATGTCATGATGGGATTCATCTCAGCGTGGGCGGGCCAATTCCATGCCGGAGCCTCGGCTCGAAACCAAACGACCCGACCGGGCTTGACCACCGGCTGGGCGTCAACGATCGCGAGCGGGCCGCCGACGATCTGGACGCGCCAGGTAAGGCTATGGTCGCCGACGGACCACGAGCTGACATCCGCGGTCGGTTCCGGTGCGTCCAGCGGCAGCCTGCTCCAGCGCAGGCCGGCCACCAGACGGGTCAAGGGGCACGGTCCGTGCAGGTGCTCGGTCCAGTGCGATCCCAGAAGCCAACCGTTACGGATCGGCGCCGTTTCCAGTGTACCGCAGCAGCTATGATCGTCCTGGCGCCATCGTTGCGTCAGGGCCATCTTCCACAGCCAACGCGCGTTTTCGTGGGCGGCCTCAACCCGGACGTCGAACATCACATTGTACACCGCTTGGTTGTGGCGGACGAACGCCTGCCAGCCTCGCCGCTGACACCACACGTCGATCTCGTTAACCGATCCGATGCAGACGGGTCCGTCTCGGTGCGATCTGATGACACGCGCGCGGGGTACGATCGCGTCGCGGACGGCCGGCGGCGGCGCCTCGCCTCGCAACGCCGGCGGGCGCGTGTGGTAGCCGAAATACACCGGCGTCTCGCCGATCCGCTCGACCAGCTCGGACACAGTGATTGGTTCGATCGGCGGCTGGGCCATTTCTCGCAAAAGGATGGCGGGGCAGCAGGAGGGCAGGATCGTTGCGGGGATCGCCATCGGGTGCGGCTCGATCGGCAACGGCGGGGCCGCAAGTTCGTGCTCAGCCAGCGCCGTCGCGACGTACCACAGAACGCCGCCGGTGTTGATGTCGTCGTAACAGCGACTCTGCGCGCCGCCCAATTGGCCGGTCGGCGCGTGGTAGTGGCGGGCGATGTGCCGCCAGAGAATCGACAAAGCTGCTCGCGCCAATTCGGTGGCCTCGGGATCGGTCGCCAGGTGACGCAGGGCCAGCAAGCCCGAAAACATGACAGCCGCATAGGTCGGCGAGAGGAACTCGTAAGGTGCCCCGATTTGCCGCCATTGTTCGGCCATGCAGCCGATGAGTTGGCGGCCTGTTTGGAGCAGTTCGGGTCGGTCGGCCATCTCGCCGGCCAGCACCAGCGTCGACGCCGACAGACACGCAATGTTCGAGTAAGTCGCCGGCACCTGGCGGCGCAGGCACGATCCGGCAGCCAGCACCAGTGCATCGAGAGTCTGTTGCCGCAGGTCCGTCGGCCAGTCGGCGCCGCCGCGGGGGTCCACGGCCAGCATGATCGCCAAGGTGTTGCCGGCGAAGGCAGCCACGTTGAAGTCCAGATCGTCAGACATATCCGCGTCGGCAATCCACGGGAAGTTGCCCTCGTGCACGTGGCCCGCCTGGGTCCTCTGCTGGGCGAGAACTGCTTCGAGCATGTTGAAGGCAGCCGCTCGTCGCTCGTCGTCGCTCCAGTGCAGGATGCCGCAGGCCAGAGACAGCGTTGCCATCACGTCACCGGTTGCCTGATCCGAATCACGCTCGCGAGTTACCATGAACCCGCACGTGGGGTCGTACTCGCGCATGCCCCGATCGATGCACGCCTCGGCCAACCGGGCGACGGCTTTGGGTCGATCGAATCGTCGTGGAGTCTCAGCCAATGTTCTGCCACCTCCGAGGCGGTCCCGAGCCCTTACCAATCAACGAACGCACAGAAGCGCGCCGAGCACCGCAAACACCACCCACGCCATCCGGCGAAACGGCTCGGTGCTGACCCGTCGCGACAACGCCATTCCTGCTCCGGCCGCGATAAGGATCGCCGGCAACACGACAGCGGCGCTGACGATCGTGGGAACGGTAATGTGGCCCACGCCACCCGCGACCGCGAGCCGATAGACCGAATTGAAGACGAAACAAGCTTGGATCGTGGCCTTGAGAGCATCGCGCTCCATATCGCGGCTGTAGATATACGCAATCAACGGTGGGCCGCCCATGCAGAACGCCCCGTTCATCAGCCCGGAGGTCGCACCCACGCCGACCGCCGGCGCGGGCCGAAGCGGTCCGCCCAGCCTGCGATTTCGCTGGAGCAGCGACAACGCGGCAAAGCCTATAACCAACACCCCCATCACGCGGCGAGCCAACCCGTCATCGGCCGAGGACAGGAACCATATGCCCAGTGGGATCGTACAGGCCTGTCCCGCGAGCAGCGGCCAGACCATCCGCCAGGCTACGTGCCTCCGCAGATGCCAGAGAATCCCGCAGGTCAGCGCCACCGCGCAGACGTTCGTCAGTGCCGTCGCCTCCAGCACGGTGTACAGCAGACTCAGCAGCGAGACGGCGACGATCCCGCCCCCGAACCCGGTGAAGCCTTGCACAAACGACGCGATTCCCATCGCGCCGATCGCCGAGACCACAAACCACCAGTCCATCGTTAGCCCGCCGAGCATCCGGGCATTCTGTCCTGGTGTGCGGGTCCGTCAAGCCCGGTCGGCGAGCAGCCAGACTGCGCGTCTGGACACCTGCTGCTCTTACGCACTACGATGCCTTGCGGTTACGCAGCTCGGCAGACATCGGACCGACCAGTTTCGGGCACCATGCAAATGAACGCTCGTCAACGAGTTCTGGCAGCCCTGCGACACGAGCGGCCGGACCGCATTCCCACCTCGTTGTTCTGGGCGGAATTGCTGCGTCCCGACGGTCGATCGATCGATCTGGCCGAGGCACGCGACCTGCTGCGCGCCGACGTGCGCGTCGTGCACGCCGAACCGACGGTCGCCGCCCGACAATTTGAAACCTACCTCCAGTCACTACCGCATGATGTGTTCGTGGGCGACTTGGCGCAACTGCGACGATACCACGCCTGGGGCTACAGACCCGAGCGCTCACCACACGGGCCGGAAAAGCCCAGCCCGTTGCGACACGCCGCTTCGGTCGACGATGTGGAGGCATTTGCGTTTCCCGATTTCGGCGGCGACGCTGCCTTCCAACACTTGCGGTGGGACGTCGAGGCCCATCAGCGCCGCGGCCTGCCGGTCTTTGCCGTGCCGCCTCGGTTAGGGGGCGTGATCTTTGAGGCCGCTTGGCGTCTGCGGGGTTTCGACGCGTTCATGTGCGACCTGGCCGACGGCAGTGCCGTAAGCATGTGGCTGGTAGACAGGCTGACCGACCTGGTGTGTCATCACGCGCGGATGATCGCCGCCGCCGATGCGGACGTGCTGTATTTCGGCGATGACTTTGGCGAGCCGACGCGTTTGTTGGTCTCACCGGCCATGTGGCAGCGCGTCTTTGCCCCGCGCTATCGGCGCGTGGTGGCTGCCGCCCGTACGGTCAAGCCGGACATTCACGTCTGCTTTCACAGCGACGGCAATTTCACCGGCCTGCTGGAGCATCTGGTGGCGATCGGCGTCGATGCGGTCGAGCCGGTCCAGCCCGATTGTATGGATCCCGCGTGGATCAAGCGTCGCTTCGGCCAGCAGCTCACGCTCGTGGGTTGTGCGGGCACGGCCTGGCTGTTTCACCATGGTACCGGCGAGCAGGTTCGTGCCGAAGTTCGCCGCCGCATCGACCAACTCGCCGACGGCGGGGGGCTGATCCTCGCGCCCGCCTACGACCTGATGAGCTGCACGTCTTGGGAAAACGTAGCCGCCTTCTTCGACGAGGTGCAGCGCTACGGTAGCTGACGCTGCCTCGCTTGAGCGCCAGGCACGCGTGGGCTCCGGCCTGTTCGCAGACGGTGCCGATCGTCTCGTCGGCCTTTCGCCGTCAAGTTAGGGTTGGCCCTTCGCTTTCACCTGTGGCCGAAGGTCGATGCCCAGTTCCTCGAGCTGCCGATTGCTTACCGGCCCCGGAGCATCGGTCATCGGACAGACCGCACGCTGCGTCTTGGGAAACGCGATCGCGTCACGGATCGAGTCCAGCCCCAGCAGCAGCATCACAACGCGGTCCAACCCCAGGGCGATGCCGCCGTGAGGCGGAGCGCCGTAGCGCAACGCGTCCAGCAGGAACCCGAACTTCACTCGCGCCTCATCCTCGGAGATGTTCAACAGGCGGAACACCTTCTCCTGCACGTCCCCACGATGAATACGGATGCTGCCGCCGCCCAGCTCCGTGCCGTTGAGCACTACGTCGTAGGCTTTGGCCCGCACGGCGCCAGGGTCGTCGTCGAGCTTGCCCACGTCTTCGTCCTTGGGCGAAGTGAACGGGTGGTGCATCGCAGCCCAGCGCTTCTCCTCGGCATCCCACTCAAACATGGGGAAGTCGACCACCCAGCAGAACTTGTAGACGTTCTTGGGGATCATGCCGCGCCGTTCAGCCAGCGTCGTTCTCAGCCACGAAAGCTGCTTGCACACCGTCGCCTCGTCGCCTGCGGCGAACAGGATCAGGTCGCCCACGTTGGCGCCCGCCGCCGCAATCAGCTCGCCCGCTTTCTCGACGGGGAAGAACTTGGCCATGCCCGTCGATAGCGACGGCTTGCCCTGTTCGTCGACCACCTTGGCCAACGGCAGGGCGGCCGCGCCGATCCCGCGAAACTCCGCCGCCAACTCGTCGGTCTGCTTGCGGGTCATGTCGGCCCCACCGGGTACGCAAATAGCCCGCACCACGCCGCCGCCGCTTACAGCTTCGGCAAAGGACGCAAACTCGGTCTGCCCGGCCAACGCGGTCACGTCGCGCAGCTTCATTTCGTACCGCAGATCGGGGCTGTCGCTGCCGTACTCCCGCATCGCCTCGTCATAGGTCATCCGCGGCATGGGAAGGGGTACCTCGACGCCTTTCACCTCGCGCATCAGGTGGGCCAGGCTCCCTTCGACCAACGAGATGACGTCGTCGGCCTGGACGAAGGCCATTTCGATGTCGACCTGGGTGAACTCCGGCTGTCGGTCGGCCCGCAGGTCCTCGTCGCGGAAGCACCTCACGATCTGCATGTACCGATCGAACCCCGCGATCATGAATAGCTGCTTGAACAACTGCGGCGACTGCGGCAGGGCGTAGAAACGCCCCTGTTGCACCCGCGACGGAACGAGATAGTCGCGCGCGCCTTCCGGAGTCGACTTGGTCAAGAACGGCGTCTCGATCTCCAGAAAGCCCTCGCGATCGTAGTAGTCACGCAGGGCCTTGGTGATTCGGTGGCGCAGTTGCAGCGCCTCGCACATCGGGCGCCGCCGCAGGTCGAGGTAGCGATATTTCAGCCGAAGGTCTTCCGACGCCTCGACGTGCTCGACGATCTCGAACGGCGGGGTGTCGGCCGGGTTCAGGATCTCCACCTCGCGCACGTTCACCTCGATCTCGCCCGTGGCCAGCTTGGGGTTGACCATGTCCTCGGGCCTCGGGGCCACCACGCCGCGGGCGGCGATCACGTACTCGCTGCGAAGCCCGCGGGCGATCCGGTGCGCCTCGGGGTCCGTATCGGGATTGAACTTGAGCTGCGTCAGGCCCTGCCGGTCGCGCAGGTCGATAAACACCATGCCGCCGTGGTCGCGGTAGTTCTGCACCCACCCGGCCAGAAGCACCTCCTGGTCCTGGTGCTCGGCTCGAAGCTCGCCACATCTGTGCGTTCGTTTATGGTACGCAATACTCACTGTTGCACTCCTTACGCTGCAATCGCCAAAGAGCAGGAAGAATACGGGATTGGGGTCAATCGGTCGAGAGATCGACCTTACGAGCGGGCGCGGTCATTGCCCCGGCGGCCGGACTGAACTGTCCGCCGGCCGCCTGGCATCCTCCGTCGCAGAATGGACCAACCGCTGGTGACCATGCATCCACTATATCGACCGCCCCGTCCCGCGCCAACAACGGATCCACCCCGCGGGCGACGAAAAAAGCACCTCCCGGCGAACCTGCCCGCATCATCCGGGGTAGTACAGTCCAGGCGGGCGGTGCCCGCGCGCCCTGGTTCGGCCACACCGGTTGGCCTATAATCGGCGGTTCGTCCGACGATGTCGGGCGTGTAACGCTAAGCCTTTGCTGGAGAGCGACATGCCACACGATGCTCTGGCCCATGCGGTCAAGGCCCAAACCACCCGCGCCAGCCTCATGCTGATCGGGACCATGCTCGGCGGCGTGCTGGTGCTCAACTCGTTCGTGGCGAGTTGGCTGTTCCCCGACGACTTCTATCGCGACGCCATGGCCATGGTCGGCGCCTTGCTGCTGGGGTCGCCGCTGGTCTGGCATGCGATCAAGCACCTCTACTATGGTCAGATGCACATGGACGAGCTGGCAGCCCTGGCGATCTTCGCAGCCTTCGCCTCGCAGGAATACCAGACCGCCGGCATCGTCGCGTTCTTCATGATCCTCTCAAATCTGATCGAGACGCGGACCGCGCTGGGTGCCCGGGCGTCGATCGAGTCGCTCATTCGGCTGACACCTACCGTGGCCTATCGCATCCGATCGGACGGTGGCGAGGAATCGGTCGAGGCCCACAACCTTCACCCCGGCGATAGCGTCCGCGTGCGCCCCGGAGACAACATCCCGGCCGACGGCGAGGTCGTCACCGGTGAGTCCTCGGTGAACCAGGCCAACATCACCGGTGAGTCGCTGCCGATCGACAAGACGCCGGGCGACGAAGTCTTCAGCGGCACCACGAATCTGACCGGCGCGATGGACATCCGTGTGACCCGCGCCGGGCAGGACACCACCCTGGGACGCGTCCAGAAGCTCATCCTCGCCGCCGAGCAGACCAAGATCCCGCTCATGCGGCTGATGGACCGCTACGTAGTCTGGTACACCCCTACCATCCTGATGCTGGCCGGCATCGTGCTGTTTTTCACCTATAAGCAATACGGCATGGAAAGGGCGATTGCCATGCTCGTGATCGCCTGCCCGTGTGCTCTGATCCTGGCGACGCCCACCGCTATCGTGGCTGCACTGTCGGCTGCGGCCCGGCTGGGCGTGCTGATTAAGAACGTGGCCAACCTGGAGTGGGCCCGCAACCTGACCGCCGTGATCTTTGACAAAACCGGCACGTTGACCACGGGCGAGCTGAGCGTGACCCAGATGATGCCCGCCCCCGGTGTGGAAGGCGAGGATCTGCTCAAGGCAGCAGCCTCGGTCGAGCAGCTCAGCCGGCACCCGGTGGCTCGGGCGGTGGTTGCCGTGGCGCGGCAGGCCAAGCTGTCCCTCGCTGGGGCAGAGCAGTTTGAGGAGGTGTCCGGCCGGGGCGTGGCTGCGATGGTGGACGGCCAGCGGATCATGGTCGGTCGGGCCGATTGGCTTGCCCAGCAGGGAGTCGACATGAGCTTGCTCGACCGCCCCGAGTATCAGGAGGCCGAGGGGCTCAGCATGCTCTACGTCGGCCGCGACGGCGGCTGCCTTGGTTGGGTGGGCCTGGAAGATCGTACGAGGCCTGAGGCCCGGCAGGCAATCGAGGACCTGCGGGCGGCGGGCATCAAGTTGCTCACCATGGTCACGGGTGATCGCTGGTCGGTGGCCCGGCGGGTGGCCCGCGAGATGGGCTGCACCGATGTCCGGGCCGAGGTGCTGCCTCAGGACAAGCTGGAGCTGGTCGACGAGTTACGCAAGGCGGGGCACCGTGTAGCCGTCATCGGCGACGGCGTGAACGACGCCCCGGCCCTGGCGGCGGGCGATCTGGGCATCGCCATGGGGGCCGCCGGAAGCGACGTGGCGATCAACTCCGCGTCGGTCGCACTGATGAACAACGACCTCAGCCGCGTCCCGTTCCTGATACGCCTCTCGAAGGTCACCACACGGGTGATCTGGCAGAATCTGCTGTTCGGCGTGGCCTATATCGTTGTGGGGCAGACACTGTCGGCAATGGGCTATATCCCGCCGGTGTGGGCGGCCGTGCTGCACTTCGGTGCATCGATCATCGTGGTGTTCAACAGTGCCCGCCTGGTCCGGTTTGGCGAGCAGCCCGGCCAGGTGCAGGAGTCGCCGACCCCCACGGCAGTGAACGCGCTGGTGGCTGCCCAGACGGCATGACAGCCGCTGCTTTGGCTGGTCAGCCTACCTCGCGCTGCTCGAACAGGGCTACCGCCACCGCCAGAATCGCCACTATGTAGACTACCGCATACAGGCACACCCACCCCACGTGCGCCAGGGTCACGGGGTTGCCCTGTGTCAACGCATCGCCGATCCAGAAGAACGTCAGCTCAGGTGTCAGACGATACGCAATTCCCGCCAGGACGCTTTCCTTGCTGAACTGCCCGAACACGTAAGACGAGATCAGCCCGAGTACGAACGCTCCGCTACAGACCACCAGCGTCATCACCTGCCCCAGACGCGTCGAGGCCGCGATGGCAATGGCCGCCAGAACCAGCACAGCCAGGAAGACCAGCAGCGTGGCGGCAAAGAGCTGGGGGTCCAGGTCGGTGGTGATCGGCTGGACCTGCCATTTTTTGTCGATCAGACAGATCAGCAGGCCCGCCACCGTCATCAGCGGCAGGCTCAGAAAGACCGCAGCGGCGCCGAAGTGCCATCCGCGGGCATAGTTGCCCCACGCAGCCACCACCAGAGCCAACAGCAGCGCCGACGAGCCGAAGATGATCACCGGCAGGTCGTAGTCAATCCATGCCGCCCACATCACCGTGTGCCGCACGGTCATAAAGAACACTAGCGAGAGCAGATAGCAGGCCATCAGAAGGGCGGCTGCGATCCCCACGAATTTGCCCGCGATGAACACCCATCGCCCGATCGGTTTGGACACGACGGTCAGCACCGTTTTGTTCTCGATCTCCTGGCTGACCACGCCAGTGGCCCCAAACCCCGCCAGGAACAGCCCCACCACAAAAAGAGTCGACAAGCCCAGGTCCTTCAGTAGCTTGTTGTCGTCCTCCATGGTGTAAGCGGCGATGGCCGGGTTGAGCACCATCGCCATCGTGCCGACGGCCAGCAGCACGCCGAAGATCGGCTGGCGAACCACCTCCTTGAATGTGTTCGAACAAATGGCCGCGAACTTCGTAAACATCCTAGGCTATCCTATGCGCCGAGCCCCCGATTTGGGAAGTCGACCTGGAAGGCATACGTACCAAGCGGCCGGCTGGTTCAGCGTCAATCGACCGGGACGGCTGCCAATGTCAGCACCTGCGGCCGGCTGGACACAAGCGTTGGCGCCGGCTAACATTAGCGTTTCGACCGGGGCCGGGAAAGGGGCGAGGGAGATTTTGGCAGGCTGACGATGGAGCAGGCGAATCGACGTGGCGAGCTGGTCGGTTTGGTCGGGCTGATCCTGCAGTTGGTCTTCGCGGCCGCTCTGCTGCTGATCGGGTACTTCTGGAACGTGTCGCTGTCGACTCGGGTGGCCGGCTGGTACACCCTTGGCGGCATGGGCATCTGGCTGGCCGTCTGGTTGGTGTTCCGCCAGCAGAAGCTGGTCGATGTGGAGGCCCTGGAGACTGAGCAACTCCGCCGCCACCGCGAGAGCCTCGGTCAGGACGTATCGGGGATCTTTGGGCTGCCCGGCGAGGGCGGCCCGGAGTCGCTGCCCGCCGCCCGCCGCCTGCGGGTGATCCGACGCTGGATCCTGCCGGTCATCACCCTCCTGATCGCCGCTTACCAAGTGGTGGTAGGCGTGATCTGGATCAAGTGGCAGCTTGTCTGGGCCGTCCACTCGGAGGATTGGCCTGCCCTGATCGACCCGGATGTGACGCTGTGGTTCCTCGCCGGCGTTGCGTTCCTATGTTTCCTTTTCAGCCGTTACACGAGCGGGATGGCCCGGCAGCGCGAGTGGCAGATGCTGCGTGCCGGCGCGAGCTATATGTTCGGCACCGCCTTGGCGTGTCTGGCGGTGGTGGTCGGGCTGGCCGCGGCGAGGGTGTTCGAGGCGCCCATCCCAGAGCGTTACCTGGCCTGGGTAATCCCCATCGCCATGATCGCCATCGGGATCGAGTGCACGTTCAACTTCGTGCTGGACGTCTATCGACCCCGGGCGCCCGGTGTGGCCGACCGGCCCGGTTTCGACAGTCGGCTACTGGGTTTGTTTAGCGAGCCGGGCGGCATTGCCCACACCGTCGCCGAAGCGATCAACTATCAGTTCGGCTTCGAGGTTTCCAAGACGTGGCTTTACCAACTGCTCCAGCGGGCGATCACGCCGCTGATTGCTTTCGGGTTCGTGACGATGTTGCTCCTGACGTGCGTGGTGGTCATCGATGTCCACGAGTTGGCCATCCTGGAGAGGTTTGGCATGCCGCAGGGGGGGCCAGAGGGCGTCCTGGGTCCCGGTATTCACCTGAAGCTGCCGTCGCCCATCGAGCGGGCGTACAAGTACCCCGTCGAACGGGTGCAGGAGTTCGTTCTGGGATTCAGTGAGCAGGAGTATGCGGACATCAGTCCCGAGCAACTCGAGCGGGAGCTGAAGGTCATCCTCTGGACCAGCCAGCGCCATGGGCCCGCACCGGAGATCCCGTTCGTCGTGGCCTCTCGTCAGGCCGTTGGCGAGAGCGAATCGGTAACCGTCGTGCCCAGCCTGATCAACACCAATGTGCTGGTGCAATATCGAATCAGCGACGTCTTTGACTACCGCTACAGCAACGCCGACCCTCGCGCCGTGCTGGAATCGCTCGCCTGGCGGCAGTGGGTGCTCTATGTTGCCGGGACCAACCTCGATGACCTGCTGGGCAGCGAACGTACCGTCGCCGCCCAGTACCTCAAGCGGCACATCCAGGATGAGGCCGACCGAGCAGGCCTGGGTGTCGACATCACCGTGGTGGAAGTGACCAACCTTCACCCGCCGCAACAGGATGGGGTAGCCGAGTCCTTCCAGGAGGTCATCGGTGCGCTGGCCGAGAAGGAGGCCGCGATTCGCCGCGCCGAGGGCGAAGAGAACAAGGTCCTTGCCGAGGTGGCGGGCCAGAAGAAACGAGCCTTGGATCTGGCCGCGGCGGTGGAGGAACTGGAGCGAGCAAGCACCGAGCGGAACGAATCGGCCCTCATCGAGGCCGCCCGCCAGAAGGTCGAGCGCATCTTCAATGGGTTCTTCGAGCGGCAGCCCGACGGCAGTTCACGCTTCATTGACGGCGTGGGGGGCCAGGCCGCCTCGCTGGTCGCCGACGCGCAAGCCTACCGCTGGCAGAAGGAGAACGAGGTCCGGGGTCGCACCGAGCGATTCCGGCAGGAGTTGACGGCTTACCGGGTGTCACCTCGATTCTACAAACTGCAGAAGTACCTCCACGTGCTCGGTGAGGGTCTGGCGGAGACCCGCAAGTACCTCATCGCGGCCGATACGAAGCAACTGCCGCTGGTGATTGAGTTTGACGTGCAGACGCCGCCGCGGCCTGAGATCGAGACATTCGAGCCCTCGCAGCCATAGCAGACGGAGAATCTGGTGTAATGAGCAAGAACCTGCCCACAGTGATCGCCGCGGTCGTTCTTGTGGCTGTGCTGGTGATCTACATGGTCACGTATCAGGTAAGTTTCACCGAGCGCGTTGTCGTAACCACGTTCGGCAAGCCGCTGGAACGGCCGGAGTTGGTTATTGAAAACGTCGGGCCCGATTCGGCGGCCGTGGCTCGCGTGTTCCAGCAGTCCGCCGACATGTCCGCCGAAAATGTTGACCGACTCCTGCGAAGTCTCCCTGCGGCGGTGAGGCGGGACTGGTCGGTCAGCCAGGCCCATGCGGTCCTCGATCAGATGCAGGCTGCCGGCGCCCAGGTGCGGCTGCGCCAGTTCGCTGGGACGCCTGGCTGGCGCTTCAAGTGGCCCTGGCCGATTCAGCGCGTGCTGCGTTACGACGGGCGTCTCCAGATCCTGGAGGATACGGAAGAGGAGACGCTTACCAAGGACGGCAAGAACATCGTCGTGGTCACCTATTGTAGTTGGCGGGTGGACGACGCGTTGACTTTCAGCAAACGCGTCCGGAAGTTCAGCCAAGCCACCGACAGCATGACCAAGCTGATCCGCGCGGCCAAGACGGCGGTCATCTCCGACTACAAGCTGGACGAGTTTGTGTCGCTCGACCGCGACGCCCTCCAACAGCGATACGACCGGATCGAAGGCGAAATCCTTAGCCGGGTCGGCCGGCAGGCCCGTAACGAGTACGGTATCCACGTCGCGTCTGTGGGCATCAAGCGAATCAGCCTTCCCCAGACGGTCAGTCAGAAGGTCTTTGAGCAGATGCGCGAGACGCGCAAGAAGCAGGCCGAAACCACTCGTGCCGAAGGTAATGCTGAGGCCGAGCGCATCCGCGCAAGAGCCGAAAGCGCCAAGCGACGCATCCTGGCCTTCGCGCAACGGCTGGCCGACCAGATCAAGAGCGAGGGTGATGCGGCGGCGGCCGAGTACTACGATGTGTTTCGCGAGGACCCCGAGTTCGCTGAGTTCCTCAAGCAGATGGACTTCCTGAGAGAAACTCTCAAGCAGGACACGACGTTTCTGATGGATTACAAGACGCCGCCGTTCAATTACTTTCAGGACGACCAAAACGTGCTCAGCACCGTGCTCGGCTCGACCACCCAGCCGGCCGAGCTGTCGAGCCAGACGCCCGTGCTTGGCGGAGCAATGAAGTGACGCCCTTGGAAGCTCAGCCCCAACGACCAGCGCCCCTCGCCGCAGACGTCGAGCCATCGCTGGACCCGGCGCAGCAGTCGCTCTCCGATGCGCTGCGACTGAGCTTCGCCGTCCTGAAGGTGGTGATGATCGTCCTGGCCGTCTTCTTCCTGGCTTCGGGGTTCTTCACGGTGAGCCAGAAGCAGGCGGCTCTCGTGTTGCGGTTCGGCGTTCCTCTTGGCGGCATCGAGAACCCGACGGTGTTTGGTCCGGGGCTTCACTGGGCGCTGCCCTATCCTGCCGACCGACAGTTGATCATCGATTTGGCCAAGGAGTCCGTGCAGGTCGAGAGCTTCTTCTTCAAAGTCCCCGAAACCCAGAAAGACAAGGGCCTGGAGGAACTTACTCGGCGGCGAGAGGGCTATATGCCGGGCCAGGATGGCATGCTGCTGACGGCGGACCTGAACATCATTCATGCCAAGTGGTTTGTGGAATATCGTGTGGACGATCCGGTCGCCTATGTGCGACACGTCTCGGTAGCACGCGAAACCGATCCGAAGGCCCACGAGGAGGCGCGTCGAGAGCTGGTGCGGTCGGCCGTGCAGAACGCCTGCGTCCGAACGGTCGCCGCCTTCCGCGCCGACGACATCCTCTTTGGCGGCCAGATCGATCTGGTCCAGCAGATCATCAGATCGCGGGCGCAGGGGAATCTGGATCGTATGGCCACCGGTATCACGATCGATCAGTTGCTCGTGCGCGAGCCCACGGTGCCCTTGACGGTGCGGGACGCCTTTGCCGATGTGCTGGCCGCAGATCAGAACAAGCAGACGGAGATCGAGAAGGCCGGCAAGGAGCGCAACATGATGCTGAATGAGGCGGCCGGCGTGGCCTACGAACAACTGCTGCCCGTAATCGAGCAGTACGAGCAGGCGCGGGCCGACGGGGATCTCGACCAGTCGACCCAACTCCACCAGCGGATTGAGCGGTTGCTGCTCGACGAGGCCGGCGGTGAAGCAGCCGGTATGTTGCTGGAGGCCCGCAGCTACTACACCGAGACCGTCCAGTCGATCCAGGCAACAGCCCGGAAGTTCCGCGATCTGCTGCCTAAGTATCGACGGAACCCTGCCATCGTTCTGATCGAGTTGTGGTACGACGCCAAACGGACGGTGCTCGGCGGCGACAATGAGAAAGTGTATCTGCCCGCCGGCGGCAAGGAGATTCGTTTCAAGGTCGGCCGCAACCCTGCGTTCTTCCGAGACCAGGAACTTCGACGCTACCGGCAGCAGAGAGAGGGCCGCTGAGAGAGGCAGGCCCGCCCGAATCAGGCTGGGTGTACCCAAAGATGTCGACCACGAACGGCCCGGTTGCTCAGACGATCGGGCTGACCAAGGTGTTCAAGGATTTCTGGGGGCGCAACCGCGTCGTTGCCCTCGACGACCTCCATTTGGAGGTGCGCCCGGGCGAGGTGTTCGGGTTCCTCGGTCCGAATGGTTCGGGCAAGACCACGACGATCAAGATCCTGCTGGGACTGCTCTATCCGACCCGCGGGCGGGCGTTCGTGTTCGGCCGCTTGCCCACCGACGTAGCGGTCAAGGCACGCATCGGGTACCTGCCGGAAGAAAGCTATCTCTACCGTTTTCTGGACGCGCGGGAGACACTTGATTACTACGGGCGGCTGTTCCAGCAGCCGCGGGGCGAACGACAGCGGCGGACCGAAATGTTGCTGGAGATGGTGGGACTCTCCGCCGTTGCCCGGCGACGGGTTGGCCAGTACTCCAAGGGTATGGCCCGACGGATTGGTCTGGCCCAGGCCCTGATCAATGATCCGGACCTGCTGTTGCTTGATGAACCCACGACCGGGATGGACCCGATCGGCACCAGACAGATCAAGGACTTGATCCGTGAACTCGCCCGCCGCGGCAAGACCATCGTGCTGTGCAGTCATCTGCTGGCCGATGTGGAAGACGTGTGTGATCGGGTGGGCATCCTGTACGGCGGCAAACGCCGGGCGCTGGGTGACATCAAGGCCCTGTTGGCGCGCCAGGAGCTGACCCAGATCACCGCCGAGCGGCTCCGCCCCGACACCATCGAGCGGATCAAGGAGCTCGTCGAGAATCTCGAGGGCAAGGAGGTCCTCGGCGTTACTACGCCCACCGACCGGTTGGAGGAATTCTTCCTGCGAATCGTGCAGGAGGCTCGACAGCAACGCCTGACGACCTCGGGAGCCGAGGCGGGCGGACCGATGGCCGAGTTCCTGCGGGCCGACGGCCTTCAGACCGGTCAGCAACTTGTGGACAGCCTCGTGGCCGCCGCGAAGTCCGAGCCGGGCGCCGACCAGCCGACCGGCACGCAGAGTCCAGCCGACCAGCCGCCTGATCGCCGCACGATCGAGCAACTGGTCCAATCCGGGAGCCAGACTCAGCAACAGCACCATGACGAGCCGGCGGACGATGACCAGGCCGGCCCGAAGTCGAAACAGGTCGATCGCTCGGTTATCGACTCGCTGATCCAACCCAAGCTGCAGAGAGACGATGAGTAGGATCGTCGCCGTCGCCCGCAACATGATCGCCGAGGGCATCCGGATGAAGATCGCCGTGATCTTCATCGTGATGCTGGTGGTGATTGTGGCGGCCCTGCCGGCCATCATGCATGGGGACGGCACGCTCAGGGGTCGCGTGCAGACGTTCCTGGCCTATTCACTGGGCGCGACGGCGGTGTTGCTGAGCCTACTGACCGTCTTCCTTTCGTGCGCGTCGGTGGCGGCCGAGCTGGCCGGTCGACAGATTTTTCTGACCGTATCCAAGCCCATCGCGCGATGGCAATACCTGGTGGGCAAGTGGCTGGGGATTGCGATCCTCGACGCCCTGCTGTTGGCTGGTGCGGGTGTGGGGATCTACGCCATGGTGGCCTATCTGAAGACGACCGCCTGGCTCAACGAGCAGGACCGCGATGCCCTGCGTTATGAAGTGCTGACTGCGCGCGCGAGCGTTCGGCCCTCGACTCCGGACTTTGCCGCCCGGGCCGACGCTCAGATGGAGCGACTCAAAGAGCAGGACCGTCTTCCGCAGTCGGCGTTTGCCCCAACGGGAGGCTGGTCGCAGGTCGGCCAGACCATCCGCCAACGCATCCGCGACGACTTGAGCAAGCAGTGGATGAGCTGTCCGCCGTTGGGCGTCCGCGAGTACCGTTTTGAAAACATGCATTTTGACCCCAACGAGGCGGGGCTCATTCATCTGCGGTATAAGGCCCAGGTCTCGAGGTACCCACCGGACGACATTCTTCGCTGTGCTTGGGTGATCGGCGACCCGACGAAGGATGGCGCCCGCATTTCGCGACCCTACCTCAGCGAGCGAGCTGACGTGGTCCGCCAGTATCATATCGTGCGGATTCCCGCCGACGCCATCGCTCCCGATGGAACGTTGCTCGTACGCTTCGAGAACGTCGATAGGCGCTATTCCGGCGATTTTGACAAGATGCATCGGACCAGCGTCAGCTTCTCCGGGCAGGGCGACCTCGAAGTTCTCTATGAGGTGGGGAGCTTTGAGGCGAATTACCTTCGCTCGCTGCTGATGATCCTCGCGCAACTGGTTCTGCTTGCGGCGGTGGGTGTGTTGGCCTCATCGTTCCTCTCGTTTCCGGTCGCCTGCTTGATGTGCATGATGGTCTACCTTACGGCGATCTCCTCCGGATTCCTCCAGGAGGCCATTCGTGAGCTGGCCGCCAATCCCTCGGCCTTCGAGGGCGACTTGGCCCTGCGATTGGCCGTGCTGCTCAAGCCTGCCACCACGGTTTTTCTGTGGGTGGTTCCGCAGATCTCGGCGTACAACCCGATCAACGACCTGGTGGATGGTCGCCTTGTATCGTGGGCTTGGCTGGGGCGGGCCGCGCTGTGGCTGGGCGCGGTGCAGACCACCGTTGCGATGGCGGCGGCGTGTCTGATCTTCCGGCGGCGCGAATTGGCACAGGTGATCGTCTAAAGCCAGGATCGAAGAATCGTGCAAGCGGGTCGGCGCATACAACTTCTCAGCCTGTCGATCGCCCTGCTGGCGGTCCTGGCCGTGGTGCCGCTCCAGGGCGTGATCAATCGCTCTCGTGTCGATCTGAATCTCACCCCGGTCGAGGACCCGTTTACGGCCATGCCGCACGACGTCGCCCTGACGCTGGCGGCGCTGGGTTCGTTCCGCGGGCTGGCTGTCGACTACCTTTGGATCCGCGCCGACCGACTGAAGGAGCAGGGCAAGCACTACGAGGCCCTCCAGCTTGCGGACATGATTTGCAGGCTCCAGCCACGCTTCCCCGCCGTGTGGGCCTTTCAGGCGTGGAACATGGCGTGGAACATCTCGGTTACCACCCACACGCCGGAGGAGAGATGGCTGTGGGTGCGAAACGGCATGCGCCTGCTTCGCGATCGGGGCATTCCTCTCAACCCACACGCGCACAAGCTGTATCGCGATCTGGCCTGGATCTTCCTCAACAAGATGGGCGGGGCGATGGACGACATGCACATGTCGTACAAACGGGAGTGGGCGTTTCTGATGCAGAGGCTGCTCGGGCCGCCCGCACCCGGGTCCACCCTCGAGCAGGCGCGCGACGCCCTCAAACCGTTGGCCGAGGCACCGGGGTCTGCTGAGCAGCTCCGCGCCGAGCGACATTCGGTTGCGCCTCTGCTCGACGAGCTTGAGAAGCTCGGCGTCGATCTGTCGGCCACCTTCAAGCCCGATGACCAACAGCATCCTCTGGAAGGGAGCTTCTTTGATCGCTACGTCCGTCTGGTCAGCCCTGAAACGCTCATGCTCGATGTGGGCGTCGATCAGCCGCAAATCGAAGTCGACCTGGAAAAGGAACGGTTCCGAAGCGTCTTTACCGATCCCAACCGCGCGGAGGACGCCGCCGCCGTGCTGGCGTTCCTTCGGGCCAAGGTCCTGCGCGAACGCTACAAGCTCGATCCGGCCCGAATGCGCGATGTGATGGAACGCTATGGCCCGCTCGACTGGCGCGGCTGTCAGGCCCATGCCATCTACTGGGCCAGTCGTGGTGACGAAGTCGTGCCCCGGGGCGCCGGGGATGACGACAGCCGTCGCGATCTGATGAATACGCGAAGGTTCATCTTTTTCGCGTTGAATGACATCCATGAGTTCGGGCGCATCGTTTTCATACCAAACGCCGAGCAGCCCAACAGGTCGTACTACTATGGGCTGCCCGATCTGCGCTTCATCGACGTTTTGCACAAGGTGTATCTGGAAGTAGGTAAGGACGAAGCCGAGCGTGGCAACAACAAGGCTGCCGAGGAATTTCAGCTTGGCCACGCCAACTTTCTCTCTTCCGCGATAAGGAGCCTGTACATCGACGGGCAGATCGCCGAAGCCGACAAGTATTTGGCATACCTGCGCGACAACTATAAGGAAAGGGACGGCCGGCCGAAGAGGATCTATCTGATGACCCTCCACGAGTTCGTGTTGCGCGACTTCGGTGAGCGGCTCAGCAGTCGCAACTCGGCCAATGTCGCCGTCGCCACAGCGATGCTCAAGGCGTGGGAGGAGTTGGCACTGGGGAGTACCGACGTCCATGACAAGCGCCTGAGCTGGGCCCGTCGCATCTATGATTTCTATATGAAAGACAAGGTCGACGACATGACCGATCGGCGGCAACTGCCCCCCTTCAACGAGATGCGAGCCACCTCGCTGGCAGATTGTCTGGCCTTCGGACCGCTCCACGTGGCCTACAAGGCACGTTTGTGGCGATTGGCACCGCTTCCGATCAAGCAGCAGATCTACGATTGGGTCAAGCCCGCCCTCGTGCGGCTGGCTGGACGCTACAACGTGGATCCCGACAGGGCTTTCCCCGAGCCGGAAGGCATGGAGCAGTACCGCGCGGAACACCCCCGCGTCGATTCCGAGCAGACCGACCAGCCGGCTCCCCGCATCGGGCTGTGACCTGCGATCTGCACCTGCTCCCGATATAGAAACGCCCCGCCAGGTCGGCGCGAGCTGCGGGCTGTCAAAGGCGTTTGACGACCACGGCCGTTAGATCGTCCGCCTGTTTCGTCGAGCTGCCGAACTCCTGTACGGCCTCGTACAGAAGCTGGATCAGACGATGGCCGCTCTCGCCCCCGTGCCGTCGGACCAACTCGGCCGTACGCTCAACGCCAAACTGAGTGCCGTCGGCGCGGGCCCATTCGAGCAAGCCGTCGGTCAGGACGAGCAGGATGTCCCCAGACTCGAGCCTAACCTCCTGGACCGGTCCGAACTCCGTCTTCGGCAGAATTCCCAGAGGCAGCCCCGTCGCGCCGAGCTGCTCGACCCTGTCGTCGGCGGCCCGGTAGAGCAGCATCGGCCCGTGACCGGCGGACAGATAGCGCACCACTTGTCGCTCGGGCCTGAGGATCCCCACGAACGCCGTCACGAAGCGTTCGGCCGGCAGGTCGGCACAGAGCAAGTCGTTCGCCTGGGACACCGCACGCGCCAGGTCACTGGTAACCGACACAATGGCTCTTAGAATTGCCCGACATTCCGCGATGACCAGAGCGGGGCCGATCCCATGACCCGTCGCGTCGGCTACGGCGAATTCCAGGCCGCCGTCCGACAGAGGCAGGAAGTCGTAGTAGTCGCCACCGGTCTCGTCGGCCGGTCTATTCCATCCCGCGATGTCATACCCGCTTATCTGCGGGTCCGACGAAGGCAGACACTCCTGCTGGATGGAGCAGGCGATCGACAAATCGTGCTCCATCCGCTGCTTTTCGGCGTACTGTTCGATCAACTGCTGGCGCTTGACGGCCACGGCAACCTGGGCGCATAGCGATGCCCCCAGTCGCTCGTCGTACTCGTCAAAGGTGCCACCGATCTTGTTCAGCAGTTGCAGCACACCGACAAGATTGCCGTCGAAGTCGATCAGCGGAAACGTCAGCATGTTTCGGGTTCGGAAGCCCGTCTGCTTGTCTACGTCCGGGTTGAACCGCGAATCGGCATACGCCTCGGGTACGTTGATCACCTGCCGTGTCTGCACGACCTCGCCGCTGATGCCCCGGTTGGCCGGAATCCGCAGTTCGTCCAGCCCGGTGGCAATCTTGCTGTACAATTCCTGTCGGTCCCGGTCATAGAGGAAGACGCTGGCCCGCTCGCACCGAAGCACCTTGCGCGCGGCGCGTTCGACGCTGCGAAGCAGGGCTGGCAACTCCGGCGTCACCGCCAGTTGACGCGTCACTTCCAGCACCGCTTCAAGATCGGCGACTTTGTCCCCCGTGGGGTCCTGATCGGTCACACCTGGCTCCTGGCCGTCTACGACTGCGCGTTTCCGGGCACTGTGCCCACCGTCAACAGCAGCGGCATCCAGAAGTTTAACTTTTGCTGACGAACGTCTACCAGACCCGCATCCTCGAACATCCGACGCATAGCCGACCACGCGACATGATGCACCTCGCCTTCCAAGGCCCGGACGAACACATCGAACACCAGCCACCCTACCACGTTGTCGCGGAAGCCGTCGATGATCATAAGTTGACCGCCCGGTCGAAGCACGCGTCGCATCTCGGCCAGCACGTCGGCCTGATGCGGGTAGTGGTGAAAGGAATTGCTGCACGTCACCACGTCGAAGCTGCCGGCGCCGAAGCCCAGATGCTCCGAATCGCCTCGGACAAACACAGCCGATCCGTCCCTCGCGTAGTCTGCGGCCTTGCGGCGCGCCACCCGGCACATCTGCTCAGCGTAGTCAAGTCCCGCTACACGTCCGGCAAGTTTCGACTCGACCAGCATGGCCGCCAGGCCCCCCGTGCCGCATCCCACGTCGAGCACATCGAACCGATCCGGGCCGCCCCGCTGGTGCCATTGCAGCAGCTCCTCGATAAAAGCCCGATGCGACGGACCGAACATGAACCAATTCAATACCAGTCGATCGTAGGACTCGGCCCAGGAGTCGAACTGCTCCCGTGCCGCCCGCTTCATGGAATGTGTCGATCCACTCATGGTCAGTATGCTTATCGGACCCCGCTCTCAGGGCACGCTGAATTCTGCTCGCCCGCCGCCCGCAGAGCCTATCGGACCGATGCATTTAAAGTTCATTCTGCGTTGTGGCCGATAACTAAACTCGCCAGGCATCTGACCCCTACCGTGTAGTACTCGCCCATACTCGCTGACAAGACGGATGCCGTGTAATGACCAAGCGCCAGATTATCGATCGGGTTATGCGCCTGAATGCCACCGCCGCTCCCGAGTTCCTCGCTCAGTTCCGCGAGCGAGACCTGCTGGACTACCTCCGACACTTGGCCGAAGTCGAGTTCGAAAACCGCCAGAAAGAGCCTCTTCCCAGCGAAGAGCCGGAACTGGCAGCCGTCTGAGTCGATCCGGCGCGGCCCAGGCCGGCTACTGCGGCGCCTTCAGGTTGAGTGACGTCAGGTCGCGCTGCTGTGTCCCCGTCTTGAACACCGTGATGCTTCGGCCCGGCGGTATCAGGAACAGATAGGTCAACTGTCCGTCTTTCTCCAGATCGCGCTCTTGGATCTGCCTGGGCTCGCGCAACGCCCGCTCCGGCTGCTCGGCGTTGGGCCAATACTGCAACTCGATCAACGGCTCGCCGCCGACCTCGGCTGAGCGGTACTCGCCGATGGGGAAGTAGAACTGCCCCTGGTCATCCTCCACCCGGTATTGCTTGACCGTCTTGACCGCAAACTGCCGCGCCCGGCCGAGCGTGCTCTTGGCGAACGTGGGCTCAACAGCCAACTGCAGTAGCCGCACGTTCTCCGGCACCTCAAAGCGTTTCACCGCCTCCCCCTCGCCCTTCACATCGACCGGTACGACGATGTGGCCCTGCACGAGCCTATCGCCCGACAGCTCTGCGTCTCGCCGACGAATCTGGTCGGCGGGTATCGAGAGCGGCAACTCGCTGCTGAACCGGCTTTCATGGGACAGGGCGCGGCGTCCCGACACGCGCCCGCCGCTGGTTCGAGGCGGCCTGGCTCGTCGCTGAGCCTCCGCTTGGTCTTGCCCCTCGTCCTCTTCCTGCCCGGGCTCCCCCGGTCGAACCGGCCCAGGCGGCGCGTCGCGCCAAACATTCTTGGACAAGGCCGCCCGTGCGTCACGCTTGTATTCAACGAAGGAGGGATCGAACCGGTCGGCCTCGGGCACCTCGAACACGATGTCGAACTTGGCACCCACATCAGGATCGATCACTACCGGTTCGTTCATCGCCAGGAAGGTCCGCCGAGACATTTTGCTGGGGTTCGACATTCCTGCCACCGGATACTGCGCCCAGACGCCGTCACTTTGACCCACAATCCGCCACTGCATGGGCGTGAAGCGATGGACGCCGTCCTCGTCCAGCGACTGACGCTCGAGAGATACCCGCACCACCACGAACTTGTAGCCTCGGGCCGCCTCCACCGTCCGTAGGCCGTCCTTCGTGTACACCGGCAGCACCGCATCCCACGCCGCCTCGACCGAAAGCGACCCGCGCGGCACCGCGTGGCGCGACTCCTTCTGCACGCCCGAACGGTTCCATTGGAGCTCCTGCAACCAGTCGGAATGCAGGGCCTTCATGCTGTTCGGGCCGCTTAGGCTCCCCGCTGCCATCACTTCGGTCAGGCCTACCGCGAAACCATCCGGATGCAGCCACAGGGCATGCTCTGTTACCTCGTCCTGCTGACCCACGTCGACCCGCTGGAAACCCAGGATCGATGGCCCGAACGGAAGCATCTGCAGACTGATGCACAACATGCCCACGATCACCAGCCCCGCAATCACCCCGAACAGCCCGCCCCCAATGCGGTCCACCCAGAGCGGGAATTGCATGTTGCCCGGCACCAGATAGTCGGCCAACACGCGGGTTACAATCAGGCACACCAGAAAAACCACCATCAGGCAGGCTGCCAGGGCGTAGTCGGCGCTAACCCACTGGAGGCTCCAGTAATACACCGGCTCGACCAGGGTGAAAGCCGCCGCTGCCGACAGGATCGCCAGGACGGCCATGATCAGGGCACTGAACATGCCCTGTATGGCCTGGAAAAAGGCGATCAGCAGCACCAGTATCGTCGAAAAAAGTGATAGTAGCATGACACAACTCCCGGGACGCTATCCCGTGCTGCTCTATGCGCGAGCGGGCTCCTCCCGCGTCACGCGTATGATCTCGTTGATGCTCGTGGTGCCCTCGATGACTTTGCGGATGCCCTGTTCCTGTAGGTACAGCATGGGCGACTTGCTCTTGCGGGACGTCGCCTTGACTTGGCTGATCGACGCACCGCTGGCAATCAGCTTGGCGATCGTCGAATCGATTACCAGCAGTTCGAACACGGCCGTCCGACCGAAATATCCCGTGCCCTGACACGTCTCACAGAGCACCTGCTGTCCCTTCTTGTCCAGCAGGTAGCCGCCGCGGCGGAAGAACTGCTCAATCTGGTTGGCCGGTATGTTTGCCTTGCGCAGCGTTGCCGGATCGGGCTTATAGGCTTGCCTGCATTCCGGGCACAGGCGCCTGACCAGACGCTGCGCCGCGACCGCCAGCAGCGTCGTGGCCACCAGCTTCGGATCCTCCACCAGCGACAGCCATTGCTGGAGGCCCGTCATACAATCTCCGTCGCTCATGCCCAGATAGAGCTTCGTTCGCTGCTCCGCGGCTTCGCACGCCAAAGCCGCCGTCTGGCCGTCGGGCACCGTCGCCACCATAACCACGTCCGGATCCGATCGCAGAATCGTCTGGAGCCTCCGGGCGAAGCTCACTTCCTTCTGCCGCGCGTCGTAGAGGTTTTGCGTGATGTTCTCCAACTCCATGGCCCGCTGAAGCTCGAGGGTGTGTATGTTCGCCATGAAGGCGTCGTGGCTGCGAAGGATCGCATAGAGCGTGCTGGTCAGACCGCTCTGGCGCGGGCCGCAGCACAGCACCACTCCTTTGGGCTGCGCGATGATCTTCTGGAACTCCTTGAGTTGCGGCGGCATCAGGCCCAGATCGTCGATCTTGAAGCGGCTTTCCTCAGCCAGCACCCGCAACATCAACCGTTCGCCCGATGTGCTACCGGAGGACTTGATCTCGATCTTGACCATCTTGTCAAGCTCTTTCATTCCACCTGCGCGGGCCGCCGTGACCTGTCCGCTCTGCGGACGACGATGCTCCTCCGGAGCCAGTCCCGCAATCTTCTTGAGAAAGCGAAGCATCATCTCGGCGCTCGTCGTCGGCAGCGGATCGCGCTCCGTGCTCACGCCATCGATTCGATAGGCCACGCGCGTCTGCTGAGCCGTAACGATCATGTCTACGTCACTGGCGCGTCGCCATAGGGCGTCGGCGATCAGGTCCTGCACCAACCGATACTGCTGCCGTTCCACCATGTCGTCAGGGATGGCGACGTGTCTGCCGTCCCAGTCCGTCAGTCGCACAAGCTCCTCGACCTGTTCGGACTTCTCGCCCCGCCTCGCTGCCAGCAGTCGCGAAAGATGCCCCGGCGTCAACACCTTGGCCTGATCAACCACGAGGCCGTTGCGGTGTACCACGTAAGCCCCCACCCCGCCGCCGGCGATCAACAGAAATACCGCGATTCCCACGCTGAACAGCGGCATGAACAGCCACAACAGCAACCCTACCGTACCCGTGCCGAACACAATCCCGTTCCACAAAACCTGCTGTGTATTGACCAGCCGCGTGTCCCGATTGGCCCATTGGCAACACAGCAGCCAGAGGCCGAAACACACCAGCACCGCTACGATCTTGGCCGGATGCAGATACCAGCCCGGATCGGGCAACGCCGCCAGCAAACCCATCTGCGCCATCGTCATCGTCACCTCACCCGACCCGTCGCACGGGGATACCTCGCTCGGCCAGAAAACGCTTGGTCTGCCCGATCGGAAAGACCTCAAAGTGAAAAATGCTCGCCGCCAACGCCGCGTCCGCCCTGCCGGTCGTTAACACCTCCGCCAGGTGCTCCGGCCGGCCTGCTCCACCCGACGCAATCACCGGCACGCCCACCGCCTCGGACACCGCCCGCGTCATCGGCAGATCGTATCCATCCTGTGTGCCGTCGGCATCCATGCTGGTAAGAAGAATCTCGCCCGCCCCCAGCTCGGCCACCCGACGAGCCCAACTGACCGCCTCCAGGTCGGTCTGCACGCGCCCACCGTCGATGTAGACGCGCCACGGGCCTTGCCCGGTCTGCCCGGGGCCTCCGACTGACCTGGCGTCGATGGCGACCACGATGCACTGGCGACCGAACCTCCGGGACGACTGACGCACCAGTTCGGGGTCGCGTACGGCCGACGAGTTCAGGCTCACCTTGTCGGCCCCCGCCTTGAGCAGCGTCCGGATGTCCTCGATGCTGCGAATCCCGCCGCCCACAGTTAACGGCATGAACACCTGCTCGGCGGTCCGCCGCACCACGTCCAAGAGGATGTTGCGCTTCTCGTGGCTGGCCGTGATGTCCAGAAACACCAGTTCGTCTGCCCCCTCCTGCTCGTATCGCTGCGCGATCTCCACCGGGTCGCCCGCGTCTCGGAGGTTGACGAAGTTCACTCCTTTGACCACGCGGCCTTGATCGACATCCAGACAGGGAATAACTCGGCGGGCAAGCATCACACCATCTTATCTGTCAACGACTTGCGTATTCTACAGGCGCCCGGCCCAACCCATCAACCACCCCCCTCAACCTCGCGCGGGCGGCCGCCACACCGGCTTGCGTTGAGACGCTCATTCGTCACGCAGACCGGACGCTTCCGCGGCGACCAGTAGGCAGCTGCCAAGGTACAAGCTTATTCTCATGATGATCTGCAGGATATCGACTCTGAGCCCGTCCGCCGTACCATCGCGCGGGTACACCCAGGCGACATCTATCCAGTCTGTTGATTCACGGCAACTGGGCCTTCCATGTGGTGATCGGCGCTAGAGCGACTCCCGATTGACCTCCACCGCGGTCTCCGGCAGCGCCGCCAGGAACGCCCGACCGTAGCTTTTCTGCACGATCCGCCCGTCCAGCACCACCACGATCCCCCGGTCCCGCTTGGTGCGAATCAGACGCCCGAACCCCTGTTTGAACTTCAGAATCGCCTCAGGCAACTGGTACTGGAAAAAGGGATTGCCTCCCGCCGCACGAATCTGCTCCATCCGGGCCTCCACCAGCGGCTGGTCCGGCACGGCGAACGGCAGTTTGACCAGGATCACGTTCGACAGGGCCTCGCCCACGACGTCCACCCCCTGCCAGAAACTGTCCGTGCCGAAAATCACGCTGCCCACGTCCTGACGGAAACGCTCCAGCATCAGCGTTCGCGGGATCTCCCGCCCCTGTACCATCAACTCGATGCTCTCCGACTCGAAGAAGTCGCCCATCCGGTCGGCCATGGCGTTCATCATCTGATAGCTGGTGAATAGCACGAATGCCTTGCCCCCGGTCATCCGCAGGTACTTCTCGATTGCCCTGGCTGCACTGGGGACGAATCGCTGCGAATCGTTGGGATCGGGCAGCCCCGCTTCCACGTACACAGTGACCTGACGACGGTAGTCAAACGGACTGCCCAGTCGAAGGCACTCGGCCTCAGTGATCCCGAGCCTGTCGAGGATGTAACCGAAACCGTTGTGCTGATCCGTGCACAGCGTGGCGCTGGTCATAACCACGCTGGATACCTGCTCGAAGAGGGTCTGCCGTAACATCGCCCCCACGTGCAACGGCGCCGCATGCAGGCTGATCCGCGGCCTGCGCCCCCCGGACGTTTCCAGCCAGTGCACATGGTCCTCGTGAGTCTGACCGATGAGATCGTCTACAACCCCAGCCAGAGCGGAGGCCCGTTCCATGTAGCTGTTGTATTCGAAGCGTTCCTCCTCAGCCGAAACTCGCCCCCGCTCATGCCGCACGGCGGCCGCCAGCTCCTTCAGCGCCGGCGAGAGGGGATTGGCCGATACATTGGCCTCGCGCAACCGCCCGTTGGCCGAACCGGACTCCTCCTGCCAGCGCCTCAGGTCGTCGAACAACACCCCAGCCGCTCGCCTGGTCTGCTGGACGGCCTCGATGGCCTGTTTCCTTTCCCCTGCCGCCAGCAGACCTCGTCCCGTTCGCTCGTTGAATAGGACATTGAGCAGGAAGTACACCTGTCGGTCCGTTACCGACATGCCGAAGTGATCGCTCGCCGCCGACTCGACGTTGTGCGCCTCGTCCAGTACCACCAGGTCGTAGTCTGGAAGTACCCCCGCCCCCCCGCGCCGAACCTGCAAATCGGAGAAAAACAGGGCATGATTGACCACCAGCAGGTCCGCATTGTGCGCCCGCCGTCGAGCCCGTTGATAGAAGCACTTGCCGAAGTTCGGGCACCGACGCCCCATGCAGTTGCCGTGTTCGCTGCGGGCCCGCTCCCACACGAGCGGGTCCGGCTGGAAGTCCAGATCCGACAGCGAACCGTCCGTCGTACGGTACGCCCAGTCCTCGATGGCCCACAGCTCGCGCAGTTGCCGCTCATTGTCGAACAGCGTCTTCTGCCGGCGGCTCGCCCGCGCAAGCCGACGAAGGCATAGATAGTTGTTGCGCCCCTTCACCAGGATCGCCGAAAACTCCTGCGGGATGATTGCGTTGAGAAAGGGGATGTCCCTGCCAACCAACTGCTCCTGCAAGGCAATCGTGTGAGTGCTGATGACCACCCGCCGGTCCCGGCTGGTCGCCTGCTCGATAGCCGGCAGTAGATAGGCGAAGCTCTTGCCGACGCCCGTGCCCGCCTCAACCAGCAGGTGCCGGCTGGTCAGAAAGGCTTCTGCCGTGGCTGAGGCCATCTCGATCTGCTGAGGGCGGACCTCAAAGCCCGGCAGCCGGGCAGCAACCAGCCCACCCTCGGCCAGCATGTCGGCGATCTTCATCTGCCGCCCCACTATGGATCCAGTTGGTCGATAAAGGCCAGCACAAACCACACGGTCGTGAACGCTGTGGCCAAAACCACGACCGTTGCGAACACCGTCACAAAGGTCGACCCGCTGATCAGGCCGTCCTTCATGGTGGCCAGGATGTGAGGCCGGCCCAGTACCAGCATGGAAAGCAGCACCGCCGCATGCGTCGGCCAGATCGAGATCGAGTGAACGTAGCTGTACATCCACACGCCCTTCGAAACGGCGGTCTCCTCACCCTCCGCGCCGTGCAGGAAGTGCCCTCGGACATAATACACGCCGTCCGCCACCCGACCGTTCTTGGCGTCGCCTCCGATGTACCCATAAGCAATGGTATACGTCAGGAAGTTGACCATCCCGATCACCACCACCCAGATGCAGATCCGATTACGCGTCTTGTGATCCACGGTCCACTCCCCGATCGTCGCCTATTTCGGTGCCACGCGACGATTATAGAAACAGCCTGAAAACCTGGTCAACCGGCAAGGCCGTACGGCCCGCCATGCTTCGAGCCGCCTGCCTGCTTGGTCGTGCCAGGCGACGAGCCCCTGCCCCGCACGCCTGGAGGCAGAGCGGCAAACCCTCCAAAGCGTTAGATAGAGCGTGTGACGGTGTTTTAACGGGGCGGTCAGGGCTGGCCGCGTCTTCGCCACGCCCCAGGCGCTTTGGCCGGAGCAATGGTCTCGCTACAGACTTGAACCTACGCTGATTGTGACGATGTGTGCCAACTGTTCGGTCGGGCCTGCCGAACATGCGTCTGGCGCCTGGCAGCACTCGCGGTGAGTTCCCACACACCGACGAGTCTGGGTTGAGGCGAACGTGGTGTAGAGCGGCTGATCGTACGTAGGCACCGTCGGATGGAGCTACGCGCACCGGTCCAAGGGGCGACCCTATCCCCCGCGTCTCAGGCAGTCAGGCGGGCTGATTTACTGCTCGCGATGCTTCGGCACCGTCGAGGCAGTCGCCTCTTTGTACCCCCTGGCTCACCGAATCGCTGCAATCCTGACCTCGGCCGGGGCTCACACGCTAGCGTGCGGCATCTTCGATTCCTGTGCCCTCGGCCGAGGCGCCACCCACCGTGTGCCTGGTGCCTAGAAGCCCGGCGTGGCCCCAAAGGCCTCCGGCCAGCTTAGGTCCTCTGCCATCGGCAGACCGGGGAATTGGAAATCGCTGGTGCTCACCCCCAGCGCCGCCGAGGCGTCGGCCGCCTCGAACGTGATCAGGCTGGCGCACACTTCGTCGCGCGGAAGCACCTCGCTGCCGTCGGCTGCGTCCATGTCGTCACTGAATACCAGCGCGTCCGCGTCGGTGTACCAGCGGGCCAGGTAGTTGTACGTGTCGAAACCTACCTCGCTGTTCTTGACGTTATGCGTGGTTTTAATCGTCTTTTCGACGTGGCTGCCCACGTCTCGCTGCGTGACCAGGAAGTACGCATACCCCATCGTGTCCTCGCCGCCGATCTGTTCGACGCGCCGATCGAGGATCAGCACCATCTTGTCCGACGGATCCGCCTGGCTCCACTGGACAAATCGTTGAGCGCCATCGAGCTCGTCGTCCGGCGCCGGGTCCATGACCATCAGCACGCCGGCACCGTTGCTGTCCTCCGTGGGTAGGGCGGTGATCACTCCGCATACCATCCGCTCGTACGAACCCGTGTCCCTGCGTATCCACACACGCAGTGCGATCGGCAGTTCGGTCGCATTGCCGCTGCCTATGACCTCGCCGTCGCCGTAGAAGTCGAACGGTCGCAGGTCGATCTTCAAGTACCCCAGAAACGGATTGGGCGGCGCGCCTTGTGCACTATCGTCGTCGGCGTCGTTAGGATCGAAATCGTCCTGCCGGTCGTAGGTGATGGTGCTTCCAGTGGAACCGGCTAGAGCGTCCTCGATCACGGACAACTGCCCGAGCAGTTCGTCCGTGGCAGCCAGCACGCGATTGGTCTGGTCGCCGCCGAACGTTACGGGGTAGTAGTAAAGCCCCGGCGAGTCCAGCGGCGCAACCTGGGCCGCGTCCGATCCGGCCGACGTGACTTCGTCAATGGCGATGGCAACCGAGCTCGGCAGGATGCCCCCGTTACCGGACCCCGGCAACGCTCCGCATCCGGCCAGCACCGCGGCCCCCAATAGGGCCATTGATACGGCTACTTTGCGTCTCATAATCAGACTCCCTATTTCCGTCGCCCACGAGAATGGACTTAAATCGAACCCATGGCGTCGGTATCGACATCTCTTGGCTCATGCTTAAAGCCAGGTAGGGCGTATCTGAAATGGGGGATATTTTCGGCCTCGTGGCGCTGTCCAGACGTGTGAATGCCCACCCCTTGCCGCGGGGCGGGTACATCGTTGCCCCCCCCAGCGTGGGTCGGATACCCCACAGAGAGACCCACCACGCCACGGCCGCGGCCTGCCCCGCCCCCGCCGGCTCGCAGGCTGCTTCAGCGTTGGTTCGTTCGTTCAGAAGCGTCGCCCGCCTTGTGCTCCTGCCCGCGCAGTAGCCGCACGAGGTTGTCGCGATGGCGAGCTACGATCAGCAGCCCGACCGCCACGGCCACAACCAGCAGCGGCCAACACACCGTCATCGACCAGCCCCGCCACCAGGCGAAGCCCACAAACCAACCGGGAAAGGTCACCGCCAGCGTCAGCGAACCCAGCGAAACGTAGCCGGTCAGACCCCGCACCAGCAGGTAACACACCACCGCAGCCGCCATGGGATAACTCAAGTAGGGGAACAGTCCAAGCCCCACTCCAATGCTCGTGGCCACTCCCTTGCCGCCTTGCCAGCCGAGCGTGACCGGAAATACGTGGCCCAGAATAGTCGCCAAGCCCACAATCACCCACAGGCCCACCCGGGCCGCTGTCAATTCTACGTCGCCCGCCGTCACGACCAGTCCGGCAACGGCCGTCGGCACCAGGCCCTTGGCAATGTCCAGCACCAGACACACCAACCCCCATCGTCGTCCCAGCGCGCGCCCGACGTTGGTGGCTCCCACATTGCCGCTGCCCACCGACCGCAGATCGATTCCCCTCTTCCGCGCCAGCAGCACGCCCACAGGAATCGACCCGATCAGATACGCCCCCGCCACCATCACCGCGCCGACGAACACGATCATGGCTGACCCCTTCCGTCGCGCCCTCTCGCCACCTCCTGGTAGAGCGCGAGCATCTGGTCCACATGGCGCGACATCGATACGTACTCGCGCCTGGCCAGTGCGTGGTCGCGACAAGCGCGCCGCTGGTCGGTGTCGGTCAGACGCAACCAGCAGTCAGCAAGGGCCTCTATGTCGCTCGCCGAGTCGATCACGTATCCCTCCTGGCCATCGGTGATTGCCTCGGCAGCCCCATTGTGCCGCGTGGTGATCACGGGCAGCCCCGCAGTCAGCGCCTCGAGCACGACGCGGCTGCACGCGTCGTAGTACGTCGGATGCACCAGCAAGTCGGCCGCTTGGAAAAACGGCCAGGCATCAGCCGCCGGGCCGTGGACGATCAGCCGGTCCGACACGCCCAGTACCTCGGCTAAGTTCTTATATGAGAGTGACTTATCGCGCCCGAGGACCAGTAGCCGTGTGTCCGTGTCTGTCCGCTGAAGAACACAGGCCAAGGCTCGAATGGCGCTTGCCAGACCCTTGAGCTTGAAGTTGTGGGCCACCAGCAGGGCCAGGACCACACCTTCGTCGAAGCCCAGCGCTTGGCGAACCCGATGTCGGTCGTAGCGGGCGCTGGCCGGATCGGCCTCGGGCGCATCCACGCCGTTGAAGATGACGCGGACCCGAGGCGGCCCCAGGTCATAATGCCGCCTGAACTGATCGGCGACGTAGTCGGAGACGGCTGCAATTATCGGACGTTGCGACTGACGGCACACCTGTCGTTCCAGACGCAGCGCCAGGCGATGGTTCGGGCCGATGGCTCGGCCAAGGCACCTCGCCAGCCGCCCAGCCACACCGGAGCAGGCGGCGAGATTCCGTAGCGTGGTCTCCGCGATCGTGCCACCGCGGGGCTGGTAGATGTCGGCGTCGGGGCAGCAGGTGACCGCGTGCACAACATCGAATCGCTCACGGCCAATGTGCTCGACCGCCTGACGGACGAACGTGCGGGTCCGAAGGCTGCGGAGCGGAGATCGGCCGGGGATGGTGTGGAAGGCAATGCCGCCGAGGTTGTCTGATGGGACGGTTGAGGTGGTGTAGACGTGGACCTGACAGCCACGTCGGGCGAGGTGGCGGGTGTACTGGCCGACGGAGGTCTCGGCGCCTCCGCGTCCGCTGTCGACGTGCTGCATGATCAGGGCGACCTTCATCATTTACGGGTACCATATTAGGGGCGTGCGGTCAGGTAGGACAGGACCTAAATCGGGGGTGGCGAGGTGGCGGTGGCGAGCGAGCCGACAGGGGGGTAGGTGTGTGGCACCCGATGCGCGTGGCGCATGGGGTCGCTTTGTGGTGCGTATATGGTAGCGGCCTTCGTGCCGCTGGCGGTGGGGGTGGTTCGGCCGGGAATCACCGGCTACCCGCGGGCCATGCTGGAGGACGCCGTCTACGGGCGGGCGCATCGGCCGTTCGTCAAACGGCAACTCGTGCCGCTGATGGTGCGAGGCGGTGCGGCGCTGGTGCCCGACAGGGTCAGCGAGTCGATGTCGCGAACGTTTGCCGGCTCGAAGCTGGTGCAGCGATTGGGTTGGCCTCCGGCGTACGCGACCGAATTCGTCTTTGCCATGGTGCTCATGTATGCGGGGATGCTGGCGTTTCTGGTGGTGCTTTGTGCGTTCCTGCATGCGTGCCTGGATCTACCGGCGTGGCTGGGGCACACGTTCACGTTGATTGTGGGGCTCGCCCTGCCGGTCACGTGTACTTGTACGACTTCTGGCAGTTGTTCCTATTCACCGCGGCGCTGGTCTGCATGGTCCGCGGTCGTTGGTGGTTGTACTACCCGACGTTCGTTCTGGCATGCCTGAACAAGGAGACGTCGCTCCTGCTGCCGGTGGTGATGGCAGTGTGGATGCGAAGGCAGGTCCTTGGGCGCAGGCACCTGGTTGATCTGTGTGCGCAGTTGCTTGTAGGCGGGGCAGTCGTCTTGGCTCCGAGTTGGGCCGTCCGCGACAACCCGGGCGCGGGGCTCGAATGGCACTCTGGGCGAAACCTGAGCGTGCCGTTTACGGTGTTGGCATGGCTGCGGCTGACGGTGTTGGTGGCGGCGGTGGTCTTGTCGCTGGCGTCGATTCGCCGGGCGCCGACCTTCCTGGCCCGGGGTTTTGTGGCCACGCTGCCCGTGCTGGTCGTGGCGGCCTTGTTCTTTGGCTACATCGACGAGGTGCGCGACTACTACGAAGCGCTGCCCTTCATCGTCGCGCTGGTGCTGTTGACTGTGGGACGTTCACTCGGAGTGCAACCACGGCGCGAGGCCGGCCAACTGGCATGATGGGCGCCGACGCCGTACGCGCAGCAATGTGCATGCTTTGCGGGAGGTATACGCACGCGGTGGGTGGCACGGTCCGGCGCCGCCGGGCCGTGATTCGCCAAGGGGACGCGACGCGGTGAATCTCACGGTCGACCCAGCAGTCGACCGTGCCGCCCGGCGCAGAAGCCAGTTCGGTCTCGATACGCCTGTGCTACGGTTAGGCGCGCGAGCTGATTTGTGTGGTAGGTAGGGGTGAACTGACGGCCCTGGTGCGCAGGACCGTGCCGCCGGGCGGGTAAGATTACGTTGGCAGCCCGTCAGAATCAGGCGCCCGGCATTATCGGGCTCAGGACGGCCGGGCGCAAGCCGGTGTGGCGTCGTGTGGGGTGAACGCCCGATCATACGTTTTGCGCTAAAGCGCCTTTGGCGGCGACCCGAAGTACATGTCGTCGGCGTTTGCGAGCACCGCGAGTCAGGGGTGTGTGTATGTCCGTATCCGCGGCGAGCGATACCACCGAAATCGTAGCCAGGGCCCTGGGCAGCATCGGCGATATCGCCACGCTCCCAGAGATCACCGTCAAGATCATTGAGGTCGTCGAGGATCCCAACAGCTCGGCGCGCGACCTGCACCAGATCATCAAGAACGACCCTGCGTTGTCGGCGCGAATCCTCAAAGTGGTCAACTCGGCCTTCTACGGGCTGCCCGGGCAGATTGCCACCGTCGACCGCGCAATCGTGATGCTGGGTTTATCGGCCGTGAAGAACATCGCCATCGCGGCCTCCATCGCCAAGCTGTTCCGCGGCAGCAAGCTCGGCGGAAAGTTCAGGCCGCTCGATTTGTGGAAGCACAGCATCGCCGTCGGCACCGCCAGCCGCATGATGATCAAAATGCTGGGCCGACAGGGCGGCGAGGAGATCTTCGTCGCCGGGCTCATCCACGATCTGGGCCTGCTGGTCGAGCGCCAAGTGTTCGAGGAGCAGCTCGCCGAGGTCATCGCCCGCGCCGAGGGCGGCGAGGACTTCTGCACGCTCGAGCGCGAGTTGATGGTGGCCGATCACCAGGACTTCGGCCTCGGCCTGACGACCAAATGGAAGTTTCCGCGGCATCTGCGAGTGGTCACCGGTTATCACCACAACCCCGACCGATTGCAGGCGGAGATTCAGGAGTTGGCGACCGTCGTCTACTTGGCCGACAGAATCTGCTGCTCCCAGAAGATCGGCCTGCATGTCACCGGCGGGGAAGATCCGATTCCGCCCGAGGCGATGGAGCTTCTCGGCGCGACCGAGCAGCAGATCGAGCAACTCGTCGTCGAGCTTCCCGCCCAGCTCGAAGTGGCTGAACTGATGCTGTCATCCGCTTGATAGCTACCTCCCTTACGGACACACACTGACGACCATCGTTGGCTGCGATACCGCGCCCACTGAATAGGACGGGCCAGTCGATGATCGAGCTACCACCGAATAGATCGTGTCCCCCGCCCTTGAAAGAGCAGGCTACCCACGGCTGCAGCGCGATGTATCGACGGACTCAGCGTAGCGGGGGGACAGTACCGGAGCAGTCCCTGTCGACTGTGCCGGGTGTGCGAAGGCGTTGGCGATGAAGCGGTTCTTGCGTCCGTGCGTAAGACGCCTGCCGACCCCCCAGAGAGTCGGCAGGCGCTTGGTTGACTGAAACGATGCGTCTTCATTGCCCGACAGCGGCGTCCGGCGTGACGGCTGCATCGGCTGCACCGGCGGCGGGGGCAGTCGTGGCGGCTGCCTTTACAATGTCGGCCCAGGGGTCGTCGCCTTCCTCGATCAGGTCGAGGCTCACCGAGTTGTTGAGCTTCTGCACCATCGTGCCGAAGCCCGCCTGCATCTCGGGGTCTTCGGCCTGGGGGTCGGCCGCGAATGTCATCTCGATGGTCATGCGCTGCGTCTGGCGTAACTTGACCACCTCGGCCGTCCTGCAATCCACATAGGCCACACCGTTGCCCCCGCTGGACGTCATTTTCATGTCCATGCGGTCGAAGATCGTCCCGCTCTTGGTGCGATCGGCAGCAGGGGCAGACTCGAACGACTCCTTGGTGCGGATCTTGGCACACCGGCGCCCTCGAAACGGCTCGATGCCTAATAGCTCGTATTCGCCCTTGAAGTTCATCATCATGTTAAAAAAGCCCATCGCCTGGCTCCACTCACGCTGCCAGGTGTCACCCACACCGAGCCGTCGATTCAGCGGGGTCAGTCGACAGTTGGACTCCATCTGCTCCAGCATCATGTCGTCGTGGACGAAGTCGCCCATCTGATCCAGCATCTTCTGAACCATAGGCGGAATGCTCTCCTCCTTGCCGATGTCGGCCAACATCTTCTTGATACCCTCGCTGAACCCTTCGAGTTTCTGCGGCATCCCGTCCGGACCGATGGTGCAGGTCATCTTCAACCCGGTCATCCCCTTGAACATGGCTGCCACGAAGTCCATTCCCGGCAGCTTGCTCTTCTGCTCGGCGGGAACGTGCGAGTCGAACGACATCTCCACGCCGAACAGGCTCATCTCCATGCGGATTCGCGGCATGGTCAGTTCCAGCTCCACCGACTTGTCGGGATTGACCTTTGTGACCCGCATCGCAACTTCCTGGCAGAATGTCTGCATGAACTTCTGTTCGGGCATCGGATCGAACAGTTTCATCGCCCCGACGGTCTTGGTGACGCACATGAGCCGGCTAACGTGGCCGGGCCTGTACCTGTCGGCGATCTTGAACTCGACCCAGTCGGGCCCTTCTGTCGCGTCGGCTCGCGCTATTCCGACCCACGCGCCGGCCAGTACGCATGTCATGGTGAGTATCCGTTTCGCATTCATCGTGATCTCCTCGTTTCTGAGCTTGACTCCCGATCGATGCCATCGGCCGTCGATCCGGGACCGCTATGGGCTGCCCTCAGGGCCTGCTTTGTCCTGCTCCACCGCTTCGAGCAGGATGGCGCTGATCCGCGCCTCGTGACGGCGAATCAGCAGCTTCTGCGTTTCGGTCAACACCATGGGCCTGCCATCGGCGGCGCATCGCATGGTGCAGTCGTCTTTGTCCTGTGTGATCTCGAGCTTGATCGGCGGGTCTTCCCTCGTCTGCACGGTGTACTCACAGTGCCGTGCCTGGACGACCAGGTCGGGCCTGGCAGGTTTGGCCGACCCGCGCGGCGGCCCGCCGGCGATGAGTTGGCGAACCCATCCCCATTCGTCCTCGGTCTGATCGATCAGTGCACCGAGGTCTTCAGCCAATTCCTCCAGCATGGCAGCTTGCCGACGCATAGCATGGGGACGGCAGAGGCTCACCTGCGTAGGCTCGACACTGGCGGCGAGTCGAAACGCCGTCGCCGCTTCGATCAGCGTCGATTTCGCGCGCTTCTGAAGCGCCCGGCCAAGTCGCCAGCGGGCGCCGGCAGTAGCTTCGTCCTGGTCTGCGGTCGCTACGCGAAGGTCCTCGACCAACGCCTCGCCCACCTCACCGGCCAGCTCCAGTTCCACGACTCTCTGTCTGACGCTGTCGGCCAGCTGCGGATGGGCTTCGGCTGCATTTTGGTAAGCGGTCCGTGCCTCCCGATACCGCTTCAAAGCGGCCAAGCAGTCGCCGATGGCCATCGCGACGTAGCCGTCCTCGTCGAGGTCGCCATAGTCAGCCGCCAGCTTCTCAAATAGCGCCAGCGCCTCTTTCGTCCTGTTGTCGTTGGCCAGTTTGGTCGCGTCCATCGTCTTGTCGATGAACGTCATGGATCGCTCGACCGGATCCTCCACATCCGGCGATCGCGCCCAGCCGGCGTCGCCGGCCAGCACGATCGTCAAGATGCTGATCGCCGCCCGGCGCCACAGGACCGGCCAAGCCGTCTCTCTATAGGACTGCGTAGATTGGGTATACATGTCATACTCCTAAAGTCGCAAGCTTGAACCCACAGTAACCAGAAACGGGATGTCAGACTCCCATGCGTCACGGTCGCGGTCGGCAGTCTCGGGCGCGATCGGTCGCCGGCGGACGCGTATCACCGGCGTCATCTCGAACGATCGCTCGCTTGCCACTTCGGCTACCAACGCCTGGGCGAACAGCGGCGCCGGATTGACCGGCCCTCGCAGCGCCATCGCCTGGGCCCAACTGCTCAGCATCCACGGGCTCAGCACTACAGTAACCTGCGGTTCTGGCGTGACCTCGGGTCGCTCAGCGACCTTGGGCGTTTCGGTCACGGTTTCGCTCGGCGAGACCCACCAGTGCGAACCAAACCACCCGACCACGAAGAACCCTACGCAGGCGGCCGCGGCGCCGACCCACGCCGCCCGCCAGCGACGAGTGCCCATCGTCCGACCTTCGGCAGACGTTCGCCCGCCGGCTGTGTGGCTGACGGCATCGACGATTCGATCGCGCAGGCCGTCCGGCACGCTCACCGGCTCGGTCGAGCCGAGGAAATCGACCACCGGCATGAACCGGCGCCGGCAGGTGGGACACTCAGCCACATGGGCCTCAACTTGCCGTGCCTGTTCGCCTGGCAGCTCACGGTCGAGCCATGCGTCGATCAACCGTTCTGTATCGCGACAGTCCATGATCCGTTTCCTGTAGCACGGTCATCACTCATCAACTCGCGCAGCCGACGTCGCCCTCGATGCAGATGCGTCCTCACGGTAGTGGCCGGCAGGTCCAGCACGTTGGCAATCTCCGCACACGGCATTTGCTCGAAGTGGAACAGCACGATCGCCGTCCGCTGCATCTCGTCGAGCTGGCCCAGCCAGTGCTGCCACTGGCTGCAACTGGGTGTCTTATCGCTCGCAGATGCCGGATTGGCCGTCATCTTCCTTTCCTCAGCCAGCCGGAGCCTGCCCACCCGTTCGCGCCGCTGGCTACGCAGGTGATTGATGGCCAGGTTCGTGGCAATCTTCAGAATCCAGTTTCGAAAGCATCGTTCCATGTCGTATAGAGCCAGCCGTTCGAATGCCCGCACGAACGTGTCCTGCGTCAGATCCTCGGCGTCGGTGCGGTTGATGACGATCCGGGCCACCACCGCGTAGACGCTCGCCAGGTGTCGATCCACCAGCGCGGCGTAGCCGCCGTCGTCGCCCGCGCAGACGGCTCGAACCAACTCGACGTCGCGGCGATGATCATCGCTGTTCACCAGATCGTGCCCCATCGCTGTGTTCGCCTATACTACAGCAAACACGACGAACTGTTTCAGGGAATTCCTCCTGATTGGGGGCTCGCCCTGGCGACTGACCGGCCGTCCGAAGTGCCGCCTGCCCCGTGCCGCACTGGCTGGCCGCTGTCAGGCTTGATCGACTCAACAGCGCAAGTCAGTCCACAGCCGCATCTTGCGCTTGACCGACGATGGTCCAGCGGCTACCAACACCCCCTTGAGGTCCGTCTTGTCGGCCCATGACGTTGAGGAGTGCATGTTGTGTTCGTTCTGTTTGCCCTTACCTGTCCGATGTTCGTCGTAGCCACGCCCTATCCCGAGTCCGAGCCCGGTAAGCTCGAGCTGGATCCCCCTGCGCGAAAGCACTTGGCCCGGTTCACGGGCGTGCACCCACGTCTCTACGTGACCGCCGACCAATGGCCCGTCTGGCGCGAACGCGTCAAGACCACGCACCAGGCGCTATGGAAGCCCGTGGCCGGACAACTCGTCAGGTATAAAGCATCGCAGCCACCCGCGCGACGATGGGACCGCGGCGACGGCAACCATTTGGCCCACTTGGCCTTCGTCTGGGCTATGACCGAAGACCCCGAGTTGCTCGCGACCGCCAAGAAGCATCTGCTCGCCCTGGTCGCTAAGGACGTATGGGACCCGAGCACCGACCTGCTCCACGGCCACCTGCTGACCGGGGCCGCCGTCGCCTATGACTGGCTGTACCCCGAACTCACCGAGCAAGAGCGAAGCCTCGTCCGCGCCCAGCTCGGCAAGCAGGCTGAGCTGCAATTCCGCGCGTCGACCACCGACCGAGGGTACTGGCGCAACCAGTTTCTCCAGAACCACGGGCATGTGAATCTGGCGGGCCTGGCCTTTGCCGCAGCCGCGTTGTACGGCGACGACGAGCGTGCCGAGAAGTGGTTTGCACTGTCCGACTGGTTCTTCCGCAATGTCTTTGCCGTCTCCAATCCCGATGGCACGAGCATCGAGGGTCTCAGTTACGGCGCCTATGCACTGGAGTATTGCCTGCGATACGCCGAACTGGCCAAGTCGCTGCTGGGACGCGACTACTATCAGTGCGACTGGTTCCGCAACTGGCCCGAGTACCTCGTTCACTCGACGCTGCCGGTGATGGCCAGGCACAACTGGGCCATGACCTTCGGCGACTCGCCGCGGGCGGCTGAATCGCACCTGCCGGTCCACACGATGTTTCGCATAGCCGCCCAGTACCGCGACGGCCGGGCGCAATGGATGGGGCAGCGGCTGGCCGACATGCTCGGCGTCGACCGGTCGACCCACCTGTGCATTCTGTGGCACGACCCAACCGTCCAGCCCGTGCCGCGCGAAACCCTGCCGACACTGAGTCACATGGCCGACACCGGCCCGGTCATGATGCGCAGCGGGTGGGGCGCCGACGCGGTGATGGTCGGCCTGCGATGCGGGCCCTGGCAGGGCCACGCCCTCGACGGCAAGGCCACTCGCGACCTGGGCGCCGCCCACGAGCATCCCGACGTCAACAGCTTCCAGATATACGGTTACGGCAAGTGGCTGGCGATCGACCCTGGGTATACTTACCTCAAGCGGACGGCAAACCACAGCGCCCTGCTGGTCAACGGATCGGGTCAGTTGGGTGAGGGCACCGAATGGTTCAGCAGCAAGGATGCCCAGACCCACGGCCACACGGCGAAGATCCTGAGTGCTGTCAGCGAAGCGACGTACGACTACGTCGCCGGCGATGCGACCGGGGCGTATCACCCGGGGCTGGGCCTCGGCCGCTCCGTGCGACACTGGCTGCTGGTCAAGCCCGACGTGATCGTGGTCGTAGACGACCTTCGGGCCGAGCCGACTGGCGTGTTGCAGCGCCATCAGTGGGATCAGCTCGACTTGGAGAACATGGCTGTGTCGCAGATGCCCTGGCCGTGCGTGATTCCCACCGCCCAGCAGTGTCAGGCAGGCGCGTTGTTCAATGGCGCCGCGGGCAAGTACGACATCGACGTCAGCTACTACGACAACCAGCCCGGTACTGGCAACTATCAACTGGCGGTAGATGACAAGGTAGTGGCCAAATGGCGCAACGACGTGCCCGAGACCGACCTGCACACCCGCGTGTTCCGTAACGTCGAGCTTGAGCCCGGCCAGCGCGTGGCCGTGCAGGGCCGACCCATCGGCGCCGACGCCAAGTTCACCAAGCTGGTGATTTACAGCTGCTCGCAGCCGCGGGTACCGAGCTTCGATTGGCTGCTGCACGCCGAACCCGAGGCGACCGTGACGCAGGTAGCGCAGCAACTCGTCCGCATCAATCGCGACGGCGTATGCCTCGACGTGCATCTGACCGGTAGCGACCGCGAGCAGGTCGAGGTCGAATCGTGGCCCGTTGTCCGCGGTAGTCGGATCAAGAGCACGCAGCGTTTGCGCGTTCGGCCGAGACTGAACGACGGCTCGGCGGTGATGATGACCGTGTTGCACGTGCGGCCGGAGGCGGCTGATGTGCTGGCGGATGTCGGCAGCCAAGTTGAGGGGCGGGACGTGCTTGTACGTTTCCGCCGCGGTGACCGCGACGTGTCGGCCAAAATCCGACTGGACGGTCATAGCGCCGAGGTCACCACGGCCGTGCGTTGAGTGTGCTGAATTGATGTGGTGAAGGAGAGGCAACGTGAGTTCTTTCCGAGACCGGCTAAAGACGGGCCAGCCGCAGTTCGGCTGTTTGATCACGTATCCGCTGCCCGGTGTGATCGAGCGAATCGGGTCGGACTGGGACTGGTTCTGGCTCGACGGGCAGCACGGGCAATTGGGCTATCAGGACCTTCTGGCGCTGGTGCGGGCGTGTGACCTGGTCGGGCGGGCGTCGTTTGTGCGCGTGCCAGGTCACGATGCAGGCACGATCGGCATGGCGCTCGATACGGGCGCTACGGGCGTCATCGTGCCGCAGGTGCACAGCGCCGATCAGGCCCGGGCGGTGGTTCAGGCGGCCAAGTTCCCGCCTCTGGGCGACCGTTCGTTCGGCGGCCGACGGGCTGTGGATCTGCACGGCCGCGGATACGCCGCCACCGCGAACGACGACACGATACTGATCGTTCAGGTCGAATCACCCGAGGGATTGGCGGCTGTCGACGAGATCGCCGCTGTTCCAGGTGTGGACTGCGTGCACCTCGGTCCGGACGACCTGATGCTGCGGCGAGGCCACCCGATGGATCAGCCCCATCCCCGGGACGTCGTGGCAGGCGACCTCGATGCCGTCGTCGGTGCATGCCGTAGACACGGAAAGCTCTCAGCCGCCATGGGCGTGAGCCGCGAAATGTGCGACGCGTGCGTTTCGCTCGGCGTGAACTTGATTGCGTCGGCTTTGGACGTGGGATTTATTGCAGCGGGGTCGGCCGACGCCAGCCGCCAGGCGCGCCAGATCGCCCAGAACAGCAAGCACAGCAAATGAGCAGTCCCGCCGGGGTGGCACGGTCCTGCGCCGCAGGGCCGTGATTCGCCAACGGAGCACAACACTGCAAGCTACACGGCCGACCTTGCGGTCGACCGTGCCACCCGTTCGCTCGCCGCGCGTCAAGACATGTCCGCTCCCGGCGCGCCGGGATTGGACATGCCACCGACCGTGACCCGAAGACTACGGAATGTGGCATGACGCCAGGCCGCGTTTCTCCAGATACTGCTGGTGATATTCCTCGGCGCGGTAGAACTCGGCGGCCGGCTCGATCTGCGTCGCGATCGGGCGGCTGAACCGACCCGACTGTTCGAGCTTTTCTTTCGACGCGCGGGCGGCCTCGGCCTGCACATCCTTGTGGTAGAAAATCACTGAGCGATACTGCGTACCCACGTCCGGCCCTTGGCGGTAGACCTGGGTGGGGTTGTGGTTGGTCCAGAAGACCTCCAGGAGACCGTCATAGGACACTGCGTTGGGGTTATACTCCACGCGGACGACCTCGGCGTGGCCCGTGCGGTCGCTGCACACGTCGCGGTAGGTGGGGTTGACCGTCGTGCCGCCGGAGTAGCCGACGGCCGTCGCGGTCACGCCTTTGATCTGCCGAAAGGCTGCCTCCACACCCCAAAAGCAGCCCGCGCCGAAGGTGGCGATTTCAGTGTTGGACGGTAGGTCGGCGGGCTGGTGCGCGTCGGTCCTGGCCTCGTCTCGTTGGGTACTGCTCATGGGTTTGGCGTCTCCTTGCTTGGAACATCCGCCTGCGAGCGCAAGGGCCAGCGTGATGCAGCATGCGCCGGCCAGCATCGTCAACGAGTTGGTACGCTTCATAGGTTCCTACCTCCGGTCGATTATACGCAGCAAGATGTCCGGCGTTCGTCGTCGCGATGACTATGAAGACAAGCTGTGATGCGAGCTTGACATCGACGGTAAGGAACTGAGAATTGAGCGGCTGGACCGTGTGGTTCTGACTAGGTTGGGTGCATTTGGCTGCAGGCGGCAAGGGCGAGAACAGCAAGTCGGGGCGTAAGGTGAGAGTTCACTTCCGTCCCAATCGCGGCAAACCCGCGCGGCTCAAGGACTGGACACGCCAGTACCAGCAGGCTGACGACGACGAGCCCGACGCACTGTTGCAGGAGCGCGTGCGTGCCAAGGGCGACCTGTCCCGCAAACGGACGATTATCGAATCGGGTGATGAGCCCGCTGCGGCTACGGAAGCCGATCAGGGCAATGGGGTGGTACTGGCGGTTCAAGGTCAGATCGCCCGTGTGGACGATGGTCAGCGAATGTGGGACTGCACGATTCGCGGGGTGTTGCGGACGCGGCTGATAGAGGAGCGCAGCCCGGTGGCGGTGGGCGATCGCGTCCGCTTCACGCGGATCCACGAAGATGAGGATGTCGATCAGCAGGGGGTGATCGAAGCGGTCGCACCGCGGACCGGCAAGCTGTCGCGGCGCTATGGCGACCGTGTGCACACCTTTGTAGCCAACGTCGATCAGGTAGTGATCGTGGCGTCGGTGGGCGTGCCGCCGCTCAAACCGCATCTAATCGATCGATACATCGTGGCGGCCGAGGTGGGTGAGCTTCGGCCGGTGATCTGTATCAACAAGATCGATCTGGACGAGGACGGGCAGGTCGCCCCGACGCTCGATGTATATCGACGACTGGGCTACGCATGCGTAGCCGCCAGCGCGGCGGCGGGCGTGGGGATCGACGCGTTGCACCAGCAGATGGCCGGTCGGCAGTCGGTGATCGCCGGGCAGAGCGGTGTGGGCAAGAGTTCGCTGCTGAACGCATTGCAGCCGGGGCTCAAGCTCAAGATAGGCGACGTCAGCGGGGCGACGCAGAAGGGGCGGCATACCACCGCGACGGCCGAGCTGTTGAGGCTCGACTTCGGTGGATACGTGGTCGATACGCCAGGCGTGCGGCAGTTCGAGCTGCCGCGAATGAAGCTGGGCGAGCTCGAGCAGTATTTCGTCGAGTTCGTGCCGCTGGTCGCCCAGTGCGAGTACGCCGACTGCAAGCACATCCCTGAAGAGAGCTGTGCGATCAAGGCGGCGGTCGAAGACGGTGGCGTCGACCCCGGGCGGTACGACAGCTATGTGCGCATCTTCGAAGAGTTGAAGCAGGAGTTTCTGGCGGACGATAGATAATAGGGTAGTTCCCGCGTCGCGGGGCGGTGCGGGCGGGCGATTGGAGTCATACAAGTGAGGCGAATCCGAGCGAAGCTGGCGGCGGCCGTCGTGCTGGTTTTGGGCCTGAGCGACATGTTGATGGCCCAGGACGACGCGGGGGGTTGGACATGGTACGCGCAGCAAGGCGCAAGAACGCAGACCTGGGCGGACATGTTTGGTCCGCTAGAGCCGTTTCTGCCGCCGTGGGAGCTGTTCTAGCGATCTTGCACCGCCCAGCCACGGTCTGGACCAGAGGTACTGCTCGGGACTGCGGCGGATAGATCGTTCGATAGCGCTCATCACGCGGCGGGTGACGGCGGCGAGGCGATCGGTGGGGGGCAGTTCGCGGGGGTCGATAAGCTCTTCCATTCTGAGTGTGAAACGAAACGGAGTGCGTGATCGGTGCGCGACGACAACGGCGACCGGCACATCGCAGCCATCGGCCAGCACGCCGATGGTCGGGTAGCACCGGTGCGGCTGCCCGAGAAAGGTCAACTCCACGGCCGGGCCGGTGGCTCGCTCGTGTTCGGCAATAACGATCAGGCGCTCACCGGCCTCGAGCAGCCGGGGCGCCGTCGCGACTGCATGCCGCGCCAATAGCGCTTTGAGTTTGCCTCGTCGGCGGACAAGGCTTTCTTGCCACCCCCGCAGATTGACGTCGGTTAGTGGCCATGTTACCAGCCACGCCGAGCCCAGTAGTTCGGCGGCTGCCGCTGCCGCAACGGCAGGATTGCCCACATAACTGGTAGCCACGATGGCGCCGCGCCCGTCGTCGCGCAACTGCTCCCAGCGAGAGGGTTGCTCCACTTCGACCCAATCACGCCAGTGCGACCAGTGGCGACCGCGGGCGAGGAACATCGTCTCCGCCCAGCATGCAGCGGCTTCGACGAAGCTTTCGCGCGCCAGGGTCGCCCGTTTTTCAGGCGACAGGTCACTGCCGAAAGCGAGCGCGAGTTGGCGTTCGGCCCGTGCGATCGCCGGCCAGTTGCCGTCGGCCAGGCCCCGACCCAGCCAGCGTGCCAACCCGATGCCTTGCGCGGGATCAAGGCAGGTCAGCATGCTGCCCAGGGTTCGACGGATCAGGTGACTGAGCACGGCAACTCCCACATGAAGGGCAGACTCGGCAGCGACGGTCGAGCGCCTGACGCGCGCTGGCGGATCGATACAGCCAAGGATACCATGAGCACCGCGAATCGGTCAGACCCCTGCGGTCGGGCGAGTCGAGAGTCTCTTCTGCAGTTGCAGGGGCAAGCTGTTTTCAGCGAAGCAGGCATATGGCATCACAGGCGGCGCTGCGACGATACGTGCTCGGATGTGGATTGGTCACGATTATCGGCGTGGCGTTGTCGAAGCTGCTGGCGTCGGCGGGTCTGCTGCCCTTCGTGTTTGGCATCGTGGGCGTGTTCTTCTTCATGCTGGTGGGGCTGATCCTTGGGGCCATTCTGTTTCGATGTGGCGGTGGGGCCCGTCCTGTGCGCAGGGGAGTGCTGTTGGTCTCCGTGCTCGTGCCGACGGTGGCGATCAGCGCCGGCACGGTGCTGTTCGAGTATCGCAGCGTGGTCATCGACAATGCCGAGCAGGCGCTGCGGGTGCAGAACAAGAACCCTCGCGATCCCAAGTTTGCCGCAGAGAAGGCGCAGATGCGTGCGATGATCGAGAACTACTGGCGGGCGCGGTTTGGGGCGGGCGGAGTAGCCGGCTACGTCGCCTGGACGCTGCGCGGCGGTAAGTTCAAGATCGGTCCAACCGATGCGGATGAGCGCGTGGTGGTCGAGCACAAACAGGCAGGCGCGTTGTGGCTGTTTCGTGCGGTGATCTCGTTTGCCGCTCTTGGTTGGGCGATAGGGGCTCAGGTATGGCCGCTGGGCAGGCGTCCCGCCGAAGCGAAGGCCGCCGACGCCGCCGAACCGGCAGCCCGGACGTCCCCAACGAACTCCTCAAAGACCAGCGATTGAAGGGTATCGTGCACGGATGTTCGGCGCGCGCACCGCGCGGCTGATAACAGCAGTCCGTCTCGCGCTCCAGCAGAAGCTATAGGGGCTATTCCTGCTGGTCCGCTTGCGCGTCCTGCCCCCCGAACAGGTTGGCCAGATCGAAGGTTGTGTCACCTGCCGGATCGCCCAGCAGCGGGCCAAGCGTCTGATCGAGTATGGCTACGCCGATGATCCTCAAGACCGTATCGATAACGAACCCCGAGCAGCCGGCGCCGATCCCCTGGAGCAGGATCGTGCCGCAAACGAGGGAAACGACCAACCAACGGGTTCTCTTGCCTGCCATCATGCTTCTCCTGCCGCCGGGCATCACTGCTTGCCGTAGGCGCTTACTCACGCGCCCGTGTGCAGTGAGGCTAGTAGGGCGGCCACGCCAAGTCAAGCCGGTGCAGGGGTGCGGTGGCGAGGCGTCGACAGTATCCTTATCCGCTGAGAAGCGCAGGCCGTCATACACAGGAGTCAATCGATGCGCCCGTACGTGCTGGCTGAAACACAATACCAACGTGTCAAGGATACATCGTATGAAGTGGCGGTGCTGCCCATCGGCGCCACCGAACCGCACAATCTACACCTGCCCTACGGCAACGACACCATCACGGTAACCCGGATCGGCGAGTTGGCCTGCGAACGTGCCTGGCAGGGCGGGGCGCGGGTGTGCCTGCTTCCGTCGATCCCGTTCGGCGTCAACACCAATCAGCTTGCGTTTCCCATGGTTATCAACATGAACCCGACCACCCAGCTTGCGGTCATCCGCGACGTGGTCGACTCGCTGGCCAGCTACGGCGTTCGCAAGCTCGTGCTGCTCAACGGGCACGGCGGCAACGAGCTGGGCTGGGTGCTCCGCGAGCTTTACGGAGGCGAGGTCTTCTTGTCGCTGATCAACTGGTGGACCGTGCCCGCCGATCACGCCGATCGGATCTTCTCGCAGACGGGCGACCACGCCGACGAGATGGAGACCAGCGCGGCCATGCATCTGCATCCGGCGCTGACGGCGCCGCTGGAAACGGCCGACGAGGGTAGGGCCCGGCCCAGCCGGTTCGAGGCCATAAACCGCGGCTGGGTCAAGATCACGAGGCCCTGGCACCTGCTGACGACACACAGCGGGGTGGGCGATCCCCGGGCAGCCACGGCCGACAAGGGCAAGCAGTACGTCGAGATAGCCGTCGAGCGAATCGGTCAGTACCTTGTCGAACTGGCGGCGGCTACAATGGATGAGACGTTTCCGTACTGATCCGGCATGGCCGGACCGCCGAGCGCGGAGACCGCGGCGTGTCGAGGACCACCTGGAAGGACCACAAGTACGACGAAGTTTTTGAAAGCACGTGCGCCTATGTAGCGATGCGCCGGCAGACCGACCCGAGTTTCTCCATCGAGACGCTGGAAGGGCTGCTGGAGACGCAGTGCACGTATCAGGGTCAGGGCTGGGACGGCATGGGCGAGATGGGCCTCATCGTTACGTCGGCCACCATCGCCGCCTACGAGCACATGCTGGTCGAATGGCGAAAAGAACTCAGTGATAATCCCTCGGTGCGCAGGAACGTGCGCACCTGAAGCTTCCAGAAAGGAGCGTTTGCCATGATGCGTTGGAGCGTACTGTTGACGGCTGCGGTGTGTGTCGTGGTTTTGGCCGGCGTCGGATGGGCCGACGACCTGGAGTCGGTGCAGAAGGCGCTTGCGGCCAAGAGCGCTGCGATGAACTCGTGTACGTACAAGTCGACGAGCACGATCGTGTCTGAAGTACCGGTCAAGAGCAGGACCCAGACGGTCGGCACGGACGAACTGCTCAAGAAGGACGGCAAGTGGTTGCACCGGATGGACAGCAAGTCGACCAGCGTCATGGAAGTCGACGGCCAGGAGCACAAGAACGAAAGCACTGTGCTGGTGGTGTCGGACGACAAGTACGTCTGGACGCTGAGCGAGTCGCAAGGGCAGAAGATGGTCATCAAGAACAGGGTGGCCGAAGGGCAGAACATGGCCGTCGGCGAGGGGTTCGACGCGTTGCGCAAGGATTACGATCTCAAGCTGCTGCCCGACGAGACAGTCGAAGGCAAGCCCGCGTGGGTGATCGAGGCCACGCCCAAGAAAGACTCCCCCGCCGCGCAGGCCGGCATGACCATGCGCTACTACTACGACAAGGACTCCGGCATGATGGTCAAGATGGTCGGCAAGAGCACCGACGGCAAGACCTCCATGACCAGCATCGTCAAGGACCTGAAGCTCAACCCCGACATCAGCGCCGACCGGTTCGTGTTCAAGGTGCCCGAGGGCGCTCACGTGATGGACATGACCAGCGGCCAGCCGCAGCCACAGCCGGCGCCCGAGGCCGAATCGCCATCGGAATCTGAAAGCAAACAGCCGAAGGAAGAGGAAACCAAGTCCAAGGACCTCAAGCTCCCCAAGATTCCGGGGCTGTAGTGGCAGCGGGTGGCACGGTCCTGCGCAGCAGGGCCGTGAGTCTGCTCGGACGTGCGCTGCACGACATGTGGCATGCCTACTCCTGGCGCGACGGGCGCAGGCATGTCGACAGCGAACAGAGTTGTGTGTTGGGTGGCACGGTCGACCCCCGGGTCGGCTGTGTGGCTACGCGCGTTGTGTCCTGTTGGCGAATCACGGCGCGGCTGCGCCGGACCGTGCCACCCGTCCGTTATGGGTGCCCCGTCCCGTCCGAGGGGCGGGGGACGGATTTTTCACAACACGGCTATCTCGGACTTAATTGATCGGGTCCCACCCAAGACGCTGTATCTCGTTGGCGAATCACGGCCCGGCTTCGCCGGACCGTGCCACCCGTCCGTTATGGGTGCCCCGTCCCGTCTGAGGGGCGGGGGACGGATGTTTCACAACACGGCTATCCCGGACGTATTTCATCGGGTGCCACCCTGAAGCGCAGCGAAGCGTAGGTTGTGGGTGGGTGCTTACACGAACGATCATCGATGTGTTACTGGATGCACCCACAAGCTCCGCCAAACTGGGTTTGGCTTCGCTTGAGGGTGGGCCCCGGCGATTCTTCGACGATCGCCTGACAGGAACGCGACTTCGGCAATCCTGCAAGGGTGGTTACGCTTCATCCCGGCGATCTCGGCCTTCGTCCCATAATCCAAGGGGGCTCGCTCCATTGGGAGGGTCGCTACGAGGGCGTACCCGTCATCTGGCCGGGCACGCCACGCCACCGCCGGCCCGCCGGACGGGCAGCTACCCGAGGGCCGGGCAGGCGTGGCCCTTCCTGTCCGGCACCTGATTCGGTACAATGCATTCGGCTTGTCCGCTGACGGGAGATTTCGGCGGGCGCGACGGCCAGAGGTAGCGCGGCAGCCTGAGTGTCTGCATGCCGCTTCGGGCCGGTGACCGCCGCACTTCACCGACACCGCCCATCAGTGTGGAGTATTTTACCTTTCCCGGGCTTTAGTTCATGCCCGCCGGATGACGGAGGAACATGTCATGTCTGGTGTGCTTTCCCATCGGGTACTTGTGGTTGTGCTGATCGGCGTGCTGGCCGTGGCGGGCGACGCCTGCGCCCAGACCACCTGGTACGTGGACGACGACGCCCCGGGCGATCTGGGCGCCGGCGATCCGACGGTCAGCGATCCCAATGAGGACGGCTCGGCCGCCCATCCGTTCGATGCCATTCAGGAGGGTATCAACGCCGCGGACGATGGCGACACGGTGGTGGTGCAGGACGGCACCTACACCGGCGCGGGCAACCGCGACCTCGACTTCGACGGTCGGCTGATCACGGTTCGGTCGGCCAATGGCGCGGCCAGTTGCGTCATCGACTGCCAGGGCGCAGGCCGCGGGTTCCACTTCCACAACGGCGAGACCGCCGCGGCGGTGGTGGAGGGGTTCACGATCACCAACGGCACCGGGGACTCCGGCGGCGGGATGTACAACTGGCAAAGCAGCCCTACAGTGACCCAGTGCACGTTCAGCGGCAACACGGCAGACTACGACGGCGGCGGGATGTTCAACCGGGACAGCAGCCCCACGGTGACGCATTGCACGTTCATCGGGAACACGGCCGCCGACGGCGGCGGGATGTACAACGTCTCCAGCAGCCCGACGGTGACCCAGTGCACGTTCAGCGGGAACACGGCATACGGCGCCGCCGGGATGTACAACTCTTATGAAAGCAGCCCCACAGTGACCCAGTGCACGTTCAGCGGCAACACAGTGAGCGAATTCGGCGGCGGGATGTACAACGGTAGCAACACCAGCCCCACGGTAACCCAGTGCACGTTCAGCGAGAACACGGCTTGGGCCGGCGGCGGGATGTTGAACGGTAGCAACAGCAGCCCCACGGTGACCCGGTGCACGTTCAGCGGGAACGAGGCCTTGAGCGGCGGGGGGGGATGTGCAACTCCAGCAACAGCAGCCCGACGGTGACCCAGTGCACGTTCAGCGGCAATACAGCGCACGAAGGCGGCGGCGGGATGGCCAACTCGAGCAGGAGCCTCACGGTGACGCAGTGCACGTTCACCGGCAACACAGCGGGCGGCTCGGGCGGCGGGATGTCCAACTTCGGCGGCAGCCCCACGGTGACCAACTGCATCCTCTGGGGCGATACGCCGGAAGAGATCTACACTGACCCCAATAGCGCGCCCACGGTAACCTACAGCGCCGTGCAGGGCGGCACCGCCCAGCCGTGGTTCGGGATCGGCTGCCTGGACGCCGACCCGCTCTTTGTAGACGCCGATGGCCCCGACGACACGTTCGGGACAAACGACGACAACCTGCGGCTGGCTGGCGGCTCGCCCTGCATCGACGCGGGCGACAACGCGGCCGTCCCGCCCGGGTTGACCACCGATCTGGACGGCAACCCGCGGATCTCTCACGGCACGGTGGATATGGGGGCCTACGAGCGTCAGGACGACGACGGCGACGGGGTGACCGACGAGATGGACAACTGCCCCGACAGTTCCAACGCCGACCAGCAGGACACCGACGGCGACGACGTGGGTGATGCGTGCGACGATTGCCCGGACACGGCGGCGGGTGATCCGGTCGACGCCGATGGATGTTCGACCGACGACGACGATGGCGACGGCGTACTGAACGACGCCGACGATTGTCCCGACACGCCGTCTTGTGCGACGAACATCGATGCCGACGGCTGTGCGATCGATTCCGACGGCGACGGGGTCTTCGACGGTTGTCCCGTCACGCCGCAGGTGCTGGACGACGACGGCGACGGCGTGCCCAACGACCAGGACGCGTGTCCGAACACGCCGGAAGGCACCACCGTCGACGCCAGCGGCTGCCCGCCGGGCTGCTGCGGCGCGACCGGACCGGTGGCGCCGTTGGGCTTGGCGGTCGGCTTACTATTGCTGAGTCGATTCGCTGGATATAGGAGCACGCGCCGTCGATAGCGTGAGCCACCAGTAGATTCGCGAGCGATTCAAGGGCCGTCCACGCCGGGCGGCCCTCTGCCTGTCGCCCGGGTGGCCCACATCATTTAGACAGACGGTGGTCGCTTGTCTGTAATACCGATATGACAGGTGGCATGTCGACAGCAAACAGAGTTGTGTGTTGGGCGGCACGGTCGACCGCCGGGTCGGCCGTGTGGCTACGCGTGTTGTGTCCCGTTGGCGAATCACGGCCCGGCTTGGTCGGACCGTGCCACCCGTCGGCGTGCCATGCCACGCGCGGGGAGCTTTATCTGGAAGCAGGCAGGTCGTACAATTCGCCCATCATGGCGGGAAGCAAAACGACGACATCGTGGCTGGCGTTGGCGCGGCGGGTGATCGGCGATGAGGCCGACGGGCTACAAGCCCTGCGCGATGCGCTCGACGAACGGTTCGACAGGGTGGTCGAGGCCATCCTGAACCTGCGGGGCCAGTTGATCGTGACCGGGCTGGGCAAGAGCGGGCTGGTGGCCCGCAAGATCGCCGCCACGCTGACCAGCACCGGAACGCCTGCGGTCACCATGCACCCGGTGGAGGGGCTGCACGGCGATCTGGGCATCGTCTCGCACGACGACGGGCTGCTGGTGCTCAGCAAGAGCGGCAACACCGAGGAACTGGCCCGATTCGTGGAGCACTTCCGCCGGCGGGGCGGCGGCGTGGTGATCGCCGTCACCGAGAAGGCGGCCTCGAAGCTGGCCGAGCTGGCCGGCGTCGTGGTGGTGATCCCGACCGTACCGGAGGCATGCCCGCTCAACCTGGCACCCACCACGAGCACCACGATGATGCTCGCACTGGGCGACGCGCTGGCGATGGCCTTGCTGGAGGCACGCGGGTTCGGCGCCGAGCATTTCGCCGAGCTTCACCCAGCCGGCAGCCTGGGCAAGCGCCTGCTGCTGCGGGTGAAGGATTTGATGCACGCCGAGGGCGATCTGCCGGTTGTGAGTGAGCAGGCGAGCTTCCGCGAGTTGCTCCAGCAAATCGACGCCAAGCGATTGGGCATGGCCTGCGTCGTCGACGGCGCCGGGCGGTTCGTCGGCACCTTCACCGACGGCGACCTGAGGCGGCTGACCTTGCGAGGCATCGATCCGGGCAAGCTCGATCTGCCCGAACTGCTCCGCAAGAGCCGGCGCGATCCGGGCGACCTGCCGGTGGTCCGTTCGACCGTCGGGCCCGAGACGCTGGTGGTCGAGTGTCTGGACCTGATGGAGAAGAGCAAAATCACCCAGTTGGTGGTGCTCGATGATCGGCATCGTCCCGTCGGCGTGATCCGGCAGCACGACATCGTGGCTGCGGGGATGGCGTAGGCTGCCCGCTGCTCGCGCCGCGCCGTCCTACCGTCGAAACACGAAGACACCGAAGCAGTCGGCCTGATGGAAGCCGGGACCAAACTGGGGGATGGGCGACCACGTGCCGTATTGCTCGCGCCCGCCAGCCCGCTCGATGCGAAACAGGTTGATCCGCCACTGCTGCCCGTCGCCCGGCGCCGAGACGTTCAGATCGGCAAAGGGGATAGCCGCCTCGACCGACCACCATTTGTCGGTCTGGCTGTTGCCGAACAGTCGACCCTCACCAGCCGCCGCCAGGCGCAGCCCGTCGGCGTTCCAGGTCTTGTCGAACTGGAAACCAGGCCCCCGCTTGATCTCGGGGTTGGTGATAATGGCGTCGAAGATCACGGCGCGTGGTGAGAAGTTGAACTCGAAGTAGCGGTCGAGCTGGCCGTCGGGACAGACAAAGGCCTCGACCACGTCCTGTTCCCAGAGCATCTGGTCGCGCTGGGTATACGTGCTGATGATCTCGGGATCGACGCAGTGGTAGTGCAGGTAGAGGTTGTCGGCGTCAAAGCACGCCTTGATGGTCGTCCGGCAGTCGGGCTTCTGATCGGACTCGCCGAGGATCGTCAGCTCCGACAGCGGCTGGATCTCGGGCCAGGGGGCGTGATCGCCACGTCCGTCCAATGGATCGGGCGGTTGGGCCACGAAACGTACGTCGTACCGGGCCAGTTCCGACATGGCGGTAGCTCCTTTGTGGTTAGACCTGTGGCCATCATAAGTTCGTCACGCGCGCCGGCAAGTCATTCGGGCGAGCTGCCGAACGGTGCGGCCCCTAGCGATAGGCCTTGGTCAGATGACTTGACGGGTAGTAATGCCGCAGGATCTGTCCGGCGGTAAAGCCCTGCCGGGCCATGCCCTCGGCGCCGAACTGGCACATGCCCACACCGTGTCCGTAGCCACGTCCGTCCTGGAAGACGAACGCGTCGCGCTCCTCGACGAGGCGGAAGCGCGTGCTCTTGAGGCGGTTGCCGCCCATCGCCAGGCGGAAGTCCTCGGCCCGCAGTTCGAACGACTTGCCGTCTGCGTCGACCACCTTAATCCTGGTGGCGTGGCCCTGGGGCGTGTACCCAAGCACCACAAGCTGCTGGACTGTCTTGAGGCCGGCAAAGTTGCCGAATCGCCCTCGAAGCTGTTCGGCGACGAACGCTTTGGTCAGTCGTAGCGGGTCCCACTGGTAGTGAGGCGCGTTGCGGCAGTAGGGGCAGACGACGCCGCCGGCCAGCGGCGGGATCTCCGGCTCGGGCTTGACGTTGGCTACGCTCTGGGTCATGCCGCCGCAGGTGGAGCTGTAGTAGGTGCTGAAGATCTCGCGTCCGTGCGGCGAGTCCCAGGTCAGGACGATGCCGCGCGTGTAGTCGACGGCCTCAACGGCCTTGTGACCCTCCGCATCGAGGCCGATGTACACCTGTGAAGCGGTCGTGCTTAATACGTCGTAGTCGCGTTTCGCCCCGTGCTTGAGCTTCTGATAAAGGGCATAGGTTCGCGCGGTGATGGCCTGGGCGTGGAAGGTCTCGCGGTGGAAGTAGCGAGGCAGTTCGCCTCGCAGCACGCCCTTGAGGTACGACTCGATGTGGACCAGGTTGGTGGCGGCAAGGCCGTCGGGTCGGCCCTCGATCTGCATGCGCCCGCGGTAGCGGCGATCGTCCAGTTGGATCGTACCGTCCTCGGTGGGCACGATCTCGACGGGTCCGGCGCCTAGTTCGTATCGGCCTATGCAGAGGGTGGGACTGCTCGAGCTGGTGACGGAGACCTTGCAGCGTTGCAGAGGGCTTGCTGATTGGGCCAGCAGCTTGCGTTGGGGTCCTCGGATTTCGTAGGGGCCGGCAACGGCCAGTTGGAGCGACGCAGCCCCCTGGGCCAGTCGCACGCGCAGGTTCAGATCGACGGGCATGAGCGGCTTGCCGGGTCGCTCGACCGGTGCAATCGTTTCCCGCCGGCACGACAGGCCGGCCGCGGCCGGCAACACCACCGAACCGAGCACCAGCCAGGTAATCGCCCGCTGCCACGTGTAGCGACGGTCCGTTGCGAACGGCTGATTCATCCGCTGATCTGGCGCAGGTTCAGGCCGTACTCGGTCAGACGCTGCTTGACTTCGTTAAGTGAGGTTTGTCCGAAGTTCTTGGCGCCGAGCAACTCGGCTTCCGTACGTGAGGTCAGATCGCCCAGCGTCTCGATGTTGAGCCGCTGAAGGCACTTGCGCGACCGCACCGACAGATGTAACTCCGTGACAGGTTTGTCCAGGACCTCCGGTGCCCCGGCGGCCGTCACCGTCTCCAACGCCTTCTGGCGAGCGACCGACTGCTGCTCCTCCAGCAGTTGACCCAGCCTCAGGCCGCGCTGGGCGAGCATGGCTTTGATCTCGGTCAGACTGGTCTCGCCGAAGTTCTTATAGGCCAGCAGTTCGGCTTCGCTGATTCGCAGCAGGTCACCAAGCGTGAAGATGTTCATTTTCTTGAGGCAGTTGCGGCTGCGTACTGAAAGCTCGAAATCGCTGATGGGCGTGTCGAGGATGGCGTCTCGCTTCTCGCGTATTCGCTCCTGATCCTCATCGATGAACATCTGCTGCGAACTCTTCACTTCGCGCATGAACAACCTGGCGCGGGGATGATTCGGGTCGGAGGCGAGCACTTGGCGGAGGCAGTGCTCGGCATCTTCGTAATCGCCCGCGTCTTCATACAGTACGGTCAGGTTGATTAGGGCATTGACGTGCGCCGGCTGCTGCTCGATGCATCGCTCGTATTGGTCGATGGCCTGCTCGTCCTCGCCCTGCAGATCGAGGGCGTAGGCCAAACGGAACCGCGCTTCCACACACGCCTCGTCTACCTCCAGAACCTTCTTGAACCGATCAATCGCCGCCTCCCGCAGGCCCTGCCGTTCGAGTAGAAGCCCCCGAACCACATCGACCCGTGTGTTGCGCGCCGCACGCTGGCCGAGCGCGCCGATAGCGGCCTCGGCTTCGTCCAGCCGGTTCGCCCTCAGCAGCGTGTGCGCCTTCTCCAGGTCGCACTCGAGTGAATCCCATCCGGCGGCCGCAGCCGCCTTGAGCTGCTCCAGCGCTTTGTCGTACTGCCGCAGTTGTCGCATTGCCTTGGCCAGATAGTAGTGCTTGTGCTTGCAGTCTTGTGCCTGTTGCAGCCAGTCGGCCGCCAGGCGATGCTGCCTGAGCAGGCACCACCCCAGGCCGAGCCGCAGCGCTAGGCTCGACCGGCTGGATGCATCGTCAGTCGCCCGCTCCTGCAGCGCCTCCAGGAGCATCGTCAGGCGTTCACGTTGCTGGCCGGACTGTCCGACGATGTGGCGCACCTGCTCAAAGGTGGCATCGTCGAAGGGGTCCTGGTTGTAGAGTTGTTCGAGATCGGCGACCGCTTCCATAGTCTGCTGAGACCTCCTTTGACTTGGTGCCTACCCCGTGCAGACCTGCCTCCACGCCGCGTCGGTAGTCTTGTTTGGATGGTCAGCACTGTTTGGCTGATTGCGAGCCGACTAGTATAGTCGCTAGCGGCGGCGCGTTCAACCCCCGTCGGGCCCGTGTGCAATGGCTGAGCAAGTTGGCAGACCTCAGGACATCCCACTTCGGTCGGTAGGCCCCGTTGCCGTGGTGGCCAATCCGGTCGCCGGCAGCGCTACGTCGCGGGCGATCGTTACAGAACTGACCCGACGCCTGAAGACGGCCGGTCGCCAGGTGCTTCTGTACCGTACGGGTGGCCCGGGCGAGGCGCCGGGCTTTCTGGCCCAAGTGGCAGGGCGGTGCGGCGCGGTAATCGCCGTGGGCGGCGACGGCACGGTTCGCGAGGTGGTCGAGGGGCTGATCGACTGTCCCACGCCGATTCTGATCGTGCCCGTGGGCACCGAAAACATTGTGGCCAAAGAGTTTAGGTGTCGTCTCGACGTCGAGCGGCTCTGGCAAACCCTCCAGCGGGGTCGCTTGAGGCGTGTCGACGTGGGCCTGGTAAATGACCGCCCGTTCCTGATCGTGGCGGGCATCGGATTCGATGCCGAGGTCGTGGATCGGCTGGTGGACCAGCGGGAGGGGCACATTACGCACCTGAGCTACTTCTGGCCACTTTGGCGAACCTTCTGGGAGCACCGCTTCTGGCCGGTGCGTGTGGTGGTCGATGGGGAACTGGTGTGCCATGAACCGGCACTGGTGTTCGTGGGCAATCTCGCGCGCTACTCGATTGGGCTGCGAATCCTGCGAGACGCCCATACCGACGACGGGATGCTGGACGTCTGTATCTACCGTTGCCGTTGGCAGGGGCGATTGCTCCTGCAGGCTTGCCGGACTATCCTGCGGACGCACGTTGCGAGCCGTCGCGTGATCTACCGACGGTGCAGGCGCGTGGCGGTGACGTCGGACTATCCGTTGGCGGTTCAGGCTGACGGAGACCCGGCCGGCCGGGTGCCGGCGAGCTTTTCGGTGGCGCCTGGCGCGGCGCTGTTCTTTGAACCGCCCTAGTCGTTCCGGGCGGTGGAGACGGTCGAGATGGACCCGGCGGGCGTGGATGTGGGGGGCGTGACCATCGGCGGGGGTGGGCTGTGTGTGATCGCCGGGCCTTGCGTCATCGAGTCGCGCGATCACTGCCTTGCGCTGGGCGAGCACGCTGCCAAGGTGTGTGACCGGCTGGGTCTGGGCTACATATTCAAGGCCAGCTTCGACAAGGGCAATCGGTCTCGTATGGCCAGCCGTCGCGGGCCCGGGCTCGACGAGGGGCTGGAGATCCTGGCGGCGGTGAAGCGCACGCTGGGCGTACCGGTCACCAGCGACATCCATGAATCGGACCAGGCCGAGGGTGCGGCTGCGGTGCTCGACCTGTTGCAAATTCCAGCATTCCTCTGTCGCCAGACGGATCTGCTGCTGGCGGCGGGACGCACGAGGCGGCCGGTCAACGTCAAGAAGGGCCAGTTTCTCTCGCCCGAAGAGATGGTGGGCCCGGTCGAGAAGGTTCGCTCCACGGGCAACGACAATCTCGTCCTTACCGAGCGAGGAACGTTCTTCGGCTACCATCGGCTGGTTAACGATATGACCGCCATCCCGCGGATGCGGGCGTTGGCACCGGTGGTTTTCGACGCGACGCACTCGTGTCAACTGCCCGGGGCGGCGGGCGATCGGTCCGGTGGCCAACGACAGTTCGTGCCGGCCTTGGCACGGGCGGCGGTGGCGGCCGGAGCCGACGCACTGTTCCTGGAAATCCACGACGATCCGCCGCGGGCCTTCAGTGACGCCGATACGGTTTGGCCTCTCGATCGGCTTGAATCGCTGTTGACGGATTGCCTGCGGATCGCCCAGGTGCGAGGCAGTCTCGCCCCCTGATGGATCAGATGGGCTAGTTCTGGGTGGTCGGCGGCGGCCACTGACCTCTTGCCTTGCGGGTGAGTTCGATCAGTCGGCCGAGGGTTTCGATCTCGGCGACCAGTTGCTCCACGCGCTCGACTACGTCCAACTGCTCCAGCAGGCTTTGTTTGACCTCGACATCCTGGACCATGGCGTACGCCACCAGATCGGCTACGGCGCCCAGCGGCAGGTGTGTGGTCAGCAGGGCCTTGAGCTTCTCGGTAACGGTAATGTCCTGGAAGGCGGCGCCCGAGATGGTGCTGTTCAGATGCTCGCGCATCGCGCGATGGATGGAGTCTGTTTCCGGCTCGCGCGAGATCATTTGCTCCATCATGGCCTCGCGATACGCCCCGTCGGTGTGCTCCTGCCGGATGCGGGCCCGACACAATCCCTGGAGGATGATGTTGTATTTGCCGTCCTCAAGTTGCTCGTGGTTGAGGATGCGTCCCACGCACGTCACCGGGCTGATCGGTGCAGTGTTGGTGTGTTGCAGACCCTCGTGTTCCGGCAGCAGGAGGGCGATGGCAATGAGGCGTTGGCCGGCCAGGGCGTCGCCCACCATCGCGCGGTACCGCGGTTCGAAGATGTGCAGGGGCAGCACCGCCCGCGGAAACAACACCACGTTCGGCAGAGGAAACAACGGGACGGGTCCGTCCAGGTATGGCGTGGGTAGTTCGCTCATCAATCCAATTCTAGTCACGCGGCGGGCCGAGCCGAAGGCCCCGCGTCTATTGGTCGAGCAGGTGCAGGCGCAGCATGTTCAGGGCGCCCGAGGCGGTGCGCCGGCGGATGGCGTCGCGATCGATGTGGGCTCCAAAGCGGTGTTCGACTTCGCGGCAGCCGTTGGCGTCGGCCAGGGCGGTGTAGACCGACCCCACCGGCTTGTCTGCCGTGCCGCCGGACGGCCCGGCGATGCCCGTGACAGCCAGGGCGAAGTCCGCCCCGAATCGCTGGCGGCAGCCACGGGCCATGTCCTGGGCGATCGGCTTGCTGACCGCGCCGTGGGCCTCGATGATCTCCGTCTGAATCCCGAGCAGATCACGCTTGGCCGTGTTGGCGTAGGCGACGACGCCGCCCAGGAAGTGCGCGCTGCTGCCGGGCACGTCGGTGATCCACTTGGCGATCAGGCCACCTGTGCAGCTCTCGGCGACGGCTACGGTCTGGCCGCTCGCCTGGAGCAGACGCCCCACAGCCGAGGCCAGCGTCTCGTCGCCGCGGCCGAAAACCAGCGTCCCCAGGCGTGCCTCCACGATTTTCGCGGTTTCGGCAACCTTCTGCCGTGCCTCCTCCAGATGCCCGCAGGCTACGATGCGGACCGAGATGACACCCTCATCGACGCGCGTGCCAACCGAGGGCTGGCGTCCAGGCTGCATCAGATCGCTTATCTGCTGCCCGATGTCCGACTCGCCCGTGCCGAAACAATGCAGCGACTCGGTCACCACGACCTGACCGCCGGATCGACTCACCAGGTCGGGCAGGACGTGGCGCTCGAACATGACCTTCATCTCTCGTGGCACGCCGGGCGTGATATAAATGATCGCGTCGCCACGCCGGGCGCGAATGCCCGGTGCCGTGCCGCAGGTGTTCTCCAGCGGCTCGGTGCCCCGCGGGAACATCGCCTGGATTGCATTGCGATCGGCCATGTTGCGCCCGCGGCTGCGGAAGAAGTCGCGGATCCGTTCGAGAGACGGTTCGTGTAACTCCAGCGGCGCCTCAAGCACTGTGGCCAGCGCATGGCGTGTCAGATCGTCTTCGGTGGGTCCAAGCCCGCCGGTGACCAACACCACGGTTCCAGGTTTGGCGGCGCCGGCCAGCGCTTCTTCAATCCGTGCCTGATCATCGCCGACCGTTACGTGTTCCACCACGGCGATGCCGATTTCAGCCAACCGTTGCGACAGCCAGGCCGCATTGGTGTCGATGAGTTGGCCGAGCATCATCTCGGTACCCACACTGATAATTCGTGCTTCGAGCATGTCAGTAGCCTAGCAGCACGCACAAAGTTGGCAAGCGCGGAAGGGCGTCGGGGGCCGGCGCCCCTAACAGCGGAGGGGTGCTGCCAACGGCGGGCATCCGATCGGTGGTTGAGCGGTTTCATGTCGACAGATAGGATGGCGGCCGACGGTGAGCGTGGGCTCGCAGTGTTCTGACGTTTGGTTGATTGTCAAACCTGCCCCAATGGCGGTGGGAGGCGGTCGGTGACTCGTTTGTTGTTGACCTCTTCGACGGGTGCGATGTTCGCGCTGATGGTGACGGTTGTGGGCATGACCGGGTCGCAAGGCTGTTATCAGGACTGCTGTCCGGCGCCGAGCGGCGCCCTGCCGGATGAGCCTACTCGCTGGATCGACCTGCCCGGTGCGCTGAACGCACGCGATTTGGGTGGCTACGTCGCGGACGACGGCAGGACAGTTTGCTGGCGGCGGGTCTATCGCTCCGCCGCGCTTGACGCGTTGACGGAGGAGGGCTGCCAGGCGTTTGCCGACCTGGCGATCAACACGGTAATCGACATGAGGAACCGGCTTCTGCCATCGCCGCTGTTCGGCGGTGACGTTCCGTGCGTGTTCTGCTGTGCCCAAATGCATCTGCTGCCGGTCAGGAGCATCGCCGATGAAAACGCGTTCGAGTCGGCCGTCGAGCCCTATGCCGAGTCCTTCGGTGAGGGGCTTGAGCTGCTGGCCGACCCCGAGCGATTGCCTCTGTTGTTTCACTGCGGCGGGGGCAACCATCGGGCGGGTGTTTTCGCGGCTCTGCTGCTGTCGGTATTGGGGGTGGATCGCGAGGACATCGTCGACGACTTCATGCTGTCGCCTGAGATCAGGGATCCCGCGCCGCTTCTGAGTCTGCTGGACTACATCGATCGGGAGGGTGGTATCGAAGTGGTGGCCGCATCGCTCGGTGTGTCCGAGCAGACGCTGGCAGCGGTTCGTGAGAATCTGTTGGAGTGACCGGCAACGTGCGGGTCTGGTCCAAACTCAGTCGGACCGGGTGCGGGCCAGTCGTGCGGTATCGCTCGGTTGGCCGACGACCTCTGCCATGGTTGCGCCAATTCGCTCGCCGGCGCGACGCCACGCCAGAGCCGCTTCGTGCGTCCAGGTTTCGCCCGATAACTCGGCGATGGTCATAAGGAGCGTGTTGACAAAGGGCTTGAGGTCATCCGGCCTGGCTCCGTAATCGATGTGCCGCTGGGCGAGTCGGCGCAGGTATCGCTCCATCTGACCGGGGGCGCGCGAGAACTCAGCCGTAAGCGTCAGCGCCGACAGGGCCACCCGCTCTCTGTCGGTGGCGTCGACGCCCTCGAACACGGATCGGAATCGGGGGTGTTCGCGAAACAGTCGGTCAAAGAACCGTTCCGCCAGGACCAGCGGTTTATTCCTGACCAACTCCAGGCTGGCTTGAATCGCTTCTGTCTGCTCCATCATGTTTTCCGGTCACCTCTTACGGAAGTGTACGATACGCGCGACCAACCGCGCCGGATGCTTTATCGGCCGTTTTGAAGCAGATCTTGGCTTTGTGGGGACACGGATCTGCGGCTGTGTGACGGATGGGCCGTGCAGCTACGGTCCCGTACGGGATGATTCCGATGTGCAGCCCGTTGGTTTCGGTGGGTCAGCGTCGGGCGAACGGCTCGGCGGCGGGTCCGGGCGAATCGAGGCCGTTCAGACGGTGAACACCGCCGGTCTGACCCTGGGTGGATGGCGGCGGCGCCGGTCGAGTCAGTGGGACGGAGAGGGCTCGGCAACGCCCGTTCCGCACCACGCTCAATTCCAACACACTGCGCGTCAGACCCACAGAAACGCTTGGTCGCTGCCCGATACCGCCCGCACCGACGTCGAAGGCCACGATGAGGACTGCTTCGCTGACCCGCTCGGCGGTCTTCAGCGACAGGCGGTTGCGACGAGCGACTGTGTCTGCTCCGTGGCGCTCCGACTCGGGGATGACCATCGGTTCGAGCAGTTCGCGCAGCGGCGCGGTTGACCATCGCTGCGTTCTGGCGACCGTCGTTCCACTGCGGATTTCGCATCCCTCGTCGGTCTGTCGCACCTCGCCGGCCAACTGATACAGCAACTCGAAGCGAACGGGTCGGACGGCGGCCAGTTCGTCGACGATTACCACCACGTCGGGCCTGACGAACAGCACGTGCCGGATGAACTGCGACAGTCCCGCAGCGGCAGGATAGGCTGAGGTGGCGTCGGCGATGTACCAGTCGTAATCCTCGCCGAACTGCACGAATCGTATCTCGGGCCTCGCGTCGGCCTCGATGCACGCCTGGGTGTCGAACCATCGCCCGCCCTCGCCGATCTGACCGGCGCCATCGACCAACAGCGTGCTGTGGTTGCTTGTACGTTTGCCCAGCGTATACCCGTCGTCGACGAGGATGTGATCCTTCCCGTATACCAACGTCAGGCTTGCCGCGTCGGGATGAACGTGCTGACCGCCCAGGTCGTGTCCGAGTCGCATGGCATGCTGACCTAAGGGTGGACCGCACTTGAGGGCCACGTGCAGGGCGTCCTCGGTCCAGTCGCTACGGGCAAACACCAGACCGAGATCGCTGAAGAACCGGCCGAGCGGGTCGTCCCCGGGGTGGGCTGGGCGCACACTCGGATCGTACCAGAGCAGATCGAGCCATTCGCGTCGTCCACCACCGGCTGCTTCGATGTGGTCGGCCAGCCACTGCCAGCGCCCCCTGCGGTACTCGCCGGCCAGCCGTCGCAGCAGATGGCCGGGCCCGCACCAGTCACCACGGGCACTGTCGGCGAAGTTCACACACGAGCGCCCGTCAGGCAGCATGGCGTAGAGGCGATAGTCGCCGGTCTTGCCGAGCCACGGGTGATTGAAGCGATCGATCCCAAGCAGGTCGCGCTGCAAAACCAGGTACTTGAGCAGATACTCCAACCCGCAGCCCCAATACGCTACGCCTTCGTGGCTCGCGCCGTCGGGGCCCAGCGTCTCCAGCACCGCATCGAAAAAGTCTTGCGCCCACGCGATCCACCCTAGCGCCTCGTCGCTTTCATCGAACAAAGCCAACCCACACGTCGCCAGACCCGCCACATCGATCCACAGGCGGCTCTGGAGGTATGCGTCGTGCCACAGCGCCTGCCCGGACTGCACAGATTCATACATGGTGCGTCCGTGGCGGAGCAGGGCCTCGCGCACAGTGGTCCGCACCTCCGGCTTCAACTCGTGGTAAAGCCAGTCATATCCCACCGCGAGTCCGAAAAGGACGTGACCCGCCCCCGAATCGGCGTCGTCGACCCAACGCGGATAGCCAGCGGCCGCCAGCATCCAACCTTCGGCGGCATGGAGGTACTTGCTCTGCCCGGTAAGTCTGTAGGCCAGCGCCAGCCACGGCACGCGATTGCCGAAGCTGCGGACGGAGTCGCTTGTCTTTGGTGGCTCGGGCGGCGGCGACTCGTCAAGCATCTCGTCGGCTTGCCGGATGATCTGTCGGGCCAGCAGGGCGCGCTTGCCGCTGGCGGCCTGCCGCCGCAGGAGCTTGAACTGCTCGCCGTTGAGCAGGAGGCGAGGATGCATGCCCGCCTTGCCGGCCAGTTGTCGTTTGACTAACTCGACGGGCGCGGGCTGGGTCGTCGTGGCAGGGGTCAGACAGCCGAGTGCGAAGACCGCCGCGGCCAGATGCGTCATTGCCCACCTCACCGGCGAATTACTGCGAGCACCCCATCTATTGAATACACAGCACACTATAACACGGACGCAGCCCGGTGCCTGCCGCTATAATGTCGCCATGGGCACACGCAGCCGATTCGATAGGGTCCGGCTTTACGTGCTGGTCACAGCCGAACTGTGCCACGGCGACTGGCTGGAAACGGCGCGCGCGGCCATAGATGGCGGCGCCGAGTGCATGCAGCTTCGTGAGAAGCACCTGTCCGATCGCGAGCTGCTGCGCCGGGCGACGGCGTTGGCGGAGCTGGCCCACAGCAAAAACGCGTTGTGCATCGTCAACGACCGGGCGGACATCGCGCGTTTGGCCGGTGCCGACGGCGCGCACGTCGGGCAGGACGATCTGGGTGTTGCAGAGGTTCGCCGAATCGTCGGTGCGAACCTGCTGGTGGGCAAGAGCACACACAGCCCGCAGCAGGTTGTTGCGGCGGCGGCTGAGCGGCCTGACTACCTGGCCATCGGGCCCATGTTCGCCAGTTGCACCAAGCCGCAGGCCCGGGCGCTCACGTCGCGCGAGGCGCTGGTCGAGGCGGCCCGCAGCGAGTTTGCCGGTCCGATCGTAGCCATCGGGGGGATCGACGCAGAGAACGTTGGCCAGCTCGTCTCGGCCGGCGTGATCCGCGTGGCCGTGTGCAGCGCGGTCATCGGTGCCGAAGATCCGGCGGCAGCGGCCAGGGCGATCAGAAAGCAATTGTCGTAGAACGCCAGTCACCCGCGCCATGTTCGGGCGCGCCTTGCGAGCAGCACTCAACCTGCTACGTGTGCAGCTACGGCAGCTGCCAGGCGCTGGCCGGCCTGCCGATAGGCCTCACGCGTGAGCAGCGTGTTGCCGGCTGAGGCGTAGGGCGTCTCGATCGTCAGGGCGCACAGCTTCAGGTCGCCGCAGCAGTAGCCTACAAAGCCGGGTGTCTCCCAGCGGGATCGGTACCGCGCGACCCGGTCGGCCGACTCGGCGGCAAACGTGCGCGTGAGCGCCTCGGCCAGACGAGACGTCCACTTATCAGCCTGTTCGTGCTGAGCGGGATAGTTCTCGGGCGTGGGTAGATACATGTAGATGCCGTCGGTCTCGCAGGCACCGGGCGCGTGGAAGTCGATGCCCAACACCGGGCGGCACCGCTGCTGCCATCGCAGCATGTCGTGCTGCACGACAAGCGTCTCGTGCCGCATGGGCGGATGCCCCCAGGCGCGGTTCAGGTCGTACGGGAAATTGTCCTTGCCGTAGTCGCCTTGCTCGACCCCGTCGATGTTCGACAACGGCACGGCCCAGACCAGCGGCGCGTCGTCGCCCAACGTGGCGATGTGTCGCAGAAAGCCGTCGAGCACCCACGAGCCGGGCGTCTCGCCGGCGTGTTGCCGGGCGATCAGGTACAGTCCGGGCCGATCGCCGTCGACTGCCCCGTAGTCGTTGCTCAGCCGCAGGATCGGTCGAGCAGCCTGACTGACCCCAATCGTGTCGCGTCGCCAGAAGCCGTGGGTATCGTGTAGCAGTTGCTCGAGCTCCGCACGCCCGTAGGGGTAGCACAGTGCGACGTCGACGTGAGACGTCGGCGCCTCGATCGTCCAGCACGCCCGGACGCGCCCGTCGGGTGAGTTGTCAGCCGTGCCGGCGTCGAGGCGCTGCCAGTCGTCGCCCTCATATCGCGCTACCGGCCGGATGGCCCACGGGTCGCTGCCGCCGAGTATGTTGCCGAAGTGCTTCAGCACGAGCCGCACCTTGCCGGCTGGCGGGTCTGACTCGCCCTCGTCGCGCCTCACTCGAAAGCAGAACCAAAGACACTCCGGCCCGCCGTGCGGATCAGCCGCAAACTCGACGACCGCCGTGTCGCCTTCCGTGTGAATTGCGATGTCGCACGCGTTGCCGTGGGGGAGTGTCGTGTCTACTGTCACGTGCCTTGTCCTCCCTCGCGCTGATGCGCGAGACGAGCTCCCCGTGTCGATCCGGCGCATGATTGTAACGTCACCTGCCGGCGGCGCCACGGGGAGGCAATCACTTTGGATGACTGCTTGCCCCACGGGTCGCAGCTTGGTACCGTGCACAGGCCGACCCGAACCGAATGCGCCACGGTTTCAAGTCGCGTTGCTTCCAGGAGGTGTATCGATGCGGACGGCGTATCTGTTGGCCACGTGTGTCGTTCTGCTGGCGGTGTCCGGTCCGATCGGACTGGCCGGAGAAACGCAGAGCCCTTCCGATCTGAGCAAGATTGCAGGCTGGAAGGGGGCGGCTCCCAACGCGGGCGACGCCTTCCACTTCATCGTCATGTCGGACCGCACTGGCGGGCATCTGCCCGGTGCGTGGGCGCTGGCCGTCGAACAGGTCAACCGCGTCAAGCCCGACTTGGTGATGAGCGTGGGCGATCTGATCGAAGGCTATACCGACGACGAGGCCAAACTGCTGGCGCAGTGGAAGGAGTTTGACGCGCTGACGCAGAAGCTCGACGCACCGTTCTTCTACTGCCCCGGCAACCACGACGTCACAGACGACAAGCCGCGAGAGGTCTACACGCGCCTGCACGGGGTGAACGGCAGGACGTACTACTCGTTCGATTACCGCGGCTGTCACTTTATCGTGCTCGACAGCACGGCTTTCGAGGTCCAACTCACCGACCTGGTGAACGCTCAGCTTGAGTGGCTGGCCAAGGATCTGGCCGCAGCCAAAGACGCCCGACATGTCTTTATGTTCTTCCACCACCCGATTTACGACAACGAGGTGTGGCCGCGAATCCGCAAGCTGCTCGATGCGGGCAAGACGACGATCTTTACCGGGCATTGGCACGGGCTGAGCTACGATCTGGAGGACGGCGTGCCGTTCTACGTTCTGTCGGCCACGGCGGCCCAATCGGCGGCCGGCGAGAACGAGAATCGTTCGGAGGGCAGTTTTCACTCGTACGCCAGTGTACTCGTCAGCGATGGCAAGCCGGCGGTCTCGATCGTGCCGGTCGGTGAAGTCCTGCCGCACGACATGATCGACCGCGGCGTGCGCAAGGTGCACACGGCGGTGCGGGGGGGACTGCTGGTGACATCGGTCACGGCCGGAGGCGGCCCGAGTGTCCTGCGCATCAGCAACCCGACCGGTTCACAGGTGCGATACGAGTTGAGCTGGAGCGGGGACGCCAAGTGGTTCTCCGATGGCACGCCCAAGGCCGAGTCCGTCGTGCTGCCCGCCGGGCAGAGCACCGAGCGGCAGTACAGGATCGCGGCAGCCCCAGCCCACACCGAGCCGCCCGCGCTAACGATCGAGTATCAGACCGCCTACAAGGAAAAGACGTTACAGGGCAAGCGAACGCTGCCGCTTCCGGTGGTAGCAACGCTGGATGCGCTTCGTGTCTCGGGCATCCACGTGGACGGCAAGCTTGACGATTGGACCACCGTGCCGGGGTGTGTCGCCGCGACTCGCGGCCGGGTCAAGGACAACCCCGAGGCGTGGCTGGGGCCGCAGGATTGCTCCATGGTGACTCGGGTGGGGTATGACGACGCGTGGGTGTATCTCGCCATCGACGTCACCGACGAGGCGCTGGTGACGCAGGCGCGCCAGGTATGGCTGAAGGACGGCGTGGAGATCTTCTGGGATCCGCGGCCCGCGGCGGCGCGCGACGGGCGCTTCGCTGGTCCGTGTCGGCAGTTGATCGTCTCGGTGCCGGCCGACGCGGGCGAGCCGCCCATTGAGGTCTCGCCGGGCGGCGGCAAGCTGGCTGACAAGCTGAAGGTGGGCTGGGCGAGTCGGGCAGGCGGTTATGTGCTGGAGTTGGCGATCCCGGCCGGTATCGTCGCCGAGGGGTTCCAGCCCGCACCTGGCGTCCAACTTGCCATCGAAGTGCTCGTCGATGACAAGGACGACCCCGCACCTCAGGCGCCGACCAGCGGTATGGTGCTTTCGGGCGATTCCGACGCCAGCAAGAACACCGGCAGCTACGGCCTGGTCACGTTTCGTTGAGCCACGTGGCGACCGCTTTGAGCGAGGTCACGTGCCCAACACGCGGGGTTGCGTACGGCGGTCGATCAACGGCACGACGGTATTCATCGCCAGCAGGGCCCAATAGCCCGCGCACACCGGTAAGGCGTACATTCGCAGGAAGACCGTCAGCGCCCCTAGCGCCAGCGCGAAGATGATTTGGCCTCGCGGCGTGATCGGATTGGTCACCGTCTCGCCGGCCAGGAGACACGCCACGAGCATCAGGTCGCCGCAGGTCAAATGGTACAGCACGTAGATCGGTCCGGCGGGCAGACCCTCCGGCCACGCCAGAACAGGCAGCCACAGCCACGATCCGTCGCCCGAGCCTTCCGGCGCGAGGCGAATGGGCAGCACGGCCGCAGCCGCAGCCGCGGCCGTCAAGACGCCGACTACGATTTGCCAGCGCAAGTGATGCCGATACATCAGATAGATTGCAGCTACCATCAGGGCTATGGCACAGCCTTCGCCGATGCCGCCGCCGGTTAGTCCGAGCACGGTGTCCTGCCAGGGCGGCAGGGCGTCGCGTATGGCGGCTAGCAGCGGGTGGTCTGCGCTGCCGGTTGGTTCGGCCCGTCCGTCTGCCAGCCACCGTAGGATCTGCTCGGGTCGCGGCGCCAACCAGGCGTCGAAGCCTCCGGGCAACGGCGTGTTCTGCCATCCGACATAGTGATCGGCGACGCACGTGCGGGACAGGTCGCCGGTCAGCAGATGCCCTCGGGCCAGGAAGGGCCAGTTGGTCCCGTGTGTCCACAGATCGGGGCTGAGCTTCTCCGGGAAAAGCACCTGCACGGCAATACGGCCCAGCGCAGCCGGATGCCAGAAGTAATGACCGATTCCGCCGAACGCGACCTTGCCGACCGCCACAGCGATCGCGCCGGCTGCAATGGGAATGTACCACGCCGTGGCGGCCGGTAGCGTCAGACCCAGCAGCATTCCCATCATGGCCGAGTGGGTGATCTCGGTCCGCCCCGGCTGCCGCTTGGCGGCACCGATCAACCGTTGCGTCAGTACGGCCGCCACCATGCTCAAGCCCACGACGCGCGCGGCAGCCAGTCCGTACACGGCCAGGCCCGCCCCTAGCGGCAGGCAGGCCATGGCGATGTATGTCCAGATCGATTCGGTATAGCTGACCGCAGGAACAAGGTGCGGGGCCGCGCCGATATGCAACCGAGCCAGCGCCTGCGGCAGACGGTTCTGGTTAACGCGGCTCATGGCGACGTTGCCTCCGCAGCTCGTCGCACGCCAGCCCGAGCCTTAAGGCGTTGAGCGGCCAATAGCAGCGGCAAATGGCTGGGGCAGACCAGGCTGCACACGCCGCACTCGATGCAGGCCTCGGGATACAGCTCCGACGCATCCGCCTGATCCAATTCGAAAGCCGACAACAGAGACGCCGGCGCCAGCCCCACCGGGCAGTGATCCATGCACGCACCGCACCGAACGCAGGCGATCGGCCGCCCGCACCACGACTGCGACAGGAACAGCACGGCAGAGGTCGTGCGGGTCACCACGGTGTGCAGATCGGAAACAGCCAAGCCGGTCATCACGCCGCCCACTACGACCCTGCGCAGCGGCCCGCGCAGCCCCACGTGCTCGCATACGTCGGCCAGGCTTGTTCCGACCGCGACACGGTAGCAGCCCGGGCGCTCGGCTGCGTCGCCGGCAACGGTCAGCACGCGGTGGGTGTGCGGTTGCCCGTTGCGGGTGGCCCGACCAGCAGCCAGCGCCGTGCCTACGTCCAGAACCAGCACGCCTGCATCGAGGGTGTTGTGCCCGGGTGGCACGGCCAGGCCCAGCAACGTGTGCACGAGTATCACCGGTGACTCCTGCGGGTACTTCGGCGCGAGCGCCGCCAGACGCGTGGGGCGGCCCCCGCAGCGCTGCTGGAGCGAGCGAACCAGACCTCCGGCGGTGTTGGAGATGGCCAGCCATAGGCGTCGCGCACCGATGGCGTGGCCGATCATCTCGGCGGCATCAAGCACGTCGGTGGGGCGCTCGGCGAGCTGTCGTCGCTGGGCGACCAGTGGCGGCTGTGACTCAATGCTGTTGACGATGACGTGATGGATAGGTCGCTGTCGCGCCCGGGCAAGCTGCTGGTGCAGCGGTTCGTTGTCGACGGTGTTGATTACGGCTGCCGCCTCAAAGCGCTCGATGAGTTTGTCCAGGCCCGGCCGGTCCGGCAGCGGCGTGCCCACCGATTGTGCGTCGGCGCGTCGAACGGGGTCGGGCTCGATCACAATGGCCGGCACGTCGCACGCGTCGGCTGTATCGGCCCGACCGATCTCAATCACGTTGCCGGAGACGGGCGCGTGAGCGGGCAAGCCGTCCTGATCCTGGCTGCGGGCAATGAGCTGCCCCGGTGCGACCGCCTGCCCTGCCTCGACCACAGGCGAGGCGGCCGGGCACGATCCGTCAGCCAGAGGGACGGCCAGCGGCGCGGTGGGTGAGATCTCGCCGATCGGCTCACCAGGGACGTCGTGCGGCTGGGCGAACCAGTACCCGCCGCGAAAGCTCGGCCGACGCCGAAATAGAGACATGACGTGAATGGTTCGCTCTCCTGCCTGACGGTCCGTCGAACTCGGTTGGGCATTGTAAAGGCCGGCGGCGTGCCGGTCAGCACGCGGGCGTCGCCATTTGCGTGGCTGCGCCGTTGCCCCATGGGCCGCAGGGGGGTAGAGTTGGCCCGTCAGCCGCAGGTTGCTGACGGCATGCGGGTAGATGTTGCCAAGCGGGATCCGGCTATGACCTCAAAAGAGCTTGTGTATCAGGCGTTGGCGTTCGAACCGGTGCCGCGAGTGCCCTATGCGCTCGCTTTTACGATCGCGGCCACGGAAAAGTTCCTGGCCAGTCCGGGCGGGCGCGAGCTGTTCGAGCGGGTCGACAACGACGTGATGTTCGTCGGCGCGATCCGCGTGGAGTGGGGCGTGCGCGACGAAACGGGTCACTACGTCGACGAGTTCGGCGTGGACTTCGACCGCACGATCGACGCCGACATCGGCAACCCCAGCCCGATCGTCACACTGGAGAATCTATCCGCCTATCGCTGGCCCGATCCTGTCGCCGACGGGCGGTTCGACAAGCTGGCTGAGAACCTGCGGCAATTTCCCGACAAGTTCCACCTCATGGCGCTGGACTTCAGCCTCTACGAGCGGGCGTGGAGCCTGCGGGGCATGGAGAACCTGCTGGGCGACTTCATGGAGAACCGCGACTTCGTCTGCGAGCTTCTCGACAGAATCGTCGAGTTCAACGTCGCCCTGATCGAAGCCGGCCTGAAGCAATGCCCGCAGGTCGACGGCGTGTACTTCGGCGACGACTTCGGCCAGCAGAGCGGCGTGGTGATGGGCCCGCCGCTATGGCGTGAGCTGCTCAAGCCGCGTCTGGCCCGGCAGTACGGGGTGGCCAAGGCGGCCGGCAAGAAGGTGGTCATCCACAGTTGCGGGCGCGTGCAGGAGCTGTTCGACGATCTGGTCGAGATCGGCGTGGACTGCTTCAACCCCTTCCAGCCCGAGGTGATGAACGTGCACGAGTATCACGACCGCTACCACGGGCGGATGGCGTTCTGGGGCGGGGTCAGCACGCAGCGTACGCTGCCGTACGGCTCGGTTCAGGATGTGCAGCGCGAGGTGGAAGGCCTGCTGGCGATGGGGCGACGGGGGGGCTACATCATCAGCCCGGCCCACGCCATGCCCGGCGACGTAAAGAGCGAAAACGTCGCAGCCATGCTCAAGATGATTATCGACCAGCCCGGCGCGTAGTCGGCGGCGCCGGGACGGCGGATCGGTTCATATCGATCGAGACATCGGTCTTCTGATTGTGTTGTGCGTTGTGGCCCGTGCGGTCGGGCGACTACAGCCGCAGGTGCAGGGTCGTGCCGTTGTCGGTAATGCGGGTGTCGGCCACGGTGAACCAGTCCTCGAAGCTGCTGACGCCAAGCTTGACGCAGGCGGCCACCCGCGAGCCCTTGTCGACCTCGACCGTATCGCGCGTGCTCAGGCGGATGCCGCCGTAGCCCACGTCGAGGCAGGTGGCGGCGTGCTCGCCGGCGTGCGTCAATAACGTGCAGGGCAGCCGGCGCGCGTAGCGCTGGTAGCGTCGTCGGTCAGGCTGAACGGTGGCTGTCTCGATGGGCCGCTCGACCTGCGGGTCGATCATGTCGCGAAAGGGATGAAAGGTGGTCCGCTCCGCCTGCTCTGTGATCATTGTGCGTTTCCCTGCCTGGCCCCCCAAGCCACGTGCCCCGCCCCCGCAGGTGTCCTATCGGCCCGAATTTCGGGGCTGTTGAGATTGCCGTTATAGGATATGTAACGTCCGGGCGTGGCGACGCTGCCAGGGCGGGTCCTCGCTCAAATATCTCCTGCGTGCGCGTCCGATAAGGCGGCCAGCGGCACGTCGAACGCATCGGCGTCGGCGTCGCGAACCATGCGTATCAGGTCCTCGTCGGTCAGCGTGTCGCGGATTGGGTTTCGATCCATTGCCGCCAAGCCACCGTCCTACAGAACCAAACAGCTCGCAACGGCGTTTGTTTCACGTACATCGTAGCCGATTGGGGCCGACCGGACCCCTGGTGGCACCGGATTCGCGTCGGCAACCCGTCCAGCCGCCCGAGTACTCTGAAACTGTGGCCCGTGGCACGCGAGGATATCCCTTGGAAGAATAGTTGCGGGCCGAGGCAACCGCAGGTAAACTATCGGCAATGGATGGGGGAGGGGATTGGGCACGGACCGGGTCTGCGGACCCATGGGGTGTTGGTATGCACGACGAGATAGATTGCTCATCCTCCTCTGCGGGAACATCAGAAGGAGATGGGGCCAGTAGGCCTGTGATGGATCAGGTGTATCTGGAAGAACGAAGGGGGCTTTCGAGCGCGGAACAGGACATTGCCAAGAGCCTGGACAAGTGGGTATTGACGCTATCAGGGGGCGCCCTAACGCTGTCGGTAACGTTCCTGCGGGACTTGGTCACGCCAGGGGAAGTCAAAACTGCGCCGTTGCTCTTCCTGGGGTGGCTGTGCTTGATGGGAGGAGTCGGCTTTCCTTTGGTTGGTATATGGCGCAGTCAGCGTGCGTTTGCGAAATATCGCGAGATACTGGATATGGAATATGAGAATGGCGGGGGAGAATGGCATGCACGAGCGCGTGACGCGCAGGCAAGAGCGCGCGAATCGAGATTCATTGAGCGCTCAACCTTCTTGGGGATGTGGGGGTTTCTAATTGGCATTCTGCTACTTGGAGTTTTTGCTTATCTAAACATTAGATAAATGGAGGCGACTGATGGGAGTCGAAGGCAGTGAACAAGCGGGCAAACGGTCACCGGACGGCAAGTGGTTAGCGCGCACGCCGCCGCGCACTCCTACGACCCAGCACGCCCAACCCGTTCAAGGGAGCGACACAGACGGACGCGGGCAGGATGACACGCGTGCGGCAAAGCCGCCGCAAGCCCCGACGTCGCAAACGCCGCCCACACAGGGCTCTCAGCAAGGACAGGGTGCTGCGAAACCGGGAAAATGACGCTTGCGACCGGCGCGCTCGTGCAAACGGTGCGACGGAGTCATGGGCGTTGCACACTGACAGGTTGGTTCGCCCCGTCGAGTTGCTGGGAAGTCGGAGGATATCGGTATGAAGGCGAAGAAGAAGACAGTGCGAGAAGCGGCGAAGCCCCCGCAGGCGCCGGCGCAACCAGCGCCCAAACCGAAGCCATCACCGAAGCCGCCGAAGAGTAAGCCATAGTTGGCTTCGTCGGGGCGACTTGCGCTGGGCATGACCGCGCCTTTCTGGACAGACAAAGGAGGCGTCGGGAGTGCATAGGTGGCAGTCATTGCGCCAAGAATTGGAATTGATCTCGGTCATCTACCGTGAAAGGGTGACCCCGGACGTGTTGGGAGCATAGGGTAATGGGTGGGAAGCAGGACAAATGGAAGGAAGCGCTGCTTCGTTCCGGTGTTCCTCTTGAAATCTCGGTTGCTCAGGCTTTGTCCGGGCGAGAGTGGTTTGTCCATGACGAGCTGTCCTTCACGGTGGTCAGGCCCGACAAATCGACGGTCGTTCGATCGGTGGACATCCATGCGTGGTGGTCGTCCCCTGTCGCGGAACTGAGGGTGTTGGCTGAGTGTAAATATCGGCGCGACGGGATCAAATGGTTCTTCGTCGGGAATCCATGCGCGCAGTTGGACAGGACAGCATGGGTGACTAGCTGCCTGGTGGGGCCATTCGTTCCCCCGTGGTACTACGATGGTCCGTGTGTGTTTCCCCCAGTGGTCTACTTTGCCCATCGCCCTCGGAATCCAAACGATTTGCTTCTTCCTGTGGTGAGGAAAGGCGTTGAAATCATTCCTGGGGACCAAGGTTCGGACAAGGTGGCGAAATCTTCGGACGAGTCACGCATCAAGACGGCACTTTACCAGGTTCGTTACGGGGTTGCTGCCGTACAGTATGGGTTTCCGCCACTCGCTAAGGAGGAGTTAGACTCGTACGTTAGTTCTCACCACTTTCACTTTACAATCCCCATGGTCGTGACCACGGCCGAATTGTTCATTCTTAAAGACCAGATCGGTGTCAAAGAGGTTCGCGGAGCGCAAGACATCGAAGAGATTGCGGAGCGCAGCCCGGCGCTCATAGTACGTGGGAATCTCGATAGGGAGTTGAGAACATACAATCAACTTCTCCTGGAGGAGAATTGCCAGCGCCTGCTGAATTCCCAGCCGAAAGGTCAGAGTGCAGAAGCGTGGCGAAGTCAGATGTTCAGCCGTCCTGGGGGTACTCAGTCAAGCTTCGCAGAAATGCAATGCAGAAATGGTGCGGATCGTGTCCTGATTGTGAATTGGGGTAGCTTTGCGGAAATCATGGGCGAAATCCGCCGCCTATTCAATGATGTGGACGCACTAGAACCAGATGCGTTAACAAGACGCGGGCACTACCACGGATTGGTGTATAACATCCGATCCAGGCATTCTCGCTTGGCGCCCCTTCAGGCGGAGCAGTGAATCTCTCCTGCCTCGATATGTGCGCTAGGCTCGGGGCAGCGTAAGAGCGTTCGTTGCTTCGGACTGCTAGGCGAATGCCTGTCGCGACGATCATGGCCCGTGGCTTGCGACGGGCGCGGGCGGCCGTAGAATGACCACCGACAGTTGGACAAACGGTGTGCTTGAGACTTTGCGAGGCATGCGATGAAGGATCGGTTGGCGGTACTCAATGAGATCGAGTCGACGGGGGTGGTGGCGGTGGTGCGGGCCGATTCGTCCGAGCAGCTCGGTGGGGTGGTCGGCGCCCTCTACGAAGGCGGGCTGACCTGTATCGAGATCACCATGACCACGCCCAACGCGCTGGAGGCGATTGCCGAAGCGGCCAAGGAATATGGCGACCGCTGTGCGATCGGGGTGGGCACGGTGCTAGACGCCGAGACGGCGCGGGCGGCCATCCTGGCCGGGGCGGTGTTCGTGGTGGCGCCGATCCTCGACCTGCCCACCGTCGAGCTGTGCAAGCGATACAGCAAGGTGGTGGTGCCCGGGGCGTTCACGCCCACCGAGATCGTGCGGGCCTGGCAGGCCGGCGCCGACGTGGTGAAGGTGTTCCCCGCCACCAAGCTGGGTCCGTCGTTCTTCAAGGACATGAAGGGGCCCTTGCCGCACATCAAGCTCACGCCGACCGGCGGGGTGTCGCTGGAGAACGCCGGCGAGTTCATCAAGGCCGGTGCGGTGGCGCTGGGCGTGGGCAGTGCGATGGTGGATAAGAAGGCGGTCGCCTCGGGCGATTTCAAGACGCTCACCAGCAAGGCGGCCGCGTTCATCAAGGCCGTCGCCGACGCACGGGCGTGACGGACGCACTGGCGGACGAGCCGCCAGTGGCACCCGCATGTCAGGCGGGCGTAGGGCGGGTTTCACCCGCCGACAACACGTTCACGTGTGTTGTGAGGTCGTGTGCCACTGCTCTTGAGCAGTGCTTCTTCCTGCGCGAATCAGGTTGCCTATTTCCGACGTGACAACGACTCGTCTTTGCGAAGAATGCGCAAGCCGTCTGGCGCGTATTATGCATTCTGCATGTCCACTGCTCAAGAGCAGTGGCACACTCGCAGTGGCACCCACGGGAGGTCCGGAATAGGCGGGTGGAACCCGCCCTACATTTCGGCCAACGCGTCGGTCAGCACCGCGGCCATACGGTCGAGCTGCATGGCGATGGCGCGTTCGCCGGTCTCGGCGCTGGCGTGAACGCGGGGGTCCTTGCCGCTGACGGCCACGGGCCAATCGTTCGGATCGGGCGACAGGTTCTCCATCTGCACCAGATCGGCGTGCAGCGCCATCATCAGCGACGTCTCGTTGGCGGCTGCGTGGTCGGTCTGAATGCCCAAACCGTCCTTCTCGTCGTCGCGCCAGCACGTGAACAACCTCAGACCAAACTCCTGCTGCCAAGCGTCGATGTGGCTGGCGAACGTCTTGGTCGATGGTCCGTGGCCGTGCGCGACTACGATGCGAAAGCCCGCCCGCGCGAGTTGAAGCAAGATCGCGCTAACCCATTGCTCGAACAGCTCGTCGCTCACCCAATAGGCGCTGCCATCGAGTTGCTGGGGGGGTTGTCCCTTAAAACCGTGAACATCCATGCCGTAGTAGGTCTTGTCGCCGATCGGCTTGGCCAGGTCGGGCCCGAGAAACAGCATGGGCAGCACGATCCCGCCCACGCGTTGGGCGAGGCGGGTCATGAACCCCTCGCTCTGGAGCCCGTCCGAGCCGAGCGGCAGGTGCTCGCCATGCCATTCGAGTGTGCCCAGCGGCAGGTACGCGATGGGCGCTTCCGCCAGACGCCGGCGGAATTCGGTGGGCGTGAGTTCTCGATAGTGCGTTTTCATCGTCACGTTTCCTCTGACGGCCGCCTCGTCGACGCCTCCGCGTCAAGCTCGGCATGTTGACCGTTAGTATGGTCAATCTATCCGATCTTGGCGAACACCCAATGGGGCATGACACGGAACCGGCCTTTTACGCGCTGACGGCCAACCAGGCAACCTTGGCTGGCACCCGCTTCCCATGGCTGGTAGTGTTAGGCGCGCGTTTCGCAGGGGTATTGCGTTGCTGGGTTCTTTGCGGACAGCGGTGGCGTTCTTTTGGCCGGTGGGGCGGCTATGGGCCGAGCCCGCCCGGCCCGTCGACCTGGACGAGTTGGCTCGCCAGCAGGCCGAGCTGCAAGCCTGGCGGCGGGCGGTCCGGTGGTTCGTGCCGTTGGGGTTGGGCGTGGGGCTGGTGTGGGTGGGCATCTTCATCCTATGCAAAAAGCAATTCTGGCAGGCCGAGGCGCTCCACGTCGTGCCGGCGCTGGCGGTGGCGGTGATCGACAGTCTGTTTCTCAGCCATCGGCTCTGGGTGGGTTTGGCTTTGTCAGCCGAGGCGGCGGTCGAGCCGACCAGGCTTCGGGGGGCGAGCGAGCGCGACGCCGATCGGATGGGCGCGACAGGCACGCTGATGCTGATCCTCGTGGTGACGGTGACGGTGGGCTGCCTGATGAGCCTGCCGGCGGGGCGACGGTGGTGGCCCGGGCACGGCGACCCGCGACAGTACCTGAACTGGGCCTACCCGTCGCCGATCTATCGTCCGCTGCTGCTGGCGCCGCTGTGGGGGCGATGGGCGGTGCTGCTGGCCGCATTGGTGGGCCGGGCGTCGACGAGGGCCTGCCGCGAGCTGCATATGCTCAGCCGGGCAGTCTCGCCGGGGCGCGTGCTGGGGTGGATGGTAGTGCCGTGGTTTCTGACGGCCATTTATTGCAGCCGGCACCGCAACCTGGTGACCGGCACGATCATCAGCCTGATCGTGCTTGCAGTGAGCTATCTGGCGGCTTGGGTGTGGGCCCATCGTGGATCGGGGCAGACCAAAGACTCGGTGCTGGCGGTGGGGGCGATCGCGCAGCTAACGTTTCTAATCGTGTATCTGGCGTTCACCTGGCAGATTCACGGCTAATCGCCGGCAGGGGCGCTGGTGGGGGCGGGCGACTGGTCGTCGAAGATATGGAAGGTCAGTCGCGTTTCAACCCGTTTGGCCGCCAGCATGTCGGTAACGGCGACTTTCAGCACATGGGGTCCGGGCAACAGCGTGGCTGGCAGCCGCAACGGCTGGGCGATGAAGAAGTCCCTGCGGACATTGCGGCAGAGGTCGCGAACGTGCTGCTCGGGTTGTGCCTGGATCAACTGACCGTCGGCCGTATAGATCTGCGTGCCCAAGGTCAGCAGCGTCTCGAACTGCCCGTCGTCGGTGTTGCGGCTGGAGTAGTTGGCGATTTCGCAATAGAGGATCACCACGTGCTCGGTGCCGGCCCGGAAATGCAGCGGGTCGATCCGGTCGTATACGCCGAAGCTGGCGACGCTTCGACAAAAGGCGACCATCGGCATGCGCAGGTCGGCCCGGGCGGCGAGCAAGCGGCGAAGCTTTTCAATGGCCTGTAGTGTGCGATCCGCGTTGGCGGCCAGGCCGTGTTCGGTTTCAGGCTGGGCGGCGATGAGGGTATCCACCAAAGCTTGCAGAACCTCCTGAAGCTCGGCGTTGGTGCCGTCAATGGTCGCTCGCGCCAGGTCGTACTGCCCGTCCAGCAGCGAGAGCATGCGCAGGGCGAACTGCTTGTCGGGCTGGTTGGGGCGCTCCGCGAGCTGGCTGCGTAGTGCCTGGATGATCTGCTTCAGATCGAGGTTGCTACTGGGTTCGACCGTCAGCAGGGGTCGATTGCTGCCGCCGAGCGCTTGGGCGGGATCGTCCAGGCCGTTGAGACCTCCAGCCGCGGGACGGGCCTCGACAGCCACGATGGTCGGCGGAGTCAGCGTCGGATCGGATGGCGACGTGCTCGGCTGGGGCACGCGCTCGTTTGGCGGCGGCATGGTTTCGGGCGGCGGCTCGACGTCGGGATCGAGTTGGTTGGGATCGGACGGCTCGGGCGGTGTTGGATCCGTTTGGCTGTCAGGCAGAGGCGATTCTTCGTCCGCAGCCGACTCCTGGTAGCGTTCGATGCGGTTGGCCAGGCTGTCGCTCTGCAATGAGGCGATGTAGTGCTGGACCTTCTCTTCGACCGCGTCCCGCTGAGAAGGCGTCTGGGTGGCCGGCTGGGTAGTGGACCATTCCGCCTGTACGGATGCCTCGCGAGACTGGGCGGTCCGCGAGTTTCGGCTCCGCCACTGAGGCCACCGCTCCTGACAGCCGGCGATGCACACCGCCAGCACTGCCGCAGCAGTCGCCGCGGCGTGGCGTCCGCGCGGGCAACGGGTCAGGCGGGTGCGCGTCGGGCTAGCGGGTGCACAACTCGACAATGAACTTCTCCACGACCGACTGGACCGTCCCAGTACCGGTCTTAATGGCGTGATCGGCCTCGGCCAGTCGGACGAGGTGTTCCATCAGTTGGGCCGGATCCAGACGCCTGCCGGCTGCACGGGACGGGTGTGGCTGCTGATCGATCAGCCGGCGCAGCGCCCAGGCCAGCCCGCCGATGGCGCGGTAGGGCGCGTCGCGATCGCTCGCCAGTACCTGCTGCCACAGCTCCATCGCCTGCGCCAGGTCGCGCCGTTCGGCGGCGTCGATGATGCCGAAGACCTTCTCCTGCCGGTGGTGGCCGACCAACTCTTCCACGTCGTTGTCAGTGATCTGCACCGCGTCGCCGACATAGGTGGCGAGCTTGTCGATCTCGCCGCACAGCTTGCCCAGGCTGTCGTCGCCGATCAGATCGACGAGCTTCTGGGCCGTTGGCGGTTGAAGCTTTTTCTGACAGTGCTGGGCGGCGTAGTTGACCAGCCAGGAGGCAAGGCGTCGCCGCGGGGGCGTCTCGCACTCGATCGCTTCACCGACTTGTGGCACCCGTCGGGCCAGACGCGTGTTGGAAGGCCACGAGTCACACAACAGAACCAAAACACCGGTGGGGCTTGGCGCCGCCAAATACTGCTCCAGAGCGGCGCGGTGGTTCTTTATGAACGGGTCAGCCTGGCGCACGATTACCACGCGACGTTCGGCGAGCAGGGGCAACGTGCGAAGCTCGTCGAGCACGTCGGCCAGGGCGGCTTCGGGACCATCGAACTGCGTGAGTGCCATATGTTGATCGTCGTCTCCAACGACCCGCCGGACGACCTGCTGCAAATGCATGCGTTGCAGGTAGTCGTCCTTGCCGTGCAGGACAAAGACGCGTTGGCGGGCGGCGCTGGCACTGTCGGCGGCGACCATGAACGGCTCCGTCGTGAAGCGGTCAACGTCGAGCCGCGTAGGCGTTGAGGCGCTGGCGGGCACGTGTGACCGTCGGCGATCCGGGCGAGCTGAGCTGGGCGGCCTTCTCCCAGCATGTACGCGCCCGGGTGCGCTGGTTCATCTTGAGGGCAAGATCGCCGAGATTCAACCATACTTCCGGATCGTCGGGCGTGGACAACAGCATTTTCTGTAGGGCGGCCTGGGCCAGGTCCGGCTCATGCCGTTGCATGTACGTCAGTGCCAAGCCTTCCAAGGCCTGAGTATGCGCCGGATCGAGCGCGAGGGCGCGCTGGTATTCACTAAGGGCCCGATCGTAGCGTTCCTGTTTGTATAGGATCCCCGCGAGGTCATTGCGTGCGTCCACCAGCGTCGGGTCAAGTTGTAGCGCCTCGCGGAATCGCTCGGCAGCGACATCGTACTCACCACGCACCAGATGCCACGTGGCCAATTCAACTTTGCGGCGTGCGGGTTCTGCGATGTCGGCGTCGGGGGGCTCCACGGGTTCCTGCGGCGGCTTGGGAGGCGTCTGGGCGACTGGCTGCGATGTGGCTGGCTCGCGCTGGGCACCGGCGGGCGGGTCGATGGTCAGTTGGCTCCACACCTGCTCCGTAACGTTGCCGGCCATGTCCGACACGCTCAACTTCAGGCTGATCGCCCCCACCAGTTCGGGCGGCGCGTGCCATTCATAGTGCCCGCTGTTGGGCAGAGCCGATTCGGCCGACTGCCACGTAGTCTGATCGGGCGTCTGGTAGTAGACGGTCACCGGCTTGGAGGCGAGGTGGCCGTCATAGGCCGACCACTTTAGCTGAACGCTCCGTGTCGTTTTAAAGTCCGTCTTTTTGGCGGCCCCATGAAATTGGACCACAGGCGGCGTCAGATCGACCAGGCAACTGGACTGGGGCGGCATGCCCGGCTGGGGTGGTCCGGACGAGCAACCCGCGCGATTAGCCGCCACGATATAGAACCCGTAGAGGCCCTCACCGGGCGCGCGAAAAATCACCGGCGGCGTGCAGTCGGCATCGGGGCCGTAGTGCCACCAGCTTCGCCCATCGTCTGTGGTGTACCACAGGTCGACCTTGATCAGTGGCGTCGTCTCGGGAGCGATCCGGTAGTGCAGCTCGACGGATTGGGTTCGAATGGCGGGGTGCTCAGGTGCACCAAGGGGTGAAAGCTCAGCGCCCGCCACGACTGGAAGCAGGGCTGTAAGCAGGCATCCATGCCACGAGATCGCGGTCGCCATCCTGGCCTCTGGGGCGGTCGGACAACGGATTGCACGGTGTCCGGACCGATAAACAGCTTATCGGACATATCGGCCTGCCTCAAGCGGTTACTTTACCGCAAATCCTGTGGCGGCCGGAGGTTCCGGGTGCGGTGGGAACGACGGAGCGCGGCGGCCGACCCACGGCACGGTCGGTCTTGCCCTTTGATGGCGCACCGGGTAGATGACTAACATAAGCGCGATGAGGACAAGACCTTACGAGGATGGTACCCCATGACGTCCACGTGGATGATTCTAGCGTGCTGGCTTGGGTGTGCGGGCCTGGTGGCCCCAGTGGAGCTGGACCCCACGCGGTACATGGACACCGACCAGCTCCGTCCCGGGATGACGGGCATCGGCAAGACGGTGATGGCCGGGACCACGCCCGAGGCCTTCGACGTGGAAGTGCTGTCGGTGATGCGGAACGTGGAGCCCGCCCGGGACATGATTCTGATTCGATGCACGGATTCGCGGCTGCAGCGAACCGGGGTGGCGGGGGGGATGAGCGGCTCTCCGATCTACATTCGCGATCCATTGGACGGGCGGCTGAAGCTAATCGGCGCGTTGGCGTTCGCTTGGCTGTTTCAGCGGGACGCGATCGCCGGGGTACAGCCGATTGGCAACATGATGGAGGTGCTCGGCACGCCGAGTGGGGCCTCTGGCGGGGGTGCTTGGCCGCCCATGCTCGAGCCGGAAAGCCGTTTCGCCCTCGCTGGTCTGTACCCGGATTTGAAGCGCGCAGACAGCGGGGGAGCGCCCGCACAGTGGCTGGATGGCTTGGCGCCGCTCAAGGCGCCTCTGGTGGCGGGTGGCGGCTCGCCGGCGTCTATGGCGTGGCTGCGCGAGAAGCTGGCAGGCACGAACCTGATGGCGGTGGCGGCGGCCGGCGGCCGACCCGACGAGAACGTCGGTCGGGTGCGGCTGGAGCCCGGTGGGGTCCTGTGCATCCCCGTGTTGCAGGGCGATATGAGCCTGACCGTGGTGGGCACGGCGACCGAGGTGCTGCCGACGGGGGTGCTGGGCTTCGGACATGCTCTGGGCGCCGACGGCGAGATCGAGCTGCCGCTGGCGACGGGCATGATCCACACCATCGTGCCGTCCATCGCCAGGCCGTTCAAGCTGGGCGGACCAGTGGAGGTGGTGGGTGCGCTGGTGCGGGATGAGTACACAGGGGTGCTAGGCGTGCCCGGCCGGTCGGCGCGGGTGATTCCGATGACCGTCGAGGTCGACGAGGACGGATCGGTGCATCGCTATCAGTACGAGGCGGCCGATCACGTGTACTTTACCACCGTGGCTGTTGGGGCTGCGCTGACAAGCAGTGTGACCGCGCGGAGGGAGCCTCCGGAAGAGCACACCGTGCGGTATCGTCACACGGTGCGATTCGAGGGGCTGGGCGAGGTGACCATCGAGAACATGACCAGTCAGCGTCAGTTGGGCAGCATGCGGTCGGATCTTCTCGGCCCGGTCGGGCTGATGATGCACAGCCCATTCGGTCGTGCGCGTGTGGAGCGCATCGACTCGCAGGTGCAGATCGAGTCGGCGTCTCGGCTGGGGGCTATCGAGCAGGCTGAGCTGGTGCGTGACAGGCTTCGCCCGGGTAAGACCGTTGAGGTGGATGTGGGCTGGCAGATGTTTCGCGGTCTGCGCTTCGCGAGGCGCTATACACTTAAGCTACCGGACGACCTTGCAGAAGGGGTGTACCCGTTTGTCGTCTGTGGTTGGCAGGAGCATCTCAAGGCCCTGCGCAAGGAGAAGCCGCACCTGTTCGCCCCGCGCAGCCTGCCCGAGTTGCTGGACGCGATTCGATTGATCGGGTCGGTCCGCGCGGACCACGTGTACTTGCGGTTGCTAACGCGGCAGGGGGGGGTTAGCTATGACGGTCTGGAGATGCCCCGCCTGCCGTCGAGTCGAGTGACGCTGTTGGGAGGGGAGGCGCGCAGCGACGTGACGCCGTATACGGATGCGGCGATCGCCGTGCACGAGGCGGACTTCATGGTGAATGGGGCGCGTAGCTTTAAGATCACCGTGGACAAGCTTGCCCCGCTTTAGGTGGCCAGGTGGTTTTGCGGACGAGGCGGTATGGAGTGACGTGATGACCAGAATGGTTGAGATGGCTGTGCTCGTCATGCTTTTGTGCGTTTCGTCCGAGGCGGTGAAGACGGAACTATGGGTCGAGAACGAGCCGCCGCAACTTGAGGAAGGGCAGTTCGAGAATACGGTCAGCACCAGCCTGGGGCAGGTTTTGCTGGATCGATCAGCAGAGGAGGTGTTCACCGGGCGAGACGACGTGGATTACGTGCACGCGCTGGTGGAAGGTGCCGACGGCGCCCTGTACGCGGGGACCGGGCCGTCGGGTTTGGTTTTGAAGATTCATGACGGCTCGGTCAGTGAGCTGTTTAGAGTGCCGGACCGCGAGAACGTCAACGTCTGGTCGCTGCTTTGGACCGAAGCCGGGCTGCTTGCGGGTGTGGACGGGCCGGAGGCGACCATTTATGCGATCGATCCCGCCGGCGGTGCCGAGCCGGCGCGGTGGTCGTTGGCGGGCGCCCGCTATGTGTGGGCCATGGTACAGGCGCCGGACGGCACGGCCTACGCGGCGACAGGGCCCGAGGGCAAGTTGTTTGCATTGCAGGGCGGGGTGTGGCAGGTGGTGCACGACAGTGAGGACGAGAACCTGCTTTGTTTGGCCGTTGGGAAGTCAGGGACGCTTTACGCGGGGAGCGACGGCCGGGGTCTTGTGGTACGGATCGATCCGGTGAGTGGCAAGAGCTTCGTGCTGTATGACGCCGTCGAGGACGAGATCGGTGCGCTGTTGGTCGGCGCGGATGGGTCGGTTTATGCGGGAACGGCGTCGGCCGAGCAGGCCAAGCCGGGACGCTCGCCGGAGCCACGGCCCGGTGGCAAGCCGGAGGCCCCGGCATCGGTGTCCGACGAGCGATCGAGTCCGCAGGCGGCGGGTGCGGCGTCGACGCGCCCGGCGCGACCTGTACAGATGGGTCGGCCGCCGGCGAGCGAGGTGCCTCGTGGCAAGAAAGTTAGCGGCAACGCGGTGTACCGCATTGATGCATCGGGATTTGTCACGGAGGTGCTGCGTGAGTCGATGATGGTGCTGTCGCTGGTCAAGGCCGACGGGCAACTGGTGGTGGGCACCGGGAATGAGGGTCGGATCTACGGGTTGCGCCCTAGCCAGGACGAGGTATCGGTTCTGCGTCGGTTGGCCAGTTCGCACGTGTCTTCGTTGTGTCTGAAGGTGGATGGGTCGATTGCGGTGGGGGCGAGCAATCCCGGCGGGGTGTACGTGATGTCGGCTGGGTACGCACCACGCGGGACGTTTGTGTCGCGCGTATTGGACGCGGATCGCGTGTCGCGTTGGGGTCAGGCGAGGGTGTGGACGAACCGGCCCGCAGGCACGGAGGTGACCCTGGCCCTGCGGTGTGGCAACACCGCAGAGGTGGTCGAATCGCTGTGGTCGGACTGGACCGGAGAGTTGCCGACAGCCGATGCGGCGGCGGTGCCTCTGACGCCGGCACGGTTCCTGCAATATCGCCTGACGCTCACGACGGAGGATGCGGCGGTTTCGCCTGTGGTCGACAAGGTGCAGATCGCCCGGCAGGCCGACAATCGGCCGCCGATTGTGGCCGATGTTCGGGCCAAACCGGATGTCAAGAAGCGCCCCAAGCCCGCGCAGCCGGCTGCAAAGCAGGCGGGAGACATCTCGCCTCAGGACGTGTGGCTGATCGAGTGGACGGCGACCGATGCGAACGGGGACACGCTGGTCTATGACGTCTTTTTCCGCGAGGTGGACCGAAGTGGATGGATCCGCCTGGCCGAGGACGTGGCCAAGCCGCCATATCGCTGGGAGACGCGATCGGTGGCGGATGGGCTGTATCAGATTCGCGTGGTAGCCAAGGACACGCCGGACAATCCGCCGCAGACCGCCCTGTCGGCGGGCCGCGTCAGTGACACAATCGTGGTAGACAATTCGCCGCCCGAGATCAAGGATCTGACAACGTCGAAGGTGGCGGGCGGCATGGTGCACATCCAGGCCGATCTGAGCGACGACTGGACAAACATAAGTCGGTGTCACTATAGTGTGGACAGTAACGAGAAGTGGACGGCGGTCCTGCCGGGCGATGGGATCTTCGATTCGCAATCGGAGCAGGTTCGTTTCCGCGTGGGACCGCTGGATGTGGGCGATCATCGGCTCGCGGTACGAGCGATTGACGAGCAGGACAACGCGGAGTATGCGGTGGTGTCCGTGACGATCGGCAGCGAGTGAGTGCCGGACACCGTCGTGTAACAGCCGACGAGGTGGTGTATGCATTATCCAAAGCGTATTAGCAAGATCACGCGTCGTCATCGGCATGGGTTCCGCAGTCGAATGCGGACGACCAGCGGGCGGCGCATCATCAGCCGGAAGCGACGTTTGGGACGGCGTGTCAACGTGGTGTGAGGGCGTCTGCGCCCACGGGCCGGGGGCGCGGGGAGCGAGCCGGTCATCCGTCCGGTCGTGCGCCTGGTCTTTCCCAATTAGATTTGTAGTGGATGTGCGACCGCGCCGGTCGTCCTCGGGATGCGGCCGGTTGTTTCGACCGATGCGTGCAACCTGCTGGATCGCTCTGGGTACAGGCCGGTAACAGGACGGTAGTGCGGGCCGGTTGCGTGACGGCAGCAGGCCTCCAGCAGAGGGAGCGACAGCAGCAATGAGCAGGTTCGAAGGGCCTTGGGCTCTGATTCTGGGTTCGTCCAGCGGGTTCGGTGCGGCGACCGCGATTGAGTTGGCGCGGAACGGCTACGGCATCTTCGGCGTGCACTTCGACCGTCGGGACACGGTGGGCGATGCCGAAGAGGTCGAGCGTAAGATTCGCCAAGCCGGCACGGAGGCCGACTTTTTCAACGCCAACGCGGGCGATCCGGAGACCGTTGAGATCGTCGTCGAGCGAATCATCGAGCGCCTGGGCGGAACCGATGCGCTGGCGGGCGTTGCGGAGAAGGATTCACCGATCCGCGTCGTGATGCACTCGATCGCCTTCGGCACGTTGAAGAATTACGTCGGAGGCCCGCGCGCCAACTGGCTGACCGAAAAGGGTCTGAACATGACACAGCACCTGATGGCCAACACGCTGGTCTACTGGGTGCAGGCCCTGGTGCAAGCGGGACTGCTGGGTCGCGGGGGTCGGGTGATCGCGATGACCAGCTCGGGGGGGCATCGGGTGTGGCACAGCTACGGGGCCGTCTCTTCGGCCAAGGCGGCGCTGGAGAGCCACGTCCGTCAGTTGGCGCTGGAGTTGGCGTCTGCGGAGGTCACGGTCAACGCGATCCAGGCCGGTGTGACCGATACGCCCAGCCTCAGGAGAATTCCCGACTACCAACACATGATCGAATACGCGACGCGGGTGAATCCTCACGGGCGGTTGACCACACCTGGGGACGTCGCCCGTGCGATCGCGGTTCTCGTGGACGAACGGACGCAATGGCTGACGGGCAACGTCATTCACGTCGATGGGGGCGAGGACATGGTGGGCTAAGCTGCGGCCAACCCGCTGCCGCGGGGTTTCAGACAGGCGCTTGGGGGGCAGGTCGTCTGACGCGAGGCGCCGACATTTTCGCCGATCGACTCTTGTGGACCTGACGCGTTCCTGCTACGTTGCGGCGGGCCGGTTATGGTGGGGACATGTAATGTCGGATACATTGTCGGGATCTGTGCGCTCGCGGCGGGGCTTTGTCGGCACGCTCCTGATGGGTGTGGGCGTGGCGGCCGGATATGGCATGGGGGCGTGGCATTTCATGCGCTACCTCGTGCCGCTGGGGGGCAAGGTTCGCTATCGCGAGATGTTCGTCGGGCCGGTCGATCAGCTCGACGTAGGCCAGAGCCGCACGATCAAGGGTCCGCAAGGCGACACCTACGCACTGGCCCGCACGCCCGACGGTTTCCGGGCGCTGTCGGATACGTGTCCACACCTTGGTTGCCGCGTGCACTGGGACGGCGAACGAAAGCAGTTCATCTGCCCGTGTCATATGGGCATCTTTGACGAGCGTGGGGTGGCGATCAGCGGGCCGCCCGCCGAGGCGAATCAGAATCTGACGCCGCTGGAAACGGTTGTGCGAGGGCAAAGCGTGTTTGTCATGGTCAGGGAGAGCTGACATGACTGAGCCGACGGCCGGGCCCGCAGGCGGACGGCGCACGGGTTCGGGCGCCACGGGCTGGGAGGCGCTGATCCCGCTGGATTGGAATCGTCTGCGGGATCTGACCAACGAGCCGGTCCCCCATCATCTGAAGCGATGGTGGTTTTGCCTGGGCGGCACACCGGCCTACCTGCTGCTGATTCAGATCACCACCGGCATCCTGCTGACCTTCTACTATCAGCCCAGCACCGAACAGGCCTATGAGAGCGTTGGGCGGATCACCTATCAGGTGCCGTTCGGCTGGTTCGTCCGCAGCATTCACAAGTGGTCGGCGAATCTGATGATCGTGGCTCTGATCCTGCACATGTTACGCGTGTACTTCACGGGGGCGTACCGGCATCCACGGCAACTCAACTGGGTGTTCGGCGTGGCGCTGCTGGGTGTGACACTGGCGTTGGGGTTCACCGGATACTCGCTGATCTACGAGCAGTTGTCGTTCTGGGGGGCGACGGTGGCGGCGAATCTTACCGAGTCGGTTCCACTGGTCGGACCGCCGATGGCGACGTTTCTGCGGGGCGGTCCCCAGGTTGGACCGACCACGCTTACTCGTCTGTACGTGCTGCACATCGGTGTGTTGCCGGCCGTACTTATCGCCGTGCTTGGGCTGCACATCACGATGGTACGGCTGCACGGTGTGACGGAGTTTGAATTCGAGAGCCCTCTGGTGCGGGAGGGGCGCGGCGACGGCGCAACGTGGTTCTTGGCGATGGTCGCATTGGCCGGCGCGGTCGTCGCGGCGGTGGCGGCGACCGGATGGCAAGGCTTCGAGTTCATAGGATACGCGCTGACGCAGCGGGCGTCGCAAGTGGTTTGGGGCATGATTGCCCTGCTATTGCTCTATGCGGCGTGTGCCTTGTCCCGGCGGAGCCTTACGGGCTTGTTGCTGCTGCTGGCCGGATGTGGGCTCGCGCTAGGCAAGGTGATGCGTGACCTGGCGCTTCGTGAGTCGCCGGCGCCGGCGCTGTGGGTGGTTGCGGGGATTGCGTTGTTGGTGGTGTTGGTGGTGGCGTTGGTGCGGCAGCGGCGGTTTGACGAGCCGCCGGCACCGGACGAGCCGAAACAGTTCAACTTTTTTCCGGATCACATGTTGACCGAGCTGATGATCGGCACCGGTCTGTTGCTGCTGCTGACGCTGCTGACGCTGGTGTTTCCTGCCGGCCTGGGGGTTAAGGCCGATCCAAACGTGACGCCCGAGCACATCAAACCGGAGTGGTATTTCTACTTCCAGTTCCGGCTGCTGAAGCTGTGTCCGGGACTGTTCGGGCTTACGGCTTTGCAGGTCAGCGTCTTGCTCACGGGCGTGCTGATGGTGGTCGTGGTGCTTTGGCCGTGGATCGACGGCGTGCTGGAGCGGGTCGCGCCGGGCAAAGATTTGAGTGTGTACGTGGGCATAACGGGCTTCCTGTGGTTTCTGGGGTTTACCGTGTGGGAGGCCATGGTGGAATGAGTGGGCTGTGCCGACCGCGTGGGATGCAGATCGCGCCTGCACGGGCGCCGTTTGGGGAGTAATACGATATGTCGCTTAACACCAAGCGAGTGGTGATCTTCGTTTTGGGCCTGGCGCTTTGCGTAGCGCTTCTGATGGTGGCCGACCAGGAGCGGCGCCGACACCTGCGGCCCGAGCAGATGACCGTCGCGCAACTGGGGGCGATTGTCAAAGACGACAGCGCAGCCTGCATCGAGTGTCACAGCGTCGAGTCGCCGGGCGTGGTCGGGCAGTGGGCGATATCTGCCCACGCCGCTAAGGGCGTGGGTTGCATGGATTGCCATGGGGTCGAGGCGGGTGCGGTGACGGCGTGGAGTCATGAGGGTGCTCTGGTCAGTTCGATCATTGGCCCGGCTACCTGCGCTGCCTGTCACCCGAAAGAGAACGTGGAGTTTTCGGCCAGCCATCACAACACCGCCGGGCTGATTCTGCACTCCCAGGACAACATGCTCGGCGAGTTTGTGGCGGGCGGTCCGAATGCGGTACTGGGCTGCAAGCAGTGCCACGGAAGCCAGGTGGCGTTCAGCAAGCAGTTTGAAGACGGCACCCGGTTCGAGTTGGACATGCAGGCGGTGTCTTCGGACGTTATGCAAGCGATTATGCAAGAGCAGGGAGTCGATCTGAAGGGGTTGCTTGCATACAAAGAGGAGATGTCGCAGCGAATGGCTACGGCGGTACGGGCGCTGTGGCAGCCGCATGCAGGCAAGGCCCCGAAGACCCACACGCGACTGACGATCGATCCCCAGACGTGGCCCAACAGCGGGATGGGGCGGTTCAACCCGGACGGTTCGCTCGGCACGTGCAACGCATGCCATCCGCGACACGCATTCAGCAAGGCCCTGGCACGGCAGCCGGATAACTGCGGCAAGTGCCATATGGGGCCGGACCATCCTCAGTTTGAGATCTACAACGAAAGCAAGCACGGCATTTCGTTCCACAACCGGCTGGCCGAGATGAACCTGGATGACCCCGACTGGGTGGTCGGTCGCGATTACTCGGCGGCGCCCACGTGCGCGACGTGCCATATGTCGGCCTACAGGACTGCCGAAGGTGTGGTGGGCGTGAACCATGACGTCGGATTGCGCATAAGCTGGACACTGCGGCCGGTGCTGAGCACGCGTCCGACCTCGCACACGGCGACGATCGACACGGCCGGGCAGATCGTCAAGTCGGACGTCCCGTGGGATGTGAAGCGGAACACGATGAAGGCGGTTTGCACCGCGTGCCATTCCACCAGCCACATCGAGAACTTCTACCGTCAATACGATGCGCTGGTCGGCCTGTACAACGAGAAGTTTGCCCGTCCCGGGCAGGCGCTGATGGCTCACGTAAACGAGAAGGGCTACCTGGATCGGCCTGACGCCAAAGGGTTTGCTCATGAGCTGACGTGGATCTGGTTTGAGTTGTGGCATCACGAGGGCAGGCGGATGCGGCATGGGGCATCGATGATGGGCCCGGACTACACGCATTGGCACGGCAGCTACGAGGTAGCCAAGCATTTCTATCTGAAGTTCCTGCCGAAGCTGGAAGCGCTGGCCGACAAGCATGGCGACGAACAGCTCAGGCAGCTCATCGGGCAGGAGGTGTTCGCCAAGCCGGAGCACGCCTGGTACGACGGGATGGACAAGCAGGAAGCGGCGCGGATCCGGGCCGTGTATTCGCGGTACTACGATCTGTACGCCGAGCAGCAGTCGCGCAAGCCGGGGACAGAGTAAGTTGGGGCAAGTCACGGGCGACGCTGCGGGGTTTGGTGGGAGTGCGTTGTGATGGAGGGGGGACTCGGGGTAGGGCTGCCTCGGCCCGGTGAAACTCTCGGCCAATAGGGCGAAGTCGGCCGGCTCGATGTCGCCGTCGCCGTCCAGGTCGCTGGGGCCGGCGGGCGAGCTGCCGGAGAGGTCGCGGTTGAGGCTGTAGGCCAGAAGGGCGGCGGACGGGGGGAGTTGCCGGTCAGCGAGGTGAGGCGATCTGAGTTGATGTGCCCTCGCCGACGAGACGGGGCAACTAGCCTTAATTAAAGCACAATAAAGGAGTTGCGGGCTCCGGGGGCACGGCGCCTGGAACGCGTGAAAGAGCGTGTTGCCTCGGGCCGCCCCGTGGCCATTGGGTGCGGGTCGACCCCGGCGAGGCCACCGCGCAAGCGCTGTCTGAAGAATTCCGATTTCTAAGGCAATCGTTTGTTGCAATCCAGGATCTGGGCCGCTATAAATGGGCGCACGGTTGTTCGGGCACGGGAGTCGGCAACTCGGCAACACCTTTCTCGTCGAGCTGGCTCGTTCATAGCCGGGTTTTCTGAAAAAGAGGAGCTTGTACCATGGACACAGCCAGGGGTGCTATTGGCTTTGCTCTGTCTGTGACGACGTGGGCCTGCCTGGTCGGCTGCCAATCCGTAGGCGGCGACCTGGATTGCGTAGCCGAGAGCATCGAGAAATGGGGCACCGTTTCGATCTCTGGCGCGACGTTGATCAAGCCGGACCCGCGTTTCGGACTCGATCTTCATCTGACGGGCAACCAGATCTTCGAGCGCAACCGTATCGAAGGGTTCTCGAGGATCCTGCAAAAGGACGCCTTTGAAGCGCAGATCAGCGTCCGGGCGGAGATTATCGCGAACCTGCTGAATCAGGTGCAAGCCACGGAGGATCCCAAGCTGCTCGGCGAGCTTAAGAAAGGGCTTATGGCTGCCGCATTCGAAGGGCTGCTGGGCGCGCTGCCGGACGAAGAACGGGCCATGTTTCAGCGTGCGTTTGCTTCGCTGGGACAGCGTCTGGGCGGTGGGGTGCAACCGTCGGGCAGCGACTACGGTGATTCGGCCTATCAGGCCGGCGTGGCCGCGACGGGCGGGGCCGGGCCTGCCCCCACGCCCCCCAAGCCGCTCACCACCAAGCCGACTGACCAGAGCCGTCGACTCGCACTCGGAGCCGTCGACAAGGCGCTTAGCGAGGGGCTGGAAAGCTACGAGGGTCCGCTCACGCTCAATCTCCAACAGTTGCTGACGCTCACTGCCAGCGACAAGAACATGCTGGAAATGCTGCGGTGGTTGAGCTATCCCCGCGGCTATGCGCCCGGCAAACGCGTGTTCCTCTGCATGGCCACCGTCAATATCGTGCCCGGCCGCCAAACGTATCGCGGTTACTACGGGCAGGTGGATTTGTACATGGAATACGGGAAAACCGAATACAGCAAGAAGGAGGCCCGGCACCCGACACGGAGAGCCGGCAAAGCCGATGGAACTGTGGCCTCCTCCCCGGCCATAGGTGGCCGGGTGAAGCGTGTGACGGCGCGGCATCCGATTTGCTTTGCGGTCTATCCCCTCATCGACGCGCAGGTGCTCGACCTGCGCACGAGCCGGCGGCAACTTTTCACGACTGCAATTCAACTGGCCGTCTCCGGCTATCACGCGGCCGCAAATGTACTTCTTGACCACGCTCGCAAGCGCGAGCAGGATGTGGAAACCATCACCGGGATCAACGCGGTGACCAGCTACAGTACGGGCAGCCACCTTGGGTTCACGTTCGCGCCGCGACTGAGCGCTCAGGCCGATCCGGCCAACATCAACACCGGTCCGCAAATGGCCCTTCAGCCACAGACGTTCCCGGTGATGATCATGGTGATCTGCGATGAGGAGAGTATTCGCGACCGCCACTACGACCACCTGATCATGTACCAGACGGCTCGTTGGCGTCGTGCGCCGGATCCCTCCAGCGACGCGCGGTGGCTGATCGGCAGGCCGCTGAGTGAGCTTGCGTTTCCGCGTATGAGCGAGCACGAGATCATCAAGCGGGCGGAAGCATTGGATCGTGTTTACGGTAGTCTTCTCCAGTACCGCAAGAAGTTGTGGGAGGAGTGCGTAAAGGAGGAGGAAAAGGAGAAACGTGTAAAGAAAAAGAAAGAGAAAGGACCCCAGCCCAAATGCAAACATAGGGATGATGAAGGGAAGAGCAAATGCGAGGCCCCGAGTGATTATGCGTTTAGTACTACAACGCTAGATCCGTCGGCCTGGGACACAGATCGATTCTCGGGAAGCCGGCCAAAGAAGCGTTCGGAGGGTGCTTTGCGGCGATGCAGAGGTGTCGGGCACTTGCTCCTGGCTTGGCCGACACTGTTGAGCGGAGGTAACACCTTACACGACAAGGTGTTACAGAGAAACCGAGGCCCGTTTTAGCGTTGTAGTATTAGGACGTTCAGAGACGTTGCTATGGCAACACGTATGAATGAACTGGGGGCAAAGGCCGTGCCGCTTCCCGTCTTCTTCCGCATTCCCGTATTGCAGACGGTTGAAACGTCTCGCTGTCGGGCGCAGCCTGCATGCGCCAAGCTGGAGATACACCCTCGGCGCGGTTGGGTGAACCGTCCCAGCACGTTTCACGTGACGTCGAAGGCACCGATTTTCAAGCATGATTTCGTCGTCACGGTTGGCGGCCGCGAGGTCAACGCGTCGCGCCTGTCTGACCATGTGGCCCAACTTACGCTTCCGCCGTGGATCGAAACCTTCGATTATGAGGCGGCGGTCGATCTCGACAAGGACAATCGCTACAAAGCAAACGTCGTTGTGACGAACGGGACCGGCGTGTATGTGAGCGACAAGTCCGGGTACTTCGGCCACGACAAAGGAGAAGAGGGCTTCGACATCGAGTTTACCTACTATGCCCCGACGCCGCTTACAGCGGTCGGCGGCGGCCCGATGGTGGAGACGGTTCCCCAAGTGCCCACTGCGCGCTTTACCGACGGTGCACAGGAGATTGACCTGGACGAAAAGGATGACACCAAGCGTCACATACGGATCACACTGTCCCGCACGCTGAAGCCCGTGTCCGCAGAGCTCATCCTCCGTGACAAGGAACCGCCCATTGTGGCGGAAATGGTCGTAAACGGTCGAGACGTCCGGACGAAGAATCCCTTGGAATACAAGTACGCCCCGGCCCAATCTAAACCGAAGAACCTTGATAAAGAAGTGGTTGGCAAGCCCCTCGGCGGGTTGGTGTTGAAGTTGGAGTTTTCGGATAAATCCGTTTGGCGGTTGCCCGTGACGGGCAATCTGACACTCCACAAGAGTCGCTAGGGATGATCTAACATGCGCGCGAAACGGCGTTTGGTCTGGACGGGCCCAGCATCGCCCGTTGCGGGCGCACGTCGCACAGGAAGGAGGCCGTCATGGCCAAGAAACGGTCCACAAAAGGAAAAAAGGTCAGTCGCAAGAAGGCGGCAGGTCAGCGCGCCACGGGCCGTGGGCGTCGCACCCGCGGGCAGACGCAGCCAGTGGGTGAGGGTACATGGCCGGGTGCACCCGTGGGAAGGGGCGCCCCCGGGCCCGTGCGCCACAGCGGGACCATAGGTCCCGTCGGCGAAGGGACGTACAACGGACCCGTCGGGATCGGCGTACCGTTCGACCCGGCTGTGTTTGGCCCGCAACACTACTTCAGGCGATCACGGTGTCGGGTTGGTTTGGGCTGGCACCGCGATGTTCCGGATTACCGCGACACGACGCTCGGTCGCCTTGCGCCGAAGTATCAGCGGCCGGCAGAAACACTCAGCGCGGCCAGGTTGCGCCCGAAGAAAGGTGAAAACGTCTATCCAACAGTCGAAGCGCCTTCTGCCGAGGCCCAGCAGGAAGCGTGGCGGAGTGTCGTCAACGCGTTCCAGGAGCAAATGAAGCAGACACTGCCTGCCATAGTTGACAATATCGGTTTTTGCTCGCCGGTCGAGAATCAAGGCCACCTTGGTTCGTGTACGGCACAGTCCGCGGCTGGGATGATCGAGATGATGCAGAACCGGGCGTTCGGCACGTACGAGGACGCCTCTCGGCTGTTCATCTACAAGGCCACGCGCAAGCTTCTGGGTTGGACGGGGGATACAGGCGCCTTTCTTCGCACCACGATGAAGGCCCTTGCGCTGTTCGGCGCCCCGCCGGAGAGCGAGTGTTTCTACGTCATCGACCTGTTCGACGAAGAACCCGACAGCTACCTCTACGCCTACGCCGCCAACTACAAAGCCCTTCAGTACATGCGGCACGACCCGCCCGGTGCACAGGGCGCGGACGTACTGCTGGCCGTCAAGGTGGCGCTATCGCTGGGCTACCCGGTGATGTTCGGGTTCACGGTCTATTCGTCGCTGACGGAGGATGCCTGCATCCCATTTCCCGGGGATGGCGATCAGCGTTCCGGTGGACACGCCGTGCTCGCGGTCGGTTACCAGGACGACGTACAATGCCCCAATGCGCCAACTCCGGGAAGTCTCATTATTCGAAATTCGTGGGGCCCGGGGTGGGGTGGGGATGCAACTCGTAAGATTAGTCCCGGATACGGCCTGCTCCCCTATGACTATGTTTTGGAAGGTCTGGCTGCCGACTTCTGGACATGCTTCAAGTTCGACTGGGTAAACAGCGGTCAGTTTAACGCGCGGCCACCGAGCACCGGCTTGGGCAGGAGGAAAGCTACCTCGGCCCGGTGAAATTCGCGGCGAGCAGGGCGAAGTCGACCAGGTCGATGTCGCCGTCGCCGTCGAGGTCGCTGGGGCCGGCGGGCGAACTGTTGGCAGGGGGATCCGACAAAGCTGGGCCTTCGATGGCCTCAACCAGCGCGCCGGCATCTTCCAGATCGATGTCGCCGTCATTGTCGACGTCGCCCGGCGTGCGTTCGTAGGCGCGCAGGTCGTAGGCCTGCCCCTGGGGTCGGATCACACCCTCCAGGTCGGTCGTGACTGACGTCACATAGATGCCGGTGTCGACGGCTGGCGAGTCGAACACCAGGCGGAAATTGAGGCCGCTCGGATCGGCCAGACGAGGATCGGCCTCGATATTCTGCGTCAGGGCGGGCCAGCCTGACGGTACGAGCCAGAAAAGGTTGTGGTCGTAGCTGCCGAGCCACTCGCCCTCCTCCGCCTGCGCCTGTACGAAGATGTTGTTCTTCCATTCCAGCAGGCCCGGCAGCACTCCTATATGGGCCTGAATGGCTATGTGGCCGTAGATCGTGTTATTGGCGATTTCGATGCCGCCCACTCCGTCTTCGAACTGAAACGCCTGCCCGTTGGCATAGATCAGATTGTTGACGATCGTATAGTCGGTGCTGGGTGCGCGCATCTGGATGGCAAGTTCGTTGTCGTACAGCAGGTTGCTTTCAATATGCAGGTCCCGCCAGCGGTGCTTGAGGTCGAGGGCTTCTCGTTCGATGGAGCGGCTGGCAAACGAACCGTGCAGGCGACAGCGGCGGATGGTCAGGGCCTCCTTGAACGCGTTGGGATCGGGGGTACTGTTTTGGATGTCAATCACGTTGTCGGTGATGGCGGTTCCAGCGATCACGCCGTTGGTGTTTACGTCGAGCAAAGCGATCCCGAAGTCACAGTCCTCGACGTGAATGTCGTAGGTGGGATAGGCGTCTTGTTCGAAGTGGAGTATGTCGCCGGTAGCGAAGGCGGCCTGTGTGCGGCGAATGGTCACGGAGCTTGCGTCGGTGATATGGATGTTGTGTGCGTTGGTCAAAGGGCCCCAGTTGGAGATCGCATGGTGCACGTATACGTCCTCGATGAGCACGTCATCTGCATCGATCCAGAGCTGGTGGTTGCCTGCGTTGGCGATTTCGCTCCGTCGGAGGATGCTGTAGTTCGACCCGTCGTAGAATCGGACCATGCCGTCGTCGTCGGTGAACTGACCGTCGAAGTTGATCCCGTCCACAATGGTGTGCTGGTTCTGCAGGCTCAGAACTCGCGAGCTGTCGGTGACCCATACGATCTCGTCTGCCCATGCGCTGACGGTTATCGGGGCGATGGCCGACCCGTCGCGCACCGTCGTCAGCGATTCGTTGTACGTGCCGCCATAGACGTAGACCACATCGCCCGGCTGGGCGTTGTCGATCCCGTCCTGTATATACTGGAAGGGCGCAGAGACGCTGCCGTCGCCGCCGGCCGGCGCTGTGGCGTCGACGTGCCACTCCGTGGCCGACACAGATACTGCCGTCGAAAAAAGGACGGCCAGAGCGGCCCACGGCCCATGTTTGACGCTGCCTATAGCTGTGCGCTTCACAGCGTCTGCCCTTCCCGCCCCATCTCCCATGGCTTGGCCCGACTGCCAGAACCGCTCAGCGTAGGCGACTGCCAGCATCCACTTCGGGCCACATCTTCTCTATCGCCGCGGCCCTCGCCTAGGGCTTGGGCGGCGTGCGGCGACCAAGGTCACTCTTGACCACCGTGTAGTCACTGGTTGTCACTCTTCCGCTGCCGTTGAGGTCGCAGCGAGCCTCCGTCAACTCGCCCATGTGCGCTTTGACTACGCTGTAGTCAGCCGTGGTGACGCGCCCGCTGTTGTTGGCGTCGCCGAACAGCGTGCACAAATCCAGGACGAATGGCTCAACCTCGAAACCTGTAGCAGGCGTCACGCGATACCACGTCTGATCGGTAAGGACCGTCCCGACCTCGACGGCCTTGAGTGTCTGGCCATCGGGTTCTGTCGTGTATGCGAATTCGTTGCCCCGATCCGGCCCGCCTGCGATCGGGACGATGCGGAGCGCGGGACCGACGGAAGGCAGCCCGATCGGCCCATCGAAGGTCAGCACGATCAGATTGTTCTGGGTCTTGGGCAGCGTACCGTCTGCGGGCGGCTCGCTTGCTGCCAGCGAAGGCTGATATTCGTCGGCGCCCAGGTCATACGCCGTGCCCGTTGGCCGGGTGGTCCCGTCAAAATCGTCGGATACCTCGGGTAGGGTGATGCCCGTATCGATCGCGGGCGAGTCGGCGGTCAGGTGCAAGTTGAAGGCTGCACGGTCGGCAAACACCGGGTCGGCCACGACGGCATTGGGATCGGACCAGCCCACGCCCACCTGAAAGAACAGGTTGTTGGTGTAGGTGCCCCACCAGTTGCCGGACTCTTGAGCGAGACTGAGTACGAAGATGTTATTCTGAAAGGTCAGGTTGCCGGGAGCGCCGCCGTCCTCGCGGACGGATTGCGCGTTGTCGTAAAAGGTGTTGTTGAGGATGTCGAGTCCGCTGATGCCGTCCTCCAGGCGGAATGCGACGTCGTTGTCGTAAACGAAGTTGTTGTAGATCAGGTAATCGGTGCTGGGATAACGGAGGCGGAAGGCAACCCTGTTGTCATAAATGAGGTTGCCGACGATGACGAATCCCTGACAGCGGTCCTTGAGGTTCAGCGCGCCGCCGGTGCTGACGCGGCTGGCCCGGCTGCCCCGTACGATGCCGTTGCTGACCGTAACGTTGAGACTGACCCACGCACCCCCGGTGTCGGCCTTGGTGTCCACGTGGTTTTCGGTGATAAGCACGCCAGGGGTAATGCCGTTGGAGTCGCCGTCGGCCGGCTCGATGTGCAGGTCGCACTGATCGAATACGATGTCGGTCCATTGGCCGTCACGCGACCCTTGCCACAGGTCACCGGTGGCGTAGGCCACCTCGCACCGGCGGAACGTATGCCGGTGTCCGGTCTGGCTGTGGAGGCAGTGGGCGTCGACGGTCGGCGAGACGTTGATGGCGTGGTGGATGTAACAGTCCTCCATGAGGAAGTCGTCGCAGTCCAGCCGCACCATGTGGTTGCCGTGGCGCCGAATCTCGCAGTTCTTGAATGTCTGGTGGTGGCCACCGGCGTCGAACCGCAGCATGCCGTTGGTGGTTCCGTAGTTGCCGTCAAACACGATGCCTTCGATGGTGATATAGCTGCGGGAGGTCTGGATCACGTAGATGTTGGCGCCGGGACTGCGCTCGACCAGCACGTACTCCCCGTCGAAGGCCTTAAGCGTGATGGGGACCGACGCCGTGCCGCTGCGGGGGAAGTTGAGGGTGCTGGTCAGTGTGTAAGTGCCTGCGCGAACGATCACGCTGTCGCCGGGAAAGGCCGCATCCAGGCCCTGCTGGATGGTCTGGAACGGGCTGGAGACAGAGCCATCACCGCCGCCCGGTGCGGAGGCATCCACGTACCAGTCCGCACCCGTAGCGGCTCCGGGCAACAGCCAGACCAGCAGCGTCGAGACGCCGAGGAAAAAGAGGGTCTGTGGTGGTCGGCCCAACCTCTGTGCCCTCCTGCTGCCGAGAGCGCCACAGCGGCTTGGTGGCGCCATCGAATGATGTGTCACCGCGGGACCCCGACGGGGGAACTCCGGCGGGGCGAACCCGAACTCGGCTGCACCACCTCCTGCTTTCGCAGGAAGATGCGATCTGATATCAGCGGGAAGCTTCGGCCATGTGCCTTGTGTGGGGCAGGCGAGCGTCTCCTGTTTCCCGTCCGGACTGCGCCGCGATGCACGCGCATACTTGCTTCTTCCCCTCCTCCTTTACGGCCCGCAAACTCTGGTAACATATTGTAAGCGGAAGATTTAGCACTGTCCAGACGTCAAGCAGCTCCAGACGCACCCAGCGCGGGTTTCCCTCGGCCTGGGCGGCTGAAAGGCTCTGAAGTTGCTTGCCGACTGCTCACACGCAGGGCTCGACTTGTGAATCAGCCGGCTGCTTGCGGCCTGCGTGTACGATGCACATGATGATGCTAATCCCGTCTTTATCAGACGTTAGCGTGCGAAGGCGACTCACCTGCTCTCCTGCACCATGCTGTCGCACATGGCGGCAGTCCGTGGCCCGATCGGCCCGGCGCGGATGCAACTTGGGCACTGCATTGGCGTCCAGCAGGCTTTATGCGGCGGCCCGGAGGCGTCCGCCGGGTGCTTCGGTTTGGCGTGACGGTGGTTTGACTGACGAAACCGCGCATCCATATACTCGGCGAAATCGGGCTTAACAGATACTCGTGTTCGCGATCGGCGAGCTTACAGGAGTTGTACAATGGCCAGACTCTACGACGACGTGACCCAGACGGTCGGCAATACGCCGTTGGTGCGAATCAACCGCATTATCTCCAGCGGGGCCACCGTTTATGCCAAGCTGGAGTACTTCAACCCCCTGGCCAGCGTGAAGGATCGCATCGGGGTGGCAATGATCGAGGCGGCTGAACGGGCCGGCAAGATCAACAAGGACACCACGATCATCGAGCCCACGTCCGGCAACACGGGTATTGCCTTGGCCTTCGTGTGTGCCGCGAAGGGGTACAAGCTCGTGCTAACGATGCCGGAGTCGATGTCGATGGAGCGACGAATTCTCCTCAAGGCGCTGGGAGCCGAGTTGGTTCTGACGCCTGCCGCCGAGGGAATGCCCGGGGCGATTCGTCGGGCGGCAGAGCTGGCGGAAGACACGCCCAAGAGCTTCGTACCGCAGCAGTTTCAGAATGCAGCCAATCCGCGAATCCATCGTGAGACGACGGCGGAGGAGATCTGGCGCGATACCGACGGTGCGGTGGACGTGGTGGTGGCGGGTGTGGGCACCGGGGGGACGATTACGGGCATCGGGCAGGCCATCAAGGCCAGGAAGCCCTCATTCCGGTGTGTCGCCGTCGAACCGGGCGACTCTCCGGTGATTTCGCAGACTCGTGCGGGGCAGCAACTCAAGCCCGGCCCGCACAAGATACAGGGCATCGGCGCGGGGTTTATCCCGGATATTCTTGATTTGAAGATCGTCGATGAAGTAGTTCGGGTGGCCAATGATGATGCCTTCGCGTGGGCCAGACGGGCTGCTCGGCAGGAAGGTCTGCTGTGCGGGATCAGTTCGGGGGCGGCGTTGTGTGCGGCCGATCAGGTGGCGCGCCGCTCGGAAAGCGAGGGCAAGCTGATCGTGGTCATTCTGCCTTCGTTTGGTGAGCGGTATCTGTCGACTCCGCTGTTCCAGGAGGCCTAGTCGAAGAGGTGGTAGTGGCTGGCGAGACGCCCGAAACGGGACATTGGATTGATCTGCACCTGCACTCCAGCGCGTCGGATGGTTTGCTGACGCCGGCTGAGTTGATGGCGAGAGCGGCGGAGGGGCATCTGGCGGCTGTGGCGTTGACCGACCATGACACCACCGCCGGTCTTGCCGAGGCGTCGGATGCGGCCAGGGCGCATGGGGTCGATTTCGTGCCGGGCGTCGAGTTCAGTGTGACATACGATCCGGGGGTGATGCACCTGTTGGGCTATTACTTCGACGCGGGTGATAGCGATCTTGTCGTAGCCTGTCGGCGACTCGTCGAGGCGCGAGACGTGCGGAACCGTAGGATCATTGACCACTTGATCGGTCTGGGCTGTGACATTTCCCACCAGCAGGTGCGTCAGATTGCCTGCGGCGAGGTGGTGGGCAGGCCGCACATCGCCCGGGCGCTGGTTCAGAGCCGATGTGTACGGACGCTGAAGCGGGCGTTCACCAAGTACTTGGCGAAGGGGGCAGAAGCTTACGTCTCTCGTGAAAAGCTGTCGGCCGCGGAGGCGGTCCGGATGATTCGGGGGGCGAGCGGCGTGGTGGCGTTGGCCCATCCGACACAACTGTGCTGTCAGACCCTTGCCGAGCTGAACCAGGTGGTGTCTGGGCTGGTCGACTTGGGGGTGGAGGCGATTGAGGTCTACCATCCAGACCATCGGCCCGAGGATGTGCGTACGTGTATGGATCTGGCTAAGCGATATGGCTTGCTGATGGTAGGCGGGTCGGATTTCCACGGGCCGATGGGCAGAAGTCCCCGGTCTGTGGGGTTCTCCACTTGTCGGATTCCGTACGAATGGCTGACGGATCTGAAAAGTCGGGTGACGGGGCGGCGCGTGGGCCCTGCGGGTTGAACGTACTGGTCGGATCGTTGCGTGGGTGTGTGGTCATCGCCGTGTGCCACTGCCTTCAGGCAGTGAGCCTTGTCGAACTGTTCTTGAACAGTGTCTTCTCTGATGTGAATGGGTGTGTGGCCGGCCGCGCAGATTCTCGGGTGGCATGCTCAAGCCCGCCGCGGTCGGCCCGGGCATGTTTTTTTGTGGGTGATAGAGTCCACACGTGCCCCGCTCCTCGCAATAACAGGCAAACACCGCGATCACCCCCCACCGCGCAGACGATCCATCCATTGCCCCGTTTGATCGTCCACTCTCGTATCCCTGTCGCCAAACCCGCCACGTACTACTTATCGCGTGACGAGAGGTAGCGAAGGGCGTCCAGGAGTTGCTTATCACCGGGATCAAGCCACAGGGCTTGTCGATTTAGTCGGGAAAACGCTCAGCGCGGCACGCAAAATAAGGACTTACGTTCAACGCTGTTGCCGCAAGTGCTTTGTTTTCGAATCACGCGTGATTAAATCGACACGCCCCTGCCCGGGACGCGCCCTACGTGACTACTGACGGCGCCGCGTGCTCCTGTATCCGGTGAAACGACTGAGCAGCAGCATGCCGATCGCCAAGCCCAAGGGCGCCACCGGTCCGGTCGTGCCGCCGCAGCCCGATTCAAAGAGGTAAGCGCATATGCGCCACGGCAGCCCCGAAACGACGGGGGCGGTCCAGGGCCGCATGTGAGAGCCGGAGTGAGTTGGTCGTTCGACCGTCGCACCGCATAGGCAGGGCCGCCCGTCGTGGACGGCCCTGTCAGAATCAACGTTCACGCTACAGCGTCATGGACACAGCGCCGGCTTGGACGGCGCCCGGAGCCCGATGTGATCCTTGACGACCAAGTAGTCCAAAGTCGTCACGCGCCCACCGCCGTCGAGGTCCTCACGCAAGTCCCCACGCCGACCTATAGCGCCCCTGACGCAAACGTGGTCCAGCGTGGTCACGCGCCCGCCGCCCTCGCAGTCGCCTACCAGCGTGCAGACCTCAAACTGGAACGGCTTGACCATCGTCCAATCCGGCGCCGAGTTGATCTGATACCAGGTCAGATCGGGCAACACGTCGTGGACATTCGGATCGTTCGGGTCCGTCTCCCTGGCCTCCAGCGTGCAGCCGTTCGGATCGTCCGGGTCGATCGAGTAGACGAATCGGTCGCTGACGTCCGCGCAGCCGTTGGTCATGTCTTTGACGACCAGCGGATTGACCGACGCCGGGAGCGTGATCGCCCTGTCGAACACGCACAGGATCAGGTTGTTCTGCGCCTTCGGCAGCGAACCGTCGGCCGGCGGCTCGGTGGTCATCAGTTGGGCCGGCACAAACTCGTCGGCGCCCATGTCCACCGTGTAGTCGAGGATCCGGTCGTCGCCATCGATGTCGCCCCAGCCGTAGTTGCCGATCGGCGCGTTCGGCTCCGACGAAGCCGCCAAAGGATCATCGAAACTCACCTGTCCGCTGTTGGGATCCACCCCCGTCACCGTCCGCAGCACGCCGTCACCGTCGTACTCGATCTCGTCATCGATCGCGTAGCGGCTGGGGTCCACCACGATGACCGACGTCTGCGTGCCGGCACCGGTCGTCGTGTCGGCAAAGACCACGGCCGCCGCGTTATCCCCGGCGTTGATGCACGGCGAGCCGAACGTGAGGTGGTAGTCGCCGCTGCCGGCATCGGCGAACAGCGGGTCGTCATTGATGTTCCCTGTGCCCGCATAGGCGCCCTGTACGTCGCTGTAGGTGACAACGGGGCTGCTGGTCCCATCGTTGTAGATCTCATTCGGCGTATCGTTCCAGAAGACGCAGTTGGTCACCGTCGGGCTGCAGTTGTTCTCGCTGTACATCCCGCCGCCGTCGGAGCTAGCCGTGTTCCCGCTGAACGTGCAGTGGGTCACCGTGGGGTTGCTGGTGTCCTGATTGTACATCCCGCCGCCGAAGCCGGCCGTGTTCCCGCTGAACGTGCAGTGGCTCACCATGGGGTTACTGTAGTACACGTTGAACATCCCGCCGCCCCTCCCGGCCGCCGTGTTGGCGCTGAACGTGCAGTGGGTCACCGTGGGGCTGCTGTACGCGTTGTACATCCCGCCGCCGTAGTCATAGGCCCTGTTCCCGCTGAACGTGCACTGGGTCACCGTAGGGCTGCTTTCAAGGTTCCACATCCCGCCGCCGTAGTTCGCCGTGTTGGCGCTGAACGTGCAGTGGGTCACCGTGGGGCTGCTGTACGCGTTGTACATCCCGCCGCCGTAGTCATAGGCCCTGTTCCCGCTGAACGTGCACTGGGTTACCGTGGGGCTGCTTTCAAGGTTCCACATCCCGCCGCCGCCTCCCCAGGCGTCGTTCGCGCTGAACGTGCAGTGGGTCACCGTCGGGCTGCTGTTGTCGTTGCACATCCCGCCGCCGTCGCCGGCCGTGTTGCCGCTGAACGTGCAGTCGGTCACCGTGGGGCTGCTGCCGTACCAGTTGGCCATCCCGCCGCCGCGGGGCGCCGTGTTGCCGCTGAACGTGCAGTGGGTCACCGTGGGGCTGCTGTACGCGTTGTACATCCCGCCGCCGTAGTAGCCCGCCGAGTTGCCGCTGAACGTGCACTGGGTTACCGTGGGGCTGCTTTCAAGGTTCCACATCCCGCCGCCGTAGTCCGCCGAGTTGCCGCTGAATGTGCAGTCGGTCACCGTTGGGCTACTTTGCCAGTTGTGCATCCCGCCGCCGTAGAGGTACTCAAAGTGAAGGGTACCGGTCCCCCCGGTGATGGTGAAGCCCTCCAGCACCGTATCCGCCCCCTCGCCGCCGGCGCAGGTAACCACGCTGGCGCTCAGCCCCGTCGCGTCGATGGTGGTCACGTCGGCCCCATCACTGCTGCGCACGGTGATGGCCTTGCCCCCAAAGTCGATCGCCTCGTGGTAGGTGCCGGGCGCCACAATGATTTCATCGGTCGGGCAGGCATGGTCGATGGCCTCCTGGATCGAGCCGTAGTCGCCCGGTACGTAAATCGTCGCACCGCCGGGACTCGAGTCGTCCTGGCGCTCGTAGGCCCCCATGTCGACGATGGGCGGCGTCCCTGCTCCCGAATCGGTTACACCCAGGTCGTCCACAAAGCGCGGATTGCCGTCCAGGTCCGCCGTCACGCCGGCCAACCCGGGCGCCGCGTTGTTACCCGCGTCCACGCACGGAGAGGAGCAGGCCAGCCGCAGGTTGCCGCCGCCTGCGAAGAGGGGGGCGGCATTGATGTTCCCTGTTCCCGGATAGCCGCCCTGCACATCGCTGTAGGTTACCGTGGGCGCGCTTGGGTAATTGGGGTCATCATAGTTGTAGATCTCCTCCGGCGTGTCGTTCCAGAGGATACAGTTGCTTACCGTAGGGCTGCTGTCCTGGCGGTTATACATCCCGCCGCCGACGTCGGCCGTGTTCCCGCTGAACGTACACTGCGTCACCGTGGGGCTGCTGTCGAACTCGTTGTACATCCCGCCGCCGACGTCGGCCGTGTTCCCGCTGAACGTGCAGTGGGTCACCGTCGGGCTGCTCTCCCAGTTGTACATCCCGCCGCCGTTGCCGGCCGTGTTCCCGCTGAAGGTGCACAGGGTCACCGTGGGGTTGCTGTTGTTCCAATTGCACATCCCGCCGCCGAAAGAGGTGGCCGTGTTCCCGCTGAACGTGCAGTGGGTCACCGTGGGGTTGCTGGTGTCCTGATTGTACATCCCGCCGCCGAAGCCGGCCGTGTTCCCGCTGAAGGTGCACAGGGTCACTGTCGGGCTGCTGTCCCAGTTGTACATCCCGCCGCCCGCCGTATTATTGCGGAACGTGCAGTCGGTCACCGTCGGGCTGCTGTCATAATTGTTGTACATCCCGCCGCCAACATCGGCGCTGCCGTTGGTGATCGTGAGCCCTTCCACCACCGCCGCGGCGGTCTCCCCGCTGTGGAAGTAGAACCCGCGCCCCAGGCCCTGGCAGTCGATGACGCAACCGGCCGCCCCATTGGCCGACCGAACCGTGATCAGCCGACCGCCGAAGTCGAGGTCGCGGTTGCCCACGCCGGTGTACTCACCGTCCAGCACCAGCACCGTGTCGCCGTTGACCGCGGCGTTGATACCCTCGCCGATGGCATCGAACGGATGGTCGGCCGAGCCGTCCTCATTGGGGTCGCTGACCGTCGGATCGCCGGCGCCCGGATCGCCCGGGGCGTCGTCGTCCACATACCAGGTGGTCTGGGCATATCCGTCGCCCGCAGACGGCCGCAATTGGCCGCTGACATGGCCTGTCGGCGTGATCCGACCTTCAGAGAGGCGGGGACGCCGTTGCCCTGGAGTCCCGAAACGACGGGGGCGGTGCTAGGGTCCCACACATCGATCAACCCGAAATCTGACTTCCGATATGTCCTGCCTGGAATCCCCAGACGCCGGGGGCGTGTCGAGGGTGCCACGTGCCAGTCGAGGCGAATAAGCAGCAGCGTCGCTGCGCAGAGAAAGGGCCGCGATCAATGCACGGCTCTGTGACGGACGCGTTCCGCCCTCGTTGTGAACGCCGGTCGAAAAACGTAGCATGGACAACCGCCCGCAAAGGTCGTGGGCAGGAGCTTATCTGGGAAATGTGGGGTAAGAGCTTTGAGCGTATGTGCTTGACGGCGGTCACAATGGACGGCCAATGGCGGCCGGGTATCGGCGACCCGTCATTGATGGGCTGGGTGACGGTTGCGGCCTATCTTGGCGTGGCCCTGCTTTGCTGGCGCAGTGCACGATCGGCGTGCGGCCCTGTCGAGCAGGCTGCTGCACACCGCGGCCGACCTTTGTGGTGGATGTTGGCGGGTCTGTTCGTCTTCCTCGCTATCAATAAGCAGCTCGATCTGCAGTCGTTGGTCACCGTCGTCGGCAAGAGGCTGGCCGAAAGCCAGGGCTGGTATGACGATAGACGGATTGTGCAGTTCTGGTTCATTTGCGCGATCGGTGGCCTCTGTGCGGTTCTTTTGTGCGGACTGGCGTGGCTGACGCGGGGTACGTGGCGCGAGAACTGGTTGGCGCTGGCCGGGACCGGCGCGTTGATCTGCTTCATCGTGGTCCGCGGCGCGTCATTCCACAAGGTGGACATCATGCTGGGCTGGCGGGTTTGGGGCGCAAAGCTGAACTGGGTACTGGAGTTGGGCGGGATTGCCTGTGTGGGGATGGGTGCCGTCCTGAACATCGCGCGTGGCCGACGCATGCGGCGCGTGGCCGGAGACGGTAGAAGCTCGTAGTCTTGTGTCTGAATACGGTTGTGGAGCTTGCTGGACATGCCGCGAGCTACAGCTTGTGGGTTCAATGGGTTGAGGCCCAAGCGCCCACTACCTGGACGGCCTTGCTCAACGACGGAACCGCGACCCGCGTCGCCCGTGCCACGCCACTTCTTAACCGCGACACACTCGGCGATCACCTTCTCGGTGATTCGACGCGCGTCGCAGCGCACGAGCAGTGAGGAAGAAGCCTCCTCACACGAGTGGGATACTCCGCGGAGCTGGGCCGGCGCATCCGCTTCGAGGACGTGGCCGGCCAGACCACCACGCGCTACTACTACGACGGCCAGAACGCCGTCGAGGAGCGCGACGGCCAAGACGCCGTCGTCCGCTACCACGTCCACGGCAGCCAGTACATCGACGAGCGCGTGGCCACCTATCCCGCCCAGGGCGATGCGGTCTACTACCTCGAGAGGCTCAACCACTCGGTGATCGCCACCGGCGACCCGGACGGCAGCAGCATCCTGCGGCTGGACTACTCAGCCTTCGGGCAGTTCACCGGCGGGGGCAGCGCCTCGGGCAGCTATTACCACGACTACGACGGCGACCTCGACGTCGACATGGTCGACTTCATCAACTTCCAGACCTGCTTCGGCTCGGCCACCCAGGCCTGCAAGGACGTCCACGACTCCGACTCCGACAACGACATCGACCTGGACGACTTCGAGGACCTGCTGTTCTGCTTCGGCGGGCCGTTCGTCACCCCCGACCCCAACTGCGGCACGATCGATCCCAACTCCGGCGGCGCCAGCACCGGCACCTTCGCTTCGCTACGGTTGAGGGTGGCACCCGACGGGCCAGGACTCTGTTCGCTGTCGACATGCCTGCGCCCGCCACGGCGGGCTTAGACATGGCACCCGGGTTCTGACGTCGATGGAGCCTACCGGATAGTGAAGCTCACATGCCCGCGTCCATCGGCTCGGACAAGTCGAGCCGATGACCTTGGGCACTCCACCCGACATAGCGTAGCAGATTAACATGCCCACGCAACGGTTCGGCTGAGCAGTTCGACCCTGAGTCTGTCGAAGGGCTCACCGTTAAGAGTGGCGTGGGCATGCCACCCGCGAACCAGAGGCGGTCGACCATGGCGCCGAACACAAAACGCGATTCGCTATCTCGACATGCCTGCGCTACGCTTAGACATGCCACCGGTCATCCCACCCGCCTACTCCGTCTTGGTTGGCCTGGTTTGGCTGGCCAGCACGGCGTCGATGATCTGGTTGCGCCATTGGTCGAGCTTCTCGCGACGCTGGACCTCGGCGTAGAAATCGTACACCGTGTCGCGCCCGCCGCCCGTTCGCTGGGCGATGGCTTCGGCGAAGATATCGTCCAACATCTTCTTGGCTTCCGGATCCTTGGCCAACACCTGCTGCTTGTATGCGGCGATCCATCGGCGGTCGTCGAAGCCCTCGCGGACGCCGGCCATGAACGGCCCGAACACCGTGCCGAACGGCGTGTACCACCCGTAGCCCCACTGCCCGCCGCCGCCACTGGTATCGAAACGCTCAAGTGTGTTGTACGCCCAGATCAGCGAGCCGACACTGTCGAACGCCCCGAAGTAAAACCCGAAGGCAAACCGCGAACGATGGGCCTCGGTCTGATCGTTACACCCGCTGTACTGCCAGAACTGCACGCCAGCGGCCCGCACCTTGTCGCCCAGCTTGAGGTCTTCGTGAATGGCGTTGGTGCAGAACACGTCCACGTCGTCCATGAACACCATGCTCGGCTCGGCGTGGTGCATGTCGCCGCCGACCAGCACGTTGTCATAGCCCTTGGCGCCTTCGCGGATCAGTGCGGAGGCGTCCTTGAAGTGGTCCTTGATCCACGGGCCGGTGCCCTTGACCTTGGCAAACGGATTGTCCCAGGCGCTGCTCTGCACCCACTTGGCCGGCTCGTCGAACGGGTGCATGATCAGCAGCGGCCAATCCTTTTGCTTGCCGTGCTGGGCGGTTTGCCGCACGAAGTTGACGTATCGCGGGCGGACGCGTGGCAACACCTTCTCGGGTTTCTCGTTGAGCTTGGCGATGTACTCGCGACGAAGGTCGCCACGTTCCTGGGGAGTGGCCCCCTCATGCCGGTACAGGTCTCGCTCGAGGTTGAGCGTGTCGGGGAAGCCATAGGGGTCGCCGCCGAAGAACCAGAACATGTGCGTCATGCCGCACTTGCGGGCGTAGGCCATCCAGTCATCGAGGTAGGTAAAGTCGAGTTCGACCTTCTCGCCGCTGATCTTCATCTGCGGCTGGGCGCCGCCGAACCAGATGTGCATGCCCGTGTGGTTGTTCTCGGCGAGGGTCGCCAGGTCCTGCTGCGGCACCAACCCGCCGATGCACGTACCCAGCGACAGACCCGCTTCCTGCATGGTCGGCAGCATGACGGGCAGCACCTCGACCTCGACGGGCAACTGCCCGCTCACGCCGTCGCCGCTGACGCTCACGGTGCCGGTGTAGGTTCCTGGCTTGCTGGCTTGGCCGAGGGTGTGCATCGTAATCCAGAACCAGTACGACCGACCCTTGGCTATGTCGACCGGATATGCTGGCCACAGGCGCTGGGGGAACAGTCGGTATTTGCCGCCATCTCTGCCTGCGGTAACGACGGCGTACTCAGCCGTTCGCAGGTCCAACTCGGCCGCCAGCTCGCCGGCAGGGCCCGCAAGCTTGCCGACCTTGAACGTGACGTTCTTAAGGTCGCGGCCGTTGGCGTAGACGCCGAAGGTGGCCGTCTCGTACTCGTTGCGGGCTATGCGAAGCTTGAGGGGCGCAGCAGCCTCGCTCTTCTGCGGGGCCGAACCGGGGTAAACGGCCGACAGGAAGGTTCGGGCATACGGGATGACCGCCTGTTCTTTCATGCCCTCGGGGATGACGGGCTCCTGCCGGCGGCCAGGACTGGCGGTCTTGCGCTTGTCGGCCTGGACGCGCGCGATCCACTCGCGCGTCTCACGGAAGTAGGTCTCGGCCGCCCCGGGTTTGGCCAAGCCAACAACCACTGACTCGACGGGCAGGTCGGCGTTGCTTTCGATGGCGAACTCGGTGACGCCGTCGGACGGGTGCTTGCGGCAGACCAGATCCCACGAGACCGGCACGTCGGCGGTCTTCCACTTCCCGTCGGCCAATCCACCGAATCGATGGACTTCACTCAGCCCGTAATACGACGCAACGCCCGCATGCGAGTGCAGCACCACAGGCTCGCTTGCGGTGTCTTTGTATGTGATACGCAGGCTGTAGACAGTACCCTCCGCGGGCCGAAAGCTGTCGCCCCACCAGACGCGCACGGTCCATAGGGCTTGCCGGCCAGCCAATGCCGGGCGGTACTTGTGCCCGTCCTCGGCGGCGACTGGCCCCCACTGCTGGGCAGAGAGGCCTTCCATCGCGGTCAGGTTCCAGGTCGGCAGTTCCGCGGCGAAGACAGCCGAAGAAAACAGTACCACGAACACGAGTGGCGCTATCCTGCTAAGACGCATCTTCGTAACCCCTTTCTCGTTTGAACTGACGATCCAGCCAACAACGCCCCTGGGATGTCAAGCAGGAGACTCACTTCACCAAGCCATCCGTGCCGGACGGGCCCGGTCCGCACCGCCCTGCTCATTACCGGTGCGAGCGGACGACCCTACCCGATGCCGGCGGGGTCGGCAAGCGATTGCAGCGCGACCGACCTGTGCTAGTCGGGAAGCCTCAGCGGCACGGAACCTTATCCAATTTGTCCGTTTCAGGATGCAGACGCTGCCGCCGACGTAAAGTTCCCCGTTGTTGCCGTCCTAGGCAGGGCCAGGGCATCGTTGCGGAACGGGCTGGATATGGTACATTCCGCCCTGCGGCCGAGGTTGGCCGGCGCGTAACGCACGGGCACAAAGTAAGTTAGGCCGTTGTGGAGCCTTCCATGATTCGATTGGGTGTAATAGGACACGGTAGTCGCATCAGCAGCGTCATCAAGCATCTCCTGCGCGAAGTCGAGCCGGACATTCGCGTGGTGGGCATCGTCGACCCCGACCAGGAGGGAGCCCGTTCGCGGTTGGCTGACTGCGACCGTAACGACGCGGTTTCCTACGACGATCTCAAACAGATGGTGCGACGGGCCAAGCCCGACGCCTTGCTGATCGGCACGCGCTGCCATCTGCACGCGCCGTATGCGATGGAGGCGGCGGAGTACGACCTGCCGCTCTATCTGGAAAAGCCGGTCGCCATCTCGATGGAGCAGGCGGAGGGTCTGGAGCGCGCGTTTGAGAACTCGCGCTGCCAGGTGGTTGTGAGCTTTCCGCTTCGGGTCTCGCCGCTGTGCGTGCTGGTGCGTCAGTACATCGAGCAAGCAGCGGTGGGCAGCCCCGAGCACATCTGCGCCGTCAACTACGTACCGTACGGCACGGTGTACTTCGACCACGAGTACCGCAACTACGAGATGACACAGGGGCTGTTTCTGCAAAAAGCCACGCACGACTTCGACTACATGAGCTACCTGATGGACTCGCCGATCGTACGAGTGGCCGCCATGGCGACGTGCGGCCGGGTCTTCGGCGGGACCAAGCCGGCGGGGCTGACCTGCTCGGTGTGTGAGGAGGCCGACACGTGCCTGGAAAGTCCAGCCAACCGCAAGCGGAACCATTCGGGCGGGGTGGCGGCCGATCACCCGTGCGTTTTCGGCGTGGACTGCGGCTCGCCCGAGACGGGCATGAATGAGGACTCGTCCAGCGCGCTGGTCGAATTCGGCTCGGGCGTGCACGGGGTCTACACGCAGGTGTTCTACAGTCGACGGGATGCCGCAACGCGAGGCGCCACCATAAGCGGCTATCACGGTACGTTGGCCTTCGACTGGTATACAAGTCAGTTGCGGCGCGTGCGGCACCATGCACCGTTCACCGACACGGTCAAGGCCGCCGAGGGCATGAGCCATTTCGGCGGTGATGCGGAACTGGCGTGCGACTTTATCGACGTGATTCGCGGGAAGGGGACGTCGCGGACGCCGATCGAGATGGGCATTCAAAGCGTCTATGCCTGCCTGGCGGCGAAGGAGTCGGCCCAGCGGCACCAGTTTATGGACGTGCGGCAGGTGGGCAAAAGCTGTTGACCGCGCAGCCCCGTGCAGAGTCAACGATGCGCAAGACCATTCTGGCTTTTGGCGAGGTGCTGTGGGATCTGCTGCCAAGTGGGCCGCTGCTGGGCGGGGCGCCGCTGAACTTCGCCTATCGCGTCAACTGCCTGGGCGACCGCGGGATCATGGCCAGCCGCCTGGGCGAGGACGAGCTGGGCCGCAACGCACGACGCACGATGCACGAACTCGGCATGGACACCAGCCTCATGCAGCACGACGCCGATCGGCCTACCGGCACCGTGCCGGTCACCCTCGACGAGCGGGGCAACCCGGACTTCGTGATCATCCCCGACGTTGCATACGACTACATCGAACCGGCGGCTGAACTGCTTCAGTTAGCGGGACAGGCCGACTGCATCTGCTTTGGCACGCTGATCCAGCGGACAGCCACCTCGCGTCGCACGCTTCAGCAGGTCCTCGACGCCGGGGCGGGGGTGCTGAAGCTGCTCGACATCAATTTCCGCCGCGACTGCTATACGCCCGAAACAATCTTCGACTCGCTACAGCGGGCCGACGTGCTCAAGTGCAACGACGATGAAGCCAAAGAATTGGCCGCCATGTTCGACATGGGCGACGTCGGGGTCGCGTCTTTCTGCGACTTGGCCATCGCCAGGTGGTCGCTGCGGGCGTGCGTTGTGACGTTGGGCGAGCGTGGGGCGTTGGCCGCGTCCGCGGACGGTGAGAAGGTCTATGCTCCCGGATACGCCTGCGAGGTGATCGACACGTGCGGATCGGGGGACGCATTCACCGCCGGGTTCGCGTGCCGCCTGCTGCGCGACCGGTCGCTGGGCGACTGCTGCCAACTGGGCAACGCCGTGGGAGCGATGGTCGCTTCACAGCGTGGTGCGACCACCCCCATTACGCCCGAACAGGTCGAACGGTTCCTGGCCGGTGCCCCACCTCGCGTAAGCGAGCCGGGCCTCGAACGGTACATCGACGGCTGATCGCGCTGCGAGCCCGGTCGGCGAGGCGGCTCGTCCATGCCTGCGGGTCGATCTGGCCGTCGGGGGCACAACGAACCTCGACACCCTCGTGCCCCATCTCCGCCAACAGGTCGAGGCAGGCCCGCAGGTCTCTACCCGGCATACCCATTGTGTGGCCGCAGAATCGGATCATGGATTATCTCATCGTCCCTGCCGAACGCAGCGGCACGGAGGCACAGTATAGCCTTCGCTGGCTCGAATTCGGCGCCGCATAATCGTTGCAGTACCCGCTCTGCAACAGTAGACTGCCGCTGCGCCAGGGGTACGCTGGCACAAGCGCGGCGCGGCGCACCCCGGTCGGATCGATCAGACGCGTAGCGTCCGGACGCGAACCGATATCGGTGGCGTGGTTTGCGCTGGCTGTATGGTACACTGCCTCTACCACTGGCTTTCGTCAGTAGCCAAGCGACGTCGCCGAAGAGAGTGATGGTTCGAACGAGTCGATGAGGGCCGCGCGGTCATTCTCGTCATCGGCACGTATTCGAACCATACGGCGGCGGCAGGGATTGGTCGGCTGTCGCCACGGCGCGGGCATCCGGGGTGCTCGCGTCGGTGTCATTATTGTGGGCACCCCCGGGGACGGGTTCGAGAAGCCGCTGCGAGACAGCAGGTACCAGGTACAGGGAGCCAGCATATGCACGAGACTGATGTAGCGATGAGCGCCAATCCGATCGTACGTGAATTGGGCGTACCGCCGGAGCAGTTCACCAGGCAGGGGTTGATGAAGTTCATCGAGAAGAGCAACATCCAGATGCTCAACTTTCGCTATGCGGCCGGCGACGGCAGGCTCAAGACACTCAACTTCATCATCACCAGCCGACCGCAGGTCGACCGCATTCTGTCGGCCGGCGAACGCGTGGACGGGTCGAGCCTCTTTTCGTACATCGATGCGGCGTCGAGCGATCTCTACGTGGTGCCCCGCTACCGCACGGCATTTGTGAACCCCTTCGCCAGCGTACCCACGGTGGACATCCTGTGCTCTTACTACACCAAAGAGGGGACACCCGTACCCAGCGCGCCCGAGCACATCCTCCGCAAGGCGCATCGATCGCTGACTCAGGCGACCGGCCTGAGCCTGGACGCGATGGGCGAGCTGGAATTCTACGTAATGTTCGACAGCCAGCATGCGTACCCCACGCCGGCGCAAAAGGGCTACCAGGAGTCGGCCCCGTTCTGCAAGTGGGAACAGCTTCGCTGCGAGGCCATGCAGGCGATCGCCCGTGCAGGCGGTCAGATCAAGTACGGCCATTCCGAGGTGGGCAACATCAGCGGTGAAGACCGCGAGATGGAGCAGCACGAGATCGAGTTCTCACCCGTCGCTTTGGAGGACGCGGCCGACCAGATCGCCATCGCCAAGTGGATGCTGCGCATGATCGGCCACAAGTACGGCGTAACCATCACGCTGGCGCCCAAGATCATGGTGGGCCACGCGGGCAGCGGGCTTCACATCCACTCCAAGCTTATGAAAAACGGCAAGAACGCGATGATCGAGTCGGGCAAGCTCAGCGAGGCGGCACGGAAGCTGATCGCCGGCTACCTGACCCTGGCGCCATCCCTGACGTCGTTCGCCAATACGGTACCTACGTCCTACCTGCGTCTGGTGCCACACCAGGAAGCGCCGACCAACATCTGCTGGGGCGACCGGAACCGTTCGGTGCTGGTCCGCGTGCCGCTGGGCTGGCTGGGCGTGAACGACATGGTCCGCCACGCCAACCCGAACGAGACGGGCGATCTGCCCGACTACAGCGACAGCCAAACAGTCGAATTCCGCTGTCCGGACGGCTCGGCCAACGTCTACCTTCTTCTGGCGGGACTGGCTGTGGCGGCGCGGCACGGCTTCGAGATGCCCGATGCGCTCGAGGTGGCGGATCGGCTGTACGTGGACGTCAATATCTTCTCCAGCGAGCACAAGAAGGTGCAGGCCAAGCTGCCGCAGTTGCCCGACTCCTGCTACGAGTCGGCCCAGCGTCTGTTGGAGCAACGCGCGATCTACGAGAAGGACGACGTGCTGCCACCGGGCGTCATCGATGAGATCGCCAAGGCCCTGCAAGGCTACGACGACAAGGGACTGAGTGAGAGGTTTTACGGCAAAGGCATTGAGATCCGACGGCTGGTCAACGAGTACCTGCACTGCTCGTGACAGAGCCGGTCGCTACTTGCCCCGAATATGGGAAACGGCCTCAGCGGTGGTCTGGCGTTTGATGTAGGCCAACCCCTGGAAGGTAACCAGCAGGTCGCCGGACTCATCTCGGACGTGAATGCGGTATGAACCCACCTTCGGGCCTCGCGACTCCTCAGAGGCCTCGGCAGTGAGTGTTCCGGTTGTGGCCGCTTTGGCAAACGTGATGCCGACGGTCAAGGCCACAGCCACCTGGCCTCGCGAGTTGGATGCCGCGGCAAACGCCACGTCGGCCAAAGTGAACAGCGCCCCGCCCTGCACGACGCCCAGTCCGTTGCGATGATGATCCTTAATTTCGAGCCTGGTCACCGCCCGCCCGTCGCCCATCTCCAATAGCTCTACGCCGGTGAACCGGGCGAAGCGATCTGCGTCGACCAACTTCCTTCCGCTGTCGGTCATGTTCGCTCCCATACCAATGCCTGGATACTCAAGGTCCAAAGAGGCAAGAAACTCGCTTCCGAGCAAAGTCTCGCAGCTATCCGACGGCGGGTCAACTCCACCAGGCGCTGCGGTTGGCTGGGGGCGTCGCGGAGGGCCGTCAGAATGCCCGCAGACGGGCGCAATTGGCCGCTGAGGCGCGCCGTTGGGCATGACCCGATCCAGGGGCGCCGGGTCGCGGTGCTGCCGGAGTCCCGCGAAACGGGGGGCGGTGGTAGGGTCCCACAGACCAGTCAGACGCGTTCCTCATTTTCGATAGAATAGGGCGTTATACGCTCATTGCACTTCATGTGCCCGGATGTCAATGCCGTGCTGACGGCGAGTAATCTGGGTCGCATGCTTCACCAGTTGCCCTTGCCCAACCACCACACTGGCCTGTCGCTAGCGAGCGCAGCGGAATAGCGGTCAGGTCCAGCGCATTGTGTGGTGTCACCTCTTTGTCAGCACAAAGAATGCCGAGCTTGGCCCTAGCTTGGCAATGAAGTTCGTTCGATGATACTTGGTGTTCCAAGAAAAAACCCTGCTAAGTACATCGTCTAACCATACTAAAGCATAATTGTTATAAGCAACGACGCCAATTCTTGCTGCGGGCTTTGGGATCGCAGGGAAGTTGCACAGAGCCTCACGCTTGATCGTGAAGCCTGAATCAATGATTACTCGCCTGAATACTCTTATCGGAATACCTCTTTCTCTCTTTGTGAGGCCAGCTCTCGGTTGTCTCCAATCGCCCATAGATACTATTGGCTCTCTGATGACCATGACTCCAGACGTCTGCACACAACGAAAACATTCCTTCATTACTTTTGACACGTTGGGAATATGATGCATTACACCGAGACAGGTTATTAGATCAAAACTCTCGTTTTGAAATGGCATGCCTCCATCAATGTTTGGCCTGCAGTACTCACAAGGCACGCCGTTGATGGCCTTGGTGCCCGAGAAAGCTTCTGATGGATCTAGTATGGTTATGAAACCAATTCGATCGGCTATGGGTATGAATTCAGCTCCATATGCACTTCCCAGACCAAGGGCGTGTTTGAATCGTCGTGGACCGAGACACGAGTAGCCGTGACGCATGTTCAACTGGTGATAGCCATATCGATAGTTCTGCTTGTCCTTGGCACCGAGATCGGCATAGCCCTCTTGTTCGTCGCTAAACCACTGTTCGATTTGTTCTAGCGTAAAATCATCCCCATAGAGTTTTTCCCCGGAGAAGTATATAGACATAGTGTCAGACATGCTTAGTTCCTGTCTGCGATGCCCGAGACCAAGGAGCAGTGGCGCGCGACAGCGGGTGCGTGCCTTTGAACATCCCCGAACAGACGACCGACGGCCGGAAGTGGCCGGCCAGCCGATACAGCCACTCTACTACCGGGCCGGTCGGGATGCAAGGGGGTGTCTGGAAATGCCAGATGGGCTTTGCCGAGCGGGGGCGGCGGGTATAATGGCGGCTGCACACAAAGAGCCGGGCTGCCGGCGACGGCCGGCGAAACAGGCCGGGCAGACAGGTGTTCGGCATGCCGCCAAGCACCAAGACGGCGGCGATGCTGAAGCGGCGATTTGACCGACGCCAAGATAACCTGCGAAGACAGTGCGGGACGCGTGGCCGACTTCCACGCGTTGAGGCACACGTTCATTACGAACCTTGCGGCCGGTGGCGTCCATCCGAAGGTGGCGCAGGCGTTGGCGCGGCATAGCACCATCGGTCTGACGATGGACTGCTACACACACTCGGTGGTTGGCGACCACGCCGAAGCGCTGGAGGCGCTGCCCAGCTTGTCGGGCGACGATGTAAAGCATCAACAGCGCAAGGCGACCGGTACCGATGACAAACCGACGGGCGACCAGCAGCAAAATGGCTTGGTGCCTGGCTTGGTGTTTTCCTTGGCGAACCGCAGTACAGGAAGCGCTGCACAACGGACATCGTGCAGCATAGAACGCGAGACCGTGCAAGGCGCGGCACGCGACATAAGCGCTTTGACGCAAGGCGCTTGCGGCACCGCAGAACACGGCAGTACACCGTGCGGCAATCGGAGAGGGAGGGATTCGAACCCCCGAGGCCCTTGCGGGCCTAGCGGTTTTCAAGACCGCCGCCTTCAGCCACTCGGCCACCTCTCCCGGGACTGTCCCTCGATAATACACGATCGGCTGGCCGGCGACAGGCTGGACACCGCACTATGACCCGTTCAGCCCCCGCGTGAAACCGGTCCCTCGGCTGAACGTATAGAAAGGGAGGGGGTTGGCGTGTCGGCGGATGATCGCTATTATGAGGCCCTGGGGATCGTGTGATGAGGTGACCGATGCGTCGTTTGTCGGCGGGGGCCGCTAGCCAGGCCAGACTGGCCGCGGCGGGATCGCTGTTGCTTTTCGTGTTGCCGGGGTGCCAGCATCTGCTGGACGAAACCGACAGGCAGGTATATTCCCTTATTGAACGGCGACAGCAGCAGGCCATCGGCCTCCAGTCTGACGCGCGGATCGCGCGGGGCGACGCCCGCATCGGCGCCGGCCGTTCCGGCTATGCGTTCGTACCCGATCCGGCCGACCCGCAAGTGCCGCAGGATTTCACCCGCCGGGTAACCACCCAGCCGACCAGTCGGCCGACCACGTATCCGACCACCACGCAAGGGGTGACTGCCGCCTCGGGCCCCGCCACGACACAGGCGGATACGACGGTCGAAGCCGACGAGGCGAACGTCCTGCGATTTGAGCTGCGCGACTGCCTGAAATATGCCTTCGGCCACTCGCGCGAGTACCAGACCGCCAAGGAGGATCTCTACCTGTCCGCGTTGGCGCTGACGCTGGAGCGGCATCTGTGGACCCCCACGTGGGTGGCGAAACTCGACGCAGAGTACGACTATGTGCGCGACTTCGACCGGTCCATGCAGGCCGTCGCCGAAGTAGCTGTTACCCAACGCCTGCCGTACGGCGGGGAGGTGACCGCCCGGGTGATCGACACGCTCGTCCGCGACGTGGGCAACCATGTTACCACGACCGAGAACGGCCGATACTCGCTCGAGGCCAGCGTGCCGCTGCTACGGGGAGCGGGGCGAGTGGCCTACGAGTCGCGCTACCAGGCAGAGCGTGACCTGACCTACGCGGTGAGGCGATTCGAACGTTTCCGCCGCGAGTTCGCCGTGAGCGTGGCGTCGGATTACTACAACCTGCTACAGCGAAAACAGCAGATCGAGAATACCCAGAAAAAGGCCGACAGCAACCGCGACAGTTTCGAGCGCGACAAGGCACTCTTCGACGCCGGTCGGGCCACCGTGCTCGACGTGCAGCGCACCAAGCAGGAGGAGCTGGTCGCCACCAACCAGGTTCTGGTCGCCGGCGAGGCCTACCAATCACTACTGGACCAGTTCAAGATCACGCTGGGCATGCCCATCGCTCGGCCTCTGGAACTCACCGAAGCCGAACTCGACGTCCCCCTGCCCTCGGTGTCCGAGCAGCGTGCAATCGAGGTCGCGCTTGGGTCGCGGCTTGATTTGTTCAACACCCGTGACCGGATCGACGACGCCAAGCGGCAGATCCTCGTCGCCCGCAACGGTCTGCTGCCCGACCTGGATTTGCGGGGACAGGTCGCAGCCGGAACCGAGTCGGACATCCTCGATCTGACCGCCTTCGAGAATTCGCGCATCAGTTGGCAGGGAGGCGTGACGCTGAACCTGCCCGTGGAGCGGAAAGAGGAGCTGAACCGCTACCGCAGCTCCCTGGTGTCGTGGCGGCGCGCCGAGCGGCAGTACCAACTGGCAGCCGACCAGGTCAGCCAGGAGGTACGCCGGGCCTTGCGGCAGATTCAGCAGGCCCAAGTCACCCTCCAGATTCAGCAAATGGGCATGGAGCTGGCCGAGAACCGCCGCGCGTATGCCGAATTTGCGTTCCGCGAAGGCTTGTTGAGCAACCGCGACGTAGTGGAGGCGGAAAACGACCTGCTCAATGCCCGCAACGCCTATGCAGCCGCACAGGCGGGCCTGCGCGTAGCCATTCTGAGTTTTCGACGAGATACGGGCACACTCCGGACAGACGAAGAAGGAAACTTTCTGGATCGGTAGCGGACGTGGTAGAATGGGATGTAGACGGACGGCAAACGGGTGACGACCGATGCGTCCGTAGACTGATAGCGCCGTTTGATTAATGGCAGGAGCAAGCCAGGTGTCGTCGCATCAAAGCGAAGCAGCGCCGGCAGCCGGCCTTTGGAGCTGGCCACGGGCCCGTCGTATCCTCGCCTCGCGCCGCTTGCGCCGGCGTCTAGCCATCGGGGGCATCGCGCTGGTCGCGCTCGTTGTGCTGGGCGTGGCGTTCACACGCGCGGTTCGGCCGGGCATCCAGGGCGACATCAGCATCTACGAAGTCCGACCCATAAGCTTCCCGGTGACGCTGAAGGAGAAAGGCGAGGTCAAAGCCAAGAAGTCCGTCGACGTCAAGTGTAAGGTCGACGGCCGAAGCACCATCATCTGGCTGATTCCCGAGGGCACCACGGTCAAGGAAGGTGACCTGCTGGTCGAGCTGGCCAGCGAGGACATCGACGAGACCATCGAGCAACAGCGGATCGAGGTGGAACGGCTCAAGGCCGACGTCGGGGCGGCCCAAAGTGGATACGAGATCCAACTGGATGAAAACAAGAGCAAAATCCGCAAGGCTGAACTGAAGCTGAAGCTGGCCAAACTCGAATTGGAGAAGTACCTCAAAGGCGACTATCAGAAGGACCTCCGAGAGGCCAACCTGGGTAGAGACCAGGCCGAGTATGCCTTGAAGCGTGCCGAGGAGGACTACGGGACCAGCAGGAAGCTTCATGCACAGCACTACATCACCAACGCCACACTGGAAGACGATGCGTTCGCAGAATACAAGGCGAAGATCGAGCTGGAGAAAGCCGAATTAGCGCTCGACATTCTGGAGACCTATACACACGAAGCCGCCCGGGAGCAGAAGAAGTCCGATATGACCGAGGCCGAGAAGGAACTCGAACGAACCGGGAAGGAGGCGGCTGCTCAGGAGGCGCAGAAGAAGGCTGCCCTCGAGTCCAAACGGAATCAACTGGAGCTGGTAACCGGGCGCCTCGAGGAGAGGCAGGAGCAAAAGGCCAACTGCAAGATCCACGCCCCCGCGCCGGGGCTGGTGGTTTACGCCAGCCTCGAATGGTGGCGCAACACCCGAATCGAAGAAGGTGCGGAAGTCCACGAGCGACAGACCATTATCGAGCTGCCCGACCCGTCCGTGATGCAGGTCCTCGTCAAGGTGCACGAATCGAAGAAGGACAAGATTAAGCTAGGCCAGCGCGCCGCCGTCACCGTGGAGGGCGTTCCGGACGAAACGTTCACCGGTGTGGTCACCCAGATCGCGCCGCTGGCCGATCAGGGACATCGCTGGCTGAATCCGGACCTGAAGCAGTACCGGACGGAGATCACCCTCGACAAACCCGACGAGCGGCTGACGCCCAACGCAACAGCCGAGGCTGAAATTGTCGTCGACTACATGGACGACGTGCTGGCCGTGCCTATCCAGGCGGTCTACGGGTTCGGCGGCGAGCAGTACGTCTTTGTCAGGGACGGGTCCGATACCGTCCCTTCGAAGGTCAAGCTAGGCGCCTCCAGTACGGAGTACGCCGAGGTGCTTGAAGGAGTCCGACCCGGTCAGCGAATCATGATGACGATCAGCGACGAAGTGAAGCAGATGCTGGTGGACACGACGGAGAGCGAGAACCAGCAAAACCATCAGATCACGAAGAACGAGAGTCTGCTGCGGTCGCTGGCGACCAGCCGCCCCACGACCACCCAGGCGGGCGCCACGCAGCCGGGCGAGCGTGAGGAACAGCCGACGACCCGTGCGACGACCCGTTCGACCACGCAACCCGCCCCGCGTGAAGCCCAATCCCAGCCGACGAGCCAAACGCACGATCAGGGCACGACTGGAGATGCGACCACGGACTCGGCATCACAGGACTGACCTCGAACGATTATGACCACCGCCACGCCGGCAGCGACTGCGACCACTCACGAGACGGACCACCCGATCGCCAGATTTGAAGGCCTCTGGAAGATTTACGCCAAGCCGGGCACGGCGATCGCCGTCGAAGCCCTGCGAGACGTCAACCTTGCCGTCCAATCGGGTGAGTACGTCGCCATCACCGGGGCCAGCGGGTCGGGCAAGAGCACCATGATGAACATCGTGGGCTGTCTGGACCGGCCGACGCGCGGGCGCTACTACCTGGGCGGACAGGACATCTCCACGCTGGACGACGACGCCCTCTCGGAAATCCGCGGCAGGCAGCTAGGCTTCGTGTTCCAGAGCTTCAATCTGATCCCGCAACTAACCGTGCTGGAGAACGTGGAGGTGCCGCTGTTCTACCTCGGCGTGCATCGCCACGAGCGACACGACCGAGCCATGCATATGATCGACCTGGTGAATCTGGCCGACCGCGCCCACCATCGCCCCATGGAGCTGTCCGGCGGACAGCAACAACGGGTGGCCATTGCGCGGGCGCTGGTCAACGAGCCGCTGATCGTGCTGGCCGACGAGCCCACCGGCAACCTCGACACCAAGACCGGTCAGATCATCATGGGCCTGTTCGACGATCTCAACCGCGAGGGGCGAACCATCGTCCTGGTCACCCACGAGCTGGAGGTCGCCCACCGGTGTCGGCGGGTCATCCTGCTGCGCGACGGCGAGGTCGTCAGCGACGAACACACCGGCGGGTAACAGCCGCTACTCGTGCCGCAGCGCCTCGATGGGGTCGAGCTTTGCCGCCGCCATCGCCGGATACATGCCGAAAAACACGCCCACCAGGCCGGCGACGCTGACGCTGGTCAGCACGCTCCAGGCAGTAATGATGGTGGGCCAATTCGCCAGTCGCGTCAGACCGACCGCCCCCAACGTTCCAGCCGCCACTCCCAGCGCCCCGCCCACCATCGTCAGCACCAGAGTCTCAACCAGGAACTGCTGAGCGATGTGCCGCTGCTTGGCCCCCAGGGCGCGCCGAATGCCGATTTCACGCGTACGCTCGGTCACTGTCGCCAGCATGATGTTCATGATCCCGATGCCCGCCACCACCAGCGATACACCCGCGATCGTGCCCAGGATGAGCATGCGGTTGCGCTTTTCCGCCTGGATCTGCATCAGCAGCTCCAACGGCACCGAGATGACGTAGTCCTGGACCGAGCGGCCCACCTCCATAATCTGGCGAATCATTTCGCTGACAGGCTTGACGTAGTCGGCGTCGGCCACCTCCAGGTACAGGTCGCTGTACTGGGTCTCCCGCATCTCTTCCGAACCGCTGCGCACGATGATCGTCATGCTGCCGAACAGCGCGTCGGCCGTGCGGAACGGGATGTACACGTCATGATTTGTATCTCGCTTGGCTACTCCCCGAGCCGGAATCCCAGCGGTTTCGACATTCTTCAGCACGCCCACCACGGTCAAGGGCATCAGCCCGACGCTGATGCTGACGGCCGTCACCGTCTCGCCGATCGGGTCATCGTAGCGGAACAGCTCTCGCGCGATCTCCGCCCCCAGCACGCAAACCCGCAGCCGCGCCTCGTCGTCGTGCCGCGTCAGGAGGCGCCCCGACGTTACGTCGAGGTTCACCACGTCGAAAAACGCCGGATCCGTTCCCACCACCAGCCCGGGCATCTTTCGGTCGCCCCGCCGCACGGCGAAGGCCACCTCGCGCATGGGCACCACGCGCTTGAGCATCGGTACGGTCGCGCGGATACGATCGATGTCGTCCCGCGTGATGCCGAATTTGAGCAGGCGCTTCGTCTCGCCGCCCTCGGTGCCCTCGGCCGGTTTGACGCTCTTGACGATCACGTTGTTGCTGCCCAGCATTTGGATCAACTGGAGTTGGCTGGCCGATCGGCCTTCGCTGATCGACAACATGCAGATCACCGCGCCCACACCGAAGATGATGCCCAGCATCGTAAGCATGCTGCGCAGTTTGTGCAGCCGCAGATTCTTCAGGCCCAGCCTGGTGGTCTCGAGGGCCAGTTGCCCAACCACAGCCATGCCTTACACCTCCGCCATATGGGTGTTGCCTGCAACAGGCGGGTCCAACCTGCGTATTCTACCCGGATAGGTGAGAAAAGACCAGCCGGGGACATGCGGCGCGGCCACGTTCCGCCAGCTAGGTGAGCCTTTGCCAGCCGGTCAGCTCCGCGCCGGACGAGCCAGCCTGGCACAATGACGGCACGATCCCCGTGTCGAGCTGGTAGGTGTGCATGACTTCGTGCAGGGCTTGGTCTGCTTCCGCGTCGTCGCGCTTCAGCACAGCCACCGCGCCGCCGGTACCGGCGTCAGTGATCCTCGCGCCAAAGAGACCTGCCTCCGATCCCCGTTGCCGAACCAGGCTCACGAACCGATCCGTCTGGACGGTCGCCAGTCCGCATCGCTGCCCATAGCTCCAGTGTGAGGCGTACATGAGTTGGCCTGCCTCGACCAACGGCTCGGCCCGCCCTGTACGCCCCGCGCGGGCGATGCACGCGGCAAACTGCTCGGCTCGACGGTTTTCGTAGATGTAGTGCTCGCTCCGCGAGCGGACCTTGTAAACACGATCCAGGCAGATGTGCGACGCCCATTCACCGACTTGTCCGTATTGGGCCACGAAGTCGCGCCCGAGCAGACGCGTCGGCAGCAGATCGCGGAACTGCTCAACGAACTGCTCCGGCGTGATGTTGGCCAGATATGTGCCGCCCACGGCAGCGACCTGGCCCTGCGGCGCACCGAGGGCAATCATGTGCCGGCCCATCTCAGCAGCGACGCGCGTGTCGACATGCCGCGTGCCCGCGTCGGTGCGGACCCCGCTGTCGACGGCAACCACCCCGACCCCGCGCGGCAGCGGCAGAGTGCCCAGCAACTCGTGCGGCTGACAGCGGATTTGCAGAAGTCCCGCGGGCTCGGCCGACAGACACGCAAGATGGTCTCGCAGGCTGCCGCACGGCTCGGCCACAACCTGCGCCGCCCGCCCGCAGATTTGGGCTTTCTCCACCGCTGCCAGTTGGAGGTCGTACAGCGCGCATAGAACCTGAACAACGGCGACTTGGCAGGCGGGCCGTTCGCCCAATCCGCCTCCCCGCGGCACGGAGCAGTCCACCACCAGGCTCACTCCCCCGGCGAAGTGCGGCACCCGCCGTCCCTCCAGCAGCGCGTAGAACACACCCCCGATCGATCGGACCCACTCGCAACCCGGGTCATCAAAATAGCCGGCAAACTGCTGCGGACTCACCAGGCAGTCGCCTTGCTCGTACAGCACCGACAAAGGCCAGGCACACTCGGTCATCGGCCGACCATCAGTCGGCTGTAACCAGCGGATCACCACTCGCTGGTCGCTGCGAGGCTGACCGGCGACCACCACCGCGCGATCGATGGCCGCCTGCAACACCAGCGCACCGCCGTAATCGGCTATCCCGCCCATTACGTCCAGCCGGCCGGGAGCCTGCGCAACCACCGCAGGGCGATCGCCGTCCAGCGACAAGGTCGGGTCAGACCGCAACCGCTTCGAGAGTTCCACGACGTCGGGCCGAAGTGCCAAATCCGTCATTGTCGGGCCGTTCGCAGTATGCCGCCCAGCCGAATCGCCCTGAACCACGATCGATAAGAACCTAGGAGACTTCGCGAAGAACGTGTTCTTCGACGTAAATCGGTGTATCACTGGCCACGCCTAGAGCAATCGCGTCGGACGGGCGTGAATCCACCTCCACGACCTTACCGTTCTGGCGGATAATCAGCTTGGCGTAAAACGTGTGATCCTGTAGATCGTTCACTATGATTTTTTCCAGTTCGCCACCCAGCGCCGCAATCACACCGGCCAGCAGGTCATGCGTCAGAGGCCTGGCCGTCTTGATCCCCTTAACCCGTCGGTCCACCGCGAACGCCTCGTTGATGCCGATCACGATGGGAAAAGCACGTTCGCCATCCCGCTCCCGCAGCACGATCACCTGCTGATCGGTCGTCTCGGTGATGATGATCTTGGCCAAGTCCATCCGGACTTCCATCAGTACGTCCTCTCGCGACCCCGCAGCCCAGACCCTATTTTGGCCCCCCCTGCCTGTCAAGTCTAGGCGTTGCCCCGCTTACTGCAAATCGGCCAGGTGCCCCTGAACCGCGGTCAATTGCTCGGTCAACCTGTCGACCTGCTCGCGTTGCCGTTGAACAATCTCGGCCGGCGCCCGCGTGAGGAACTGTTGATTGTCGAGTTTGGCCTTGGCTGCGGCCTGAAGCTTAGCCAGTCGCTCACCTTCCGCCTTCAGCCGGTGGGCCTCGGCCTCGGCATCGATCAGGTCGCACAACGGCACGTATACCTCGATCCCATCGTGAACCTGGCTGGCGGAGCCGGGCGGTTTGGTCACGTCGGGACCAAACTCCAACTCGTCGCACTGACCGAGGATACCCACCAAATCCCGATGCGCGTCCAGCAGGCTGCACACATGTGACCCGACCTTCACCCGCGCGGCGGGCAGGTTGCGGATCGATCCTTCCTTGTTCCGCGACCGCACCCCGTTGATGTACGCGCGAATGTCGCGGATGCTGCGGATCACCGTCTGCAAGGCCGCCATGTCCTGCTCAGCCCGCCGATCGCAGAGATCCTTGTCGACCCGCGGCCATGCAGCGCTCACGACAGCCTCGGCATGCTCGCCGGGGGCAGACAACCCGCGAACCGCCGCCGCCTCACGCAAGCTCCGCCAGAGGGCCTCGGTCACGAACGGTGCAAACGGGTGCAGCAGCCGCACCACCTGATCCAACACCCACACCAACACCTGTCGCGCCGTCTGTCCATCGTCGCCACCGGCGCGAATCCGCGGCTTGACCAGCTCCACGTACCAGTCGCAGTAGGCATTCCAGAAGAAGCGGTAAATCTGCGTGAGCGCCTCGCCGCTGCGGTACTCGCTCAACTCGCGATCCACCGCCTCAATGCACGATTGCAGCGACGAGAGAATCCACCGGTCGGCCAACGGCAAATCTGCCGGCGCAAGCGGGCGCGGCCTGTGATCCGCCAGGTTTGGCATGACGAAGCCCGTCGCCGCCTGCCAGAGCTTGTTGCAGAAGTTGCGGCCCATCTCGAACTTCGGACTGACGTTGATCGTCCGCCCGTCGGGCAGCGTCTCCGTATCAACAGGCATTCTCACGTCCTGCGTTTCGGTGCACATCGACGCCAGGGTGAAACGCAGTGCGTCGGCGCCGTACTTCTCGATGATGTCCACCGGGTCGACGCCGTTGCCGAGCGACTTGCTCATCGTCCGGCCTTGGCCGTCCAGAATCTTCGGGTGGATATACACGTGGGCGAACGGCACCTGCCCGCAGTTGTAGAGGCCGCTCATCACCATCCGCACCACCCAGAGCGTGATGATGTCGCGCGAGGTGATCAGCACCGACGTGGGATAGTAGTACGCCAGTTCGGCCGTCTGCTCGGGCCAGCCGAGCGTCGAGTGCGGCCAAAGCTGGCTGCTGAACCACGTGTCCAACACGTCGGGGTCCTGCTGCCAACCGGCCTGTTCGAGCCTGGCCTGCAGCGGCGCGTCCTCGTCGCGCATGCACACGCGCGTGCGAATCCAGCCCTCCTTTTCCGGATGGGCCTCGACCGTCAGGTAATACGGCCCACCGCCTGCGACATAGTCCTGCCAGTTGCCGCCCACCGCTCTGTCGAGCGCGGCGATCGTCCGGGCGTCCAACTCGTGGCCTGCCACCGGCTCGGGCTCGACGTCGCCGGGCAGCTCCAGATCCCGCGTCCAAACGGGAATGCGATGGCCCCACCACAACTGCCGGCTGATACACCAGTCGCGCTTCTCACTCAGCCAGTCCATGTAGGTCTTGGCGTAGCGTTCGGGGAAGAACCGCACACGGCCATCCGCCACCGCGTCCATCGTCATCTGCGCCAGCCCAGGCACGACCGAGCCGTCGGCCAGCTTCACGCCGCCTTCCACGTCGCCCATCCGCACGAACCACTGCTCGGTGAGGTACGGCTCGATGGGCGTCTTGCTTCGGTCGCTGTGGCCGATGTCGGTCTCGTATTCCTCAGCCCGTTCGATCAGGCCCTCGGACTCCAATGCCTCGACCACCGCCTTGCGGGCCTCGTAGCGGTCCATGCCCGCAAACCGCCCGCCGTTGTCATTGATCTTCCCGTCGGGCGAGAGAATGTTGATCATCTCCAGGCCGTTGCGCAGGCCGCAGTCATAGTCGTTCGGGTCGTGGGCGGGCGTGACCTTCACACAGCCGCTGCCGAACTCCATGTTCACCAGCACCGGGTCGGCGATGATGGGGATCTCACGCTGCATAAGCGGCAGGACGCACGTCTTACCCACCAGGTGCCTATAGCGCGGGTCGTCGGGGTGGACGGCCACCGCCGTGTCGCCCAGCATGGTCTCGGGCCGTGTCGTGGCCACCGTCAGGTGTCCGCCGCCCTCGGTGAGCGGGTAGCGGATGTGCCACATATGGCCGCGAACGGTCTCGTGATATACCTCGTCGTCGGCGACAGCCGTCTGCAACTGCGCGTCCCAGTTGACCAGGCGCACGCCGCGAAAGACCAGCCCGTCGGCAAACATCCTGAAGAACGTATGCCGCACCGCCTTGGCGCACATCGGGTCGAGCGTGAAGCGCGTCCGCTGCCAGTCGCAACTGCAACCCATCAGCCGAAGCTGGCTGAGGATGCGGGCTTCGTATTCGTCCTTCCAGTTCCATATGCGTTCGACCAGTGCTTCGCGGCCGATGTCGTGTCGCGTCTTGTGCTCCTCTTTGAAGAGACGCGTCTCGACGACCGCCTGGGTCGCGATGCCCGCATGGTCGGTCCCCGGCACCCAGAGCGTGTTGTCGCCGGCCATCCGGTGCTTGCGGATCAGAATGTCCTGGAGCGCGTTGTTGATCGCATGCCCCAGGTGCAGGGCCCCCGTGACGTTGGGCGGCGGGATGACGATGACGTACCGCCGCTTGGGCCCGCGCTCGTCCGGCTCGGCGTGGAAGTAGCCGCCGTCCAGCCAAAACTGATTGACGTCGGCCTCGATGGCCTTGGGGTCGTAATGTGATGGTTGCTTGCCCATGGTTCCTGTCGTATCGGCACTTGGGGTCGAAACACTTACGAGCCGTGAAGTCTACACGGCACGCCTTTTCATGGCCAGCGACGCGCGCGCCGATGACCCGTCACGCCTGAGTCGGTGGGAACTTGCAGACGGGTGGGTGCGGACGCCTCATGCTCTGCGAGCGTGCAGGACGGATGTGAAACGTAACGTGGGTCGCCGACCCGCCCCGTTGTCACGGCCCGGGCTTGCTGGGAACCCGCACACCCAGGTGTTGCTTGACTACAGTGTAGTCAGCCGTGGTGACTCGACCGGTGCCGTTAAGGTCATACCGGGCGTCGGTCCGCTCGCCGAAGTGGGCTTTCACTTCGCCGTAGTCAGCCGTCGTCACGCGGCCGCTGCCGTCGGCGTCGCCGATCAACGTACACACGTCCAACGTGAAGTCCCGCACGCCCAGCTCGGGCCGCGGCGTGACGCGATACCACGTTAGATTGCTCACCGCCGCACCGATCTCGATGGCCCGCAGCGTGTCGCCAGCCTGCTCGGTGCTGCCCAGCTCGTAGGTGAAGTGCGTTGCACCCAGATCGTCGCCCCCCGCCAACGGCACGGCGCTCAGCGCCGCACCCATCGGCAGCGCCACGCCGCTGCTGAACACCAACTCGATCAGGTTGTTCTGCGTCTTGGGCAGCGTACCGTCGGCCGACGGTTCGCTGGCGACGAGCCCGCCAAGCTCGTACGCGCCAATGTCCAGCCGCCCGTTCTGCGCACGCGGGCTGCCGGCAAGGTCCGTGTCCGCCTGTCCGAACGCAGGCAGGTAGTTGGGATCGCCCGCATCGACGCACGGCGAGCTGGCAAGCAGCCGATAGTCGCCGTTGTTCGGGTCAACGAACTGCGGATCGGCATCGAAGTTGCCGTCCTCGGTACCCCCTGCCCAGCCGCGAATCAGGCAGTAGCGATTGGGATAACGGACTGTATCAAAGCCCGCTGCCTCTGCATCGGTGTCCGGATTGAAGAGAATACAGTTCTCGAAGCTCCTCGCGTAACCAATAGGGACCGTTGCGACGGCGTACTGCCCGATGTTGAACGCGATAGTGTTGTTCCGCAGCACCTCCGGAGTGTACCGGCAGTACATCGCCCCGTAGCCCGGGGACGCGTTGCCCACAAGCAGATTGTTGGTAATGGTGGGCAGAACGTTCGGCAAGTGGTGGTACAGATACACACCCCCACCATTCTCGCCGGCCGTGTTATCCTCAATCACATTGCCGACGATCTCAAGCGCCTCGGCGTTGTTGCCGTAAATCCCGCCGCCCTCATCAAACGCCTGGTTCTGTGTGATGTGATTGCCGATGATCTGCGCGCCATACCACCCCACAAAGACCCCGCCGCCCTGATTCACATCCCCGCCGTTGTTGGCGATCACATTCTCGGCGATCAGCGGGGCGCCACCGCGGATGCCGCCCTCGTCGTTGCCGGTTACCACGTTTTTGAGGATCGTTGCGCGAGCGCTGCACTCGACGCCTACCCCGCTGGCACCCCCCGCATGCCGGATGGTAAAGCCGGTGATGATCGATTCGCGAGGCTCGTCACTCACAAAGCGGACCACCGGCCCCGATCCGCCCTCGATCGCCGTCGTCGCCACCACGTTCGGGTCGTCCGGGTCGGTGTCGGTGACGGTGATGACCTTGCCCAGAAAGTCGATGTTCTCCTGATACGTGCCCGGCAGCACCATCACGATCTCGAACCGGTCGGCCGCGGCAGCGTCGATCGCCGCCTGGATCGTCCGTTTGGCTCCGTCCGGCCCGACGCAGTTCGGATCGGCCCCGCTCCAACCGTCGTCGCCGCACGTGGCCACGTAGATGATCCGCTGCTCGACGACCTCGTCGGCCCCGATGTCGACCCGACGCAGCCCGATGCGCGGCTGCCCGTCCAGGTCGGTCACGCCGTCCATCGGCCCGTACCATCGGCTGCCCGCGTTGACACACGGCGAGTCATACGGAATATGGAAGTCCTCGTTCTGCCAGTCTCCCAGCAATGGGTCGCCCGCGATGTTGCCGTAATACTCGTAGTCCGTCGGCACCACCGCAAACAGGTTGCAGGCCACCGCCGGTTCAGAATCGAATATCGCCAGATCCTCAGCCGTGTTCTGCCAGAAGATGTTGTTGGACATCTCGGCATCGCCCCACAGCACGCAGAACACCGCCGCCCCGCCCAACTGAACGCCGTCGGCCTGGTTGCCCACGATGGTGTTGTTGAGAATCAGATCCCGCGAAAAACCCGTGTAAATCGCCGCCCCCTCCTCCAGCGCATGGTTGGCGACGATGGCGTTGTTGCGGATCACCGCCAGCGAATCGATGCTGTAGATGCCCGCGCCGTTCCCGGCCTCGTTGCTGCCGATGATGCAGTTTTCGATGATCGGATCGCCCGACTCGATATACACCCCGCCGCCGTTGGAATTGCTGTCGTTACCCTCGATCCGGCAGCGGCGGATCGTCGGACCGGTCTGGTAGACACAGACACCACTGCCGGTCGCGCCGGTTAGCGTTACGCCGTCCAGCACGGCATCGCGCGTCTCGCCACTGTCAAACCACACCGCGCAGCCGAAGGTGCCCGACGCATCGATGATCGTCGCAGCCACAACGGCTGGATCCGTCGGGTCGGTGCTGCGGACGGTGATCGCCTTGCCGCCAAAGTTGATCCTGCCGGGATACGTGCCCGGGTTGAGCACGATCACGTCGCCGTCGATGGCCGCATCGATCGCCGCCTGAAGCTCAGCCGCGCCCGTGCCCGGGTAGATCGCGTCGGCTACGTCGAAACTGAAGCTGTACGGGTCACCGCCCGTCCCGTTGCCGTCGCCGTCGAGTTGATTGCCCATCACGTCGGTGACGGCCGCATTCACCGTTACCTGATAGCTGCCCACCGCCAGTGGCGAATCGAAGACAAGCGTGAAACTCGCCTCGGCGCTGCTGTAGCTGGTGGCATCGGCCGCGACGGCCCCGCCGTTGACGCTCACGTTCGTCTGGTTGATCCACACCTGCTCGCTGAAGCTGATCTTGATCTCGGTAGCCTTGCCTGCCGAAATAGTCGCTCCGTCGGCTGGCCAAGTGCTCGCAACCGTCGGCGGCTCGTCGTCGCCCGGTGCGTAGCCGTCGTACGTGTCGGTGTCGACCCAGCGCCAGCCGGGCATCACGTGGTGCTGCGTGCCGATGCCGTAGTCCTCGATGAAGTCTGCGAACGTCGATGCGGTAATCAGCTCGGCTCGCCTATTGCGCGGGGTCTGATTGTCGTCACTCACGTGCCCATCCACGTACAAAACGTTCGCTCGCTCCCCGTGCCGACTGCCCAGGGCAGTCGCCGGGTGACTCCTGTTGAGGGCGAACCACGATCCAGCTGAGATTTCCACGTCTCCGAAGGCCGGATCCACCAGCTCATCGCCCCGATTGGGATCGCCGATCATGTAGTCGAGCGAGTCAGACATGTACGCGGTGCCGGACGGATTGAGCACTTCATCGCCGTTGATGCCCTGGATGAAGTAAAGGTCGGCGCCGCTTGCGGGTAGATCCAGATACACGAACGCCGTCGAGTACTGGTTGTCATAGTCGACGAGGTCGAGATTACCCTGCGGCAGCGACGGAAGTCGACGATCTCGGACAGGTGATCGGAGCATCCGGTTTGGCGTATAGCAGGCCGCGTACTTGTACTGTACTTGCGCCCAACTCATGGCATTGACAGTACCAAAACGGATCTCCGGGCTGTCGTAGCTCATGACGTTCTCGAGGATAGCCGACGGGCAGATCGCCGGCGCCGGGACCCCATCCTCGCCAAGCAAAGTCGAGGCGTAGTAGAAACCCCACGGCTGGGTGTACCACTCTGCAAGACTCGCCGGGGCGTCAGCCGGCAGGTTGGGCACATATCCCATGTGGTATAGAAGCCTGCCATGCGGCGGGTCCCATATTTGCTCGCCCCCAGTCGAACTGCGGCAGGAACCAGCCACACATTGCGGCATGAGCGGCCACGGGTCACACGGCGGGAACACACCCCACGTCGCCTCGTAGCCGGCCAGCGCCTCGCCGAACAGGCGCATATTGGCCGCACACCGCGCCTGCTCGTTGCCGGCGCCCACGCCGGCCAGCATCGCCCCGCCCGCACCGGCCAGCAGCACGGCCAGGACTCCAACCATTACCAGATCAGATATACGAAACCGACCAGACATGGCGCCACCTCCAGCGAGCAGTGCCCCTTCATGCTCCGCCCTCGACCCACCCCTCCGCACTACCCCATTAAACGACGACCGGGTGAGCCGCTGCAAATCAGTCTATCAAAACGGCCCATCGATGTCGAGTTGAAGCGAGAGTGCACAAATTCAAGCCAGACTTTAAGAGCGCCCGACCCCCGACGGACTCACCGGCCAGGCGGCACCCGACGGCACGGCGCGTACGGCCTCGCCTGTGCCCTCGGCCAGGCCCGCTGCGGTTTGCTAAAGCAACGCCCGCAGGAAACTTATGCCCGCCCGGACGTCGCCGATCCGGTCGTCGCCCCCCTCGCGCTCGATTACCAGAGGTCCGGTATAACCGATCTTCCGCAGCTTGCTGAGCACCCCCGAAATGTTCGCCTCGCCCTGGCCGAGAGGCACCTCCTGGCCCCACGTCTTGCCGGGCGAGTCGGAGAACCTCGCGTCCTTGCAGTGCACGTGGGCGATTCGCTCGCCCAGAATGCCGACCGCCTCGACCGGGTCGCCCACGCCGTAGAGCACCATGTTGGCCGGGTCGAAGTTCACGCAGATATTCGGGCGGTTCACATCGTCGATGAACTGCATCAGATGCGACGCCGACTCCTGCCCGGTCTCCATCGTCAGGACGATGCCCTTCTCGTCGAGCGCGTCACACACGCGCTGGAGTCGTTCAACCATGCTCGCGTACGCGGGCCCCGAGTCCCCCGCCGGCACGAAACCAATGTGCGTGGTCATCATCCTCGCGCCCAGCGCCACGGTCATATCGCGCACGCGAATCGTCTTGGCCAGGCGCGCGGCGAACTGATCGTCCGGACGGTAGCCGCCGGTCCGGGCGATGGCGTCGATGCTCGAATAGTCCTCGCCGACGAAGCCCACGCACGTGGCGCTCACCTCCAGGCCGCCGGCCCGCACGGCGTCGACCACCGCCCCATCGCCGCTTGTGTCCAGCACCGCCTCGTCGAAGAACCCCACCTGCACCAAGTCCAGACCCAACTGCTCGGTCGCCACGCGCAACGCCGTCGCCAGATCCGGCTGACGCAGCGACCAACTACACACGCCGATCTGCAAAGGCTTCATGCCAACGGGTCCTCCCTTTGTTCAGCCGCCTGCTGCGCGGCGCGAACCAGCCGCAACTGCCCACAGGCCGCCTCGATGTCGCCGCCGCGCGACGCCCGAATCTGCACGTTTACCCCGCCACGCCGCAGCACGCCGGCAAATGCCGTCACCGCGTCCGGCTCGGTCGCACGAAACGGCAGGCCAGCGACCGGATTATACCGAATCAGGTTCACGTTGCAGCGGATCTGACGCGCAATCGCCACCAGACGCTCGGCGTGGGTCTGACGGTCGTTCACGCCACCCAACAGGACATATTCGAGCGTCACCTCGCGCCCGGTCTGATCGAAGTAGTCCCTCGTCGCCTCGACGATTTGGGCGATGGAGATCGTTTCCGCCGTCGGCACCAGATCGCGCCGCAGCGCGTCGGTGGGCGCATGCAGCGACACGGCCAGGTTCACCTGAAGGCCCTCGCGCGCCAGCCGCCGGATCTGCTTGGGCAGCCCCACCGTGCTCAGGGTGATGCGACGCGCACCGATCGCCAGACCCCACGGCGCGTTGAGCGTCCGGATGGCCGACACCACAGCCTTGTAGTTCAGCAACGGCTCGCCGATGCCCATCAGCACGATGTGGCTGAGCCCCTCGTCGCTGCCCGCCCGCAGGCGCATCGCCTGCTCGACGATCTGGCCGGCCGTCAGGTTTCGCTCGAACCCCGCCAAACCGCTCGCGCAGAACGCACACCCCACCGGGCAGCCCACCTGCGTCGACAGGCACGCCGTCTGGCGATGTCGCTCGGGGATGAGCACACACTCGGTAGCCGCCCCGTCGGGCCAGGTCAGCAGCAGCTTGTCCGTGCCGTCGTCAGCCTGCCGCCGGGCGGTCACTTGCGACTGGTAGACAACCAACTGCCCAGCCAGATCGGCCCGTAAGCGCTTCGGCAGGTTGGTCATGGCCTCGAACGACTCGGCACCGTGACGATACACCCACTCGAATACCTGCGCCGCACGGTACCCTTCCAGGCCGCGATCGCGGCACCAGGCCTCCAACTCGGCCGGCGTCATGTCAAGTAGATGAACCTTCGTCATGCGTCCACACCACACAGTCTGCTGATTCTAGTGACAGAAGCGCCAGGGCACCAACCGGCTGACTTTGGATGCATTGCTGCTATACTGGTGCCCGCATCTGACCGGCGCGGGTCAATCGAGCAAGTCTTTCGAGGAGGCGGCACATTATGGGTCTGCTTCTGGGCGTCGATATCGGCACGTCGGCTACGAAGGCCCTGCTGTGCGACGGGCGGGGTAAGGTGCTGGCGACAGCCAGCGTGGAATATCCGCTGTATGCACCCAAGCCGGGCTGGTCCGAGCAGCAGCCCGAGGACTGGTGGCGGGCCACGGTGCCGACCATCGCCGCCGTCTGCCGCCAGGCCAAGGTCAAACCCTCGCAGATCACCGGCGTCGGCCTGAGCGGGCAGATGCACGGCAGCGTGTTTGTCGATGCCGACGGGCGGCCACTTCGCCGTGCGATCCTCTGGAACGATCAGCGTACGGTCGAGCAGTGCCGGCAGATCGAGCAGGCGGTCGGCGGGCGCAAGCGCCTCATCAAGATGGTCCGCAATGTCGCCCTGACCGGCTTTACCGCCCCGAAGATTCTCTGGCTGCGGCAGCATGAACCTCGTGCGTACGAGCGTACCCGTAAGATCCTGCTGCCCAAGGACTACATCCGTTTGCGGCTGACCGGTGAGTATGCCACCGAGGTATCCGACGCCTCGGGTACCTTGCTGCTCGACGTGGCTCGACGCAAGTGGCACAAGGGCCTGCTGAGCAAGCTGGGCATCGACGCCGACCTGCTGCCGGCGTGCGCCGAGTCGGTCGAGATCACCGGCGTGGTCTCGCGCCAAGCCGCCCGCGCCACCGGTCTGACCCCAGGCGTGGCCGTGGTCGGCGGGGCAGGCGATCAGCCCGCCGGCGCGGTGGGCAATGGCGTGGTCCACCGCGGCGTGGTCTCGGCCACACTGGGCACAAGCGGCGTGGTGTTTGCCCATTGCGACGAGGCAGCCGCCAACGATCAGGGCAACCTGCAATCGTTCTGCCACGCCGTGCCCGGCAAGTGGTGCGTCTTCGGCTGCATGCTGTCGGCCGGTGGGAGTTTGCAGTGGCTGCGTGACACATTGCTGGCTGAACAGGTCGCCAAGTTGCGGCGGGCCAGGAACGACCCCGGCGTGCTCTACGACGATCTGGTCGGCCAGGCCGCCAAAGCCCCGCCCGGCTGCGACGGTCTGCTGTTTCTGCCGTACCTGACCGGCGAGCGCTGCCCCTACCCCGATCCCAACGCCCGCGGCGGGTGGATCGGCCTGACGTCGCGCCACGACCGGGCCGCCATGATCCGCGCCGTCATGGAGGGCATCACCTACGGCATGCGCGACCAGGTCGAGATTATGCGCGAGCAGGGCGTAGCCATTCGCCAGGTTCGTGCCGGTGGAGGGGGCGCCGCCAGCCGGCTATGGCGGCAGATGCAGGCTGACATGTACCACGCTCAGGTCGTCACCATCAACACGCAGGAAGGCGCCGCCTACGGCGTGGCCTTGTTGGCGGCTGTGGCGACCGGCTGCTTTGCCAGCGTAGCCCAGGCCTGCGATCGTGCCATCAAGATCACCGGCACACTGAAACCCGTTGCGACCTCGCGGAAGCTATACGACAGGTGGTACCCGCAGTATCGAGCCTTGTATGCTGACCTCAAGGGCCGGTTCGAGGCGATCGCACAAACGGCCTCGTAACGACGTCGGCGTCGGACGCCTTGGCGTCAGGACGACACCTCGCACGTCGCCAGTATCGACATTGTCTTGTCTCCGAGCCAAGCCGATGCCGTTGCGCACAGTTTCCACAACCGAAACGCGGGCACGTCGTCCGCGCTGCGTATCCGGCGCAAATCACAGAGATGGGAGGATGAATCCATGACTCAAAATGTGGTTCGAAAACCTCCGTTAAACTGGCTGGCCGGCGGACTGCTGCTCGGGCTCGTGCAGGTTGCAGCCATCGGGCTGGCCAAGCCGCTGGGTGTGTCCACGCAATTTGTCGTGGCCGACACCAAGCTGCTGGACGCGGCTGCACCCGACTACGTTGCCGCCCATAAGCTCATCAGCAGCGACAAGTACCGCAAGCTGGGCTACGGCTGGTGGCTGGACATCGGCATCATCGTCGGGGCCGCGATTGCCGCGCTGGTCACCCGGCGCTGGCGGGTGCAGACCAGCACCGTCTGGTGGAGCCGGACCCACGGACCAGGCGCCGCGTCGCGCATGGTCGCATGCTTCCTTGGAGGCATGTTCATCCTGCTGGGCGCACGTCTTGCCCACGGCTGTACGAGCGGTCAGTTCGCCAGCGGCTGGGCACAACTGACCCTGGCGGCCGTGCCGTTCACGATCACGCTTTTCGGCTTCGCCATGCTTACGGCGATGATCGTCTACCCCAAGCCCCCCCAGATCGAAAGCTAGGAGCCCTGCGATGCCAACGGAACTTCTTGGTTTCATCATCGGCTGCATGTTCGGCGCGAGCCTGTTCCTGGCCGGTCTGGCCGAGCCGGACAAGATCGTCGGAACGTTGCGACTGAAGGACTTCCACGTGATGCGAGTGATCGCGGTGTTTGCGCTGGTCGGAATGCTCGGCACGTGGATTCTCGAGATGGCCGGCGCGGCGAATCTGGACGTCAAGCCGGCGGCCATCGTATCGGTGTTGATCGGCGGGGCCCTGTTGGGTATCGGCTTCGGGCTGACGGGCTACTGTCCGGGCACGGGTCTGGCCTGCGCCGCGGCCGGTCGACTTGATGCGGCGGTCGCCGTCGTCGGCATGCTGGTCGGCGCGTTGCTCTACATCGTGACCTACCCCGCCGTGGCCGCACCCCTCGACGAGGTAGCCAACTACGGCAAGGTGATGCTGCCCGATCTGACCGGCATTCCGCGGGCGGTGTGGGTGATCGTCCTGTGCGCGATCGGCGCCGTCGTGCTCGCCCTCACCAGCCGCAAGCGCTCGGCCGCAACGGGGAGCGCACCATCGACGACCTGAGACGGGGCACCCAGGCGGTCCCGGTCGCTGACTACGCAATCCCGAGCAGCAGCTCATTCAGCCGCTGGTCCAGCGCCTCGTAGGGCAGGCGACGTTGGTTGGCCAGCTTGTTCGGGTCCAGCCGAAGCGAGCGGATCCGCTTGACGGCCGCGGGCGAGTACTTGGCGTACAGACCATCGAGCGATGCGTCGCCCTCGCAGACCTCCGCCAGCATCTGCTTGAGCTGCCGATCGGCGTTGACCACGGCCACGCGCTCTTCCAGCATCTTGTACAGCCGCATGTTCCGCTCGACGAACGCCCACACCCCCTCCATGTCCTCGCTGCGGTAGGCGTGCGCATCGAACGCCTTGGGGCCCTTGAACCGGTAATCGGTCAGCAGCTTGACCAGGAAGAACGCCTCCTTCAGGCTCACCGACCCGAAGGCCAGATCCTGATCGTAGCGCAGCGGCTTCTGATCGTTCAGGTGCAGCTCGACGAGCTTGCCCGCCTCCAACGCCTGGGCGTACTCGTGATACGGGTTCAGGCCCGCCATCTTGATGTGCGCGACCTCGGGGTTCACGCCGGTCCGCTTGGCCACCGGCGGATCGAGCGTCTCGATGAACGCCAGCGCGTTGCCCACCGTGGGGAAAAACGTGTCGCCTCGCGGCTCGTTCGGCTTGGGTTCGATGCTGAGGGTCATGCCATAGCGATTGCGGCGGGCATAATGGCCAAGGAAGTTGAGGGCCTCGCGAAACCGCTTCAGCGCCTCGACCGGGTCCTTGCTCAGATCGACCTCCGCCCCTTCGCGCCCGCCCCAGAAGACGAACGTCTGGGCGCCCAACTCGGCGGCCATGTCCATCGTTCGCATCACCTTCTGCACGGCGTACGCCCGAACCTGCGGATCGTTGCTGGTGAACGCCCCGTCCTTGAACACCGGATGGTAGAACAGATTGGTCGTGCCGGTCGCGCAGCAGATGCCCGTCTGGTCCATGGCCCGGCGGACGTCGCGCATCACCTTGCGTACCTGGGCGGCTGTGGCGCCGATCGGCACCAGATCGTTGTCGTGGAACTCAAAGCCCCATACCCCCCGCTCGGCCAGCCCACGAATCGCCCGCACACCGCTGACAGCCCGGCGGGTCGCGTCGCCGAACGGGTCGCGACCGATGTTCATCACACACCAGAGGCCGAATGCAAACTTGTCCCTGGGCGACGGCTGATAGGCTGACATCACGACTCCTCCCTTGCTGACCTGATCGTCCCTTGATTGACCCATCCGATCGGCCCGCATTATAGTGCTTTGGTGCTGCGGCTCCCATGCGAAAATGCAGGTGAGCGGCGCGGGCAAATGGGTTGTCCGCAACTGCACGGGGTAAACAGATGACCAAAAGCGATGTCGCCTACACGGACTACTTCCCCGCCGTCAACAAGGTGCTGACCAGCCGCGGGCTTCTACTGGCCTGCACCGACCAGGAAGGCAAGACCAACGCCATGACCATCGGATGGGGAGCGATCGGCTCGATCTGGGGCCTGCCGCTCTGGATGGTGCTGGTCCGCCCGTCGCGTTACACCTACGGCCTGATCGAGCGGGCTGGTGACTTCACGGTCAATGTCCCCCCACCGCAACTGGAGAAAGCCTGCGCCTTTTGCGGCAGCGAGTCGGGTCGCGACCACGACAAGCTCGCCGAGGTGGGAGTGACCACCACAGCCGGCCGATCCGTCCGATCCCATGTGCTTAACGAGTGCGTGATCAACTACGAGTGTCGCGTGGTCCACAAAAACGATGTGCTGCCGGGCGAGCTGGCTCAGCCGATCGCCCGGGCCGCCTACAGCTCGGGCGACTACCACCGCGTCTATTACGGCCAGATCCTTGCCGTCTACGCCGACCCCGACGCCGCGGCAAAACTCTAGGCCCGACCCGCATCCCTTGCGGGGGCACCCGGACAAGACATCAATAGGGGACATACCCACCGCCCGGCGGCGGCAGACTAGACCTGGATGTCGCTGACCGTGACCCGCAGGTACCGCTGGCGGTGGCCAATCTTGACCCGATAGCCCTTCCGGCGGCGGAATTTGATCACGTCGAGCTTGCGGCCCTTCACCTCGCCGGCAAGCTGAGCCACCACCTTGGCCCCCTCAACCACCGGGGTGCCCACCTTGGCCTGGTCGGTCCCGCCGACCATCAGCACGCGGTCGAACTCGATCGTCTGCTGCCCCTGCTCGACCGGGCGCAGATCCACCTCGATGGCGTCGCCCTGCTGGACCTTATACTGTCTGCCGCTATCTTCGATGATCGCATACATCTCGGTTGCTCCTGCTACGAAACGCGAGACAATAGCCTACGTGGACCAACAATGCAAGGCCCCCTGTTTTTCCAGTTACCCATTTTAACGGAGACGATGCCCGTTCACCTGTCAGAATCGACCCCCCAGGTCAAAACGACCCCCTCCACCCGTCCTGTCGATGACGAGCGACGCATCTCTCGCCATCTTTGCGCGTCGCAGCGCAAAGAGAGGGCCGTCCGCTATGGACGGCCCTTTCAATCGCTCGCGAATCCGTTAACAGGTCACACTACCGACGGCGCCGCACACCTCTGTATCCGGCGAATCGACTCAGTAGCAGCATCCCGACTGCAAGTCCCAGTGGCGCCACCGGTCCAGATGCACCGCAGCATCCGGCCGGGCAGCCGCTGGCATCCACCGCAGCTCCCGCCGGCGTGTTCGGACACGCGTCCTCGTCGTTGGGCACGCCGTCGCCGTCGTCGTCCAGCACCTGCGGCGTGACGGGACAACCGTCGACAACCCCATCATCGTCGGAGTCGATCGCACAGCCGTCCGCGTCGATGTTGGTCGCACAAGACGGCGTGTCGGGACAATCATCGGCGTCATTCGGTACGCCGTCGCCATCGTCGTCGTCGGTCGAACAGCCGGCGGCGTCGACCGGATCACCCGCAGCCGTGTCCAGGCAAGCGTCGCACGCATCGCCCACCTCGTCGCCGTCGGTGTCCTGCTGGTCGGCGTTGGAAATATCGGGGCAGTTGTCCGCCTCGTCGATCACCCCGTCACCGTCATCGTCCTGGCGCTCGTAGGCGCCCATGTCGACCGTGCCGTGAGAGATCCGCGGGTTGCCGTCCAGATCGGTGGTCAGCCCGGGCGGGACGGCTGCGTTGTCGCCCGCATCGATGCACGGCGAGCCGTCAGCCAGCCGCAGGTTGTCGTCGTCCGTCCCGAACGTGTCGTCGGAGCCGTCGGCGTCGGCAAAGAGTGGATCGTCGTCCAGGCAGCCGCTCCCGAACCACGGCTGGGCGGTGCCGCCCTGTACGTCGCTGAAGGTCACCGTGGGCACGCTGTTGGGGTCATCGTTGTAGATCTCGTTGGGCGTGTCGTTCCAGAGGATGCAGTTGCTCACCGTCGGGCTGCTGTTGCTATCGTTGGCCATCCCGCCGCCGTTGAAGCGGCTGGTGTTCCCGCTGAACGTGCACTGGGTCACCGTGGGGCTGCTGTTGTAGTGGTTGTACATCCCGCCCCCCCAGTCCGCGCCCGTGTTCCCGCTGAACGTGCACTGGGTCACCGTGGGACTACTGCCCACGTTGTACATCCCGCCGCCGGACTCGATCGCCGAATTGCCGCTGAACGCGCAGTCGGTCACCGTCGGGCTGCTGCCGTTTTTGTTGTACATCCCGCCGCCGCCGCCGCGCGGCGCGTCGTTCGTGCTGAACGAGCAGTCGGTCACCGTCGGGCTGCTTCCATCGTTGTACACCCCGCCGCCGCGGTCGGCCGAGTTCCCGCTGAACGTGCAGTGGGTCACCGTCGGGCTGCTGTCTTCGTTGCCCATCCCGCCGCCCCACTCCTCCGCCGTATTGCCGCTGAACGTGCAGTCGGTCACCGTGGGGCTGCTGTTGTCCCAGTTGTACATGCCGCCGCTGTTGCCGAAGGCGGCCGTGTTCCCGCTGAAGGTGCAGTGGGTCACCGTCGGGCTGCTGGCGGAGTTGAACATCCCGCCGCCGCCGTCCGCCGTGTTGCCGCTGAACGTGCAGTGGGTCACCGTGGGGCTGCTGGCCCAGTTGTCCATCCCCCCGCCGAAGCCGTCCGCTGTGTTGCCGCTGAACGTGCACTGCGTCACCGTGGGGCTGCTGCTGTACCAGTTGCACATCCCGCCGCCGTAGAGGTACCCACCGAAAACGGTACCGATCCCCCCGGTGATGGTGAAGCCCTCCAGCACCGTATCCGCGCCCTCGCCGCTGACACACATAACCACGCTGGCGCTCAGGCCTGTTGCGTCGATGGTCGTCACCGCCGCGCCGCCGCTGCTGCGCACGGTGATGACCTTGCCCCCAAGGTCGATCGCCTCATTGTACTCACCATCCAGCACCAGCACCGTGTCGCCGTTGACCGCGGCGGTGATACCCTCCTGGATGGTGCAGAACGGGTCGCCCATTGTCCCCGACCCCGACCCGGGGCAGTTGTCGTCCACATACCAGGTGGTCTGGGCGTATGCGTCGCCCGCCGCGGCCAGCACGCCGATCAGCAGAACCACAAGTACCCGATGGGAAAGCACACCAGACATGACATGTTCCTCCGTCTCCGCCGGGCACGAACTAAAGCCCGGGAAAGGTGAAATACTCCACACTGATGGGCGGTGTCGGTGAAGTGCGGCGGTCACCGGCCCGAAGCGGCATGCAGACACTCAGCCTGCCGCGCTACCTCTGGCCGTCGCGCCCGCCGAAATCGTCCGTCAGCGGACAAGCTGACTGTATTGTACAGAATCCGGTGCCGGACAGGAAGGACCACGCCCAACCTGCCCTTGGATAGCTAGGAGCTGAGCGGACCGCCCCCAGAACGCCCGCAGACGGCCACAATTGGCCGCTGAGACGGGCTGCCGGACTGACCCGCCTAAGGGGGGGACGGCCGGGTGCGTGGTTCCGCTAGAGTCCCGCGACGATGGGGCGGTGGTAGGGTCCCACAGACCAGTCGGGCACGATTAAGAATTCCGATACCGATAGGCGCAGCACTTGGCAGGACCTACGGACGGTGCTTCTGCCGCCTCAGCGCCACCACACCACCAAGGGCGAGCAGGCAGAGCGTGGCCGGTTCCGGCACGGTGTAGACTCGCACGGTTAAGCTGCCCAAGTTGTCGTGGTAACAGTCCGGGCCGAACGGCGTATGGTCAGCAATCATGAAAGAGACGGGCGCGCCTTCGCCGAGCCATTCATACCTGTACACGTGGTCGGGATTGAACGTGTGGGCGGGCCAGTTCACGCCGTCGGACGAGCCCAGCCAGTGTACTGCCGCCCCGTTAATGATAAGGTCGTGAAGGTCGCGCTCATATGTGCCACCCTCGTTGGGTGACAGTTCGTACCAGAGCCACACGCCGGGGTCCGGCCAGTTGTGATGGGCAAACTCGGCGTCCGTCTGGCAGCGCCCCTGCGGGTCGTAGTAGACGTTGTGGTTCCACGTTCCACTGGCCTCGAACAGGTAGGGTTGCCCTGTTGCCAGCGCCTGTGAATCGACTGGCCAAGCCCCAAGGGAACTGACTTCGAGCGTTTCGACCAAGACGGGGTACTCTACACCCAGAGCTGTCTCGCCACACACCAAAGCCAACAACACCACCCACAGCAAAGCTACGCGCGTCATGGCAATCCCCTTTTCAACTATGACTGGACCAATCAGAATTCCAGAAGACACCCCAGTAACCGACACGCATCACGGCTTCGCCGGGCAGGACCGTAAGACCGAGGCGACACCCGACTCGGCCGCCCCGAACATCACGCAAGCCGTCTGCCACGTGCTGGCAGCAGCCAGCGCGTAGGGCAGGCTCCGCATCCCGATCGTACTGAATGTCCTGTGCAGACAACAAGCTCGACACCCGCTGAGATTCGTCCCAGACGGCACCCGTTGCAATTCATACCTCATTAGCGACGGCAGCAACGGCGTCGACGATCCGTCTTAGTTCCTCAGGGAGTTCACGTTCCTCCTCAAGCATCTTGTGCCCTACTAGATGTCCGAATTTTACTTTGAAATACTCGAACCGAGCACCGGGTCCCTTCTTCTCGTACAAGACCCGCTGGAATTCACCGCCTCGATCCCTCCTTGGATCGATGTCCTCGACTCGAACGGCCTCACCTGGGAAATTCTCGTTTATCACAGCAACTGCTACATCTAGCGGCACACATGCTTCGAAGGATCCCTCGCTGAGTACGAATACACCCCGCAGACATGGTAGGGGTCCACCTTGTCCATAGCGATCGAGTTCCTCTTTCGTCTGCTCGGCATTCTTGTCGAGCACCACGAACGCCGGGATGTCGTAGCGATTCAGTACCAGGAGCAGACTCTTGATCTTCTGGAAATCCGATCCCTCAGCAGAGATTATAGAAATCCCGAGCGCCCGAGCATCATGTCCTGCCATACGGAAGAAGTGTGGATATGCGTGTAGCTCGGTGTCTCCCTCGACAATTATGGCGCAGTTGCCGCCCCCACTCAAAAGCGCGTCGCTTATTCGGATGCCCAGGATCTGACGCAGCGCCGCCAAGTCCTCCGTTTGGAAAGACCGTGCTAACGTGTTACCTCTTGCCGTGCGGGTGAGCACGACGTTGTCCTCAAGTCGACCAAGGTCGACGAAGATGCTGGAGTGCGTCGTGCAAATCACCTGTGCAGTTCTTGCAAGATGCTGAAGCGCCCACAGCATCTCGCGCTGCCCCCGTGGGTGCAAGCTGTTCTCTGGCTCCTCGATCCCCAGAATGAAATCCTTGGCGCCGTACTGCGCGAGGAGGCGAAACATCCCAAGGATCAAGTTGTTACGGACTCCCGCTCCGCGGTTCGCGATCGGGATATTCTGAGCACGCTCATCGTCCATATCGAAATCAAAAACAACACCTTGAATGAGATCCAACTCAACGCCATGCCGAAGGGTGACGGAGCGATTGTTAAGCTGTTCCTGCAGCAGCTCCTGGAGATCTATAACGCGCTTTGCGACACCATCTTTCAGGTGCCCCTGTATTTCCTGAAGAGAAGCGGTGGCGTCGTCCCCGGTGAGGATGTCCCGTAACAACGGCCGGAAGAGCTGTCCTAGCAGGGACTTCTCTGTCATCCGTAGATTGGCCTCAATCCCTCGGTCAACCGGGACGAGCACGAAATCGGGAAGCAAGCGCGCAAAGTCCGCTTCACTCAGTTTCACCCAAGACTCTTCGTAGTCCTCACCAGCGACGTTCTGATCCGCCCACCGCTGGAGGAGGTCTTGCGCGTCTGCCTTAAGCGGCCTCTCATTCGCCTGTATAGCACCGACCGCTCCCAGCGTGGCTCTAAGGTCGCCAACCGCCTGACCCCTGATGTTCTGAAATCGCTCATCGCGCGGTACGCGTGATTTCACTTCTGCAACTCGAGGTTGATTATAGCTGTAGGACGCACGCACCTGCATATGGCTATTGGGATCCACGTAAAGTGCCTGCTCTGGCGAAGCGTCATCACACAGAAAGGTGCCCTGCATCACGACGGGAACATCGGTGTTGTGCATGAAAAAATCCGCGGCCTCGGTGAGACGTTTCTCCTCGAAAAGAGTCCTGATCGCGAGCATGCAGGAGGTTTTGCCTACATCGTTTTCCCCAATGATGACCGTCATCGGAGCGAACGCCATTTCCATCTCCTCCAGCGCTCGGAAATTCTCTACTCGAAGCCCGATGAGTCTCATGATTGCACCTCCCGCCCCGATAAGACGACGATTCTGAGTGTCTACCGCATCATGCGGTCACAGACAAAAAAAGGCAGGCGCGTCCGTGCGTCGCCACGGACATCCCCAAGAAAGACGGCCGACGGCCGGAAGTGGCCGGCCAGCCGAGGGACGGAATCTACCACCGGAGCGGTCGGGATGCAAGGGGGTGTCGGGAAATGACAGACGGGCTTTGCGGAGCGGGGGCGGCGGGTATAATGGCGGCTGCGGACAAAGAGCCGCATCTCAGGCGACCGGCACCCGCTACACCGGCTCGGGGCCGCTCATATCGTATATCCACCCGTCGCCGTCGCGCCGGTAGTCGAGCACCTCACCGGGCGAGAAGAACAGGGCTATCTCCTTGTCGGCCGCCTCGGGCGAATCGCTGCCGTGAACCAGATTGAGCCGCCTCGAAAGACCCAGATCGCCGCGAATCGTGCCCGGCTCGGCGTCATAGCCGAACGTCGTCCCCATCATCCGCCGGACCACGTCCACCGCCCCGGCCCCCTCCAGCACCATGACCACCACCGGGGCGCTGGTGATGTAGTCGATCAGCGGCGGATAGAAGTCCTTGCCGCGATGCACCCCGTAATGTCGCTCGGCCAGTTCCCGGGAGATCTGCATCATCTTCATCGCGGTCAGCTTCAGGCCCTTGGCCTCAAACCGCCCGACGATCTCTCCCACCAAACCACGCTGCACGGCATCCGGCTTGAGGATCACCAGAGATTTCTGCATGGTTGGGCCACCTGCTTGTCTAGGTAAACCGTGCTTCGGACCGCCCAAGCGGAAAGTCGGGCAAGGCCCGGCCGGGTGCTAAGCTCCGCGAAGAGCCTGACAGACGGCGTCGAGGTTCGCCTCGGGCACGAGCTGCGGACCGTAGGTGCAGCCCGGACTGACCATGATGGGCCGGTCGCCCGCCTGACGCAGCGCATCGCGCGCCTGGTCGACGCACTGCTCGGGCGTACCCGTGGCCAGCGTGCCGAGATTGTCCAAGCCCCCGCAGATGGCCGGGGCGACCCGATCGCGCGCATACGCGATGCTCGGCCCGGCGCTGCGGTCGGCCCAGTTGATCACGTCGAACGGATAGGCCGCAAACGCCTCGAAATTCCGCGCCTTCCCGCACACGTGCAACATGTTGAACGTTCCCGCGCCCAGGGCCTCGTAGATGATCTTGTCAGCCGGGCGCACCAGCTCGTCATACGTCTCCGGCCCGTTGGCCCGGGTGTCCACCCAGTCGTCGCGGACCGACAGAAACACCCCATCGGCACCAGCCTCGATGCACCGCCGGCAGAAACTCGCCAGCGACCGGGCGATTGTCAGAAGCGCCTCGCCCACCGCCTTGCGGTCCTGCTCCAACAGGGCGGTCATGTTCTGATCGCGAGAATCGCTGCCTGCTTCCATCTTGGGCGGGCCATGCGTGATGGGCGCCTCTTGCGTCAAGTTCCGCAGCGTAGCCCAGGCGTTGAAGACCGTCGTCGTGGTCAGCACCTCACCTGCCAGGCGATCGCGCAGATTCGACAGCAGTTCAAGCTGTCGGGCGAACGGCTCTTCCTCACCCGTCTGCTCGGTCAGCTTCGCCAGATCTCCAGCCGAGCCGATGGACTTACCGCCGGGCCGCGGATACCCGTTGTCGTTCATCACCTTCAGGAAATCCAGATCGAACCGTTCGAGGTGACGCAGATGGGCGTCGACCGCGGGCGGACCATACACCTCATCGGCGGTGAAGTGATACCAGAAGCTGATCGGAGGCCGATCCGGCTGTTGCCGACTCAGCACCGCACGCACGCGTTGAACCTTGGTCATGGCACTCATAACGCTAACTCTAGGCCCCCCGCTTTGACCGGTCAACCCGATCCTGCGCCGCGATGACCGTACACCCGGGCTGTGATCCGATCCATGCGTTTAGTCCGTTAGATCCGCATGCCGACCGGCCACGCACTTCTGCAAATCCGTCAGCCATTCGTAAGGGATCCGGTTGCTGGAGAACCCCACACGAGGGCGGCTTCGACCCATAGGACCGTGGAAATCTGATCCCCCTACCATCAGCAAGCCATATCGCTTAGCCAGATCCATACACGTACGCACATCCTCGGGCCGATGGTCTGGACGGTAGACCTCAATCGCCTCCACCCCCAAATCGACCAGCCCAGACACCACCTGGTTCAGCTCGGCAAAGGTCTGACAGCACAGTTGCATCGGATGGTCCAACGCGTACTACGACGACCCGGCCGGCGCCGATCCAGGTTGTCTGTTCAACGAGCCGCTGTGGGACCAACTCGTCGCCGCCGACGCGCAAGCCGCCTCACCCGCCGACGTCGCGGCGGGGTAGAGACGTAGACGGGTGGCCCTGGGTCTTTAGAGACGCAGGGTGGGTCATCGACCCACCAAATCTTGTTATTCGTAATCCGTCCCCCACCCCGACACGGCATGGGGCACCCATGCTAAAACATGCCCACGCAACGGTTCGGCTTCGCGATTCGGTCCTGAGCCTGTCGAAGGGCTCACCGCTGGCGGCGGGGTGGGTATGCGACCCGAGTTGGGTGAGGTTTTTTTGGCCTTTCGTGACAAATCTTTCCGAATTATGTTGACGTTGGCCTGGGCGTGTGTTATCCTTTAATGATAACACCGCTGTATTGGGTGTTGGTTGAGAGGATGAAGATGGTTCGGTCGGGCGCGCCGGAGGGCGTACATTTTGGTAAGTTCCTGAAGGAACTGCGGTTACGAGCAGGACTGGGTCTTCGCCGGTTCGCCGAGCTGGTGGACCTCAAGCCGTCGAACCTCAGTGCGATCGAGACGGGTCGGCGGGAGCCGCCGGCCGACCCCGCGAAACTGCGGGAGATTGCCGATGCCGTGGGCCTTGTCGAGGGTTCGGACGAATGGGCCAAGTTCTTTGAGGCCGCTCGACGTGCCGGCCAACTGCCCGCAGACATCCGGCATATGGCTGACCGCGGGCTCGTGCCCGTCCTGCTTCGGACCGTCGACAACCGCCGGCTCAGCGACGACGAGATCGCGAAGCTGATACAGGAGATCGAGCAGCGGCATGGACGCCAGGCGGATTCCTCAACCTCAGACGTACACAGCGGCGGAGCTGGAGTATAAAGCCCGGGACTTCCTATCGGAGCACGTCGGGAAAGACCTGTCGGTTCCCGTCGACGTCGAGCTGATCCTTGAAAAGCTGCCGGGCGTTACCTTGGAGATCTGGCCGGGGCTTCGCGCCCGCCTGGGCATTGAGGGCATGGTCGCCCGTAACCCGGAGACGGGCGAGCTGTTCGTCTACATCGATGATGATCTCACCGATTACAGAGGCAATCGGTACCGGTTCACCTCGCCGAAGAGCTGGCCCATCTTGTGATACACCGCCGGCAGGTCGACGCCGTAAGCACGCCCGAAGACTTTCGCGAGTTGATGGCCCTCCAGATTGGCGAGCAGATGGAGCGTAACGCCAAAAGGTTTGGTGCAGCGGTTCTGATGCCTCACTCGCTCGTGGATCGAATGGCCCGAGAGATGTATCCGCGGCTCGTAGAACGGGTGGGGTTCGCAAATCCCGAGGCCGTCAAGAAGTACCTGGCTGGGTGGTTGGCCAAGCAGTTCGAGGTCTCCGTTGAGACGATGAGCTATAGGCTGCGCGAGTGGCCGGTCCGGATCATGGACCGGATCGATGAGGCGATGAGGAATCGATTCGACCAGTTGGACTGACGTGGACGTCCGACCGTGGGCCAACGCGTATTACGGCGACCCGGCCGGCGCCGACCCGGGGTGTCTGTTCAACGAGGACATGTGGGACCAACTCGTCGCCGCCGATGCGCAAGCTGCCGGCAGGCATTGCGGCTCGCTTCGGGATCGTCGTCGGCAACGTGATTCTCGAGGTTCAGGGGGGCCCGGTCTCGAACGTCGCAGAGTCCCGCACCCAGCCGCTGCTACCGCTGCGACCCGGACTGCCCACCCGGCAGACGCACGATTACAAGCGGCATGGAACCACCACGCTCTTTGCGGCCCTGAACATGCTGGATGGCAAGGTGATCGGCGAATGTCTGCCTCGGCACCGAAGCCAGGAGTTCGTTCGCTTCTTGAAGAAGATCGACCGCCAGACACCGGCCGATCTGGACCTGCACCTGGTCGTGGACAACTACTGCACGCATAAGAGCCCGGTGGTGAAGCGCTGGCTGGCCAGGCACAAGCAATTTCATCTGCATTTCGTGCCGACGGGCAGTTCCTGGCTGAACCTGGTGGAACGGTGGTTCGGGGAGATCACGCGCAAACGTATCCGACGCGGCACGTTCAAAAGCGTTTCGCAGTTGATCGACGCGATCACCGAACTACCTGGAGCACCACAACGGCGACCCTGTACCGTTTGTCTGGACGAAGGACGCGGACATGATCATCGCTAAGGTCAACCGTTGTAAAGAAGCGTTAGGGACAGAACACTAGCGAACGGGCCGGTGGCACGGTTTGGCTCTGCGGTAGTGCTGGGGCGCCGCCTCCGTGGTCGAGGCGGGGTGACGTACTTTCGTCATTCGACACAGTTGGACGGAAAACCGGTAGAAGCGCAACTCCTTTGTTAGAAAGGAGTTGAGTTCGCAAGTGCGTGTACGCGTCGCAAATAGACGCGATTCCGTCTAACCGCTAGGGCGTGTGGTGCAAGGTGCGGGGCCGCGGCTTCTGAGGGGATTGCTGTAAGCGCTTTGTGGGCAGTGATTTGCGGCGTGGACAAAAGATGGTCCGACGAAGCCGGTGCAGGCACGGAGATTGCTGCTTAGGTATGGGGTGGTTGTAGCGGGAGGAGTCTATTCTCGTCCAGGGGAGTCCTGGTCGACAAAGGCGTTAAGTACTCGGCACGGTTCCGGTTCAGTGCGGTTCGGTCAAAGTATTTGGCCCTGCCGCTTCGATATACGGCTATGAGGGTGCCTCAGGTCCGCATGAGGGCTGACAGGCTGGCCATGACGAAAATTCACATGGTTTCAGGAGAAATGAAGATGCGAGTGTGTATGGTGTCAGTTCTGATTGGGTCGATCGCGCTGTTGGCGCCGAGTGTCGTCTTGGGCGAACAGTCGACTGCCCTGGCGCTGGCCTCGGCCGACCAGGAGTTGGTCAAAGACCGCGTGGATCGGTTGGAGGCGCTGGTCCAGCAGCAGGACCAGCAGATTCGCGAACTGCGTGGCGAAATCGCCCAAAGCAGCGCGTCAATGGATGAGGCGCGGGTGGACCAGATCAAGGGCTTGGTCCGCGAGGTGATCGCCGACTCGGAATTCCGCGAGAGCCTCTTTCCAGACCAGGTGCAGGTTGGCTACGACGGGGGCTTCTACCTGCGTAGTGCCGACGAGCAGTTCCTGCTGAAGATCAATGGTATCTTGCAGGTCCGCTACGCCCACTACAACGACCAGAAGACAAACCACTGGCTGACCCCGGGGCGAAGGTACTCGGATCGCAGCGGGTTCTCGATCGACTCGATCCATTTGTTGTTCAGTGGGCACCTGTACGGTCCGGAGCTTACCTACATGATCCATCTGATCACCACGGAGAAGCCGCCGGGAGGCGACAACTCTGTGGCGATGCAGTGGTACACATGGCGCGCCTTTGCGGACTACAAGTTCGCTGATGAGCTCCACATCCAGGCAGGTCTTCTCGTGGTGCCGTTCGGGTTGCAGGAAAGCTATACGAGCAACGCGAAGACCATGTTCGTTACGCGTGGCATGGCCAACGAGTACTTCAACATGGATCGCTCCATTGGTGTTCAGGCCTGGGGCGAGCTGTTCGACAAGAAGCTGAAGTACCAGGTCGCCGTCACCAACGGCTGGCGGAACGCGCGCGATCGGTTCAACACGCCTGACGGCATGCGCGAGTTGGATCAGAACCCGGCCATCACCGCCCGCCTGGAGTACGCCGCGATCGGCGACATCGGTCGGGCCTGCTGCGAGTCGGATCTGGAGTACCACGAGGATCCGGCGTTGGCCTTAGGTATGAGCTTCGGGTATCTGGACGACAACGGCGATCGCAGCGGCGTGCCCCTCGCCTATGCGGTGCCGGACTTCTTCCGCGACGGTGTGGGTGGTTATGACTCCGTGTCGACCAACGGCACGAATGTAACGCAGTTTGGGGCGGATGCTCACTTCAAGTATCGCGGCCTCGCGATGACCGGCGAGTACTGGCTGCGGATCGTGGATGTGAGCAACGGTAACATCAATAGCCGTCTGGTGGCCCCCTACTTCCTGCGCACGGGAAGCGATGCCACGTCCCATCAGCAGGGCGCCCAGATGCAGGCGGGCTACTTCATCATCCCGAAGAAGCTCGAGGCGGTCGCCCGCGTCGGGGCCGTCTGGGACATTGGCCCGGGCAGCGAAGGCTCGTGGGAATATGCCGCAGGCATGAACTGGTACATCAATGGTCATGCCAACAAGCTCCAGTTTGACGTAACTAAGATCAACGAGCTGCCCACCACCAGCGGCGGCGCCAACTTTATGGAGCTCAACGACGACATTTTGCTGTGGCGGTTGCAGTGGCAGATCCTGTTCTAAAGCGGCAGAAAGAGGGCGGCGGCTGGTGTGTCGGCCGACCGACGAACCAATCAGGCAAGGTAACGGACATTCACGGAGGTAACGGACAATGCGGTTGATGAGTAAAGTGTTGATGGTCCTGGTGTCGGGAGCGCTACTGCTCAATTGGGGCGCAGGCTGCAATCTTCTGTACCCGCAGCTGGAAGGAGCAATGCAGACGGCTGCGACCTCTGTCCTGTGGAGCACGCAGGCCTGTCTCGAGCAGACCCTTGGCGTGGGCACCGACGGGCAGATTCTGACCGACTTCGCTTTCGAACTGGTCACGGATTCGGTCAACAACGACATAGACGAGTGGATCCCCGACGCCACGCCCTTCCCGAACTAGGTGGGTGTCGGTCGGCCGGCTCGTAGCCAGTCGTTGAGTCGGTCTGTGGAATGAAAACGGCGAGGAGGTCAACATGAGGTCTCCTCGCTGTTTTGCGCGCCGAGCGGGCGTGCGAGCCTTTACGGACGGTGGTGCTTCGGCTACCGTGAGAGGGAGTTATGCAGGTTACGACGCAGAGCATCAACGACTTCTTCGACCGTATGCGCGGAGGCTGCGCGTCCCGAATGGGGTATGAGCTGGCCGGGCTGGATTTCGACGCCTGGCAAGCCACCTTCCGCGAGGAGCTGATCGATCTGCTCCGCCTTCGCCCCATCAATCCCGATCCGCCGCCGGTCGAGGTGATGGAGATTCAATCGTTTGACGGATACTCACGCCATCTGCTTCACCTTCACACCGACGATGGTGTGGTGGTGCCGATGTTCATGCTCGTGCCTGACGGGATCGCCGAGCCCGTACCAGCCGTCCTGGCTATTCACGGCCACGGGCCCGGTAAGTGCATCCCCGTCGGCCAACCGCCGGCGGGCTACGACCGACAGGGGATGATCGTCGAGGGGCAGCGTGATTACGCAGTGCAGGCCGTGCGAGCGGGGATGATTGCGATCGCCCCCGACCTGCGAGGTATGGGCGAACTAGTGCTCGACGACGAGGTCAGCAGGCGCGAGGGGCGCAGTTGCGTTCAGATGAGCATGCGGGCGATCCAGTGCGGCCAGACGTTGCTGGGCATGCGTGTCGCCGATCTGATGCAGATTGTCACATGGCTGCGCGAACGGCCGGACGTGGACGCCGACCGCATCGCTGCCACAGGCAATAGCGGCGGCGGCACCTGCACGCTGTTCCTGGCCGCGGTCGATACGCGGGTCGCGGCGGCCGTGCCAAGCTGCTACTTCTGCACCTTCGCCGATTCGATCCTCGCCATACACCACTGCCCCGACAACTATGTGCCCGACCTCCAACTGTATGGTGAGATGTACGACGTCGCAGGCCTGATCGCGCCGCGGCCGCTCCTGATTGTGGCCGGCAAGGACGATCCGATCTTCCCGCTTGCGGGCGTGCGGAACGCCTACGCGAAACTGGAGAAGATCTACGCCGCAGCCGACGCCGCTGACAGGCTCGAGCTATATGTCGGTGACGGGGGCCACCGTTACTTCAGTCAGCGAGTCTGGCCGTTCCTGGCGGAGAAGTTCGGCGCGTAGCGTGATCATCACGACTTCGCTCGGGCTACCTCAAACTCGACGGTCTTGACGCTTATCTCCCCTTTGGTTCCGAGCAACCGTGCGGAAAGCTCATGCCGGCCGGGCGCCAGTTGTGCGGTGTCGTAGCCATGGGGCGTCTTGTGCAGATCGCCACCGAGCCAGAACGGCCAGACGTTCTGTACGTCGACTACCTTGCCATCGACGGCCAGCTCGACACGATCCACCAAGGTCGAGTCGTTCACGTCCGCATGCACGAAAATCGTTCCGCTGACGCGCTGGCCTGGTTCGAGACCATCGAAGCCGACGATCTGGGGCGGCTGCGGGTCTGGAAGGGGCTCGCCTGCCGCCAGCTTGCGGGCTGTCTGGAAGAACCGTTGCTTGAAAGAGGTATTGATGGCCCAGTTGGTCGGCGGGCTCTGGAAGCCGTCACGGTAGTTCGAGCGGCCGCCGTCGTAGTAGCCCCAGGACGCGCCATGCTGGGCACAGGTCAGCAGGCACGAGGTGTCGGGGTGGGCCTCATTGAAGACGATGGGGATGGGGCGCCCGGCGAAGACGGGATTCGCCCGAATCTGCTCGATCATGCGCCTGTGCTGATCGGCGTTGCAGCCGTTGCCGTGTACCAGCACGAAGTCGGCCGTCCGCAGGAGACTGTCGGTCGGAAGCCACCCGCCGCCGCCGCTGGTCGAGACGAGCAAGCACCGGCCATCGCGCGTAGTCGACTTGACCCGGTCGATCAGCTCGCACACGCGCTGAGGCTGAAGGATCAGGTGGTCGTAGCGAATGTTGCACTCGTTATTGATCTCGACGAGTACGTTGTGGTGGCCCGTCTCGAGCAGCCAGCGAACCGCGCCGTCCACCGCCCGCAGCACAGCCGCCTCATCGTCGAGCAAGCCGTCCTGCTGGAAGTAGAACAGCCCCACGATCGCCACCATGCCCAGACCGTCGGCCGTTTCGAGCACGCGGCCCATGCGATCGAGATATGCCGGTTTGAGCGCCCCGTCACGCTCGAACACGCTGTTGAGGTAGGCCTCGGGGTTGGGCTTGGGATCGTCATTCGGCTTGTGGTATGGGAAGTGGTACGCCGGCCCGCCGCCCTGGAGATTGACGGTGAAAGCCACTACCCCGTGCTCTCGCCAACTCGGCAAGGCCGCACAGAACTCGTCCGTCTGACGGTTGGCATTGTAGTCGGAGTTGTCGGGATAGCGCCACAGGCTGCGCGTCCGCGCGTTCTCGTCGTCGAACGTAGCCTGCACGGCGCGAACGTTGGTCAGCAGCCCTTCGATGCTCTGCCCGCGGAAACGAACGCCCTCGTAGGTCGGCCGACCGTCGATGAGGAACCGCTCGCCGTCAATGCCAACAGTCGTCGAGCCCAAGGCCAATCCTCCTAGAGCCTGGCAATTTCATCGGTCGCGCTGACAGTGATGCGACGAGCGCCAGAATCGAACAGTCCGGGCTTGCCGGCCGCCACAACGCCAATGCGGGCGGCTGCCACACCGGCACGTTGTAACCGCCGCAGCAAGTCGTCGACCTTCCTGGGCTCAATCGTAACGAGCAGGCTGCCCGAGCCGATCGATCGCAACGGGTCGAGGCCAGTCAGCTCGCACAGGTGCCGAGTTTCCGGTAACACCGGAACTGCCTGAGTATCCACGACAAACTGCTTGTCGGAAGCGACCGCCATCTCCCAAAGACCGGTCAGTACCCCACCTTCGGTCGGATCGTGTATCCCCGAGGCCCCCATGCGTGCAGCGATCATCGCCTCGCGGACCACGCTGATACCCGGATCGAACAGGAACCTGGCCGCCCGGGCGAGCAGCCCAGCGGGGCAGCGGCGGCGCAATTGGCTGCCACGCTCACGGGCGATGATCGCGGTGGCCTCGATCGCGGCGGCCTTGGTCAGCACAATCACGTGACCCACGCGGGCGCCGCCACTGCGGACCACGCGATCACCATGGGCCAGCCCCATCATTTGGCCAATGACCACCGGCCGATCGAGCCCGACCGTCACCTCGGTGTGGCCGCCGATGACCGCCACCTTCAACTCTTGGCAGGCACGGGTAATGTCGCGGAAGATGTCGCCGACCGGCTGCGGCCCCCGCTCCGGCAGCAATATGCAGGCGCTGAACCATCGAGGCTGAGCACCACAGGCTGCCACGTCGTTGGCATTTACGTGTACGGCGTACCAGCCGACTCGCTCGGCGGCGAAGGTGACCGGGTCGGTAGCCACGACGAGCGTTCTGCCGCCTATGCGAACGGCCGCGGCATCCTCGCCGATGCCCGGACCGAGCACGACGCCTGCTCGTCCGGCCACCGGCAGCGATCCAAGCAGCTTGTCCAGACGCGAGTGCGGCAGCTTGCCGGCCGGATAGTGAGGCACCCTCTGAGTCCTCGCAGCGGGCGACGCGAGGGGCAGTCTGGCTACGCCTTCGCCTCGGTGCCGCTCAGCTCGACCAGTTCGTACGTCCGCGACCCCAGCCCGATCTGCTCGCCGTACTTCAGGGCCACCGTCGGGTCGATCTGTGGATGGTACTTCTTGCGGAGGCTCGCACCGGCGTGCTTCTCGAACAGGTCGAGCGTGGCCTGATCGACGGCGATCGGATCGAAGCCGGCGAGGATTCCCACGTCGGGCACCACGACTTCGTGCTTCTGCCCGAAGCAGTCGCACTCGTTGGTCATGTTGACCATGTAGCTGACGTAGGCGATGCGCCCTCGCTTTTGCCGATGGAGGCCCCACGTATGGGCGGCCATTTTTCGCTGCATGTCGGCCGAACCCACACCCCAGTTAAACCGCACCGCACCGAAGCGGCAGACGGTCAGACACTCGCCGCAGCCGATGCACGTTTCCTCATCGATCACGGCGGCATTGAGGCTGTCGTCTTCGGATATGGAGTTGGCCGGACACCACTCCATGCACACCTTGCACAGCGTGCACTTTTCGGGGTCGATTGACGGCTGGATGTTGGAGTGCTGAAGCATCTTGCCCTTGCGCGATGCGCAGCCCATGCCGACGTTCTTGATCGTGCCGCCCAGGCCCGCCCCGCCGTGGCCGGTCACGTGTGTGACCACGAGCATGCCCTGGGCACGAACGATGTCGGCCGCAAGAGCCACCTCTTTCTCGTCCGCCCCGGGGGTGGGCACGGTCAACTCGCTATTGCCGAACAGCCCGTCGGCCATGATCACCGGAGCGCCCACGTTGTCGGGAGTGAAGCCGTGCTCGGAAGCGAGAATCATGTGGTCGACCGCGTTTGACCGGCGGCCCACGTAGAGAGTCTGCGTCTCGGCCAGGAAGGGCCGCCCTCCCAACTCCTTGACGCAGTCGACAAACCCGCGCACGTGCTCGGGCCGAAGGTGGGTGACGTTGCCGTGCTCACCGAAGTGCATCTTGATGGCGATCAGATCCTTCTCGGCCACCACTCGCGCGAGGTTCGCCCGCTTGAACAGCAACTGCTGTTTGGCGGCCAGCGAGGCCGAATCCTCATCAAAACGGGCGGGCACGAAGTAAACCTGCGATGACACCATTGTCCTCCTACTCCCAAACGTACCAATACGCCTAAGACCCTAACGGACGAGCCTTCAAAAGACAATCAGTCGGCCACAGGACCGGTCGTCCTCCCGCCCGGACGGACCGCCAATCCGGACCGAAGCGATGCTGAACTCGCCAGCCCGTAGAGTACCTTTTGAGTCGTATTCAGTCAGTCTGTGTGCTGGCAGACTCTCCGCAGACCCTCAGCGTAGAGGGCCTGGTCTCGCCGGCCTTTGAGGCAGCCGGGCTCGTAGTCGTGGTACTCCGGCTGAAGGGCTGCCAATAATGGCAGGCGCTGCTCGAAGAGGGCAAAGAGCTTCCGCGCGGACATGGTCGCGGGGGGCGACAACTGGAGCAGGCGCATCGCAACCGCATCACGCCGCTCGACCCACTCCTGCTTGGTGATCTTGGGCGTCCAGCTCAGCCCGTCGGTGCAGCGCCCGTCGTGGTTGTACTTGCACGGCTCGCAGATGTCGTCGACCCCGAGCACGAGCTGGACCGGCTGGTCGAGATCGGCCGTCAGCGACTCCAGCACCTTGCGCCCCCCGTGCTGCCGCTCCGGGTCGTTCCCGTCGCGGCGGTAGAGGTACTTCAGCAACCAGATGACGTGGTCCGGGCGAAGCCGCACCGCCACTCTCCTACAGCATGATGTCCAGCGCCGACTCGGCGGTCCTTCGTATAGTCCTCGCGTCGACGCGCTCGACCTCGGGGCGCGAGGCCGCGTCGTCAGCCATCTCCGCTCGCTGATAGATCAATTGCACGGTGGCCGGCAGATCGATCTTGTACGGCTTGACGTTACCGATGTTCTTGACGGCCTGCTTGGCGCCCTCGCGGATTTCGGCCTGGGCCTGGGTGACCGGGGTACACAGGGCTCTTTGACGGCCTCGCCCCTGTTTGACGCTGACGGCGGTGATGCCTTCGATGAATTGCCTGGCCTCGTCACAGGCCCCCCGGTCGCCGGCCACGAAGATCAGCGGCACATCGTAGTGACCTGCGATCGTCGCCCACATGCCCAGCTCACCGTGCGGCCGACCGTTGATCGAATACTCCCACCACGAGGCACTGCTCATGGTGTGACAGAGGAAGCCGTCAAGCGTGCCGGCCATCGCGTGCTGACCGATCATCATCGTGGCGTCAAAACTTTCGTCCAGCACGCCCGTCCACTGCGGGGCGGCAAAGTCCTGCACCGCACGCGGGTCGAGCCGGTCGAGGATGAAGTTCACCCCGCGATAGTGGCCGTCCTTGACGACCACCTGGTCGGCCCCGCCGTCGAAGCAGCCGGCAATGGCGGCGTTGACGTCACCCATCAGATAGCGTCGTGCGTCCTGAAAGAAGGGCGACTCCTCGGGGATATAGCTGCCATCCTCGACGCCGCTGAGCCCTTCCAGATCAGTCATGATGTAAATCTTCATCCTCTGCAACCTCCATCAATGCAGCGTGGTCCGGCTCGCGAATCTTCCGCAGCCAGAACAAGGACCCCAATCGTAACACCCCGGAGATCACCATCAACACGTGCAGGGCGGTCACCGGTAGGGGCCCGACCTGCCACACGCGGTTACCGATCACTGCGGCCAACACGCCGGCCAGCGCCGGGGCTATCGCACGAGCCAGGTTGTTGGCGCTTCGGTATACCGAGATGTAGGCCGCCCGATCACGTTCGGGAGCAAGGTCGAGGCCCAGGTTCACAAACCCGATCTCCTGCGCGGTATTGAAAACCCGAACCGCCACCACCGCGAAGACCAAGTACCACCATTGCGGAAGAATTGCCAGCCACAGAAAAGGGAATATGGCCTTGGCCACCAGCGCCATCGTCAACATTCGCTTGGTGCCCCAACGATCCGCCAGCGTTCCCCACGAGGGCGCAGCGGCCAGCCCCACCAGATGTGTGACAAAGTCGGTCCAACTGATCAGCCAGTAGCTCATCCCCAGGAAGGTGTACATGAAATAGTGGAAAAAGCCGCCGCAGACCCCGGCCGCAAAACTGAAGGAGCTGTGCAGGGCAATGAACCAGCGAAACTGCCCATGTCGCAAGGGCATCGCCACGGACCTGGCCAGGCTCGTCGGGCGCGAGGCCCGATGCATGGGCGGCTCGGGCATTCGCCACACGCACCACAGCGAGGCAAAACCCGACCCCGCGCCAAACGCAATGAGAATCTGGAAGGCTTGGACGCCCTCGCCACCGGACGCCTTCCAGAAGTCGGCAAACCACCCGTAGGCCGGCACGGCGATCATCAGCACGAAACCGCCGATGAACGCCCGCCAACCGAAGAAACGCCCTCGCACGCCGACAGGGACCAGATCGGCAATCCAGCTCTGGCGGACCACCTCGGCCGACATGCCGAAGACCGCCCCGATAAAAAGCAACGCCCCCAACGGGTACATCACTTGCGTGCCGGGCCAGCCGAGCCACAGCACCAGAGGCAGCGCCGCTATTCCCAGTCGCAGCACCCGCACGGTCCCCAAGGCCACCAGGCAGAACCGCTTCCGCGAGTGCACGCGCGTCAGGATCGAATTGGTCCCCACCTGAAAGACGCCCCCCAGCAGCATCGCAGACTGCATGAACCCTACATGGGGCGCGTCGCCTCCCAGCTCGATAATCAAGCCGGTCAGACACAGCCCGGTCAGCGACGCCATCATCAGCCGGACCAGACCGGTTTCCACCAGCAAAAGCCGTTGCCCGCGCCGAACCTGCTCCGGACTCAGCGCTCTGTCATCTGCCGAATCGGATGCGTACGTCTGGATTCTGCGCGTCAATGCCTTATCCTAGTCCGGCGTGGCGAGGCCTGACCTCTTGCCTCGCTGCCCCGGGACGCTACACTACCGCCCCAATGGCAGGCTGAGCAAGCCCACACGACCTCAAGCGACAGAAGGAGTTCCAATGGCAGGTTCAAAGTTACGCGTCATCCTCGTCGGCGCCGGCGGCATGGGACAGACTCATACCGACGCCTGGAAAACGGTCGACCATGCCGAGATCGTCGCCGTGTGCGACAATAACGGTGCCAGGGCCCGCGAGTTCGCCCAGACGCACAACATCGGCCAGGTGTTCACAGACTTCCGCAAGGCCCTCCGCACCCCGGCCGACGTAGTCGACGTGTGCGTGCCCAACAGCCACCACACCCCCGTCGTGCTGGAAGGCTTTAAGACCGGCAGGCACGTCTTGTGCGAGAAACCCCTGTCGGTGCTGCCGCGGGACGTGGAGAAGATGATGGCCGCCCGCGATCGGGCCAAAAAACTGCTGATGACCGCCCAGCACATGCGCTTCAGCGGACCTTCGCAGATCCTCAAGCGATACATCGAAGCAGGCAACGTGGGCGATGTCTACTACGCACGCGCGTGGCATCTGCGCAGACGGTCGCTACCCACGTGGGGCGTGTTCGCTTCGCGCAAGCACTCCGGAGGCGGCGCGGGCGTGGACATCGGCGTACACAGCCTCGATCTGACGATGTGGCTGATGGATAACTTCGAGCCGGTCAGTGTCAGCGGTATCGCCCCTTGCATGCTGGCCAAACGCAAGGGCACCTACAACCGCTGGGGATCGGTCGATCCGCGGCAGATCGACGTCGAGGATTTCGCCGTCGGCTTTACGCGGTTCAAGAACGGTGCCACGCTCTCGCTGGAGGCCAGTTGGATGCTCAACATCCAGCCGGTCTCGATCGTCAACACATGGCTGTTCGGCACCAAAGGCGGCGTGGAGCATCCCAGTCTGAACGTTTCGACGGAAAGGGATCAGATCCAACTCGACTCGACCATCTCCAATCCGCCACAGAACGTCAACGCCTACCACGTGGAGATCCAGCGCTTCGCCGAGGCCATCGCCAAGGGCAAGCCCTCGCCCGTGCCGGCGGAGCAAACCCTTCAGGTCATCAAAGTGCTCGACGGGATCTACCGTTCGCACAAGCTCGGCAAGGAGGTCAAGCTCTAACCACGTGTGACACACCTGCGAACCGCCGCTGACGGCCCGCGGCAACGCCCTGTTGGAATGTGAACGGTCGCTATAAAAGGCGTGCGGCACCCGGTACGTATTGGCGCGGTCAAGGGTGCCGCAACGAGTGGGAGGACTAAATTTGCAGACTGCACAAGAGACGGATTTGCGTCTCCCTTGCGCTAAGAGTATACCCCACCCTCCTGTCTTTTCCAGTATTACTTTTCCATTAGTTTTGGGTTTCTCAATCGGTAACCTACACAAAACAGTTCCCATGGCTTGCTGGGCGGTCTAACGCCTAAGTACTTTTTCGACAACATCTTAGATCAAATCGACTAACCCAGCACCCACCGCCGGAGCGCGTTGGGAAACAACCCTAACTTTCTACAGGGAAAGTGGTTAACTCTGAACGCCTGAATCCTGGCTGCGGCTACGGCAGCTACGAGCCCCTTGAAGCGACGGGCGAACCGACCAAGAATGCTGTCCGACCAGGACTTACACGCAAAGGTGTCCCGCGGTGCAACTCGCTGACTTGCAGTACCACTTGCCGCCTGAGCTGGTCGCTCAGACCCCGATCGAACCGCGGGACGCGTCGCGGCTGCTGGTGCTCGAGCGGTCGACTGGTCGGCTAACGCATACCCATTTCCGGGAATTGCCCAGGATGCTGCGGGCTGGCGACGCTTTGGTGCTCAACCAGACCCGCGTGGTTCCCGCCCGGTTCTTTGCCCGACGAACAACGGGGGGCCTCGTCGAGGGGCTGTTTCTGTCGCTCGCCGCGGAGGGCTGCTGGCTGGCGCTTCTCAAGGCGGCAGGTAGCTTGCGGCCGGGCGAGAAACTTCACTTCCAGGACGCACCGTGGGCGTTTGTGCTTGTTGAGCCGCGCGGGCAGGGACAGTGGCTGGTTCGACCAGACGTGGACTTGCCCGGCTATACGATCCTGGAACGCGTCGGGCGCACACCGCTGCCTCCCTATATCAAACGGAGTCACGACGACCCTCGTGAAGGGCAAGATAGCGGCAGGTACCAGACGGTATACGCCGACCAACCGGGCGCGGTGGCGGCCCCAACGGCCGGGCTGCATTTCACGGGTGAGCTGCTCGATGAGTTGACGGCACTTGGCGTGGGGATCGCCCGACTGACGCTGCACGTCGGCCTGGGAACGTTCAAGCCCGTAACGACGGAATGCCTGCAAGAACACCACATGCATAGCGAGCTCTACGAATTGCCCGCGTCGGCGGCGGAGCAGATCAACCGGGGGAGGGCGAGCGGGGGACGCATCGTGTGTGTTGGGACGACGACCGTTCGCACTCTGGAAACATGCGCCGCCGCCGACGGAAGCGTGCATCCGGGTACGGGCGAAACCGATTTGTTCATTTATCCCCCATATCGCTTCAAGGCTGTCGACGTGCTGCTGACCAATTTCCATTTGCCAGGGAGCACGTTGCTGGCATTGGTCTTCGCGTTTGCGGGGCGCGAGGCGACGTTGGCTGCATACCAGCAGGCGATTGACCGTCGCTACCGGTTCTACTCCTACGGCGACGCGATGCTGATTCTGTAAGCGGCAATCCCCTGGTCCAAGCGAGGACCTATGCTAAAGGGCACCAGTGCCGTGCCGTTCATCGCACGGCCCCGCTCGCCCGCGCGGCAAATCGTGTCGGCATGGTCGCAAGTCCAGCAAGCTACCGTGCGTCGCGATCGCGTTGATCGTGGCCGGAATGCCTTTGCTGGTCTTCATGCCGGCGGCCATCCTGTCGCTCCCCTCGTCGGTCATCATCGTGCCGCTCGTACCGCTGCGAATGGCGGTCCGAGTCACGGTGGGACCGCCCTCGACGATCCCCGCTGCATCCACCCAACGCCATCAGCAGGGCCAGAACTAAACAAGTCGCCGATAGTGTCCTTATCCTGAGACAGTTCATGTTCGGACTCCTGATGAAAACAGAGGCTCTGTTTCGAACACAAGGCCCGATCGCCTCAGCGGGTCTGCCCGAGGCCGTCTGCGACAAAGCAAGCGGCGTATCGGCCAAAGGGGCGACTGAGACTTCTCGGTCGACTTATCACAACTCGACATTTCCCATTTGGCCTTCTCCCGGCAACACCGCCGAGCCACTGGGGCACCATTATAACGCCCCCCCCAAGAATCCAAGCCGGGTTGGCTCGAGTTCTTGGTGATTGACGCCTAAATCGGGGGCAAAGCGACGGTCGGGCAGCACAGGCAGTCGTTTCGGGCGAGGTCCACCCACATGAACATCACGGCCCTTTCCTTGTTTGCTCGACTGCACGCGGGTTCGTTTCGTCATATCGGCGCAGCCCTCGGCGGGGTCGCCGCGAACCGCTGAATCCGATCAAGAATCGTTCGGTACAGCCGACGCGGAATGGCGACCTCCGCCAGTTGGAACGTGATGTACCGGGCGCGAGGTGACGTTGGCTGCATACCAGCAGGCCATCGACCGGCGCTATCGGTTCTACTCCTACGGCGACGCAATGCTGATTCTGCAAGAGAAATCGTCGCGGTCGGTGCACGCAGGCCCGAGGACGCCGGGCGGCGACTATGCGCGTCGGGCGATGAGGATGCCGCTCGTGGGCTCGGCGGGTTCGGCGCGGCGAATCTTCGAGAAGTTCGCTCGGCGAAGCCAGTCGGCCAACTCGGCGTGGGAATACGTTCTGCCGGCGGCTGTGTTGATCAGCATGTTGACGGCAAAGACGGCCGCCTGCTTCGGCTGCGTGCGGGCAGCGTTGGTCAGGAAGTCGTGGATTACCAGGGTGCCGCCGGGCACGAGGGCCTTATAGATCTTGCGGAACCAGAGACGAATCTCGTCGGGGCCGGAGGAATGGATCACGTTGCTTAGCAGGACGAGATCGAAGCCTTGCGGCAGCGGATCGTCGTTGAGGTCGCCCTCGACCATGTGAATGCGTCGACCGACGGACTCTGTCCCAACGATCTTGCGCGCCACCTTGAGCACGTCGGGCCGATCGAAGAGCGTGGCTTGCAGCTTGGGCCACCGTCGGCAGAACGCCTGACAATAGGCGCCCGATCCGCCGCCGGCGTCGAGCATGGTGCGAAAGTCCTGACCGGCAAAGAAGTGCGCAAGTGCGGCTGCTCGCGTGCGGGAGTTGTCGTGCATGGCGCGGATGAACCGCTCGGTCCCTTCGGCAGCACGCCGTGTCTGCTGCTCGCGTCGTACTGGCCCGCCGCGCCGGAGAACGTCGTCGAGCTGCGCCCAACTCTTGGCGAGTTGGTTGTGGTGCCGCAGCATCCACGTCACGCTTTGCGGGCTGTTCTCCTGCAGGCAGCGTTTGACCACCGGTCGCGCCGAGTACGCTTGCCCGCGAAGCCTGACAAGGCCCAAGCCAGCCAGCGCGTTGAGTAACAGCTCTGTTGCGCGCTCATCGAGCCGACATCGCCGGGCGATCGAGCGAGCCGAACGACCCCGCTCGTCGATGGCGTCAAAGACGCCAACCTCGGCCGCAGCCGAGACGATCCTCGCCTCCCACGCGCATTGACCCAACTCCATGATGTCCTGACCGTTTCGCATGGCTGGAGCCTCCCGAACGTCGCCAACTCAGCCTATCATGGTGCACGCATCGCCGGCGGGCAATGGGTTTTGCGGCAATGTTGCGGCAGGAGGAGCAATGGATATGGCGTCGGGAGCTGCAGGCAAGGCCGATCTGATCGTCCACGCGGGACGGATGTACACAATGGACCGGGCCGGGCCGTCGGCCGCGGCGGTGGCTGTGGCAGGCGGGCGAATCGTCGCGGTCGGCTCGCGGCGGAAGATGCGGCAGTGGAAGGGGCGGACGACCACCGTGCTGGATGCGCCAAACGCGGTGGGCACCCCGGCGTTTGCCGATTGCCATACCCACCTGTTAGCCAGGCGCGTCGTGTATCGCCGCTGAAGAATTGCCGCCGGCAGCTTCTTGGATTCGACCCACCGGCGGCGCGAAGGTCGAGCATTCGGCTGGCGTGTTGAGGGCGCGGCGTACGCTGTCTACGCCCGCCAGCTCTTGAGGATGTGCATATAGTTGGCCCGCTCGTAGGCGCTGGGGTCGGGGCTGCGCGACAGGTTCATGCTGCCTTGCATCTGCTCGAGCGAGTCGTACTCGTGCTGCTCCATCCAGTCGGCCATCTGGTCGCGCACCTTGCCCAAATGGGCCGGGCCGTTCTTGAGCAAGGCGGAGACCATCTGGACGGCATGCGCCCCGGCCATGACGGCCTTGACCGCGTCGACCGCCGTGTGGACGCCTCCGGTAACCGCCAGGGACGCACGGATCCTTCCGGACAGGATCGCCAGCCACCTGAGCCGAAGCAGGAGCTCGTCGGAGTTGGAAAGCTCGAGACTGCGGACGGCCTCCAGCTCGTCCACGTTGATGTCGGGCTGATAGAACCGGTTGAACAGGACGAGTCCGTCGACGCCCAGCCCGTCCAACTGCCGAGCAAAGTGGGGCAGCGACGAGAAGAACGGCGAGAGCTTGACGGCAATGGGAATTCTCACGCTCTGGTTGACCGCGCCGATCATCTCGATGGAGCGTTTCTCGATATCCTGCCCGCTGGTCGCCGGATCGGTCGCCAGGTAGTAGACGTTCAGCTCGATCGCGTCGGCGCCGGCCTGCTCCATCATCTTGGCGTAGTCGAGCCAGCCGCCCATCGTCGTGCCGTTCAGCGAGGCGATGACGGGGACGTCGATGGCCTTTTTGATCTTGGCGATCTGCTCGAGGTACTCATCCGGGCCGAGCTTGAACTGCTCGGGCTTGGGGAAGTACGACAGCGCCTCGGCAGACGACTCGGCCGGCGTTTCGATGGCCTCGTGCGTTGCCCGCTGCTCGGCGACGATCTGCTCCTCGAAAAGCGAGTGCATAACCACCGCGGCGGCGCCGGCGTCGGCGAGTTGCTTGACCCTATCCAGATCCTCGGTCATGGGCGAGGCGCCGGCGATAAAGGGGTGGGGCAGCTCCAGGTCCAGGTAGGTGGTAGCCAAATCCATCGACGTTCTCTCCTACTTACCGGCTTCGGCTGCGGCAGGCTGCTTAGCGGCCTCACCGTCGCCCTTGGGAACGATCATTTCTGCCATTTGCTGATAGATGGCCACTCGCTGGTTCGCGGCGATCTGGGCCTTCTCAGCCAGGCGACGGAACCGCTGCGGATCGATCCTCTCGACCATGCGGAAGCGCGTCTCGTTCCGCATGTAGTCGGCCACCGGACGCTTGGGCGCCGGCGAATCGAGCTTGAGCGGCGGCTCGCCGGCGGCTACGCGACGCGGGTCGAAGCGGTACAGCGGCCAAATGCCGGACTCGACGGCCAGTTGTTGCTGGCTGGCGTTGAAGGCCAGGTCGTAGCCGTGGGCAATGCACGGGCAATACGCGATGATGATCGACGGGCCTGGGTACGAGTCGGCCTCGAGGAACGCCTGCACCGTCTGCACGTCGCGGGCACCGAAGGCCACGCTGGCAACGTAGACATGCCCGTAGACCATCGCCATCCGACCGAGATCCTTCTTCTGGATTTCCTTTCCGGCTGCGGCGAACTTGGCGGCCGCCCCGATCGGCGTGGCCTTGGACTGCTGCCCGCCCGTGTTGGAGTACACCTCGGTATCCAGCACGAGGCAGTTCACGTCACGGTCGCCGGCCAGCACGTGGTCCAACCCGCCGTAGCCGATGTCATAGGCCCATCCGTCGCCGCCGAGCATCCAGACGCTCTTCTTGACGAGGTAGTCGGCCAGTTGGTCGAGGCGCTTGGCCTCGGGCGAGATAATCTCCGAGAGCTTCTGCCGCAGAGCCTGGACGCGCTTGCGCTGGGCGGCAATGCCGGCTTCGCTGCTCTGGTCGGCGCCCAGCAGCTCGTCGACCAGGCGATCGCCGAGTTTGGCGGCGAGTTTGCCGAGCAGATCATGCACCTGCTTGATGTGCATGTCGATCGCCAGCCGGAAGCCAAGACCGAACTCGCCGCAGTCCTCGAACAGCGAATTCGACCAGGCCGGCCCGCGGCCGTCGCAATTCATCGTGAACGGCGTGGTCGGCAGGTTGCCGCCGTAGATCGACGAGCATCCCGTGGCGTTGGAGATCAGGGCCCGGTCGCCGAACAACTGTGTGAGCAGCTTGACGTAGGGTGTTTCACCGCAGCCGCCGCACGCACCGGAATACTCGAACAGCGGCTCGAAGAACTGCGAGCCCCGCACGTCGATGCGAGCCACCTTGGATCGATCGACCATCGGCAGCTTGTTCAGGAAGAAATCGTAGTTCTCGCGCTCCTGCTCGCGGACGGGCAACTGCGGGGTCATCTCCAAGGCCTTGTGCTTCGGGTTGGCCTTGTCCTTGGCGGGGCACACGCTCACGCAAAGGCGACACCCGGTGCAGTCCTCCGGAGCGACCTGCAACGTGTACTTGAGGCCCTTGAATTCCTTGGCCCGCGCGTCGGCCGACTTGAAGGTCTGGGGAGCGCCGGCCAGCAGCTCGGGTTCGTAGACCTTGGGTCGGACCGTCGCGTGCGGACAAACCAGCGAGCACTTATTGCACTGGATGCAGATGGCCGGATCCCACGAGGGGATCTCCAGGCCCACGTTGCGTTTCTCCCACTGCGTGGTGCCCACCGGCCACGTGCCGTCGGCCGGGAAGGCGCTGACCGGCAGCGTGTCGCCGTCGGTGGCCATAATGGTCGCCGTCACCCTCTTGACGAACTCCGGCGCCTGCTCGGAGACGGCCGGAGGCCGGCAGTGGGTGGCGGTCACTTGCTGCGGCACGTCGATCTGGTGCAAGTTCTCCAAAGCCTGATCCACCGCGGCGAAGTTGCGATTGACGATCTCGTCGCCCTTTCGACCGTAGGTTTTCTTAATCGTCTCTTTGATCTTGGCGATGGCCTCGTCGCGCGGCAGGACGCCTGAGATCGCAAAGAAGCAGGTCTGCATGATGGTGTTGATGCGCGACCCCATGCCCGTGGCCTTGGCGACACTGTACCCGTCGATCGCGTAGAGCCGAAGCTTCTTGGCGATGATCTGCTCCTGGACCTCTTTGGGCAGTTGGTCCCAAACCTGGTCGGTCGGGAACGGTGCGTTCAACAGGAAGACCGCGCCCTCCTTGGCGTACTTGAGCATGTCATACTTGCTGAGGAACTCGAACTGATGACAGGCCACAAAGCTTGCACGCTTGATCAGATAGGTCGATCGTATCTGCCGCGGGCCGAACCGCAGGTGCGAAATCGTCACTGCGCCCGACTTCTTGGAGTCGTACACGAAATAGCCCTGGGCGTAGTTGGGCGTCTCCTCTCCGATGATCTTGATCGAGTTCTTGTTCGCACCCACCGTCCCGTCGGCGCCCAGCCCGAAAAACACACCGCGAACCACGTCGTCCGGCTCGATGTCGAACTCGTCATCGACCTCGAGCGACGTGCCCGTCACGTCGTCGACGATGCCGACGGTAAAATGGTTTTTGGGTTTGTCCTTGGCCAGCTCGTCGAAGACGGGCTTGACCATCGCCGGCGTAAACTCTTTGGACGACAGGCCGTAACGCCCGCCGATGATGGCCGGTTCGCTTTCCGTGGGCCACAGCCCGGTGTCGCGCCCCTCACGCATGGCCGCCAGAATGTCCAGATACAACGGCTCGCCGGTGGCGCCGGGCTCCTTCGTGCGGTCCAGCACGGCGATCGACTTGACGGTCTTGGGCAACGCCTCGAAGAAATGCTTCAGGGAGAACGGCCGATACAGCCTGACCTTGACGAGGCCGACCTTTTCGCCTTGTTCGACCATCCACTCGACCAGCTCGTGGGCGGCCTCGGCCCCGCTGCCCATCAAAATGACCACGCGCTCGGCTTGGGGATGCCCGACGAAGTCGAACAGCCGGTAGGACCGACCCGACTGCTTGGCGAAACGGTCCATCGTCTCCTGCACGATGTCGGGGCAGGCGAGGTAGAACGTATTGCACGCCTCGCGCGACTGGAAAAACACGTCCGGATTCTGGGCCGTGCCTCTCAGCACCGGCTTGTCGGGAGTGAGGGCCCGCTGGCGGTGCTCGGCAATCAACTCGGCGTCCATCATGGAGCGCAGATCATCATCGCTGAGTTCCGCGATCTTGTTGACCTCGTGGGATGTTCGGAATCCATCGAAGAAGTGCAGCATGGGCACGCGCGACTTCAGGCTCGCAGCCTGCCCGATACAGGCCATGTCGTGGGCCTCCTGCACCGAGCCGGAGGCCAGCAGCCCGAAGCCGGTCTGCCGGCAAGCCATCACATCGGAATGATCGCCGAAGATCGACAAGGCGTGCGTGGCCACCGTACGCGCCGACACGTGCATGCAGTAGCTGTTCAACTCGCCGGCGATCTTGTACATGTTGGGGATCATCAACAGCAGGCCCTGCGACGCGGTAAAGGTGGTGGTCAGTGCCCCGGCCTGGAGCGCACCGTGAACCGCACCGGACGCGCCGCCCTCCGACTGCATCTCGGTCACGTCGGGAACCACACCCCATATGTTCTTCTGCCCGCGCGCCGACCACTCGTCGGCGAACTCGCCCATGTTGCTCGACGGGGTGATCGGATAGATAGCGATAACCTCGTTGGTCCGGTGGGCCACCGACGCGGTGGCTTCGTTACCGTCAATCGTGATCATGCGTGTTTGGGCCATAATCTGCTTTCCTCGTCCGTGTAGGATTCCTGCCCGTCGCCTGGCATCAGGGCAAAGGTAACTTCCCGGCGTGCTCGTTTCCAGCGTAGGATTCAGGCCAACTCCAAGTGGGCCACCGGCGCGGACCACGCCCTGTCGACAGGATATTCGCAAAGTTCGTGCCACTGCCGCGTGTCGATATGACCAATCTTAAGTACCTGTCATCAAAGAAGTAACACACATATGCATTCCCGGTGCGACTTGTAGGTCACCCAGTCATGTGGAATTTCGCGCAGACGGTGAGGATAAGCGGGATTTCGGCGGGCCGGCGAGCACGCTCGGCAGGCGATCAGCTCCCAAGCAGTTGCAGCTCGGCACCACCCAAACCGTAGGGCACGAAGCGGTAGCCGTCGGTCCAGTGGTCGCGATCGACGAAGGCGTCGGGGCCCCACCAGTAGCACGGATCGCGCTGCGTATGGTGCAGCGGGCCGAAGGTGTTTCGCAACGTGCCGACCACCTCGATGCCGATCCGGTTGAGGCCCGGGTGAACCACACCGGTCAGGTCGATCTGCCAGGGCTGCCACCCGATGGAGCCCACCTCGTGACCGTCAACCTGGACGGCGAAGGCACAGCCCATCGGCTGGCGCAGTTGCAGCACGGCCCGGCCTGGCAGGCGGGCGGGCAGTTCAACATCGCTGGTGTACAGCATATTGCCGCAGTAAAAGTGGTAGCCCTGCCCGCACCAGTCGCCCTTGCTGAGCGTCTGGGGCTCGGCACACAAGGCAAACATGCCCGTTCGCAAAGCCCGGGTGGCGAAGCGGCCGACCAGATAGATATCCTCGACGAGCGTATCCAATGCATAGCGGGTGAGCAGTTCGATCTGGTTGCGGCCACGGCGCACCCACTTGCTGATCGCGACCTTGCCGAACTGACGATCCCAGTGCCACCCGTCCGGCTGGGAGCGAACCTGCTGTCCGTTGACGCGGAGATCGAATCGCTCGATGCGTTCGACGACGAGCGCCACGTCGGGGGCGTCCAGATCGGACGCAAACTCGAAGCGAAGCGCTACGGCCAACGGCTTGGCCTTGACCTTTAACTGGCGCAGAGCCCACGGCTGGATTCCGACGTAGGGCTTCAGTCCGGCCTGTTCGTGGAGTCTGTGGCGGACCTGCCAGACGGGCATGGTCCGGCTGAAGGGCGCCTGGCCGACGCGGAGCCGGCAGAAATCCAACGTCATGCTGTTGGGGTGCAGGCGGCGAAACGTCCATGGCGCGTTCAGTGGGATGCTGGCCAGGCGTCGCACCTTGCGGGCTCGGCGAGTCACAGGACGTCCCGAGCCGTCGACGACGAGCAGCAGCGAGCCGACCGGGGCAAACTCATGGTCGACAACCGTCTGCCGGCCGATCCGCCGGGAGGGAACCGGCTCGGCGGCTCCGGTCGCGGGGTCCCACTTCTCGACGCGGCCACCACCGTCAAGGCGGATTGACGCCCGGTAGGTTCGCGTGCGGCTGACGTTGCAGAAGAACAGCACCCTTCTCGTGCCATCGACTCGCTCGGCGTGACGGATATCGCTGATCTGGCGAGCCGTCGAATCCTGCACGCTGACGCGACGCGGCAGCCATTTAGAAAGTTCGGATGTCAGCTTCGAGCAAGGCACGACCGACACGCCCTTGCAACCAAGAAGCTGTCGCCATCTGGCCGCCGCGGGACGGCCATCGATCTGTTTCGGCGCGGGCGAGACGAATACGAGCTTGCCGCCTCCGGCCACGAAACGATCGAGCATCTCAACCGTCTTGGCGTGCCAGGTCGTGGATGGCGGGACGACGACCGCACTATAGGCCATCTTGCCACACACAAGCTGGCTGTCGCGAACGCGTCCGAACCGTTCCAGAAGCAGCTCGTCGCCCAGATGGACATCACGATGGTCGCCGACGAGCGATGCAAGCGCAGCGTCCAATTGCCTCGACAGGCGCGTGGGTTGTGCCATGTCCGAGTCAATCGCGCGCTCCTTGTCGTTCAGCAACGGCGTCACGGTCGACCATGCGCTTCCTATGGAATGCAGCAGCAACACGTCGGCGACGGGCCGACCCTGCGACAAGAGGTGCGCAATACGAGCGAAGTAGTCGTTGACGATACGCATCCGCGAAAAGTACGGTTGGTGATAGCTGAAGGTGGGCGGGTAGTCGCGCTTGTTGTCACCCACCATGGAGTAGAGCATCAGGTGTGGGCAGAAAAGGTTGATGCCGTTGACCAGGTGGTAGTCGCCGATCCACTTCTGGTCCTCAAAGCTCATGTCCTGACCGCTGACACCGAACAACTCGCTGAGGACCCTTCGATGGCCCGCCTGATGAGCCACCGAGCTGCACTGGCGATGGGTGAGCAGATGATCGTGGCGGCGCAGCAGGTGGTCGACGCCCGGGGCGTGCATGTACCAGTAGTGCGGCATGGCCGAGCCGATGGCGGATAGCTGCGCGACCAGATCGTCCTCCATCAGCATGTGCCCGGTCATGGCCAGACCGTAGCGGCTGCATCGCTGGGCGTAGGGAATCGTGAAACTCTCGAGGAAACGTAAGGTCAGGCAGCGGAAGTAAGCATAGCGGATCGCCGGAGATCGTGGACTGTCGAAGAACAGGTCGGGCAGGACCTCGATCAGGTCCATACCGGTCTGCCGGGCAAAGTATTCGGGCAGCGCGGTCGTATAGGGCAAAGCCGCACCCCGACCGCCGCGCCCCCCGCCGATGGCGCCGCGGTAGTGCGGCTCATCGGTGAAGATTCCCGGCATATGGGGCCCGAAGTCTCGGCCGACGCGGCGCTGATAGGCGTCGTGCGTCACGTCGAGGAATGCCGCCACCGCAGTCGGATCGAGCGTGTCGATGTAGGTCGCACCGTTGTACCAGTTGCTCGGCTGCTGCGCCTGCCAGGCGAAGTGCCAGAGCTCGCCGCGGGTTCGATCGGCCTCGATCAGGCGAGTCGCCGAGACCAGTCGCCGCGCGCCCGCGCGCCGCACCGCGTAAACCGCCAAGGTCGCCGGGTCGCGCAGAGTCGATGCAAGCTGCGAAGCCTCGATCCGCGTGGCCGCCAGGCCCTTGGGCGCCAAGTCGGGTCGGCTGCGCGTCACCAACCCGCCGGCCGCACCGCTGGGCCATTTGTCCTCGTCGTACAGCCAGGCCTCCATGTCGAACTCACGAGCCGCCCGACCGCACGTGCGTATGGCTTGGAACCATTCCGCCGATAAGTAGTCGGTGTCCAAACCCACGCGCGAGTGCATGAAGAAACCACCGTATCCCTGTTGCTTCATCAGTTGGATCTGGCGTCGCAGGTCTGTGGGTTCGAGCCGGTCGTTCCAGGCCCAGAAGGGCGACGGCCTAACGGTCTTGGGTGGATCGGCGAAACGTTTCTTGCTAATCATGTTCTCACCCGGAAAGTAGAGCAGCCGAAGCTACCATTTCCAGTCGCGCGCCGTCGGTCTGACGGCGGGAGACCGGCAGGTTGCCGCGCGTGGCGCGGCTGGCTACCATAATCAAACGAGGAATCTGTCATGTCCGACCTGCCCGACGCGCAAAGTAACGAACGCCGCAAAGCCAACCGCTGGCGGTTCGGCGCCCTTGTTTTTGGTCTGGCCAGCGTGCTGGGGGTGATCATGACGGTCCTGCCGCTGGCGGTCAACGATGAGCAGCGCACGTTCCTGCAACAGGTCGATCGAGCCATGCTCATGGACGACTTCGCCGGTGCCCAACGGCAACTCGAGCAGCGGATGGCTGAGGGATGCGGCGGCACCGAGTACGCACTCCGCCTGGGCAATTGCCAGAGCAAGCAAAAGGACTACGACGCCGCCCGGGAGACCTTTGACCGGGCCCTGGCCGACGACCCGGACGAGCCTCGTCTGCTGTATAACCGCGCCCTGCTGGACTATCGCCAGCGGAAGTACGACCAAGCCATGGAGCGGTTGATGGGGGTGGTGCAGATCGCGTCGTATTTCCCGGGCGTGCGGTATCACATCGCCCGAATCCACGAGATTCAGGGCCGGCCCGAGGAGGCCCTACGCTACTACGTAGAAGAGCTTAACGTCGATCCGGGCTCGTCCTCGACGTGGCGACGATACCTGTATCTGAAGCGCCGGCTCGAAGCGGGTGAGTTGTCTCGGCTACCCTCAGAAGCGCCGGCGGCTCGACGCGGGTAGGGCGTCTGGCGGCGCTGGGGCGCGTTTGGGGGCGGGATGGGGCTTTTCTTTTGACACGGGCACGTTTATCGATAAAATCGGCCGTCCCATCTGTCGAAGATGTCGGTCAGAGAGGCGGTGCGTCGGTGGCTGTGACCATCTATGACGTGGCGAGCGAGGCGGGCGTGTCGGCCATGACCGTCTCGATGGCGCTAAGGGGGGACAAGCGGGTCCGAGAATCAACGCGGCAGCGGGTCCTGGAGATTGCCAGACGTCTCGGCTATACGCCCAACACGGTGGCCCGGGCGCTGGTCAGTGGCAGGACCAGGACCGTCGGGGTGTACTGCCAGCGGGTCTACGGTGTGCTGGCGGCGCGCTTCGTATCCGCCTTCGGGGCTGGGGCGGCGGAAGTCGACTATGCGGTGACCCTGTTTGATGCACCGGCGCGCAACGGTCAGGTAGCTGAGGCGATCGGCAAGTTCCGTGGGGCCAAACTTGAGGGCATGGGCCTGGTGGCCACCCGTCTCGCGACGGACGCTCTGGCGCAGGTATTGCAGCCAGCCGACCGCGTAGTGCTGATGAACCACACAGGCGAGGGCCTGCAAGCCGATGCGGTCTGGATCGACGACGCTCATGCCGGGCGCGAGGCCACCAGGCACTTGATGAGCCTTGGCCACAAGCGGATCGCGTTTGTGGGCGGAGGAGAGGACGATCACTCCATGGCCGGGTACCTGGATGGCTATCGCTCGGTGCTTCGCGAGGCCGGCCAGGAACCGCGCGATGAGTTCATCGCATTCTCGCCGGGCGACTGGTTTGATTCGGTGCCGCGGTCGGTCGAGGATTTGCTCAAGCGCGATCCGCGCCCGACGGCGATCGTCTGCCCGCATGACCGCGTGGCTTTGCTGGCAGCGGTAACCGCCCGTCGAATCGGTCTTCATGTGCCGCAGGACGTGGCCGTGGTAGGCCACTACGACCTGCCCGACGCGCGGCTGGCCGAGGCGCCGCTGACGACATTCGATGCCCAGGTAGACCAGGTTGGGCGCCTGGCGTTTGAACTGTTGTATGAGCGGCTGACCGGCAAGCGCGACGAGCCGAAGCGAATCCGGATCGAGCCGAAGTTGATCGTTCGCGCCAGTTCCGGCGCGGCACAGAAATGAGGACCTCGCGGCGTCAGCGAATCAACTCTGACCGTTCCTGCTGAAGCATCCGGATCGAATCCTCGATTTGGCGACAGAAGTCCGGACGAAATCGGCGGACTTCCTGCGGGGGAAACTGCTCGTTCAACTCCAGAGCAAGGCGGAGCTGTTGGATGGCCTGGGTAAACAGGTCGGGCTCGCGCAGGGCGCGGGCCGCTTGAGCCAACAGGCGACCGTAGAGCACGCGCCCGTGGGCCGACGTGGGATACAACTCGACCGCCCGCTTCATCCACCCGCAGGCTGCGCGAAGGTCGTCGGTCTGCGAGGGTTCGATCCGATACGCAAGTTCATACGCGTGTGCCAGCCGGCGGTAGAGCACAGCCTGGTAGGGATCGCGCCGGATCGCCTCATGCAGCATCCGAATCGCCTCGCCGATCGTCTCCGTTGGTGACGCCATCGGGCGGGGTTGACGGAACAGCCAATCGACGAGCAACACCGGCGGGCTAGGATCGAGCGCGTCGGCCGCCACGGCGATCCGATAAAGCGTGAGCTGACGGGTGGGTCGGGGTGCGGTTCGGCCAGCGTCGATCAAGGCGGCGGTCCGCAGCGGTCGATAGGCCAGCCCCACCCAATAGCACGCGGCGACCACGCAGAAGACGGCCATCGCCAACGCGCATCGCCTGCGCGAAGAGGGCGACGCAGGCTCGCGACGAGGGGCGGGAACGGCCAAGCCCACGGCCAGCAGCGCCCAGAAGGTCTGTCCCGCGCCTGATGTGAAGAACGAAAACCCGACCATGTTGGCTAAGACGAAGGCTGCCAGACCCACCGCAACGGCAGGCCGCCAGAGCGGCTGGTGGTCGGCGCGATCCGGCGCCTCGGCGAACTCCAACGCCAGACAGAGCAGCAACGTTACCACCAACCAGATGATTGCCGGGAGGACCGCCTCGAAGAAGACAAAACCAACCGACTGATGACGATGCAGGAGCACCCGCCCCAGCATCAGCAGGAGTCCGACCGCGACAAGCCAGACCAGCGTTTCTCGATCTCGGGCAATCGGGCCATCACCGCCACTTCTGTCGCGCGATCGCGGCGGCGCGCGAAGCCACTTCCAGGCCGCGCCGGCAAACAACACAGCCAGACCCACGCCTCCCAGCCATCCCCATTCGGCTAGCATCTGAAAGACGAGGTTGTGGGGATTCTGCACCTCCTCTGGCGCGGACGGGGGCTTGTATTGAAGGTACCGTCTGCCGAAATTGCCCGGCCCGACACCGGTGAGGCCGTGGTCGGCGATCATCGCACAGGCGCCTCGCCAGTACTGGAGGCGGAAGGTCATGGAGCCGGCAAGCTGCTGCAGGAAGCGGCGGTTGTTGTCGGCGACAGCCGATGGCCAGCCGAGCCACGCCGTAAGGAGGGTAGCGCCGATGGCCAGCCCTCCGAGCGTCAGCATCGCGCCGGCGATTGCGGCGCGGAGGCGGTGTGCGTTTCGGCGCCAACGCAAACCCGCGACGCCAAGCAGTACAACGAGCCCAAGGAGCCCCGCGAGCATGGCGGCGCGGCTGCGCGTCAGCCACAGTGCGACGCAGCAGAGGATGGGCATGGCCAGCAACATGGCGGCCGCGGCTCGACCGCCGATCGTCTGCGCGGGGCCCAGACGAGCAAGCGACAGGCCGAGTGCTGCGAAGGCGACCAGGATCAGGTACTCGCCGGCTACGTTGCTGTGGAAGAAGTAGCCTGTGGCCTCGCCTGCCTGGAGGCGGCTCTCGAACAACTCACGATGCCCGGGTTCGTTGTCGAGCGCATCGGCGCCGCCGTAGGTCGCATGCTGTTGGTAGAATTGGCGCGTCTCGTCGAATTCATAGGCCCACTGCGTCATGCACTTCAGCGCGAAGACGGCGGCGCCAGTGACGATCACCAATGCAACCAACCGTAGTCGCGCCCGCGGCGTAAGGAGTTGCACCAGCAGCATCGCCGCGGCGATTTGCAGCAACAGGTCGGTCGCGGCCGTGATCGCCACTCGTTTGTTGCCGGCTGCGCCACACGATACGACGGCGGCCAACGCACATATCAGCCAGCCGATCTCCAGACCGGTGAACCGGTAGGCCAGACGCCCATCGACCAGACGCGAGAGCAGCCAGCAAAGGACGGCCAACTGGATGGCCGCCCCGATGAGAATGGTCGTGGCCGGACCGGGACCCGCCGGCGCAAGCGCCGCCAGCCACGGCTGGAGCGGCACGTACTCGTACACTTCGCTTAGCAGCGGGCGGAAAGCCAGCACCGCAAGCAGGAGCAGCAGCGCCGCGGCCTCAAGGTAGCGAGCGGCTGAGTGACCGGTCGAGCCGGCCGAGGCTGCGCGCGCTTGTCTATTTGGCTTGGCCATGGGTACCGGTGTGCTCGAGGACTGCTACGATAAACAGGATACACATGCACTGGGCGAAGACGACCGTCGCCGTCGGCCACGTTGCGCGAGGCAGGAAGGTGGCGGGCAATGCGGTGGCCGCCGTGGCCAGGTAGATCGTCAGCACGGCCGCGCGCGGCGAGAGCCCGCGAGACGTGAGGCGATGCGAGAAGTGGCGACGGTCGCCGACAAACAGGGGCGCACCGGCCCGGAGACGGTGCCAGACCACGGTTGTTACGTCGTAGAGGGGTACAGCCAGCACCACCACCGGCAGGAAGAACCCGAAAGGCTGCAAGTGCAGCGCGGGGTCGTAGTAGGTCGTCAGGACGGCGAGAACGGCGAGCAGATAGCCGATCGGCAGGCTTCCAGCGTCGCCCATAAAGATCGACGCGGGAGGAAAGTTGTACGGCAGGAAGCCGGCGGCCGCACCCAGTACGAGGCCACACAGCACCGGCACGAAGATCTGCCCGTTTGCCGCGCCGGCGGCGGCAAGCACCCCGCACGCGATAATGGTGACACCGGCGGCCAAGCCATCCATGTTGTCGAGGAAGTTCATAGCGTTGGTGACAACCACCAGCCACAAGACCGTGACGGCCACAGAGAGGACCGGACCGAGAAACTCCGCGATGCGCAGCCCGAAGGCGGCCACCAATGCCGCCGCCAGCGCCTCCACGGTGAGTTTGACGCCGGGCCCGAGCGGGCGTCGATCGTCAATCAACCCCAGGATGTGCAACACGAACGCCCCGCCAACGATGGCCAGTGCCGTCGGCGTTTTGGCGATCAGACCGCCCAGCAACGGGGCGAACCGGCCTGCACCCACAAAGCGTTCGACCAGACTCACCACCCCCGCCGGTGCGCCACGAGCGTGGAAGATCCACGCGGCGGTCAGTCCTGCCGCGAGAGGCAACACGACGGACCAGAAGATCGCGATTCCACCACCCAGTGCAACGGGGTGAAGGTGAGCCTTGTGTCCCCCCGGCGCATCGACAAAACCGCGGCGTCGCGCGCAGCCCCGCACGAGCACCGTGCCTACCAGGCCGAGCGCTAACGAGACAGCCAGACTCACACTTACCAGCCCGGTCATGATCCTCCCGGCGCGCGAGGCAGCTTACGACTGATCCGACAACGCGTGGAGCTGCCGATGCAGGCGCTCGCGAACCTGGGTGAAGAAATCGTAATACGTGCCGGCCGCGTAGTCGGGGTACGTCCACGGCCACGGGCGCCAGGCACCGTGCTCAAATTTCAGCGTGACCTCCGCATAGATGCCTCGCTGGACATATATGCGGTGGGCGTGGTCCTTGGTGGTGGCCAGAACCAGCTTGCTCAGACCGACGTAGCCCGGGTCGAGGTTGACCGGGCGACGGTCGAGGTCGACGAGCGTGTCCTCGCAGATTCGGGCCTCGAGGTCGTTGGTCGTTCGCTTGATTTCCGCCAGGGCATCGGGCTGGATGCACTCGGAGAAGGCCACGAACTGCCGTTTGAGTTGTGGGCCCATCTCCGCCTCGTAGTAATCGGTGGCGTCGAAGGGCCACACATCGCTTTGCAGCTCGATGGCGCCAAACGTCCTGCCGAAAAGTTTTTGCGCCCGCGCCAGCAGATCGACGTCGCCTGAGAGCATGCCTACGATGAGCTTGACCTTTTGCGGCGGCCGCGGCTTGCCCATCGGCGCGATCTCCCCAAGGAGTCCTACACCCACTTAGCCAAGGGCTTGGCTGACCAACTGCTGGACCTGGCTCACCATCTGGTCGGGAGCGATTTTGACCACCTCGGTGTCGCCGCGCCGCTTCAACTCGACCACCCCCTCCTTCAGCGCTCTCTTGCCGACGGTGATGCGCAATGGCAGGCCGATCAGATCGGCGTCCTTGAACTTCGGTCCCGGTCGGGCGGGTCGATCGTCGAGCAGCACCTCGACGCCGGCCGCCTCCAGATCGCGCTGGAGGCGCTCGGCCACGGCCATCACTTCGGCGTCGCTGGCGTCGATGGCGACCACCTCGACGTGGAACGGCGCCAGCCCCATCGGCCAGATGATGCCGTCCTCGTCGTGGGACGACTCGATCGCCGCCGCGACGATCCGGTTCACCCCGATGCCATAACACCCCATCACCATAGGATGGCTTTGGCCGCCCTCGTCGAGGTAGTTGGCGCCCATGGCAGCCGAGTACTTCGTGCCGAGCTTGAAGACGTGACCGATTTCGATGCACTTCTTAAAGCCCAGCTCGCCCTGACAGTGCGGACACCGATCGCCCGCCACGACACCGCGTACGTCGGCCACCTCCCGCAGCTCGAAATCACGCCCCGGCTCGACACCGGTGACGTGGTAGTCGGTCTTATTGGCGCCGCTGGCGGCGTCGTGCATGACAGCCACGTCGCGGTCGCAGATGATTCGCGCGCCGCGCTGCTGAAGCTCCTGCGGGCCGGCAAAGCCAACGGCGGCGCCGGTGAGCTTCTCGATGGTTGCGGCGTCGGCCAACTCGACCTCTGCCACCCCGGCGGCGCGGGCAAGCTTGTTCTTGTTGATGTCGTGATCGCCCCGCACCAGGGCCACCAGCGGCTTGCCGTCGTCGCCGGTGAAGACCAGCGTCTTGATCATTTGCTCGGGCCGGCGTTTGAGGAAGTCGCAGACCTCGTCGATGGTCCGCATGTTGGGTGTATGAACGGTCTCGAGGGGCGGTGTCCGGCCCGACGGCGTATCGGTCTGAGGCGCCGCGGACGCAGCCCGCTCCAGATTGGCCGCGTAGCCACAACTCGGGCATTGTACAAGCATGTCCTCGCCCGCGTCGGTCGGCACCATGAACTCGTGCGAGACGTCGCCGCCGATGGCACCGCTTTCGGCCTCGACCACGATGTAGCGGAGTCCGCACCGGGTGAAGATGCGGCAATAGGCCTGGTACATCTTGTCGTAGCTGGCATCCAGGCCGGCCTTGTCGCGGTCGAAGGAGTAGGCGTCTTTCATCAGGAACTCGCGGGTCCGCAGCACGCCGCTCTTGGGACGCTCCTCATCGCGGAACTTGACCTGGATCTGATAGAGGTTGATCGGCAACTGCTTGTAGCTCCTGACGAACGCGCGAGCGATGTCGGTGATGACCTCCTCGTGCGTGGGTCCGAGCACGGTGCCCTTTCGCCAGGACTGATCCTGTAGACGGATCAACACCGGGCCCATGGCTTCGTCACGTTTGGTCTCCTGCCACAGCTCGAGCGGCTGCATCGCGGGCATGTGCAGCTCGATCGCTCCGGCGAGATTCATCTCCTCGCGGACAGTCCGCTCGGCCTTGCGCAGCACGCGATAGCCCAGAGGCAGGTAGGCATAGGAACCGGCCGCCACCTGGCGAATCAGACCGGCCCGCAGCATCAATCGGTGGGAGGGAACCAGCGCGTCGGCCGGCGTCTCCTTGAGGGTGGGAATGAAGAATTGGCTCCAACGCATTTCTGTTTTTCGTCCTCAGGTGCTCGACGAGCGGTCTAACGGCCGCCGCCACAGTCCCTTTTCGCCATTGTGGGCGCTGACCGGGACGATTGCAAGGTGCGGTTATGACGGCACTTGCCGGGACCGGGGGGCGTCCTTGCCTGTATCGTCGGCAGTTGACGCAGCGCCTGGACCGCATAGACTCGCCCGATCGTTAACGTGATGTTCGCACAGAAGCGGGAGGAGAAACGTGTCGCATGCCGCTCGTCCGAAGGTGGTGGTAGCCATTGCCGCAGGTCACATGCCGCTGATCATGCCCGCCGGGACAATCGAAGCGCTGCGGGCGTTCGCCGACGTCCGGCTGCTTGCGGATGAAGGCGAGATCACGGCGGACGTCACGGCCGAATCGCTGCGCGACGCCGACGCGTTGATGACCTGCTGGGGCACGCCCGCTGTCACGCCGTCCATGCTGGATGACGCGGCGAACCTGAAGATCATCGCGCACACAGCGGGCTCGGTGCGGCCGATCGCCTGTCGCCAGATCCTTCAACGCGGGATCGTGCTGACGCAAGGGGCGTATCAGATCGGCTACGCGGTGGCTGAGCATACGCTGATGTTCATCCTGGCCGGCGTGAAGCTGACCTGGGCGATGGACCGCGAACTGCAACGCACGCGCGACTGGAAGGCCATCCGACAGCCCGTGGAGAAGCTGTGGGAGCTGCGCGGTCGAACGGTGGGCGTTGTGGCCCTGTCGCAGGTGGGCGAGCAGGTGGTGCCGCTGCTGGCACCGTTCGGGTGCAAGGTCATCGCCTACGATCCCTACGCTACGGCTGAGCTGATCGAGCGACTGGGGGTGGAGACGGTCGGACTCGAGGAGCTGTTTGACCGGTCCGAGATCGTTACGATCCATCTGCCGGTCACGGACGAGACACGAGGGATGATCACGGCTGAGCTGCTCGCGCGACTGCCGGACAACGCGCTGGTGGTCAACACGTCGCGCGGTGCGGTGATCGACGAACAGGCCCTGATCGGCGAGCTGCGGAGCGGTCGGCTGCGTGCCGCATTGGATGTGACCGACCCCGAGCCGCCCGCGGCGGATTCACCCCTGTACGGCCTGGAGAACGTGCTGCTGACGCCCCACGAGGCAGGCAACACCATCCACGCCCGCCATAGCCAGGGACGTCAGGCGGTCGAGGACATACGGCGGGTACTGTCGGGTGGGCGGCCGGACCGGCAGATCACGCTGGAGATGTGGGATCGGATGGCCTGATGGGCAGGGCCTGTCTTGCTGGAATCGTCGTCTCGCGGCGCTTGACCCGCTCGGTGGCGAATGAGTACACTGCGGACTGTCGGTCGTCCGATGGAAAGACTGTCATGGTGAAGATCAGCGTCGCCCCGATTATCATTATTGCGGCCCCCGTCGGGGGCTCTTAGCGGCGCTGCGGATCCAAAATCATCAGCCCCGGGAGCCTACGACGCTGCCGGGGCTTTTTTGTTTCGTGACGCGTACGGGTGTAGGGACACAACGTGGCCGAGTCTCAACCAATCCAGGTGACGGAAGAGCCCGCGGACGGGTCGGACCTGCGTGTCATGCTGACGCTGGCCTGGCCGATGGTCGTGACGACGATGTCGCGGACGGTCATGCAGTTCGTCGACACCTACTGGCTGTCTCGTCTGGGCGTGGGGCACGCGGCTGCGGCGGCTGTGGGCGGGATGCTATGCTTTTCGGTGATCGGCTTCGCTCTGGGCGTCATGACCGTGGTCAACACGTTCGCGTCACAGTGTCTGGGTCGCAAGGAATACGACAAGTGCAGCGCGTACGCCTGGCAGGGCGTGTGGCTGGCCGTCATGCTCGGCGCCGGCGCTGCGCTGCTCTGGCCGGCGATTCCCGCTGTCGTGCGGTTCTTCGGGCACGAGAGCCAGCTCCAGGAGATGGAGCGGCAGTTCATGCAGATCAGTCTGCTGTCGGTGGCGCCATCGGCGTCGGCGATGGCGTTGGCCAGTTTCTTCAACGGCGTCCATCGCCCGAAGGTGGCCATGTGGTCGGCCATTGCGGCGAACCTGTTTAACGTCGTGGGCGATTATGTGCTGATTTTCGGGGCGTGGGGCTTTCCGCGTTTGGAGGTGGCCGGCGCCGCCTTGGCGACGGTGGCGGCCACGGTGTTCCGGGTGGGCTTTCTGGCGGTGGCGTTGTGGTGGGGCTCGGCCCGGCGACAATTCGCCTCGCGTCGCACTTGGCGTATGCAGCCGAGCAAGGTCATGGACTTGGTGCGGATCGGCTCGCCGATCGGCTTGCAGTGGGCGGCGGACGTCAGTGCCTGGGCGATGTTCGTGACGTGGCTGGTGGGCAGCTTCGGCAAGGTACACATTGCGGCCAGCCAGTTCGTGTTTCAGTACCTGCACGTGTCGTTCATGCCGGCTGTCGGTGTGGGGATCGCCATCTCGGCGACGGTGGGCAAGGCCATCGGCGAGGGTCGGCTCGATTTGGCCGAGCGCCGATTCCGCGTGGGTCTGAAGCTCTGCTGCGGCTACATGGGTGCGATGGGCGTGGTCTTCTTTTTATTCGGCGGGGCCTTGGTGAGCGTATTCAGCAAGGACCCCGAGGTGCTGCATCTGGGCCGGTGGATGATGGTGTTTGCGGCGGTGTTTCAGGTGTTCGACGGCATGTGTGTGTCTTACAACAGTGGCCTGAAAGGTGCGGGCGACACGCGTTGGCCAGCTATGGTAGCCGTGTCACTGTGCTGGCTCGTCGTCGTGGGCGGCGGGTGGGTGGCGGTGCAACTCTGGCCCGAGGCCGAATCGTTCGGGCCATGGGGCGCGTCGGCGACGTATATTATCATCCTGGCGATGGTATTGGGCTACCGATGGCGGAGTGGTGCGTGGCGGCGCATCAACCTGTTCGCCCCAGAGCGAGAGCCGGCCGCGGCCGATGCGTTGGCCGTAACGGAAGAAGAGTTGGTGCCTGCGGTCCAGCCGGCCATCAGCAAGACCGACGGCGGAGAATGAGACGATGTTCAAACCGGTGAGTCCGCAGTTTGATTTTCCTAAGGCCGAGCAAGAGGTCCTGCGCTTCTGGGAAGAAAACGGAATCTACGAGAAGTCGCTGAAGCAGCGCGAGGGCCGTCCGGAATTCGTCTTTTACGAAGGCCCGCCGACGGCCAACGGGCTGCCCCATCCGGGGCACTGTCTGACCCGCGTGATGAAGGACCTGTTCCCGCGCTACAAGACCATGTGCGGCTACTACTGCCACCGGAAAGCCGGGTGGGACACGCACGGGCTGCCGGTCGAGGTGGAGGTGTGCAAGGAGCTGGGCCTGGGCAGCAAGCAGGACATCGAGCGTTACGGCGTGGAACCGTTCGTGCACAAGTGCATCGAAAGCGTTTTTCGCTACACCAGGGAATGGGAGGAACTGACGCGGCGGCTGGGCTTCTGGATCAACCTGGAAGAGGCGTATGTGACGTATCACCAGTCGTACGTCGAGTCGGTGTGGTGGGCGCTGAAGACGCTGTTCGACCGCGGCCTGCTGTATCAGGGCCACAAGGTGGTGTGGTGGTGGCCCCAGGGCGGGACGGCGTTGTCGGCGGGCGAGGTGGGACAGGGATACAAGCTGATCGACGATCCGTCGATTACGGTTCGGTTCCGGCTCAGGAAGCAGTTTGGAGATAGTGTTCCGGAGCGGTACGCCCGCGGACACACAGAGGAGTTTCGTGCCAAACTTGGGCTTGACGCAGACGTTTCCGTCAGCTTCCTGGCTTGGACGACGACTCCCTGGACGCTGCCAAGCAATGTGGCACTCGCAGTACGCGAGGACGTCGACTACGCCGTCGTACGACACACGGATGGCGAAGTGTTCATCCTTGCTAAAGACCTTGTTGGTTCGGTTTTCCACGGGCTTCCCGTCGACGTCGAGAAGGACCTCGAGATCATCAAGGGCGACGTCAAGGGCGACGAGTTGGTCGGGCTCAGATACGAACCTCTTTTTGACTACGAACCCTATCCAAAGGATGACGTGCTGTCTTCAGATGAGAAGAGTGGCACGGGCGACCCACGAATCCCGCATTGGCAAAAACACATCCTTGTACCGGCAGAGTTTGTCACGCTGGAACAGGGCACGGGGATCGTGCACATGGCGCCCGCCTTCGGTGAGGACGACTACAAAGTCGGGCAGCGCTGGAACCTGGTTTTCCTCCAGTACCTTAACCCAGACGGCACGTTCGTGTCTGAGGCCACCGACTTCGCCGGGCGGTTCTGCAAAGAGGCCGACGGCGACATCATCGCCAACCTCAAGCAGCGCGGGCTGCTGCTGAAGCGCGAGCAGGTCAAGCACGAATACCCGTTCTGCTGGCGGGCGGACGACGAGCCGCTGATCCAGTACGCTCGCAGGAGCTGGTTCGTGCGGACGACGCAGTTCGTCGAGCAGTTCCTGGCCAACAACCGGAGGATCAACTGGCTGCCCGAGCACATCCGCGACGGACGGTTCGGCAACTTCCTGGAGACCAACGTCGACTGGGCCCTGTCGCGCGAGCGCTACTGGGGCACGCCGCTGCCGATCTGGCAATGTGAGACGACCGGCTATCAGGAGGCGGTGGCCACCTACGACGAGCTGCTGGCCAAGCCCGACGTGCAGGGCACCGAAGTCTGGCAGCAGGCCAAGCAGAGCAAACCCGACCTGCCCGACGACCTGCGCGTGCACAAGCCGTACATCGACGCGATTACGTATCAGTCGCCGAAGGACCCGTCGGCGAGGATGCGGCGGGTGACGGAGGTGATCGACTGCTGGTTCGACGCCGGGTCGATGCCGTTCGCCCAGTGGGGCTATCCGCATACCAACCGCGAGCTGTTCCGCCAGCGCTTCCCGGGCGACTTTATCAGTGAGGCGATCGATCAGACCCGCGGGTGGTTCTACACCCTGCTGGCCATCAGCACCATGCTGTTCGGCCCGGACGGTGCGGACCAGGACGACGACACGACGTTTGAGAAGGAGTTTCCCCATCCGTTCCGCAACTGCATCGTGCTGGGGTTGATCATGGGCGAAGACGGCAAGAAGCTGTCCAAGAGGCTGCGGAACTACAAGGATCCCTCGGACATCTTCGATCGCGAGGGCGCCGACGCCATGCGCTGGGCGATGCTCAGCGCCCAGGCGCCGTGGACGAGCGTGCGTTTTCAGGAACGGGCAATCGCCGAGTACCAGCGCGAGTTTCTCATTCGTTTGTACAACGTCTACAGCTTCTTCGTGATCTACGCGAACATCGACGGGTTCGATCCAGCCAAGACGTCGCCGCCCGAGCCATCGAGCCTGTCGGAGCTGGATCGGTGGATTCTCAGCGAGCTGCACGGCACGATCCGCGACGTCCGCACGCACATGGACCGGTTCGAGAACCACCCGGCGGGCCAGCGGATGGTCGAGTTCGTCGACGCGCTGAGCAACTGGTACGTGCGGCGGTCGCGGGCGCGCTTCTGGAAGAGCGAGCACGACCAGGACAAGGCCAACGCCTACCAGACGCTGTGGACATGCCTGGAGGCGATGTGCAGGCTGGCGGCACCGTTCGTGCCGTTCTTTGCCGAGTCGCTGTATCAGAACCTGGTCGGCACGCCGTTTGGCGAAGAGGCCAAGCAGAGCGTACACCTGTGCGACTACCCGGCTGCCGACGAAAGCCTGATCGATCAGGAACTCAGCGACGAGATGGTGTTGGTGCGGCAGATCGTCTCGCTGGGCCACAGCGCCCGGACGCAGGCAGGCGTCAAGGTCCGCCAGCCGTTGGCGCTGGTGGAGCTGGTGCTGGCCGATCCGTCGCGGCGAACGTGGCTTGAGGATCACAACCAGCTCATCGCCGAGGAGCTCAACGTTAAGCGGGTGGAGTTTGCCGCCGACGCGCAGCAGTATGTCGATTATCAGCTTAAACCGAACTTCAAGAGCATCGGGCCTAAGTACGGGAAACTCGCACCGAAGATCAAGGAGTCCTTATTCGACTTGGACCCCACGCGCAGCTACACCTCGCTCGTGACATACGGCAAGATCGGGGTCCAGGCCGGTGGCGAGCAAGTTGACCTCACACAAGAAGATGTTCAGGTAACACTGTCGGCGAAGGAAGGCTGGACGGCCGCCCAGGGCCGCGACGCCGTCGTCGTACTCTCGACCGGCATCACCCAGGAACTGCGGGAGGAAGGCATGACACGCGAGTTCGTCCACCACGTACAGAATGCCAGAAAGCAACGCGACCTGGACTACACCGACCGAATTCACCTGCGCACCGATTGCTCGGCGCACTTCCAGGGAATCATTGCCAAGCCGCTGAACAAGGACTTCATCGAGAGTGAAACTCTAACGACGGATGTTCAGACGGGCAGCGGGAGCATCGGCCCCGGTGAAGGCTTTGAAGTAGAGATCGAAGGCGAAAGTGTGCGCTTTGATATCGAGAAGGCGGAGTGATGGGCCAGGTTTGACGAGGTCGTTCGGGCGGGCGTGAGAACTGCAACTTCGTATTCCAGAGGTAGCATGCATGGCAAGATTGCGACTGGGCGTACTGTTGTCCGGCAGCGGGCGGACGTTACAGAACTTCATCGATCTGATCGCAGCGGGCGGGCTGGACGCCCAGATCGCCGTGGTCATCGCCGATCGGCCGAGGATCAAAGGCATCCAGCGGGCCGAGGACGCGGGCCTGAAGACCGCGCTGATCCCGCGGAAGGGAACGGCCGACGACGAGTTCACTCGGCGCATCACGGACACGCTGATCGACGCTAAGGTCGACCTGGTGTGTCTGGCCGGGTTCCTGTCGCTGTGGACGATCCCGCCCCAATTCGAAGGCCGCGTGATGAACATTCATCCGGCCCTGCTGCCGAAGTTCGGCGGCAGGGGGTTCTACGGCCACCACGTGCATGAGGCGGTGCTGAAGACTGCTCAGGCAGTCTCAGGCTGCACCGTGCATTTCTGCGACAACCAGTACGATCACGGCCCGATCATCCTCCAGCGCGAGGTGCCCGTCCTGCCCGACGACACGCCCGACACGCTGGCCGACCGCGTGTTCGAGCAGGAGCTAATCGCCTATCCCGAGGCCATCCGGCTGTTTGCCGCGAACCGATTGTGCATAGAAGGCCAGCGCGTGATAACGCGGCCGGCCGAGTGAACATTCTCACAGAGCCAGCATGGAGACGGCCAGCAGGATCAGCGCCAGACCGCCGACGGCTTCGGCGCGACGGCCGATCTTCGCGGCGATTCGGCGCGAGAGCTGGATCCCTACCAGCGTCATCAGCCCAGCCGTCACGCCGATGATCAGCGCCGAGCGAAGCAACTTCATGCCCAGCAGGCCCATGCCCACGCCCACGCCCAGCGCGTCGATACTCACCGCAAGCGATAGACCCACGAGCATCCAGCCACGACTCTGGTCTTGATCGGCCGGGCGATCCTCCCCGGCAAACGCTCCGCGCAGCATATTGAGCCCGATTAGGGCCAGGATGCCAAAAGCCAGCCAGTGGTCGATCCTCGTCAGCCAGTCTGCCAACCCAGCCCCCAGCGTCCACCCGATCACCGGCATGAGGAACTGAAACAGCCCGAAGTGAAACGACAGGCGAAACGTGCTTCTGGGTCCCGTGCCGGTGTGGCCGACCGACAGGGCCACAGAGAAAGCGTCCAGCCCCAGACAAACCGCGACGATGAGCGTCTGCCACCAGGTCACGCTCGCTGCTCCTGGGAGACAGGGGTTTCGAGACAATTGGCCAGAAACCGCAGCACCTTCGGGCGTACCAGGTCGGCGGCGGTCTCAAAGGCGTCGAAGTGGCCTGCACCCTCCACGATCAGCAGTTCTTTGGGCTGGCGTGCAGCCTCGTAGAGCCGTTCGGCTGTGTGCCAGTCGATGAGGTGGTCCTCGGTGCCCTGGATGATCAGCAGTGGTGTGGGAGCAATACGACCTGCGTAATCGATCGGATCGAGCCCGGCGCTGATCAGCCATCTCGCCGCCGGCCGGGCCGCTGGCCACGTCAGCCACGACTTACTCAGCAGCCACCGAGTCGCGCCCTGATAGCTGTCGAACGCGCCGTCGGTTACCACACCACAGACCGGTGCGCCCTCGGCGACGGCCACGATGCCCACCGCCCCGCCAAGCGATTGACCGATCAGTGCCACCGACTCGGCATCCACGTCCGGCCGCCCACGAACGTACTCGACGGCTGCATGCACGTCGTCGACGATGCCGCGACGCCGAGGCCGCCCCGAGGACGCACCAAACCCGCGATAGTCGAAGCACAGCAGATTCCAGCCGGCTTCAGGCAGCCAGCGCACAAGCTCGAAGTGGCCGGACATGTTGCCCGCGTTGCCGTGGCAGTGCACGACCGAGCCATGGGCCTCCCCCACTGCCGGGAAGAACCAGCCACAGAGCCTCTGGCCGTCCGGCGTGGTAAAGTCGACATCCTTGTACGTCAGGCCGTACTCGCGCGGATCGGCGTATCGCTTCCTGGTCGGGTGGTAAAAGAACCGATCACAGAGGGCCATGGTCCGCCGAGCTTAACGGCAAGAACACGGCGGGCTCAAGTCGTGTAGTCGGCGTTGATCCGCACGTATTGCTCGGTCAGGTCGCAGGTACGGACACGGTCGCTCGCCTTACCGGCCGCCAGATCGATGGCGATGGCCACGCACTTGCCCTTCATGGCGTTGTCCAGCGCCTTTTGGTTGACCCTCGCTGCGGGCCGACCCCGCGAGAACACCACTTGCCCGCCCATGCGGATCGTCACGCGCTGGGGATCAAACTGCGCGTCGGTCACACCGACCGACTGGACGACCCGGCCCCAGTTCGGATCGCCGCCGCTGATGGCCGCCTTCAGGAGCGGACTGATGGCCACCGCCCGCGCCACGGCATGGGCGTCGCCCGCCGTCCGGGCCCGGCGAACGGTGACCTCGATCACACGTGTTGCACCCTCACCATCCGCGGCGAGCTGATACGCCAGTTCGTCACATACCTCCAACATCGCCTTGGTCAGCGCGCGACCGGCCGGGGAGCTGGCCGCGCCGATCGGACGATTGCCCGCCAAGCCGCTGGCCAGCACGACCGCCATGTCACTGGTAGACGTGCACTCGTCGATCGTCACGCGGTTCAGCGTGGCTTCGACAGCCGAGCTTAACAGCTTCCGCAGCGCCGCCGGGCGGATGGCTGCATCGGTCGTCAGGTAGGTCAGCGTGGTGGCCATGTTCGGCGCGATCATGCCACTGCCCTTGCTACACCCAGCCACCACGACTTGGCTGCGTCCCAGCCGCAATCGACGCACCGCCTCCTTGCTGCGGGTGTCGGTGGTCAGAATGGCCCGGGCAAACGCGCTGCCGCCGGGGGCGGTAGCTGCGATCTGCTCGCTCAGTCGATCGATGCCCGGCAGGATCTTGCCCATAGGCAGAAACGCACCGATCACGCCGGTGCTGGCCGGCAGCACATCGTGCGGATCGATTCCGAAGCGGTCGGCCACGCGCTGACACATGCGCTGTGCGTCTTTTAGTCCGCGAGCGCCCGTGGCCACGTTGGCGTTGCCGCTGTTGACCACGATCGCCTGCAAGCCACCGTCCGCCACGTGCTTGCGCCCCACCACAATCGGCGCTCCGCAGAAACGGTTGCGGGTAAACACAGCCGCCGCCGCACAGCGGGCCTCGGCCACCAAGAGAGCCACATCAGGCCGACCGCTCGGCTTAATACCGCAAACCATCCCGCCCGCACGAAAACCCTTCGGTGCGGTGATCGTATCGTTGCTCATGATCCAGCTCCCCAACCCCGCGGCCTGCTTCGACGCTGCCTACAGCAGGCCCGCGGTCTCTTCGTATCCGCAGATGAGATTCATGTTCTGCACGGCCTGCCCGGCGGCGCCCTTGACCAGGTTGTCCAGCGCCGAGAAGACCACCACCTTACCCTTGACCACCGTAGCGTAGACGTCGCAGAAGTTGGTATCCGACACGGCGGCCATCTGCGGTGGGCGGCCCGGCAGGCGGACAAACGGCTCGTCGCCATAGGCGGCGTGGAACACTTCATCGAGCTGCTTCTGGCTGATCGAGCGCGTCGGCTCGGCGTACATGGTGGCCAGCATTCCCCGCGTCAGCGGCACCACGTGAGGCTGAAACAGCACCGTGACCGGCCCGGCGCCCACGTCGGCTAGAACCTGCTCCATCTCGGGCATGTGTCGATGCGTGCCGACCCCATAGGCGAACCCGTTCTCATTCATCTCCGGGTAGTGATAGGCCAGCGTCGCCTTGCGGCCTGCTCCCGAGACGCCGGTCATGGCGTTGACGATAATTCCGTCGGTCCGGATCAGTTTTTCTCGCACGAGCGGGGCCAGGCCCAGGGCGGTGCAAGTGGGATAGCAGCCCGGATTGGCCACCAGCGACTTGCCTGCGATCTGGTCGCGAAACAGCTCCGGCAGGCCATACGCCGCCTCGTCGATCCGCTCGCGATCGGTGTGCGGAACCTGGTAGAACTTCTCGTAGGTCGCCACGTCGCGGAGACGATAGTCGGCCGAGAAGTCGACCACCTTCAGACCCGCCTGCCGCAGTTGCGGCACGAAGCCCATGGCCACCTTGTGCGGCAGACACCCGAGCACCACATCGGCCCGATCGGCCGCCTTGGTCAGGTCGAGCGGCTCGACGGGCAGATCGATCCGATCGCGCAGCAGCGGGAAGATCTGCTCGATAGGCCCGCATTCCTCCGGCAAGGCCGTCAGATAGGTCAACTTGGCCTGTGGGTGTCGCAGGAGGATCTTGATGCTTTCGACAGCCGTATAGCCCGTCGCCCCAATGATCGCAACGTTGGTCATTTCGTCACCCCGTAAGCAAAACGGGCCTCGCCGCTTGCTGGCAGCGAGGCCCATGTGTCTGTCCTGTCCGATCCACTTAACGCTTGGAGAACTGGAACCGGCGTCTGGCCCCGCGCTGACCGTACTTCTTTCTTTCCTTCTCTCTGCTGTCTCGGGTCAGGTAGCCCCCGTCGCGAAGCGTCGCCTCATACGCCACATCGTACGCCCGCAGGGCCCGCGCCACGCCCAGAACGATCGCCCCCGCCTGCCCGGTGAAGCCGCCGCCCTGGATGCTGACCCATACGTCGAACTTGCCCATGTTACCGGTCGCTTCCAGCGGTGCCACAACAGCTTTGCGATCTCGATCTTCCCGGAAGTAGTCATCAATCTCGCGTTTATTAATCAGGAATGCGCCCTGACCCGGGCGGATCCGCACACGCGCCACCGCGCTCTTGCGCCGACCGGTACCCCACAGATATCCGCCGGGCAGCACGTGCGGCTTGGGGCCGGCCTCTGCCTGAGACCCATCCGCCGGGGGCGTCTGGCTGGTGATAGTCGCGTCCGCTGTGCCTGTGACCTGATCGCTCACGCGTTACGCCTCCCTACGCCTTGACCTGGAGCGGCTGTGGCTGCTGCGCGGCATGCCGATGCTCGGGCCCGCGGTACACCTTGAGCTTCTTGAACATTTTCCGACCGAGAGCGTTTTTGGGCAGCATACGCTGGACAGCCAGTTCGACGACCTTCTCGGGCCGTTTGTCCATCAGGGTGCCAAAATCCACGACCTTCCGCCCGCCTGGGTAGTACGTATAGTAATCGTACTCTTTCTGCTGACGCTTCCGCCCGGTGACCCGGATTTTCGCGGCATTGACCACCACGACGAAGTCACCCACGTCCACGTGAGGGGTATAAGACGGCTTGTCCTTGCCCATCAGCACAGTGGCCACAGCCGTCGCCAGGCGCCCCAGCACCTTATCGGACGCATCCACGAGATGCCATTGCCGCTGCACCTCTCCCGGCTTGGCCATGTACGTCTTACTCACCGCTGAGACCATAACTCCACCTCGCGCCCGCCAATGGGCAGAAGGAACACTGTATCCGCCTGCCATCGAGGGGTCAAGGGGCTGCTGAACCCTTTGACGAGCGTATCCAGACCCCTCGGCCTTTGGCGGCACTGGCGGTCAGGGCCCGGGTCGCTACCAGCGAGTCGCGGACCTCATGCAGGCCGGCGGCGGGCGACCGTGCCGTGCGGACGGCGGATAGGGCCTCGGCCAACAGGCCTTCGTACCCCAGTTCGTAGCTGGGCCGCGCCCCCGCGACCCAGCCTGCCACGTACTGCTCTACACGCCCGTCGCCAGTGACACACCGCATCTGACAGTCGTCCACCAATTCAAGCAGCCCGCCGGTCGAGCCCATCATCTCCAGTCGCGATGCCGCCGCCCAGATGCCCGGCGCCGGCTGGGCCGACACCGACCCGATGGCCCCGCCGGTCAGGCGGAGGGCCGCCGAAATCGCCCCGTCCCGTCCCCTGCTGGCCGCGACCCAACGGACCGAACCCAGGAAATGGCACACGCGGTCCAACGCGTCAAAGGCCGTATCCAGGTCGAGGCCCGGTTGATCGCCCGACGCAACCGGAGCCGCCTGCCAACGTCGCAGCGTGATCGTGATCGACAGGGGCTCGCCCAGAACCCCTCGGGCCAGCACTCTGGCAGCCAGCTCGGCGGCTGGACTGAAACGGTGCGGCAGCCCCAGCATGATGAATTTGCCCGCCCGCTTCGCGCCCAGTGCCAGGCGGTCCCAGCCGCGCAAGTCGCGCGTCGGCGGTGAGGTCACGACCACGCTGGCGCCACGCCGGAGCGCCTCGCGCACCCGATGGACGCGCTGATCGGCGTGGCCAGCCCCGACAATGAGCAGTTCAGGCTCGGCCTCGGCCAACATTTCGCCGAGGTGCCCGAAAGACCACCTGACGGCATACCGCTCAGCCGTCTGGGCCACCCGTTCCGGGTCGTCGTCACAGACGGCCTCGAAACGGACGCCGCAGCCACGAAGCACCTCAAACCACATGGGCGAGGTTGCCAGCGCGTTGCCCACAAACGCCACTCGAACCGGCTTCATGGGATCGAAAACCTCGCCTAGGCAGTGCCCCGTGCAGCCAGCACGAAACAGCACGCCCGGGCAGTGTCCAGACCGGTGTCACGCGCCTATACTATCGACGTGGCCGTTGGACAACAAACCTCCCCGGCATATCGGGGCAATCAGGCCCCAGCCGGGCTGACCGGGATGCGGCAGGAAGCATGCCACGTTCTGATCCAGCCCGAACGCACCAGTCGCCGACCCGGTCACGTAGTGAGTAGGCCGGGGGGGCTACTCGACACGACGCACATGACACCGGCTACATGCGCCCCTGCTCGGCCTTCGCGGCCGATGCGAAAAGCACGTCTCAAATGAGCCATTCGACCTGCGGCACGCAGACAAGGAGGTAAACCCATGCACATCGCCACGCAGTTTTCCGTGTTCCTGGTCAACAAGCCCGGCGTCCTCGCCCAGGTTACGGGTAAGCTCGCCGACGCAAAGATCAACATTGTAGCCATGACCATGACGGACTCGATGGAGCACGGGGTTCTTCGCCTCGTGGCCGAGGACCCGGAGAAGGCCCGACAGGTCGTGGGCTCGCTGAATATTCCGGTAACCGAAACCGAGGTGATGGCCGTTCCGCTGGCCAACCGACCGGGCGCGCTGGCCGACGTATGCCAGCGGCTTGCCGCAGCCCACATCAACATCAACTATGCCTATTCCACCGCCCGCTCGTCCCACGGGCAGACAACGGCGATCCTTAAGGTGGCCGACCTGAAGAAGGCGATGAAGGTGTTGGAGGTTCGAAAACCTCTGCGCAAGGAGGCAGCGGGCAAGCTTCGGCACCCCAGATCCGCGAATAGAAGGTGATCGGCCGGCACATGGCTGACCCCAATGTAAGAGACCGCCTCATGCCCTATCGAAGGCTGGTCACTCTCTGCGTTTGGCTTCTGGCTGCGGCAACGGCCTCGGCGGCGGCAACGAAGCCCGCAGGCCACCCACAGATCAGCGGTCAGGTCGACGACGTTCGCGGTGTGCCGGTGTTGCGGCTGTGGGGCTCGGCCACGCAGCAGGGCTACGCCCACGGCTATCTGCTCGCCAAGCCGATTACGCAGCTCTTTGGCTGTTTGGTCGGTCCGGCCGGGCTGGTCGACTCGCCCGAGCGATACGCCAGCCTACTGGAGGTCACACGGACGCGCATGCGATTCGGCAAACGTTACGAGCAGGAGCTCGAGGGTGTTTTGCAGGGCATGCAGAACCGGCTGGGCGCGGACCGACTGAGGCTCGAACCTTTAGGTCGCCCGCTTGGCGTTGACGATCTGAAAGCCTTGCAGTGCGTGGCCGACTGGCTGCCGATGATGTGTTCGAGCTTCTCGGCGTGGGGACGGGCCACGCAGGATGGCGGAGTCATGACCGGGCGGAACCTGGACTTCAGGTCGATCGCGGCATTGCAGGGCGCCGTGCCGGCCTTGATCACCGTGTACCTGCCCGAGGAAAGCGGGCGCTGCAGTTGGGCCAACGTGGGCATGCCCGGCGTGATCGGCTGTATGACGGGCATGAACGAATTCGGCGTGACGATGAGCCTGCATGACGCCGATCCGCTGGGGCCGCCGCCCAGCGAAGGGCTTACGCCCCGCGTGTTGGCCCTGAGGGATGCCATCGAGCAGGCCACCGGCGACGACCCCGTGGGTCAGATCGAGAGCGTGCTTCGGAAGCGCAAACCGGCCTATGGATCGAACGTGCACGTGAGCATTCCGCGTGACAAGGCGGGCCCACCTGCCGCGGTGCTGGAGTACGACGGGGCAGGCGGTCGAGACGGGATGGTGACCCGCCGCACCGCCGAAGACGAGGCGCCTCACTTCCTGCTGTGCACAAACCACTTCCGCATCAGGAAGCAGCCGAGCGGCTGCGCGCGATACGAGAAAATGGCCCGGCAGCTTGCACAGATGAACGAGGCGGCTCGAAAGATCGCCCCGGCCGAGGCGCGGCAGATCATGCAGGCGGTGGCTGTCGATAACGACGGGCTGCTGACCTATCACACCGTGTACTTTCTGCCCGACCGGCGGCAGGTAGGTGTGAGCTTCGCCACGGCCGACGCGCCCGCGCCGGCGGCAGAGCCGATCTGGCTGGGCCTCGACGAATTGCTCGAGGTATCGAGCGCATCGGACAGCACCAGTGTACATGATTTCGTAGTCAGGGATATTGCCGGGCGGGACGTACGATTGTCCGATTTCCGCGGTCAGGTGCTGCTCATCGTCAATGTAGCCAGCCTGTGCGGAGCCACGCCGCAGTACAAGGGCTTGCAGCAGCTTTATGCGACCTACAAAGACCGAGGGTTCGCCGTGTTGGGCTTTCCGGCCAACGACTTCGGTCTTCAGGAGCCGGGCACCAACGAGCAGATCAAGGAATTCTGCACCACGGAATACCGCGTGACGTTTCCCATGTTCTCGAAGATTTCGGTCAAAGGTCCCGACGAACACCCCCTCTATCGGTTCCTTACCGACAAGCGGATCCACCCCGATTTCGGCGGCGAGATCACGTGGAACTTCAACAAGTTTCTGATCGACGGCCACGGCCGGGTCATCGCCCGATTCGACACGCGGACTCGGCCGCTCAGCAAGCAGGTCATCGCAGCCATCGAGCAGGCCCTGACGGGCCGATAGCCGCGTGCATCCGACGCGACACGGCAAATGCCTGGAAGATCTTTGGCTCGCCACGTACCGCCAGCGGGCATACCGGTCTCGTAAGCGGTTGCCAAACGAGGACCCGCCGGTATCATCGTCGCCAGGACAGCACGCATCCTATCGCCTGAAGGAGTTGAGGCGTGGCAAGACGTCGTCGTTCGCAGCGTCCGGTGACTTGGCCGGTTCTGCTGATCGTGGCGGCCGTTGTCGTAGGCTGGTGGGTGTGGCCCGCCGATCAGCAGCGCCAGGCCGAACCGATCGACACGCCGGCCGTTCAGGATGTCGCCCCGGCACCTGCCGAAACCGAGGGCCCGCGCATGGCGGCACCGGTCGTGCCCGTGGCGCAACCTGCCTTGGCCCCGACGCCGACCAACCCGGAAATCACCGAGCAGGCTCGCTCGCGTGTAGCCGCCGCGGAAGAATCGCTAAAAAACAACGATGTGATCGCAGCGAGAACGACCTTCAACCACGCGCTGGGCAAGGGCCTGCCTGCCGACCAGGAAGCTCGCATCCGTAGCCGTTTGGGTGAACTGGCGCTGCAAACCGTTTTCTCGCCAAGCCATGTGCCCGGCGACCCGCTTACCGGCCGATACGTCATTCAACGCGGCGATAAACTTGTCAAGATTGGTGAGCGATTCAAGATCACCGACAATCTGTTGGCCCGCGTCAACGGCATCACCAACAAGAACACCATCCGTGCGGGGCAGGTCGTCAAGGTCATACACGGACCGTTCCACGCCGTAGTGTTCAAGAGCCAGTTCCGCGTGGAGGTTTATCTCCAGGATTTGCTGGTGGGTGAATACTCGGCCGGGCTCGGCGCCGACGACGGCACCCCTACGGGACAATGGCGGATCAAAGACAAACTGGTGAACCCAACGTATTACCCGCCGCGCGGGGGACAGGTAATCGCCGCCGACGATCCGAACAACCCCTTGGGAGAGCGATGGTTGGGACTGGAAGGCATCTCGGGTGAAGCCAAGGGCCAGCTTCGCTACGGCATACACGGCACGGTCGAGCCCGAGAGCATCGGCAAGAACGTTTCGCTCGGCTGCATCCGCCTGCACAACAAAGACGTCGAGATGCTGTTCGACCTGCTGGTAGTCAATGATTCCGTGGTGACCATTCGTCGGTGACCCGCAGTATGAACGCCTATTCGTTGCGGTCGCCCTGCATGGTGGCCGGCAGGTTGATCTGCCGCATCTGTTCCAGCATAGCCGTCGGCCGGTCGGTCTGCACAAACGTGACCCCCATTTGCCGGTAACGGTTCAGGTCGTTTCCGAAGCGCAGCCGCGTCCATCCCCTCGGGTACACAAATACCAGAACGCCTGCGTCCCGAATCTCTTGGCAGAGCTGCCGGTCGGGCCGGCGTCCGTCGATCTGGATGACGGCCGGGCGAGGGTCGTGGCCCTTGATGCGCACCACGTCGTCGCGCCCGCCTGCCCTCATCATCACGCGGAGCCGGGGATAACGCCACGTCAGTTCGACAGCCGCCCGTTCACGCCGCGCTGGCGTGACGTACACCAGGGTTGTCTCGAACGCATCGGCATGCTCGATCGCCCGCACCACCGGGGCGAGCCGATCGACTTTCACATCCAGTACGAGCAGCATTTGCCCGCCCGCCTTGGCCAACGCCTCGTCGAGGGTCTGGATCGGCTCGCCGTTGCCCTCCAGCCGATGCTGTCGCAGTGCCGCCAGATCGAGTTCGTCGACGTTGCGTTGCACCCCTGCCGTCCGCCGCAGCGACGGATCGTGCATCAGCACAGGGCAATCGTCGCGCGTCAAGCGGACGTCCAGCTCAACCATGGGCACCCCATCGGCCATCGCCCACGACAGCGCTTCCAGGGAGTTTTCCACTGCGCCGGTCCGCGAACGAGCCCGATGGGCGACCACCAGGACACCGTCGGCTCGCCCCGCCAGGATATCGACAGCCCAGGCCAACGCCTGCGATGAGGAAGCGCGCTCTGGTGAGTCGCCGGCCGATCCGAGGGCCGCCAGCCCCACGGCGCACATCGCCGCCGCCAAGGCAAACGCCGTCGCCCATCGCCGCCCGACGTTCATCATCGATCACGCACAACCACCACATGGACCTGACCGGGCCCATGCACCCCCGTAACCAGGTTCAGTTCGATGTCAGCCGTCTTGCTCGGCCCGGTGATGAGCACCTCGTACGCACCCGCCAGGCCTCTGCCGGGCGCATGTAGCGCAGGCCAGTCCAGCAGATCGGGAACGATCTGTCCGCATGCCAGCAGTGCAACGTGCACGGGCGGCGTGAGACTTGTCATACGCGGCGTTTCGGGGCCGGCTCGCAGCACCAGCGAACCCGTCTCGGCAATCGCACCACACACACCCGTGATGCCCACGTCCGCCGAGAACAGCACCTCGTCGTCGCTCGGCTCGTCCACCAGCTCAAGGTCGCCGCCGGCCAACGCCTCTACGATCGGACCGCGGGCGACGAACGTCCCCGGTTCGATCAGCACTCGGCGGGCACCGGCCTGGCGTACCACGTCCGCCACGATCCGCGCCGCCTGCCGGGCATCGGCCGCCTGATGCACCTGCATCCCCGCATCCGACGCCATTTGCGTGAACCGCCCCAGAAGATCGCCGTCCGCCACAATCCTTGCCGAGCTGTGATCGACCCTGTCCGGTCCGACCACCTTGCCGCGCCGGAAGGCGGCACGAACTCGACCCAGGATATCCTCGCGGCTCACTCCGGGCACGATTGACTCCCCTCATCGCTTTGCAGTTGATTCCACAGTTTATGGAACGGTGCCTCGGCCATGGCTGGGAAGTCGCGGTATCGCGTCCAATTTGCAGCCAGCAAGGGCAGGTCGTGGCACCAACCATCGGTCGCGGCCGCGTCGAGGAAATGCCTTCCCATCCACGACGAAGCCGCGTACCGAGCCTGGCTGGTATTCATCCACGCCCACATCCTCACCGCCATCTTCGCCAGGTAACCGGAGTAGCGCTGATCCTCCAGCACGCGACGCATGCGGATGAGCAGATGCGGAATGTCGATCCGCACCGGACACGCCTCGCCGCACGCCCCGCAAAGACTCGACGCGTGCGGCAGCTCCGCGCGTCCGCGCAGCGAGTCCAACAGCGGTGTCAGCAGCTTGCCGATTGGACCAGGATAGACGCTCTCGTAGGCATGACCGCCCACCTTGCGATACACCGGACACGCGTTCAGGCACGCGCCGCAGCGGATGCACTTGAGCACCTGCCAGAAGGGCCCGCCCAGAATTTCGCTGCGCCCCGCGTCGACGATCACCAGATGAAACTCGCGCGGGCCGTCGGTCTCGCCGCCGCCACGTGGGCCGGTCGTCAGGTTCGTATAGACCGTCGAGCGCTGACCCGTCGCGCTGCGAGCCAACAGCTTCAGCAGCACCGCCAGGTCAGCCATCGACTCGACCACCTTCTCCATGCCCATCACGGCCACGTACACCGGTGGGCGCGAGGTCACAAACCGCCCGTTGCCCTCGTTGGTCACGATGCACAAGGCCCCGCTTTCGGCTACGGCTACATTCACCCCCGAGATGCCCATATCCGCAGCGCGAAACTTCTCGCGCAGCACCGCCCGCGCCGCACGCGTCAGCGCCGTCGGGTCTTCGGTGTAGTCGATGCCGAGCTTCTCCTGCAGAAGTCGGGCGATCTGCCCGGTCGTCAGGTGCACCGCCGGCCCGACGATGTGCGAGGGCTTTTGCCCGGCAAGCTGGACGATGTACTCGCCCAAGTCGGTCTCGACCGTTTCCAGTCCAGCCGCCGCCAACGCATCGTTCAGCTCGATCTCCTCGCTGAGCATGCTCTTGGATTTGACGATCAGCTTGGCGCCGGCCCGCCCGGCGATGTCCACGACGATCTGGCAGGCCTGCTCGGCGTCAGCCGCCCAGTGCACCGACCCGCCCGCCCGCTCGATATTGTCGGCCAGTTGCCCCAGGAGCACATCGAGCCGCGACAGCGCCCGCTCGCGAAGCTCGCTGGCCAGGGTCCGCATCGCCAACGCGTCGGGCAGTTCGGCCAGGAGCTCCTTCCGCCCCTCGTGCTGGCGGCGCGTGGCCCGGTCGAGCGCCCGCAGCAAGACCTGGTCCTGCACAGCCGCCGAGGCCCGCTCGCCGAACCGTCCCGGCTTCATGCGCCCACGCCCTCCGCTGTGCTGCCGTTGCTCATGGCTTCATCCAACAGATCGGCTATGTGCCGCACGCGCACGTCCAGCCTACTTCGTTTGCATTGGCCGCCGATATTCATCACGCAGCCCGCGTCGGTGGCCACCACGGTTTGGGCGCCCGTGGCTGCGATGCACTCGACCTTGTCGGCCACCAAAGCCGCCGACACCTGGGGGAAGCGAAACGCAAACGCCCCGCCGAACCCGCAGCACTGGTCGAGCTTGGCGAGCGGGCGGTACTCCAACCCCTCGATCCGGCGCAACAACTGCTCGCCCTGGTCGGTCATGTCCAGCAGGCGAAGGTGGCAACTGTAGTGATAGGTGACTGTCCCGTCGTAGCGCAGCGGCCAGTTCGACAGCCGGTCCCATAGCCGCTTGTGCAGGAACTCCACGAACTCGAACGTTTTGTCCGCCAGCGCCCGCGCTCGCCGCACCATGGCGGGCTCGTCCTCGAAGAGGTCTTCATAATGCTTGCGGATCATCCCGCAACACGAACTGGACGGGATCACAACCGCGTCGGCGCTCTCCAGCACCTCCACCGTATACCGGGCGACCTTTCGCGCCTCGTCGAAGAAGCCGTTGTTGTAGGCGGGCTGGCCGCAGCAGGTCTGCTTCGGCGGATAGTCGACCTCGACCCCCAGCCGGCGCAGCACACGAACCATCGCCGCAGCCGTCTGCGGATAGAACATGTCCGTCAGACACGTTGTAAAAAGCCATACCCGCATGGCGAGGAGGATACCACGATCGGCATCAGCCGGAAACGGCAGCCGGCTTGGCCATCAGCCAAAAGCTCGCCAGCAGAAGAAAAGCCAGCAGCATGCCGACCCCCCCTAGGATGAACCCCAGCCAACTGCGGCTCTGGTTGGTGTTGCGCCGCTGGCCGAGGCTGTTGAGCCCAAAGCCGAATCCCAGGAGAGCCACTCCCCCGGTCATCGCCGCGAACGCAAGAACCAGTAGTTTCCGGGGCGTCTTGGGGTTGTACCAGATCCAGCCGAAATCGGGGTTGAAGTTGCGGAACACCAGGTAGGTCAGGGGAATCGCCAGGACCAACCCGGCGATTGCCAGCACGACCGACGCCGTGGCCTGGTCCTCATATCGTCGCAGGCTGAACTTCGCCACGTTTAGACCTCCGCTCGTCTCGGCCCGCAGCCGGTCACGCCGAGCCGCGGCGCGACTTGGCCGCCCTTTCATCGTATCCGCTGGCCCGAAATGCGGCAAGGGCATCGGCTTCGAGTTGCATCTGCTGGCGGACGTAGCCGATCAGCGGCCGCGTATCGATGAAGAACGCACCGCGAAGCGTCTGCTCCGCCCCGACCACGTCGCCGGTCGCCTGTGCGTCGCGCAGCGCCCCCCGATCGACCAGCAGCGCCTTGGCCAGCAGCTCGTGTGCCAGACTGACCGTCTGGATCGTCGCCTCCACCTTGTTCTTGATACAGTGCGACTGATCGATCATGTAGGCAATCGGCAGCGTCTGCCCCAGCCGCTGCTCGGCTGCGACGATCTGGTCGAAGATGCGGAACATCTGATACGGATCGATGCTGCCGATGGTCAGATCGTCGTCGGCGTACTTGCGGTCGTTGAGGTGAAAGCCGCCCAGCATCCGCTCATCAATCAGCCAGGCCACGATCTGCTCGATGTTCTGCCCCTGGTAGTGATGCCCCGTGTCGACCAGCACCAGCGCCCGCTCGCCCGCCTGCCGGGCCAGCACGGTGGCCATGCCCCAATCGGCAATATCGGTGTGGTAGAAGGCGGGCTCGAACGGCTTGTACTCGACGAGCAGCAGCATCGACGCCGGCATCGCGTCGTGGATTTGCCGCAGCGACTCGGCCAGGCGGTGCTTCCGCTCGACGATGTCGTCCTGGCCGGGGTAGTTCGTGCCGTCGGCCAGCCAGAGACTTAGCACCTGGCTTTCGGTCTGCCGGCCGATCTCGATCGAATCGAGGCAGTGCCGGACCGCCTGCTCGCGCGCCGCCCGGTCGGGACTGGCCAGGCTGCCGAACTTGTAGCACTGATCCTGAAACAGGTTCGGGTTGATCGCGCCGATCTTCACGCCGGCGGCTTCGGCGACGGTGAGCACCTTGCGGTCGAACCCGTCGGGGAAGTCCCACTGCACGTGAACCGCCACCGTCGGGCAGATGCCGGTGTACTTGTGCACCTGACCGGCGTCGGCGAGCTTTTCGTCGATCGTTCGCGCCGCCGAGGCCTGCTTCCACGTGCCGAACCGCGTGCCCGCGTCGGCAAAGCCCCACGACGGCGTCTCGATCTGCCAGGCCCGCAGCCGCTCCAACAATGCGTCGGGATCGCCGCCCGCTTGCCGAACCCCATCGAGAATGGTCTTCGCCTGATCCGCCTGTTCGTATACCGACGTGCCCATCCGAAAGCTCCCTTTGTGGTTTGTCGGTATGATCCACTCCGCAGCCGGGCAAATCAATCGAGAATCGAGCCTTGCGGCTTACCCAAGGCGAACCCCAGCCGGGTCGCGCCGATTGACACGCCCGCCGACGCAATCAACAATCGCCCCGGCTGTTCCAGCGTTGAGAGTATGCAAGTTCCCATCCGCAGCGGAGCACTGCCCATGGCCCGTCAGGAAAGCTATGCCCTTGGTCTTGATTTCGGAACCGAGTCGGTCCGGGCCCTGCTGGCCGGCACACGCAGCGGACGCGTCGCCGGCGAAGCTGTCGTCAACTATCCCCACGGGGTAATCACCGACCGGCTGCCGGGCGGCAAGACGCCGCTCGGGCGCGACTGGGCCCTTCAGCATCCCGACGACTACCTCCGCTGCATGACCCGCGCCACGAAACAGGCCGTCAAGGCAGCCCACATCAGGCCCGACCGCGTGTGCGGGATCGGCGTGAGCTTCACCGCGTGCACCATGCTGCCGACCACAGCCGACGGTACGCCGCTTTGCATGCTGCCCAAGTTCGCCGGTCGCCCCAACGCCTGGGTGAAGCTGTGGAAGCACCACGCGTCGCAGCCTCAGGCCGACAAAATGAACGCCCTCGCTGCCCGCCGTCGCCAGGCGTGGCTGAAGCGGTACGGGGGCATCATCTCCAGCGAGTGGTTCTTCCCCAAGGCGTTGCAGGCGCTCGACGAGGACCCGGCCGTCTACCGCGCGGCCGACGTGTTTATCGAGGCGGGCGAATGGCTCGTGTGGCAGCTCACCGGCCGACTGACCCGCAGCACCTGCCACGGTGGGTATAAGCAGTGCTGGCACCCGAAGACCGGCTGTCCGAAGCCGGCGTTTCTGCGAGGGCTGCATCGCGATTTCGCCAACTTCGTGCGCGACAAGCTGCCGGGCGATCGGCTGGCGCCCGGTACGCGGGCGGGCGAACTCACCGCGGCGATGGCCCGGCGGCTGGGTCTGCCGGCCGGCATCGGGGTGTCGGCCTCGATCATCGACGCCCATGCAGCCGTGCCCGGAGCGGCCGTGGCCGGGCCTGACGTGATGGTCATGGTCATGGGCACCAGCACCTGCCATATGCTCATGAGCAAGACCGAAAAGCTCGTCGAGGGCATCAGCGGCGTCGTGCCCGACGGCATCCTGCCGGGCTACTTCGGCTATGAGGCCGGCCAGGTGGCTGTGGGCGACATCTTCGCCTGGTACGTCGATCACGCCTGCCCCGATTACGTGCTGCGCGAAGCGACCCGGCGTCGCATGGACGTGCATGACTACCTCAGTAGCGAAGCCGCTCGCTTGCGACCGGGTGAGTCGGGCCTGCTGGCGCTGGATTGGTGGAACGGCAACCGCACGCCGTTTGTCGACGCAAATCTTTCGGGTCTGATCGTCGGGTTGACGCTGGCCAGCCGCCCGCACGAGATCTATCGCGCGCTGGTCGAGGCCACCGCGTTCGGCACGATGCGGATCGTCGAGCTGTTCGACAACGCCGGCCTGCCCACAGAATCGCTGGTGGCCTGCGGCGGCATCGCGCAGAAGAACCCCATGCTGGTACAGGTTTACGCCGACGTGACGGGTCGGCCGATCAGCGTGGCGGCCAGTCCTAATGCGTCGTCGCTGGGTGCGGCCATCCTCGGCGCGGTAGCGGCCGGTTCGAAGGCAGGGGGGCACGACTCAGCCGCCGCGGCTGTGCGCGTCATGTGCCAGAAGCCTTCCGCCACCTACCGCCCGAGCAAAAAACACCACGCCATCTACCGCAAGCTCTACACCGACTACAAGCGCCTGTCCGACCACTTCGGCCGGTACGCCGATCCGGTGATGCGGAACCTATGGCTAGCCGGACGGTGATTGGAGCGTTGGGCTACCCTTAGGTACCACTGGCGGCTCGTCCGCCAGAAACGTAATCCCATGAAAGGCTGCCTCCGAGAGCCTATCTTCTAGGGTGAATCAAAGACCCGGAAGACAGGAAGGAGACAGCCATGAAAAACGTGTATCCCAGAGTAAGGGCCAGCGGGGTGGACGTC
>Ga0307377_10000023_pt1 | contig 254852 bp, 239 predicted proteins | sample TR3MG_FD_202535 | JGI IMG/M metagenome (GOLD analysis project Ga0307377, IMG submission 202535) | Soil microbial communities from Risofladan, Vaasa, Finland - TR-3 | ecosystem: Environmental > Terrestrial > Soil > Coastal area > Acid sulfate soil | place: Finland: Risofladan, Vaasa... | reverse complement strand
TGTCGTGGTGGTGCGGGCAGGCAGGATTCGGGCAGAAGGGTGGGTTCATGGATACCTCCACCACCTGCTACGTGCACACGAACACCGGTGCTTGCAGAGGATGCAAGGTTCGACGAACTAATTACTGCTTAACGGCCACAGCGCTCTTCATGTGCGTGTCGATGAAGGCGCGATACCATGGCAGGGTCAGTAGCTCCTCGTGTGTGCCAAAGCCAAGCTGTCTGCCTCCGTCCAGGAACAGCACCCGATCGACATACTGCAGAGTTGACAGACGGTGCGAAACGATGATGAAGGTCAGATCAGCTGACAACTCGTCAAGTCGTCGCATCAGTTGTTCTTCATTGGCGGCATCAAGGCTCGCGGTACTGTCGTCGAAGATCATCAGCTGTGGATGTCGAGCCACCGCGCGGGCTATGGCCATACGCTGCTTCTGACCTCCAGACAGGCTGATGCCGCGTTGCCCGACTATGGTATTCTGTCCCGCCGGGAACGACGCGAGCTCATCGGTCAGTTGCGCCGCCTCTATGGCGGTTGCGAATATGCGGTCGTCCGGCGAATCGGAGCCAAGGTCGACATTTTCTCTCAGTGTGCCGGAGAAGAGCAGGGCCTCCTGGGGCACGTATCCTATGTGGGCGCGATACGATTCAATGTCTACACCATGAAGATCAGCTCCGTTGACGCTGATGGTACCAGCATCGGGTGACAGAACGCCGAGAATCAGTTTCACCAGTGTTGATTTGCCTGAGCCAACTGGACCAATGACCCCGATGCGCTCGCCTCGTATGATGCTCATCGTGATGCCGGACAGTGCCGCGGCCGTTCTGTCCCCATAGGTAAAGGATATATCGCGCAGATCGAGCGAGTCGAGCGCCTCGACCGGCGCTGGGGTGGCAGGCTTGGGCGGTTCCTGAAAGGAAGCCATCTCCTCCAGTCTATCGATGTTGACGAACGCGCGCTTGCCGGAGACGAATAGCTGCGGAATGTCGAGAATGGGGTATATCAGCATGGACAGGTATGTATAGAAGGCATAGAAGGTGCCCACGGAGATATGTCCTGTTACCGCCATATAGCCACCTGCGAATACGATGCCGACCTGGGCCGTATAGTCGATGTATTGGTAAATCAGGTGCAGTATCACTTCCAGCTTTGCAACATCCATCTCGGTGCGCCAGCGCCGGGAAAGCACATCGCGGAAAAAGCGACTGTACTTGGCTTCGCATGCATAAGACTTGATGATGCGTACGCCGGAGAAACTCATTTCCAGTCTGGTATTGATGGCGCTTATGGCTTGCTGGTTCTTCTGGAACGTGTCGTAAATGCGGTCCTGGGTGCTGTAGAAGAGCGCTATCATTACCGGGATCGGTATGAGCGAGAACAGGGTTAGTCGCCAGTCCAGAAGTATCATCGCGCCAAGGCAGAACGCCACCTTGCTTATTGATTCCACCGCCCTGAATATGCCGGAGCACAGGAACCATGACAACTTGGGAAAATCGTACAGATCGTCTGTCAATCGCGTGACTATGTCGCCGGACGAGAAATGGGCGAAGAACTCGTGATCCTTGGCAAGCACCTTCCTGAAGTACTTCATCCTGAGAGCGTGCTCAAAGACCGAATTGGTTACACCCCTGATGCCAGGGAACAGAGACGCGACCAGCCCGCCCAGTCCCACCGCGACAAAGACCATAAGCAATCGATCAACCGCGCGCATCGGGTCGGCAACGCCTGGTTTTTCGATGATGGCCTGCATCATGTCGAGTAGCCGCTTTGATAGATACGGATACGTTACTGCGACTGCGCTGGACAGCATGGTCAGCAGGAAGAGTACTACGATGAGCAGGCGCTTCTCGTTCCAGAGTCTGGCTATCCACCGGATGTGATTGATGCGCGGCGCCGTGGACTCTTGCTGCGTCTTGTCGCTCATCGTGATGCCTCCACCGTGGCTTCAAGGTCAGGAAACTGCAGCCGCACCAGCTCCCTGTAGTCCGGCAGTGTCTCTACCAGATCCTCATGCCGACCCCTGGCAATGATTCGACCGTTCTTGAAGAACAGTATCTGATCGGCGTTGAGAATGGAGGATAAGCGGTGCGCAACTATGACCGCGGTACGTCCTTCAAGCAGCGCCTCCATGCTTTGCTGGATCTTGCGTTCTGTTTCGACATCGACGCTTGCGGTCGCCTCGTCCATTATTATGATGTCCGCGTTGAAGGCTATGGCCCTCGCGAACGACAGGAGCTGCTTCTCGCCAGTCGACAGGTTGGAACCTCGCTCGTGGAGTTCGGTGTCGATGCCATCGGAAAGCCGGGCCACAAAATCATTGGCATGGACAGTCAGGAGCGCCCTCTGGGCGGTCTCTGACGGTATGTCTTCATCGTATACGCGGACATTTTCGAGTATGGTGCCAGGAAACAGATATATGTCCTGTAGGACCAATCCGATTTTTCGACGCCAGGCCAGCAGCTCGATCGAACCGAGCGGCACCCCGTCCACCAGTATCGAACCGCTCGTCGCCTGATAGAATCGGCACAGGAGGCTCACCGTTGTCGTTTTGCCTGAGCCCGATGCTCCGACGAGGGCTATTTTCTGGCCACGGTGTATCGTGAAGGATATGTCATCGAGCACCGGTTCTCCGGGTTTGTACTCGAAGCAAACATGTCTGAACTCTATCGAGCGCTCGAAGGCCGCGGGAGCGCTGGAACCTGCTGGTTCGGATTCAAGATCGAATATCGCGAATATTCTGGAGAGCGCGACCCGAGCCTGCTGAATGCCCCTGATATTCTCACCTATAGAGAAGAGTGGCTCGAACAGGCGCATGCCATATTCTATGAAGACAAGCAACGTACCAACTGTCAGGGCGCCGGAGAATACATTCGGGGCGACGAGTCTGATGATGAGCACGATGAACATTGGCCCGCCAAGAAAGCTCATGAATCCCATCGTCGTGTATTCGATCATGCCAGCCTTGATCTCCACATCGCGCTTTTCCAGGCTGGAGGCACCAAGTCGATCCGCGGCATGATCAGTCCTGTTGAAAGCTTGTATCACTTCGATGCCCTGTATGAACTCGGTTGATATGGCGGTAATCTCCGCATACTTCTTGCGGCACTTGTCATAGAGCGGCCTGAGTTTGTCGAATACCAGGAAGAACCCAGCCAGGAAGAATGGAGTCGGCAGCAGTATCAGGGCTGCTACCTTTGCGTCCATCGAGAAGAATACAGCGAACATGCCCAGAAAATACACGATATTGGCAATCAAGGTTATGCCTGTTTCGCTGAACAGCTGTTTTACCTTTTCTGTATCGTTTTCAACGCGGGCCATAAGCTCGCCAACCGGATGCTTGTCAAAATAAGCGACCGGCAAGGTAAGGAGATGGGCAAAAAGGTCCTGCTTTATAGAGGTGACGACGTTCAGCCCGAGCCTTACTATTGTCATCGTCTGGAAATAGGTGAGTCCTCCCATCAGGATGACTATGCCCAGATATAGCAATGCATACCGAACCATCAGGGATATGCTGCCCGCCGGTATGGCCTTGTCTATCAGCGCCCGCAATATCAGGGGGCCAGCGAGGCGGGACACCGTCGCGAGCATCATCGCAGCAAAGCCCGCGAAAAATAGCCACCAGTATGGCTTGAGGTATGAGAAAAAACGTTGCACTGTCCTGGCCGTCGCTTTTGTGGTTTTCATGATGCTGTGAAAGACTATATCGCGCGCCGGCAAACGACGTAAAGGGACAGATCAGATAAAGAGGCGCACCAAGAGCGGTATGGTGACGAGCGATATTGTTGTGGAGATAAAGACAAGTCCGGAGGCCGTCACCTCATCGCCACCATAGGCACCGGCCAGAATAGTCGTGTTGGCCGCGACAGGCATCGCGGCGACAAGTACCGGTACCGCCAGCTCAAGCCCGCTAAGTCCGATGGCCCGAGCCAGCACGAGGAGCCCAAGCGGATGCAATACCAGCCGATACAGTGTCGTCATCCATACTCGGGGATTTGCCAGGACATGACCGAGCCTGGTCTGAGCCAGAATTGCGCCGATAAGGACCATCGCCAGTGGAGTCGTCGTACCGCCCAGCATGTCGAGTGCCGTAAAGAATGGATCGGGGATTCGTATCGAACCGAGAAACAGCACAAAACCCAGGACGGCCGACACGATGGCAGGGCTACGAAGTGCCATTACAGTCGATACCAATCTTGAGCGCCCTGAAGCCGCGTTCTGTGATGGTCTGGCTATCATCAATACTCCAACGGAGAATGCCAATATCTGGAAGGGTATGTTGTATATAGCGACGATGAAGAGGCTCTCCCTGCCAAGCAATGCCTCCGCGACCGGAAACCCCATGAAGCCCACATTCGAGAAGCACATCGCGAAGCGATGGACGCCACGTTCCGCCTCATTGGTATTGCGGTAGAGGCTCGCCGCGGCGTACGCGAGTGGAAAAGAAATAGTATACAGAATCGCGGAAATAGCCAGTATCCGCAGTGCCTGGTCACGGAGGTCCGGGCTGAACGGCCGCTGCATCGAAATGAGTATCACTGCCGGGAGGGTAAAATCGATTATGAATCGGGATAACGAGCGTACCGTTTCGCCACGCAGCACGCCCATCTTGCCGGCAAGGAAGCCTGCCGCAACCAGAATGAACAAAATGAAACTCTGTTGAACCGAAGGCGGTATCGCGCCTATGAGCTGGCTGTTCATGTTTTGGCACCGACAGCCCCGGATAGCCCGATGGTCGCCTCAAGAGCCGCCTTCCACGCGGAATACCGGTCGTCATACACGCCTCGCAGCACCGCCGTTGGCTCGAACCGCGCATGCACACGGACCATGGCCAAGGATGCCTCTGCCAGGTTGGCATGGTGACCAAGGGCGACCGCGCATGCGCAGGCGTCACCCATGGCCTCGCATTCGGGGTTGTCTGGTACCTCTACAGGCACATTGAGTATGTCAGCCTTTATGGCACAGAGTGTATCGTCGCGGGCGGCGCCGCCCGAGCATCTGGCGACATCGATGGCAAATCCGCCATCGGAGATTCGCTCGGCCGTCAGGCGCAGGCCGAACGCAATCGATTCGACCACGGCCCTGGCCAGATGCTTTCGGGAATGTGCCAGCGACAGACCAATGAAGGCACCACGCAGTTGCTGGTTCCAAATCGGCGCGCGCTCTCCAGCCAGGAATGGCAGGAAAAGGGCGCCATCGGCGCCAGGCGGGATCGTCTGGGCGTCCTGGTATATGCTGTCGGAGCCAATGCCTGAATAGCCCGAGACCGAGGAGAACCACTCAAGGGCCTTGCCGCTTGTCGACAGTCCTCCCGACAGGTTCCAGAATCCTGCTATGGCATGGGGCAGGCTGAATATTGCTCGATCGGGAAACGGAGCTGCGGCGCATACATTGAGAGCCTCGCTGGAGCCAGAGCGATCGCATGCCATGCCTGCGTGCACGACACCCGAGCCAACCAACGCGGCCAGAAAGTCTGGAAAGCCCGAGACTATCGGCACGCCGGCCGGCAGGCCAAGAGCCTCCGCGGCATGTGTGCTGACCTTACCTATGACTGTGGCCGGTTCGACATAGGGTGGAAAGAGCGCCGTATCGATGCCAAGCGACTGCGCCGTTTCGGCGTCCCAGAGAAAGCGATCATAGTAGTCGCTGACACGGTACGATACCGGCGCTGCGCCGAGCGCGAAGGCAAGGTACTCAGGACCGGAGAAGAACGACGCGACATCGCCGCCATCAGTTGTTTCAAGAATGCGCATCGCCTTGGGTAGATAGAATGATGGATCGACTGGCCTGCCTGCGGCCATCGACGCTCGCTCAGCCTGCGACGTGGCGCCCCTGTCCATCCATGAGGATGCCCGTCCGATGGGCAATCCATCGTGTCCCACAGCCACCAGCGTTGGACCATTGCCCGATACGGCTACCGCGCTGATGGGAACGTCGCCCCCTGCTGCGATGTGCCTGGAAGAAGCGCTCACCGAGGCGCGGGCCTCCGATATGGCGGCGGCGCAGGCCTGCAACCATTCCAGCGGATCCGCTTCATAGCGGCCGCCTGTGTGGTAGAGTCCGACCGCGGCTCTGCCCAGGCCCAGCCTGTTTCCGCGCTCGTCCACGATGAGGCACTTGATCGATGATGTGCCAATGTCGATGCCGCAGTACACGATCAGTACTTTCCCGACACAAGGAGTCTGACGTCGCAGCGCTCGGCCCAGCTGCAGGTGGCGCATGAGGCGCCAGGACACTCAAAAAAATCCTGCACCTTGTCCAGCTGTTCCAGATGCCAGGACAGGTCGTCGATATATGCGTCGAGGGCCTTGCGGCGATTCATCGCATCATCAAGTCGTTCACGATACTTGGCTGCAAGGCTTTTCCTGACGGAATCACCGGTCCTGTCGCGCTGGGCAAGCTCGAATAGTTCCCGTATTTCCAGCAGGGTCAAGCCATAGTCCTTGAGTTGCTGAATTCGCTTGATGCGAATAGCGTTTCGTTCTGAATAACGGCGATGTTCCACGCCATCGCGGTTCCGCGATTCCAGTAGACCGAGTTCTTCATAGTAGCGGATCGTTCGCGTCGTCAGCCCGAACATCCGGGCAAGTTCGCCTATCCTGTATGATTTTTCAGCGCTCATGGCAAATTGACCTTTAACGTAAAGTTGCTTCAGCGACAATATGACACATGTCACTACGACCATGCTGTTTCAGTATACTCTGCCGTATCAAGCCTGCATAGCGCGATGGCATTCCTGCCTTTCGTCGCAGCAGTCTGCAAAGGAGCCTTCAATGAAGCGAATCATGGTATACGCCACTACGGCGATTCTTCTGATGCTGACATCGTGCGCCGGCAAGCCAGTCGGGCCAAACCCGTTGTCAGTAGCCGTTTTTGTGCCTGGCGTCACCTCGGGCAGCCCCACATACGAAATGCTTGTCGCCGGAGCGACGAAGGCTGTGGCCGAGACAAAAGGCGCAAGCATCAAGGTAGTGGAGGCCGGATACGACCAGTCGACCTGGCTCGATCGACTGCGCGACACCGTTGCCTCGGGTGAGTTTGGTGTAATAGTCACATCGAATCCATCGTTGCCCGAGCTCTGCGCCAAACTTACCCCTGATTATCCGGCAGTCAAGTTTATCGTTCTTGATGGATACCTCAAGGGCAATCCATCGATATACACCGTATTGTACAACCAGATGGAACAGGGCTACATCGTTGGATACCTGGCCGGCCTTGTCACGAGGCTCAGGCATCCCAAGGCCGCCCCGGTGGCTGGTTTGATAGCGGCACAGCGCTACCCGACGCTGGACCGGCTTATTCGCCCTGGCTTCGAGGCTGGCCTCAAGGCTGTCGACCCCACGTTCAGGCTTGAATTCAGGGAGATTGGCAACTGGTATGACTCGGCAAAGGCCGCCGAGCTCGCGGCGTCCTTGTACGACTCTGGCGTTGATGTAGTGTTGCCGATTGCCGGATCAGCGGGTCAGGGCGTGGTTTCGGCAGCAAAGGAGCATGGCGGCTCGGTGGTCTGGTTTGACGGCTCTGGCTACGCTCTTGGCCCGGATACAGTCATCGGGTGTGCCACTATTGCCCAGGACAGACTCATCTATGAACGCCTGAAGTCAGCGCTCGCGGGAGACGCTTCGCGGTATGGCAGGTCCGATATCGTATCGGTCAGGGACGGGTATGTCGGCTTCGATCCAGAAGGTGCTGGATACCAGTCCTTGCCGGAAGGCATCCGGGTAGCTCTCGATGCGGCGATAGAAGGACTCAGGGCCGGAAAACCGGACTTCTCGTTCGATACCTTCTAAGGGTATCTTCATCAGCATGCCACGAGCCGCACTCTCCGCCATACGCAAGTACTATGCCTCCACCTCGACCATGGCAGTCGATGGTGTTGATTTCGTCATCGAGGCAGGAGAAATTCACGCTCTCGTGGGCGAGAATGGGGCGGGCAAATCGACCCTGGCCAGGATACTGTGCGGTTTCGAAGTACCCGATACCGGTACTGTCGCCATACATGGCAGAAACATGAGCTTCGCCTCGCATCGCGACGCCGAGCGCGCCGGCATAGGTTTCGTCCCTCAGTATTCTATGCTCGCCTCATCGCTGAGCGCCGCGGACAATGTGGCGCTCGGCCACGAACCGAGGCGAATGGGCATCTTCCTGGACAAACGGCGCGCGTCCTATGATTTTGCCATGCTGGCCGAACGGTTCGGCTTCTCTGTGGACCCGGACGCAGCGGTTTCGACGCTGTCTCTGGCGGAGCGGCGCGAAGTCGAGATAATGCGGGCGCTGGCCAGGGGCGGCGATGTCCTCGTGCTCGACGAACCAACAAGCATTCTCGGCGATACCGAGACCAACGCGCTGTTCGCGCTGTTGCGCCGGCTCAAAGACGCAGGCACCGGCATAGTCTACATATCGCACCGCACCAGAGAGATACTGGACATCGCCGATCGGGTAAGCGTAATGCGCTCAGGAAGGCTTGCCACGACTATGGCAGCGAGTGACCTTGACGATGTGAGTCTGGCGGCCTTGATAGTGCGAAGTACGCCTGACCATCAGGCGAAGCGATTGACGCGCAAGCCGGGCTCAACGGTCTTTGCCATGCATGGTGTCAGCACGAGGCGGCGCGGTGCGGCCTCATTGGTCGATATCGATATTGATGTGTGCGCAGGGGAAGTCGTTGTTGTCGTGGCTCTGGGCGGAAACGGGCTCGACTCGCTCGAGGATGCCGCGACTGGCATTGTTCATCCCGATCATGGCAATGTGGAGGTGCTGGGCCGGGACATACAGTCAATCGAACCACGTGAACTACGGACCCGCGTCATCGCCTACCTGCCAACCGACAGGGAAGGGCGGGGGCTGTGCGGTCGCTCGAGCGTCGCCGCGAACGCTATCACCAAGCGCCTGCCGTATTATACCTTTTCCGAATATGCGGACGGGCGGAAGCCACACGCAGAGGCGAGCTCCATTCTGGAATCGTTCGCGGTGACGAACTGGGAAAGGCGGCGTGTCGATACCTTGTCGGGTGGCAACCGCCAGCGGGTAGTCGCCGGCCGTGAACTGTGCGGCCAGCCCCCACTGGTGATTGCCGCCAATCCGGCCCAGGGTCTGGACTCGTCAGCCCGGTCGATGCTGTTCGGCCGGCTGAGAGCAATGCGGGATGCGGGATCCGCGGTGCTTGTGTTGACCTCCGATCCGGAAGACGCGCTTGATCTGGCTGATCGTACTTTTTCATTATACAGGGGTACGCTCAAGCCGCTCCACGGGTCTGAAGCAGACGCTCCATCGCTGGCTGCCGCCATCACGGGAGCGACGCCATGATGCGCTCCATCAAGGATACCGGTGACTCTGGTGTCGGCATCAGGATGGCGGCTGCGGTGGTTACGTCCGTGATGCTGGCCGCGATTGCTGCCGTCGCGCTTTCGAGGCAGCCGCTCATCGCTCTGCGAGCATTCTTTCTGGTGCCATTCTTGTCAGCATCATCATTCCTTTCGATGCTCGAGCTGTCCGGGCCGCTAGCGCTCTGCGCTCTTGGTGTCGTAGTCACCTTCCGGGCCGGACATTACAGCCTGGGCGGAGAGGGACAGGCCTATGCCGGCGCTCTTGCCGCGGCGATGGTCGGTACTTCCGCAACCAGTATCGCCGGTCCATCGGCCATGCTGCTTTCTTTGGGGGCCGGGTTGGTGGCCGGCGGCCTGGTCGCGGCGCTACCCGCGGCCGGCAAACGCTTCGCCAATGCAGACGTGTTGCTGACAAGCATCCTTGTCTCGCAGAGTGTCGTATTCGCCGTGGACTGGGCAATAGCCGATCCGCTTCGTGATCCGACAGGCAACCTTGTCGCGATGCGATCGATACCTGCCGCGTCATTGTTGCATCGACTCGCGCCTCCATCGACGTTGACCATTATCCCCTTCGCAACGGTCGTCCTGTGTCTGATCGCTGCCTTCTATTTTGAGCACACCAGGTCAGGTGCGGCACACGATCTTTATGGCAGGAATCATCAATTTGCAGGGCTGCAGGGATTCAATACACGACGCCTGTCGTGGTTGCCCATCGTGGTAGCTGGATCACTCCATGGCTTGGCAGGCGCGGCGATGGCTCTTGGCGCCCGTGGCACGGCGATTCGCGGAATGAGCGGCGGCATTGGCTGGAGCGCCATTGGAGCGGCACTGGTTGCGGGTTCCCGACCCTCAGCCGTACCGCTGGCCGCTTTGCTCTTCTCGTGGCTGGATTCGGGTTCGAGGCAAGCTGTCGTGCTTTCAGATCTGCCGCCCGATGCAGGGCTGGCGATCAAGGCCATCGTCATCATCGTCATAAGCGCCAGACCGACCATGGCTGGAGTCCGTTCAGCCTGCGCGCGCGCGATGTCGCGACTCAGGCCCGGACGCCGACAGGCGGGGCAGTGATGTATACAGTCTCAAACGCTGCCTTTGACGCCCTTGTCTTCCTCGCGCCCATGCTGCCCGCCGCCGTGGGTGGACTGGCGACAGAACTGGCAGGCACCCTCAATATCGCGCTCGAAGGCCTGATTCTGACTGGTGCTTTCGTCTACGTGGCTGCCGCCTCGGTAGCCGGGCCCATCGCCGGCGCATTCATCGCGCTTGCGGTGACCGCCGCCGTTTCCTATGGCATGGACGGGATTTCACGCAAAGCCAAGGCTGATTCATTTGTTGTCGGGCTGGGCATCAACATGCTTGCGCCCGCGCTTGCTTCGATTCTGTCCCAGGTCTTCTTTGGCACCAAGGGAGTCGTTGTCGTTCCGGGGCTTCAATCGTCACGCGTGCTCGAGTCACTATCAAGCACCTCGTTCGTGGGGCCTGTCTTTGGGCATCGCCTCTCCGACTACCTTGCCATACTGGTTGCCATGGTCATAGGCGTGGCGCTGGCATACACGCCGTTCGGCCTGCGCGCGAGGGCCGCTGGGCAGAATCCCGAGGCCCTGCGTATGGCTGGTCTGGATGCGGGCCGGCTTCGCGGCATAGCCTTTCTGGTGTCCGGCGTGGCCTGTGGGGCCAGCGGAGCCGCGCTCGCCGCGTCACTGGGCGCTTATGTACCGAATATGAGCGCCGGCCGCGGCTGGATTGCGCTGGTGGCCATCTATCTTGGTGGCAAGGACCTCGTGGGCACGGTAGTCGCCAGCGCATTCTTTGCCTTGCTGCTTTCGGTGGCAAGCGGAGCGCAATCACTATCGGTGGCGCCGCCGGAACTGCTTATGGCGCTGCCATATTTTGTCACCGCCATAGTCGTCATAGCTGGTTCGTATGGCGCGCTACGCCGCAGACATTGACCATATAAGTATCGATTGACAATATCGGGCACTGTTGCTATTATCCTACTAAGTCGATAGGAATACAGGAGTATGGTGTATGTTTTCAGTCTCTGCCCGGACACAATATGCCATACGCGCCATGACGCACCTGGCTCGCATGGTCGAACGCTCCGCCACCGCGGCCGAGATTGCCCAGGCAGAAGGCATCCCGGCCAAGTATCTTGAGGGAATTCTGTTGCGACTCACCCTCTCCGGATTGATAGAGAGCGAACGCGGCAAGAATGGCGGTTACCGGATGGCGATGGATCCAGCATCGATTTCGATGCTGTCGATAGTCGAGGCCATGGATGGAACGGTCAAGCCGGTAGTCTGCGTCGATACGGCCGATTCGTGCGTTTTTGGGGAAGCATGTCGCCCCAGGAAATTCTGGACCGGGTTGAAGGAAACGATAGATGCGTACCTCGCCGAGCGTACGCTTAAAGACGTCTCGGAGGGATGATTGGTATGGACAAGCGTTCTGTATACATGGACTACAACGCGACGACACCGTTGCGCGCAGAGGTCAAGGCCAGCATGATCGCTGATCTGGAGATTTACGCCAACGCGTCAAGCATGCACGAATCGGGCAGGCGGGCTCGGTCAAGGGTTGAACAGGCGCGCGCATCGGTCGCGCATCTTATCGGCGCCGATGATCCCGACAGGCTCGTGTTCACGAGCGGTGGCTCCGAGTCGAACAATACGGTCTTTGCCACGATGTTCCATGTGGGCCGTGCCGGCAAGCGCCGCGGTATCGTTACCACTGCCATAGAACATCCATGCGTGCTCAACGCGGCCAGGTGGTTGCAGTCGGAAGGCTTTCCGGTAACGTTTCTGGAGGTCGACCAGTATGGCATGATACGGCTTGACCAACTCAAGAGCGCGGTTGGGCCAGACACGCTTCTGGTGTCGGTGATGGCCGCCAACAACGAGATAGGAACCGTACAGGACATGCGCGGCATTTCGGCCATAACGAAGGCCGCCGGCGCCTGGCTGCATACCGACGGCACCCAGGCGGTCGGCAAGATACCGGTCGATGTGGACGATTGGGGTGTTGATTACATGACGATGTCATGTCACAAACTCTACGGCCCCAAGGGCATCGGCGGATTGTACATACGCAAGGGTGCGCCAATAGAACCACTGATACGCGGTGGTCACCAGGAGCATGGATACCGCGCCGGAACCTACAACAATCTGGGCATCCTTGGCTTCGGCATCGCCGCGGACCTTGCGGAGAAGGATCTGCCGTCATACATGTCAAAGATGAGCTCACTCCGCACCCGCTTGCGGGATGGCATTCTGGCGGCCGTGCCCAAGGCCAGGGTAAACGGACACCCTGAGTCGGTATTGCCAAACACCCTCAACGTGTCATTCCCGGGTGCCGAGGGCGAAGCCATCCTGCTTTCGCTCGATATTGAAGGCATTCGGGTTTCCACTGGTTCGGCATGTGCGAGCGGGAGCCTCGAACCAAGCCATGTGCTGCTCGCGACCGGCGTGGGGCCGGAACTGGCGCATGGCTCAATACGATTCAGTCTGGGACGCGACTCTACGGAAGCCGACGTCGACTATGTCATCGGGAAGATTGGGCCGATCATCGCCCGTCTGCGCTCGATGTCTACCGTAGCATTCTGACGCCATTGCGGCGCCAAACAGTTTGGAGGATTACGTGAGCGACGCGTTCGCCTGGCTCTATTCGGACGTCGTAAAGGAACACTTTACGAACCCCAAGAATGTCTTCAATCCGGAAGACGGCTTCGTACCCAATGCCCAGGGCGTGACAGGCAATATCAAGTGCGGCGACGAGATGATGTTCCTGTTGCGCATCGAGGATGACGTGATAGTCGATGCGCGCTGGAAAACGTATGGTTGTGCCAGCGCCATAGCCAGCACCTCGATGCTGTCCGAGGTGATCAAGGGCATGGGTATACGGCAGGCATACAATATCAAGCCCGATGATATAGTCCAGCGGCTCGGCGGCTTGCCCGACAACAAGATCCATTGCTCCGTTCTCGGCGACAAGGCCCTGCGCGCCGCCATCGATGATTACCTGGCCAGGAATGGCAGGGCCGGTGAATACAAGAATGAAGGCGCGCAGATAATATGCACTTGCCTCAACATAAGCGACCGCGATATCGAGGACGCCGTCAAGCAAGGTGCGCATGACTGGGAGACACTGCAGGAGCGGACCAAGATAGGTACGGTATGTGGTGGATGCAAGCAGAAGGCCGAAGAACTGCTTCACGAGTACATCCACATTTTCGCCTGAGGCCAGGTGTCCATGGAAGCCATGCCGGCGGCGACTGTTGCCGGGGCGAGCGATGAAGACAAGGTTGCATTCAGGAGCGCGGTCCTCGATTTTTACGATCGTGAGGGGCGCGATTTCGCGTGGCGCGCGACGTCTGACCCATGGGCTATACTGGTATCGGAGGTGATGCTGCAGCAGACGCAGACGGCTCGCGTGGTTCCCAAGTTTGATGCGTGGATGGCGAGGTTTCCCGATGCCGCGACTCTTGCCGCGGCCAGTACCGCTGACGTCTATGATGCCTGGCGCGGCCTCGGGTACAATTCGCGCGGCATACGGCTCAGGGCTTGCGCTGCAATATGCGTCGAGCGGTATGGTGGAATCCCTCCGGTCGACGAACGGCTGCTGCTTGAGCTGCCTGGAGTAGGCCGATACACCGCCCGGGCCGTGCTCGCCTTTGCTTATGGCATTCCTACGGCCTTCCTTGAGACAAATATCCGCGCCGCCCTGATTTTTCACTTCTTTCCCAAAGCTGATCGTGTATCCGATCGAGCGCTGGAGGCGATTGCGGCCAGCTTGCTCGTTGGTAACGATCCGCGCACCTGGTACTACGCGCTTATGGATTACGGCGCCTGGCTCAAGAAGCACGAACCCAATCCCACCAGAAAGGCCGCGGCCTATGCACGGCAAACTCGCTTCGAAGGATCAGTGCGTCAGGCGCGCGGAGCTCTACTGCGAACGATAGCGAACAACGGACAAGCGAACCTTGAACAGGTTTCAGCCGAAGCAGGCATCGAGTATGGCCTCGCCACAGAAGCCGCTGCCGGCCTGCTTCGTGATGGTCTGATCAAGCAGGATGGCCAGACATTCAGTTTTGTTGACTGATACCTTTTGGCAGCGGGATGCGCATGTCAGAAAATCCAGATCAGAGCAGCCATTGCAAAGAAGAAACAGGCCGTCAGCGCCCGCACCAGGAATATCCTGTCACGGTACCACCGCCGTATGCGCTCGTGGGTCGTGCCAAAGAAGAACACGACGAAGAGCAGAAGGAGCGGCAGGATGAAGGCGGTATTGTACGTCAGCAGCAAGAGTACGCTGATCCCCGTCCGGTTCGTTCTATTGATGAACGCAAGCGTCGGAAGGTATATCTGTCCGGTACATGCCAGCTCCAGGATCGATACTCCGGCGCCGGTGATGGCCGAAGTCATCAACATGGCTGACCATGTTGAAGTTGTCCTGATGAGGAGCCTCGTACTCCGCGCCAGAAAATCGGGCAGCTTCATGACGGCATCATCCGGGGCTCCGGCCCTGGCTCGCAGCGCGTCCCGTATCGATGCCATGCCCATGACAACGGCGAGCGCGCTAATCACCACGTTGATGATGAGCCCCGCGTGCCTGAATCCCATGATGGCCCTGAACCCACTCAATAGCCCCATTCCCAGCATCACGTAGACAGCGAAAACGCTTGCAATGAAGACGATCCCCGTAGCCAGTGTGACCCAGCGTGATGTTTGTCGCATGGTCAGATATGAGAGGAAGAATAGGAGTGTCGAAAAGGCGCATGGATTGATGCCATCGAGCAGCCCCGCCAGGAACACCGGTGTGAAACGGGCGGTAAATCCGCTCGCAGCCGTGGAGGCATGGACTTCTACCTGTAGCCGTGGCCGGTAGGTTGAATGATCGAGATAGTACTGTATTTCGGCGCCGAGGCTGGCATCGATAGCGGCATTGCCCTGATATGCATTGTTGCCGATGAAGAGTACCGGGAACGTCCTGAACGCCTGGGCGAACGGCTTGAGCATCTGCACGCACAGCGCATAGTCGTCGGCCTTGAGTATATCGTAATTCGAGAGCCGAAGCGTTACGCCATACCGAGCCTCAAGTGCCTGTTTTTGCGAGTACAGAAATACATCGCAGTGATCGCAGCCGACCTCGCCGAAATACACGGCTTCAAGGACCGGCGCCTCCGCGTTGGTCGCCTTCGTAACCATCGCCAGAACCAAAAGGAGCAGAATGAACCGAACCCTCATCTCGGTTGTCCCACTGGATTCCGGTACCTATCGACCATCGAATAATTGATGGAAGAAGCGCAGCACAGCATCACGCATTCGGATTAATATGTTGCCCAGCGGTATATCATTTGCCGCGACCAGGTCGATGCGCCGCAGTACGCGCTCGCCAGAGGTGAACACGATTCGACCAAGACGCGTGCCTGCCAGCACCGGTGCCTGGGTCTCGCGCTCCACTTCAAGGCGGGCCGAGACCCCAGCTGTCAGTTCATTTGGCACTGTGAAGGCTGGATCGGTGGCGGGCACAAGCTGAACTTCTTCGCGCGCGCCACCCCAGGCCCGGACGGCCGGTAGTTCGGGAACCGAGGGGCGAATGGTCTTCCATGCGCCGAAGGCCCAATCCAGCATGGCCGTGCCTGCTCTGTCCCGGGCCGCCGGTCCGGCGATGCCACCCAGTGTAATGACAATGAACCGGGTGCCTTGCCTCTCCGCTGTCGCTATAAGGTTATAGCCAGACTCGTCGATATAGCCGGTCTTGAGGCCGTCACATCCAGAGTATCTGAACAACAGATCGTTCCTGTTCCGCAGAAGAATTTTTGTCGCCGGCGGCTGTGCGCCATCGGGCATCACGTCGGCCCGAGGGAATTCCATGCTGGTCCGCGCATGGTACGCCTCCAGGGCGCCTGGATGACGCAGCAGGTAGGCGCGCGCCAACAGCGCCATATCTCTAGCCGTTGAAACGTTGAGCTCGGACAGACCTGATGGCTCGACGAATCTCGTGGAGGTCATGCCAAGCGCTGCGGCCTGGGCATTCATGATGTCGGCAAAAGCCGATACAGAACCGGAGATGACCCGTGCTACAGTCAGCGCCGCGTCGTTGCCGGAAACGACGGCCATGCCGCGCAGCAGGTCGTCAAACGGCACATGCATGCCCTCCTGCAGGTACATCAATGATGATCGGTAGGGTAGGGTCGCGTCGTCATGGGTTATGTCGATGCGATCGGTCAACGCGACTCGGCCGGAATCCACGGCATCCAGCGCCAGCATCATCGTCATGATCTTGGTGAGGCTTGCCGGCGGAATGACCAGATCGGCGGCATGCTCATAGAGTACATCGCCGTTCGCCATGTCTATGACTATGACCGACCTGGCGTCCACCGAGGGCGGTACAGAGACATCGAATCGGATGGACTGGGCGGCTGCTGTCGATACCGATGCAAATGCGGCCGCGGTAGTCGCCAGAAACAAGCACAGCGCCGCGTGCTGTCGTCTCAAAAGTCCGCCTGCTTTACTGCGCGCGGGAATGGTATGACATCCCGAATGTTCTCGATGCCGGTCACATACCGCAAGAGGCGCTCGAAGCCCAGGCCAAAGCCCGCATGCGGCGCCGAGCCGAATCGCCTGAGATCCAGGTACCACCAGTACGTCGCGGGATCGAGACCTTTGGCCTTCATGTTCTCTATCAGTACATCATAGCGATATTCGCGCTCTGATCCGCCTATGATCTCGCCAATCCTGGGTACAAGCACGTCCATGGCCCTGACAGTCTTGCCGTCACCGTTGAGGCGCATGTAGAAGGCCTTGATGTCCTTGGGATAGTCGGTGACGATGACCGGCCCGTTGACGACGGTCTCGGACAGGTACCGTTCATGCTCGGTCTGGAGGTCGCAGCCCCAGAATGGCTTGAACTCGAACTGATTCGCGTGGCGCTCCAGCTCTGCTATGGCGTCGGTATAGGTGATGTGGGCAAAGCTCTTGGACCGAACCGAATCGAGCATGCCGATGAGGCCTGGCTGGACGCGCTTCTCGAAGAACGCCATGTCTTCACCACACTTGTCCAGCGCCCATGAAAGGAGATGCTTTACAAAGGCCTCGGCCAGTTCCATATCATCGGGCAACTCGGCAAAGGCAATCTCTGGTTCTATCATCCAGAATTCGGCCAGGTGCCTGGTCGTGTTTGAATTCTCGGCGCGGAAGGTCGGTCCGAAGGTGTAGACCTTGCCAAGGGCCATGCAGTACGTCTCGACATTGAGCTGCCCGGAGACGGACAGGTATGCCTTCTTGCCGAAAAAGTCCTTGGTGTAGTCGACAGGGCTACCGTGCTTGGCTATGGCATCAAGATCGAGCGTGGTAGCCTGGAACATCTCGCCTGCGCCTTCACAGTCGCTCGCAGTGATGATCGGTGTATGCACGTATCGAAAGCCTCGGTCATGGAAGAAGGTGTGCACCGCGTAGGCCATCTCGTCGCGCATGCGGGCTGCGGCCCCGATCGTATTGGTGCGCGGTCGGAGGTGGGCGATCTCGCGAAGGAATTCCAGCGAGTGCGCCTTTTTCTGCAGCGGATAGCCTTCCGCCGGGCATTCACCAATGACCTCGATCGCGTTCGCCTTCAGTTCCACTGGCTGGCCAGCCGCAGGAGAATCGACAAGCGTGCCGCCGATGGCGAGCGCTGCCCCGGTCGTCGTCCTTGCCAGGGCGTCCTTGCTGGAATCTGTCAGCGCTGCGACATCGAAGACGCACTGGAACCCGCTGAAGCACGAACCATCGTTGAGCTCGACGAATATGGCGTTCTTGGTATCACGCTTGGTGCGTACCCAGCCCTTGACCGTGATCGCTGAACCTACCGCCCGTTCGGCGAGTATCGATTTGATATCCTTCATGAGGTAGTAATACCATCATAGAGGCTCGTGCGTCAAAGGGCAATTAGTTCGTCGAACCTTGCATCTTCTGCACTGTTCTTCCCGAGTGCACAATCCACCACGAAAGGAACTGGAGCACCATGCGGGCTGCATATCAACCCCCTGCGCGCTAGCATGCGCGTTTCGAATCGGTACAATTCAGGAATTACGTGCATGCGGAGAAGGCCAGCATTTGAAGCGGCGCACTTGAGGCAACGCTTGTCAGACTGTGCGCCGACAAAGCCATCATCGGCTAGCAAGCATCAAGTATTAGATAGAAAAGGAATTACCTCGAACATCATAATATTTTGAGGACGAATAATTCCGATCGTCTCCAGGCTAACGCCAAGACCGGGTAGATGCAGGCTTCGACGAACCAACAAAAAAATACTCCATGCGGCCATAACGATAGTCAAGTTTCGTGGTATTATATATCCATTCTGCAAGTGGAGAACTGCATGTATTACAGTACGGCTATAGCGTATTTTCTGTGGGTCATAGGCGGGTTTGGCGCTCTTGGTTTTCATCGCTTTTACCTCGGCAAGGTGCCTACAGGCTTTCTGTGGCTCTTTACCGGAGGTCTGGCGTATGTCGGGGCCTTGTACGATTTCTTCACGTTGCCGGGACAGGTGCGCGAAGCCAACATGAGGGCCGGTTACCGCGCCGCCTTGAACATGGATCCACGTGCACGCTATGGCCTTGGCCTTGGCGGCGGCGAGCAGGCGCCAGGCCGGGAAAAAGAAACAATAGAGAAGGTGATACTGCGCACGGCCAAGAAGAACACAGGTCTGGTTACCCCAGGCGAAATAGCGATAGAGAGCGACTATACAGCCGACGATGCCCGCACCGCCCTTGAGAAACTGGCCGCCAAGGGATTTTGCGAAATGCGGGTGCGACCGAGTGGCGTCATTGTTTTTAGATTTCCGGAATTCGCCGGAAGCGGCGATGAAGGATTCGAACCGGGCCTGTAAGACGCTGGTTCACGCATAGACCGCGGAGGTTCATCGATGGACAGACACAACGAGCCTATTGAGTTCAAGATTCACCGCAGATTGGCAGTGCTGGGGCCTTCAGGCAAGGACTGGACGGTTGAGCTCAACCTGGTTGGCTGGAACGGCCGCGAGCCCAAACTGGACATTCGCAGTTGGGACCCCGCGCATGAGCACATGGGCAAGGGCATAGCCCTGACCCACGACGAGGCCATCAATCTCCGCGATGCGCTTGCCTCGTATCTGGGAGAAGAAGTGTCCTGAGGGCGCTTCTTCCGGGGTTGTCTGATGCTTCCTGCGCTTGACATGTGCTCAAGTGCATTTCTCGGATATTCGCCAAAACAGGAAGGTTACTGGTGAAAATGATAACGATAAGGCGGATTTGCTTCGGTGCCCTTGTGCTTGTGGCATCCGTGTTACCCGCGATGGCCCAGACTACGGCACCGCACATAGAACTTCATGCACCTGCTCAATCCTATACCACACACATATCCACCGGACTCGGTGTGTTTCTGGGCACAGCCAAGGAGTTCGTATACTCGGACGGATACAAGCTCAGCGAACTCGATTGGTCGTTGAGTCCTGTGCTCTATTATGAATCACGACTCGCGTTCAACAGCGTGAGCGGGTTTGCAGCCTTCATCGATGTGAAGTCGGGGTTCAGCGGCCTGTCGGGCTCAATCACGGATTCAGATTATTTGAACGGTGATGGGGTCAAGACCCATTTCTCTAAACACGACTGCTATACGGAGCGCGCGGTTTCCATTGACATACGCGCAGGCTGGCCCGCTATAACAACGCCACGCCTGGTCGTGTCTATGCTCGGGTTTCTTGATGTGCTCGACTACAAGTGGTCGGCGCGGGATGGGTACCTGCAATATCCGCCAGATGGACAGGCCAGCCCAAACTATGATCCATGGTCGGAGAGCACGACCAAGTCCTATGTCGTGGGAACCGGTATCGTATACGAACAGGGTTACTTCGCTCTCGGTTTGATGCTCGATGCGCGACTTAAGATGAGCGAGGGCGTGAGCGGTACACTTGGAGTAGGCTACGCGCCCATAGCGTTGTGCAGCGATATCGATAACCACCTCTTTACCGGAGTCGATTACTACGAGAGGATGACCGGTGGTTATTTGTTGCACGCCGAAGCGTCGATGGAATTTCGGGTCCGTCCAGACAGTATTCTGTCGCTAGGTGGATCATATCGTCTGATTCAAGGATTGATCGGCGACACGACGATGGTCTATACAAGCGCACCGATTGACGATCCAGATGCCAACCGGCCAGCGGCAGGCACCACCTATAAGTTCAGCAATAGCGCGGGCGCAAGCCTTTCGGTCTTCGATCTGAACATGCGGATGACCTTCAATCTGTGACGACTCGATAGGCTCACCGGGGCTTTGACATGCCGCGCAAATTGGATAAATTCAAGAGTGTTTTGAATTTCACAATCTCATGGACTCATCGGCCCGAATCCGACGGATTGGGTCTTACCGAAAGGACTACAATGCGCAAGAGGAACCTGGCGGCACTCATGGTCGTGGCACTGGTAGTGTCAATGGCGGCGGCGTGCTCTAAAAATTCAGGCGTTCGCGTCAGCCTGGACGAGACGCCGGTGATTTCCGGTGGGCTCGGCTGGTGTGTAATTACGCTCGCTTATGTCAGGCTCAAGACTCAGCCATCGTATGAATCGACTGACTCCGGCACGGCGCGCCGCGGAGACGTGGCCAGAATAGTCGGTCGATCGCGATCCTTCGCCAGTAGTGATGCGGGTATATGGTACCGTGTAGAATATACAGATCAGACTGGTTGGGCGCACGAATCGGCTCTGACCGTGTATGAGAACGAATCGGAGGCCAGGTCGGCCGCGGAAGGCATCCATTGAGTATGCCCGAGCCGCTGGTACTGGCTCTGCCACCGCTCGTGGGGGCAGGCATTGGCCTGTTTACCAACTGGCTTGCTATCAAGATGTTGTTCAGACCGCTACAGGAGCGGCGCATTCTGGGTCTGCGGGTGCCATTTACGCCAGGAATACTGCCAAGGGAGCGGCAACGCATATCGCAGTCACTTGGCGACACTGTCGCTACCGACCTGCTCGATGAGTCGACAATATCAGCGCGGCTGCGTAGCCCGTCATTCAAGATCGCCGTACGGCAGGCGGTGATGACCGCTGCCAGGAGCCTCTTTGAATCAAGTCCAAACAGTCTGGGTGTGGGTCTCGATGCCTCTATGATCGCGGCTATCAGGGCCACGTCGATACACGCGCTCACAGGCATAGGCTCATCGGAAGCCTTCTCCAGGGGGCTGCTCGCCGGCACCACCGCGGCCTTCGATGTGGCGCGGCCTATTCCACTTTCGACCGTGGTACCGCCGGGCAGCATTCGTTCCATGGCTGCGGCTCTCTCTGGTGATGGCATGTCGGATCACCTTGCCAGGACTATTGCCGATGTGGTGATGGATGCCCTGGGGCGCGCGGCTGATTCAGGCAAGATGGTCGCGTCATTTGTACCTGCGGAGCGTCTTCGCGATCTGGCTTCGCGGGTAATGGTGTCGGCATGGCCCGCGCTGAAGACCGCCGTAACAGGTGTTCTGGAAGACAAGGCCGTTGTGCTGTCGATGGAGCGCTCGGGTGCCCGTCTGATTCGCCGGGCCCTGGATCGTTTCAATGCCGTCCAGCGATTCTTCATAGGGCTCGGTCAATACGATAGGGCGATCATGGAAAACATGCCCGCGACCATACAGGACTTCACGGCAGCGGTCAAGGAGTTGCTGGCCGAAGACTCGACCAGGAACGCCGTGGTCGCCCGCATCGGCGATATTGTGGAGGCCGCGGTCACGAAGCCCTTGTCATCAATTGGCTTCTTGTCCGATGCGGCGGAGAATGCCAAGGCTCGTGATGATCTGGCCGCGGTGCTGCGTGGGGCCGTGTCGGTTTTCGACCCGGAGCTGTTTGATCACCTGGCTGGCTCGCTTATGGATGCCCACACCCTGGGCGAGCTTATCGACGCCAATCCCGGCCTGGCCGAGCGGCTCGTGCCCGCTCTGACAGGATGGCTTGCCGCGCGATTTGACACGAGCAGGGCTTTGACCATTCCAGGAGAGGTTCCCCCAGCCAGACGCATCGCCTCCGCCTTCGCCTCGGCATTCGTGCGTTCGTTCATGGCTACTGTCGGAGCAGAACCCCTGGCCATGACACTGTCGATAGACGATGACGAACTGGAATCCCTGTCCGCTTCGGTCTCGGATGGACTGGTAGAACTAGCCGCCCGCGAGAGTTCAGGTATACTGCGTTCACTGGATGTACGTGCGCTGGTCGTTGATAAAATCGATTCCTTGGATATGATAGAGGTGGAGCGCATGATATTGCGCGTCGTAGATAAGGAACTTGGCGCCATCACCGCGTTTGGCGGCATCCTGGGCGCGATCATCGGCATATTTCAGAGTCTGTTCATGTTCTTGCGATAGGCCCTGGTCGGGCCGGATTGGAAAAAAGCTGTGGAGCCTGGCAACCGGTTGCTTATTGTTGATGACAACTCCGTCTTCGTCGAAACCGTCGTCGCGATGGTAGATCCGGCCGAGTTCGAAGTATTTCGGGCATACGGCGCCGCGGAGGCGCTTGAGTTGGCGGAACATGCCCGCCCGTCCATCGTCTTTCTGGACATCGTCATGCCCGATGGCGACGGATACGATGTGTGTTTGGGGCTCAGGCGATTGTTCATCCATTCACCCATTCAGATAATACTGATGTCTGCCACGCGTGATCTGGAACGCCTGCAGAAGGTGCTTGATGCCGGTGCCGATGACTACCTGAACAAGCCGTTTGACGAGCTTGAGTTCCAGTTCAGGCTCAAGGCCGCGCTGATTCGATTGAAGGCTCAGAAACACCTGATGGACGAGAGGGAATTTTACAAGCAGGCGGTAAGACAGGAGGAGAACCTGACTGTCAAGTTGCTTGATAGGCAGATGGGCCTCAAGGAGACACTCGCAAGCCTTGAGAACAGGCGGGAAGGGCTTGAGCGTGACAACACGCGGCTGGCGGCGTTGGCGCGGTACGATGTCCTTACCGGTCTGCTCAACAGGCACAGCCTCAATGCCAGGCTCGAACTTGAAATCCGCCGAGCCGAAGAGGAAAAGCTCGACTTGGCGGGCATGATGATCGACATAGACAAATTCAAGTCGGTCAACGATTCATTTGGCCACCTGATCGGTGACGATGTACTGAAGATGGTAGGCGAAGATTTGAAGAACTGCCTGCGCCGTGAGGATTTCGCGGGTCGTTACGGTGGTGAGGAATTCTTCGTCATCCTGCCTGGCAGCGGGCTGGAAACGGTGATGGCCATAGCCGAGCGTATCAGGGCAACGATAGAAGGCTCCAGCGTCAATGTGGCTGGGGCGCGTGTGTCGGTTACCGCCTCGATTGGCGCAGCTCTGTTCATACCCGGCGATTCCATCTCCGACTGGGTAGGACGAGCCGACGCGGCGATGTATCGCGCCAAGCAACTCGGCCGCAACCGCGTGGAGGTATGAGCATCCGGTATTAGTGTGTTGCGTTGCGCGCGTCGACAATGGCCGCGGCAGCGGCGCACAGGTAGAATGATCCGGTGACGAGGAGGGGCAGGCCACGGCGGCGCGCATCCTCCAGGGCCAGCGTGACGGCCTCGTTCGTGTCATCGATCCTTGTTATGGCATACCCCGCGTCACTGAACGCGGCCGCGATTTCGGCGGGGTCGCTTTCCTTGAATGTGCCAGGTCTGGTCACGGTGACGCTCCTGAATAGCCCCGACAGCGCGTCGGCCATAGGCCGCGGTGGCTTGCCCTTGGCACAGCCGAACAGCAACACGCCTCCAGCCGGGAAGAGCCGGCCAAAGTCATCGGCGCATGCCCGCACTGAATCGGCTGTGTGTGCCCCGTCTATCACCACGACTGGATCGCCGGTTATTATCTCGAAACGGGCCCGCAGCCTTGCGCCAGCGATACCCCGCTGTATTGAAGCGACCGAAGAGCCCAGGGTCCGGCATACCATCGCGGCCAGGGTGGCGTTCCGCGCCTGCACAAGGCCTATAAGAGGAGTGCTCAGTTCGAGCGGCTCGGCAAAGAGCGAGTCGTCACGCCAGTCTATCATTGCCCGCGTTCCCGCCGGGCTGATGCTGTACTCGCGAATGGTTGCCTCTTCGTCGAGCACGCGCAGCCTGGAACCCATCTCCTGGGCTTTGGCGCGTATCACCTCGAGCGCTTCCGGCCGCGTGGCGCTGGTGAACGATGGCACGCCGCTCTTGATGATGCCGGCCTTCTCGGAAGCGATCGCCGGTATGGTCGTTCCAAGCAGGTCGGTATGCTCCAGCTCTATGGGCGTGATGGCGCAGGCCACCGGCTCCACGATATTGGTCGAGTCGAGCCTGCCGCCGAGGCCCACCTCGATGGCGGCGCTGGTGCAGCCCGCATTCCTGAAGCACAGGAAGCCGAGCATCGTCAGTAGCTCAAAATACGTCGGAGTCTCGCCGCCGGGGAAATCCTCGGGGCTTTCTGTCTCCAGCCGGTTGGACAGCTCGACGGCTGCCTTGATGATTGCCTGTTCCGAGACTGGCGCCATATTTATGGCTATGCGCTCGGTAAAGTGCAACAGATGCGGAGAGGTGTATAGCCCGACCGTCGGCTCATCCATGCCCAGTATGGAGGCTATCATTGTAGCGGTCGATCCCTTGCCCTTGGAGCCGGCGACATGTACCACGCGGTACGCGGCGTCCGGTTTGCCGAACAGCTCGCGCAAGGCCTGCATGCGGTCCAGGCGGTACGCCTTTGGCTCGAGTTTGCGCTCGAAGTTCAGGAATCGGTCAAGATAGGCATACACATCGTCTGAAGTGCTGAATGTCATTGGTCATCCTCAATTCATGATAATCGAGTCGTGTTCGCCATGGCGGCCTTCAGGATCGCCATGGCCACATCAATATCGGTAGCCCGTTCAAGTTCCTCAAAGCCCGGACACGAGTTCATCTCGCAGACCCTGAAAGCCGTGCGTTGGGCATTGGCAAGGAGGAAATCTACGGTGCCGTAGCGCATTCCGGAAAGCTCGAATATGCGCTCCGCCTCGGCTCGCAGGCTGGGCGACGGATCGTAGCGCTCCATGGTGCCACCGGCATGGGCGTTCGAGGCAAAACCGGGAGCCTTCCGCATCACCGCTATCGAAGCGATACCAGGCATCGAAGGGTGTGTCGCCGGCCGGTCTGTCGTCAATCCCGTATCGAAGCCGGCAAAGAAGAATCGTATGTCCATGCCCCTGCTCGCGACCACCATGTCCTGTGCCAGATACTCGCCATCCGCCAATACTCCGGAGTCTACCAGCGCCTGCCAGTCGGCCTCCGACTCGATCGGCACGACACCGCGTCCCATCTTGCCAAAACGCGGCTTGACAACAAAGGGGAGGGAAAAGGGGACGAGAGCCTTCGATACGACATGGTCAAGCCGCTCGGTTCCTGGATGCGGCACCGCGATTGAGGCGAAGAACTGCTCTGAAAGGTATTTGTCGCGGGCCAGCCGCGTCGCCTCCGCTCCATTGACCGTAACGATGCCGGACGCCTCCATCGAGTCGTACAGCTCCTGCGGCAATTCACCGCGCAAAAGCGCCGTGTGACCGCGGCACGCGTCGACCATGGTCGCTATCGTCGCGTCAGGGCCAAACACCATGGCCGCATAGTCCAGGCCGAGCAGACTGGCGGCTTCAGCCAGACGCCGCGAAGGAAAGAACTGGCCAAGGTAGCCTGAGTCGTTTGTCTTGAGTCCGTATACCAGCCGCAAGCCCATAGCGGCGGAGTATACAGGCGATCGACGCCTCGGGCAAGGCGCGAATTTCAATTACAATGAATGATTCCTTCCGTCGTTCAGTCGAGCAGCAGTATGGACCAGGCCGCGGGCCAGAGCACCGGGCCGGCAGCGAATGCCTCTCGGAGCGCCTCTGTCAGGAGCGGCATGGATTCCGTTCCGAGTCCCGCGGCAATTGCTGCGCCGTATGTCGATTCAGGCGAAAGCCAGGCAGCCGCTTCCCGTTCGCCCAGTGTGCGCCTCGAGTCGTAGCGATACTCGGCGCTGTCCTTGAGGTTGAAGCCAGCCGAAAGAAGCGCATCGCGCATGGTAGCCGCCGCGAGTCCGGGTGCCTTGTCCGATGCATAGAAGGCCGCATCCGCCTCCAGAAATGGCTCGAATACGGCCGTATCGAGGTAGGGTTTGGCAAGGCCAGGCAGTATGCCCGCCAGAGGAGCCCGCTCCGCCACCACGACGGCAACTGGTTGCTGTCGGCCCTGACGCAGAACGGTGGTACAGGCGCGGAGCGCCGAACATGAGCCACCACCGGACAGATAGCTGGCGGCGACGATCAGGTCAAAGTTCGAGTGGCCGGCCGTCTGCGTCGCCGCCTGGGCCACCGTTTCGCTGTCGGAAGCCGGCATGACACCCAGCGATGGTTTGTGAATGTCCTCTACGTCGCCAAAGGTGTAGGAAAGGCGCTCCACGGAGGCCGGATCACGGCACAGGCCGCATGCCGAGCCTTCCGGGCACAGTCTGACAGCCTCGCGCAAGAGGAGGCCATCGTCGGCCGCCAGCACGATCACATTGGCGTGGCGTGGCGGGAAGGCCAGTTTGAATACGGCATCCCTGAGGCCAGCAAGTCCGCTGGCTGCGCCGGAATCGGCTCTATCGGTCCAGGATTGGGCGGCGGCGCCAGCGGCTGCAATGCGGGCGTCCAGGTCGCCGGAGAGCCATGCCGCCAGTTGCGTGTCGCGGCGTCGCAACACTTCGTCCCGCACACGGGCCTCGTAGCCCTGGGTTCCTGGCTGGTAGAACAGGGCGCCCTTGAGCGACGCAGGCAGGTATTGCTGGGCCGTCCAATGGGTCCGATAGGCGTGCGGGTACAGATATCCCACACCATGGCCGAGCCCATCGGCGTCGCGGCTGGCGTCCTTCAGGTGGTCTGGCACGCTCGCGCTCTCCGCCTCGACGGCAGCCAGGGCGTCGAAGTAGGCCAGGCTGGAGTTTGATTTCGGTGCGGTGGCTAGATATAGTGCGGCCTGGGCCAGGTGAAACTGGCCTTCAGGCAGGCCGATACGCTCGTACGCGGCCGCGCATGACTCGACAACGCCTATCGCGTCGGGGTCGGCAAGCCCTATGTCCTCGCTGGCAGATATCAGAAGGCGCCTGAATATGAAGCGGGGATCCTCACCGGCGTATACCATGCGGGCCATCCAGTACAGGGCGGCGTCGGGATCGGAGCCGCGCACGCTCTTTATGAGGGCGCTCGCGGCGTCGTAGTGGTAGTCACCATCCTGGTCGTAGAGCACCGCTCGCCTCTGTATGCTCTCCTCGGCGGCCTCCATGGTCACCAGCACCGCTGAGCCTTCGACCGGCGGCCACGGTTCGACGCTTGTCTCGACCGCCAGCTCCAGCGCGTTCAGGAGGCTGCGCGCGTCGCCATCAGCGACCTTTACGAGGTGCTCAAGAGCGCCTTCTTCAAAGGTGACACGCCAGCGCCCGTACCCGCGCTCGCGGTCGGCGAGCGCGGCAAGGGCCGCGGCGCGCAGGTCATCGTCACCCAGGGCATGCAGCTGGAACACCCGCGATCGTGACACCAGTGCCTTGTTCACCTCAAAGAAGGGGTTTTCTGTGGTGGCGCCTATCAGTATGATGGTGCCATTTTCGACGTATGGCAGCAGCGCATCCTGCTGGGCCTTGTTCCAGCGGTGTACCTCGTCGACAAACAGTATGGTCTTGCGGTCATACAGCTGCCGCTCGCGCTTGGCCGACTCCACCGCGTCGCGTATGGCCTGCACGCCTGACAGCACCGCGTTGATGGACAGGAACCTTGATTTGGTGGTGTTGGCTATCACCCGCGCCAGCGTCGTCTTGCCGGTGCCGGGTGGGCCGGAAAGGATTATTGAAGAGAGCCTGTCGCGCTGAATGGCTCGGCGCAACAAACGGCCAGGGCCGACGATGTGGTCCTGGCCTACGAATTCATCAAGCCCGCGCGGCCGCATCCTGTCCGCCAGCGGCCCCGGCGCCTGGCCGGTTTTCGCCTCGGCGAACAGATCGTCGCTCATGCGCCTATTCCCTGACCCACCAGTCCCAGCCATTGGCATGGTCGGTCGTACCGGAATATGTGTCTGACCACAGCCCATAACCGTCGGTCATCGCGAAGAGCTTGAATGTGCCGCCACCGGTGTCGAACATCGGCATGCCGCTGACAGACCTTGCGTCGAGGCTGGTGTCAAAGTTGACAGCGCTCGCCGTCAGGCCATGGTCCGTCGTTGGCGTACTGCTGGCGAAGGTCGTCGCAAAATTGGTAGCGTCAAATTCCAGGTAACCACCGGCCGGAGGTATGTCAGAGCTTGTGCGGGGTATCCTGTTCGTCCCGACGACCAGAATAGGATCCGGCGCTGCTCCAATGTATGTCGGCGCCGAGAACGAGTATGTCTTGCCCAGCGAGTTCTTGAAGGGGCCGGCAGGGAGGGACAATGTGGCACCGCTATCTGTTGACCGGTAGAGATAGCCATTGCGGCTGGATATTATGATACCGGTGCTGCCATCGGAGCAGACCCCAGAATATGCAATGCCAGTGGTTGTGGGGAGCACGCTCAGCAAACTTGCCGTTCCAGTTATCAGAGAGTCACCCGCGGTGAAGATATAGTTGGTTCCATCCCAAGCCACCGATGTGGGAACGCCAATTGTGGTATCAGCGACTATGCCAGCGGATTGAAAGGTGCCCGACAGATAATAGATAGAGTATGCGGCCGCTGTGGCCGAATCCGCCCTGACATTCGTGGTCACGGCAAACAGTTGCCCGTTTGCGACCATGATGCTTCGCAGATACTCGGTTGCCACAGGGAAAGTCGCTTCAACCTGAGTCCAGGTTGTCCCATCCGCCGTGGAATACACCCCGAGGCTCGGGCTATTGGCAAGCGTTACGTCCCTGAAGGCCACATAGAGTGTGTCTGGTGTACCTGACACGACCGCGCCGCTGTCGGCAAAGAGGGTATCAGAAGCGGAGATGCCTGGCAGCGATACGCTGGCCTTGGTCCACTGGGTGGCGCCGTCGGCCTTCTGCCACAGGACGCCCATGCCGGAGTACCAGGTTGTGCCCAGGCGCGCGACGAATGTCGGGCTGGCATATTCGATTGCCGGGGTCATGTTCTTGTTTACAGGCGTCTCGGCGGCAACACTGGCGAATATGCCGGTCGGGCCCTCGGCGCACGAACTGAGAGCCATCGCCGCCAGGACAAGGGCCGCGAACAGGGCGCGGCGTACTATGGTTTTCATCGCTATGGTTCCTCGCATCACAGGTGGTAGGAAACTGACAGCGTCGCTTCCATGAAGAAGCCGACGCGGTTCTGCGTTGAGTCGGCGTAGAACTGCGGTACCACGTCGCCAAATATATTCAGGGAGTAGCTCATGTCGGTGGACGCGCGCCACAACAACGACGATCCGAATTTCGCCAGAGCGTCAACGTGCTTGTCGTTGTCCAGCGCCGTGATGGCCAGGCCCAGACCGGCCGTCGGCGCGATGGTAAAGATGCCCAGCGGAAACACCCTTATCGCGCGCAACGACAGCGGGGCCACGAACAGCCGCCTGTCATTGACAGTGCCGATGAAGCCGCCTGAGAGGTCTCCGGCCAGTGCCCATTTGTCGTTGAGGAAGCCGGCATACGACAGTGAGAAGGCGAAGCCGAGGTTTGAGTTGGCTGGCAGGAACGTGGCTCCCGACGGATCATAGAAGCCCAGCGGGATCATGGTGCCAAGCGACAACGACAGCATGCCGTCTCCGCGTTCAAAGGCCTTGTACTGAGTCGAGGCGAGCGGCGCCGCGGCAGCGGTCGCGTCAGCGGTGGCCGCGTCAGCGGCGGTCGTACCGGCGGCGGTCGCATCGGTGGCGGTCGCATCGGTGGCGGTCGCATCGGTGGTAGCGGTAGCGGTGCCGGTGTCCGATGGGGAGCCGGTTGCCGGTGTTTCCTGGGCAAAGACGGGCACGCTCAGGGACAGCGCGGTCGCGAGCATGAGCAGGGGAAAGGAGCGCATCGTTCCTCCAGATTCTGGTTTGAACTCTTTTGTCAGGCGCCGCGACTATAGCACGCGGCCCATGCCACTGAAAAGGCACGAGATCGTCCGGAGTTACGGATCATCTGCGATGAAGTCTTGAGCGGGCTGATGACAGAGTGGCCCATGATGATTGCAGGCTCTGGTCAGGTCCCCAGCACAGTTCTATCTGAGCCAGCACGTATGTCTTGGCCCTGATGGCCTGGCCATCGAGCGCGGCAGTGATACTGTCTGGCAGAGTGATGGTGGGGGCTACCGTAGCGCAATAGACGCCGATTCCGGCCGGGAATGGGCCTGGCAGCCACTCCGTGGTGTCGCTCGCCAGAGGGACCTGGCTGGCCAATCCCGCCACCGCTCTGGCTGTATCGGGGCCAAGCCGCAGGAACACATCCGCGCCTGTCATGCCAAAATTCGTCAGCTCAAACGGCATATCCAAGCGCGATGCGAGGCCGGCAAGCACGGAGCCGTCCATTGGCTGGGCCAGCCATGCAAGCACCGGATAGTCAAAATACGCGCGGGCGCTTGACTCGCCCATGGTCGTCCAGAATGACAAGCGCAATTCTGAAATGATCCGGACTATATTGCCCGGCGGCACCATCGCCAGAGCTATCGACGATATGGTTTCCGTTGTTCCCAAAGCCATGAAGACATAGTATACTTGGTCCAATCACTTGTAAAGGAAAGTAATATCATGATGCATCGGGTCGAACGGCTGGCCAACAGGCTTACCGCAACAATTTCATCCTGGCCTGGCATCGAGTGTGTCGTCTCATGCGAGGCTTCAGAGACAGATGTGCTCGATCCATACTTCGCATTGGTTCTTGATGTCTATTGCTATGGTGCCATTCCAGCCGCCGACGAAAGGCAGGCCTTGTTCGACAATCCCGGCGCCTTCGAGGTGTCGCGCAGCGGAGAGAAGGACAGGTTCTTCCTTGACAGCCTGCCAATCCGGATAGAATACAAGCGTACCAGGAACATCGAGAATCTTGTCGCCGGTGGCTTTGATACGATGTTTGTGTTTGGCGCTTCCGGTACCTACATGCTCTACAGGCTCGTAAACGGCACCGTGCTCTACAGCAAGTCCGACTGGCTGGAGCGTCAGCGCACAGCTCTGGCGGAGAGCCCGAAGGAATTCTGGGAACGATTGCGGGAGACATACCAGCAGAAGATTGAGCACTGCCTGAGCGACCTTGGCGGTGCCGCCCTCAAGGATGACCGCTTCTTCTACTTCATATCGCTTTCGGGTTTTCTGCGGGCCTGCGCTTCGGCTCTCTTTGCGCTTAACAAGCAGTGGGAGCCCTCTGAGCGGCACATGACCGACGCCCTTATGGCTCTGTCGTCCTTGCCCGATGACTTCGAGGGGCGATGGGCCTTGCTGATGCGGACCGATGGCTCGATGGAGCCGACAAAGCGCTACCAGATAGCACAGCTTATAGCAAGGAGCATCTTTGCGCTTGACTGAGCGGATGCTCTGGTGTTGCGCGCTGGCCGCGATGGTAGTTGTCTCCGCTTCATGCGGACCACGTTATATCGATGGCTTCTCGTTCATTGGGCCAGATGCTACATCGTCGCGGCTCTTTCTGATCAGCGGGGCTGTTCCGGAAATCGAGGACGGGCATGTCCTGCTCGCGCCAGGCGCCCGGGTGCGCCTGGGCATGGAGCATGGCATTACCGGTTCCGCAGCCAATGATATCGTTGTCGTGGCCAGCGGCGTAGGCACATTGGAGGCCACAGGGTTCGGTGCCGGTTCCAAGGGCGGTCCGCTGGTCGCGGGGTCGTTCACGCTTGTAGCCGGGCTCAAGGCAGAGTTGCACCTTGCCGTGCCAGTCGGTTCATCGATTGACTCAATCGAGTTCCATAATTCAGCCATGTCGCCCGCACGATTGGATGCTCTTGGTATCGGCGCGGCCTTCAAAGGCATTGCTCTGGCACAGGGATCATACCGAGTCGATGCGGCGACAACGCCACGCTTCGATTCAGGCAGGCTGATCTCCGTCATTCTTGGCGCGCCAGTATCAGGCGATGCCTCTGTTGTCGTGCGATTGACAGAAGACGGTGCGGTTCGCGTAACCGGGCAGAGTTGCGCCACGGGCGCAATGGCTGGCAGCGGTTTCGAGGCGACGCTGCGTTCTGGCTTTCCACTGGCCATTCCACGCGTTTCGATAGACGGTTCCCAGGGCGCGATTGGGGCGCGGATCGAATCGGCGGCGGGCATTGAATCTGTTATCATTGAGCCTGGTCACGGCGCTCCGCTGTCTGATCTGTACGCGATGCTTGCGGCTCCACCTCCCACCAACGACTATGCGCTGTATCGCTGGGACATACTGCCGGATACCCTGGTTTTCGATTTCAGGGACTATGCTACCCAGGATCTGTATCTGAAGCGCTTGGCATTCTTCGCCGAGAAGCCGGGTTTCCGCGGCCGTCTGGCCAGCGATGCGGAGATAGCGCCGCTCCATGGCTGGAACGCCCATGACTATTCGCCTCAGACGCTGCTGGCATTCTATGAGCTGGCGCGGAACGCCGACTTCAAACTGAACCAGCATGAGCTGGCATTCCTGGACGTGCTTGTCGAGCGCGGCGCGCTGACCAAGGCCGCCGATGGCACCCTTGGCGCAGGACGCGGGGCCATGGTATCGGTATCACGTGAGTCGAGCCCTGCGCTCAGGCGTGTGTTCATCGATCACGAATCGTCTCATGCGCTCTTTTTCCAGGATGCCGAATATAGGTCGCTCGCCGAGGCGCTATGGTCATCGCTCGATCCCGCGTCGAGCCGTTTCTGGAAGACACATTTTGGTTGGCGGCGTTACGACACCACCGATAGGTATCTTATGTACAACGAGATGCAGGCTTATCTGGTGCAGCAGCCGGTCTCATCGGTCAAGGCTTATTACGAATCGGTCCTGACCCAGCTCGTGGCGGCCAAGCTCGACCAACCCAGGCCTGGCGCGACAGCCCAGCTCCAGGCCGATGCCCCTGTCGCCATAGCGTTGGCCGAGCAGAACGCGGCCCGACTCGATGGCTATCTTCGTGAACACTGGGGAATCTCCGCTGGCAGGTTCGGAAGGACCCGCCGCCTTGGCTCTCGATAGATCAACCGCGCCCTGTATTGCTATGGCACCCTCGCCAGTTCACCACGAACAACCGATTCGCACCAGGCCCGTGTCAGCGCCAGCAAGTCTGCTGGCTGTGGAGGCGCATCTCCGGCTTCGCGCCGGAACGCGGCAGCGGATGGCAGCATGGTTGTCCAGACGTCCTGTTCATGGGCGCCCAGGGTGTCCAGGTAGCTGGCGGCATGTTCGTGTGGCTCCGGGAGCCGCGCTATGTCCTCGGCATAGCCAAGCAGGAACTCCGATGGTTTCTGGAATGGTCTGCCAGCGGCGAAAACCCTGCCAGCATGGCTTGCGCGCATGGCGGTCGCCGCTTCCGTGGCGGCGACAACGCCGTATCCCCGCACGCGTTCGAGTCTGGCGGGTATGTTCGAAGCGAGCCGTTCAAGCCTTTCGCGGTAGGCAACCAGTGGTTTTGTAACATACCGGAAGCCTTGATCGTCGTCTTCCCTGACAAGAGTCTGGTTTCTTAGCAGGAACTCGGCAAACAGCGATTCAAATGGCTTGAGTCTCGATTGTCGGATATCGAAGTACGGGTAAATATAGGTGCCGCGGGCATAGCTCTTGCCAAAAGGATAGGAAAAATCGGCACCGAAGAGGCGAATGGTCCGGGCTCCAAGGAATGTTGCCAGTGATACAGCGGCGTGCGTCACGTTCCCGCCCGATGTGTCTATTTCCGGGAAGGCGCGATATCGGCCGGCGATATACCGTGCCAGAGGGTGGCCCGAGGAGAAGAAATACGGCCGGGACGCCAATCGAGCCACCGTTGGGGGCGACGCCAGATCGAGGAACAACGGGATGTGCTCTGGCATGCCAAGGGAAAAATGGTAGTAACTTATATGCTGGCAATCGATGCTGATGACCGCGTCGGGCTCGATGCCCCGCGAAAGCAGGGCGCGCAGGCTTGTATCGGTGGCTATCAGGAATGTTCCCCGCGGCTTGGCAACAATCTCCTCGTACGCCAGCTCCAGGGATGGACCGGCCGCGGTGACCATGGCGGCATGGATGGGGCCGACCGGTGGAGTAGGTCTGTCGGAGGTTTCAAGATTGCGGACGATGTTGGTGAACCAACGCTTGCCAAAGAACGACTGCACTGAATAGTCATCGGATATGGACATGATCGTGCCACGTATCAGGTCAGTCGCTCGTTGATACCGTGCCGAGTCGGCATCTATCCTGCCACGGAGCGGCACCGAGACAAAGTCGCCTGTAATTGAGGGAACATAGCTTGAGACAATCGCTTCTTCAAGTTCCTCGTCGAGAGGATCGATAAGCAGACGCACGCGGCGGTCTCCAAGAATGTGGGTCAGGTCAATAGCTTCGAGTACGGCTCTGAGGATGCCCGCGTCATATTCTATTATTACGGCCCTGGTGACCCTTTCGGTGTGCAAAAACGACGTGACGACATATCCTCCACCGAGGCCCAGAAACGCGTAGAAACCAGTGCGCGGGTACTGGGCTGCGACTCGGAGGGCTTCGCGTTCCGGATCCACCCGCGAGTGCATGAAGAGACTCCTGTCGCCTTGCCTGAGGTATGGTACCAATGTGTTGTTGCGGGATGACTCGAATCCAACCAGTGTGCTGGCCTGCGCGTAGCGTAGGCGTTCTGTGCACAGCTGGCCATGACGGGATGCTATTGCCAGCATGTTGCGCTCGAAAACCTGGGGATCGTTCATGCATGACTCCGCGAGTCGTACGTGTCGGAGAGCCGCTCTGCAGCCGAACGCGTGGCCGCAACCACCTCGGACAGCGTGCCCGTATCTGCCTCCGCTCGCGCCGCCTGGGCTAGAAGCCTGGCTGAATGACCAGGATCAAGAGCCTTGAAGAGCAATGCCGATTCGTATGGTATTGGCAGGCCGCGATCGATCGCAACCGCAGCCTGCTTCTGTGCATCGGCGACCATATCCTCCAGCATGCCGCGCGCGGACGGGTTGGATGGCGCCGGTCTCCTGATGCGTCCATCATCATGGACCTGGGTTGGCTTGCGCTGTTGGGCACATGACTCTGCCAGCAACTGATCAAGAATGGCTCGACGCATTGGCAGTTCAATCGGTGAATCGCTGCATCTAAAGACGCGGTAATAATCAGCAGTCGGAACCGTTATGGTAGCCGCGTAGGTGGTAAATGAGCGCGACAGTCGCCAGCCCTCGTGATGCTGAGGATATGCATCAAGGATGTGCGCGCTTCTCAGTGAAAATGATGGCTTCAGCCTTGCAGCATGAGCCGCTTCCATCAAATCAAAGGCATACGGCGCGGCATGATCCGACAGCGAGCGCGCGGCCAGATCAAGGCCAACAATCCCGACCATGCCTGTCGTGCTGGCAAGGGCGAGCGCGAGAGCGGTGCCAGCCGAGCTGCCTGATGCCAGAGCCTGATTCCCTGGCAGGCCGATTGTTTGCAGCGCCGCTCGTTCGAAAGAAAGCCCGGTATCAAGCGGAACTATGGATGAGTTCTCAAAAAGCCTGCCAGGCGCGAAGGCGCTCGGTGGCATCGCAACAGGAGCGCCGTGGCGCATCGCTTCGTAGAGGTGGTGTCCGTTCCAGTACCCCGGATCGGTAGATATGACGAGGTCAGGTTCAAGCTCCGCCTTGATCAAGGCCGAGTGTGCCGAGGCAAGCGCCCAGAGCGACAGCTTGTCGCGATATCGGCGTATGCCATCAATGCTTTGTGTCAGGCCAGGTCCGGCGCACGCTATGACAATCGGTGCGTCGCCCATGGCAATAGTGGCCGCGTGTATGGAGGCTGTGGCAAATTTCAGGCTGTTGCGCAGCCAGCGGCCGGACCAGTAGGCGCTTGTCGCCGCGTCTGCGCTGGCCCTGTGCAGCTCTTCCAGCAGCGTTGTCCGGATCATTTCGCTTGTTTCCTGAAATTGGGCAACCACCGGCGGCCACTCGATCAAAGCTACCCCGCCGGCAAGTCTTTCGTCCGCCAGAGCGGCGCGAATCACCGAGACCAGCGGTTCGGCATTCGAGGGCGACCATCGCAGCCGAGGCGTATGAACTTCGTCGCCGTCGAATTCAGCCGAGGGTTGCAACAGAACACTGACGGTTTCCGGCAGGCATCTGCATAGATAGTCGCCAATGTAATTGCGGCCCCCGCCAATAATAAAGACAAGGGACGGATGTTTGTCATCAAGCGAGGCGTCAACATGGCGTCGTGCTTCGTCCTCGGGAGCGTACTTTGAATGAAACAAGCGCGAACGTGCTTCAGAGGCCATCGATGAAGGCGGCACATTCACTTTCTGCATTGTCTGATGAGACGTCAAGCAGCCGGAAGGAGTTGGCATGTATGCTCATGATTTCGGCGGTACAGGTAGCCTTGCGCAATGTCAGCAACATCTGAGCGGCTATCAATTCTGGATCGGCCGCTGTATGGCTGTAGAACCCGCATAGCAATCGCGTGGCATCGATTCTCAGGCACGTGCCAAAATCGGCGACGATAGCGAGTGTCGTCGAGCCAACCTCGTCCAGCACTGATGATGGCAACGAATGAGGGCATCGCCTGGCAACATGCGCGGACAATTCCGAGCAATCGAGTACGAAGAGCGATGCATAGCGGAACAACCGCGCCTTGCAGCCCTGTACCACGGCTGCCGCGCTGTGTCTGTCGCGTGCCAGCAACGGCAACGGTTCTTTGGCCATCAATGAGGCTTTGGGTGCCGCGTGGCGTTGCATTGTAGTCAGTAGCCATGGCGGTAGTGAAGTGTCCGTGATCAGCGCTATGTAGCGCTTGTTGCCTAGCGATACCACGCGCCACGCTGGTGCGCCTGCGGGATGTGATTTCACAGCGATATCAAGCACCACTGTGCTATCGCTCTCCGCGGCACTGAGCAATAGCTGTTCGTCAAACTGAGGCGGTTGGCCGACGATGCCAAACCACGCATGAGGCTCGAGGCACGCACCATAACTACGGCAATATATCGCGGCGGTGCATGGGCTTTCGGAAAGAATCTCGATTATGAGCCGGGGTGCCATGCACGAATCGGCCATCGACTCGATTCGCGCTATGGTGGCGTCAAAAGGGTCTGCTATCGGATGGACAAGCGGGACTTTTTTTTTTCGCTTATTGCCAACAAGCCCTCACGCCGTGGTTTCGCCGACGTGAGGCTCGATGCTTTGTCCAGTAATCCCATCAGAGCAACCCCAGATCGTCAAACAATCGTTTGTATGTATCGTAGTATTCGCTCGAGGCAAATTCCTCTATCTTTTCCTCAGGCAACGAAGCTAGCAATTGATCCAGGTAGAGCAGGACCGACTTTACATCGTGCTTGAGCTTGTCTGGAACCTCCGGAGCGGCAAGACTAGCGGGTTGGGCCTCTGGAACATCGGCGGGTTGCGGCGGCTCCATGATGGTCTGAGGCTGCGGTCTGGCCGGAGGCACGGGCTTCTCCATGGTCACCATAGGTTCTGGTGCGGGCCCTGGCTCGGCAACCAGGTCTTCTGGTACCGCGGCTTCGACAAACAAGGAGTCATCGAGGCTCGTCGGGATGTCGTCCGGATGGAACTCAACCGGTTCCGTCGAGTTGATATACGTGTCGTCATCATCTATCGACTCGAGCAACTCGATGTCATCGTCGGTCTCGGCTAGCGGTGCTGACTCCTCGGTATGCAGATCGACGCCGTGGGCATCGGCCGCGAATGGCTCGTCATCCAGTGCCAGCACGTCATCTATTTCATCGAGCTTCTCGGGGAAAGAATCAACGGTCGATACGACCGGGCGATCCTCACCGTCCATATTGAGTACCAATTCAGTTTGATCGGCCTCCGTCGGCAATTCGAAAGGCTCTATCTCCTCTATTTCCTCGACAGCGGCCTCTGCCATTGGCAGCTCTTCGTCTTCGGTGCCAAAGGTTGAATCCATTATAACATCGAGGTCGGAAGGGTTGGGCTCTACCAACGGAACATCTTCCAGCGGCATACCATCGAGTTCTGCAAGGCTCTCGGACGAGTCCTCATCGAGGAAGCTTGTGTCTTCAGGTACAGCAGTCAGCGGAGCTATGCCCTCGGCATCGTCGAGCGCGGTCAGGGATTCCAGGGTCTCCGCTTCCTCTGAAGTCGGTTCAACCATAGCCAGCTCGATAGGCTCTATGCCTGGCTTCGCATGAGATGCGTAGTCGCCATCCTCTGGAAGGAGGTCAATCTCTTCGGGCAACTCAACCTGAGGAATCTCGGCCTCATTCAGTTCGTCAGCCAATGCCGCTTCCTCGGTAAAGTCGGCAGTATTCAGTATGTTGTCAAGTTCGTCGCCCGTCAGAGCGATTGTATCATCGTCCTCATCGTCAAAGAAACCGCCTGTAGCGGCTTCATCTGATACCTCGGGCTCTGTCCCGGAGGCTGGATGGACCATGCCTTCGGCCTTGAGGTTGCCAAGCTGGCTCCTGAGGCTGACAAGCTCTTCCTTTATGGATGAAAGCTCGAGGGCAATCTGCTTGAGCAGGTCGGATGATGGCTCTATGTGCTGTGCCGACCCGCTGCCCGGTACAGGGTTTTCGGTTGCATTGTCCAGGCCCAGATCCGGCATGACATTTGCCATGGAACCATCTTCCATATCGATAAAGGAATCCATCGATATGGATGACTCTGTCCCCATGTCATAGGACTGCGGCTTGGGAGGTTCAGGTTGTACAGAGGGCTGCGCGGATGAGGCAGGAGTCTCTGCGCCGATCGAGTCAATATCCACCGACTCAAAATCCGCAGAGAGGTCATGTTCCGATGTATCGAAGCCCAGAGCATCAACAGTCTCGTTGGTTTCCGAGGTGGGTATCGTATCGTCAAACTGCAGATCTATATCAAGTGATTCGAATTCTTCGCCAGGGGCTTCGAGAGGCGCGGATACCTTTGCGGGCTGCCCGGATGACTCCTCATGCATAATACCAAGAGATTCAAGCGATGGGCCGGTCGCGTCTTCAAGCTCATCCCCGAGGCCGAATTCTTCGATGCTTATATCGGTCGTAGCAAAAGAATCAGCGGATGACATCGGCTCAGCCTGCTGTGCCTTGGAGCCGTGCCCGGCATGTGCAGGTTCTGCAGTTGGCTCGAAGTCGAAATCGTCCAGAGACATATCGACAATCGATTCGTCGCCGAGGTCCGAATCCATTGATGGCTCTTTGGCTTGGGACTCCTCTTCAGGTAGTTCCTCTGTGAGCTCGAATGGCTCGTCAAGAGACAGATCGTCAAAGGCTTCAGAGCTTGTTTCCGTACTGGTCGAGTCCTTCTCTTCTACAAGCTCATCTGGCAGGTCGAATGAATCCAGAATGTCTTCTTCCTCTTCGGAAAGAAGCATGGCATCGCTATCGTCTACAGACGCAGAATCGAGCGTCTTGCGGCCGATGGTGGGTTCTTCGATTACGTCCTGCGGTTCTGCCTTGACCCATACGCCGTAACGTTCGAGCTCCCGCTCGGGCGTCGGACTGGAATCGTGGTTCCCTTGCGGGGCTTTGTTCTGCATGGCCTACGCACTCCGTCTACTGGATTGATCTCATCCATGTATCGGCAGAAATCGCCGGAAAACAAACTAGAACCGGCATGTTTTACTCTAATGGTGCTTCTTGCGGTTGTCAACAGCAAGAGAATTCAACAGACGAGGGGTAAAGGCTTTTGGCTTGCGCTCCGTTAATAACTATGATGAAACGTATAGTAGTAATCTCCATATGGGTCGGTATGGCGGCATACTGCGCTCTGACCTCTATTGTTGGCCCATCGGGAATTCTGGCGTTACGTCAGGCGCAGCTGACAGAACTCAGCATGCGTAACAACCTCAAGTCCCTGGAGGCTCTGCATGAGTCATTTGCGACAGAGTGGACGGCCCTGGAATCGGTTCCCGAAATGACAGCGCTCGAAGCCCGCTCGCTTGGTTATATAGCGGACAACGAAGTCGTAGTAAGGATGCCTTTTGCCGCCACGCCGCCCAATCCGCCGTCTCCTGGCGATCGTATTTCATTTGAACCGCATGTGTCCGTTTCGGTGTCAAGAATACAGGAACTTTCAGCAATGGCAGCAATGGCAACGATGATCATATCACTTGGAGCTAGGCTTATGACGGCTCGTGGTACCCGGCATCAGCGTGAGATTCTGGTCCATGATGCGTCGCGCACATAGCTGTTGTCGACCTTTATATCCGATCCGCTCCCACTGATGGCTATGGACTCCTTGGCCCCGGAGAGTGTCTGACCCGCGGCCTCGAGTCTGAAGAGCCATCGCATGGGCCTGGCCTCTGCTGCTATTCGTCGCGCCATCTCAAAGCCGACAGAAGGCGATCGATACAATGTCGGGTCGTTAGGCTGGTCCTGCAACACCTCTATGAGGTCGTCCTTGATCGTTATCCTGATCTTGAGCGTGCCGCCGCCGGTCAACACCGCGAGGCCGGTGCCATTCTGGAACACCCTGACCGTTTCCAGTCCCTTGTCCCCGCGCCATGATCCAGAAATATCGGCCATGCGTGGAGTGGATTTCCAGTTTGGCGGTGGTGAAGCGGATTGTGCCGTTGCAGTCGTTTGCTGGCTGGAATCGAGCGCGGGCATGCTGTAAGGCCCTGCAGCGCCGTCCTTTCTGCCAAACAGCGACCGTGTTAGATCCCGTGATCTGAGCACAATATCGCTGAGAGCCAACGCTGTATCGGATACCGATAATTTTTCTCCGCTTGATACCTTCGTAGCGTCCAGAGTGAATACGTATATTTCACCAATTTTGCCCAGCGTGCCGCTGACTATGTAGTCTGCGGACAGTGGCGCCACTGCTGGTGTGGACATGCCGAGGTTGAGCGCGGTCTCCGTCTCGTTCAGTGCAAGCTCTTGCCCCTGGGCGTCTATCACCCTGAAGGCCTTGATTTCGACTATATACGAAGCGACCAGACGCTCCATCGTTGAAGCCTCACTGGCGCCTACTCCGGCCCCGCCAAATGGAGACACCCGCAAGACTGGCTGACGGGTCTGTCCGAAGATCTGGCTCAGGGTCATGCATAGCAACGCAACTGCCAGAGTGGCTCTTCTCATCGATGCCTCCCGCCCGGATTGGCTCTGTTAGTCATCGCCATGGAATATTCTCTTGAAGAACGCGACAATGGCGCGCAGTATTCGCGTGAACAGGCCGGGGTTTCTCATTTTGTCAATGCTGGATAGCGCTGATTCTATCTCTTCACGAGTAAGCGGCGACCTCTGGATATTCTCGTCAAGTTCCATCTCCAGCTGCGCGGCTCTATCGTCTGTTCTGAGCACGATTGCGTCTATGGTCTTCCAACCCAGCAATTTAGCGGCTTCCAGCCTGCGCTGGCCGGAAACCAGTACGTTCTTGCTGGTAATGGCGATGGGATGGAGCTGGCCATGACGCTGCATGCTTTCAGCGAGGTCTTCGACATTGAAGACTTCCTTGCGTACGCGTTTTCGTATCCTGATGGAAGCTATGCTGATCTGCAACCATTCCTCCCGGGTCCATTGGCAATGGTATCGCCGATCGGTAGTCTAATCAAGGATGGTCGAAGGTACCGTAACGGAATCGGTTGGGGCGGTCGCCGGGGGGGTAGGCGGGGGAGTGATCACAGGAGCGGCGCCGGGTAGCGGCGCACTCTGCGGCGTAGCAGACTGCTTTTGTGTTTCCAGGCTCTTCAGCAGCGCGTCGATGCTGCTCGCATCGAAGCCGAGGCTGGAATCGACCTTGCCACCGCCGAGCACATTCTGCTGATTGGTGAGGGCTCGTATGGTCGATTCGGTCTGTTCGGATTTAAATTGATGAAGATCACAATATTGTTTTGGCTCGGTGCCTTCGTAGTATGTCAGCGTGACCGTACCCTCGTCACAATACTCGGTTGGCAGGAGTCCCGATACCGCACACACCTTGACATCTATCAGTCCGCTCTGCGGGCGCACGAAATCCTTGAATGGCAAGCCCTGATGTATTTCTGACATGTAGCCGGCCCAGGCCAGACCGGCTACTGCGGCACCAGACTGGCTGATGCCAAGTGAGTTGCCGGGCCGGTCGAATCCAAACCATATCGCTGTTGTCATGTACGGGGTAAAGCCGACGGTCCACGCGTCCGCCCAGTTCTGTGTCGTGCCCGTCTTGCCCGCAGCCGGTATGGTATAGCGCTTGCCATCCTGGTCGCGATAGGTGAAGACCGCTCCCGATGATGACGGATAGGCCAAGGTGCCCTCCTTGATGACTCGCCTCAAGAGGTCGGTCATCACATAGGCATTCTGGGGTGAAATAACCTGAATAGCGGCGCCCTTCTTCTTCTGCGCCGCCCTCAGATCCTTTTCCGGTTCTAGAATGGGACGGCCCGAGCGATCCTCGATTGATTGTATGGCTATGGGTGTCACTTCGCGGCCCTGATTGGCGAACACCGCGAACGCACGGGCCATCCGCAGCGGCGAGACGCCTATCACACCAAGAGCCAGTGGGTAAACCCGGGGGAAGGTGCGCCTGATCTGTTCGGGATCGGTAATGTCCAGGAGCGTTGCAGCCCTGTTGATGGCCGCATCGAAGCCTACGCCATCGAGTACCTTGATGGAAGGCACATTCATCGAGTGTGCCAGGGCGTACCACAAGAGCACCTGACCCTTCCATTCACCCTTGTAGTTGAGCGGTATATAAGGAGTCCCATCCTCATTGTAGAAGACTACGGGCGCGTCGTATATGAGTGTTCCCGGGGTGAAGCGCCGGGAGTCTATTGCCGCGGAGTAGTACAGCGGCTTGAAACACGATCCTGGCATCAATTGTGACTGCGTTGCCCGGATTAGCTGATTCGACTCGTCGAACTTGGAGCCGCCTACGAGCGCCTTGATGTGTCCTGTCTCGTTTTCTATTGTAATAAGCGCACCTTCAACGGTGTTCTTTTCGAGCTTGGTCTTGGTTGCGCCATAGCTGGCGTTTGTCGCCGCCTTCAATGAATCGATGCCGAACATCAGGGCGAGTGCGTCCACGGTGGTATTGAGATTGGTGCGATAGTAGTCCATCGACTTGCCACGTACCTTGGTCTCCTGGAAGAACATGCCCTCCAGATTGAATCCCAGGCCGAGCAATTCCGCCATAGGCGCATATATCTGCTCGGCCCCGCGCAGACGCTGGGAGCTCGAGGCAGCGTAATCCTTGTTCACTTGGTCAATATAGCGGCTCATATATTTGTCAGCGACGGTCTGATAGTCAAGATTCAGGGTCGTGTGGACAGTCAGCCCATCCTTGTACAGATCGATCGATCCGTACAGCATGTCCTCAAGCTGTCTGCGGACATACTCACTGAACCAGGGAGCCTTGTCATCACGGGCCATGTAGGATGCGGTGGCCACACGGGTATAGTCGTAATTATCCCAGTAGCGGGAGAACGAATCGTTGGCAGCTTCTTTGGTAACATACCCGAGGGATATCATCTGATCGATTACCTCGCGTGATCGATCGCGGGCTATGTTGGGGTTGCGGATGGGATTGTATCGGGTCGGGCTCGAGAGCTGTATGACCAGGATGGCCGCCTCGGCGATGGTGACATCCTTGGCTGAATGGCCAAAGAAATACTTGCTTGCCGCCTCAACACCATAGACGCCCGGACCCATTATCATCCGGTTCATGTACATCTCGAGTATTTCTTGCTTGGAAAAACGGCGTTCCAGTTGCAGCGCCCACCAGAGCTCGACAAATTTTCGCTTGAAGCTGATGTCGCGCCTGTCGGCATAGAGCGTTCCAGCAAGCTGCAGGGTTATGGTCGATCCGCCGCCGAGGCTCTTGCCGGTTATGATGCCCAGAAGCGCCCGCACATAGCCGCGGAATGTAAAGCCATGATGTGTCCAAAAAAACTGATCCTCACGGGTGATAAGCGCGTCGATCAGGTATTGCGGCATGTCCTTTATCGAAATAATCTCGCGTTTCTCGCTTGAAGCGAGTTCGGTTATGAGGCGCCCCTCGCTGTCGAGCAGCCGGGATGGTAGGGCTGGTTCAAAGTTGGTGAAATTCTCTATGGAGGCGACGTTACGCACCGAGGCAATGGCAAAGCCAAACGCCACGCCAAAGGCGATTGCGGATAGTATCGAGACGACGACCAGCGTCTTGAAGAGTGTGGGAGCCAATCTGCCGGATGCCATGACGGCAGGAAGCCTACGCGAAACGCCTTGCCTAGGTCAAGCGCGCCATGTATCGGGCTCGGCATAAAAAAAGGCCGGTCTTCGCGACCGGCCCGCCCTGACAGGCTGTCAGCATCAATCACGGCAAACTGGGAGGGGAACCGTGAAAGCGCCAGACAATGATAGTATCGGCATATATGATGAATGGCCACAATTATTTCGCTTGCAGTGTTTCAAATATTGACGAGTGATTCTCCTTGTCGCTATGCTATAGCTATAAATTTACTGTTTTTCTACGTCATGAGATGTCCAGGAGGAATTTTCAATGAAAGTAGCAATCAACGGATTCGGCCGTATCGGTCGACTGGTGTTCCAGTCAATCGTCGATCAGAACTTGCTTGGCAAGGGCAAGATCGATGTGGTTGCCGTAGTCGATGTTGTCACCGACGCGGCGTACTTCGCATATCAGTTGCGCTATGATTCAGTGCATGGCCATATGAAGGCAGAGATCAAGTCCCGCAAGAGCGACCCGTCGCTTGCCGAGGACGATGTGCTTATCGTCAATGGTTCGGAGATCAAGTGCGTCGCGGCCGAGAAGGAATTGAAGAATCTGCCCTGGGGCAAACTAGGCATCGAGTACGTCATCGAGTCGACCGGACTGTTCGCCAGCGAGAAGTCATGGGGACACCTTGAGGCTGGAGCCAGGAAGGTGATCATAACCGCGCCGGGCAAGAGCGGCGATCCGACAAAGAAGATCCCGACCTTCGTGATGGGCGTCAATGAGGACAAGTATGATCCCAAACAGCATGATGTCGTGTCAAACGCCAGCTGCACGACCAACTGCCTGGCGCCTCTTGTCTATGTCGCGCTGAAGGAAGGCATTGGTATCGAGCGAGGGCTGATGACGACCATCCACTCGACCACGGCTACCCAGAAGACGGTCGATGGCGTTTCCAAGAAGGACTGGCGTGGTGGCCGGGCTGCCTCTACCAACATCATTCCTTCGACCACCGGTGCCGCAAAGGCCGTCGGAGAGGTTCTGCCGGAGGTCAAGGGCATCCTGTGGGGCATGTCGTTCCGCGTGCCGACCATCGATGTATCGGTGGTCGACCTGACCTTTACCGCCAAGCGCGACACCTCCATCGATGAGATCGATGCGTTGCTCAAGAAGGCAAGCCAGTCATACCTGAAGGGTATCCTTGGGTATGCCGACGAGGAAGTTGTCTCGACCGACTTCATCCACGATCCGCGATCATCCATCTATGATAGCCTCGCTACAAAGCAGAACAACCTGCCTGGCGAGAAGCGCTTCTTCAAGCTGGTCTCCTGGTATGACAATGAGTGGGGCTACTCCAACCGGGTAGTCGATCTGCTCTGCCACATGTCTGGCCTCAAGAAATAATGTGAACTGCACGGCCCGCCTGGCAAGGGCGGGCTTTTTTCTGCCCGTGCCGCTGATTGCATGGCGTTGTCGGAGGTTTTTGTATGATCAGGACAATAAAGGATATCAAGCTTGAGGGAAAGCGCGTCATCATGCGCGTCGATTTCAATGTGCCAATGAAAGATGGGCACGTTCAGGATGACACACGCATAGTCGCGGCCATCCCATCGATAGAATATATCATGTCGCATGGCGCCAGGACCCTGGTACTCATGAGCCATCTGGGCGATCCGTCAAAGGACGCGAAGAAGGCCAAGGAAAAGGCCGAGCGCGATGGCAAGGCCTGGGATGAAGCGAAGTACATAGCGGGCAAGCACCGGATGCGGCCGATAGCGGAATACCTGGCCGGCAAACTTGGTCGTCCCGTAGTATTTGCCGGCGAGGATGGTTGCTTTGGCAAGAAGGTCTTCATCGATTCGCAGGCCCCGGGCACCATCGTGATGCTTGAGAACACACGGTTCCACAAGGAAGAGACGAGTGACGATCCTTTGGCGCGCGACAAGCTTGCCAAGGAGCTTGCCACCTACGGGGACGTGTTTGTCAACGACGCGTTTGGCACCGCGCACCGTGATCATGCCTCGACCGCATCGATAGCCAAGTTCATGCCTGTATCGGTTGGTGGATTCCTGATGGAGAAGGAAGTGACCTACCTCGAGCCCATGGTCACCAACCCACCCAAGCCCATGGTCGCCATTATCGGAGGCGCAAAGGTCAGCTCCAAGATTGCGGTGCTGGAAAGCCTGCTCCGCAATGCATCCGCTCTGGTCATTGGTGGCGGCATGGCATACACCTTTCTCAAGGCTCAGGGGCGGACAGTTGGGATGTCGCTTGTCGAGGATGACCAGCTCGATACCGCCCGCCGGATAATCGAGGCTGCCAAGAAAGCCGGAGTCCAACTGGTGTTGCCATTGGATCATGTATGCGCCGACACGTTCGATGCGGCTGCCACGCCTGTCGCCGTAGATGGAATCGATGTTCCGTCGGGACTCATGGGCCTGGACGTCGGTCCCAAGACGATAGAGGCATACAAGGCCGTCATCGCGACCGCCAAAAGCATCATCTGGAATGGGCCTGTTGGTGTCTTCGAGTTCGAAAAATTCGCCAAGGGTACGGGCGAGGTTGCCCGACTGGTGGCGGAGGCTACGGACCGCGGCGCGATAACCGTGGTTGGTGGCGGCGACTCCGTGGCGGCAGTCAACAAGTTTGGCCTTGCCGCAAGGATGAGCCACGTATCGACAGGCGGCGGCGCATCACTGGAATTGCTCGAAGGCAAGAAGCTGCCAGGCATAGAAGTCTGCAGATAAGAGCGGATGGAGGAGTATTGCATGAGATCATATTACATCGCTGGCAACTGGAAGATGCACAAGACGGTTTCCGAATCGGTAGAACTCGCGAAGACCTTGGTCAAGGATCTGGGATCGTGCGGCGAACGAGTCATGATAGCCCCGGCATTTACAGCACTCTCGGCGGTCGCCGCCGTTGTCAAGGGAACTTCAATACAGTTGGGTGCGCAGAACATGGGGCCAGACCTGCAGGGCGCGCATACCGGAGAGGTTTCTCCGCTGATGCTTAAGGACCTTGGTGTCAAGGCCGTCATCCTGGGTCACTCCGAGAGGCGCCATTCCTATCATGAGGATGATGCCCTCATAAACAAGAAGGTCCTGCTCGCGTTGGCTCAGGGTCTGGAGCCTATCCTATGCGTCGGTGAGACACTGGAAGAGCGGGAAGCCGGAAAACTTGAAGCGGTTGTTGGTGCCCAGGTTCGCGAAGGGCTCAAGGGCGTTACTGCTGCCGCTCTGGCTATGGTCACGATAGCCTACGAGCCGGTCTGGGCGATAGGCACGGGGAAGACAGCCACTCCAGAGGATGCCGACACGGTGCATGCGTACATCAGGCGCGTGGTAGCCGGCTTGTATGGCGAAACCGCCGCAAAGGCCATGATCATTCAGTATGGCGGATCGGTAAAGCCTGACAACGTGGCAGAGTTGATGGCTAAGCCCAATATCGATGGGGCTCTCGTTGGTGGAGCGGCTCTCAAGGCCGAGACGTTCGTGCCAATAGCCCGATTCAGGTCATGAGTTTCGAGCCCCGCGCTACTTGCGCGGGGCTTTCATTTCAGGTTAGTATCGCCAAAAGCGGCGTCAGCGACGCAGATTCACCATCATTCGGAGTCATACAAATGGGTGTTTTCGGTATAGTGCTTCTGGTTCTCTTTGCTATCGTATGCTTCCTTCTTGTCTTCATGGTCGTGATCCAGGATCAGGACAGCGAAGGCCTGGGAGGACTGTTCTCAGGTGCAGGCAATGCCGCATTCGGATCGCGTTCTTCCAGCGTCGTTGTCAAGTTTACGTATGTGCTGGGCGGCCTGTTTTTCGTGATAGCGCTTAGTCTTGCCATACTCAACCGCAGCACGGTTGGAAATGTGGAGAAGGCCGTCCGCTCTCAGGGTGGCACGGCAACCGAGTGGTGGAATCCGGAAGCAAAGACCGGGACACCGGCGCCGCAGACCGCTCCTGCTCCGGAGAGCGCTCCTGCCGCTCCGGCGACAGAAACCACACCTTCCTCAAAATAGGTTCCTGATGGATCCAAGTCCGCTCGCGTTGGGGGAGATATTCCCCCGACAGAGGATACGTCTCAATGTCGCGAGCGCAGACAAGGAATCGTTATTCGAGGAGATGATTGATCTGCTCGCTTCCACCGCGTCGAGCCCGTTCCCGCGGCAGGAGGCGCTGGCAAGTCTCATGGAACGAGAATCCATGATGACCACAGGCATCGGAAAGGGTATAGCCATTCCGCATGGCAAGGTCGATGGCATCGACAGAATTTACGGAGCCATCGGTATTTCCAGCGCAGGGATAGACTATGATGCCATCGATGGTGTTCCAGTTCGAGTTGCCTTCATGATCCTTTCACCGCGCAATCATCCTGAAGAACACCTCAGGATCCTCAAGCGACTTGCTTCCATACTTGATGTACCTGGGCTTGTGGACCAGGTTGTGGCTGCATCGGATATCGACCATCTGCATTCAATCCTGGATGGCCTCGACGTTCAGCCGGAAGTCTCCTAAAGACAATACAGTGAAAGATTTCTATACAATTCTTGGCGTCAATCCTGAGGCGCCCACAAAAGAGATAAAGAGCGCCTTCCGGAAGCGGGCAAAAGCCAAGCATCCTGATACGGGCGCCGCCGATGACCAGGATATGCGTCTTCTGCTTGAGGCATATCGCGTTCTTTCAGACCCGCAAGCCAGGAGAGAATACGACCGCGGCAGGTTGCGGCTCATTCCAAACAACGAGCGGGATATTTTCGATTACCGTGTCTGGCTTAAGGAACGGCTCGATGAGCCGGAATATGTCGCCAAACTGGTCTTCTACGATCTGTTGCATAAACTTGAGGATGAGGCGCTCGAGCTGTACGAGCGTATTCGCGACACTGACGAAGGCCGGCTCGAGCGTTTCTTCGAGAGGCCCGAGGCGATGGATGCGGAATTCTGCATAGCAGAGGAATATGTCGCCAGGGGCCGGTACGTCGATGCCTATGCCGTCCTGAGGAAGCTCATAGCTATGGAACAGCGTTCCTCCGGGTTTGGCTATTTCTATGACGTTGTGTTGCAGCGTTTCAGGAGGCTGGTGCTCGAGGATCTGCCACGAGTTCTTGAGCCAGAAGCCTTGCTCGATACGCTGTCCGATGCCATCGACGCTCGCAGCTCAGCCGAAAATGATGCGCAGTTCCTTAGAAAGCGGGCTGAGATCCTCTATCGGCTTGGTCGCGTACCTGAGGCTAGAGCCGCTGTTACCAGAGCCGCTGCGCTTGCTCCTCGGATGCCGGGGTTGCGAGTGCTGGCCCAGAAGATTGCCAGCGGGATGCAACGCTTTGGCGCTCCTTGAACTGGTGCCTTGTTTTCGTTTAACCTAAGCCATTGTCGATTGTTATCTCTCATGGCGGTCGTTCGTTCTCTTCGTTCGTAGCGCCAAAATCGTGGACAACTGGAGCGTCGTATGTATAAGCGTCTTTTGGGTTTTGTCGCATTTGTTCTGGTATGCCTGCCAATCTGGGCTCAGCCGATGGCCGCTACGACCCTTGGTGCGCCGTTGGCCACGGTCAAGCTCGTAAAGACCGAAGTGGTTTCAGACAAGAAATTCAGGGACGATGTCGCCAAGCTCGAGGCAGCTCGAGGCAGCGCGCTCACGCCTGACGAGCGCAAAGCCTACCTCGATGACGTTATCAATGACATTCTGTTCTTTCAGATGTGCGACCGCGATGGCGTCAAGGTCAGTGATGGCGAGATAGACTCATACATCGCAAAGTTGCGGTCACAACGCCCGGCCGGGGAGACCGACCAGCAGTTTGCAGCATTCCTGCAGACTCAGGGTATTCCGTTTGAGGATTTACGAAATTATTATAAGAAACAGGTACTGATACAACGATGGCTGATGGCCAACAAATCGGCCGAAATATCGAAGATCCCGCCTGTCAGCACCGATGAAATCCTTTCCACCTATGATCTGTACAAGTCGAGGCTTGTGCGACCCGACACTGTCAAGCTTGCTTTTCTACTGTATCAATACAAGGACAAGTCGGCAGCGGAACGGACCAAGGGTGCCGACGTCATGAAGGGGCTTTCCGACAGGCTGGCAAAAGGCGAATCGTTTGATGTATTGCGGCTCAAGGCCCAGGAATCAGGCTACGCAGCGAGCAAGGAAGCGATCTACTTTGAACGAACCGATGTATTCATGTCGCAATTCGGCAAGGTGTTCTACGACATGGTGTTCTCGATGAAGGATGGCACCAACTCAATGGCTTTTGAAAACGAGGCTGGTTGGTGGATCATCAGGCGGATCGAGTTCATGCCGCAGAAGCAACTGGAGCTATCCGATCCATATCGCCTTGGACAGGCTGGAACCGTTCAGGACTACATAGGGCAGCTGCTGGCCAAACAGCGAGAGTCAGAATTCCTGCAGAAAACCTTTGCCGAGCTGTTCGCCAAGTTGCGCGGCCAGGCTGAAATCAAGATCATCGGAAAACCCTGATATGGCATCTAGGAGAAAATCCAGGATAATAGCATTCCAGGCGCTCTATGCCTGGGATGCTTCCTCGATGGGATTTGATGAGTTGCTGTCGTTTGCGTGGCTTGGCGAAGACACCACCGCGAGTACCGACGAGGAGCTGAGAACTTTCGCGCGTCTTATCATTTCCGGCACGATAGAGAATATATCCGCGGTTGATGCCGCCATAACCAAACACCTCGAGCACTGGTCGATAGAGCGGCTCAAGAAGGTCGACCTGGCCATACTGCGTGTGTCGGTGTATTCGTTGCTGTACCAAGCCGACATTCCGGCTCAGATAACGATTGATGAAGCGATCGAGATTGCCAAGGAGTATGGGTCCGAAGATTCGTACCGGTTCATCAATGGTGTTCTTGACGCTGTATGGAAAGAGCGAGACGCCATCGCTTGATCGGGGCATGCCCCGTCGACGCACGTGTGCGTCTGACGGGCAAGGTGTTTCTAACGGCACTGGTATGCGTCGCCTTGGCCGGATGTCCAAGCCCTCGGCAATCATTCTCTGGCCTGCTGGCCAGGATAGATGCATCAAAAGATAGCGCCGCGCCCGAGGTGTATCGCAAAGCCGCGACGCTTGCGGCCTCCACGGAGGATCGCCTGCGCCTCCTCAAGCGCGCGATACGACGCGGCCCCGAACTGGCAGGAGACATAGCACGGACTATTGTCACATCGGCCACTATATCAGAGCCCGTCGCGCTCTCGGCGCTCGATGTGTTTCTGGATGCCGGCCGCTTTGACGATGCGCTGAGTCTGTTCGATGGTTCTCTTGACGCGCATACGCATGGTGCGGAATTGGCAGAAGCAGTTGTACGCTCATATCGTGCTGGTGTCACCCCCACTCAGCCGGCAGACAGGCTGGTCACGTGTTTCGACGCGACCGGGGACAGTTCGTTCATGATTCTGGCCGCGATCGATGCCATGTTGTCTGGTGACCGCGCAACCGCGTTTTCGGTGTTGCAGAATGTGGCTCACGTTCCATACCGGTTGCTCTGGGATGCCGGCGACACCTCATCGCTGGCTGAACGTTCTCCATCGACTGCCGATCCACTCGAGACGGCTGTTTGCGCTGATGCGGCCCATATCGCTGGCCTCGATGCGGTAGCAACGCAGCTATACACAACACTCCTTGATACGCATCCATCGTGGTCATGGAAACCTTACGAGGCCTTGGCCCGCATCGCCGCCGCAGGTTCTGCCAATTCCGCGTTGGTTTGGCCCCATACCCCGCGCCCTGATTCGTATGCGGCCCTGTCATCGCCAGTTGCCGTTGAAGACCGGCTGTATGGCTTGATGGCCGGGCGTTTTCCTGATTCGGATGCGGCACGAATAGAACAGGCACGGCGACTCTTTTCGCAGGGACGGGCGGCAGAGGCGTCGAAGATTCTGTCGAGTATACCTGGTGAGGCAGGAGCGATTGCGCGTCTGCAGTATGGCGACCAGTATCGATCGGTACCCTTGGCATTAAACCTGGCGGCTACCTACAGCTCATCACCGGCTGCCCTTGACGCCGTGCTGTCAACGCTCGCGAGCACAGGCACCTGGGACCGTTTCAAGGAGATTCTGGACAGGACCGCAAAGGCCGGAATCGAGACGCCGCGATCCTGGTTCTGGTCTGTTCTGGCGATGACACTTGACGGCGACCTGGAAGGAGCTGCCGCCGCAATCAGGGCGGGCGGCCCCGCATCCTCAGGCTATGCTGGCGCCCTCGATCTGGGTATCATGGAGTTGGCAGCTTCGAGGCCTACCGCCGCGATCGACGCATCGATGATCGCGGCGGGTATGGCCAGATCCGATGAGGAGATGACCAGGGCATATCTGCTGCTCGGAGACGCTTGTGTGGCCAGCGGAATGAACGACAGTGCTGCCGCTGCCTACCGGAAGGTCCTGGACATCGATCCTGCATCGAGGGCGGCCAGGTCGAGACTGGAACGGATCAAGAAACCGTGACAAGGAACCAAGGGCCTGGGGCCCGGAAAGGCTTCATGTGATACGCCTTAAGAACAAGAGTCAAATCGCTGCCATAAAGGCTTCATGCGTGTTGCTTTCGGAACTCTATGCGCAACTCAGGCCCATGATTGTCGCTGGAACGGCTACAATCGACCTTGATGACTTTGCCAAGCGTTTCATTGTCGATCATGGCGGCACTCCTGCGTTCCTCAATTACGGTGATGCCTCGAATCCGTTTCCGGCAACGCTATGCATATCGATTAATGAGGAAGTGATCCACGGCATTCCCGGAAAGAGGATCATCCGTCCAGGTGATGTTGTCAGCATAGACAGCGGCATCGATCTTGGTGGGTATTTCAGCGACGCCGCGTTCAGTGTCGCTGTACCGCCAGTCGCTCCGGAGGCCGAACGGTTGCTGCGGGTTACGAAGGAGTGCCTGGAACGCGCCATTTCGGTCGTCAAGCCAGGAGCAAGGATACATGATATTTCGCGGGCCGTCTTTTCACACGCGCGGGCCAATGGATTTGGTGTCGTGCGCCAATACTGCGGGCACGGCGTCGGCTTTTCGCAACATGAAGACCCGCAGGTACCCAACTATGTAGGCTCTGGCCCGAATCCACGCCTCGTGCCCGGCATGGTCATAGCTATCGAGCCGATGATCAATGCCGGTGGTGACGGCGTGACCGAACTGGATGACGGATGGACTGTCGTTACACTTGATCGTACGCTGTCGGCGCATTTTGAGCATACCGTCGTTGTGACCGATACCGGAGTCGAAGTTCTTACCTCCTGGTGATGATTGCCGCTGCCCCGAGTAACCAGAAGCCGACCAAATTCATTATATTCACGAATAGAGAGCATTGGCTCTTATACAGTGAGTAGCGCTACAGTCTTTTGGAGGTTGTAACCATGTCATTTACGCGCACACTTTTTTCCAGAAAGTTCTTTCTGGTCAATCTGGTACTCGTTGGTATCATGATTGGTTTTGTCGCCGCCTTTTCTGTTCTGGCCAGGGCGCCAGCTACGGAAGGGCCAGCCATAGCACACGCAGAAACGGCCCCTGCTTCCACGCTGACCGGGCCGCAGAGTGTAATCCAGGCCAAGGCCATTCAGAATGCCTTCAACTATGTTGCCCAGACGGTTCTGCCATCGGTGGTGGAAGTCGACGTGGTCGGCACATCGACTCCGCCTCAGAGCGATCAGCTGCCGTGGCGCTTTTTCTTTGGCGATCCTAACCAGGCTCCTGACGAGAAGAACGCGCCAGCGCCGCAGGAAGAGCGTGGACTGGGATCCGGCATCATAGTCCGCAAGGATGGCAAGAAGGTCTATGTTCTAACCAATAACCACGTCGTCAACGGAGCCAGTGAGATAACGATCAAGCTCTTTGATGAACGGGAGTTCAAGGGAACAGTCGTCGGAACCGATACCCGACGCGATCTCGCTGTCGTTTCATTTGAAAGCTCTGACAAGGATATCACCCCCGCCAAGCTTGGTGATTCAGCGGCCCTGAAAGTAGGCGACTGGGCCATAGCTATCGGCAGTCCATTCGGCTTGTTCTCATCGGTTACTGCCGGCATAGTCAGCGCAATTGGCAGAAATGGCGGACCGGACGGAAATATAAGCGACTTCATCCAGACGGACGCCGCGATCAACCGGGGCAATTCAGGTGGAGCGCTCGCGAATATCGATGGCGAAGTGATAGGCATCAATACGTGGATAGCCTCTACTACTGGCGGCAGCATCGGCTTGGGATTCTCGATTCCAATCAACAACGCCGTACGGGCAATCGATGATATCATCTCCAAGGGATCGGTCAGGTATGGCTGGCTTGGTGTGCTGCTGTCGGACCCACCCAAGACCCTGCTCGGAGACCTCGGCGTTGGTGACAAGCATGGCGCGTTCATCGGTCATGTCTTTACCGACGGCCCAGCCGCAAAAGGCGGCTTGAAGCCTGGCGATTACGTGACAGCGATCGATGGCAAACCGGTGGCTTCCATGGATCAACTCGTCAGGATCGTTGGTGATCTGCCGGTTGGCTCCAAATCAGTCTTTACTGTTTTCCGCGAAGGCGCCACTGTCAAGACGACAGTGACCATCGACGAGCGCAAGGAGACCGGCGCGTCGGACTATGCAAAACTGTGGCCGGGACTGGAGGTTGTCACTCTGGACGCCAGCACGGCGGATGCGCAGAAACTGGCAAAGGATACCAAGGGCGTCATCGTGACCAGCGTGGTCGCTCGAAGTCCCGCGGCAACGCTGGGCCTCAAAGTCGGCGATGTGATAACCGCCATGAATGATGTATCGATAAACGGGGCATCGGCCTTCTACAAGTTGCTCAACGATTCGAAATCACAGAAGGTCCAGTTCACGTTACTGCGCGGCGGCCAGACCCTTACAACGCTTGCGCTGGTTCGCAAGTGATGCTACAGTAAAATAAAGTGAGGTTCCGATGAGCAAGGAGTTCATATCATACAATGAAGTGCGGAATAATGCGCTCAAACTGGCGCACCGCATTCATCTAGATGGCTTCATACCGGACATCATCTATGTATCCTTGCGAGGCGGAGCCTATCTTGGCAATGTCATGTCTGAATACTTCAAGGCCGTGCGACGCGACGATTCGCGGCCAATATTCTATGCCGCTGTCGTCGCGCGGTCGTATGTGGACGTTCGCAAACAGGAGCAGGTCAGGGTTGACGGCTGGACATATAGCCCTGAATATCTGCGCAATGGTGACAAGGTCCTGCTCGTCGACGATATCTACGACACGGGCAGGACCATCAACCATCTGGCCAGCATAATCCTGGAGAAGGGCGTACCAAGGCGCGACCTGAAGATAGCGGTGCATGATTACAAGATAGTCGAGTATCGCGGCGAGCAGCCTTCGATAAAGCCGGATTACTGGTGTCGTCTGCACCAGATCAAGACGCCCGAGGATGAGCGCTGGATTCACTACATGAGCCATGAACTGGTCGGCCTCACCGAGGAAGAGCTCAAGGAGCACTACTATCCCGAGGATCCCGAGCTGCAGAGCATCCTCTCAATTCTGAAAAACTGATGCGCGCGGCGGGTCGCCTGTCGATTCACTGCATGCCCGCAAGAGCGATCGCCATGGCGATCGCCTTTTTTGCAATCGCAATAGCTGGCGTCACATGGTGTCATGCAGACCCTTCTGCCACCATTGCCATGTCCGAGCCATTTCCTGGTGTTCTTGGACCGCCCCCCGGTGTCTACGGCTCGACCCAGCTGTTGTTGCCTGCTTCGACCGCTGTGCCCGCGCCGGAGTATCGGTTTGAAGGACAATCGTCATGGATGACTCTCGATCGTCCCCTGTATCTAGGGGCTTTTGTCGGTGAAGAGCGGCACTACACCATTGAATTGAGGCGATCGACCGATCAGTCATACACCGCGCGATACACGATTGATAGACGAGCCCCTGAACCGCCGCAATTCGCAACGCCCTCGGGCTTCGTGGGAGCCAGTCTGGTCGTCGGCTTCAAGGGGGCAGATGATGTCTTCATCAGTATCGATGGAGCTGCCTTCGTGCGTTTCGATTCCGCCTCCGCCCCGACTTTCAGCGCTCCGGTGGACGCGACCAGGACACTGCATGCCGCGGCCTACAGCGTCGACACCGCCGGAAACATATCGCGACTGGTCTATGGTTCATGGCTTCTGGCACCGTCTGGTATCCAGCCGTCGTTTGCGTTGCCATTGGAAGAGGCCTCGCCAGCCATCCAGCCTGCCGGAACTGCAGAGGGCCTGGGTGCCGAGCTTGTCGACATGAGCGGTTCGGCACGGTTGATACTACGGGTCCCGGAGGGAACGCAACCAGTGGTCGCCATAAATCCGGAGCGACCATTTTCATCGATTTCTTCATATGCTGAATTGCCACACTCGATGGCTGGCACCGCATGCGAGATTGCGTTTCCGTGGGGTTACGCGGCGGACATCGTTGTACACTATGGCTACCAGAGCGACGGGGTGATGTACATTGCGCAGACACCGCTTCGGCTGTCGCCCCGGTTCTCGTTCGATGAACCAATAGCCATTGCCGAGATACCGCTTGCGCCCATCACCCGAATCGAAGCGACAAGCGCGACCATAGAATGGCCTGACAATCCGTGGCTCGTCATGGTCGCGATTGATGGCAATGAATTTGCGGCATATAGCTCACCACTGATACTGAGCCTGTCCGACACCCCCAGGAATATCGCGTACTATGTACAAGGGACCGGCGGTGCCCGATCGGCGACGCGATCGCTGATACTGCCTGCTGCGCGCGACATGATCGTTCCTGTCATAGCTGGCGTCGAGTCAGGCGCAACCTATGGTGCCGGTGTTTCTGTATCGGCTCCGGATGACCAGAAGATCCAGTATGAAGTGAGCGATGATGGCAGCATTCCTCCGCTGGTATCCGCATCCAGCGCGATGGTGCCGGCCCGCGGCTTGAGCTTCGAAGGCAAGGCCGGAAGCGTCGTGCGGTACGGGCTCAGGTTGTTGCCCGAAGCAGCCAATAGTCGCGGTGTTGTGGAGCGATTCATCGGGTTTTCTATTGACAGGGAACCGCCACCCGTGCCCCAGCTCGCCGCCGCCGCCAATTCAAGCGCCAATGACCAGGTCGTTGCATTCATGCCAGAGGATGGTCAGATATACGTATCCATATCTGATGATGGCACCGCGCCATTTGTCAGATATGACGGGCCAATAACCATTACAGGCGGCGACGATGGCCGCAGGCGATACATCGTCAAGTCATATGCGGAAGACTCGTTCGGCAACCGTTCCGCTCCCATGACACCGCTGCGCCTCCTGGTCGACCGATATTCGCTTTACGTTGATGCACGAGGCTCGCCTGATGCGTCAGGCACACCCGATGATCCAATACCATACCTTGACGACGCGATCGCCTCCGCCGCGTCATCCGACACGCGCTTCATCTATGTCCGCGGTGTCGTGCAGCTGCGGCGACCAGTCGTGGTTCAGGGCGCCCTGACCATAAGCGGCGGGTTTGACGGTGACTGGAATGAGGCGCCTGCATCACCAGCGACCATTGTCGTACAGCCAGTGCTTTCGGGGGATCATCCTTCGATTACGGTGGATGGTGGCGATCTGAATTTGGAAACGCTGTCGATTGCCATGCAAGGTGATTCTACGACAAGGCTGATATACGCCAACAACGGTTCTGTTTCTTTGAGACATGCGGCGATCAAGGCCTCTGGCAGAGTAGAGACGGTGGTGTTGTCCGCCCGAGGATCGGACGTCAGCTTGATTTCATCTTCACTTGAGGTATCCGGAAGCGCCACGGCTCGAGCCCTTGATGTTACTGGCAATCATCTGCGCATCGAGAATGTCTCGATCGTGTGTCTGTCATCGGTCCGCCTGTTCGAGGCCATGCGTCTTGCCGATGCCGATGTGTCCATCGTGGGACTCAGGATCGACGCATCACCCGAGTATGCGTTGTCCGGGCTGTCCGCTACGCGATCGAACGTGACGATGGAACGATCAGTCATGCTGGTTCATGGTGGTATCGCTTCATGCAGGCTGTTCGGAATCGATGGCAGCACGCTGGCCATATCATCATCGTACATCGATTCTGGCTGGAATGGTTCGGCGCAAGTATTCAGCGCATCAGAAGGCTCAATCATCATGATAGCCAATCTGACCGCCGTGCTTGATTCGCCTCGCACGACCGTCATTGAACTGGTGGGCTCCGCAGCCTCGCTTCAGAGTTCAATTGTGCAGTCGAAGCGAGGGGCTACGGTTCTATTCAGGAGCGATCACGCGCCTGTAGCCGGATCCATCGGCTCGAATTGTCTCTGGGGTATCGCTGCCTTCATCGATGGATCGCCGGATGGCACGACGATCGCTGCGCTTAACAGGGTGTCGGCTCCGGCCGTCGCGAATTTCATCGAGGATCCATCGCGCACCTTTGGCAGTCTGGCAAAGGGCATATGGCGGCTTGCCAGGACCTCAGCCTGTGTCGACGGCGGCGAGCCAGCGGAATGGTCATGCATGTACGATTTGTTCGGATCCAATCGTGTCTCAACGCGAGGCGCCGGAAGACCGGACATAGGCGCCGAGGAATTGTAGCGGCCCGCTACGCAAGCCGGGGAGCTGGGCTACAATTCCTCTGAAGCGGCATACGCTCGTATAAGCTTGACGGGCGCGGCCGCCAGGAATTCAGAATCGACTACATGTCCGCCGCAAATTCCACGTGACGCGAAGAGCGCCGCGTCATGCTCAGCCAGACCATAGTCGGCCTGGCCATCCTCGACATGGACTATCATGAATCCGCGTTCAGACGCGTCCCGCGCGGTAGTATCGACGCACTGGCTCGTTGCCAGGCCCGTCATCACCACGGTATCGACCTCCATGCTTCGCAGCAGCTGCTCCAGCGCTCCGTTGGAAAATCCAGAGAACGTCGCCTTGTCCATGATGATGTCTGACGGGTCAGGCGCTATGTCTGGCGCCACGGAAGCCCAGGGATCCGCGGCCAACGGGTAGGCATTGGCGAATCCCGCAGACTCGGCTGATGTGTTGAACGACTTGAAGAAGCGGTGCAGGTCTGAGCGGTCAGGCATCGAGGCGCATAGTCGAAGATAGACAACTGGCCATCCCACCGCAGCGAACGACTGACGCAGCCTGGTTATGGCTGGAAAGACGATCTTGCGGACGCGCTTGCCTATATAGGACATGGCCCCGGGCCAGCATGATTCCGTGTACGCATAGAACGGAGAATCAGGTTCAAGATAATAGCGTTGAACATCCACAATCACCAGGGCAGCCTTGACATCTTGACGCATTGCTCTTGTCCTCCGCGGAGACGCAGGTGCGTCAGAATGCTAGATGATGCTGCCCGGTTCTATGATGGCGTTCTTTGGAATTACGATTATGCCATCGACTATGTAGTACGACCCGAATTCGCCATCGGTGCGTTCACGGTTATCTATGCCAATGCGACAATTGGCACCGATCCTGGCATTCTTGTCTATTATCGCGCCTTTGATTATAGAGCCGCCTCCGACGCCAATGTTAGGGACGCCATGCTCCGCGTTTGATTTTTTCTGCGCATCGGTCTCGTAGTAATCGGCGCCCATGCAGACAACGCCATCGAAATTTGCGCCAGATTCGATTATTGTCCTGATGCCCACGATGGAACTCGTGATCGAGGCGTTGGTGATGATGCAACCCTCGGATGTAATCGCCTGGTTCATGGTACTGAAATTGATCTTTGAGGCGGGTAGGTTGCGGCGATGTGTGTAGATAGGCCTGATCTCGTCATAGAAATTGAATTCCGGCGCGATGCTTGTCAGATTGATATTGGCATCATAGAAACTCCTGATGGTGCCTATGTCTTCCCAGTACCCCTCGAAAACATAGGCGTTTACATCATTGGTGGCCAGAATGTGAGGAATGATCTCCTTGCCAAAGTCGTTGTGGTCGTTTTCAAGGCTGGACTCCATCAGCTCGGCATCGAAGATGTAGATGCCCATGGAGGCAAGGTATTCCTTGGCTCCGCGCCGCTCACGGAGCATGCCGCGCGGAATCTTGTAGTCTGATATGTCTTTTACCGGACCCGGCTTTTCCTGAAACTCCAGAATCTTGCCGCTCTCATCGATCTTCATGATACCGAAGTCGCTGGCGTCCTCACGGCTGACGGTTGTACAGGCTATCGTCAGCCGGTGACCGGACTCGATGTGCTTCTTGAACATGTCATCGAGATCCATGCGATACAGCTGGTCACCCGAGACTATCAGGTAGTGTGTTGGATTCTGGGTCCTGAAATGAACCAGATTCTTGCGTACGGCGTCGGCGGTGCCTTCGTACCAACCGGAATGGGTCAACGTCTGTTCGGCAGCCAATATTTCTGCGAATCCGTCCGAAAACGTATCAAAGACGTAGGTCTTGGCTATATGGAGGTGGAGCGATGCGGAATTGAACTGGGTCAACACATAAATCTGCCTGAAACCGGAGTTTATGCAGTTTGATATCGGTATGTCGACTATGCGGTAGCGGCCGCCGAAAGGAACTGCCGGCTTTGACCTGTCTTTTGTAAGCGGAAACAACCGTGTACCCTTGCCGCCGCCCAGGACAATCGATAGGACCTTGTTCATGGCTGCCCCCTTGTCACTTCCAAATAGTCGATGCGGCATAGTATATCACGGCTTTTCCGGCCGTGATCGGTCTTTCGATTGACGATTGGCTAATCGATGGCTTTGCCGTATCATAGCGTGTCATGAATCGAGACAACACCAAAGATCCGATAGCGGACCTCCTCGCCGACCCTGAATTTGCCTCGTGCGTAACCAGGATAGAGCGTGTCCCGGAGATGCCCCCCGTATGGGCCGGGTTGCCGCCCTCGCTCGACCCGCGCCTGGTGCAGGCTCTGGCGGGGCGCGGTATAGACCGGCTCTATAGTCATCAGCGCGCGTCCTGGGATATGGCTGCCTCGGGCAAGGACTTCGTCGTGGTTACTCCGACAGCCAGCGGAAAGACGCTCTGCTACAACCTGCCCGTCGCGCAGGCGCTCATCGATGATCCCGAGTCACGGGCGCTGTATCTGTTTCCGACCAAGGCTCTGTCACAGGATCAGCAGGCGGAGCTTAACGCGCTGATCATGGCAGGCTCGCTTCCGATAAAGGCCGCCACGTATGACGGTGACACGCCTCAGTCGACGCGAAAGGCCGCCAGGGATTCCGGACGGATAGTGATAAGCAATCCCGATATGCTTCATTCCGGTGTCTTGCCCAACCATGCCAAGTGGATAAAATTCTTCGCCGGGCTGCGCTATATTGTAATAGACGAGATGCACGCCTATCGTGGCGTCTTCGGTAGCCATGTGGCCAACGTGCTGCGGCGGCTCCTCCGCGTGGCTCATCACTATGGTTCATCGCCGCGATTCATCCTGTGTTCGGCGACCATCGGCAACCCGTCGGAGCTGGCGGAAGCGCTGACAGGCAGACCCGTCGATGTCATCACCGAAAATGGAGCGCCGCGCGCGCCAAAATCGGTCGTGTTCTACAATCCTCCGGTTGTAGACGCCGTGCAGGGCATACGAAAGAGCTCGGCCGACCAGTCAATGGCGATAGCGGCGCTGCTCCTGGCAGGGGGAACGCGGACCATACTGTTTGCGCGCTCCAGGCTCAAGGTTGAGATTCTGGCCTCATACCTCAACGAGCGCTTCAAAAACCTGTATACAGACAATTCACGAATTCGTGTCGAGCCATACCGTGGTGGCCTGCTGCCTGACGAGCGGCGTCAGATAGAGCGTGGATTGCGTGATGGAACGATTCAGGGTGTCGTCTCGACAAACGCGCTCGAGCTCGGTATCGATATAGGCGGCCTCGATGCCGCTGTGATAGCAGGCTGGCCTGGGAGTCTGGCATCATTCTGGCAGCAGGCGGGCCGGGCTGGCCGCAGGCGTGGTTCGTCGCTGGCGGTTTACGTCGCATCGAGTTCGCCGATGGACCAGTACCTGATTGCGCACCCGGAGCATTTCTTTGATCAGCCATCGGAGCATGCCAGAATCGATCCGGAGAACCCGTACATCTACACCGATCATGTCAAATGCGCGGCGTTCGAGCTGCCCTTCAGCGATGGTGAGACCTTTGGATCCGACGTCGAAGGCGTTCTGGCATTCCTCGAGGAGTCAGGGACGGTCCGCGCAACGGAGGGCCGCTGGTATTGGGCCGATTCCGGCTACCCCGCTGAGAAGCTGTCGCTGCGGTCCGCTACGGCGGACAACGTGGTCATCATCGATACCACCCAGGGAAGGGCCGACGTGATAGGTGAGATGGACAGACCGAGCGCCAAGGAGCTTGTCTTTGACGATGCCGTCTATATCCATCGAGGCAGTCAATACATGGTACGGAAGCTTGACATCGAGAATCGGCAGTGCCTCGTCGAGGAACGGGACGTGAACTATTATACCGACGCGATTGTCAAGAACGACATCAAGGTGCTTTCTGAAGACGAATCGATGATCGCCGGAGGTGTGCGGATCATCGTTGGCGATTTGCTTGTACGCTCGAGTGCCGAGAAGTTCAAGAAACTGCGCTTCCATACCAATGAGAACATAGGCTACGGCGAAATATATCTGCCGCCCGAGGAGATGCAGACTCGCACCGTAACGCTGGTAGTCGAGGCGGGTGGGGCCCCTGGCGTCGCTCTCTCCGCGATGGCCGAGATGGAACGGGCCGCTGTGCTTTCAGCATTCTGTACGATGATCAAGTCCTTGGCACCGGTATCGCTCATGTGCGATCGCTCCGACCTTGGCGCTGCATGGCGCGTAAGGGATGATCACTACGGCATGCCGGCGATATATGTCTGGGATCGATATCCAGGCGGAACAGGCCTGGCCGAGGCGCTGTCCAGATCACTCGCGGAGACTCTTGCCGCTGTCTCCGAACGAATCGACACCTGTCCGTGCGAGAGCGGCTGCCCGTCGTGCATAGGCGTACCGGAGGAAGCCTTTGCGGCCGTCGGCACACGAAAGGCCAAGGCTGCGCTGTTTGCCAGGCTGATGCTGCAGGCGCTGGCCCTTGGGCCCAAGGATTGAGTCGCCTCGATGAGTGGCAACCTGCGGTCACGACTGGAGCGGATGCGTGCGTCAACGTTGCAGAGGACGCCTGAGCCTGGACCCGCGCACACAAGGCCAGACGATGGCGAATTCCCAGCTGGATGGTCATATGTAGCAAGCGGTGTTCGCTATGCTCAATGGCGCTTGTCGCCGATTGGGGTCGATATAGACGCGCCTGTCAGGCTTGCGGCTTATTCAAGGCGATTTTCAGACGAAACAGCGGATCCGAGGCGGATAGCATTCTTCGATTTTGAGACGACCGGCTTGTCTGGGGGAGCTGGAACCATAGCGTTCCTCGCGGCGATTGGGCGGATTGATGAGACCGGCTCCGTGCTCGTCAGTCAGTTCTTCCTTGACGACTATCCAGCCGAGCGCGCGTTCATACAATGCGTCAGCGACGCGCTTGACGGCGTCGATGCCATCGCTACATACAATGGCTCATCGTTCGACATGCCGCTGCTGTTGACGAGGCGCGCAATGCACGGCCTGGGCGCGATGCCGGCGGTGCCGCATGTCGACGTACTGCACCCGGTGAGGCGCCTGTACCGTAAGACCATCGGCGTGTGCGCTCTATCCAACATGGAGGAGAGGATTCTGGATGCGGCCCGAAACGACGATATTCCTGGAGCCGAAGTACCTGATGCGTGGTTTGACTTCGTCAAGAAGGGCCGATGCGCCAGACTGGATCGAGTCTTCAGCCATAACCAGCTTGATATCGTGTCGCTGGCGCGCCTGTTCTTCAAGGTTGGCTACATAGCGTCTGGTATCGATGATGACGAACGATGCGACATGATAGGCCGTGCCGAGATCGAGGCGCGCGTGGATGTCGCGAGGGCCGAAGAAACGCTCCAGGCCGCCCTGCGCGTCGGCGACACGCGCGCTACGCGGGCGCTGATGCGGCTCTATCGCGCACAGGGGCGCTGGCAGGAACGCCATGCATTGATCCCCCTGCTGCCTGATGATCCGGCAGGTCTGTTTTCCCGATCAGTCTTTGCGGAACGCGTCCGCCGCGACCTGTCCGAAGCGCTTTTGCTCATCTTGCGATCGGTATCGATGTCAAGGACCGGCAGCGCCATGCGGCTCCGCGCAGAACGGCGGGTGGAGAGGCTGAAGGCTATGGTGGAGCGGCTGTCAGATGTCTGATTCGTCATCGGCCAGGTACTGCGCCTCAAGAGCGCCTGAACCCAGTGTGTCACCGAGCTGGCCACAGGCGCCGGCCACACCTCGCCCGCGCCTGGCGCGTCTGACGGCATTGATACCGCGACGCTCAAGCTCGGTCTCGAAGGCTTCCGCCTCACCGCGGGCAGGTTCACGGTAGGGCAAGCCATCGACAGGATTCCAGGGAATGACGTTGACCTGGACATTCAGGTGCCCAATCCAGGCGGCCATCGCGGCGGCACTGTCGAGACCGGAATTCTCGCCACCCATGATCGCGGCTTCCAGTGTAATCCTGTCGCTTGTCCTGTTCTGGTAATATTCAAGGGCGGCTTTGAGCGCCGCCAGGTTCCAGGTCTTGTTGACAGGCATCAGCGCGCTGCGGAGCTTGTCACTCGCGGCTGTCAACGATATGGCCAGTCTGACATGCGGGCCGTTGTCAGCCAGGTCGTATATTCCTGGAACAATGCCACATGTTGAAATAGTTATCTTCCGTCTTGACATCCCGAAGCCTTCGGGATGAGTCAGTATCATTATGGATTTCCTGACCGCCTCCAGGTTAAGGAGAGGTTCTCCCATTCCCATGAATACGACGTTGGATGGTCTGCCGCGCAGCGCCGCCAGGTGCAGGTACTGCTCGACGATCTCGCCTGCATCGAGGTTGCGCAGCAGGCCAAGCGTGCCCGTCTTGCAGAAGGCGCACGCCATCGGGCAGCCGACCTGTGTAGACAAACATGCGGTCAGGCGCCCTTCAGCATCGCTCAGCAACACCGATTCTATGGCGGCTCCATCATGCAGCCTGATCTTCAGCTTCACTGAGCCGTCATCGCCCGATAGCGTCTCGGCTACTGACGATGAGTACAGGCTGGTTGTGGCGAGCCGCTGCCGCTCTGCCGCAGGTAAATCGCTCATCGCGTCAAAGGATTGAGCTCCTCTGGCAAGCCATCGAAAAACCTGCTTGCCTCGAAAGGCTGGCTTGAGTAGAAGTGAGTCGGCGATCTCCTCAGGCAACAGACCGGCGACCGAGAGTATGTGTCCGCTTGATGCTGGCGTCACTGGTTCTGAATCTGCGAAAGCAGCTCCTGTATATGGGGATTACGGATTCCGAGCCTGGTAAAGTCCTGCAGCGTCTCTTCTGCCTTGTGCCTGTCGCCGAGCGCCATATAGCACTGTGCCAGCTCAAGATGCAATCGGTAATTCTTGGCGTCGTTCTGGACAAGACGCTTCAGGGAGTCTATGGCAGCGTGCACCTTGCCCTGCATTCTCGATATCGTAGCCAGACCAAGCACCGCATAGACATCGAACTCGATGTTCAGGGCACGCTCGTAATATTCGGCAGCCTCGTCGTACCGTTCCATGCTGCGATAGGCATCGCCTGCCCTGGTCAGTATAACCTTGTTCTCGGGATCCTTGGCCAGGATCTTGTTCCAGTAGTCAAGCGACCTTTGTGGTTCTCCGGTACCCCGATAGCAATCAGCCAATCCGAAGAGCGCATAGAAATTCGCTGGTTCCTTGCCTAGAGCCTTCTCGAAGTATGGAATTCCCTGATCGAACTGCTTGAGCTTGCGGTAACAGTTGCCTATCGATGTAAGTACTCTGATATCGACCTGGTCGCCCTGCGCGTCAACCATGCGCTGCCAGTAGTGCAGGGCGTCACGGTATTCCTTGAAGTCGTAGTGCAGGTGCCCGAGCCCGATCAACGCATATGGATTGTCGAACTCCATCTCCAGAACCCGCAGGTATATCGCCTTGGATTTCCTGAAATCGCGAACCTTGCGGTACGCGTCGGCTATGCGGGTCAATACGGTTATGTTCTTGTTGTCGTGCAGCAGGTATTGTTCCCAGATTTCTATCGCCTTCTGGTACTGGTTGAGTGCCTTGTAGCAATCGGCCAGGCCGAACAGAGCATAGTTGTTGCCGGGATGGTATATCAGGCACTTCTTGTAGTAATCCACCGCATCATGATGGGCGGCGCGTTTGCGCGCGGCATCACCGAGTCCTACCAGCGCATAATTGTTCTCTGGATCGGATTCGAGTATCTTCCTGAAATTGCGTTCGGCTTCTGATATCCGATTCTCCTTGAGGAACTGGTATCCTTTCTTGGAGAGTTCCGCGATTTCCACAAGCGATTCGTCCTGCTGGGGGGCCGACCCGGCGTTGAACAAAGGCTCGTGCTCTTGGTTGGTTGGGTCGCTCATGTTTTTTCCTCTTGATCGAGCATTTTACGTATTGCCAGTGCCGCAATTTCAATCAATTCGGCGCTTCTAGCCTCGTCATGGGACAGCTTGAACATCTTGAGCGCGTCTACGGGGCGTTTTGCTTCCAGGTACGACTCACCGACCCGACGCAGACCATCAGAATATCCAGTAGTCTGGAATATCCTGCGGGAACTCTCGATGTCCCCCTGGTTGAACAGCACATTGCCTCGACGATTCAACTGTGCCTTCTGTTCAGATGTCAGATCGACATTCGGTTCATCGACTGTCTTGATCAAGCCGTCATCGGGGAAATTTTCGAATATCGCATTGTCCATGCGGACTCCGTCCCAGGCGCTACGGCGCCAACGCAGCTTTGAATAGGTCAAATATAGTTGAGAATATCCAATTAATCAATTGTAGAAACCTCCAGGCTCTGAAAAGGATACGCCGTGTGGTAGAATCAATGGTACGAGCGCACAAGCGGTACGCTGGATTGGAGCGGCAATGGTTCGGGAAGAACTGCTTCACGATGGTATCGATGAGACATGCACGTTGGAGACAGCGGTTGTATCTACAGAGCTGTTTTCTGCCGGTACACCAGTATCATGTCAGAGAACCAGCCTGTGCGAGTCGCTGGATAAACGCTTGATCGCCATAATCAAGGCACTGGATCGTTAGAATCGACCGGTCCGCTCATGTGCGCGTAGATGCGTACACGCGATCTGCCATATTCGCGCTCATCGATCGCGGTCAGAGATCCGCACGTTTGTGGAAGAGTCTCCTCGCCAGGATAATGGATGAATAGCCTGCCGTGCTGTGCGAGCAAGCCGCGTTGCGCAATCGACATGACAAGTTCCGTTTTGTGGGCATATGGGAAGGGTGGATCGCAGAAGATTACCGAAAATGACCCTTCGCATCGCAGAATGAAGCGTTCTGCCGGCACGCCGTGGCAGGCGATCCTGATGGGCGCAATCGCGACATTTCGGATTAACAGCCCCAGTTTTGCGCGGTCACGCTCTACGCAGTCCACTGGATCGGCACCGCGACTTGCGGCCTCAAGGGCGATGATGCCTGAACCGGAAAAGAGGTCCAGGAACGACTCGCCATCGAGCGGCCCCATGATGGAGAAGACCGATTCGCGCATACGATCCATTGCGGGACGGATCTCGAAATCGCCCTGCGGCACCTCAATTCGACGCCCCTTGAGCGTGCCTCCAGTGATTCTGAGATTTCCCACCGTTAACCTTGCCTGTCCCTGAACTCGCGCTGAATGTCACGCTGGACATCACGTTCCTTGATCGACGATCGCTTGTCGGCGTATTTCTTGCCCTTGCAGAGGCCGAGTTCCACCTTGACCCGGCCTTTCTTGAAGTGGAAGTCAAGCGGCACCAGGGTGTATCCCTTTTCCAGGACACGGCGTTCCAGACGCTTCAGTTCGTGGGCATGGGCCAGGAGCTTCTTGGGCCGATCTGGATCATGGTTGAAAATCGAGCTGAACGCGTACTCGGCTATGTGGACATTCCTGAGCCACAACTCGCCACGCTCGAACATCGCGTATCCGTCAGGAAACGAAACCTTGCCGATCCGCATCGACTTGACCTCTGAGCCTGTCAGGCAGACGCCGCACTCGATCGTCTCTTCGACGACATAATCGAAGTGGGCGCGACGGTTCAGTGCTATGATCTTGACACCTTCCACCGGCTACTCCGCGTTCGGAACGAGGGCGATGCGGAAACCGAGGTAGGGTGAACACTCGGAGATGCGCATTGGGCCGCGTGATAAAATATTGACGAGATCATCGCGGTTGGCCCAGGAACCTCCACGGACAATGCCCTCGGGCGATGGGAAGTGAGTCCTCGCCGCTATGCCTGATGCGGGATTGACAGCGTACGAGTCGGCGCACCATTCCCAGACGTTGCCCAACATCCCCTTCAAGCCGGCTGCGTCAGATGGCAGCGTCGCGGGCTTTGCAGGTCCCGAGATGGCCGGTGAGAACAGCACGGCTCCGCGGGCAGCCGAGACACCTGAGGCAGATGCGGCGTATGACCACTGTGCCTCGGTAGGAATGGAAAAGTGATACCCGGCAGGCGCCCGTGATGACAGCCAGGCGCAGTACGCATCCGCGGTCGGGCGCGAGACATTCTTGAGCACGTCATCGTCGGCAGCCGCATCGAATCCGGACAGGTATGATGATGTTGCCAGTCCATTGGCCTTGAGGGTCTCGACGGCAGAAGGAGCCCAGGAAGGATTTGCCCTGATGAACTCCCTGAACTGGCCGACAGTAATTTCCGTCGTCGCCAATTCGAATTCCGCAACGGCAACGACCGCGCTGGCCGATGTGCCGGCCCGTATGGCAGCCGTACCTGATGCGAATCGAACCATGCTGAAGCCGGCCCTGCTCGCGGTGCCCAGTACCCTCGCTGGAGCTGAGGCAGCTGCGCTCGCCTCGATATCGGCGATGGCACGTTTATACAGGTCGCTCGCGGTGATCCGGTCGCGGAGTCCAGGCGGCACCGATGACGCGAACGCGATAAGCATAGCCGGATCCGCAGCGATCTCGGAAGAGAGCCTTCCGACAAGCGCGCCCATCGACACGGGCGACACGGTGGCGCTACCGCCATATGCGATGCAGACGGCTCTGGCCGCGTCCCTGACTGATTGGGCATTTGATGCATATGACAGAGCGGCTCCTGCCAGACCAGCGCTCGACGCAAGCTGGTCTGGGGCGATGGACGCCGCGACCGCCGCGTCAGACAGGGGCAGAGGAACCTGGTATGCCTCGCTCGGCGTGCCGACGAGTGCCCATGCCGCAAAGTCGGCGATGCCTGCAGCCATTTGATCATATGCGTCATACGCGCGCAACGGCGAAAGGGATGCGACAAAGGCCGCGCGCGGTTTGAAGAACAAGGAGGCAAAGACGCGACCTTTTACCTGGAGGTCTTCCGAATGGGTGGCAAAGCCGGGCCGACCGAGGCTCAGCTGGTGGGCGCCCGCGGGCACGAAGACATCGCGCGGGGCGAAGCCCGCATAGACGCCATCGATGAAAATGGCCGATCCAGGTGGGTCTGCCTTGACGCTGTACAGGGTGCCAGGATGGCTGAGCCCTGGGTATACAAGAATCAAGAACAGCAACAGGAGGAGCAGGGCAGCATAGAGCGCCGCCAGATATCGCCCGGGTTGTACGCCGAACAACGGCTTGAGCCTGACCGTGGCATCATCGATATCGCGCTGGGTGATGGTCTTTTCGTCGTTCATCGCGGAAGTATAGAAGTCGGCGGCAAGGCTTGTCAACGCGAACGAAAGATGGTAGCCTCGAAACGATGACCAACCAACCGGACATTTTTGCTTCGCTTCAGGGCTTCACCGAGCGGGCGCTGACACGCCGCAAGAAGCGTCGCATGACCCAGAAGATGAAGCAGCAGGCCAAACACTGGCTCCGCGACTGGATGGAAGCCATTCTGTGGGCCGTTTGCATGGTACTGCTCATCAACCAATACTTATTCCAGATGTACCGCATCCCATCGGGGTCGATGTCCGGAACGCTTGAAGTTGGCGACATGATATTCGTCAACAAGCTGGTGTACGGACCGGAGCTTCTGCCCGGGGTCGCGAAGGTGCCTGGCTTCAGGCATACGAACCGCGGTGAGGTCATCGTTTTTGAGAATCCGGCCTATCTGTCCAAAGGGCCGGTATTTACGATTCTGCAGCAATTCGTGTACATGGCCACGCTGACGATGGTTGACATCGATCGCGACGAGGCCGGGCAGCCACGCGTTCACTACCTGATAAAGCGGGCGATCGGAGTCGGCGGCGATACGATCCGGGTCATCGACGGTGAGGTTCGTTTCCTGTTCAAAGGCACCGATTCATGGATGACCGAGCGCGACTACCAGAAAATTTCCGGTTTCAGCTATCCGCTGCGGCGCATGGTAAAGCCGGAGGAATACGACTCGATACACGCGGCCGGAATCAAGGCGGCCGAGATAGACATGGGGCTCTCAGCCGCCGGGTCATTGCCGCAGTTCAGCCCATATGATGAGCTGGCATTCAATGCCTGGAGGATGTCAACGCTTGCCGACGCCTACCCGCATGACAGTAAAATCGTTTCGGAAGACAGGCGCATCAAGGCGGGCTGGTATGTTCCGGAAGGGCGTGTTTTCCCGATGGGTGACAACAGGGACAACTCGAAGGATGCGCGATGGTTTGGCGCTGTCTCCTTGAACAAGGTGCTGGGCCATGCGCTCTTCATTTACTGGCCGCTGGGACATGCCGGCGGAATACGATAGCCATCGTGAAACGCGTTCGATCGTACGAAGACTTGAGGAGACGGCGTTCGCTGATTGTCCGTTTTCTCAGGGATATTGTCATCCTGTTTATTATTTTCGAGATCATGTCGACTTTCGCGTTCAAGTCGTGGGCCATTGCATCGTCTTCCATGAACCCCACCCTGGCAAGAGGCGACCGTGTCGTGATGCTCCCGTCGGCCTATGGCATTTTCAACCCGTTCAGCGGTGGGCACGGCGTATTCAAGGCACCGGCTCGTGGCGATATCGTATTGCTCACCAGGCCATCGACTCCAGAGCATGGCTGGTTTGTGCGTCTCCTTGACTCGTTGGTGCGCTTCGTCACGCTCCAGAGGGTTGCGTTGCAGCCGCTTGGATCATCAAACGAGGCTCCGGTTATGAAGCGGGTTGTTGCTGTGCCGGGCGACTCGCTGAAAATCGAGGATTTCATAGTCTACGTCAAGACGGCTGGCTCTACCCACTATCTGACGGAGTACGAGGTTTCCACCAAGACCTATGATATCAACGGCTCTCTTGGCATTGCCGGATGGGGCAAGGATATGCCGCTCGGTGGTTCGATGGCGGCGATCGATCTTGGGCCGGGACAATTTTTCGTCATCGGCGACAACAGGGTTTCGAGCACGGATTCGAGATTTTTCGGGCCGGTCTCGTCGCGCGATATTCTGGGCAAGGTTGCGTTCAGGTATTGGCCATTCAAACGTGCCACTCGACTGTAGTCTGTCCCACGCCGACAGTGGGCTTCTTCAACCATCGCTCTATGTCCACGTGCCCTTTTGCATGTCGCGTTGCACCTATTGTGATTTTCACAGCTCCGCTCCTGATCGTACTGCTCTTTCGGCCATAGCGCCGCGGTGGCTTGCCGCTGTGGAGCGCCACCTGGCGCAGTTGAGCCAGAGATTCGAATTCTCAGGCTTCTCTACGATTTATGTTGGCGGCGGCACTCCTTCATTCTTGCCTTCAGACATTCTGGCTGGCGCGCTTTCCGCAATTGCGGAAAGCGGCGTCGCGAATGGCAACGTCGCCATTGAGTGGAGCATCGAGGCGAACCCGGAAGACATCGATGCGGACTTTCTATCCATCATATCGTCGCATGGGGTAAATCGCCTGAGCATCGGGGTGCAGACGCTTGAAGACGAGGCGCGGAGGCTGGCGGGGCGGCGGGGCTCCGCTGACGCGACGCGGCGGATTCTTGACATGATAGCCGCGCGATGGCCTGATAGACGCTCGGCCGATTTGATGTATGGTCTGCCGGCCCAGAGCGCAGCTGGCCTTGCCAAGGATGTTCGCGCGCTTGTCGACCGGGGATTTGGCCATATTTCGCTCTATGAGTTGACGCTTGAAGATGGCACGCCCATGGAACGCGGCGCGCGCGCCGGGTCGCTCGCCCTGCCTGATGACGATGAGCGAGCCGATCAGTATGATGCCGCTTGCGAGGAGTTGCTGTCGGCTGGCTTCGATCACTATGAAGTCTCAAACTGGGCTCTGCCGGGGCAGGAATGCATCCACAACATGCACTATTGGAATATGGATGACTGGCTCGCCGTGGGTCCCTCAGGCGTTGGAAATGTCAACATTGGAGCTGGTCGCTTCATGCGGCTTGAGAATTCCGCAGACGATGCGATCTACTTTGATGATCCGTCTGGTTCAGTTCATGAAGTGCTGGTGACGGGTCTTGATGCCATGTTCGAATCGCTCATGCTGGCGCTCAGGACCAGCCGGGGCTTTGGTTTGGTGGCCTTTGCTGAACGGTTTGGTCATGATGCCGTCGAGGTGTTTGGGCCGTTGCATGAGCTGTTTGCAGAGAGTGTCATCCTTGAAGCCGGCAGATGGCGAGCCACGGCACGTGGCATGGACACCCTGAATCGCGTTCTGGTGCGGGCATTGTCGAACAGCGAACGGTTCTACGACCGGCTTCATAGCAATGACGAAGGGACTCGTTGATGAAGAATATCCTCTCGATCCAGTCGCATGTCGCATATGGTCATGTCGGCAACAGGTCCGCTGTCTTTCCTCTGGAACGGATGGGCTATGAAGTCTGGCCCGTCAATACGGTGCAGTTCTCATCGCACACGGGGTATCCAGGTTGGACAGGAGCATCCTTCGGAGGCGATCATCTGTCCGCTATCGTGGGCAGCCTCCAGCGAATGGGCGCGTTGGCCGCCTGCGATGCCGTATTGTCGGGATATATGGCCGATGTCGAGACCGGATCAGCGATAATGGCTGCCGTTGACATGGTCAAGAAGGAACATCCAGGCGCCTTGTACTGCTGCGATCCGGTGATGGGGGATGAGCCTGGCGGTGTCTATGTTCAGGCTGATATTCCCGAATTCATGCGGCACGAGGCGATACCACGCGCCGACATAGCGTGTCCAAACATCTTCGAGGCGGAGCTCCTGAGCGGCATAGGTATTCACTCCGCGATCGAAGCCGCGCGAGCCGTCGACCGCATCCACGCGATGGGACCACGCATAGTCATTCTGACCAGCTACCGGCCGTTTCCAGGTGGTCCGGTTGGTTTCTACATCAGCGATGGAGACCGGAATCATGTCGTGATGACACCGACGCTTGCCTTCGGCCGCCCGCCAAAGGGATCAGGCGACCTTGCAAGCTCATTGTTTCTAGGTTATTTCCTGGCCAGCTCCGACCCGGTAGCGGCGATTGAATCCACGGCTTCCGCCCTGTACTCGGTTCTGGAGGCAACCCTCTCTTCGCACAAGGATGAACTCGCCATCGTCGCGTCACAGGAAACGATAGCGAATCCACCGCGACGGTTCAGGGCAGAGTCTCCGGATACTATTTCTTTCGGGGGATGACCGGGACAAAGGCCCGCGCGTCTGGCAATGCGAAATTTGCCGGAAACTCGCCAAGGCTGGCCAGGAACCATGTCTGATTGCGGCCGAGCAGACCGCCGGTGCCTTTTAGTGAACCGCGAACTATAAGCTTGTTGCCATCGCGCTTGATGGTGCAGTCGTATGTCTTGCCATCGGCTGGATCGATGATGGAGCCTTTCCAATCCTTGCCTTTCTCTTGCATCTCGTATACGAAGTCGAGTCCGCAATTCGGCGGATCTCCGGCCAGCGCGTCGGCTTTTTTAGTCCGGGTGACGATGGTGTCTTCTATCAGGCCGGTTTCCTTGCTGATTGTTGCCATCATGCGGCCGTACAGTTTCCCGCTATTCATGTAGAGCAGGACATACGCCGTGGGTTTGTCAGTCTTGTCATCGATTATTTTCCACAAGCCAAGAATGTCATCCGCGGCCCACGCGGATACAGCTCCAGCAACCATGAGCGCGAGTGAGAACATGGCAATCAACGTCGTCTTCTTCATCCAGTACTCCTTGGGAATTGAACGAGGCATGTACCCCGGACGTGGGCACGATTTTGGCAGAAGTATATGGTGGTGACGTTGAGCTGTAAAGCCGCGAAAATCAATCAGATGAATAGATCGTACTCATCCTGACGCGATTCCGCCTTGGTCTTCTTCCATCCAAGGTTGTACAGCTTCTCCGCGGCTATTGTGGTCGGCGGCCCATGGCCGGGAAACAACATCGTGTCGTCGGGCAGACAGAGCACTTTCTTGGCAAGTTGCTCTTTCAATAGCCTGTTGCTGTATTGGCTGAGCGTCTTGCCAATCATGCCAGCATGCAAGGCGTCCCCGGTGAACACCAGCTTGTCGAATCGATACACCAGTGAATCGGCTGAGTGTCCGGGTACAGAGAGCGCCTCGATGTCGAGCCCGCAGACGCTGAAGCGCTCTCCATCCGTCACCATGCGGCATGGAATGTCACCTATGCTGGAGTTGCTTGAATACACCTGGGCATCGTAGATGCGCAACAACGTGCCCAATCCATCGACGTGGTGTGCGTGATTGTGTGTGACGAGGACCGCCTTGACCGCATACCCCTTGTCTTCTATGAAATTGAGCAGCCGCAACGTGAAGGCGGCAGGATCGATTATGACGGCTTCCATAGTGATGTCGTTTCCTACCAGATAGACGTTGGCAAACCCGTGCACCGAGTAATGGAAGAATACGGTCATGGGTCCAGTCCTTCAAGGTCATGGATGGCTTCTGCCGTGTTCGACAGCCGCCATGACACATCGGTCTCCCTGGCAGGAATGATGAAGGAACGCTTGAGATTGCAGTCCATGAAGTCAGTCTTCTCGAATTCTGCCATTATGAAGCGCGAATTGTAGAGATTCGATTTATTGAAGGTGCATTCGGTTGTCATGGCGCCGTCAAAGTTGTCATGTACAAGTTCCGAGCGCTCGAACGATGCGCTCAGGAAGCGCGCGCCGGCAAATGAGCAGAACTGGGCGTCGATATCGGAGAAATCACAAGAATCTGAATCGCAGAAATCAAAGAAGCACATTCTGAAGACACACGAACTGAATATGACATTCTTGAGGACAGCGTTCGAAAACGAGCAGGAATGAAATTGCTTGCCCGAAAGGTCGGCGCCTTCGAAGCGAAGCCCGGCCAGGTTACGGTCCCGTATATCGACGAGTCTCTGCATCGATGCCAGCGCTTCGTTGGCGTAGGCTTGTGGATCTGGATGATGAACGGCGCAAAATTCCGATTGATGCAAGGCCGTTTTATCGCATCCGCTGGTTGCACATTGCCGCAGATCGAACATCGATCGGGCCTCCTCACATAGCAATACTCAGCGAGGATAGTGCAAACGAACCTGCAACTCAAGGTGCCGGGTGTCGGTGATGCTTGAAAAGAGCAGGCGCGCGCGCGTATACTGAACTCATGTGCTGGTTTTGTGGTTCGCCATTGCCCGATACGCGAATAGGGTTCCGCGACGCGTGTACAACATGCGGCAAGGAACTCCATGTATGCAGGCATTGTATATTCTACAAGCCCGGAGCCTTTCGCGATTGTCTTGAAACGGTTCCGGAGGCGGTATCAGACAAAGAGCGCATGAATTTCTGCGAATATTTCAAGGCGGATCCATCAAAGGTGTCCGACGGCAAGGCGCGCAACACTGCATCTTCTGCGAAGAATGCTTTTGACAACCTTTTTGGAGGGTGATCCACCATCCGTCATACAACAGCACAGGAAGCTCCATGCATATCGATTCACGACCCATCGCGTTTTTTGACTCCGGTGTCGGAGGCCTGCCATACCTCGAGGCCGCCCGCATGCTCATGCCGCAGGAACGGTATGTGTACCTGGCCGACCGCGCGGGTTTTCCATACGGCATCAAGCCGGCGGCTACCGTTATAGACCTCGCGACAAAGTCCATAGCCGCGCTGGTCAGGCAAGAAAACCCGAAGGCTCTTGTTGTAGCCTGCAACACGGCGACCGAGCTGGCCATCGATGACATACGTCTGGCCAATCCTGGCCTCGCCGTCATAGGCACGGTGCCCGCAATAAAGCCGGCGGCCGCGATGTCAAAGGCCCGCAGGATTGGCGTGGTGGCGACAGCCGCCGCCGCTGCCGCCTCATACCTGACCGATCTGGCGATGGCGTGCGCGCCGGACTGTGTGCTCGTCAAACGGGGCGACACCGATCTGGTCAACTTCGTGGAGCACCGCTTCATTGGTTCTACGCGGGAGGAGCGACTCGCTGCGGTCATGCCCGCTGTCGAGGCGATGAAGCGTGAAGGAGTCGATGTGATCGTGCTTGGCTGCACGCACTTTCTGCATGTCGCCGAAGCTTTTGCAGAGGCCGCAGGGCCGGGCATAGCGATAATCGATTCGAGGCAGGGGGTCGCGGCCAGACTGGCCTCGCTGATAAAGGCTGCCGACGCTACGGCATTGGACAGGCTGCCTGATGCCATGTATCTGACAGGCGCTGGTGAGTTTGGACCGGTCTACGGAGGTTTTGCCGAACGCTTCGGTCTGGAACAGGTTGGTACACTAGCGTGATGACCGGCACCGTGGTTTCCAGCTCCAACAACACATTCGTCGTGCGCTCCGATGATGGCGGAATTGCACGTTGCGGCCTGAAAGGCAAGAAGCTCAAAGGAGCCGAAGGGTTCTATAACCCGCTCGCGGCAGGCGATATCGTGGAGTGGGAACCAGCATCGGCCGGCACCGGCTCCATCTCGGCGCTCACGCCCAGGAGATCGCTGTTCTGGCGATACAATGAAAAGGGCAAGGCAATTCAGGCTATCGCCGCCAACATGGATGTTGTCGTGTGCGTGACCAGCGCGGCGTTGCCGCCTTTCAGGCCGCGTTTCATAGACAGGGTATCGCTTGAGCCAGCCTCCGGGTACTTGCCATTCATCATAGCGCTCAACAAGACCGACCTTGGTATCGACGACGAGGTTGCGGAGCGCATGGAAGACTATCGCCGAATAGGCTTTGAGACGATCGAGCTGTGCGCAGCGACAGGAATGGGCATAGAGGCCTTGCGGGAGCGCATTCGCGGCAAGACGGCCGCCTTCGTTGGCCAGTCCGGTGTGGGAAAGAGTTCCATCCTCAACGCGCTGGAGTCTGGGCTTGGTCTGAAAGTCGGCGAGGTATGCGAGAAATATGAACGCGGCCGTCATACGACCGTTTCATCGATACTGGCCTACCTTGAAGATGGCATCACTCGGGTCATCGACACGCCTGGCTTCCGGAGGCTTGCCGTTCGCGGCATTGCCCCGGTCTCGCTCGGAGCGTGCTTTCCAGAAATCCGCGCCGCACAGGCGGGCTGCGCTCTTGGACCGCGCTGCAAACACATCGATGAACCTGGCTGCGCGGTGCTCAAGTCGGTGGAGTCAGGTGCCATCCATGAGGATCGCTACGAGAGCTACGCGCGCATTTTGATGGAACTTGAGGACACACGAAGCTACACCAGGAAAATCGGTCGCCCGCGAAGGGATGATGGGAACATGTATGGCGATGAATGAACACGCATTGCGTCTGCTGGATTTCTTTCGCATACGCGACAACGCGGCTGAGTATTGTTTGTCTGTGGAAGGCGCGGGCGAAGTGCGCTCATCCGAACCGCTTGCAGACACGGTGGCGGTTGCGGATCTCAAATCGCGGGTGGCCGCGATCGTCGTGCTATTCCAGGAGGGCCGCGGGGTGCCTGCCGGGACCTTTGTGCCTGTACAGGAATCAATCCGTGTCGTGGCCAAACCAGGCGCCAGTCTGGCGGTCGAGGAGCTCTGGGCCCTGGGCATGTGGTGTGATGCCTTCTTCAAACTGACTCGATGGCTATTGGCGGCGCGTCATGAAGGGCTGGCATCGGAACTCGCCGTGGCACCTGACCTCTCGGCGGTGGTGACGGCCGCGTTCAGGATAGTGGGACCGGACGGCACGGTGAAGGATCTTCCGGAACTGCGCGATATACGTTCCAGAATTCGTGCAATCAATATTGATATAGAGCGAACAACATCTTCGTTCTTTCAGGACGAGGCGACGCGCGCGATGCTGCAAAGTGATGTTCCGACACAGCGTGACGGGCGCACTGTGCTGGCGGTCAAGGCGGGATCGAAGGCCAGGGTGCATGGCATCGTGCACGAAGTCTCATCGACAGGACAGACGGTCTATATCGAGCCTGAGGCTCTTGTCCAGAAGAATAATGAACTGGTCGAGGAAGAGGCCCGTTACCAGCGCGAGCTGCAGCGCATACTCAGGGAGACGACCGCCCAACTGAACCGGCTGGCTCCGGAGCTTGCCATGGCGGTGGGACAGTGTGGCGGGTTTGACAGCCTGTATGCCCGAGCGCGGTACTCGCACATGAGCGACGGAGTCTTTGCGGAAGTCCGGGAGGCCGGCATCGATATCGTTGGGGCACGTCATCCCATTCTTGGTTCCAAGGCAGTACCGATCGATATCAGGATGCCTGAAGGAGCCAGAACCCTGATCATTACCGGACCAAATACGGGTGGCAAGACCGTGTCGCTGAAGACCGCAGGATTGCTCGCACTGATGAACCAGTTCGGTCTGGCAATTCCAGCGGCCCATGGCAGCGCGCTTCCTGTCTTTGATGGCGTGTGGGCAGATATCGGTGACGAGCAATCGATGGATCAATCATTGTCGACATTCTCCGGTCACATGAAGACAATGTCAGCCATTGTCGCCGGTGCTACGGGCCGAAGCCTGGTCGTTCTCGACGAATTGGGTTCGGGGACCGACCCTGAAGAAGGCTGTGCCATAGCGATGGCTCTCCTCGATCATTTCATCGACATGGGTGCATTGACCATTTCAACGACACACCATGGCATCCTGAAGAATTTTGGCTATACCAAGGAAGGTGTACTCAACGCGTCGGTTGACTTTGACAAGGATACGTTGTCACCGACATACCGCATCCTGATGGGTGTGCCGGGAGAAAGTCGCGCGTTGGACATCGCGGCCCGAAACGGTATTGAACCAGGCATAGTCGCGGGGGCCCGGCGCTATCTCCGGGAGGAGCAGACCGACATTTCAGCGCTTATCACAGGTCTGTCCGCCAAGCACAAGGAGCTGGACGCGCTACGTGATGAAGAGCGGCGAAGGCTGCGTGACGCCAGGGATGAACAGCGCAAGGCCGACCTGGCTCAACTCAAGCTGCGCCAGCAGGAAGTCGAGTTGAGGACGCACGGGGTCGCCGAACTCAAGGCCCTGCTCACCGAGAGCAGACGCACGCTTGAAAATCTGGTGCGCGAGCTTCGGGAGGGCGAGCTGACCAAGACCAAGACGCAGGAAGTCAAGGAGTTCATCGCCTCGCTTGACGAGCGCGTCGAGGCTGTGGAGCGTGAGTCGCATGTGCTGGAGCGTGAGTTGAAGACCGGCGCGCGGCCGCCGGTGACCATTACCGAGGGCTGTGCTGTACTCGTACTGCCTGGCAGGAAGCGCGGCACGGCATTGCGGGCCGTCAAGGGCGGTAAATGGCTTGTGGAGACAGACGCACTGAGACTGACTGTAGATGAGGCTGATCTTGAGCCGACCGTCGCGCTTGAACGTAAGGCCCCGACCATTTCAATCGAGGCGAATCGCGACAGGTCGAGCCGGGCCGTACTGGACCTGGACCTGCGTGGATTCCGACTTGCGGAGGCCATCGCGGCACTCGAGCGTCAGCTCGATTCGGCCACAATGGAAGGCCTCGGCGGATTCTCGATAATTCATGGCACGGGCGAGGGCGTGTTGCAGCAAGGCGTCAGGGATACGCTATCCCGATACCCTGGCGTGACAGGGTTCCACTATGCCAGACCGGAAGAGGGCGGACACGGCAAGACGATTGTCACGCTCGGTTAGGGTATGTTCAGATTGAAGGGCCGCCAATAGGGCCGCCCACGTCGGCCCATTCAAGCCCCTGGCCATCAGGCACGTCGCGCACAGCCTGCCGCCCCAGAATGACCGGAAGCAAGCGCGGCTGCAGGCCTGGTCTCAGCACCTTTTCCGTCCTCAATATGGCAAGATTCGACTCTGACAGCGGCTCTCCTCTGGCGATTGGTCTCCTGGCATGGATTGACCTGTTTGTCCGGTCATAATTGGCTCGCTCGCTTTCTGCCAACCGCTTGCGACCATCGCCGAGGGTCGATTCGACACGTTCGAGGCCATAATCATCAGCAAGTGCGCGTATCGTTTCCGCAGGTTCGCCTCGTTCGGCCATGCGTATGGCTCTGGTCATTCGGGCAAAATCCTGTGGTTCGAGGGCGACCGGATCATCGAGCCCGTCGTCGTGTCTGGAGAGGCATATGTGCTTCTCCACTATGGAGGCGCCAGAGGCGACCGAGAGCGCCGGTACCAGTATGGGGTCCATCGAGTGGTCGGATATGCCGACGGCGACGCCGAGCAAAGCCGAGAGCGACCCGAGAATGCGCACGTTGTAATCGGTCTCCGGCGCCGGATAGGCGGTTACGCAGTGGAGCACCGCAAGCCTGTCTGGATCGATGGCAAAGCGGCTGACAGCGTATTCAATGTCGGCCAGCGTCGAGACACCGCTTGACAGGACCGTTGGCAGGTGGTACGAGGCAATTTCATCAAGGAGCTGGACATAATTGAGCTCAGGGCTGGCGACCTTCATCGCTGAAACGCCGAGGCCTCTCAATTCCCTGGCGCTTCTGGGGCCAAAGGGCGTACAAAGGAATAGCGCGCCTCGAGCCTCGACAGCTTGTTTCATGAGACCAAGAAACTCATGACTGGTCTCGAGTGATCTGAAGCGATCATAGAGGCGCGTAGGCCCGCCGGGAAGTGGTACAAGCCCCGTCGCGGGGTGGATTATCTCATCGGCGTAGACATGCTGGAATTTGACGCAATCGGCGCCGGCATCGATTGCGGCATCAATCAGCTCGCGGCCTTTCTCGATGTCACCACCATGACCCGTGCCAATCTCGGCAATGACGAGGACACTCCTGCAATTATAGTTCTGCGTACCTGGGTTGAAGCCCTTGTCTATCATACTCACTCCCGTGTGCGGGCAAACATGCAATTCCACTCGACAATACCTGATGGATACTATAGAATCCAGTTCATCGAAACAGCAATCGAGGAGAGCAGTATGAAGCACATATTCTGCGATGTCTGCAAGAAAGAAATAATGGACCCGATACCCTCGAGGACGTTTTTCAATGTTCGTGAGTTTGACCTATGCGAATCATGCCGGGACGATTTGGAGGCGGCGGTAAAGAGTACCGTGCGAACCAAGAAGCCGTTTGATTTTGCATGGTTTGATACACTCCGCGTCAACCTTGTCCAGGATGGTGTCAAGAAGAACAGGATAGCCGTCCCCAAGTCCTGAATTATCCGGTCCTTTCCACATTGACCCCCGTTATGAGGCGGGGGTTTTGGTTTTTGATATAAGCGCCTGCCGAAATTGGTGGTTGGCGCGTGTTTGCTGTTTTTTGCGCTTTCTGCTTGTATTCTGGCATTAGGTCGAATTGTTGACAGTAAAACGCGCTGCATGCTAGTATTCGTATAGATATAAACCGCTTTTACACTGCAAGGAGATACCATGTCAGGCCACAGTAAATGGGCGACAATCAAGCACAAGAAGGGTGCAGCTGACGCCAAGCGCGGGCAGATGTTCACCAAGCTTATCAAGGAAATATCAATCGCTGCTCGCATGGGTGGCGGAGATGCTGACACCAACGCGCGCCTGCGTACGGCGGTACTCAAGGCGCGTGCCGCGAACATGCCCAAGGACAACATAGAACGGGCCATCAAGAAGGGTACCGGCGAACTGGGCAGCGCGATTTACGAGGAATTGGTCTACGAAGCGTATGCTCCTGGCGGCATCGCTGTGCTTATAGAGGTCCTGACCGACAACAAGAACCGTGCGGCTGCCGAGGTCAGGAATATACTGACCCGCTCCGGTGGTTCGCTGGCGACTTCAAACGCCGTGCTCAGGCTCTTTGCGCGCAAGGGTGTGATATCGCTCGATGGCGAACGGTATGCCGAGGACAAGGTAATGGAGCTGGCCCTGGAAGGCGGCGCCGACGACATTGTCAATGAAGATGGTGAGATCGTCGTCTATACCTCTCCGGAGGCCTTTGAGGCGGTGCTCAATGCAATTACCGCCGGTGGCATGGAAACCGATGGTGCCGAAATTTCTATGGTGCCGGAGTCCTATGTCACACCCGACAAGGATTCTGCATCCAAGGTACAGAAACTGATAGACAAGCTTGAGGAGAGCGACGACGTTCAGAACGTCTACCACAACGCGGAGCTCCCTGAAGAAGCAGAGGAATAATCGTGGCGCGCGGACCGGCATGTGTCCGCGTTCTCGGTATCGACCCGGGGCTAGCGGCCGTGGGATGGGGCGTCGTCGATCTGGACGGCGCCCGTGTCATATACAGGGGACACGGCTGCGTCACAACAAAAGCCGGTGACGATGTCGCGGAACGACTGGCGGCCATCCGCGATGCTTTGGCCTTGGTCATAATCGAATATGCGCCGGCAGAATCAGCGATGGAATCACTCTTTTTCTCGCGCAATGTTACTAGCGCGCTTGGGGTCGCCGAAGCGCGTGGTGTCATCAGGCTGGTCTGCAGGGATGCTGGCCTGTCGATGAACGAATACGGTCCCAACGACGTCAAGAAGGCCGCCACCGGATCGGGCCGATCGGGCAAGGCCGAGGTGCAATCATTCGTCAAGCTGGTTCTCGGTCTTGCGGAAGTGCCCAAGCCCGATCATGCCGCAGACGCGCTCGCCGTTGCCATTTGCCATTGTCATGGACGTTCCATCCGCTCGGCCTTGGTTGATGCGAAGCCTGGCGGCCGTATATAATCCCGGACATGTTCAACGCGATCCGCGGAACGCTCTGTTACAAGGGCGCAGACAGCATCAGGGTAGACAACAACGGCATCGAATGGGAATTATCTGTTCCCGCACGCTCTGTAGACTCGTTCGGCCGTATCGGCGATGAGACGCGGGCATTGTGCTGGTTGCTGCACCGTGAGGATCAGATGCGCCTCTTCGGTTTTGCCAGCGAGTCGGAGCGCGCGATATTCATGGAATTGCTGACAGTCGACGGCATAGGCCCCAAACAGGCCATCAAGATCCTGGGCGGCATAGGGGCTGACGATCTGGAACGCGCGCTCGACACCGAGGACCTGGCACGGCTCGAAGCGGTGCCGGGGCTGGGCAAGAAGACGGCCCAGAAGCTTGTCTTCTCGCTCAAAGGCAAGTTGCCTTCGAGGGTGTCGACGACGAGCGCCGAGCCCGCCGGTCCCCATGATGACATCGTGCGCGCGCTTGTCGACATGGGCTACGACCGACGGCGAGTCCTCGATGCCATAATCATGATTGAATCGAAGCCAGGGTTGCCAGATGCCGCCGCGGACCGCGAGCGCGAGCTGTTCCGCCGCGTCATCATTGAATTGAGCGCGCCATGAGTGAGCGGCCCAAGTCCAGCGTAGTAGCTGGCGCCTTTGATCCTGTCGACGACGAGCGGGAAAACGCTCTGCGCCCGCACAGGTTGTCTGAGTTCTTGGGGCAGACATCGATCAAGGCGAACCTCGCGATATTCATAAAGGCCGCTCTCGAGCGGGGCGAGGCGCTCGACCATGTTTTTCTGATGGGGCCGCCTGGACTTGGCAAGACGACGCTCGCTGGAATCCTGAGTCACGAGCTTGGCGTCGACTTCAAGGTGACGAGCGCTCCTGCCCTTGAAAAACCAAAGGATCTTGCGGGAATCCTGACCACTCTGGCGCCGCGTTCCGTCTTCTTTATCGATGAGATCCACCGACTGAAGCCGGCGATAGAGGAGATGCTCTACATGGCCATGGAGGATGGAGAGCTGGATTTCATCATCGGCCAGGGGCCAGCTGCCCGCACCCTGCGGATACCATTGCCGCCATTTACTCTGGTAGGCGCGACGACCAGGGCCGGGATGGTGGGCAGTCCGCTCGTAAGCCGCTTTGGCATCAGCGTCAGGCTTGGCTTCTATGAGACCGCCGACACGGTCGCAATCCTCAGGCGCTCTGCAGGCATTCTTGGCACCAGCCTCGATGACGCCGCGGCAGACCTGCTCGCCGCGGCCAGCCGTGGTACGCCCCGTGTCGCAAACCGGCTGCTGCGCAGGATGCGTGACTTCGCGCAGGTAGCCGGCTCTACGGCTATTACCGCCAGAGTCGTCGCCGATAGCCTGGCCAGGCTCGAGGTTGACCGCTACGGGCTGGAACGCCATGACCGTGACGTGTTGGCTGCCATCATAGAGAAATTTGGTGGTGGCCCGGTCGGCGCAGACACGCTGGCCGTATCGACGAACGAAAGCATTGAAACACTCGAAGACTATCTTGAGCCATACCTCATCCAGTCAGGCTTTATCATGCGAACGTCACGCGGACGAGTCGCTACCCAGCTTGCCTACGACCACCTTGGATACAGAAAGAACCATGCTGACGACGGATTTCAGTTTTAACCTTCCGCCCGAGCTCATAGCCCAGGAGCCGCCGGCGAAACGCGGCGATTCACGCCTGCTCGTGCTCGACAAGGCCAGCGGTGCCATTACGCACGCCAAGGTCCGCGATATCGCGTCATTAATGCCAGGCGGCGCGCTCATGATATTCAATGATTCACGGGTCAGGCGCGCGCGGCTGTTCGCTACCAGCGCTGGAGGTGGCAAGGTCGAGGTACTGCTGCTTCGCAGGGAAGGGCCAGCGCTGTGGGCGGTGATGACCACGCGCATGGCCAAGCTGACGCCTGGCAAGATTCTGTCGCTGCCCGACGGTGTGGTAGCCGAGATCGTAGAGGCCAGGCAGGATGAGCGCCTCGTGCGATTTTCACGGGAAATGGACGATGACTATCTGGATCGCCATGGGCATCTGCCGTTGCCGCCATATATCCGCCGTGGCGATGCGCCGCTTGACGCCGACCGTTACCAGACGGTATATGCCCGGGCACAAGGCTCAGCGGCCGCGCCGACGGCTGGGTTGCATTTCACGTCCGAAATCATGCAGAGCCTCGAAGCGGCTGGCGTGGATATCCGTTTCGTCACGCTGCACGTCGGGCTGGGCACCTTTCTGCCCGTGCGGTCCGAGACTATCGAGACTCATCACATGCATCGGGAAGAGTTCACCATCCCGGAGGACACCGCCGAGGCTGTCAACCGCGCGCGGCGTGAGGGCAGGCCTGTTGTCGCGGTTGGCACCACAAGCGTCCGGACGCTTGAAAGCGCGTGGAAGGAAACGGGGCTGCAACCGGGAGCTGGCTCGACAGACATATTCATCTATCCTGGTTACCGCTTCAAGGCTGTCGACATGATGTTCACCAATTTTCACACGCCGGAATCAACGTTGCTGATGCTTGTTTCGGCATTCGCGGGGCGGGATCGGATTCTGGCGGCCTATGAAGAAGCAATACACGCGCGGTATCGCTTCTTTTCGTATGGCGACGCGATGCTTATTCGGTAGCGGGGCGAGCCGATGATTAAACGTATCGACGTGCCACGCGACCTCAGAGCCTTTGCCGACGTATTTGCCGTGGCTGGTTTTCGGTGCTACTTCGTCGGCGGCGCCGTCAGGGATCGCCTCCTTGGCCGTTCCGCCAGCGACTGGGACGCCGCGACCGATGCACTGCCGGACGATGTCAGCCGCCTGTTCAGATCGGTAATACCAACTGGTATCCAGCATGGCACCGTGACCGCGCGCTGGAAGGGACACTCCATCGAGGTGACGACCTTCCGTGTCGACGGAGAGTACCGTGACGGCCGGCGCCCTGAATCGGTGCGATTTACCGCCGACCTGATTGAGGATCTGTCACGGCGCGACTTCACCATCAACGGCATGGCAGTGGATCCGGCCTCCGGCGAGGTCATCGACCCCAATGGCGGCATGGCAGACCTCGCGGCAGGCATTGTGCGGGCGATTGGTGATCCGGTTGTTCGATTCGCCGAAGATGGACTACGGACATTGCGCGCCATACGATTTGCCACCAGATTTGGCTTTGCCATCGATGGCGCCACGCGCCAGGCCATCCCGACCGCGCTTGCGCAATTCAGGCTTGTCTCGGCGGAACGCATCCGCGACGAGTTTACCAAGATACTGTTGACAGACAGGCCCGCCCAGGGCCTGCATCTCCTTGAGGACACCGGGTTGCTGCGCGAGTTCCTGCCAGAGCTATCGGCGTGCCGCGGAGTAGGGCAGGGCGGTCCGCATCGCTATGATGTATTTGACCACTTGGTTGAATCGTGCGCCGCTGCCCAGGCCGATACGGTGTTGCGCCTGTCTGCGCTGCTCCACGACATTGGCAAGCCGAGTCGCAAGGCGCCGCATCCTGATGGGGGCTTCTCGTTCTATGGGCACGATGTTGAATCGGCGCGGCTTGCCGAAACTGCGCTCAGGCGCCTCAAGTATCCCAACATCATTATTGACGATGTCGTTCACCTCATACGGCACCACATGTTCGACTACGCCGATGACTGGACGGACGCTGCGGTCAGGCGTTTCGTCGCCCGAGTCGGCCTCGACTACATGGGTCGACTGGCGGCGCTGCGGCTCGCTGACACCTCCGGCATGGGCCATGGTCCTGCCGATCCTCGCTCCGTCTTGCCGCTTCTCGATCGTGTTGAGGACTTGCGCTCAAAGGACCAGGCTTTTGGCCTCAAGGACTTGGCGATCAATGGCAACGATCTTTTGGCCCTGGGCTGGCCGCGCGGCCCGTTGCTGGGCAAGGCGCTTGCAGAGTTGATGGAAGCCGTTCTTGACGATCCAGAGCTTAATACCAGAGACAGGTTGTCCGAAATCGCGACACGGCTCAAGGACAAATTCGGCATTTCATGAAGCCAGGCCCGGGAGTGGGAGCTACAGGCGTCTGCTTGACAGCAGTCGTTCGGCCTCGACACCACCCGCGACAATAATGGCATCATAGGCTATCGCTCCGGCGGCCTGCTCGGCATCCTTTTTCGTCTTGCCTGAGGCTGGCCCATACTCGGTGCCCAGCAGGATGCACTTCATCCAGTATGTGCGGTCATGATCAGGGCCCGTCTTGCGGTCCAGTTCGTATTCGGGATAGCAGTGATGCCATTTCTGGGCATACTCCTGCAGCAGGGTCTTGTAGTCCTTGCGGTGCCGGTCTGTCAGGACCTTTTCGATTTCTGGATTGACAAACGACAGAACCAGTTCCTGGGTCTTCTCAAAGCCCGCATCTATGTACGCCGCGCCCAGGACCGCTTCCAGGGCATCGGCAAGTATGGCCTTCTTGTTACGGCCACCCGAGCGCTCCTCACCCTTGCCAACCAGCAGAAGTGCGTCAAGCCCGAGCCGCGCCGCTATGTCTGACAGGGTATCTTCCGAGACAACAAAGCTCTTGATGCGTGCCAGGTCACCCTCGGATTTGTCGCCCAGGGCCACAAAGAGGCGAGCGGCAGTGACCAGTCCAAGCACGGCATCGCCAAGGAATTCGAGCCGCTCATTGTTGCCGCTGGTCTGGGGATTCTCATTGACGCATGATCGGTGGGTCAGCGCCCTGTTGAGCAGGGATACGTTTTTGAACTTGAAACGCACCAGACGCTGAAAGGCCGCGAGCGCTTCCAGCCGATCACGACTGATATCGTCGTTACGGAAGGACACGATCACGGCCTCCTCTTGGACAATGCAAACGGGCGAGCCGCAGTGGGCTCGCCCGCTCAAATCAGACTTGCGACTTGATGAACTCGTACGCGTCGCGGACGGTCTCAAACTCGTTGGCCTTCTCGTCCGGAATGCGAATCTTGAGCTCTTCCTCGATACCGTACACCAGTTCATAGGTGTCGAGGCTGTCGGCGCCAAGGTCCTGCCTGAAGCTGGCATCGAGTGTTATTTTCGATTCCTCTACCTCAAGCTTGTCAGCAATGATCTTCTTGATCTTCTCGTACAATTCGTCCATAGCGAATCTCCTTTACGCGTTGGTCTGGGGGGTAAGAACCTGCCTGCCGCGATAGAAGCCGCACTTCGGGCACACACGATGGTACAGAACGGCATTGCCGCAATTACCACAGGTGACAACGGTCGGAGCGACGAGCTTCATGTTGATGGAGCGGCGTCGGCGCGATCGGGCCTTCGAAGTATTACATCTGGGTACAGCCATACTAAAACCTCATTCCCACAAATTGGTCCCTGTAACGGATACCGGCGTACGTTAACGAAATACCTATGTTTTGTCAAGTCAGGGACGCGGATAGGCGGCCTTGAGTGCCTTGGCGACGACAGCCGGGACCATTCCGCTGACATCGCCTCCATAGGCTGCCAGTTCCTTGATGGCGCTGGAGCGGAGCACGAAGAATTTCTGGTCTGTCGGCATGAAGAATGTCTCAATCTCCGGGCCAACACCCTTGTTCAGGATGGAGAGTTCGAATTCGTATGAAAAATCCTGCACGCTACGTACTCCTCGCAGCAGGACGCGGCACGCGTGCTGTCTGGCGAATTCCACTACAAGTGTATCGCAGGTATGGACTTCCACATTGGGCCACGGCGCCACTAGCTCACGCATGAACGCCATGCGCTGTTCCGCATCGAACAGGTAGCGCTTCTCACTGTTGACCGCCACAACGACCAATACGCGTTCAAATATGCTGCGCGCTCGTTCTATTATGTCGAGATGCCCGAATGTCGGTGGGTCGAATGATCCAGGAAATACGGCCTTTACCATGCCGGAACCATAAACCTGCCACGATGCCGCGTCAAGCGCGATATCGCGCCAGACAGGCACCGCTGGCGCGCTTTGGGTTACGTGTGTATCATGCTTGATCATGAGATCGCTTCGAATCGTGTCGTTCAGCATCCTCTCGGCCATGTTGCTGGCGCTGGCATTGCCAAATGAGCTTTTTTCTTGGGGCAATCCGGCGCTCGGGCTTCTGGCCCTGACACCGCTTTTCGTCGGGCTCTCGGAGACCACATCGTATCGCCAGTCATTCTGGGCTGGCGCCGTATTTGGCGGTGTAGCTCATGGCCTTTCGAGCTATTGGCTGTGGTTCTTCAAGGATTTCAGGCTCTGGACTCTGGGATCGACCATTATCGCGTACATGGTCGTATACGGATTCGTTGGCCTGTACCTCCGCGCGGCCGTCAAACGAACAGGACTGGTCCGCCCACTCGTGTTCGCCGCGGTCTGGGCCGTATTCGAATGGGGCAAGTCAAATGGATTTCTAGGCTATCCATGGGGCCTTGTCGCCTATAGCTGGAACACCGTGGCGCCGGCTACGCAGATCGCCGAATCCACCGGCGTTTACGGTTTGTCGTTTGCGTTGGCATTGTTCTCTGCCAGCCTCGGAGAAGTCCTGGTTGAGCCCAGACACAATGCGCCTGGCTGCCATGAAGGCGCACTTTTCGGCAGGCTTGGATACTTCCTGCCTGCGCGCGGCGCCGACGGGCATGGCCGCCTCCTCGCTGCGGGCCATGTCGTCGTCGCCATGATCCTGATGCTGGGCATTGTCATGTATGGATTCGTCGCGCTGCACCGCGAGCGGACCCCGCGTGGCAGCTTCAACGCGGTGCTCGTTCAGCAGAATCTTGATCCATGGTCGGGCACCGAGGCGGAGAACCTGGCGGTTTCAATCGGGCTGGCAAGGCAAGCCATCTCGGGCGCGGCTGCCTCCGCTGATGTCATCCTGTTCAGCGAAACGACCCTGCGTCGGCCATGGGATGGCTTCCAGCGCTTCTTTGCGAGGACGCCGGCGGAAGACCCACTGGCCAGCCTGATGGCCGACTCAGGCGCTTACCTTCTGACCGGAGCGCCCGAGATACTCGACTACAAGACTTTCGAAGCGACCAACTCGGTCATTCTTATAAACCCTCATGGGATTCAGGAAGGCACATACGCCAAGATGCATCCTGTTCCCTTTGCGGAGGCAATACCGTTCTGGGAATATGAGCCGTTCAGGCTTTTCATCCAGAACGTCGTGGGGCTCGAATCGGGTTGGGTTCTTGGCACGGAGCGGGTCATATTCAAGCTACCCACCAGAGGCGCCGGGATGGTGCGCCTGGCCGCGCCTATCTGTTTCGAGGACGCGTTCGCGTCGCTGTGCCGCGACTTTGTGCGTGACGGTGCCGAGGTGCTCATCAACGAGACCAATGATTCATGGTCAAGAACCCATTCCGCAGAAATTCAGCATTTTGTGGCTGCCCGTTTCAGGTCTATAGAACTGAGAAGGACACTGGTACGGTCGACCAACGGCGGCGTTTCCGCTGTCGTTGGCTCTGACGGTTCCATAATCGAGTCCCTGCCATTGTTTCAATCCACGTCCAGGATGGTTTCGGTGCCAGTATACACGGCTGAGCGGAGCCCATATCTTGACTATGGCGATTGGTTCGTTGCGGTTCTGGTCTGTTTTTTAGCGCTTGTTGCGTGTATACTGTGGTTCGATGATACGTTGCAAGGAAGGAGTAGTCATGAGCGTACATGAATACCTCTCCGGTGCATCCGTAGAGATGCAGGCCTACAAGAGCGAGCCGCCTCAGGATGCCATCGCGTTTTCCGGAACACCGCGCAAACATCCCTATGATGACGGCAAAATAATTTTGATTGTCGACCCACACGACGGCGAGTCCGCCATATATGAGTTCAGGGCAGCGGATGTGGTCGGAGCGCAGGATCTGCCGAGTCCAGTAAACGCAGCCGGAGAGAGCTACCAGATAGTCAAACTCTGGATCAGGCGCAAGGCAGTTGGTATACGCTATGAGCCGTTCGAGGTGGATGCGCCATTGCGGTACATGCGTGAGTCGCACGGCCTCAAGGAACGCATCCTGGGGCCGCATCGGGGATAGGGCAAGGCGCCGATGTCAACAGATACCGCGCGCTTCCATGAACAGCGCCCTGATGGATCGATTCGTTGCGTGCTCTGCCATCATCGTTGCGTTATTGCGCCCGGATCATCGGGTGTCTGCCACGTCCGCCGCAACTCTGGCGGCACCATGGAGCTGCCGTTTTTCGGGCGCGCAAGCGGCCTGTCTGTTGATCCGATAGAAAAAAAGCCGCTGTATCATTTTTTGCCTGGGAGCCAGACATGGTCGATAGGCTATGTTGGCTGCAATCTGCGGTGCCCTTTCTGCCAGAACCATGAGATATCCCAATCGACAAGCGCCATGACAGAGAGAATCACCCCTGAACTGCTCGTCTCAGGCGCGCGCCGTGCTCGGTGTCCATCAATAGCGCATACCTATTCAGAGCCGCTCGTCCACGCCGAATTCGTTATTGACAGCATGAAGTACGCCCGAGCGGCCGGACTTAAGAACGTCCTGGTGACGAACGGCTGCGCTCTTGCGCCCGCGTCCACCGAGATACTGACGCTCTGCGACGCTGTGAATGTAGATATCAAGTCATTCGATGCCGCGTGGTATCGTGATGAGCTGGGCGGTGACCTGGACACGGTGCTCGCCTTCATAAGCGAAGCCTTCAGGCTCGGGGTTCATATAGAAGCGACGACGCTGGTCATCCCAGGCAAGAACGATGACAATTACCAGATACATGGCATCGCCAGCTTCCTTGCCGACCTTTCGCCCGATATTCCCCTGCACCTGTCGGCCTATCGCCCTATGTATCGGTATTCTGTGCTACCAACACCCAAAGGAACCATAGACGGAGCCGTCTCCATTGCGCGCAGGCAGCTGAACTACGTGTACCCGGGTAATGTCACAGGTGAGCGCTCGATAACCGTATGTCCGGCGTGTGGCGCCACATTGCTGTCAAGACTGGGATATGCGACCGACACCCGTGGCCTGCGTGGATCACGATGCGCAGTCTGCGGGGCTCAGAGTCCCATTATCAACTCTCTGTAACAAACTCTCTGGAATGCTCTTGACATTTTTATCGGCTTTTGGCATTGTACCTCTCGCCAAGCGCACGGTGGATGTAGCTCAGCGGTAGAGTCCCAGAATGTGGATCTGGTTGTCGCGGGTTCGAACCCCGTCATCCACCCTTAGCTCGTCCGGAATCGGCGCTCGGGGCCGATCGGCGGCGGGCGTTCGTAGCTCAGCTGGATAGAGCGACGGACTTCGAATCCGTAGGTCGCCGGTTCGAGTCCGGCCGGACGCAGTGATTTGTTCTTGTGTGTGTGTGTGTACCAGGGCCGTTAGCTCAGCTGGTAGAGCAGCAGACTCTTAATCTGCGGGTCGCAGGTTCGATCCCTGCACGGCTCATTCGATGCTCCGCGCGATGCTTCGCCGGGGTGTCCGCCTTGACAGGCTATGCCGATTTCAAGTAAGGTTCGGTGCCTTATGGTTCCGGGCGAGAGTGGTGGAATTGGCAGACACGCCAGACTTAGGATCTGGTGCCTTACGGCGTGAGGGTTCAAGTCCCTTCTCTCGCATGGTCGGATTGTCCGGCGTCAGCGAATGAGGGAACTTCTTTGCGGGAATAGCTCAGTGGTAGAGCGCCACCTTGCCAAGGTGGATGTCGCGGGTCCGACTCCCGTTTCCCGCTCGACGCGAAGGCGGTCCGGAGAAACTCCCGGATCGCCTTCTTTTTTTTGTCATAAGCGCCATATAACCGTAGAGCGGGACAGGCGCCTCCTGTTGTACGTTTGCGGCCTTCTCGTGGGGCCGCCATGAGAAGGGGTATAGACGTGAATGTTACCAAGAATTTCGAGAAGCTTGAGCACTCGGCGGTAAAGCTTACCGTTACCGTTGGCAAGACTGATGTGCGCTCTGCATACGATGATCTGCTCAAGGAATATGCCAAGAATGTTCACATTGACGGCTTTCGCAAGGGAAAGGTTCCCACCACCATTCTGGAGCGCAAATTCGGGTCACAATTGAAGCTCGATGCAATGGGGCGTGTACTCGACAAGGCAGTAGAATCGGCCCTGGAAGGCGAGACTCTCGTACCGCTGGCCTATGCGCAGCCATCGCTCGATGGCGAGCCCACCTTTGATCTTGAAAAAGATTTTATCTTCTCCGTAACATATGATGTATTCCCCGAAGTTACCCCCGGCGACATCGAAGGCGCCGAAATCGAGGTCCCGGCGTGTTCCATTGCCAAGGCCGATGAGGAGCGTGAACTCGATGAGATACGCGAGCGCAACGCCATCGTCATGGACAAGGATGATGCCGCAGCCGCCAAGAAGGGTGACATTGCGACGGTTGACTACTCGGAGCTCGATGCCGAAGGAAATGCCATCGCGGGATCGGAACGCCAGGATTTTGTATTCGAGATAGGATCCGGCCACAACCTCTACAAGTTCGACGACGAGTTCATAGGCATGAAGAAGGATATGGAGAAGACCATAGACAAGGTTTTCCCCCCTGAATATGAGTACTCAGAGTTGGCAGGCCAGACCAAGAAACTCAGGATCAAGCTCTCCAAGCTCAAGGAGAAGAAGCTACCGGTACTCGATGATGACCTGGCCCAGGATGTCTCGGAGAAATTCAAGACGCTGGACGATCTCAAGGCCGATGTCAGGGCAAAGCTCGACAAGAGGCTTGAGGATCGTATGCGATCACTCAAGGAAAAAGCCATACTGGAGGCTTTGGTAGAGCGATCAAAGGTCGAGGTACCAGCGTCGATGCTGGCCGCCGAGCTTGACATGCGCATGCGCAACCTGATGCAGCGCATGGGCATAGAGGATGAAGCCAAACTGGCACAGATCATCAGCATGAGCGGCAGGACCACGGAGCAGCTGTACGACGAGTGGCGCCCCGAAGCGGAGCGCTCAATCAAGACCAGACTGATAATGGACAAGCTTGTCACCGACGGTTCATACGCCGCGACCGACGACGATGTTGCAGCCGAATATGCCAGGATGGCCGCTGATTCAAGCATGTCCATAGAGGAAATAAAGGCTGAATACGAACGCCGCAGCATGGTCGACTACCTCAAAGACCGCGTCAAGGAAGACAGGCTGCTTGCAGACCTGGAGAAGAAGGTCAAGGTCAAGAAGGGCAAGAAGGTCGCATTCGTGGACTTGTTCAAGGAAAATGAGTAATCTAGTTCACGAGGTGTAGCATGATCGAGAAAATGCATAATCTCGTCCCTGTCGTCATTGAACAGACAGGAATAGGCGAGCGTTCGTATGATATCTATTCGCGCCTGCTCAAGGACCGTATCGTATTCGTCGATGGTGAGATAAGTGATCTGACAGCGGATCTGGTTGTTGCTCAGTTGCTCTTTCTGGCCTCCCAGGATGCCGAGAAGGATATCGACGTGTACATCAATTCTCCCGGCGGTTCGGTTACTGCGGGTCTGGCCATCTATGATACGATGCAGATAGTCCAGCCCGATGTTAAGACCATCTGTGTTGGCCAGGCATCGAGCATGGGAGCCCTGTTGCTCGCTGGCGGAGCGGCCGGAAAGCGCATGGCCTTGCCAAGCTCCAGGATATTGATTCATCAGCCATGGGGCGGTGTGCAGGGACAGGCTTCCGACATCAGCATCCAGGCGCGCGAGATAATTAGAATGAAGCGGATGACAGTAGAGTACTTTGCGCATCATACCGGCAAGTCGATCGACCGCGTCGCGCAGGACATGGAACGTGATTTCTTCATGTCGGCGCAGGAGGCCGTTGAATACGGCCTGGTCGACTCGATACTCGAACGGAGGAAGCATGGCGCGGTCGAAGGGAAATAAGGCTGCTGACGCAGACGAGGGCCATGAGTGCTCGTTCTGCGGCAAGAGCGCTGAATATGCCAAACGCCTTATTGCCGGTCCCGGCGTTTATATATGCGATGAATGTATTCAGGTGTGCAATCGCATTCTGCAGGAAGACGAAAGCGTCGCAAGCGGTGAGTTCATCACTGATGTTCCAAAGCCACGAGAGATCAAGGAGTATCTTGATCAATACGTGATCGGCCAGGATTATGCCAAGAAGGTCCTGTCGGTAGCTGTGTACAATCATTACAAGCGCATCGCCAATTCCCACACGCTTTCTGATGGCATAGAGCTGGAAAAATCCAATGTCCTTCTGCTTGGACCTACTGGTACTGGCAAGACGTTGCTGGCGCGTACTCTGGCCAAGAAACTGAACGTACCGTTTGCGATAGCCGATGCCACCACGCTGACCGAGGCTGGGTACGTTGGCGAGGATGTCGAGAACATCCTGCTTAAACTTATCCAGAATGCCGGCGGCAATGTGGCACTTGCGGAGAAGGGCATCATCTACATCGACGAAATCGACAAGATTGCCCGCAAGACCCAGAATGTATCGATTACCCGTGATGTCTCCGGCGAGGGTGTCCAGCAGGCGTTGCTCAAGATAATCGAGGGTACGGTTGCCAATGTGCCGCCTCAGGGTGGCCGCAAGCATCCGCAACAGGAATATATACGCATCGATACCACGAACATACTGTTCATATGCGGCGGGGCGTTTGTCGGACTTGACAAGACAATAGAAGCGCGCGTCGTGCAGACTACTCTGGGTTTCGGTGCGGAGACTCAACCCAGGAGCAAATCCGGGCTGCGGGAGCTGTACTCAAACATGCACCCCGATGATCTTGTGAAGTACGGCATGATCCCCGAGTTCATTGGCCGTCTGCCCATCCAGGTAGCCTTGGACAACCTCGAGGCAGCCGATCTAAAACGAATCATAACAGAGCCAAAGAATTCGATACTCAGGCAATACCAGGAAAGCTTCAAGCTTGATGGCGCTGACCTTGTGTTCGCTCCTGAAGCCATCGACGCGATAGCCGAGCAAGCCATCAAGCGTAACACTGGCGCGCGCGGACTTCGATCCATCGTTGAAAAACTGTTGGTCGAGGTTATGTATGAACTGCCGAGCGACGCTGAACACAAACGTGTCGTAGTCACTCGGGACACGGTCGAGTCCCGTCTGCCTCCCATTGTCGAGGAACTCAAGAAGAGCGCATGAGCATACTGGATTCCTTGCGGCCCAAAGGGGACGCTACGGAACTTCCGCTTGTATACGTCAGGGACGCGGTCGTATTTCCACATACGATCGCGCCGGTCCTGGCTGCTACCAAGTTCTGCGTGAGTGCCGCCGATGTGGCTACCGCATCGGATAAAACAATCTTTATAGCTCTTCTCAAGAATTTGCCAGCCGATGGCGCCAACGATATTGACGTGCATGAAATCGGCACGGTTGCGCACATCATCCAGTCGGTGAAACTTGCAGACGGCTCAACGCGCCTTCTGGTGGAAGGCCAGAAACGGGCCCGGCTAAGGCGGACCGTATTCAGAAGGGAGTACCTGGGCGCTATTATCGACATGCTCGACGATGACGAAGGTCCCAGCTCTGGAGACAAGGAACTATCGGCTCTGGTCCAGATCGTCCGCAAGGATTTTGCCACCTGGGCTGAACTCGTCAAGAAGATACCCAATGAGACACTTCTGGGGATTCAGCGTGCAGAAGACCCCCATCGAATCTGCGATATTGTGGCCAACACCATGGGACTCAAGACCGAGCGCAAGCAGGAATTGCTGGCGATCATAAATCCCGGTGAACGGCTCGAAGCGACCGAGCAGTCGCTTTCGCAGGATATTGAACTTCTTACCATCCAGAAGCGCATTTCCCAGAAGGTGCGCGCCCGGATGGAAAAGACCCAGAAAGATTACTTCCTCCAGGAACAGCTCAAGGAGATCAACAAGGAGCTGGGGCGCGATGACGACGAGAACGAGTATGCCGAACTCCTGCGTCGCATAGAGGAGAAGAATCCTCCGGAGGAAGTGCTGCAGAAGGCCCGCAAGGAACTGGCAAAACTCGCCAAGCTTCAGACTCTGTCGCCCGAGGCCGGCGTCATACGCGGTTACTGCGAATGGCTGGCCGATCTTCCATGGTCAGCCAGGAAGACAGACGCCCAGGATCTTGTCGCAGCACGGCTGGCCCTCGACGCCGATCACTATGGCATGAAGAAGGTCAAGGAGCGCATCCTTGAGTTCATCGCTGTCAGACAGCTCAACGAAGGCCTCAAGGGTCCTATTCTGTGCCTCGTCGGCCCTCCTGGAACTGGCAAGACCAGCCTGGGCCATTCCATAGCGCGCGCGCTGGGGCGCGACTTTGTCAGGATGAGCCTGGGTGGCGTGCGTGATGAGGCTGAAATTCGCGGACACCGCAAGACCTATGTCGGCGCTCTTCCTGGCAAGATACTGCAGAGCATGCGCAAGGCCGGTTCATCCAATCCGGTCTTCTTGCTCGACGAAATTGACAAGATGTCAAGCGACTTCAGGGGGGACCCCGCGAGCGCGCTGCTCGAGGTGCTCGATCCAGAGCAGAACGCAACCTTCGTGGATCATTACCTTGAGGTTCCATATGATCTGTCTGGCGTCATGTTTGTGACTACGGCCAATGGCATTCATACCATTCCATACGCGCTGCTCGACAGGATGGAAACCATAGAAATTCCAGGCTACAGCGAATACGAGAAGCTTGAAATCGCGAAGCATTTCATCATTCCAAAACAGATTGGCGAGAACGGACTTGATGGTTCCGGTATACGAATCCGTGACGATGCGGTGCTGGAGATCATCAGGCACTACACAATGGAATCCGGTGTCAGATCGCTTGAGCGGGAAATCGCCCATGTTGCCAGAAAAACGGCAGAATCGGCGGTAGCCAGCGGTTACGCAAGCGGCGACCGTCCGCTTGCTGACTTCAAGCGCTCCATCGGAGCTTCGTCATTGCCCAAGTTGATAGGCAAGCGTCGTCACGAAAATGACCTGGTATTCTCTGAACCCGGTCCGGGACTGGCCTGCGGTCTGGCCTGGACAGAGATGGGCGGTACTGTCCTGCCGGTAGAGGCGAGCGGATTCGATGGTGAAGGCGAGCTCATACTGACTGGCAATCTTGGCGACGTGATGAAAGAGAGTGCCAGAGCGGCGCTGACGTATCTTCGGGCTCACGCCAATGACTACGGCCTGTCCGCCGATAACTTCAAGGGACGCACACTGCATGTACATGTTCCAGAGGGAGCCATCCCGAAGGACGGACCATCCGCTGGCATAACACTCGCTGCGGCGATTGCCTCCGCGGTAACGGGGCGGCCGCTGGTGTCTGGCTGGGCAATGACCGGCGAAATAACGCTGACTGGCAGAATTCTGGCCATCGGCGGGGTCAAGGAAAAAATACTGGCCGCGCATCGAAACAAGATATACAAGGTGCTGCTGCCGGAAGCCAACCGCAAGGATCTTGATGATATCCCTCCAGAAGTCTTCAAGAGCATGGAATTCCGTTTTACTACATCGATTGCAGATGCCTTTTCCATATTGCTGCCGTATGCAAGACCGCAAGCCGCCAAGGTATCCAGGAAGAAGGCATGAGAGGCGACACGGTTCAGAACGCGAGGGCCATACTGGCCCGATTGACACTTGGCCTCGCTGCCGCATCGTGCCTCGGGCTAGGCATATATGGCGTTGGCAACATAGGGACTCTGTCCGATGCCGCGCTGGCGACCGCGCTGAAATTCGCCAGTGCCTCCGGGCTCGCGACAGTCACAGCCGCGGTGGCGTGCCTGGCCTTTGCCCTCGCCGGTCACCTTGCCGGATCCCGGTCTACACCGCGCACACTGGTTGTCGCCATTGCCGGTGGATTCGCGGGTGTGGTGATGCTGTTCGCCTCGATGATGATTCGCTCGGTGACAGCTGGATTGTCCTTCTGACTCTCAGTCAGCGTGGTTGTGTGCTCAATTCTTCAGCCATGGCTGTCTTGATCGAGGCACCGGAGCTGCGGGCAAGTACGACTAGTGTGTCCACAAAGTGGGGAAGTGAACCACCGGCGACAACATCAAACCAGCGCTGGTATAGATCAAGGTCATCTTCGTAAAGACGATACAGATCGATGTACGCGTTGTTGATCCTGTTCATGTCGAAATCGCGATAGCTTTCATCGACGAATAACTGAGATGCCTGATCCTTGTATGCACGTGCCCGTTCCTTGATGATCTCCGCCTTCTTGTCCAATTTCTCCGATTTTGAAAGCGTCGCGTCACGGTAGGCACCGTCAAGCTCGCTGGCTGTTTCTTTCAGGAATAAGACGAAGGCATCGCCATCGCGTCGTCTTTCAAGACGCCGCCTGAATTCAGGCGAGTCCTTGCCATAGTGCTGCTCGATATAGATGTCCGCACCTTTGCGCCCGACAAAGGTAGCAAATTCCTCATTGAATTGATCGGCTCCCTTGATGAAAAGCGTCGCGTGAGCCGATTCGTGGATGATCATGTCGGCTATGACGTCTTCATCGTAGTGCGCCATGAATGAATAGAGCGGGTCGGTAAAGAACCCCAGGGAGCTGAACGCGTCTACCTGGCGGACAATTACATCGAGACCCGCGGCCTTGAGCTTGTCCTTCTCCCGCTCGGCGTCGGCTTTTTCGTAGAAACCTTTGTAGGGCAAGGCGCCGAGCAAAGGGTAATGCCACATGTATCGATCAAATGAATCAGACGCGCAGGCCGACAAGACATCGGCAACATACTGTTTGTCCACTGTTACATATCGCGTGTAGTTCCTGGTTGGCTTCAGGCCTGCTGTGCTGACCGCAAATTCCCTTATGAACTCGACACGGGTCAAGAACGTCTTGAGCTCGGGCGACGTATCTGCCTTGCCCTCGAGAGAAGAGACCGAAACCGAGCGAAACCGTTCCGACAGGAAATAGCCCGCTTGCTTGCCATACCAACAAGACGAGAGCATGAAAAACGAAATTGATACAATCACAATAGTGACTGTCCAGCGCATGAGGGTGCCTTGCATGATCCCATAGTACCACACGTTGCCATTCAGAGGCATGCCGAATGCTTGCCCCGGGAGGCATCTGCCGTATACACTGCGGCCATGAATCGATATGAAGCACTGTTGCTGGTAACAGCTGCCATCTGGGGCACGGGGTTTGTCGCCCAGCGGATGGGCATGACCAATGTTGGGCCTTTTTCCTACAACGCCGCACGGTTTGCGGTGGGCGCACTCGCATTGCTTCCGGTATTGGTGATCAGGCGTACTCCATGGTCGTCCGTGCGCAAGGCATTGGGGCCAGGCTTGCTGGCCGGCACAGTACTGGCTGTAGCGGCCAGCCTTCAACAATCGGGGTTGCAGTTCACAACGGCTGGCAAGGCTGGTTTCATTACTGGCATCTATGTTGTCCTCGTCCCGATAGCGGCGGCGTTGATAGGCAGGCGCACGCCGCTGTTGACGTGGATAGGTGCTGTCTGTGCGCTTGCAGGATTGTACCTCCTGTCCTTTTCCGGCGCGATGTCCATAAACAAAGGCGATATCCTGGTGCTCGGCAGCGCTTTCTTTTGGACCGCGCACATCCTCGTTCTCGATCGCTGGGCTTCCAGGGTCGACACGCTTGCGCTTGCCTGCATACAATTTTCCGTATGCTCGATCCTGTGCTGGGCGGCGGTGGGGCTGGTCGAGACACCGACGGTGGCGAGTTTTGTCCAGGCTGCGCTGCCCATACTGTATGGCGGCATTTTCAGCATCGGCGTCGCATATACGCTGCAAGCGATTGCGCAGAGCCGCGCGCATCCATCACGTGCTTCCATCATCATGTCGCTCGAGGCTCCATTCGCGGCACTGGCAGGTTTCCTGTTCCTGGGCGAGCGACTGGGCGTCAGGGAGCTGGTTGGATGTGCGCTGATGCTTGGTGGCATGATAGTGGCCCAGGCTATGCCCGTGCCCCTGAAAGCTTTGAAATAGGGAGCGAAGCAATGCGCCTAACCATACCCCTGCTGCATGACAACCACAACCATGTCAGTCTTTACACCGCCCTGTCTTCATGCATTGATCTTTCGACCATGGGACCGGATGCCTCGCTTGCCGCGCTGTACAGCTTGCCCCATGATCGCCTGACGGTTGTCCGTGGCTGGAGGACTAACGAGCTGAAGCTGTCGCGCGATCTACTTTCACGGATGCCACCAGTGATGCTTATCAATTTCAGTCTGCATGGTTTTGCTGTCAGTGACGCCGGCAGACCATATCTGGAGAGGATGGTACCTGAACTTCTCACCCATGCCGATGACCAACGGTGGTGCGAGGCCCATGTGCCGGAGATATTCTCTGGCTGGTGTGAATTGATTCACTTTGATGCAAACAGGCTTGCCACGTCACACGAGACATTGCGCAATCTCGGCATAGGATCAAGCGATGACATGACGGTGCCAACAAAGAGCATCGTGTCGGCATGTATACATTCAGCATATTTCGACAGGATTTCATGCTGGGTTGCGCCGGAACTGTACGCAAAACTGGACATCGAGACACGAAAGCGGGTATCGGGCATCAAGCTGTTCCTTGATGGCGCTATCGGTGCCAGGAGCGCCGCAATAGCGGGACCATGGATTGGTGCTGGCTCTCCTATGTTTACCTATTCCAATGATCGGCTCCACGAACGACTACTTGAGTGTGGTTCATACAGCACCGGACTGGCCATCCACGCCATAGGTGAACTGGCCATCGACCAGGCTCTGGGTGCGCTTGAAAAGGCAATGAAGCACGGCGCGCGCTATTCAAGAGTGCGCCTCGAGCATGTCCAGTTCATAGACGAGCGTCAGGCCAGGCGGGCCAAGGCCTTGGGCCTGATTCTGTCGATGCAGCCAAATTTCTCCAGTGACACGATAGACTATGCCGACCGCCTGCCGGCATCATATCTGGATCGCAATAATCCGTTCAGGATGCTTATCGATGACGTTGGATTCGTGCCTGGCGTTGATTTGATCTTCGGTTCTGACGGAATGCCCGATGGCATAGCGTACGCTGCCACTGTTTCGCTCTTTCCAGCCTGCCCGGTGCAACGGCTGTCAATCGATGAGCTTGTTGCCGGCTACGGACCAGCGCGTGGAATCAGTGGTTCAACGACCATAGACATAGACCATAATGCCAAGCGCGTCACGATTGTTGATGAAAAGATGAGCTGATACGCACGGCAACGGAATTGCGTTTTGATCAGGTCTGTGTCTCTCCGAACACGATGGCGGTAAACCGGAACAGCCGAGCGTCAGGTCTGGAATATGCTCCCGGCTCAAGCCCCGCCTTGTGACAGAGATTATCCAGCAGTTGCTGCCGGTCCCAACCTTGCTCAGGAGCCACCTGTGGCAAGAACACTCCTGATCTGAAGCCCCTGGTCAGGTAGACGCCATGTACTCCGGGCTCAACGTCTTCTGGTGCGCATGGCTCGAATGGCGTCAGCACCGATATCTCTATTATTATATCGTCGTATTCGGGCCTCGACAGTGGAAGGAATCGTGGATCCTCGAACGCGGCCGCGAGCGCCATCGAGCGCACCAGGGAACAGAGTTCGGTGTCCGCGTTCATGTGGCCGATACATCCGCGGAGGTTCCCACGTGCGTGGAGCGTGACAAATGCTCCGTGGCGCTCCTGGAGTGCCGCGCTGCATGCCGGCCATTCGGGAGTCTCGCCAAAGAGTCTGGATCTGATCGAGAGCCGAGCCAGGTCAAGCATGGTGCGCTTGTCTTCATCGGTAAAGAGATCATGCATCGGAAGCACCTCCATCCCATGCCGCGGCAGCGTAGTGGACTATCCTGTTGTTGGCCGGCGGGTTCTGATGCCGCGAATCATTCCTTCCCAACAAGCGGAAACGAGACCCTGTTACCGCATTGATTGCCAGCGCCGAGGCGATAGCGGTGGCGCCATGCACATGATGCCCCTGTGTTATGCCACGCCAGTCGTTGAGTGCCATCGAGGCTATCAGATCATCCGACCGGCGCAAGGCATCCGCCTCCACAAATGATGAGGCGAGGTTGGCGGAGACAGCGACCAGCGTCTCATCCGCGTCCTGTCCAAAGACAACGTCGATAGCCCGCGCAAGCGCAAGCGCCGTCGCGCCATCACCTGATACCAGCACCGGCACCAGCGAGGCATCCGGGAATAGCCTGCGCATGAATGGCAACTGCACTTCAATGGCGTGATCCTCAAGGAATGCCGTATCGCTTATGGCAAAAAGCGTGGAGCTCGACTCAAGATCCGCGCACGCGCCGCTGTCGATGGCAACCGGGCCTAATGGCGTATCAAACTTCCCGAATTCGGTTAAGTAGGCTCCGTGCTGATGTCTGTCGTGCAGAGGTGCGATGATGATGATGCGTCGTACCGGGCGGGAGGTAGCGGCCAACCATGCCATGGCCTGCAAGGCACCGGTACAGGCAAAGCCGGCGTGAGGCGACAGAATGAGTCGAACCTTGGCGGAGCTGTTTCGGTCGACCACTGATTCGGCCTGGACAAGCGCCCCATCGACGGCGGCAAGCAGAGTCGATCGTTCATCAGGGTAGAAAATTCCCGAGACCATCGCTTCCCTGATTGTGCGGTTTACTCCCGGTGTGCCCATGCGCTACAGTATATGCACGCGTTTGCGCTTGGCAATACGTAATTTACACGAATGATACTGGAGACCACCGTGCGCATTCTTGTAGCCGATGACGAGCCAAATCTCCTGTCTTCCATAGGTGCCTTCCTGAAAGCGGAATCGATAGACGCCGTGCTGGTCCCGGATGGCGCCAAGGCGAAGGAACGGCTGGCCGATGAATCATTCGATGTGGTCGTCCTCGACATACGGATGCCACTGCTCGATGGAATTTCCGTGCTCCAATGGATCAAGGACGAAGGGCTCGTGCTGCCGGTTGTGATGATGAGCGCTCATGGAGATGTCCGCGATGCAGTGGAGGCCATGAGGCTTGGTGCATTTGACTATCTTGTCAAGCCATTCGATCCCGATGAGCTCGTGCTGAGGCTGCGCAGGGCAGTACGCGACCGGCGTCTGTCCGCCGACCGTGAAGCCTCGCACCGGCCAACAGGCGAGCGCGTTCGCATGGTCGGGACCAGCCAGGCATTGCTCGAGGCACAGCGCCTGATAGCACGCGCCGCGCCGACACCATCAACCATCCTGATTACCGGCGAGAGCGGCACCGGCAAGGAAGTGGCAGCGCGACTGGTGCATGGGGCGTCGGGACGGCAGGGAGCCTTCGTTGCCGTAAACCTGGGTGCGGTGCCTGACAACCTGCTCGAGAGTGAGCTCTTTGGCTATGAGAAGGGTGCTTTTACTGGGGCTACCGACAGGAAACTCGGTCTGTTTGAGCTTGCCGATGGAGGGACGCTGTTTCTTGACGAGATAGGTGAGATGCCGGCTGCCATGCAGGTCAAGATCCTCCGGGTAATTCAGGAACGCAAGATGACCCGACTGGGAGGGACCAAGGGTGTGCCCATCGATGCGCGCATCATAGCCGCTACCAATCGTGACCTGGAAGCCATGGTCGCCGAAGGCACATTCCGGGAGGATCTATACTATCGCATCAATGTAGTGAGGATTTGGTTGCCACCGCTCCGCGAGCGGCCTGGCGACGCCATCGAACTTGCCGATTATTTTGTTGACTCGCTGGCGCCCATGATGGGCCGCAAGGGCATGAGACTTGCACATGACGCGCAGGCTCTGATAGCGTCATACCCGTTTCCGGGCAACGTTCGGGAGCTTTCCAACGCGGTGGAACGCGCGCTTATCCTGGCCGATGGCGATGAGCTTCATGCCTCTGACTTTCAGCTTGGCTCGCTTGCCAAAACCGGTGCGACCGCCGCGCCGAGCAGGAGCTCGTTTGTGGCCCCGGATGGCACGCCGTACGCGCTTGACCAAGTGGAGCGTATGGCCATACTCGCCGCTCTTGAGCGCAACCATGGCAAGCGGGAGACAAGCGCGACTGAATTGGGCATCACGCGCAGGACGCTGCTCAACAAGCTCAATGAGTACGGATATCGGGAATGATACCGACCCGGTCAGTAGCAACATAGTAGCGCAGCTGTTCGCCGGCATGTGGTGCCTGTTCGCGCGGCAACCTGATGGTGAAGATCTCTCCACCGGAATTCATGACACAATCGACCGTGTCACCAGCGAATTCGGTGCGCACACAGGACGCGTCGAAACAGCTTGCGGAAGGCTGCTCGGAAGGGGCTCGCAGCGGTCTGGCGGCCGATCGCTCGAAATACAGAAAGGGCTGTTCACCCGTGGCCGTTATTCGCTCGTAATCGGCCAACGCCGCGGCATCAAGGACAAATGATCCGGCCGCTGTCGCCACGCACGTATTTGAACCGGTTCGCCTCGGTGAACCTTGCATCCGCAGCGTTGGTCCACTGCCGACAAATCGTGCCACTGCCACACTTGCAGGATGGTTCCACAGCAACGATGGCGGCTCGCACTGGAGCACACGGCCGCCGTCCATGATGGCGAGCGTGTCGCCTATCGACATGGCTTCCTCTAAATCGTGTGTCACATAGACCGCCGTAAATCCGAGTCTGCGCTGCTCGTCGACAAGATCGGCGCGCAACCGTTTTCGCAATGCGGCGTCAAGCGACGAAAGCGGTTCGTCAAAGAGTACGACCCGCGGGGCTACCGCGAGTGTCCTGGCCAAGGCTACACGCTGACGTTCGCCGCCCGACAGTTCGTGCGGCCTTCTGTGCTCAAAGCCGGCCAGATCAACGCTTGCCAGAAGCTGTGACACGCGCGCCTCGATCGATGTGCGCCCGAGTCGTCTGCTGCCCGAAGAACAGCGCAGGCCATACGCAACATTTCCGCCCACGTCGAGATGTGGGAACAGCGCATAATCCTGAAATACCATGCCGATACCGCGATCACTCGGCTCATCGCGCGTCACGTCGCGTCCGGCGACGAGCACCCGACCTGAATCAGGCCGCAAGAGTCCTGCCGCCATCCTGAGCACGGTGCTTTTCCCGCAGCCAGATGGCCCCGCTATTGCCAACGAATGCCCGGGTTCGGCTGAGAGGCTGACCTCGACCCTGATGTCGGGCCAGGCCTTCGTCAATGTATCGAGCTCAAATGATACCATCACGCGCATCCTTCAGAAAGAAAACGATGCCGGTAGCCATGGCCAGAATCACCGCTGCCGCGCACGCCTCGTCAAACCGATAAGCACCAGCAAGCCTGTACAACATCAAGGCTACCGTGTCAAAGCCGCTGACAGGAGCGGCGATTATTGCGTTGGCGTCTCCCGCACTCATCGCGAACGCGAGCGCGAAACCTGACAGTACCGATGGCGCCGCGATGGGCAGCCGTACTCTCAGTGTCGAGCCGAGACGCGACGAACCGAGCGTCCTGGCCGCCTCGACAAAGCGCTCATCGGTGAGTCCAATCGATGACTGGATGGCCCTCAGCGCGAACGGATAGGCGGAGACGGCCTGGACCATGGCGAGAGCCAGTACCGACGGGCGTCCAAGAGCCATGCTCCAGCCATAGGCCAGCACGACGCTGGAGACACCCAGAGGCAACAGCGGCAGCACCCGGGACAGAAATGAAGACCGTGTCCGCTTGAGTCCAACGGATAGTGCAAAACCCGTGACTGACGCCAGCATCGCGCTACCCAGCCCTAGCGCGATTGTGTTGAAGGCCGCGAGCAGGAAGCCGTGCCTGGTGAAGAGCGAGATGTAATTGGCGAGACCCCAGGTGCCCGTGCCATGCGCCTGCGTCTTCACGCGCAATGACTCGACCAGTATCGCCGTCAGCGGCCCCATGAAAAAGATGACGACGAACGCTCCATACAACAGTGCGGCAAGGCGGCCCCTGACAGACTGGAATCGCGTCGGGGCTGCCCGCTCGGCATCGCGCCGGTCGCGCGCGGACTTGCGTTCAAAGACGCCATACAAGGCGAGTACGAGCATCGCGACCACGGTCTCCACGAGCGCGAATGAGCTGGCCAGAGGCCTGTCGAACTCGAAGCGTGCCGCGCGGTATAGCTCGACCTCGGGTGTGCCGACCCCTGCACCACCGAACAGCAGCACAATAACGAAGCTGTAGAAGCACATCAGAAACACCAGCGACAAGGCGGCTCCAAGCGCTGGCATAATGGACGGCACTGTTATGGTAAAGAACGCCCGGCGCTCCGAGGCGCCAAGGAGCCGGGCCGCGTCTTCATGTCGCCGGGGAGCGCTTGCCCAGGCGTCGCCGACGAATCGCATGACCACCGGAAAGTTGTAAAAGCCATGAGCCATCACGACGCCTGAAAAGGAGTACAGGAAGGTAAGGGGAGGCTCCTTCAGGCGAAACAACGCCATCAGGGCATGGTTCAGCGTCCCTTCCCGGCCATAGTAGAGAACAAATCCTATGGCGATGATCAAAGGCGGCACACAGAACGGCACAGCCGACATGGCAGATAGCAACCGCCTGCCAGGGAACGTGCGCCTGGCTATCAGAAATGCTCCAGGAATGCCTATCAGCGCGGCAAGCACGGCGCTGGCGCCGGCCTGGGCTAGCGCATAGCCAAAGGAACCAGTAAACCTTGGCTCCGCAAGTGCGCGGCCGAGGTTGGCAAAGGCGCCGCCATCGAGGAGCGGCGCAAAGGCCGCGAGCAGCGGTACGAGTACGATGATAGCCAGCGCCGGGAACAGTACGGCGCCGGAACCATCGACCAGTCGCCTCAGAGCGGCCGGCATCCGGGTATCAGGGCGCCTGCAGCGCGTCGAGCGCCGTCTTCATCGCCGCGTCCAGCTTCAGCGGATCGATCGAGACGGTCTTGCGCGGCTTGGGAGAGGCGCCATAGCTGGCTGGCAGGGCAATGCCCGGCATCACGGGGTACATCCAGTTGGTCAGGGGCAGGGCCGACTGGAACTCGTCGGTCAACATGAAGTCGATGAAGGCTTCCGCCGCCTTGCGGTGCTTTGCGTGTTTTGCAATACCTGCACCCTCTATCTGGATCGGATGTCCTTCCGCAAACTCCAGCGCCTTGTACCTGCCGGCGGTCTCGTATTCCGCATGGTATGCCGCGCTCGTCGTGTACGATATGACGAGCGGAGCCTCTCCGGATGTAAAGAGGCCATAGCCGGTGTCCCAGCCTGGTGACATGGTCAATATTGAAGGTTTTAGCCGTTTCCAGTATGACGACAGATCATTTCCGTATACGGCGGCGGTCCACGCCACAAAGCCAAGCCCTGGAGTGGATGTCCGTGGATCCATGAGTATCAGCTTCTTGGCATAGGCTGGCTTCGTAAGGTCCTCGAGGGAGGCCGGAGGTTCGGCAAGTTTGGCCGAGTCCCACATGATGGCAAAGCTGCTCCAGTCAAAGGGCGTGACCATCCAGTTCTTGTCTAGAATCAATTCTGCCGGGATGGAGGCAAAGGCTTTTGGTCTGTATGAAGCCAGAACATCGGCGGAGACGGCCTTGGGCAGAAGGTTGTTGTCTATCCCGATGATGACATCGGCCTGTGGTGTCTTGCGCTCGTCTATGACCCGAGCCAGCACCTGGCCCGAGTCTCCGGGCACAACAATGTTGACCTTGATGCCTGTGGCTTTCTCGAATGCTGGAATGACGACAGGCGCCGGCCCCCATTCACTGGCAAATGAATCGTACACGTACAGCGTAAGCTGTGTGTCCTGCTTCTGTACGCATGAAATGAATGACAGGGCAAGCGGCAGCGCAATCGCCATCAGCAATACCCTTGTGTGCAAGGGACGAGTGAACATATGTCTCCCTCCGCCGGTATTATCCGGATCAGGTTCGTCGGGTCTGTTCTCAGACGGCTTTGGTTCCAACGGAACCGTACCGCCACCCCGGTTTTGCTAAAGGTACGTCCACAGCCGCCGCAGGGTCAAGCGGTCAGGCTGAGCCACGCCGTACCAAGAGCAATGGTAATGATCGTGATGGGCAGCCCTGCCTTGAGGTAATCCCAGAATCCGAGCCTCGCCCCGCGTGTCGCCGCGCCTTCCGCCACTATCAGGTTCGCCACCGATCCCATGAGCGTCAGGTTGCCCGCGAACGTACTTGCCATCGCGAGCGCAAGCCAGGCACGGTGCGGGTCGGCGGCCGCGGAGGCGAGTGGTGACAGAACCATGACCGCCGGCACATTCGATATCACATTGGATATAACCGCGGTCGCGGCAGAAAATATCCAGGGCGATTCCGTGGCGCCCGAGAGAGCCGTACGTGCGAGCATTGTGAACGCGGTGGTTCTTGAGGCGGCATCGGTCATGATGAAAAGTCCGGCGAAGAAAACGAGCAGGTTGAAGTCCACCCCGATCAATATTCGTTCTGACTCCGTTCTTCTTGAAGCAAGCATGAAGGCAGCCGGTACCATGGCCGCTATCACGACAGGCACGCCAGCCAGAAATCCCGTCAGCATTGCAGCACTGGCCAAAACGCTCTTGATAGCCAGATGCCTGTCCAGGGTTAGCTTCCCCATAAGGCCGGCACCTATGACGCGTGCCTGGGCCATGTTGTGTCCGACGCCACTGCGCGACGCGGCTGTACGCCTGAACTCGCCAGGGAACACGAGCATGATCACGACCCAGCACACCACGAGGCCGATCAGGGCCGGTGGTCCCACCCGTGTCGCATACTCCACAAAGGGAATGCCACTTCTTGCTCCGATGAGCATGTTCTGTGGATTGCCTATGATTGTTGCTGCCGAGCCGACATTGGCTGCTGTCGCTGTCGCGACCAGATACGGAACGGGGTTCCGTCGCGCCCTCATGCTTGTTTCTGCTACGACCGGCCCAAGCACAAGGCACATAGTATCATTCAGGAACAGGGCTGAAAGCAGCCCCGAGACAAGTATGATTGACGCCAAGAACAAACGCTGAAAACCGGCAAGCCCCGACAACCGCGCCGCCACTATGCTAAACAGCCCCGACATGCGTATCGCGGAGACCAGAATCATCATCGACAACAGCAACGCTATCGTGCCCATGTCGATGGCGGCCAGTGCCGCCGACAGCGGAATGGCACCGACAAGGATGAGCAGAGCGGCGGCCAGGAAGGCGATTCCGGCCCGGTTCATGCGAAGCGTCGGAATTCGTCCGGCTGCTATCGCCGCCATCCCGGCAAGTATCAAAATATCAACCAGAACTTCATGGATCATTGCCGGAGTATACCGAATTGGGCGGTCCTTTGATAATCTGACGGTTTCGGCTACAATGTATGCATGGATCCAAAGAATCTTCCTGTTTATCAGCAACGCGAGCGCATACTTGAGGCGCTCGCTTCAAATCAAGTCATCGTCGTCGAGAGTCCCACCGGTTCCGGCAAGACAACACAACTTCCAGTCATCCTCCATGAGGCGGGGTACGCGCGCAATGGCATCATCGGCGTTACCCAGCCGCGACGCATTGCGGCCATATCGGTAAGCGAGTTCATATCGCGGCAACTCGGCACGCCGATGCCAGGGCTTGTCGGTTACAAGATGCGATTCGAGGACAAGACCAGCCAGTCGACGCTTATCAAGATCATGACCGATGGCATCCTGCTTCAGGAGATGAAGCTTGATCCAGCCCTCTCCCGATATTCAGTCATCATGGTTGACGAGGCACACGAGCGCAGCCTGAACATAGACTTCATCCTTGGCCTCCTCAAGCGAGTGCTCGAGGCCAGACCCGAGTTCAAGGTCATTGTCTCCAGCGCTACCATCAACGCGGAGATATTCAGCGCATATTTTGGCGATTGTCCGATCGTCAAGATCGACACGCAGGTTTTTCCTGTTACCATAGTCTGGGATCCGCCATCCGTCGAGGGCAACCCTGATTCACTGATTGACAAGATCGTCGAGATAGTCGACCGGATCATAGGCGACAAGCGCGATGGCGACATGCTCGTATTCTTGCCAGGTGAAAAGTTGATCAAGGACTGCATGCAGCGACTCGCGCTCGGGTCAAGCCGCAACCGCATCCACATTGTTCCGCTCTATGCGCGGCTTGGCAAGGATGAGCAGGAACGCGTCTTTGACAAGGCGCCTCTTGGCAAGAAGAAGGTGATCATATCGACCAACATCGCCGAGACAAGCGTTACCATCGATGGTGTGACCAGCGTCATAGACTCTGGCCAGGCCAAGCTCAATTTCTACAATCCGAAGACCTATACCGCAAGCCTCGTACAGGTGCCAATCTCAAAGGCGTCGAGCAATCAGCGCAAGGGCCGTGCCGGTCGAACAGCGCCCGGTTTCTGCTACCGTCTGTACACCCGTGATGATTTCGAGAATCGTTCGCTCTTCACCATGGAGGAAATATACCGGACAGACCTTTCCGAGGTCGTCCTTCGGATGGCGGAACTGGGCATTACCGATTTCGAACGCTTTGATTTCATATCAAAGCCGACGCGCTCGGGCATCCTGGGCGCGATGGATGTGCTCAACCTCCTTGATACCTTCGAGCCAGATCGAAGTCTCTCCAAGGTCGGGCAGATGATGTGTGCCTTTCCTCTATTGCCACGGCTGTCGCGCCTGATAGTTGAGGCGATACTCAAGTATCCCGATGTCGTTGAGGAAGCGATCATAGCCTCAGCCTTCCTTTCAACACAGAGCCCGTATGTGTTGCCACCTGGCGAGGAGCTCGAAGCCAGACGCGCGCACCATGCGTTCCGTGATGCCTCAGGCGATTTTGTGTCATATCTGAAAATATATCGCGCCTTCGTCGAGGCCAAACAGAAGGCCAAATTCAGCGAACGCAATTACCTCGATGAACGAACGCTGCTCGAAATTGTGCGTATCAAGGAACAGATAGAGCTGATAGTCAACGCGCTTGGCGTACCGATAGCGTCGGGCGGATCAACAGAGGATTACCTGTGCGCGGTCAGTCGCGGCCTGATTCAATTTGTATGCGCGCGGCAGGAACGCGGCCTGTTTAGAACGCTTATGGCGGAACGGGTGCAAATTCATCCCAGCTCGGTCATGTTCAAGGAGAACCCCGATTTTATAGTCGCCGGCGAAATAGTCAGAACGACGCGCATGTATGCCATGAGCGTATCGCCGCTGCAGCGGCGCATGCTTGCCAGGATTTCTCCTGTCGTCGCAGAAATCCTCCTCAAACAACAACCTGCCGCCGAGGTCTCTGGCAAGCGTTTTGTCGCTCCCGCGGCAGCACGGTCCGGCGCTCAGGGAGCAGCTGCCTCCAGGGGCCAGAGGACAGAAGCGCGCGACTTTACAAACCGCGTCAAGATTGGCGGAGAATCGTTCGAGCTGGTCATAGAGAAGAAGCGCAAGAAGGCGGTGCTCGAGTGGTCGGCCTTCAGCAAGGCGCGTGCGGCTCTCGATGCCGATGCCGGGCTTGCGTTCAGGGGCATGCTCGGAGTCGTCATGGTCGGTCACAATCGCCTGATGGATGGGGAGAAATTGGAAACGATCCTGCGCGTAGCCCATTGGCTCGATCCCGAACACGACCTGAAGCGCGATTGGCCGCGCAAGAAGCAATTCAATGTGCACGAGGATCTGGCGGGGCTGATGGCCGTACTCGACTCTGTGCTGCAGGTTTCATACTGGAAGCCCAAGAACCCCGAACTTGGCTTTGTCGCGATGTTTACCGATACCGCCGGAACCTATTGGTTTCGCGTTTCGCGCGGCTTCCATACGGCCCTCAACGAGAGCCTTGCCAGCCTGGAATCGCTTATAGACGAGATATCCGAGACCGCTACCCATGAGGAAAAAGAGCGTGTCGGTGCCTTGTACCGCAAGCTTTCGGAGTTCTTCGCATAGCGCGCCGGAATGGCAGCTTCTCTCTCCATGCAGGGAGGAAGAAAAGCTTGACATATTCTTCCGCAATGCATAACTTACCAACATGTCGGTAAGTAAGGTTGATGAGCCTAATGCCAGAACTCGTCTCCTCGATGTGGCTGAGCGCCTTTTCATGGCCCGTGGATACCCCGCGGTTACCCTCAGGGACATATGCGCGGAGATGGGCCTGACACACGCATCCCTTTATTACCACTTTCCTGAAGGTAAGCAGTCCATATTCATGGCGGTGCTTGAACGCAATGTCCGCCGTCATGGCGATGGACTCCACGCCGCCATCACGGGCAGCGAACAAAATCTGAGGAGCATACTGTGGGCCGCCTCGGCATGGCTCCTGTCGCAGTCTCCGATGGATCTGCTCAAGCTGACAGAGTCAGACATGACCTACCTCAAGAGCGACGACGCGGCCCTGATTACGCGTCTCGTCCACCAGCTCATTCTGAAGCCCTTGCGCGCCGTGCTCGACGCTGCTGTTGCCAGGAAAGAGATTTCGACGTGCAACACGGGACTGATAGCGGGTGCGCTTATCGGCATGGTGGAAAGCCTCTTTTCAGTGCCCGATTTCGCGGTTCAGAAAAGCAGGAATGATATGGCGTATGAACTGGTAGATATATTGATCAAGGGACTCAACTATAACGAAGGAGCACCGAGATGAATGTCGTAGAACTGACCGATGTACACAAGTATTACATGCTGGGCACTACCCGGGTGGACGCCCTGCGCGGCGTCAACCTCAAAATCGAGAAGGGCGCCTTCACCGCCATCGCCGGCCCATCGGGATCGGGCAAGAGCACCATGCTGAACATGTTCGGCTGCATCGACGTGCCAAGCTCCGGCACCGTGCTTATCGATGGCACGGAAGTGGAGAAGCTGGACGACAAGGAACTGACCCGTTACAGGCGTACCAAGATAGGTTTCATCTTTCAGTCGTTCAACCTCATTCCAGTCCTGGATGTGTACGAAAACATAGAGTTCCCATTGTTGCTGAAGCGGTCACTCGACGCCAGGCAGCGCAAGGAACTGGTAATGCGTTTCGTAGAAGAGGTTGGCTTGCAGGACCGATTGCGCAATAAGCCAAACGAACTATCTGGCGGCCAGCGGCAGCGGGTAGCGATAGCCAGAGCCTTGGTTACCAATCCAACCATAGTACTTGCCGATGAGCCGACGGCGAATCTGGACTCGGCGACTGGAATTCGTATCATCGAGCTGATGCGCAAGATCAACGAAGCTGAACAGACAACCTTCATATTCTCTACGCATGACGCGCATATCATGCGGGAGGCCCGCACTATCGTCAACATTCTCGACGGCATGATAGTCGGATCCGACGGGGCGGAGGGTTGATGCGATGCTGACCCTCAAGCTCGCCCTCCGCACCTTGATGAGGCGCAAGGGGCGCATGATTCTTATAGGGGCGCTAGTCGCCTTTGGTACATTCCTTGTTGTTTTTGGCACAACCATTTCTTCCTCGGCCGCTGTTGAATCGCGGCAGGCCATAGTGAGGAACTTCACCGGCGACTTCATCGTATACTCGGCGCAGTCGCGTGACTTGCCTTCGCCTTTTGCCTTCAATACGCCGTTGCCGAACATACGTGACATAGCCGCCGTAGAGGAGGCGCTACGGCAACTGCCCGAGGTCGCCGCAATGACCCCGTACGCACAAAACTATGGTCTGGTGCAGGCGGACAAGGACGGCACCAAGGTGGATCTGCCGTTCATCTTCTACGCGGTTGACCCGGCATCGTACGGAACGGTATTTGAAAACATACAGGTCACTTCGGGCAGTTTCTTTGGAACATCCGGTGCAGCGCAGTCGGCGGTAACCGGTCTCGCCATAAGCGAGTATCAGAACCAGCAATACCTGAAGAACTATGGCCTGACGCTGAAGGTTGGCCAGTCTTTGACATTGCTGGGTATTACCGAAGGTGGCGTGAATACAACCCGCTCATCGCTGGTTGGAATTTTCAATCCCAAACGATACCGGGGCGTTTTCGATTACATCAATTTCATGGACTCATCGACGTACGCGCAGCTCTATAACTATACAGGAGTATCCTCTCTGCCAAAGGAGTTTGACAAGGGGCTTTCCACCGCGTCTGGAGATGAAGCGGCAATCTTTGATCTGGCCGACACCAATTTCGCTGCTATCGATCTATCAAAACTCAAGACAGAGGTGCTCTCGGGTGCCACGATGATAGCCGTGAGGCTCAAGGATGGCAGCGATGTAGACGCCGTGATGGCTGCGCTCCTCAAGGTGCCTGGTCTTGGAATCAAGACCGCTCGATGGGATGCGGCTTCCGGGTTCTATGCGCAGATCGCCACCGCGCTCCAGGGCTTTATATATCTGGCAACAGCATTGATATTCCTCGTCGTCGCCCTGATATTCATGAACACCCTCATCATCAATGTTGTGGAGCGCACCGCCGAGATAGGCACGATGCGGGCAGTAGGCGCCGACAAGTCGTTCGTGCGCGGCCTGTTCCTTGCGGAGACATTGATACTCAATGTCTCCGCCTCGATTATCGCCATGATCATTGCATCGGTCGTCATCGTGCTGTTCAACACCAATGGTCTTCCGTTGCCGGAAACGGTCTCGCAATTCCTGATAGGCGGTGGGCCACTCAAGCTTCATGTGAGCGTGATGCCATTCATCCAGGCTCTTGCCGTCGTGGTACTCGTGTCGGTCATCGCCACGATCTATCCCGTTCGCGTGGCCACATCCATTACGCCTCTCAAGGCGATGAGCGACCGCTAGCGGTCACGGAGGTATATGCGATGATTCGCTTTCTAGGTGTAGCCTTCAGAAACGTATTCAGGAATGGCAAGCGCAGTTTTACGCTTGGCATCAATTACACTATCGTGACATTCATCCTCGTGCTCCTGTTCGCCTTCTCAAGAGGTGCGACGTCGACTATCACCACGAGCCTCACGCGATCGACGGCGGGGCACATAACTATATCGGGGCAATTCGCTGCCGGCGGCAAGATATACAACGGTCTCAAGCGCAAGGACGAGATTGAATCAATAATCAAGAAGACCCTTGGCGCGGACACCAGCGTTATCGCCCGATATCAGCTACAATCGACAGTCTACTACAAGGGCATTTCAAAGCGAATAGGTTTTCTGGGCATAGATCCGGTAGCCGACGCGGCACTACGTGGCCAGATGGTCTTTGCGGAAGGCGGTTGGGAGGCATGGGCCCAGGATCCTAACGGATTGGCCCTGCCCGCCGACCTTGCCGAATACTTTGGCCTGGTTCTTGGCGATGAGGTCGTAGTCTCCACCCGTACTCGCTTCGGTGCCTTCAATACGGGCATCCTGACGGTACGCGGCTTGTGGAAAACCGACAATTTCTTCATGCGGGGGCAGGCTATTGTGCAATTCCCGTTCCTGCGAGGGCTCGATCTGGCGTCTTCCGATGCCGCAAGTACCATCTTCATCTATGTGCCCGAACCGAAAAATCTGGCCGCCCGGCGCGATGCATTGTCACAGGCATTGCTTGCCGCAGGATTCGAGGTAAGCAAACCAAAGACCGACGCGGAGGCCATATCGGCAATCTCGGCGGCGAGTACCAAGTATGAAGCCGACACGCTGGGGCGCGATCGAGTGATGCTCAAGCTTGCCACGCTGGATGAAGTCCTGGGCATAGTCAGAAGCGTGCTCGGCGCCATCAACGCGCTGGGCGGCCTCGTGGCAGCGGTGATGTTGTTCGTGATTGCCGTATCGATATTCATAAACCTGCGGATGAGCGTAAACGAACGGCTCAAGGAAATAGGAACGATGCGCGCCCTTGGCTTTCAGGCCGGCGGCATAACAGCCATCTTCATGGCCGAGAGTGTGTCCCTTGCTCTGATATTCTCGACAGCGGGTGCCATGCTTGGAGCCATCATGGCTCTGGCGGTCGGCTATCTCATAAGCCTGCCTCCAGGTGGCAACCTGGGCATATTCCTGAACGCCGGGCATCTGTCGCTGATCCCTCTGCCCTTGGACATGCTTGCCATAATTCTGATCATAGGCCTTTTCGCGGCCATGTTCTCATACTTCCCGGCAAGGCGCGGCGGTCTGATACGCCCCGTCGAGGCCTTGACCAGTACATTCTGATGAGGAGCACGACATGAAAATACGGATACTTCATATCATTCCGATTCTGGCGCTCTGCATGGTCGGCAACGCTGCCGCGCAGGGTACCGCGGGTCCAGTTCCGTCACCGTTGCGCAACGATCCAAAGGCTGTAGGTCTGGTCACCGCATTCGAGTCGAAGCTCAACCTCGAAGGCCTCGACCTGACCAGTACCTTTACCATAGTCCAGAAAAAGGAAGGCGAAGCCGATCGTGTGCTACAGATCAAGATTTACCGACGTGATGCCGCCGACAGCTTCACCTTGATATTCCAGTATCCCGACAGCGAGAAGGGCAAGGGATACTGGAGAAGCAAGGATGACCTGTACCTCTATCTACCAACTACCCGCGAATTCGTATACAGAAACAGAAAGGACGACGTGGGCAGCACCGATGTTCGCACCGACACGTTTGGCAGCACGAGGCTCATGGATCAGTACTGGCTCAGTTATGGCGGCACCGCAACAGTGTCCAAATGGGAATGCGATGTCATCAGGCTCGATGCCAAGCAGCTCGATGTATCATTCCCGATACAGAAATGGTACGTGCGCAAGACCGACGGTCTTCCTGTCAAGGTGGAGAACTTCAGCGCGTCAGGCACGTTGCTTCGAACCAGCTACTATGTCGACTACCAGAAAGTCGCCGCTGACAAGTATCTCTTTACCAAATTGCTGGCTATCAACGAGCTTGAAAAAGGCCAGCGCACCTTCATTACCAATGAAGGCATATCCACAGCCAAAATACCCGATTACACCTTCTCCAAGGCGTTCCTCGAGGAACAGTCACGCTAGCAGCAGAAAGGCAGACATGCATATGGTTGAATATGGTTCCTTTCGATCTGTATCCCGATTGGCTCCCGCGCTTGTGCTGATTGTGACTATGGCGAGCGCTTCGCCAGCGTTCGCCCAGGTCGCTGCGGCCGATGATCCGTTCAACGCCGCCTCGTTTGATACCACGGTCAGCGCCAGCGTCGCGCCCGGAGGTCAGGCCACCACTACAGTGCTTGCTGGTGGCACCATACTGGTCTCCGCGATGGCATCGGTGCCTTCAACGTGGGACGGATATTCGGCTTCGTCATCGCTTTCTGGCAGGTTGTTCGTCAAGCTGATGATGCCTGATTATGGCTCATTCTATGCGGCCTATAATGCAGTACAGACTGTCTTCGCGGGAATCGCTGGCAGCATTTCGGATGCAGGGCCCGCGCCAGACCTGTATGCGCCGACGCTCGCCCTGTCAGAACTGCACTGGAGCTTCGATATAGGCAAGCTTGTATTTGTCAGGCTAGGCAACCAGCTCATATCCTGGGGCCCATCGCGTGTGTGGACCCCGGTCGACTTCATCAACCTGCAGAAAATAGACGCGTTTCAGAGCGTCGACCTGCGAGTGGGTAAACCAGGCCTCAGGGTACATGTACCATTGCCATCGGCCAACGCGTTTCTCTTTACAGACTTCTCTGGTCTGGTCAAGGCGGGGGCGGTTCAGAATCCGGCCGAGAGCGTAGCCTGGGCGGCCCGCTTCGACGCCACTGTCGGTGATGTTGAACTCGGTCTGACAGGATTTGCGGGAGCCAGCGTCCAGGACAAACTGGGTCTTGATTTTTCTGGTCACGTGCTTGGATTGAGTCTGTACGGCGAGTCGGCTTATACGCCGGCCTATGACTCCGGTTCGGAGAACCTGGCCATTGCATTGGGGGCGAGTCGAGTCGTGGGAGACCTGAAGCGATGGACCGTCTCGTCAGAGTTGTTCTACAACTCCAGTGGCTCGGATCTTACCGGTCAGTATGCTGCGATGGCTGGAATGGAGACGCTGAATCCGCTGTACATGGGACAATTCTATGGGTACGCCTCGGTGCGGGCGACCGAGTTGCTGGCTTCATCCCTGACATCCAGTCTATCGGCTTTGGCCAATCTGAGCGACCAGTCTTTCATAGTCAGATTCACGGAATCGTTCACGATTCAGAACGCGGTGCCATTCGACGTCACCGTGTCCTGGAGTGGCGGCGGCGCCGACAAGGAATTTACCTGGGCAACGTCTGACAACGCGATTGCTGTCTCGTTCAGCGTGCGCGCTGATTTTTAAATCAGCCCCGCTTCGTGAAGTATAGTTCCCTGATGGGTCTGCCGTCATTGATCGCTCGTTGTTCGAACTTGGTGATGGGCCGCCACGGTTGCCGTTCGGCCCATGCATCGGAGTTGTTCATCAAGGCGGTCTCCGCCCTGAGTGTATCGAGAGTCGCGACAGCATACTCTTCCCAATCGGTCACGTAGTAGATATAGCCGCCCGGCTTGAGCTTGTCGGCGAGCAGGCGCACGAATGCAGCGCTCATGATGCGCCGTTTGTGATGGCGCTTCTTGGGCCATGGATCCGGAAAGAATATATGGAACCCATCGACGCTTGATGTTCGTATCATGGCGTCTATTACCTCGACCGCGTCATGCCTGCATACGCGCAGGTTCTCTATGTTTCGTGATGCTATCTCCGAAAGCAATTTGCCTACGCCCGGCGCGTGCACCTCGAGACCCAGGAATCTGGCCGCCGGAAGCGCCTGCGCTATTGCCGCCGTAGCAAGCCCCATGCCAAAGCCAACCTCGACGATGAATGGCCCGTCAGAACCGAAGAGACTCATGGCGTCGACTGATGCCTCCGGATTCCATGAGACGCCATAACGCACATAGAGCTGCGCGAGGGCTTCCTTCTGCATGTCGGTCATGCGGCCAGACCTGATGACATAGCTGCGAATGCCTATATCGCGGACAGAGAGTGGACCATTCAGTCCCGGAGTCGTTTCTTCCACGCAAAAAATCCAATCTCCGCCTTAGGATCAAATCCATAGACGGTCATAAAATCAGCCCCGGTGCGCCAGCCACCTTTGGGCCACAGCGCGTCGAGTGCTGTTATGCCTGGCTTGACCGGGGCCGTCATCACGACATTGCCTCCGGCATCCAGGAAAAACACGGTATTGAGAGGGCAGGGCGTATCCAGTCTGATATCCGTCCCCGACAGCACCAGCACGGGCATCGCCAGATCATGTGTCGAGGGAGCAGACAGCATAAATGTTCGCTCGTCACGTTCGCCGGCTTTGTCGACGAGTATGGCTCGGTATGAACCACGTGGCATTACTCCGCCCGTCGAGCGTAACCCGTTGCTGCCCAGCCAGCTTCCGGAACCATCGTCCTTCTGCACCCAGTCATCTGCGGTCAGCGTCCAGCAGAGTTCCGATCCATCGTGTACCACGTAGAGATACTCGATATCGGACACGCCATCGGCATCGGCTACCGACGCGAAGCAGGACAAGCGCTCCTCGCGGTGGCCCTCCGCATCAGTCACCACGACGACAAGCCTCGACTCGACAGAGCCCAGGCTTGGTGGTTTGACCGCGCAACCCGCGGCCGCCACGGAAACCGCCACAGTGACAACAAGAGACGCGGCCAGGCGCGATGCGCGGGCAGGTGAATGGATCACCGCACCTGTGCCATCGCTGCGGCTATGTCACCGACATCGGCATATTCGACATTCGTCCGCGTTGCCAATTCGCGCAGTATCCAGACGCCACGAGCCTTCTCGCCGGTTCCCCTAACCAGGGCATGGCTGGCTCCCTTGGTTTCGGCGTAGGCAAACTGCTGGCCTGTCTTGCGAGTGTCGGGGAATACTTCGCAGGCGATGCCCGAGAGGCGCAAAGTCTGAGCGGCTGCCTGGTATTCCGCCGCAAGCGCTTCCTCGATGTTGATGACGACGGCTCGCGTGTAGCCCGCGGTCTTGCGCGTCTTTCCCGTGGTCTCGAGCGCCGCAATCAGTCTGTCTATCCCGACTGACGCACCGACTCCTGGTAATCGCTGTGTCGTGTATAGCGATGCCAGATCATTGTAGCGACCGCCGGAACACACGGAGCCTATCTGGGGAATGGCATCGAGGAATGTCTCGAATACGACGCCGGTGTAGTAGTCAAGACCGCGCGTAATGTTGGGCGCAAGGGTAATCTTCGAGCCAAGACCGCATGCCTGGGCCATGGCCATGATATCGGCCAGCCTGGCCGAATCGGGATTGTCACCTCCGGCAAGGCGCGTAATCCTGTCAAGTGTCGTCATGTAGTCATCGCCGCCGCGTATGAATTCGAGTATATCCGTGGCGGCCGCATCGCCGGCCAGTTCTGCAAGCAGTCGTCGCGTCTCATCGACGCCTATCTTGTCAAGCTTGTCAACGACCCGCAGTACCTCGACCGACCTGTCGGCAATGCCAACCCTGGCAAGGAAGCGGTTGAAGACGCCCCGGTGATTGATGCTGATCGTAGCGCCATCGACGCCGAGCGCTTGCATCGCCGCGGCTATGGTAGCGACAATGTCGAAATCGGCCGCCGCCGTATCGACGCCGACGATATCAAAGTCGCACTGCATGAACTCCCGGTACCGGCCGCGTTGGGTATTCTCGCCTCGCCAGACCTTGGCCATGTGGTAGCGCTTGAATGGCAAGTACAGTTCCGCGGAATGCTCGGCCATGAAGCGTGCGAACGGCACCGTCAGATCAAAGCGCATGGCGACATCACGGCCGCCATTGTCCTTGAAGCGGTATACCTGCTTCTCTGTCTCGCCGCCGGCCTTGCCCAGCAATATTTCCGCGTACTCCAACACCGGTGTATCGATGGGCACGAAGCCGAAGCTCCTGAAGGCCGATGTCAGTGACTCAAGCAGGGCTGCGCGCTCCATTTCTGCGGCAGGAAGAAAATCCCTGAACCCCTTGAGGACGCGCGGCTGAATTATGTCTGGCATGGGCACACTCCTTGCATAGTAGCCGGATTATGGCTCAATTTCGCGCCAAAGCGCAAGCTCATGTGTCCTTGACAGTCCGGGCTTGCCCGGTAAATCATGGGGCATGCTGTTTGTCATCGATGCGGGCAATACCAATATAGTCGGCGGGATCTATGATTCAGGTCATCTCCTTGAGACGCTGCGGATACGCACTGTCCCCGGCAAGACCGAGGATGAGTATGGAGTGGTGGTCAAGGCAATACTGCTAGATCGCGGCATTGATATCACATCGATCAACCGCGTCATCCTCAGCTCGGTCGTGCCGCAGCTGACGGCATCAGTCGAGAAGATGGCGCGGCATCTATTCGGAGTGGAACCGGTGGTTCTTGGTCCGCTGGTTTATGACAAGCTGCCGGTCTCCGTGGTTGCGGCACATGAAATAGGGTCTGATCTCGTGGCGGACGCGGTTGCCGCGTGGAATCGTTTTGGCGGCGCCTGTCTGGTCGTGGATTTCGGCACCGCCCTGACATTCACTGCGGTAGATGCACGCGGCGCGATCGTAGGCGTCTCGATAGCGCCCGGACTCGGTACGGCAGCCGGCTCATTATCCAAGGCAACCGCACAGCTGCCATCGGTGCCTCTTGAGGCGCCAGCTTCGGCCATGGGGCGAAATACCATCGAGGCCATACAGGCTGGCGTCGTACTGGGCTACACGGGACTGGTCGAGTACATGGTTGGCAGGATCAAATCCGAGCTCGGTGGAGCCAAAGTCATAGCGACCGGCGGATTGTGCAGGGTACTGACAGGGCTGACCACCGTATTCGACGAAATCGATCCGGACCTTACCCTCGGTGGCCTGGCCGAAATGGAGCGCTACCTCTACTGATCGCCAGCGGCCTCATCGCGGGCGGCTATATCCTCAAGAGTTCCGAAAGTTCATCACCGGATACGACATCCTCGCTGGAGGCGTTGGTCCCGGTCGAAGCGTTGAGCACATCACGCAGGTCCGAGGCGGCGGCACGTTGCGCGGCCACGATCCTGGCCAGTTCATCAGCAGAACTTGCTATGACCGGCGCAAGTGTCGAGCCGGGGCGCAGGATCTGGTCAAGAGCGTCGGCAAGATCACGTGCCGAGCGCGACAAGAGCCGCAGGTAGTCCGGACGATCGACCAGATGGTCATTCTGCAACACCAGGTCCTTGACCCGCCGCAGGGCCGAGTCGGCCAGCCTCGCTGTCGCCAGCATGGCATCACCTATGACATCAGGATCGGGCTCGAGGCGGGATGCATCGCACAACACACGCACGAGGCCGTCTACAATGTAGATGTTGTCCTCGTAATGGATAACGCTTGACATGGGCACATTGTATCCCGGCGATTGCTTCAGGTAAAGCGCCCCGATCGCTTGAACCTGCAACGCGTTTCGGGATACAATGCGCCGATTTGTCTGCACATGCTCGAGCATGCTTCGGCATGGTCGATTCATGTGCTTACGACTCCTTATCCGTCCGTTGTAGAGACGGATCACAAGACCACAGGGAGGATCAATGCGACCCTACGAACTCACCGTAATCTTTGCGACGGAAGAAGAACTCTACCGTCCCGCGAAGGAAGCAGTCTCCGCCACGCTCAAGCAGCTCGGCGGCGAAATCGTCAAAGAAGACGAGCTTGGCGAACGCCAGCTTGCCTATGAAATCAAGGACAGGATGCGCGGACGCTATGTACTGTACATAGCCAATCTTCCGCCAGACAAGCTTGTCGCCGCGGAGAAAGTCTTCAAGCTCGAAAAAAGCATACTGAAGTATCTTTTTGTCCGGGCAGATGACTGACGGAGGTACTACATGGCCGATCTGAGCATTGCCGTACTGGTTGGCAGACTGACCCGCGACGCGGAACTCAAGTATACCAATTCAGGACAGGCAGTCTGTCATTTCTCGATTGCTACAGGCTCGCGCAAGAAGAAGGGCGATCAGTGGGTTGACGAAGCCAGTTTCTGGGACGTCGACCTCTGGGGCAAGCAGGGGGAATCGATCAACCAGTACCTCGTCAAGGGAAAGCTGGTCGCTGTCGAAGGCGCGATGCGACAGGATCGTTGGGAGCAGGACGGCCAGTCCCGGATGAAAGTGATCATCAGCGCCAATACCGTGCAGTTGCTTGGCTCAAACACCGGAGGCCAGTCCCAGGACTCGTCGCAGAGTTCGGGTTCGGGCGCATCTGCGGGGTCTCAGGGAGCTCAGCATGGTGGTCAGCGTGATTACCCCAGCCGTGACCGTCCTCAGGGACCGGCGTCACAGGCACCTTCGCCCGATGATTTCTCGGACGATATACCGTTCTAGAGGCTGCTGGAAAGCCTTTTTCAAGGAGACTAACGATGTCAGATATGAATCAGAGGGAAGATCGAGGCGACCGTGGTGGTCGTGGCGATGAGCCGAGGCGAGAGGGTGACGATCGCGGTGGACGCGGCGGACGGAAGGGATTTTTTCGCAAGAAGGTCTGCAAGTTCTGCGCGCAGAAGCTCAAGATCGACTACAAGGATCCCGACACGCTCAGGCGTTTCATAACCGAGCGCGGAAAGATTCTGCCCCGCCGCATTACCGGCTCATGCGCCAAGCACCAGCGCAGGCTCGCGGTTGCCATCAAGCGAGACCGCGCGCTCGCGTACATTCCGTACGTGACCAAATAATAGCGGTGGATATCAAAACCGGACTCGCACGTTATCGATTTCCTCTGGCGATGGGAGCGCTGACGGCCGCCTTCTATGGGACCATAGCGCTCGCTCCATTGTACCTTGTGCCGCTGCAGATAGCGGCCACCAACAGGGGACATCACACGATGCGTATCAGTTCGGTGTTTGCGGCACTGTTAATCACGGTGTGGCAGATTGTCTTGCTGTCAAGGGCCGGGGCGATGAGCGCCGGGACGCTTGCTCTCGGTCTTTCGGCTCCTGCCGCGATGATTCTGGCTCTTGTGCTGATGGCGTTGCCACGTTTTGAGCGCATACCATTCGCTATAAGGGCCCTGGCTGGAGGCGCGCTGGCTTCGCTGGTGTGCCTGCCTTCATTTATCGCCGCCGCTGGAGATGAGGGTGTCAAGAACATCTTCATGGCCGCATTCTCAAGCGCATCTTCGGCTGTCGGTGCGGAAGTGCCCGACACCGAAGCGCTGTGGTCGGCCATCAAGACTGGTGTCGCGTCCAGTTTCGGCGCCATCGTCTTCATCTTTCTCTTTGCCAGCGCATGGATAGGTTCGCGGCTGGGTTCGTTCAGAAGAACCATCGCCGATGGCGATATCCCGACGCTCAAGACGTACCACTTGCCAGTGCCACTGTTATGGTTCCTGCTTGGCGCGTGGGCCGCGTTGCTTGTCAATCGTTTCTATCCGTCTTTTGTGCTTTCGGCGGTCGCGTTGAACGCGACCACAGCCTTGTCAATCTGTTACGGCGTCCAGGGGCTCGCCATCGCCAACGCGCTGGCCGAACGCGCTGGTCTGGCTCCTGTCGCGCGGTTGATCATGCCACTCGTGCTTATCCTGCTTGTCGCAAGCGGGATTGCCGGCTTCATAGCCATTGGTGTGCTCGCACTGCTCGGTACCCTTGAGACCTGGATTCCGTTCCGTACAGCAACCAGTAAAGGAGATACACCATGAAGGTTATCCTGAACAACGATGTTCCAAACTTGGGCGAACTAGGAGACGTGAAGGACGTCGCCGCCGGTTATGCCCGCAACTACCTGCTGCCCAGAGGCCTCGTCTATCCATATAGCCCGGCAGCCATAGCCTTGTTCGAGAAACGCAAGGCAGAGATAGAGAACCGCAAGGCAGAGAAGCGCGCTTCAAGCGCCGATCTCAAGACCAGACTTGAAGCCGAAGAACTGACTCTGGACATGCCCGCCGGCCAGAACGGCAAGCTGTTCGGTGCCGTTTCAAACGCGACCATAGCCGATGAACTGCTCAAGAAGGGAATCCAGATCGACCGCAAGAAGATCGAAGTTCCTGGCCGCGTCATCAAGAGCGTAGGCAACTACAAGATCGCCGTGCGCCTGTATGAGAAGGAAGAAGCAATCGTTCGCGTCGCCATCAAGGGACATGTCGAGAAGGCGAAGAACACTCCTGCTCCAGAGCAGCCAAGGCGTCATCACCGCGAGGAGACACCAGTGCAGGCCGAGCCAGTCGCCGCGGAAGCAGCTCCCGAGCCCGCTCCCGCCCAGGAATAATTTACCCGCATGATTCCCGCCCAGCTCAAGGACAGGGTTCCACCGCACAACGCGGAGGCGGAACAGGCCGCGCTGGGTGCTTTGCTACTCGATCCGGACGCAGTACCGCATATCCTGCAGTATCTGCGCCCGGATGATTTTTATGTAAACGCCAACAAGAATGTCTTTGCCGCCATCATATCGCTCTTCGAAAAAGGACAGAAGGGTGACCTGATTACACTGGCCGACGAGATGCGCGCTCTCGGTTCACTCGAGCACTCGGGAGGACCGGCATATATTGCCAAGCTGACCGACGCCGTGCCATCGAGCGCCAATATGGAGTACTACGCCAAGATCGTGCAGGAATGCTCGACCAGGCGCCACCTCCTGCGGCTCGCGGCGGACATCAATCAGAAGGCGCATGATGATTCCATAGAGACAGACATACTGCTTGACGAATTGCAGGAGAGCATTTTCGAGGTCAATCAGGATCGCCAATCTGTTTCATACCGCAGCGTCCGCGAGATAGTCCCCGAAGCGATGAAGATGATAGAAGCGCTGGCCAAGAACAAGAATGCCTACACCGGCATCCCCAGCGGGTTCACCGAACTTGACAGCATGACCAGCGGCTTCCAGAATTCGGAACTTATAATCATCGGTGCCCGCCCAAGCGTTGGCAAGACCGCGTTCGCCCTGAACATGGCCGCCCACATGGCGCTCCGCGAGCGCATCCCTGTGTGCTTCTTTTCGCTTGAGATGCCCGACCTTTCGCTGACATACCGCATCCTCTCCAGTGAAGCGCGCATTGATTCAGAGAAGGTCAGAAGCGGCTTGATCAAGCCCAGCGACATCCAGAGCCTGATGGATGCTGCAAGCCGGATATACGACGCGCCGATGTACATCGTCGATGTACCCAACATCAAGCTGCTTGATTTGAGGTCGTTGGCCCGTCGCATGAAGAGCGAAAAGGATGTCAAGATAATATTCATTGATTATCTGACGCTGATCACACACGAAAACACCGATCTGCCCCGTTGGGAACAGATATCCAGCATTTCCCGTTCGCTCAAGGCACTTGCCCGCGAACTGCGAATACCGGTGGTGGCATTGTCGCAGTTGAAGCGCGAGGCGGAAGGCAAACAGCCGTCACTGGCCGACTTGCGTGAATCCGGATCAATAGAGCAGGATGCCGACCTGATCATGTTCCTGCACAGGGAGCGCGAGATAGACAAGCGGCACGATGAACGCTCACCATATACGCCCACTGATCTTCTTGTCGCCAAGCACAGGAATGGCCCGGTCGGCAAGGTCGGGCTCTTGTTCTTTCAGAAGATTACTCGCTTCGAATCGCTTGAAAAGGAACATGCCGGCCATTAGAATCTGTTCGGGGGGACAAGCAAAATGGATCTTGAAAAGAACTATGATCTGAGCATACTGGTCAATGATACCGAACGCATGGTTCTGGACGAGCTCGGCAAGCGCCTGGAGACAGCGGCGGAGGATGGCATATGCGATTGCCAGGACTGTGTCGTCGACATGGCCGCTCTTGCCCTCAACATGCTCAAGCCCATGTATCATGCGTCATTGCTTGGAACCATGTACGCGCACGCGGCCGAGACCGGTGATTATGCCGATGCCATAAAAAACGCCGTAGATCAGGCCGTCGAAAAGGTCAGAGCCAACCCGTCGCACGGTTAATGGTAATTGATCAGCTCGCATCCTCTGTCGATGCCATGAATCCAAGCTTCTTTATTGATCGATACCGTCCAGCAAGAATGCTCTTGTAGGGTTCCTTTGGAGAAGCTGAGCTGGTGTCAGGTACTATCTTCTGGTATGCCGACCGCGTCAGCCTGACGACTCCCGTCTGACCAGACTTGAGCCCCGTAATATGAAACTCCAGTGATCCTTCCTTGAGCCCATTATACAGAACCGCTATATCCGCCTCGGGTTCCGATTCCTCTGCCTTGGTCTGCAGAAAGTACTTGAGTCCCTCGACGGCGCGTGGATCAAGCTCATCGCGAAGCATGCGCGCGCGTTCGAACAGTTCCTGGTATCCCAGAAGAATCTCCTGGGAACCTGGCTCCGAGACCTTCCCACGGTACACCGACAAGCGTTCTATGTCCGGCATCACTGTCAGGTCAATGTGCCTTGATGACGACCGTACTGGCAAGGGCAATTCGGCTCTCACAAGTGCCCCGCAGCGTGGGCATATGGACGACGGAGACTCGCCCGCGGCCAACCTGGTTATCATGGCCGGGGCATCAAGGTCGATGAATTCCGGCACATCCACCTCGACCATTTCCTCACATCTGCACTGGATTTCCTTCATAATGGCCTCCATTCATGCACAATCGTATACATGCCGAGCTATTTTTTTGAAAAGAACAGGACATCGCTCAGCGTCGATAGTATGAACAGCGCCGCAACCGCGACCATGCCTATGGTCTGATATCGAAGCACCGTCTTGACCTTCGCGGCCTTGCGGCTGACCAGCTCGAAAAGGTACAGCACTATTGAGCCGCCATCAAGCAAGGGTATCGGTAGCAGGTTCATGGCAAAGAGGCCAATGGACAAGGCTGCGAGAAAGTTGAACGCAATGGACAGGCCGCCTGTGGATGCGGCTGAGAATCCGCTGGCTGCGACCGTGCCCACCATCCAGGTTATGCGAACCGGTCCGGATATTGCCTTGAGCACATTCGTACCCATGAAAAGCGAAGCGATTCCTCTATAAGTAGCAGATATCGTCTTGCCTGTTTCCGCGAATCCCATTGACAGGGCCTCGGCTGGGTTGCGGGCCTTTACCGAAAGTGTTTTGGTTTTCCATCCCAAGCCAAGATCGGCTGAGCCGTCAAGCCCATAGGTCATGACAACGTCAGACTCCGCCTCGACGCCTGCCCGCATATACCTGAGCACGGCCTTTGCGGGTTTGTGGGAGGTCAGATATCCGACTATTGCCATGGTCGAGTCGACAGGGGTTCCATCGATCGCGACAATGGTGTCACCCGGCTGAATACCGGCGAATGCGGCCGCTCCAGCGGGATCGACCGAGGCGACGAGCGGCTCTATCCACGGATATATTCCTATCCTGCCGGCTCCGGAATCCTTGTCAAGCTCGGGGATAATGCGTATCCCAACATTGCTGCCATCCCGATCGACGACCATGGTGGTCGGCCTGCGAGCGGAGAGCGCTACCGATTCCTGGATTTCTGAAAAAGTGCTGATCCGCTCGCCGTTGATCTCCAGGATTCTGTCACCGGTGCGAAGTCCAGCCGTATCGGCCGGATAGGTCTTGCCATCAAGACTGCTTGCCAGAATGATTCTATCATCCCAGCTCTGTACCGAGTAGCCCACAGACATGATTCCAAGATACATGAAGAAGGCGAGTACGACATTCATCAGGGGCCCGCCCAGTGCTATGATGATGCGTTTGACTGGTGGGGCTCCAAAGAACGAGCCTGGCTCCTTGGGGAAATCCTCAAGGCCGGATTCTATGGCCTTGCGATACGAGTCTTCTCCCTTCATGCGGCAGTACCCACCTATCGGCAGCGCGGAGATGCTGTATTTGGTGCGACCCAACCTATGGGTCAGGAGCCGGGGCCCCCAGCCCAGGGAGAACTCCTCGACCTCGACTCCAACCATCCTGGCGGCGAGGAAATGGCCGAGCTCGTGAAAGAATACCACGATGCCCAAGCCCACGAGACCGAGGATTATCGTAACAATCGTCATGCAATCTCCTTTAGGACGACCTTCGCCAGTTCCCGTGCCTGCCGGTCGGCATCGCGGACAGCGTCAAGATCATCGACAAGCCGCGGATGGTCATGGTCGAGTGTCGCGGCAACAACGCGGTGCAGGTCGGTAAATCGTATCGAGCCGTCCATGAATGCCGCCACGGCAATCTCGTCGGCGGCATTGTAGGCGACCGTGTAGCCTTCGCCAGCCATAAGTGCCTCGTAGGCCAGCCCCAGAAGCGGATAGCGCAGTGGCTCCGGCTTATGGAAGGTCATGGGCGATTGAGTCGGATCAAGGTCGGCAATGTGCTCATCGATCATATCCGGCCATGAAAGTGCATTGAGTATGGGCAACCTCATGTCCGGTCTGGATATCTGGGCATACAAAGAACCGTCCCTGGTCCGTATGAACGAATGTACTCTGCTTTCAGGATGAATGGCAACGTCGATCGATTCAGGAGCAAGGCTGAAAAGCCGCGCCGCCTCGATTACCTCAAGGCCCTTGTTAGCCATCGAGGCGGAATCTATCGTTATTTTTGCACCCATATTCCATGTCGGATGGGCCAGGGCGTCACGCGGCGTTACGAATGGCAAGCGTTCCAGAGGCATCTGTCTGAAGGCTCCACCGGATGCCGTTATTATGACGCCGCGAACCGATCCGGCGCCAAAGCGTTCCATCATGTTGAAAATTGCGGCGTGTTCCGAATCGACAGGCAGGATGCGCTTGCCATGCAAGGCGGCTTCTGCCAACGCGAGGCGGCCAGCCATCACGATGGTCTCCTTGTTGGCAAGCGCCAGGTCCTTGCCCGAACGCAAGGCCGCAAATGATGGTTCGAGACCATCGGCGCCGGCCGCCGCGTTGACGACAATGTCCGCGCTGGTATCCTCGACGAGGCGTATCAGTCCTTCGGCGCCAACATACCTGATGCCGGCTTCACGAGGCGTGGCGCCGCTCAGGCACAATGTAGCGGTGGGGTAGGCCATCGCGGCCTTGCGCAATCCCTGCTCGTCACGGTGAGCCGAGAGGCCGACGAGCGCAAAGAGATCCGGATGCCTTGAGACGACATCAAGTGTCTGTTTGCCTATGGAGCCTGTCGCTCCAATGAGGATGATGCGTTTCAGTGATCGTCCGGACATTTAGGCTCCGATCAAGGCAAGAGCCCCATAACCGCAATAAAGGCGGCAAACAATGGGGCTGAGAGGAGCAGACTGTCGAATGAGTCGAGCATTCCGCCGCGTCCAGGCACTATCGTTCCGGAATCCTTGACACCAGCGGCGCGCTTCAGGGCGGACTCAAGCAGGTCCCCGGTTACGACGGCGACGCCAATGGCCAATCCCAGACAAGCAAGCATAATCCAGTTGGCGTCGATCAAAGTCGGGAAGACCACGGGGCCAAGCAGCGCTGCAACAAGGCTGCCACATATTCCCGCCATGGTCCCTTCGAGGCTCTTGTTAGGCGAGACAGCGAATATCCCCCGGTGTTTGCCGAGTGTCACTCCGGCGAGCCAGGCCATGCTGTCATTTCCAAAGACCATGAACGCGAACCAGACAAGCAGCATTCCGGCCCCGCGAGGGGCACCAAGAATCGCTATCATTGCCGTGCTCAGGGCGCCGGGATATATAAGATAGAGCGCGTTGGCGCCGACTCTTGATACCGCGGTCCTTGTCATCGATTCGGTCCGAGGAAAGGCAAGGGGAATGGCACCGACCGAGAAGGCCGCGATGACAGCGACTGAGAGCGGCGCAAGCCAACCGGCGACAATGCTGCTTCCATCGCGCGTCAACCTGGTCAGATATACGGCGATGGGCGGTATCAATGCCATCATGAGGGCTATGACTGAACGGTAGCGCCCGCCATCAGGCTCCACTATTCTGCGCAACTCAAGCGCGGAACCGCCGCAGAATACCAGGATTATGACGACGATGGGCAGATGGTTGTATGAAGGCACCAGCAATATCAGGGCAAACAGCAGTGGAACGATTATGCCTACAAAGAGCACCCTGGTCATGAAGTTGTTCATCGCGCGTCGCCATACCTTCGCTCTCGCCGCGCGTATTCATTGACCGCACCATCAAGATGCTCAGCCGACCAGTCGGGCCAAAGCACATCGGAAAAGTACAGCTCCGAATAGGCGGCTTGCCATATCAGAAAGTTGGAAAGCCTCAGTTCGCCTCCGGCCCTGATGATAAGATCGGGGTCGGGCATTTCCGGCACATCGAAGTGTTCCCTGAATTGCGCCTCTGTAAGCCCCGAATGATCTGCGGGAAGGCGTTTGATGGCGCGTATGATTTCGTCCCGACCACCATAATTGATGGCCAGATTTACGGTAATTCCGGAGAAGCCCGCGGTATCGGCCATGACCTGCCTGATGGCGTCCTGCACATCTGCGGGCAGCCCATCGATGTCGCCCGAGTGCACAACCCGTACGCCCTGCTCACGATAGAAATCGAACTCGGAGCACAAGTAGGTACTGACCAGTCCCATCAGGAAACGGACTTCTTCCTGCGCGCGTTTCCAGTTCTCGGTGCTGAACGTGTAGAGGGTCAAATAGCCGATTCCCAGATTCCTGGCGGCCAACACGATTCGCTTCGCGGCCTTCAATCCCTCTCGGTGCCCTTCGGTGCGGGGCATGCCACGAGCCTTGGCCCAGCGTCCATTGCCATCCATAAAAATGGCGACATGCGCCGGTATTGATCGCGATGTGGTGGGCATACCTAGACTTCCAGTATTTCCTTTTCTTTTTCTTCGAGCGTCTTGTTGATCTGCGCGATATAGGAATCGGTCAACTTCTGGAATTCTTCTTCGGCTTTCTTATGGGCATCTTCTGGAACATCAGTCTTCTTCTTGAGGTCTTCAAGGCCGTCGCGTCTGATGTTCCGTATGGCAACACGGGAGGTCTCGGCCATGCTCTTGGCGTTCTTCACGAGTTCCTTGCGTCGTTGCTCGGTCAAAGGCGGAATCGCTATCCTGATTACTTTGCCATCGTTGGACGGGTTCAGGCCCAGTTCCGACTTCTGGATTGATTTCTCTATTTCGCTTATCAGGCCACGATCCCATGGTTGAATCACGATAAGTCTGGCCTCAGGCACCGATACGGTCGCAACCTGGGCTATGGGTGACTTCTGCCCGTAGTAGTCAACCCTGAGCTTGTCAAGGATTGTCGGTGAGGCTCGTCCGGTCCTGATCGCCGCAAAATCGTCCCTGAGCGAGGCTACGGTCTTCTTCATGCGCTCTTCGCATGCATTCTTGATATCGTCCATTGCACTCCCTTTCGAGCATCCTCTCAAGCAGGATCCTTAGACCAACAAAGCCGGTTCCGAGAACGGAACCGGCCAGCTTCAGGCTTGTATCAGTTGTCGCCAACCTTGAAATAGACATAGTCGATTATGCTGAGCTTGGCTCCGGCGGCTTTTCCAACCGCGTCCATCACCGCCTTGACGCTCTGCTTCTCGTCCTTTACAAAACCCTGATCGAGTAGACATATCTCGCTCATCAGTTTCTTGAGCTTGCCCGCCAGAATGCCATCGATGACCTTCTCGGGCTTTCCACTCATCTTCTCGTCGCCTTCAACCTGCTTCTTGAAGATGTCCTGCTGTTCCTTGACCCAATCGGCACTGATCCTGGTCTGGTCAACAAACATCGGGGCAAAGGCCGCGACGTGCAGGGCCAGATCGTGCACGAATGCGGCGACCTCGGCGTTCTTGAAAGCCTCTGGCTTGTCTGACTGCAGCTTGACGACCACGCCAAGCTTGCCTTCACCATGGGTGTACGCATGCAGATACTCATTGGCGCCCGCCTTGACCAGCGAGACCCGTTTCAGCGTTATGTTCTCTTTGATGACGCTGGCCAGATCCTGGACAATCGCCTCAAGCTCTGCATTTGGCGCGGCATAGTTCTTGTCCAGACTCAGCTTGGCCATCGTGTTGCCGCCCTTGATGAAATCATCATTGCGGCAGACAAAGTCGGTCTCGCAGGCTACGTCGACCATGGCGATCGCGGCCTTGCCTTCAGCGATGAACACGCGGCCTTCGTTTGTGGCTCGGCCTGACCGTTTTGCGACGCCTGCGAGTCCCCACTCCTTGAGCTTTCGCTCGGCGAGGGCAAAATCACCTTCGGCCTCGACCAGTGCCTTCTTGCAGTCCATCATTCCCGCGCCGGTCTTTTCGCGCAGATTCTTTATATCGCTTGCCTTGACATCCATTGTAGGCTCCTTATTTGGCGTAATACTTGTCTTCTTCGACGATCGGCTCCTCGACCGCGCCGGCATCGGCAACAGAAGGCGCAGCCGCTACTGGCTCCGCGGCCGCAACGTAGTTGGCCGGGTCGACTTCTACTTCTTCCTCTTCGACTTCTGGCTTGACTTCCGCTACGGCCGGAGCAGCCTCTTCGTCTTCCTGGAGGGTTTCGATTATCTTGAGGCCTGTTTCGCTCTCCGCCTCGACCACCGCGTTGGCGATGATCTGGGTGAACAGTGAAATTGAGCGGATGGCGTCGTCATTGCCAGGTATCGGGTAGTCAATGCCTTCGGGGTTGCAGTTGGTATCGACAACGGCGACGATGGGGATGCCCAGACGTCGAGCCTCGGCCACCGCTATCGCTTCCTTGCGGGTGTCGATGACGAACAGGATGCCTGGCAGCTTGGTCATGCCCTTGATGCCGCAGAGGTTCTTGTCGAGCTTGGCCTTCTCCTTCTGGAGCTGGGCCTGTTCCTTCTTGGTGAAGCTGGAGAAGTCTTCCTTTTCGAGCTTGATGAGGCGCTCGATGGACTTGCGGACGGTGGCAAAGTTGGTAAGCATGCCGCCGAGCCAGCGGTTGTTCACATAGAACTGCTCACAGCGCTCGGCTTCTTTCTGGATAGCCTGCTGCGCCTGCTTCTTGGTGCCGACGAACAGCACCGGCTTGCCGGCGGCGACAGTCTTGCGGACGACTTCGTATGCTTCCTTGATTGACTGAATGGTCTTCTGCAGGTCGATGATGTGAATGCCATTGCGCTCCGCAAAGATGAACTTCTTCATGCGCGGATCCCAGCGCTTGACCTGGTGCCCAAAGTGTACGCCGGACTCAAGCAGGCTCTTCATGGTGACTACAGCCACGTGTTCCTCCATTGGCTCCCGATCCAGTCGGAAGCCCCCTTCACTGTTTCTCGCCGTATTGGTGTATGCTGGCATGCACCTCGGCGGAAGATTCGGTCATCGAGCTATGACGCCCGGTTGTACCGTGTCGGCTTTCGATCCAAACTGGAACGGATAACCAGACGATGCCAGAATGGCATAAAACTCATGCAGTGGCAAGCCCACGACTCCAGAAAAGGAACCATCCAGGCGTTCAATGAAGAACGCGGCTCGTTCCTGGGCGCGATAGGCTCCCGCGACGCCAATCCATTCTCCGGTATCAAGATAGCCCTCTATCTCGGCTTCGTTCATCGGGGCAAAAGTCACCCGTGTCTCCGATAGTGCCGAGGCGCTGGTGCCTGTCCGCCGGTTGAGCACGCAGACTCCAGTGGAGACTATGTGCGTCCTGCCTGCCAGCATCATGAGCATCGAGCGTGCCTCGGCTCGGTCTGCTGCCTTTCCCAGCGCCACGCCATCAATCGAAACCATAGTATCGGCCCCCACGGCCCAGTGTGGCGGAACAGGCGCATTGCGCGAGCCTTCAACCACCTTCAGCCTGGCAAGCGCAACGACACGCTGCGCAATGGGCATGTGGTCAAAGACTCGCTCGTCAACATCCGCGGGTGAGCAGGTTACATTGAAGCCATGAGCGCGCAACAGCGAAAGGCGCCGGGGGGATGTACTGGCCAGGAGCAGAGTAGCCTCTGCATCGTTACAATCGATCATGAACAGATGCTATACCAGTACTCATATCGCTGTAAAGCTTGACAATGGCATCATTTCCATCGTACTACTTGCAGGTCGAGCGATTAGCTCATATGGATAGAGCGGCAGCCTCCGGAGCTGCAGGTGGCCGGTTCGAGCCCGGCATCGCTCAGTACACGCGCTCGCGCCTCTGGTGCCTGCGCGTTTTTTTTGACACAGCCGAATATCCATCAAGGTGGCAGACAATGGCGGCTCTTGTTCTGAAGCAGATCACTGAGAACACCTATATCATCCCGTCCCCGGCTACCATGGGGCTCTGGGTGTCAGGCAACCAGGCCACGTTGATAGATGCAGGTAATGATGAAGATGCTGGGAGGCAGATCCTCAGGCTTATCACCGAACGCGGGTGGAACCTGGAGATGATAGTCTGCACACACTCCAATGCCGACCACGTCGGTGGCAACGCCTTCCTGCAGAAGCGCACCGGGTGCAGAATCGCCGCCACATCCATTGAGGCATCCTTCATCGAACACCCCTTGCTCGAACCAACATTGCTGTATGGTGGTTTTCCGATGAAATCGCTATGCAACAAGTTCTTGATGGCCAAGCCGTCAGCAGTGACCGACCGTATCAAGGATGATGGCGTCATTCACGGAAGCCCGCTTCGAACCATGCCGTTGCCTGGTCATTTTGTCGGCATGATAGGCGTTGGGACGCCCGACGATGTCTGGTTCGTAGCCGACAGCCTCTTCTCAGAGCATATCATCGAAAAGTATCCAATATTCTATCTGTATGATGTTGCTGAACACCTGAAGACGCTAGGCCGTCTGCGTGGACTTCAAGGCCGCTGGTTTGTGCCCAGCCACGCTCCGCACACTCAGGACCTTGCCTCGCTGATCGACGCCAACGAGAGCCGCATTGCCGCGACACTGGATGTCATACAGAGGGCATGTGGCGATGGCGGAGCCGGCTTCGATGTCATTCTTGAGCGCGTCTGTTCGACGACAGGCATCAACCTGGACATGAATCAGTATGTTCTGGTAGGCAGCGCGCTTAGATCAATGCTGTCGTATCTGGTCGATGCCGGCCAGGTCGAACCGCGCATCGAGGCGGGAATTGTGCTCTGGGCAGCAATGAGCCAGAGCATGCCGGACCATACGCTCGATTGACGAGTATAGCCCGGCGAGCATACCATGCCGTCACCATGAAACCACTGCGCTACACAGGTTCACTCGTGTTCATTACCGGAGGATCGAGCGGCATTGGGCTCGCCACCGCCGTCGCCTTTGCTCGCCAGGGTGCGGCCGTGCACCTGATGGCGCGTTCAGACACTAAGCTCGCGGCCGCGGTAGAGACGATTCACCGGCGTCTGGAAGAATCTGGAATCGATGCGGAATCCTGGCCGTCGGTGACAACCTCAGCCCTTGACGTCTCATCGGCCGAAGGTGTCGCATCAACTCTGGAGGTCGATTGCAAGAAGATCGGCGTCCCAGACATACTGGTCAATTGTGCTGGCATAGCCAGGCCAGGGTATTTTCAGGAGTTGACGCCCGAAATCATGCAAACCACCATTCAGACTAACCTGCTCGGCACAATGTATGTCTGCCTGTCGGTCTACCGGGCCATGCTGGCAAGCGGTAAACACGGTCATATAGTCAATGTATCATCGTTGGCGGGTCTGATCGGCGTCTTTGGCTACACGGCCTATGGCGCCTCCAAGTTCGGCATCATAGGATTTTCGGCTACGCTCAGGGCAGAGGCAAGACTCCACGGCATCAAGGTGTCGGTCCTGTGTCCTCCCGATACGGACACGCCGCAGTTGCACGAGGAGAACAAATACAAGCCTGCCGAGACTCGGGCTGTCTCCGGCAATGCCAAGTTGCTGACACCTGAGTCGGTCGCCGATGCTCTGCTTTCAAGGCTGCCATCGAACCGGTTCATCATTTTTGCCGATCGTACCAGCGCCATGATTCACGCAATCAATCGATTCATGCCCTGGCTGGTGGAGTTTTTCATGCATCAGGACGTCATGAAGGTTCAGAAACAGGCTTCCAGCACGAAAGGAACACAACCATGAGCATGTCAACACGGACGACAACCGAGACACGCGGCGATATTTTCGACAAGTGCAATGATTTCGTCGAGGCGGAGGAAGCCAGAAATGGCGGGTGGTATCCATATTTCAGGCCAATTCAAGCCAATCGCGGCAGCAAGGTTGTCATAGAAGGCCGCGAAATGATCATGGCCGGTTCCAACAATTATCTGGGCCTTGCCTTTGACGAGCGGGTTCGCGAAGCAGCTACGAAAGCCGTCGAGAAATACGGCTCTAGCTGTTCCGGTTCGCGGTTCATGAATGGAACGCTGGCACTGCATGAGGAGCTGGAAGAGAAGCTCGCGGGGTTTGTAGGCATGGAAGCGGCGCTGACGTTCACGACAGGCTACCAGTCCAACCTCGGTGCCATTTCCGCGCTGCTTGGCCGTCAGGATCATGTCGTTACCGACAAGCTCGATCATGCCTCTATCATGGATGGCATATTCCTGGCGCGTGGCATGCAAAAAGAGATCACGCTGCATCGCTTCAAGCACAACGACATGGCCGATCTCCGCAAGGTGCTCGAGAAGATACCTCCAACCGGTGGCATACTCATAATCCTTGACGGCGTCTTCAGCATGGAAGGCGACATAGCCCTGCTCCCGGAGATACGCACGATTGCCGACGAGTTCAAGGCTCGGGTCTACCTCGACGAGGCACACGCCCTGGGCGTACTGGGCGCGACCGGGCGCGGCACTGTAGAGCACTTCAATGGAGTTGCCAAGCCTGACATCATGATGTGTACGTTCTCGAAGGCACTCGCTTCGATAGGTGGATTCGTGGCCGGAAGCGCTCGGGTAATCGACTATATCAAGCACTTTGCCAGACCGCTGATATTCAGCGCCAGCATGCCTCCCGCCACGATAGGCGCGGCGCTCAAGGCTCTGGAAATAATCGAACAGGAGCCGCAGCGTGTTCTGCGCCTGCAGGCAATAGCCAAAAAGATGCTCGATGGCTTCAGCGGCATGGGCTTTGAAATCGGCACGGCGGAAACGCCGATCGTACCTCTGCATATCGGCGACAATCAAAAGACATTCCTGTTCTGGAAGGCGCTCTTTGAGCGCGGCGTATATGTGAACCCGGTCATTGCTCCTGCGGTTCCGCCCAACGGCGCGCTCATTCGTACTTCTTTCATGGCGGTTCACACCGACGAGGAACTTGATATGATCCTTGAAATTTCCGAGGAAGAGGGCAAGCGGCTCGGCATAATCTGACAGGATTTGATCGCCATATGAAGAGGCCCGGCCTTCCATCAGGAAGATCGGGCCTCTTGGCATCCAGCGTATGTGGTCTTACTTGCCGCTTCCCGAGCTGGCTCCCGCCGCGGAGTATTTGCGCAGCTTCGTCAACAGGTCTTTGGCTTTCTGCTTGACCGGAGTAATGTAGTTGCCGTCCGCGATACGCAGGATGGCCCTGATGGCGGCGGGATCCTTGATGCCGTTGTTCTTGTCGGCAAGGGATTCAAGGGCAACCAGGCTCTCAAAGGCAAGGCTATTGTCCGGGAGCAGTATATCATAGCGATTGATGATGAAGGCTATGGTCTGTGTCACGTCGTCACCATCCATGAGGCCAATCTTGCCGATGGAACGGATAGCGGCTGCTATAACCATCGGTTCATCGTCGGCAAGCGCCACCTTCATAAGGATATCCTTTGATTCGGGCGTCTTGAACTCGCCGAGCAACAGGCATGCCTCCCTGCGGATATCCGGGAAATTATTGAGCGTACGCCCGACGCCGCCGGAACGAACGACCGTGAAGGTGGTCTCGCCGGCGAGATACTCAAGCGATTTCCTTACTTCCGGACTGGTCCGGCCCTCATCGACAGACTGCCGTATATACTGCAGGGCGACAAGCTTCATGTCCTTGCTGTCAGAATAGGCTTGCTCGCGAATGATCATCGTTTCGAGGGGATCCTGCAGATATGATTCCTCTACGGTTCGTTCACCGCCGGTCGAGGTTGTCGCAGTTGTCGTAGACTGGCTCCATACCGGTGATGATATGAGCGCGATTATCACGACGAACGCTCCTAGATGACGATTCATGATTACCTCCAAATTGCGATCTTCCATGTATCGCCGATTTTTTCAAGGTTGTAAAGTACCAAGCGCTCACCCTTGGCGGTGACCGTGATGGCTCGAATGCGTGTTGCCTGCATGAATTCTATATCGTCGACCCTGTCGTGTTGCCTGGATGGGTACACAACGTACAGAAAATAGTCCTTGAGTGTATTCAGGACTATACCCTGGCGCTTCAACACTGGTGAATCGGAAATCTGGGCGAGCGTCTCGGCCGATGAATAGTGGTCCCTATAGGCATCGGTCAATGCCTGTGACCAGGCGTCGTAATCCTTGGCCTGGATGATCGAATTGAGGCTGTTTATAAGCGCTCGTATGTCAATGAAGGTGGTCTGCTTGAGTTCGACGCTTACCGATGACGGGTCGAATTGGTCCGCAGCAGGGTTTGCATCCGGCTCCGGGGCGGCCTCCACCGCGGTAGCGTCTGTCTCAACCGGCTGCACCTGCACTGGCTGTGTTGAAACGCAGGAGATGAACGCCCCAAGGCATATGGAAAGCGCCAGAGCGGGCAGGATACGGCAATTAAGCACTCGTTGCATGTCACCATAGTAAACCCTTGTCCGGCTCTTGTCAAAATGACTTGTAATGGCGTTTTTTATTGATGGCAGCGATCTTTTGAAGTATGATAACCCCATTATATGAACACGGTGACCTTTGAAACGGCGAATATCGCAAAACTGCACCACATGGAATATGAGACTATGCCCGAGGTGGTCGTCTCTGCCCCTGGAATCGTGCGTCTTCTCGGAGAACACACCACCGATGCCGACGGTCTGGTTCTGGCGTTCCCGTTCAATCGGCGTGTGACCATAGCCTTCTCGAGCCGCCATGACTCGTCCATACGCTTCTTTGCCGCCGACCTGAACGAGCGCAAACGCACAAACCTGTCGAATCTCAAATTCAAGCGCGAGGATCGCTGGGCCAACTATATCAAGGCAGAAATCGCCTCTATTGCAGAACGAAACACTGTCAGAGGTTTCAACATCACCATCTCGGGTGATGTGCCCCAGGGATTGGGCCTTGGCTCGGCGACCGCCCTGCAGTGTGCAGCCGCATGGGCTGTCTGTCTTGTATCCGGTCACGAACCTGTTGCCGAGAATATCGCCAGATCGATTGTCGAGACGGACAAAGCATATTTCGAGCGCTCATCGAAGTCCGCAGACTACCTCGCCACTCTTGCCGCCAAAGCCTCGTCTTTTTCCTACATCGACGCGCTCAAAGGAACCGCCGAGTCCATCCCGTCTGTCCTGCGTGACGTTCAGTTGATACTCACAGATTCAAGAGTCCCGCGCCCCCCACTGGACAGCGAGTTGCGACAGCGTTCAAATGATTGCGCCACGGGGCTCTCGATAATGGTTGGCAGTGGTTCGCGGCGTCTTCGGGACTATACGATAGATGAACTCGACGAGTTCATGGGCATCATGCCTGAACGAGTCCGCCGACATTGCGCATTCATCGTAGACGAGGCGCAGCGTGTGCGGGAAGCCCGTGAAGCCGCTTTGCATGCCGACATGGCCTCTTTCGCCAAGGCGATGAACAAATCCCAGGCAGGACTGCGCAACAATTATGAGATTTCATGCCCTGAGATCGATTGGCTGGTCAAGCGAGCGCTGGAAATCGACGGCATCATGGCAAGCAGGATGATAGGCAAGGGATTCGGAGGGTGCACGCTGACACTGGCACAGGCCGGGGCCGCGGAAGAGTACCGTTCGCGACTGGAGGAATACGAGAGGATCTTTGGCTTCAAACCAAGCGCCTTGGAAATTTCTGTAGGCACTGGTATGATCGCCGAATAGCCGCTCCCTACGGGTAGCGCCAGGAGCGTCGATGAAAATTTTGCTGACAAATGATGACGGATACGCGACCGATGGCATCAAGGCCCTGGCTCGCACGCTGGGGACGCGCCATGAAGTATGGACTCTGGCACCAGACTCTGAGCGCTCCGGAATGAGCCATGCCATGTCGCTGCGGCACCCCATAAAGATCAGAAAACTTGCTGAGCACGAATACGCATGCTCAGGATCGCCTGCTGACTGCGTTATTCTGGCTGGACATGGAGTCATACCGTTCAAACCCGAGATCGTCATCTCGGGTATCAACAGGGGACCAAACCTCGGCACAGACCTTGTCTATTCAGGGACAGCCGCGGCAGCCAGACAGGCGACCATACTTGGTATACCTGGAATAGCCGTCTCCCTGGCCACCTATGTTGGTCCTTTCCAGTATAACGCGCTTGCCAGACTGGTAGCAGACCGACTCGATTACTTTCTGGATTTGTGGTCACCGGATGTGTTCATCAATCTCAATGCTCCTCCCGCGCAGGACGACCACGTCTATACGGTTGTCGATGCGTTTCCAAGCAGGCGCATCTATCGCGATACCCTGAAATTCTTCGACGGCCCCGACGACTACTCCTATTGCTTTTTTATGGATGGCCATGTCGATACCAATATGGAGCCAGGAAGCGACGATGATCTGGTCAACAAGGGCTTTGCGACTGTGACCAGAGTACTCGCGTATCCTTGTTCGGCTCAGCACTTGCAGCCATCGGCGAGCGACACAACCCCATGAAACCCGCAAAACCGGAAGGTTCAAGAGCCATAGCCGAAGCATCAGCCGCCTATCGTGAAGGCCAGTATGAAGCAGCACTTGCGATGCTCGCCGGCGCTACTGTCGATGAGGATGACTATCTGGACCTGGCCTACCTTCTGGGGCTCTGTCATGCACGGTTGCAGCGATTCGACGAAGCGCTCTTGTACCTTGAACAGGTCGTCACTGCGGGCGGTACAGACAGCCGTTCCGCGCAATGCCGGCTGACGCTGGCATACATCTATGCCGTTACAGGTCGCGCCCGACTTGCCGAGTATGAGCTCATGAAACTAGTAGACTCCCCCTATGAGAATGCGCGTGTACGAGCCGCTCTTGGCCACGCAAGCTGGAAACAGGGAAGGCTCGAAGATGGGCTTCGTTGGTACCAGAAGGCGCTCGACGTCGATGAAGACAATCTGACAGCATTGAATGGATACGGCTACCTCCTCGCCTGCGCAGAAAAGGAGCTTGAGACTGCGCTCACATGCTGCCGCAAGGCTCTGGATGGTGCGCCGAAGAATCCTGCCTATGCCGATTCATTGGGCTGGGCCTACTTCAAGCGTGGCCAGCTGGAGGAGGCGGGGCGTTACCTCTATGAGGCGGCAGAGGTTCTGACCGATAATGAAGAAAGCCGGGAGCATATCAAGGCTTTTGAAAAGGCGGTTCTGGAACCATGAGAAGACAGATGCTTGTGCTCGTGCTCGTGGCACTGACCATGAACGCAAGCGCTCAATTCGCATATCGCATACAATCGCCGCTTGCGGCCGAATCCTTCCGGACCGGCGTCGAGGCGTACGGCAAGGGGCGATACGCCGAAGCCCTGTCTTTATTCGAACGTGCGCTGGCTACCGACAAGAACGATCCACTCTGTCTGTACTGGCTCGGCAAGTCATACTACAAGCTCGGGATATCCGGAGTCGCGTTCGCCAGATGGAATGACGCGCTTTCCATTGCAGGTCCATCTCCATTCGTGGAAAGCCGGCTTGAGCTTGCTGGAGCCGCCAGTAATCCCGCGGGTCTACCACCACCTGATCGCTACGTTCGCGTTGCCGAGCTCATGGGAGACAAGGGCAAGACCATCCTGTTCTCGCGGCCATCCTGGGTGGAACCCAGACCTGATGGCTCGGCCTACCTGGTATCGCACGGCACCAATACTATCCTGCATCTGGACGCCAACGCTCGAATCATACAGACAATCAATGCAGGTTCAAGCGGCTTTGACAGGCCGTTTGCCTGTGCAGTCATTTCGGATGGCACCATGTTTGTCACCGAGTTCGAGGCAGATCGCGTGGCGCGCATGTCACCTGATGGACGTATACTCGGGTATCTTGGTGATGCCAGTGGCCCTGGAAGGCTTTCCGGGCCGCAATACATTACCGCCGATGCCGATGATTTCATCTATGTCGTCGATGTAGGATTTGCGAGGGTCGTCAAGTATGCCAGCACTGGGGCGATGGTCTTGTCATTCGGTGCGCGCAACGCCATGTTCGACGGACTTACGATGCCAACGGGCATAGCCATCATACAGGGCCGTGTCTTCGTCGCTGACTCCGCGCAAAAAGCCATATTCGTCTTTGATACCTATGGAAACTACATCGGTACCGTATCCACCGTGGCACTGGAACGACCAGAGGGCTTGCGCGCCACCGCCGATGGCCGGCTCCTCCTGGCTGACAGTTCAAGGGTGCTGCTCATAGACCCGGAGACAGGAGCCGCGCAGACCGTGTATCGCTCGGAACGCAGAAACGGCCGTATAGTATCAGCGGCGTTTGACGCGAATGGCGAACTGCTGGCGGCAGACTTCGACGCGTCTGAATTGGCGTACCTGTCGGATCCAGTGACTCGCTTCTCGGGCCTCTCTGTTGAGGTCAGCCGAGTTGATTCCTCAGCCTTCCCCCGTGTCGCGCTCGATGTACGTGTCCAGGACAGATATGGGCGCCCCATGACCGGATTAGGAATCAGCAACTTCTATGTGTCGGAAGGGATTACTACAAAGGAGCGACGCATAGAAGGCGAAAAACCGGTTGATTACCTGAAGTCATCCATTCAGCCAGCGCTCGACCTTGCACTCGATGGCACTCTCGATGCCTCCACCCGGATCGACATGGTCATGTTGCTCGAGGGTTCCCCAGCGGTCGCCGGCATGCGCCTGGAAGCCAGAGATGCCGTGGCGGCCCTGTATGCATCACTTGGCGGTGATGCATCGGCTCAAATCGTCATCGCCGGAAAGAATGCCCAGCCCCCGGTTTCCGGCGGAGCGGCTCCCATCACCAAGGCAGTGCTCAGTCTTGAGGCCTCCGATGGCTGGCGCTTCGATTCAGGGCTGCGCTTGGCTTCCGCAGCACTCTTCAATGGCTCTGGCCGTCGAGCGCTGGTACATATTGGCACCGGATCAGTCAACGAGGCGACTCTGGATGGGCCATCACTATCGGAGCTTGCATCAATTCTTATAGATAACGGCATAACCTTCTACGCGGTGATCATAGGAAAGTCCAGCCCATCCGAGCTGCTCACCATGCTAGCTCAGAGAACTGGTGGCGCTATCTACCGGGCGGACAGACCGGAGGGCGTATCGATCATTGCCCAGCTGGTACGAGCACATCCCACCGGCACGTATCGACTCTCATACCGATCGACGGCTGATGACGGCTTTGGCAAGTCCTATATCCCGTTCAATGTTGAAGTATATCTGCGCGATCGTTCTGGCAAAGAAGAGAGCGGATTCTTCGCACCGCTCCGGTAGCGGGGTTTCGAGCTTGACTCGCTCGCGGCATTTCTGTATAGTGTGCCTCGTTCCAACGCCATCTTAGCTCAGTTGGCAGAGCGCGTGACTTGTAATCTCGAGGTCCCCGGTTCGATTCCGGGAGATGGCTCAAACGAGTCCGGTGGCGATCGGATTTCACGGAGAGATTCCCGAGTGGTCAAAGGGGGCAGACTGTAAATCTGTTGGCTTACGCCTTCGAAGGTTCAAATCCTTCTCTCTCCATTATGCAAGGACCGCCTCGGGGCGGTCCTTCTTTCTATCAAGAGGGTTGATGCTATGAGCAAGAAATTCTGGGCAGAAGGCCTGCGTTTCGAGTGCGCTCGCTGTTCGGCCTGCTGCAGGCATGAGCCCGGATTCGTTTTTCTATCTCAATTTGACTTTCGGCGGCTTCTTGACCATAGTGGTCTTGCCTTTGATGAATTTATCGCTACATTCATAAGAACGGTCGATATTGGCACGGGCATGGCGCTTTCGCTTCGCGAGAAGAAGAACAACGATTGCGTACTATGGGGTGAGCATGGCTGTTCAATGTATGAGGCAAGACCGATTCAGTGCTCCACCTATCCATTCTGGCAGGGTGTCGTAGAGACGAAAGCAGACTGGGAACGGGAATCCAGGGACTGCCCTGGGATCGGACATGGTCCTGTCATATCTTCCGAGGCCATCGGCGAACGGCTGTGGCAGCGGCGCGCGTGGCCGCCCATCATCATTGACTACGATCGTGCATTGGAGACTATCGATGAAGATACGCTTCTGGGGAGTTCGGGGCTCATTGCCAACCCCGATGACACCCGCCAGACTTAGGAGCAAGATTTCATCCATTGTGCAACGCATAACTCCGGCCGACCTGCAATCGCAGGAGTCCCGCGAGCTATTCCTGGCTCGGTTGCCTGATTACCTGTTTTCAACCATAGGCGGCAATACCGCGTGCGTTGAGGTCAAGACCAATGAGCACTGTCACCTGGTCTTCGACGCCGGGACAGGCATACGCAATCTTGGGCAGGAGATAATCGATTCAAAGAAGCCGGCTTCGATACATCTGTTCTTTTCACATTTTCATTGGGACCATATACAGGGCCTGCCATTCTTCGCTCCGGCATTTGACCCGAGAACGCGCTTGTCGATGTATAGCCCGCTTCCTGATCTGCGGGAGATCCTGGGAGGCCAGATGAAGGCTCCTTATTTTCCGATAGGTCTGGACGCCATGAGTGCCCAGAAGGAATTCGTTCGTCTTGAAGGCCGAGGGGTGAGGATAGGTGCGGTAGATATACAGTTCAGGGCGATGAGCCATCCTGGGGGCTGTTACAGTTATGCCGTAGAGGAATGCGGAAAGAAGGCCATATATTCAACCGATACAGAACTCGATCCCAAGGACTTTGATCGTACTCCAGAGAATGAATCATATTTCAAGGGAGCCGATGCACTGATCATCGATGCGCAGTACACCCTGGGCGAGGCTATCGAGAAGCAATACTGGGGCCATTCGTCGTTCAGCCTCGCAGCCGATTTCGCCGCATCATGGAACATCAAGCGCCTGGTGCTGTTCCACCATGAACCGTCATACGGAGACCAGAAGATCGATACCATACTGAAATCGGCATCATGGTACTTGAAGCATATAGAAGATCAGGGCATAGAAGTGGTGCTTGCACGGGAAGGTGTCGAGATTGAAGTTTGAACAGATACTCAATACTGATCATGAGATGCGATTTACCGGGGCACAGGTTGCCGGGCTGTATGTATTGTTGCTCCGAGATGAAGAATCGCTTGATCAGCATCAGCGTGATGCTCTCGAGTGCCTGAGATCTATACTTTATGAAGACTTATCCATAGAGGACATGGAATGCGTTCAAACCCTGTATGCCTCCGCCACTGCCAGCCAAATGTCAAGCTGATGCCAGAGGCCGACCTATGACTGCGACGCAGAAGAAACGACCATTTCTTGTGATCCTGGTGGCCTTGATTGCATTTCTGGTGCTCTTCGCCATCGTTCTTGGAGTGGCTGGGCTTATAACCCTGTCAGTGCTCGACAGGCCTCCCACCGCCATGCCAGAAGGCGGGGTGGAATTTCAGGTCAGTGCCGGCGAGTCAGGAAACTCAGTCGCTCGCAGGCTGGCTCAATCAAGGGCGATCAAGTCGGAAATTCTCTTCAGGCTGCTCATGAAGGCACGAAGCCTTGATCAGTCCCTCAAAGCCGGTGATTACTTGATACAAGCCGATATGGGAGCGAGCTCCATACTCGAAATGATTGCCGCAGGAAGGCAGATTCTTGTCAAGGTTACCATTCCCGAAGGCGCCAGTGTCGGGACCGCAGCCACTATGGCGGAAGCCGCCGGGGTGGCGTCCGCGAAAAGCGTCCTGGATGCAGTCAGCAATCCAGCGCTACTGCACTCGTTGGCCTTGCCGGCCACGTCAGCCGTTGGATATCTCTTCCCCGACACTTATTTTCTTCCTAAAAACGCTGGCGCCGAGCAACTCGTACGCTTGATGGTTGAAACCTTCAGGAGGAAATTGGCACAGGATATTCCTGAATCGACAGGCCTTTCACCCGTCGAATTGCACGAACGCGTCATTCTTGCCAGTATTGTCGAGAGAGAATACAGGGTTGCTGACGAGGCACCGCTTATGGCAAGCGTCTTCCTCAACAGGCTCAGAATAGGCATGGCACTGCAGTCATGCGCCACGGTCGTCTATGTGCTGTCGGAGCGACAGGGAAAACCGCACCCCGCCAGGCTTTTTGATCGCGATTTGGCTGTGCAGGATCCATTCAACACCTACATGCACCCAGGCTTGCCACCGGCGCCGATATGCAACCCTGGGCTGACGGCGCTCACCGCCGTCTTCAGGCCAGCGTCTTCAAAATATCTGTACTTCAGGCTTATAGACGAAGCCGCGGGCAGGCACTACTTTTCAGAAACCCTCGATGAACATATCAAGGCCGCCGTACTCGCGGTCAAGCCAAAGAGTCAATGAAACGCATACCTGAACACATTGTGCAGCAGATTGTCTCCGCTACCGATATTGTCCGCATCGTAGGCGAATATGTTCGCCTTGAAAAGCGCGGAGCACGATGGGTAGGGCTCTGTCCCTTTCACAACGAAAAGACTCCATCATTCGGTGTCAACGAGGACAGGGCGTTCTTCTATTGCTTTGGATGCAAGAAGGGTGGCGATGCTATCACCTTCATAAAGGAAATTGAGAAGTGCGGATATGTCGAAGCGCTTGAACGACTTGCGGAAAGGGCTGGAATCGCCATTACCTACGAAGGTGAGGATGATCCGGCTGAATTGCGGGCCGCTCAGGAACGCGATTCGCTGCTGGAGCTCTACGAGCGGCTCGCCGGGACGTTTCATCACCTCCTGCTATCGGATCGCCGCGGCGCCGCGGCATTGTCGTATGCCAGGAATCGCCATCTGAGCGATGAGACAATCGCGTCCTTTCGTCTGGGCTACGCTCCATCCGATCGAGGATGGCTCCACCGATTCCTTAAGGGCAAGGCATATTCCGACGAGTTCCTGGCTGGTTCCGGACTGTTTTCCAGAAATTATCCAACAACGACCATATTTTCCGACAGGCTCATGTTTCCAATTTCTGACATACGTGGCCGAGTGGTAGCATTCGGCGGGCGCGTGCTTTCCGGGGATGGACCTAAATATATCAACTCGCCCGAGACGGCCATCTTCAAGAAGCACGAGACGCTATTTGGCCTCAATATGGCCGCGGCTGCGATGCGGACCGGTGGTGAGGCCATCCTCTGTGAAGGGTATATGGATGCCATAGCCTTTCACGCCGCCGGCGTTTCCAACGCGGTGGCCCCATTGGGAACCGCGTTTACCGAGTCTCAGGCATCGATAATCAAGCGCTACGCACGTGTCATCATATTGTCATTTGATAGCGATGAAGCGGGCAGGAAGGCCACAGAGCGCGCTCTAGGCATCGCCGAAACGGCGGGACTCGCCGTCCGTGTGCTCAGAATAGCCGGCGCCAAGGATCCTGCAGAGATTCTTGAGAAAAGTGGCCCCGAGCAATTGAAAAAGAATTCCGTTTCAACTATAACTGCTGATGAATTCATCCTTGGCAACGCCGAGACATTGGCTAAATCGGGCGGCTCCGAGTCGCAGGCCAAGGCTTTTGAGTATCTTTTCCCTTTCATTGCAGGTATTGGTTCCGATATACAGCGCGACGCGTTGATCAATGGCGCGGCCGTTCGTCTTCACGCAGATCCCGCTTCAGTACGAAGCGACTTGGATCGATTCTTGAAACAGGGGGTGGCTCGTCGTCCCGAAGCGCACGGAGCCGAGCTAAGCGTTTTCCAGGCGGGAGCCGATGCGGAACTTGTCGCCGCGCTGGCATCCAATGGTTCCAGCTTCGCCATGGCGCGTGCGGAGATAGGGCCAACCGACTTTGATGACGACGCACTCAAGGATGCGTTCATCGCGATGGAGGAATGTTATCGCAGCGGCGACCAGAGTATTACCGCGATCATCGATCGATTAGCGAGCAACGAGCTCAAGGCATTCATCATGCAGAAAGTCGCCGATGGAGCGTACGCCATCAATCCGGAGCTCTTTATCGTCGATGGTGTACAACGTGTCAAGGAACGTGCCCTGAAACGCCGCCAGCAACGCATAGTGGCGCGTATACGTGAATATGACCAGGAACGTGACGGCGATGAGCTGTCCCTGAATGACTTACTGTATGAAAAAATGTATCTTGATGGAGAACTCACCAGAATAAAGGAAGAGCGACATGGGCGACCCTGATATCGATCCCGCTATCGCAAAATTGCTTGAATACGCGAAGTCAAAGAAAACGATCAGCTTTGACGAACTCTCCGATTTTTTGCCGGAAGAATTTCTCAATTCCGACAAGATCGATGGAGTACTCGCGATACTCGAAAGCAACAACATACAGGTCGAGGAAGAAGATCTGCAACTTGAGGAAGTGCCCGAACAGAAAGAGCAGGGTGCGGGTCCCGCCTCAACACAGGAGAAGAAGCGCCTCGTATATAACGACAAAGAGAGCGCCGTTGACGACCCGATCCGCCTCTATCTTCGGGAAATAGGCAAAGAAAACCTGTTGACCGCGGAACAGGAAGTAGAACTCTCCAAGCAGATGGAGGAAGGCGAAAACATAATCAAGGGGATCATCAAGAAGAGCGGCATGCTGATTCCCGAGTTCTATCAGATCTCTGTCAAGGCAAAGCGCGAATCCGGTTCGCAGCAGCGCAAGGAAAATTCGGAGCGCATCGCCGAACGCCGGAGGCTCAACCAGTTCTATCGCGATGTGCTCAAGGATACCCAGGTCGACCTGCGCGCCTACATGGAGAACAAGAAACGAATCGCCTCGCGCGGTGGAGATGTCAAGGCCGATGACGCGCTGTCAAAGTCCCGCGAGGTGCTGCTGGACAGACTCGGTCTCGCCGATCTGCATCCGGAAGAGATCAACTCGTTCTCCGAGAAATTCATCAACGCGGCCAAGCGCATCAAGAAATACAGGCGTGAACAGGAACGCCTCGAGCGCACACTGCAGGTCGACAGTCTACGAGAACTGCGTGTGCTGGGGCGCAATCTAACGCTCAAGGAGCGACGCGAACAGATAGAGGCCGACCTTGGCATCGGGGCAGACGAGATCAAGGAACGCATCAGACAGATCCAGGTCACCGAGAAGAAGCTGGAGGAGCTTGAATATTCCTTTGAGAACAACTGCGAGGTGATCATCACGATGGCCAAGGATATAAACCATGGCAAGATCATGATGAAGAACGCAAAGGACCGGCTCATCAAGGCGAACCTCAGGCTTGTCGTGTCAATCGCCAAGAAATATACAAACAGGGGATTGCATTTCTTTGATCTTGTCCAGGAAGGGAATATTGGCCTGATCAAGGCAGTAGAGAAATTCGAATACCGCAAAGGCTACAAGTTCTCGACATACGCCACATGGTGGATCCGGCAGGCAATTACCCGATCCATTAGCGACCAGGCCAGGACTATACGCGTACCGGTACACATGATCGAGCAGATCAACAAGGTGGTGAGGGAATCACGCCAGCTCATGCAGAAGCTGGGCAGGGAGCCCACCGATGAGGAAGTCGCACAGCAGTTGGGCTGGCCGGTCACCCGCGTAAAGAGCGTCAAAAATGTCGCGCGTGAGCCAATCAGCCTGGAGACGCCGATAGGTGAGGATGAAGACAGCCTCCTTGGGGATTTCATCGAGGACAAGGAAATTGAAAACCCAAGCGTCCAGACCGATTATAAATTGCTCCAGGAGCAGATACGCTCGGTACTGTCCACGCTGCCACCCCGAGAGCAGGAAGTACTTCGCATGCGCTTCGGACTCGATGATGGCTACTCCCTGACACTCGAAGAAGTGGGTTTATACTTCAACGTTACACGCGAACGCATTCGTCAGATAGAGGCCAAGGCTCTCAAGAAGCTCAGACATTTCAAGAGAAGCCAGAAATTGCGGGATTATGTCGATCATTAAAACCGCAGAAGCGCGCGATCGTTGATCTTGGTGTGCATTCCGTGGTATGATCCGGCGGTTGTTTTGACATTTACTCAAACGAGGTGACAGTATATGCTGATGGAAGAACTTTTCGACCGGCTTCGCAAGTTCCAGGGACTTTTGATGGAGCGTGTAGCCATCGAAAAGGAAATACGCGAGCTGCCAAAATCGATCGCCGCCCAGGAAGAAGTGCTGACGCGGGCCAGAAAGAGCTATGGTGAACGAAGCCTGCGGCTCGAAGAGGCCCAGGCACGAGTCGGACAGCTTCGCGCGGAACTCGCGGACGTCGTCCAGCATAAAGAGAAGTCGGAACAGCAGATGGACACGATCTCGAACCCCCGCGAGTTCGAGGCCTTGAACAAGGAGATTACCGAAGCTGGCCTCAAGGAAGATCAGCTTCGCAAGGATCTCAAGCGGGAAGACGAAAATCTCCATGAGGCCGAATCGGAAGTCCTTGCCAGCGAAACCCTTATATCGTCCCAGGAGACAGAAGTCACCGAAAAGCGGACGCGAATCAAGAACGACGAATCGTCAATGAAGGCGCGCGTCTCGGAGCTCAAGACACTTGAGACAGAGACCACGACCGACATCGATTCGGAGGTTGTCTTCAAGTTCGAGCGCATTATCAAGTCAAAACAGGGTGTCGGTATCGTGCCGGTCAAAGGCGTTGTGTGTTCCGGTTGTTCAATGATACTGCCGGCCCAGTTCGTCAACGAAGTTCGGCAGAGTGACAAAATCGTATTCTGCCCGTACTGCTCGCGCGTGCTGTTCTATCAGGATAGCGATGGCACCCAGGAAGACATGATAGTCGATATTGAATCCGGCTCACTTGCCGATCTTGATGACTTTGGCGAGGATTCCGAGGATGATGGTTACGATGCCGAAAATGACATGGATGGTGACTCCGACAAGGATGGCATCGGCGATTCGGACGACTGAGCAATATCAAGGGGCGAACCGGGCCGCCGCCATGATGTCGAAAGGCGTCATGGAGGAAAGTCCGGGCTCGACAGAGCGCGACGCCGGCTAACGGCCGGGCGCATGGCTGGCGACGGCCATGCGACAGACAGCGCAACAGAAAACGAACCGCCATCGCATCACTGCGATGGTAAGGGTGAAAAGGTGGGGTAAGAGCCCACCGCGTCCGCGGCAACGTGGATGGCATGGCAAGCCTCGTCGCCGAGCAAGGCCGAACAGCGGGAGCACGGCTCGTGCGGTCGCGATGCTTTGGTGCATCGGACACCCCGCGGGTAGGTCGCGTAAGTCAAGGAGCAATCCTCGACGAAGATGGATGGCGGCCACCGCGCAAGCGGCACAGAACCCGGCTTATAGGTTCGTCCCTTTTCTTTGCTCGAATTGACTATGGTGCTCCCATCATGATACAACGAACCGAATCATATGAACGATCATTCCCCGGCACGCGCACATGGCACTGATCCATACCTCAAGAGACTTCGACGCCGAAAGCTGTTGGTCGGCGTGGGTATTTCCTTGATAGCCATAATCGGCATTATCGCGCTTGTGGTTGGTGTGGGCAGCATTGCGCGCACCAACAAGGATCCGAGAATTCCGAAACGAACCGTGATGGAGCAGTGGAATGGCAAGGACTATCAAGCCGTTTCAGCATCATGCGATACGTCGCTTGAAGCATCCCCGCTTGATCCGTTCTATCTGACATTCAAGGGACTGGCATCATTCTATCTTGGCATGGCCGAAAGCGACGGCGAGAAGAGAATCGCTCTGATGGACCAGGCGATATTCGCCTTGAGAAAGGCCCTGCTCGACGCCAAAGCCCCATTGCGACCTGAAGCAACATATATCCTTGGCAAGGCATATTTTCACAAAGGGCTGGATTTCTATGACGAATCCATAACAACGCTCCTTGAATCGATCAAATTGAAGTATTCCGCCGCCGACACCTGGGAGTATCTGGCCCTGGCCAGTCAGGGAATCGGTGAATACAAGCAGAGCGCGGGCTATTTTGATCAGGCCATGGCCGCAAAGCCTGATTCGCCCGAGTTGATGATCGCCGCGGCCTCGGTTGCCTCCCAGACAGGCGACAGCGCAAGAGCGGAGACGCTGGCGCTCAAGGCGCTCTCTGCGACAACTGATGAATACCTTGCAGAGCGCAGCAACTTTGTGCTTGGCGACATTTATCGTTCGTCTGGCCGCTTGACTGAAGCGCTGGCCAGGTATGATGCGATCAAAGAAAAGAATCCGGAATCAGCAGACGCATGGTACTATGAGGGGCTCGTCTTTCAGAGTGCCGGCGATCCGATCAAGGCTCGAGCCGCATGGCGCAAAGCCGTATCCATAGATCCAATGCACACAGGCGCGCGTCAGAAACTATCGGAACGTTCTTGATAACCTGTAAGGAGCCCAGATCATGAAGAAGAGACTGTTCGATTCGCTCATACTCGATATCGGTATTGATTTGGGTACCTGCAATACCTTGGTCTATGTTCGTGGGAAGGGAATCGTCATCAATGAGCCTTCCGTCGTAGCCGTAGAGAGAGGCACCAAACGGGTCATAGCAGTCGGTTCCGAAGCCAAGAGGATGCTCTGGAAGACCCCTGGCAATATTATTGCCATCAGACCACTACGGGATGGCGTAATTGCCGATCCTGATACGACAGAAAAAATGATCAAGTATTTTATCCAGAAGGTCATTCCACGCCGTTGGTTCATCAAGCCGCGGATGGTCATAGGAATACCAACCTGCATCACAGAGGTCGAGCGTCGTGCGGTCATCGAAGCCGCATACAAGGCTGGCGCGCGTGAAGTGGAAGTCCTTCCCGAGTCGCTCGCGGCCGCCATCGGTTCTGACATTCCTATACATGAGCCAGCGGGACACATGATCTGCGACATTGGCGGCGGCACTACAGAGATATCTGTGATATCTCTGAGAGACCTGGTTGTGACGAACGCTATCCGTATTGGCGGAGATGAATTCGATGAAGCGATAATCAAACATATCAGGGCCGCTCACAATCTAATCATTGGAGAGCAGACAGCCGAACGCCTGAAGATAGAAATCGGCAATGCGAGTCCCGACAAGATTATAGAAAAGGTTGAGATCAAGGGTACCGACGCGATCACCGGCCTGCCAAGACGGCTCGAAATTGACTCGGTTGAGGTGCGCGAAGCGCTGCAGGAACCGATTAATCAGATCGTCGAAGAGATCAAGAAGACTCTCGGACAAACACCTCCCGAACTCGCGGCCGATATAGTCGAACGCGGTATTGTAATGGCTGGTGGCGGATCGCTGCTCAAGGGATTGCCACGTCTGATCGCGAAGGAGACAGGCGTGCCTGTAATCCTGGCTGAACGTCCGCTTGAGTGCGTCGCCATCGGGGCTGGAAAATACTTCGAGATGATTCATGGCACTGATGTCTTCGGATCAGCCAGCAAGATGAATCTGTAAGCACCATGGCATTTCGGGACAAAGCTTCGGCACGTACGACACTTGGTTCGGCGTTGCTGTTGATGGTCGCTTTGATTATGCTCGTCGTATCCACTAGAAGTCTCGTGGGTTTTCCCGAACGCGTCGGATTGACTGTGCTATCATTCTTCCAGCGTGGTTTTGACACGGTCGGTGAGTTCTTCTCGGAGACGGCGAACAGCATTGTCGAACTGAGGAGACTTGAAGAAAGCCACGACGAATTGCTCAAACGCGTCGAGGACCTGGGAAATCTCGAGCGCAACTATACAGAACTGAAGCTCGAGAATGACAGGCTCAAGGAGCAGCTTGGGTTTCAGAGAGAAGCCCCATATCATTCGATAGCGGCAAAGATCATTGCCCGTGATCCAGAAAATCTGTATTCCACGCTTGTCTTGAATAAAGGTTCAATGGATGGTGTGACCAAGAACCAGGCGGTCATTGCGTTTCAGGCAGGAATGGAGGGTCTGGTTGGTCGAGTCATAGAGGTTGGGCGCAGCAGTTGCGTCGTATCCCCTATCTATGACTCTTCTGCGTACGTCGCCGTCCGGCTTGAGCGATCCCGGTATGATGGTCTCGCGTCCGGTTCTGGTACAGCTGACGATCCCATAATCATCCGCTATATCAAAAAGCGCGCCAAGGACGAGATTCAATTCGGAGACTTGGTGGTTACAAGCGGTATGCAGTCATTGTACCCAGCAGGCATCAGCGTTGGCAGGGTAACGAAACTCCGGGTCTTTGATTACCTGACCTCCCTGGAGCTTGAGATGGATCCGGTTATTGATTTTGGCCGAATCGAATATGTCTTCATTGTGCGCACTGAATCACCCGCTACAGCGGGTGTGGAGTAGGGTCTATGATACGTCGCTTGTTGATGTCATTCGGCCTTGTCTCGATTCTGCTCGTCGTTCAATCTACGTGGCTTGAAGCCATAGCTATCCACGCGGTCATTCCGGATTTGTCACTCCTGGCACTTGTTTACTTATCGTTCAAGAGTCCTGGAATGGAAGGACAAACCATAGGCTTCGCGGCGGGACTCTTGCAGGATGGCATCAGCGCTGCACCTCTGGGCTTGAACGCCTTCATCAAGACGGCGGTCGCATGGGTTGCCAACCTGCTTTCGGGCAAGTTCTACATAGACAAAGTCCTCATGCCGGCCCTTTTTGGCATAGTCGCTACCTTACTCAAGGCGCTGTACCTTATTGTATTATCATTCTTCTTTCCGGGAAAAGTCCTGGCATACGATCTTCTTGGCAGCGTTCTATGGATCGAGGTAGCCTACAACGCGCTGGCAGCTCCGATTCTCTTTCTGCTCCTTGGCCCTCTCGACCGATTCTTGCTCCCCAGGAACTTGCACGGATGAGTGATTTTTCAGAAGGGACCAAGGGGCCCGATCCAACGCGTGCGACACTACTCATGGCGTTGGCAGTGCTTATTGTCGGCATCTACACGGTATATCTTTTTAATTTGCAGGTCATACGGGGTTCCGAATACCAAAAGAAGGCCGTATCGATCGCGCGGCAGGTAGAACGCATCCCATCCCAACGCGGAGAAATCTATGACAGGAACTATAACCTTCCGCTTGTCTTGAATATCGATTCCTTTGCCCTGGTCGTCACTCCGGCCGAGATCCCGGCAAACATGCGTGACACCGTATTCTCAAAACTGGCGTCCGTGCTCGACGTACCACTCGATGAAGTACAGAAGAAGATACCACCTTCGTACTACAGATTGTTCCAGCCGGTTGAATTATCAAGTTCGGTCGGCCAGGATGTGATTGTGCGTATCGCGGAAAAGATAGACGAGTATCCAGGAGTCTCCTGGTATTCACGACCCAAGCGCAATTATCTTGAATCTGGCAGTTTCTCGCACCTTATTGGATTCGTTGGCGACATTTCGAGGGATGAACTCAAAGTCTATTACAACAAAGGCTACCAGGCGGGAGATATAATCGGCAAGGCCGGAGTTGAGCGGCAATACGACAGCTTGCTGAGAGGCAAGGATGGTCGACAGTTCAAGACTGTCGATGTTCATGGTCGCAACGTCGCCTCAGGTTCAAGAGATGTAGAACCGCCGCAGATGGGCAGGAATATCGTATTGACGATAGACAGACCCACGCAGATTCTGGCGGAAAAGGCGCTTGGTGATCGAATCGGCTCGATGGTTGTTCTGAAACCCGCTACCGGTGAAATTCTGGCGATGGCCTCGTGGCCATCATTCAACGCGAACGATATCATCGATAATGGCGGAAACAATGAATATGCCCGCTTGCTCGCAGACCCTCGTACGCCTCTGATAGAACGCGCCATACAATCCAGTTATCCGCCTGCATCTACCTTCAAGACGATCATGTCAACGGCCATCATAGAGGAGAAGGCGATACCGCTTCAAGAAAAGGTTCTTTGCAGCGGCGAGATAAGTTATGGTGATCGAGTCTTCCGTTGCTGGATCCACAAGCCTGGACATGGTTGGCTTAACCTTGAAGGGGCGCTGGCACAGTCATGCGATGTCTATTTCTGGGAAGTCGCAAAGGATAGACTCGGAATAGAACGCATGGTTACATATTCCAGGGAATTTGGCTTCGGGCAAGCAACAGGCATAGACCTGCCAGGTGAAGTAGCTGGCTTCGTCCCCACACCACAATGGAAGGAGCGACAATTCCATGAGAAGTGGCTTGGCGGCGATACGCTGAACATGGCGATTGGACAAGGCTATTTGCTGGTTACACCGTTACAGCTGGCGGATATGATGGCCATGGTCGTCAATGAGGGCGTAATATACCGTCCGCACGTGCTGAAAGAAGTCCGTGATCCACGCGATGGTTCCATAGTCATGAAGAAGACGCCCGAGGTGCTTGTCGCGTCCAGCATTTCGAAGGACACATTCAAGACAGTCAAGGAATATCTAAGAGGCGTCATAGTGAATGGCACTGCTCATTATCCGGTCAGTACTAAAGTAGTGAATGTGGCGGGCAAGACCGGAACAGCCGAAGTGGGCCTTGCGGACCGATGGCATTCATGGTTCGTTGGCTACGGACCGGTTGACGCGACCAACCCCGAAGACATCATCATTGTCGTGGCAATGATCGAGGCGACAAACCCGTGGGAATGGTGGGCACCGTATGCCACCAATATTGTGTTCCAGGGCTATTTTGCAGGGCAGACCTATGAAGAAGCCGCAGCCAAGCTCGGGTTGCTCAACAAGTCCATGACCATTGGCTCGAGGGTTGAATGATGGCATCGATCAGGAATCAGTTGAGGTCAATAGACTGGAGCATCGTCATTGCAATGTCCATCCTGATGGTCATTGGCATTCTTTTCATATATTCATCTGGGACAACAAGCGCTGGTAGCCTCGTCTCTTCGGAATACATGAAACAGATACTCTGGGTCGTCACCGGCATCATCCTTCTGGTTGCCGCTTCCTTGCTTGATCTCAAACGCATCTCGGACTATATCCCATTGCTATATATGATATTCCTTGCCATTCTCATATATACGCGATTCTTTGGCAAGGTTGTTAATGGAGCACGATCATGGCTGGGACTGTTCGGCGACTACGGTATTCAGCCATCGGAATTCATGAAGATAGCCACCGCGCTGTTTCTTGCTCGATATCTGGAACAGAGTGCGCACGAGTCAACATCGATCAAGCGGTTCGCGATATCATTCGTCATTACCGCCATTCCTATGGGGCTCATATTGTTGCAGCCTGATTTCGGCACTGCCCTTGTTTTCTTTCCGCTCTATCTAACCATGGCATATATTGGCGGAGTCAACAAAAGGTATCTCTTCATGATAGTCGCAATTGGAATCATAGCCATTGTAATGACGGTCATGCCAATTTGGCAGACGGTCACTGCGGCAAAGCCGTCGATCCTGCTTCGAGTCTTTTACGAAAAGCCATACGTATATTATATTGTGTTGATCATAGCATCGACACTGGGTCTTTCCATTGCTGGTTTCCGATTCTTCAAGCGACGTTACTATTACTGGACGGCATACGGAGCGCTGATTCTGATGGTGGGTATTGGAGCATCGTTGGTTGGCCAGCACTTGCTCAAGGAATACCAGGTCATGCGCCTTGCCGTCTTTCTCGATCCCAGTGTCGATCCACTCGGATCAGGCTGGAACATACTGCAATCAATCACGGCGATAGGCTCCGGAGGATTCTCTGGCAAGGGATTTCTTCAGGGTACTCAAAGCCATTATCGATATCTGCCACAGCAAAGCACCGATTTTATATTCAGCATTATTTCAGAGGAACTGGGATTCCTGGGCGGCATCATTATATTCGCGTTGTTCCTCTACATACTGATTCGATTGGCCCTTACCATCAAGAACCTCAAGAGCCTGTCCGCGGCTTCGTTTGTCGCCGGCATCTTTGGCATCATCCTCTTTCACTTCATGATCAATGCCGGCATGACCATGGGCATTATGCCCATTACTGGAATCCCGCTATTATTTTTATCATATGGCGGTTCGTCCTTGTGGGCAATATGCATCGGTATTGGACTATCTCTGGGAATTGGCGCCAGGCGGTTCGACGCATGAACGCCATCGATCCATGCTCGCTCTTCGGACCTGAACTGGCACGCATTCAAAAGCCGGCACGCTACCTCGGCGGTGAAAATGGTTCAATCCTGAAGCCAGAGGCCAATCTCAGGATAGCGCTCTGTTTTCCTGACATGTATGAAATTGGCATGGCCAACAATGCTATGCGCATACTCTATGCCAGTCTCAATGCTCTTGATGGTGTATCGTGCGAACGTGTTTTTTCGGTGGCTCCTGATTATGAGGCATTGCTCAGAAAATCAAATACGCCTCTGTATAGCCTCGAATCAGGCACTCCAATAGGCGACTTCGATATAGTCGCCTTCACCGTTGGATATGAATTGGCCGCCACCAATATACTCGGCATTCTCGATCTGGCTGGAATTGCGCTGTTCGCAACGGAGCGCACCGAAACCACACCGATCATCATTGCGGGCGGCCCGGCTATCACCAACCCGGTTCCGTATTCAAAAATTCTTGATGCGGTCTGGATAGGAGAAGCAGAGAACAGATTCTTCGAACTAATCGCCGAGCTGCGTGAAGCCAAGCGTGCGGGAGCCGCACGGAATGCGCTGCTTGACATGATCCGTGCAGAGCAGGCGATATGGGTGCCAGGCAAGCGCGCCATCAGGAATATATTCAATGATTTTGAAACAGCACCCTATCGCTATGCCTTTCCTGCTCCCGTCGTCAAGCCAATTCAGGACCATGGCGTCGTTGAGATCATGCGTGGATGTCCCAATGGATGCCGTTTCTGCCACGCTGGATATTTTTACAGGCCGCGCCGTGCCCGGTCCATCGAGCGAATCTTCGAGGATGTAGAAACACAGATTCGTGTCGCAGGACACAGAGAAATAAGTCTCTCTTCTCTGTCGAGCGGTGATTACCCGGGAATTGTCGAATTGCTCGGAGCGCTCAACCATCGATGGAAGCGCGAGGGTATTTCATTTCAGCTGCCATCGCTGAAGGTAGAATCATTTCCCCTTGAATTGCTTGATGACCTTTCTGGAACCCGCAAGAGTGGATTGACCTTCGCGGTCGAAACGCCACTTGATCAATGGCAGATGACCATCAATAAGCGTGTCAGCATCGACAAGATTAAATCAATTCTGATAGAAGCCGAACGGCGCGGATATAAAGTGGCCAAATTCTATTTTATGATAGGATTGCCCTTGGCTTCCGCCGATATTTCCGAAGAAAATGCCATTATCGATTTCATAAGAGAAATATCGAGGTCCACTCGGACCGTTCGCATCAATTGCACCGTGGCCACCTTTGTCCCTAAACCGCATACACCGTTTCAGTGGAGCGCTCAGTTGGCCGATCGGGCCGCCGCATCAAGAATCTACGCCATCAAGGATGCATTCCGCGGTGACTCCCGCGTCAAGATTTCCTACCACGCGCCATATCTTTCCTGGCTTGAAGGCATTGTCGCGCGTGGCGATGAGCGGGTAGGGGATCTCATTGTTTCAGCCTTCAGCAAGGGTGCCCGTTTCGATGCTTGGGATGATCTATTCGACAAGAGCGCATGGCAAGGTGCGCTTGCAGAGTGGCCACATGATCCAGAACAATTCGCGGCCAGCGAGCGGGATCCAGACGAACGCCTGCCTTGGTCCGATATATCATTGCGCGTTTCGACAACCTTCTTGAAGAAGGAACGCCAGCGCGCCATCGACGCTACAATGTCGCCACCGTGCGCGGCGGAATGCATGGCACCATGTGGCGCATGTTCAGATTCGGTAACAATCAGAGATCCGATCGACAGCAAAGAGAAGATCACCGGCTTCATTGAGCAGAGCGATCGCTCAACTGATGGTAGTGATGTGTTGACAGAGCCGAGGCCAGATGAACATTTCCGGTTATTGTTCAAGTATACCAAGCTGAACAAGGCAGCGTACTTTGCCCACCAGGAGATCAGGGCCATGATAAGCTCGGCCCTCGAAAGGGCGGGCATGAGGCTTGAGTATTCACAGGGTTTCAATCCAATGCCCAGACTCGAGATATCGGAACCATTGTCTCTGGGGTACGAATCAGAAGAAGAATACGGCGTAACCATTGTCGCATCGCGTCCGCTAGAATCACTCGAGGCGATAATCACCAGGGCTAACCGGCTCCTTCACATCGACATGCAGATCAAGGATAGCCTTGTCGTTCCAATCATAGACGGCAAACACTTCGTTTCGCTTTCGGCCATGCATTGGGGTTCAAGATTCAGCATCTTTACCGCTGGTACTTCAATTGATCCGTCTGTGCTGGCAACGGCAATAACCAACAACATGGCGCTCATACCGGTTCTTTCCGAGTCCACACTGAACGTATTCGACGATCATATAGACCTTGCACTGCAATTTACCGGAAAGCGCGAATATGGATTGTCAACGCTATTCGAACAATCAGCAGGAATCGCCGTCAGGGATTCTGGCGTACGAATTGTCCGCAGGGAACAGTACGCGCGACTGTCAGATGACGCGACAACCGGTCACCAGTCATATTTTGAATGCTACACCGACTACTACAAGTAGCGCGAGGTCCATCCAATCAACTTGCTGTCTGGCGCGCTGGTAGACAGAATATACATTATCAGAAGTCGCTTGTTGTCGGCAATTTGCCCTTCAATACTAGCCCTCTGCGGGATGATAGCCTTAAAAGAAATTCAGGGCAATCCGGCCCAGGTAAACTGCATCTCCGTACAGTTCCGTTATTCCTCCGGAAGCAAAGTCGATACCAAACGAGGCCGCGAAGAATTGCACGTAGAACGTTGTTTCATCAGTATCTAGACTATTGGACTTGAAATCCGCGTCTCCCGCAACTGGTTTGGTATTGAACGAGACATACGTGCCGCCAGACGATATGGCTCGGCGGAGTTCGTAGCTTGTCGGACCGGACGATGGGAAACTTATTGTAGGTTCGGTTGTCATCGTAGGGAAATCTATTTCGGCATAGTCGGTGGATGGCAGATTTGCCACAGGCAACTGCGGAATCGGAATCGATGCATTCAGTAGCGGTTTGCTGTATGCCAAGCCAGAGGAACTCAAGAGATACGATGATACAGAGTATCCAGGTACCGCGTCGGTAGCGCTCTGCCTCGCCGTGAGGCTCGCAAGGTCTGCATCGGCGTCGGTATCGCTGGCATAAATTTTATAGAAAATATCAATGCCCAGATATGAGGTATCATACGGAGTGGCAGGACCATAGAACACCAAGGCGGTATCAGTCGCGGAATACGAACGAGGATTGCCTGACAAGTAGCTTATCGTATCGATGCCACAGGACATCGATACGATCATTATGAACGCAAGTCCGACAAGCTTCCTCATCAATGCTTCTTGGCCAGAACGGTGTTCACGGGCGGAGGCTCTATCGATTCAAGACAGTCGACCAGTTCGTATATCAAGACGGGCTTGTTCTTGCCCTTGACCCTGATGTTGTCAAGCTCACGTACAATGAACTTGTCCTTGACCTGCGCGTACGTGTATTCGCTTATTATGATGCCGGTGCCATATTCTTTGTTGGTAGCCTCGAGACGTGAACAGAGGTTCACGTTGTCGCCCATCAACGTATAATTCATACGCTGCTTCGAGCCCATGTTTCCAACGGTCATTATGCCGGAATTGATGCCGATGCCGATGCGTATGTGTTTGGCCTCGGGCCAGCCCTTGTTCAACTCCTCGAGCGCCCGCATCTGCTTGAGGGCACATTTGCATGCGAGCTCGGCGTGGTTCTGTAGCGGCAGAGGAGCTCCCCAGAAGCACATCACGGCATCACCTATATACTTGTCGAGTGTTCCGCTATAGAGAATGGTCAGATCAGTCATCGCCGTGAGATAGACATTGAGATGATTGACCAGCTCCTGGGGCGTCATGTTTTCTGAAAGCGTCGTGAAACCGCGTATGTCCGAGAAGAAAACGGTGAGTTCCTTATCGACGCCACCAAGCTCCGGCGGATTGATGGCAAGCTGCTGCACCACTTCCGGACTCAGGTACTTGCCAAACGTGTCGCGGATCTGGCGTTTGTCACGCTCTTCAGTGAAGACGCGGTACACCACAACCGATATGAATGTCAGAAGTGCGGCTAGTGCTGGCGTCGAGAAATTTATCAGGAAGGCTCGAGCATCAAACGCCATGTTGACTATGAAGAAGTAGACGACAGCCAGGACCAGCGTGCCGAAGAATCCAAAGATCGCTGGCAGTCTGGAACTGATAGTCGCTATAAGCAGAATAATAAATCCCAGGATGGTCATATCGAGCCAGGCTGGGGCCTGATGTATGAAGTTGTCCATCAGTATGGTATTGAGCGCATTGGCGTGCATCTCGATACCGTACATGATGCCTAACGGCGTAGGCTTCTCATCCTCGGCGACTCCCGCTGCGAACGCGCCAACCATAAGAATCTTGTTCTTGACAGCGAGTGTCCGCTTCCATTGAGAAGGATCAGGACCGGGATCACGATTGGCATAGGCCGCGTATGAACGAACAGGGAAGGTCTGCTCACCGTCGGAAGTCGGGCTGGACCGATACCCCATGAAATTGACAAGCATCTGCCCGCGCTCGTTTATCGGAATGCGTATCTCGGGCACTGCCCTTCTCTGCCCCTCGGCGATAAGGTTGCCGTCCTTGTCAAAGGTATCCGGCTGAACCTGGATGCTGTACGGAACCAGCTCATTGGTGTCTGGATCCCGAACCATCGGGGAAGGAATAAGAATATGCGACCCAACGACTACCTGGATGTCATCTACCGTCTTATTGAAATATCTGAGAGCCAGCGACAGTGTTATGGCCGGAACGAAGGTGTCTTTATAATATCGGACAACAAAATAGCCTGGATCGGGTACGCCATCTTCATTGGCGTCCTCGATCTTCAGCGGGGCCTCCGCCTTCATCCTGTCAGTAAGCCTTACCAGTTCAGGCGCCGTAATTGGCGTGGTGATATCGTGCATGCCACCCTTCTCATCCTGCCAGGCCAGGCGTTCGAACGAGGCATCATCCACCGAGAATCCTGGTTGCAGCTCGTCGAGCCTCAGCATCTTGACGAGTACGCTCGTCCGCAATATCAGCGGTTGGCGTCTGTATATCATATCTTCATCGGACAGAAAATTGGCATGACCATAACCCGCCGCCGCCCGACCAAGTGGCTCGAGGGGCGGTTCATAGCCGTAGAAAGTGTTGATGGTCTTCCAGTTGCCCGCGACATGCTTGACCGAGCCGAATCGCTCATAGAGAGCATTCTCCCTGACGGCCATCGGATCGTCCTGTGACGCGGATCCATACGGAGACAGCACGGTCTCAAGGAAGACACTTCCTGAATCTCCTATGGCCTTCGCGAGAAGCGCATCATTGGTAGGATTGGAATCTTCTTCTATGAAGAATACATCCATGAACAGTGAATTTTCACGGTTGTTCTGATCCTTCAATCGCGAAAAAGCGTTGATAAGGTCCGCATGCCGCGTTCTAGGAAACGGCCATTTGCCGTATTCTGCCAATGTCTTCTCGTCGATGCCCAGAATCAAAAGACTGTCAGAAATCTTGAGGTTCTGATGGGATAGTACCGCGCCTTCCTGAATGGCCTTGGATTCCCTACCAGTCTTGAGCCTGAAATGGGTGTCAAGAACCGAGCCTTCTATATTCTGGAGAAAACGCGTTGTACCAAGCAAGCCCGCGAAAACGGCAAAGATAAAGATAGCAATGACGAAGGCAAAGAATTTTGCCTCAAATATTCTGGCCCGTTTCTTCGGCATAGCCACCCTCCGGAAAGTGATTCAGCAGGAATAAAAAAAGGTGCCCAACCGACCGGTCGGGCACCTGGCACCTTCAACGCAGAAAGTACTAGTGGACGAGACCGAGCGATTTCAGAATGATTATACGATCATGGGCAAGCTTTGTCCAATCACTATCGGTTCCCGTAGCTACGAGGCGATTGTATGCTTCCATCGCCTTGTCATACTGCTTCATATTTTCATGAATTCGCCCTATCGAAAGGATCACGCGGCCAGATCCGGGTTCAGTTGGATACTTGCTGTCAGCCTTCTCAAGATACTTCAAAGCACCATCCTGATCGCCGCGATCCTCAGCCACAGCAGCCGCATTGGCAAGTGCAACCGGCGCCATGTGCGATTTGGGATATTTGTCAGCCAACAAGGCAAATGACTTTTCCGCGGCTGGCAGATCGCTGATGGCGACCTGCAACTGAGCCTTGATGAGGAGAGACCGTGCGGCAGCGTACCTTCCAGAATATTTCCTGATTATGGTGTCGGCGCCGGTCAGAATCGCCTCGGATTTTGCAGGCTTGTCGGCATCAGTCGCGCTGGACCACGATGCAAAATCCGCCTCTAGCTTCTCGAGAGCGATGGTTGAGTTCGTTGCGATTGAGCTGTTTACCACAGATACTACGCCGGCTCCGACGACCAATACGACGGCGACTATGCCAAAAATCAGGAATATCTTCCTGTTTGCCAGCAGAAAATCATTAAGGTGATCCGAAAATTTCACTTTTCCCGAGGGGCGGGCCTGGGGTGTTCCCTTGGTCCCGGTTTCATTAGAGCTCATATTGTTGTTACTCCTTAGGGTTGGCTATGCCGAGTTCCTTGATTAGGCGAGATAGATAAGTTCTTTGAATATCCAAAATTCTGGAGGTTTCCGTCTGATTCCATTTGTGCTCATCAAGAGCGCTCGCTATAAAATGTTTCTTGAAAATCGTCAACGCTTCCTTCAGGCTCTTTCCACGGAATTCGTCATTGTCGCCGCTGACATCGCCTATAAGCAAGTCGCGTGCTCCGATAATTTTATCCTTGGCAATCACCACGGCACGCTCGACCGCATTCTCCAATTCACGCACATTGCCTGGCCATGCATATGACAGCATCTGTTCAATTGCCTGGTCCGTGAATCCACTGAATTGTTTCTTTGTTTCGCGGCTGAACTTCTTCAGGAAGAATTCGGCAAGTGCCGGTATATCGCTTTTGCGCTGGCGAAGCGGCGGCACATAGATCGGGAGGACGTTCAGCCTGTAGTAGAGGTCACTTCTGAATTCACCTCGCTTCACCTGACCATCGATGTTCCTGTTGGTCGCGGCGACAATCCTGACATCGACCGTTACGGTATCACTTGAACCAACTCGTTCGAATGTCTTTTGCTGAAGAACCCGAAGCAGCTTTGCCTGTAGTTTGAGCGGAAAATCGCCAATCTCGTCAAGAAAGATCGTGCCGCCGTCGGCCAGCTCAAAGCGGCCACGCCTGTTCTGCACCGCATCGGTAAAGGCGCCCTTTACATGCCCGAACAACTCGCTCTCAAGCAGTCCCTCCGGCAAAGCAGCGCAATTGACGCGGACAAACGGGCCGTTCTTCCTGTTTGATTTCAGGTGAACCTGCTCCGCGATCAGTTCCTTGCCGACACCGCTCTCACCGAGAATCAGCACCGACGAATCGGTCTTTGCGACCCTGTCGATCAGATCGAGCTTCTCCAGAATTTCCGGGCTTTCGGCAACCAGTACATGGTAGCCCTTGTCTGCGGATATCTGGTCGCGCAAATAGCCAATTTCCTCACGCGCTCGTTCCAGGTACTTGGCGTTCTCTATGGCAATAGCCGACTGTACGGCAAATATCTCAAGCCACTGCAAGTCGGACTGAGTAAAGTACTTCTTGTCTTTCTTGTTTATGATCTCCAGAACACCGACGCATCGACCACGGACAAGCATGGGAACCGCGAGAATGCTATATGTTGGGAAATCAATCGACTTGGAAATATCGCCATAGAATCTTGAGTCTGTCTCGACATCGTTGACGATGAGCGACTGGCCGTGTTCAGCGACCCAGCCCGCAATACCTTCACCTGGATTAAGGCTGAATTTTTTTATGTCACGTCCCTTGGGGCCAAGGGCTATCTCGAAGTACAGCTTGCCGTCTTCTTCGTTCCTGAGAAGCAACGAGGAAGCCTCACCAACGGTAAGACGTGTTGCTGACTCAAGAATCTGAGTCAGCAACGACGTGGCATCGCCATAATTGGAATTGATGAGCGTATTGATCTCGATTAGCGTCTCAAACTTCTCGGGATCTATACGATCAATCATGTTACGAATTCTTGCGGGAACTGTCCTTCTTCTCCTTGAGCAGGTCGCCGAGGGTAAAGCCCTCATTCGAGGTGCCCTCGTCCATGAAGCGGGACATTTCAGCCTGCTGCTGCTTGCGCTCGAGGTCGCGCACCGACAGTGAGAGTTTCTGACGCTCCGGGCTGAGTTCGGTTATGACCACCTTGATCGGTGACCCTACTTCGTACTTCTTGACGGCAACTTCATATTCCTCGTCACGATTGGCGCTGAGGTTGGCCTTGTTGACCAGGCCCTCAATTTCGCCTGGAACCTTGACGAACACGCCAAAGTCGGTAATAGAGGAAACCGTGCCATCGAGGACAGAGCCAATGTGATATGTGCCCGAGAATGCCTGCCATGGATCGTCGGAGAGCCTGCGCACGGACAGCCTGATGCTATGATCGTTCGGCTGATTCTCTATGACCATGACTTCAAGATCTTCGCCGACCTGTATCTCCGAGCCGGCGTTCCTGACCTTCTTTGTCCAGGACAACTCTTCTGCTGGAAGGAATCCATCGATGCCGTCCTCAAGTTCGACGAACGCTCCGGAGGCGGTAATCTTGACCACTTTCTTTGTCAGGCGCATGCCAACAGGATAACGATTGTCGATTGTCGTCCATGGATTCTCGTGGACCTGGCGAAGGCCAAGTGATACTTTTTGCTGATCCAGGTCGTAACCAAGGATCATGCACTCCACACTATCACCAACTTTAAGCATTTCGTCGGGACGCTTGACGCGTTTGACCCACGAGAACTCGGAGATATGGGCGAGGCCTTCTATGCCGTCTTCAAGTTCGATAAAGGCACCATAATCGGTCAGCTTGGTAACCGTGCCGTTGACCACGGCGTCGAGGTGATAGCGCTCCTCGAAGGTTTCCCACGGATCCTGTCCGAAGTGCTTCAACGAAAGGTTGATGCGGCCTTCTTCGGGATCGATTTTGATAACCTTGAGCTCGATCTCCTGGCCCTTCTTGACGAAGTCTTTGGGCTTCGTCACATGGCCCCAGCTCATGTCATTGATATGTAGCAGACCATCGAAGCCACCCAGATCGATGAAGGCACCGAAGCTGGTGAAGCTCTTGACGGCGCCCTTGACCGTATCGCCAATCTTGACGGTGGAGAAGAATGCGTCCCTACGGACCTTTATCTCTTCCTCAAGGAATTCGCGGCGATTGACCACGATATTGACACGCTTTTCCGAGTAGAGCCGCTCGATATAGAACTTTGACTTGACCTTGATGAGGTAGTCACCCTTCTCGACGCGCTGAACATCGGCCTTTGAAACAGGAAGAAAGGCGCGGAGGCCATAGCCAAGGCTTACCTCGAAACCGCCCTTTATCTCTTTTTCAATGACGCCTTCGATTGTCTCATGGTTCTTGTGGGCGTTCTGGATGTTTCGCCAATGGACCTTTTCGTCGGCCTTTGACTTTGAAACATACGTCTCACCTGATCGGGTCTCTTTTTTCATGAGAACCACGGTCACCACGTCGCCAACCTTTGGCGGCTCTGTGAATTCGGAGAGCGGGATCTTTCCCTCACTCTTGGCCCCAACGTCAACGAATACGCAGTCGCTGGCGACCTGTACCACCTGTCCCTCGACGAGGTCGCCCTCTTCCAGATGGTTCATGGATTTTAGATACTGTTCCTGTAACTGTGTCTGGATGCTGTCGTCGGAGGGAGCGACCGCGCCCATTTCCACTTCCTTGCCCATACGGTTCCCTTGCTGTTGAATTTTCGCATTCACAATGTCATAAACTTGACCTATGGTCAAGTATGAGGTATCCAAATAGAAGGCTTTCGTTGCTTTTTTGAGGCTGCCCTCAGCTTTATTCCGGTCTATATCGTCACGCATCTCTATATTCTGCCGAATTTGATCTATCGTCAGTCCGTCTGCATTTTGCTGAAAACGCCGATCGGCACGGGCTTCGACGCTCGCGTCTATGTAGAACTGGACTTCCGCATCCGGGAACACGACCGTGCAAATGTCGCGGCCCTCTACCACCGCATCGATTCCTGAGCCCAGCTCGCGTAGTATCCTGTTGACGATGTGCCTGACCGGCACGATGGCCGATACCTGGGCGACCACAGCATCGACGGCAGCGCTTCGCAAGAATGGCTCGACGGGCTCGCCATCCAGCGTCAGCCTGCCCGTGTCGTATCCAAGCCGTATGCCCCGCGCGAAAGCAATCAACTTCTCATGCTCGTCGGAAGCAATGCCCGACCGCAATGCTCCATAGGTGATGGCCCGGTACAGATTGCCCGAGTTTATGTATACAAAACCGTTCTTCTCGGCCACCATCCGCGCTATCGTACTCTTGCCGGTCCCGGCCGGCCCATCCATCGCCACGATCATCAACGAGCCCCTCCGCGATTCGCTTCTGCAAGAGCGGACAGCTCCTGACTGGTCAACGGCCGCCACCGGCCTTCGGCCAGATCTCCGAGATGAACAGGCCCTATGGCGACCCGCCGCAAGAGCAGCGCCTTGAGCCCGAATTGCTTAAGGGCGCGCCGTATTTCCCTGTTCTTGCCTTCGACGAGCCTGATCAGGCACGTCCGTTCTCCGGTCAGCTCCACATGCTCCGCCTTCAGGGTCTCTCCATCATCTGCAAGGCCGGCCTCGAATTGCGCACCAAAGGTTCGATGTATCCGCCTGTCGGTCTCGACGAGATATTCCTTTACGAGACCCGATGAAGGATGACCAACATCCCTGGCGAATATACCATCGTTGGTAAACAGCACGAGCCCACAGGATTCCAGGTCCAACCGGCCGACGTTGTAGACACGCTCCTTGATGTCCGGTTTCAGGAGCGATGCCGCTATGGGCCGGCCCCTGTCGTCAGACATGGCACACAGGTAACCCGGCGGCTTGTTCATCGCCAGGTAGTGCAATCGCTCTTCCTGGATCACCGGCAGGCCATCAACATCGACGCGGTCCAGAGGCATGGCCCGGGTGCCCAGCTCGGTGATGACAACCCCATTCAGCCTCACGCGGCCTTCCTGTATCATCCGCTCGGCGGCACGCCTCGAGGCAATGCCTGCATGCGCGAGCAGTGCTTGGATTCTGGTACCCGCAGGCTCCTGCGTAGAATCATCGCTCACTGCTCACCCTCAAGTTCGAAGCGATCACGCTCGGTTTCGTTGAGCCTTGGCAGATCGGCTATGCTTCCAAGCCTGAAAAATTTGAGGAATTCCCTGGTCGTTCCATACTGGATGGGTTTTCCTGGAGCGTCCTTCTTGCCCACTTCCTTGATGAACTGCTTGTCAAGAAGGAGCCGCATCATCGTGTCGGCCCCTACGCCTCGAATGGCCTCTACCTCGGCACGTGTTACCGGTTGTGAATACGCTATTATGGACAGGGTCTCGAGCGCCGCCCTGGACAGCTTCTGTTCGTTCTTGCGGCCATACCGTTCCTTGAGTATCTCCCATAATTCGCGTTTGGGTGCGAGCATCCAGCCGCCACCCATTTCGGCCAGTTCGAGGCCGTGCGAAGGTACGTTCAGGGTATCGCGCAGATGCTCTATCGCCGCCTCGACCACATCCTTTGCAAGGCCACTGATCCTGATGAGCGCCGCATTATCGACAGGCTCGGATTCCAGGAACAGGATAGTCTCGATGAGCGCCGCTTCACGATCAAGATTCAGGTCCATCGGGGCTCCGCTTCTCATACCTTCGTATTTGTATGTCGCCGAACAGGCGATGCTGATGAATGGAAATGACGCGATACTTGACCGCCTCGAGCAAGGCCAGAAACGCGCAGATGATGTCCAGTGTCGATCCTGGCCTGGTTATGAGATCAAGGAAGGCGAATGACGATCGCGACTCGAGCAACTCATGTATCAACGCGGTCTTCTCGTTGATGGATACTTCTTCATACATGTCGATAATGCGTTCACTCGACATGCCACCCATCAAGCCTGAAAATGAGGTCAATAGATCCCAGACGTCGATCTTGTCCCACAGCTCCTCGTCACCGAAGGGCAGCGCGCGCTGCATCTTCTTCCGCTCGATCGACCATTCTACCTCAAGTTCCTTCTGTTCCATCAACTCGGACAATTTCTTGAACTTCTGGTATTCAATCAACTGTTCGACGAGGTCACGGCGCGGATCGTCTATCTCATCAGACAGGTCGAACTCGACAGGCAGGAGCATCCTGCTCTTGATATACAGCAGTGTCGCCGCGAGCATGTAGAACTCGGTCAGGCTGTCGAGATCGACACCTTCTGCCTCGGCTATGGAAGCCAGAAACTGCTCGGTAATCGAGGCGATTGGAATGTCGTAGATGTTGATCTCGTTCTTCTTGATGAGAAAGAGGAGAAGATCCAAAGGGCCTTCAAAATCGGCAAGGTGAAAACTGCGAACATTTCTTGCTGGCTCGAGGGTTGGTTCTGACGCTGTTTCCATGGGCTCCCGCTGGCCGATTATAGTGGGGCTTTGGCGTGCAGGTAAATCCCCTGCCCGCCAACGGATTCCAGAAAAGATGACAGGAGGACGCCAGAGACAGGGTGTCGCAGGTCAGGTTCCAGTTCAAGGAGTGGAACGAGCACGAAGGCGCGCTCGGCTATGCCCGGATGTGGCAGCGTCAGGGCAGACGATTGCATCGTAGTGGAGCCGTGCAGCAGGATATCGATATCCAGCGTGCGCGGCCCTTTGTGTCGTTCCTTGGAACGATCCCTGCCGAATTCCGTTTCTATCGCCTGTGTCCGTTCCAGGAGGTCCATGGGACCAAGATCGGTGTCACCGGCTACGACCAGATTAAGGAAATCAGGCTGGTCAAGAAGGTACCTGGGCGCGGTCCGATAGATTGAAGACACGCGGGCCGAACCGAGCAACTCGCGCAGGCGCGATACCGCTCCTGCCAGCAATCGCTCGGAATCGCCTACATTGGAACCGAGCCCAAAGTACGCGCGTATCAGAACAGGCTCCCATCATCATCGTCGTTTAGTGGTTTTGCGGCGACTTTCGGTGACGCCGGCTCCGCCCTTGGTTTCGGCTCGGCGACGACAGGCGCGGGTCTGGCAGACGCCGCGGGAGCCATGGCAGCCGCAACCTTGGTCGCCTTGCCTTGGCTATCCTTCCCTTGGGCGTCCTTTCCCTGGCCTTCCTTTGAGCTGACCTTCGCGGGGAAAAATATGGCGCGTACCTTTGTCTCCAGCTCGGCAGCGAGAGCGGGATTCTGTTCCAGCATGGTCTTGACGTTCTCGCGTCCCTGGCCAAGCTTTTCGTCCCCGTACGTGTACCAGGCACCCTTCTTGTCGGCAATGCCGCACTTGATGGCGGCATCGATGAGGCTGCCTGATGCCGATATGCCCTTGCCAAACATGATTTCGAGCTCGACACGGCGGAATGGCGGCGAAACCTTGTTCTTGACAACCTTGACGCGTACCTTGTTGCCAATCGCCTCGTCCTCACCCTTCTCTATCGTTTCAATTCTTCTGACTTCGAGCCGAATCGAAGAGTAGAACTTCAGCGCGTTGCCACCGGTCGTTGTCTCCGGATTGCCAAACATCACGCCGATCTTCATGCGTATCTGGTTGATGAAGAGCAAAATTGTCTTGGACTTGCTCAGCGTGCCGGTAAGCTTGCGCAATGCCTGGCTCATGAGCCTGGCTTGCAAGCCAACGTGGGCGTCGCCCATGTCGCCCTCGATCTCGGCCTGCGGCGTCAGCGCTGCCACCGAGTCTATGACTATGATATCGACTGCGCCTGATCGGACGAGTGACTCGGTTATCTCCAGGGCTTGCTCGCCATTGTCTGGCTGGGATACCCACAGCTCATCGGTATTGACACCGAGATTCTTCGCATAGATCGGATCGAGCGCATGTTCGGCGTCTATGAACGCGGCTATGCCGCCGAGTTTCTGGGCTTCCGCTATGGCGTGTAGCGCCAACGTTGTCTTGCCCGAGGATTCAGGACCGTATATTTCAATGATGCGACCGCGCGGGTATCCACCGACACCCAGGGCTTCATCGAGCAGTATGGAACCCGACGGAATCGATTCGATTCCGAGCGCATTGTCGTACTTGCCGAGTTGCATCAGGGATCCAAGTCCATATTGTTTCTCGATCTGCAGACGAGCTGCCTCGAGCGCCTTCAGCTTCTCGTCGGCTGTCTGTGTCGCATAGTTCGTTTCATTCTTGGCCATACAGTCCTCCTGTCAGAACATACGCGGCTCTGCGCATCAGCGCTCGCATCGGTGCTCTCGGTGCACAATCCCGGCCCCACTATATCCTGTAGAGTGAAAATTGTCATCAACGCGGGCCGCGATCAGCGCTTTCTGAAGCCATCGAGCGGTGACAGAGCCGCGGCTCGACGGGCCGGTCCAAGCGCCGCGACAAAGGACAGCCCCACCGCCGCGATGACGACCACGGCGATTTCGGCAAACGGTATATGAACCGGTATTGTCTCAAGATAGTACGCTGGATCAAGTATCCTGTACTGGGCCGGTGAAAGCCCGCCAGACAGCCGGGCTGACAGGTCCCTGAGCATGTTCAGGATTCGCTCCAACCCGGCCAGTATCTGGTTGATGCGCACACTGACAAGGAGACCGCCAGCTGCGCCAAGGACGGCGCCAAGGGCCCCGAGCGCCGCTCCGCCCAGCGAAAAGATGCGCGCCAGGTCAGCGGGGCTGGCCCCCAGGCTCTTCATTACGGCAATCTCCTGCCCGCGCTCGAGCACCAGCGTCGTCAGAGCACTGGATACGTTGACAGCGGCAACGGCCACGGTTATAGCCATTATCAGCAACAGCATCGTACGAGTGCTGGCCAGCGATTCGAACAGGTTGCGCTGGATATCCTTCCACTGATATACGGAGAACCCCGGAGGCAAGTGGCCAGATACCGCATCCCTGGCAGCCGCTGGCGCCTTGAATGGATCCGCAGCCTTGATGCCCACAAAGCTGCGCGTATTTTCAGGCGGCAGCAAACGGGCGGCCGTCTCCTGGCGCATGAACAGCCACTGAGCATCCAGATCCCTGTATCCAGCCGAGACGACGCCGCGCACCGTCAGGATGGATACGCGGGGTATCATGACCCCTGATTGGTTCCGCCTTATGGTAATCAGGTTTACTGTATCCCCGGCATTCAGCGACAGCTTCCTGGCCATCGCGGAACCAACCAGCGCGTCGTATGGCTTCTCAATCGTAGCAGCGCCTGAAACCACACGGAGATATTCAAGCGTTGATGGATCGGTGACGAAGCCTTGTTCGACGCCTCTGATGATGGCTCCCTCGCGAGCGCCATGAGCGAAGACAACGCCTACCGATTGCCTCTCTATCCACGCGCCGGTGACGCCTGGAGCATTACGTGCGGCGTCACGCGCACCGACCAGGTCTGCCGACGCGTATGGAACGGCTTGCGCATGGTAGGTGCCCAGCTCGACATATCGCGCCGTAATCCCGCGTATCATGCCGTCGGCGACCTGCATCACCGTTATGAGCGGCACGAGGCTGAGCGCGATACTGAGCACGGCGCCAACCAAGGCCTTCCGCGCCTGATCGCGGGTTCCAGCCGCGTTGCGCCTGCCAGCGAAGAATCGTGACGCGACGAACAGTATCGGTGCGCCTTTCATGATTCTAGAAGCACTCCATCGCGCAGCATGAATCGGCGCCCAGCGCGCTCGGCCATGCCCTGATCGTGTGTTACAACAAGCAGGGTTGTGTTGGTCGTCGCTGCCATCTGAAACAGCAATTCCTCAACGATGCCGGCGCTTGCCCGGTCGAGGTTGCCCGTTGGCTCATCGGCGAGCACTATCGCAGGGGCATTGATCAGGGCCCTTGCGATGGCAACCCGCTGACGCTCGCCCCCGGAAAGCATTGATGGCACATGATGCAACCTGTCTCCCAAGCCAACCGCCTCCAGCAACGGAAGCGCCCTGGCTTCCGCATCGCGTCTGTCACCCGATGCCATGAACGCCGGCAGCATCGTGTTCTCGAGAGCGGTAAAATCCTTGAGCAGGTAATGGAACTGGAACACAAAACCGACGACACGTGCCCTGAATGTGGAAAGTTCATCTTCCCTGGCATCGGAAAGCTCGATGCCTCCGACCATCACCCGGCCAGTCGACGGCGAGTCGAGGCCTCCCAGTATCGAGAGCAACGTGCTCTTGCCGCAGCCACTGGGTCCCGTAATCGACGCACAATCACCGCTCGACAGGCGCAAGTCTATACCGCGCAGTATTTCCAGATCCTCGGCCGCGCTGTGGAACGTCTTGCGGACACCATCGCATACGATTACATCGTCATTCATCGCGCAGCACCTCCGCGGGCATGATTCTTGAAACGCGGGCGCTCGCGGCCCAGGCAGCCACCAGCGCCGAGGCGGCGCCGGCACCGGTTATGAAGAGTACCTCGAAAAACGACAAGCGAACCGGAACGTCCCCAATATAGAAAAGGTCCGGCGAGAAGAATTCCAGGCCCTTGCCACTGCCGCCAGCAAGACCATTGATCGCCGAAGTAATGGCGCTGATTCCCGAGAATATGCCATTGATATTGAAGGCGACCAGCAATCCCACCACCAGCCCGGCAATCGCCCCGCCCGCTCCGGCTGCTATGCCGTCCATCATAAAGATGCGCCTGACGTCGATGGAAGCCGCACCCAGAGCCTTGATGGTCGCTATGTCATCGACCCGACCATAGACCGCCTTGCGCATCAGGTGGAATATGTTGACGCCCACGACTATGAATATCAGGCCGACCAGCATAAGCATCACGGTCTTTTCCATCCTGAGCGCCCCAAAGAACGCGCGGTTGTATGTTCTCCAGCCTTCGGCGCCCCGTATGCCGGCGGCCTCGAGCAATCCGATAACACGCTCGTCATCATATCGATCGGCGAGCCGCAACCCTATGACAGGCGTCTCGCCAGCATCGAGTCCCGACGACAGTGACGATGGCAAAAACGCCAGGCCGGCGTCAAAGTCAAAATAGCCGCAATGGTATATACCACTGACCGTGAACTCGAGCATGTGCGCGTCAATGCCCGTGTCTACGTCTGCTTGCACGGACAGCACAGATACCATATCGCCGACCCTGATGTCGAGGCTGCGGGCAAGTTCAGATCCGACAGCAAGACCAGCGCCGAATGTTCCCGACCGCATGGTCAGCCGACCGGCGAAGGCTGGATCATCGGCCATGACTGTATCAGGCACTACCTTGATGCGGAGCGGGCTTGCCTTGCCGCGAGCGTTGACGACCATGGTGCGCACATCGACGAATTGCAGGGCAGCCCGTGCGCCGGGTACCGCGGACAGCACGGCCGACACACTGGTGCCGGCCGCTGGAATGCGTACATGATAGCTGTCCAGATCGAGGACGGCATCGATGAAACCAATCTGGAACCCGTTCATCACGCCTATGACGCACAATAGTGCCGCGACACCTACTGCAATGCCTGCGGTAGCCGGTCCGAGCGATGGCCCGACTTTGCGCCCCGACCGAAACCATCGCGACGCGACAAACCTGATCCACGCGAGGCGGTTCATGGAAAAAGCCTCGTCCGGATCACCACACCATTCCTGAGTATATCCTCGGAGACGCGTCTGCCATCCTCATACCGGACGCGCGCGAACAGCGTTCCGGCATCGTATGACTCCTCAACATACGTGGTAGGGCCTCCGTAGGTCCTGGCCATGGCCAATGCCATGGCCGACAGGGTTTTACCCTTGGAGCGGCGCTCCATCCTCAGCGTGCCACCCTCATCATAGTAATACTGGATCAGCTCGAAGCCTTGAGAGCCTTTGCGGCGTGTCTCGACGAGGCGCCCCCTCTCATCGTATGCATACAGCTCCTCCAGGGTCATTGTCATCCCGCTCCTGGCGCTCCTGGACTCAATCTGTCCGCGGGCCGGGCCATCGGTCAGGTATTCATCTGTGGTTATGGTGCCATCCGGCTGCGTTGTCACGGAACGTTGGACGGTTCCATCCTTCCATGCGCGTTCTTCGCGGCTGACCAGAACATTCTGATGAAAGCAGGTGATGGCGACGAGTCGGCCATCGATGTCGTAATCGCGCAGCTCCAGTTCATCAGGGGACACGAGCCAGCTTGTGGAGGCTCCGGACTCGGTGCGCGCCGAACCAGATGAGCTGCCGTCGGTTTCCCGGGTAGACACCAGCCGACCATCAGGTGCGAATAGATAACTGACCGTGCGCTCCACGGTGCCATCGAGCAATGTCTGGACCCTGATGAGTCGCCCGGCATCATAGCTGTACCGGATCTCGCGGATCGCTCCACCCTCAAGCATGGTTCGTTCGATGGTTATCCGCCCATCCTCATCATAAACCTGATCCGCGCCGCCTCTTGTTCCTTGAGCCTGTGGCGCCAGAAGGCCGCATGACAGGATAGCGGCGAATACTGCCAGGTTTCGGGGCGACGCCAGGCTGGATATCACGAGTCGAGCCCCAGGAACTCATCAAGGTAACGATCAGCATCAAAAGGCCTGATATCCTCGTAGCGCTCACCATCACAAATAAAGGCGGTCGGAATGCCAAGTTCGCGGGCTATGGCCAGAGCCACCCCGCCTCGGGCGCTTGAATCGTACTTGGTCAGGACAAGTCCGTCGACCTGTACCGCCTCGGCAAAAGCCGCGGCCTGGCGCAGCGCGTTCTGACCGGTCGTCGCGTCGACGACGAGCAACCGGCGGTACCTGGAGGCGTCGGCCTTCGCGCCGACGATCTTGTCCATCTTTTCGAGTTCCTTGATCAAATTCTGTTTTGTGTGCATGCGGCCAGCGGTGTCTGCCACAACCAGATCGGCGCCCTCCGCCGTCGCTGCTTCTATCGCATCGAACAGTACGGCACCTGAATCGGAGCCCCGTTCCTGCGCTACAACGCGAATGCCGAGACGATCTCCATGCATCCGCAGCTGTTCTATGGCCGCCGCCCTGAATGTATCCCCTGCCGCGAGTATGGCCAGATGCGAGAATCCACCATCGATCCAGTATTTGGCGAGTTTGGCCGACGTTGTGGTCTTGCCGACTCCATTGACACCAAGCAGCATCACCACATTGAGACCACCAGCGCGTGGCTCGATCGAGATGGCCTTCGCGTGGATTGCGAGTACATCCTTCAGCGCCCTGCGGGCTTCGCTGCCGCTCCGTATGCCCCTGGAGGCGCATAATCGCTTGAGCTCATTGACAGCCTCATCGGCGAATGCCGCGCCCAGATCGCCTTCAACGAGAAGGTCAGCCAGATCATCCCAATCCTCATCACCCACGACGTCCATGCCTAGCAGCTTGCGGATCCGGTCACCAAACTTCATGAATACTCCTGGGTTTCAGATATATTCGCCGCGAAAACCATGCGGCGGCTCATCGCGCAGAGCCTATATAGCCGATCAGCGAAATGATAGCGTTTATGGCCAATCCGGCGCTTATGGCCGCTGATGCCCAGAAAGCCGCCTGCCACCCATAGAAGCGCGAGTTGATTGACTCCGTAATAGCCGGATCGGGACTCGGATGATCTGCCAGGTACTGGCCCGCGGTCTGGTAATAATTCTGGAACAGGCCGCCGGAAAGCACCGGCAGTGGCAACGATACTACAAACCAACCGAGCGAACGGTAGAACTTGTCCTTGGCCTTATCGAATCGCGCATCAAATATCAGCCCGTCGGATGGAACCATGATGATGTTCTGGTCGTCAAGAATCGCATCGGGACGTATGATTATTTGCACGTCTCCGTAGCCGGGCATCGAAATCCGCCCGACGCGCGGGTATGCGGCTGGTGGGACAGCTACTGGAGCCTGGCCCACGAACGCTCCGTCTACATGAACGCGCGCGCCTTCCGGCTGGCTCGAAATACTGAAGCCAACCGCGTCGAGCGGATCGAGCCTCAATTCGACTGTAGTATCGTTCCCGGGCTCCACATCGAAGCTGACGCTTCGAGACGAGAAACCTGGGGCACGCGCGCTCGCCTCGTGGGTTCCGGCGGCAAAGAACAGTTGTATCGCATCGGTTGCAGGCTTTCCGTCAATTGCCATATCTGCATAGGCTGGAGTGACCTCATAGCGTATCAGCGAAAATGGCTTGCCAAGCATCGCCTCGGCCAGTGGCCTCGCAAGGGCGGTAACGGCAGCATCGATGCCATCAGGAGCCGCATATTCGGTTGCATTCCAGACATCACGACCGACAGAGGCCAGATACAGCGCCGCATCGATCGCCACAAAAGAACCGACCATCCGTATTGATCCATGTACAAGCATATCTATCTTCTTGCTTGCGCATGTCTGGGCGGGATTTTCTGGCGGCTTCAGCAGCATTCCATTGGTATCAGCCGCAAGCATCTTGAGCGTACGTGGTGCGGCCGCTGCCACCTGCCTGTGCGACGATGCCGTATCCGTTCCGGTCACAGGGGGCCCAGAATCACGCGACGCCGAATCGAGCAAGGCGGCCAGGGCGCGTTCGGCCTTGGCAACAGAGCCTTCCGCCGCGGCGAGATCCGCTATACGGCGCGCGTGATCACCCGTTGACAGCGCCACGAGGTCGCGCGCGCGTCTGGCCTTGGCAACATCGTCACGAGCCGCCTCCAGCTGATCCGCCGCGGTACGCTGGCTTGCCGCAGTCGTTTCTGCCGCCGTGCAGAACCTTGAGCTGACAAAGGAAAGCGCGGCGGCAAGCTGTCGAGGCACAAGCACGCCGACTGCGCCGAGAGAGTCGAAGGCACTCCCAGTCGCAAATTCGGCCCAGGCCACTGTCAATGAATCGACTGTGGCCTGAGCATGGCAGGGGTTTGGGAGGAAGGCTACCAAAACCAGCAGCGCTGCCACCGGGCTACCGAGCCTTCCTCTCACGGCATCAGTCCTCGTCGTCCTCGGCATCGGACTCTATCGTTCCGCCCTTCCAGAGGAAATGCAGGTATGAGTCTATGAACGGGTCGATGTCGCCATCCATGACCGGCTGGATATTGCCTACAGAGAACTTGGTTCGGTGATCCTTGACCATCATGTACGGCTGAAAGACATACGACCGAATCTGTGAACCCCAGGCAATTTCCTTCTTCTCGGCATGGAATTTCATGTTCTCTTTGTCTTTTTCTATGCGGTAGTAATCGTAGAGTCTGCCCTTGAGCACGGACATCGCGACATCCTTGTTCTTGTGCTGACTGCGTTCATTCTGGCAGGTGACCACGATGCCTGTGGCAAGGTGCGTGATCCGTACCGCGCTGTCGGTCTTGTTCACCTTCTGTCCGCCCGCGCCACCGGCACGGTAGGTATCAACCCGTATGTCCTCGGGCTTGACCGTCACGTCTATTGTGTCATCTATGACCGGCAGGACCAGCACACTCGCAAAGCTCGTGTGCCGGCGGGCGTTGGCATCGAATGGGCTGATGCGAACGAGGCGGTGTACGCCATTCTCGCCGCGCAGATGGCCATAGGCATAGAGCCCATCGATCTGGATGGTGACGCTTTTGATGCCGCCTTCGGCTTCGATCAGGTCCACGACCTCATAGGAGAAGCCGCGGCGCTCCGTCCACCTGGTGTACATGCGCAACAGCATCGAGGCCCAGTCGCAGGCCTCGGTACCGCCGGAGCCGGCGTGTATCGTCAGGAAGGCGCCAGTCCTGTCCACCTCGCCGGTCATCAGTTCAAGCGTGACCGCCTTCTCGAAGCGTTCGCGGATGTCCTTCAGGGACGCACGAATCTCGGGCTCGAGCGAACCATCGCCCTCTTCCATAGCCATGCCGAAAATTTCGTCGAGCGCGTCCATCGAGCGCTTGATGCCTTCCCAGGTTTCGAGCCGGTTCCTGAGAATCTTGAGCTCGCCCATCAGGCGCTCGCTCTTCTTTTGGTCGTTCCAGAATCCAGGCTCGGAGGCGATGCTCTCTTTTGTCTCTATCTTCGAGCGTATTGTCGCGGCGTCAAAGACGCCCCCATATCTCAAGTACTTCCCGTTTCAGGTCAGCTATCTGCGTTGTCAATTCTTCAAGCATGTCGTGGTTCTCCTGTAGCGTATTCTGAATTGAGACTGCGGCCTTGCGGAGCTATGGAGCAACCGTGCCGGCGCCTCTGACGATGATTCGCTTCCAGCGATTCTCCTTGAGAATCGATATGGCGAGCCTTCCGTCGACCGGGTATTGGTATATTCTGACCGTATCGTAGTAATCGGTCACCTTGTCTATGTCACGCTTCAAGGCGGCAACTTGCTTGTCACTGGCACGCGAACTCTCGAAGCAGGCGCGCTGGACCTTCTCGAATCCATATTGAGGCAACAACGCATATATTGCGGCCCGCGAATCCTCTCCGCCCAGGTCACATACGACAGACACAAACATACGCTATGGTATACGAACCACAATACCCGTGTCAAACAGCAATGACAACCACGGACCTTGCATAGCAAGCGCTTTTCATGCATTATTCGCATATAGCTACGGAATATACATTCGCTCAAGGAACTCGACGTGATCAATATCAGCGACCTGAAACTCGGCTTCGGCGAACGCATCCTGTTCAAGGATGTCAACCTCAAATTCGTGCCCGGCAATTGCTATGGCATCATCGGTGCAAACGGCGCAGGCAAGTCCACCTTCCTCAACGTGCTGTCCGGCGAAATAGAGCCGGATGCCGGAGAGATTTCATATCCACCCAAGATGCGCATGGCGGTGCTCAAGCAGGATCACTTCGCGTTCGCGGACGAACGGCTCGTCGAGGTGGTCATCCGGGGATATACGACGCTACACGACATCCTGAAGGAACGCGAGGCCATATACGCCAAGGAAGACTTCACCGAGGCGGATGGAATACGCGCCAGCGAACTCGAAGGTGAGTTTGCCGAACTCGGCGGGTGGGAAGCCGAGGCTCAGGCGTCGATATTGCTATCCGGGCTGGGTGTGCCCGAATCGGAACACGAGCGACTGATGCGCGAGGTGCCCGAAAGCACCAAAGTTCGCGCCTTGTTGGCGCAGGCGCTCTTTGGCAACCCCGACATCCTGTTGCTCGACGAACCGACAAACGGCCTCGACCTGGACAGCATCACGTGGCTGGAGGACTTCCTGATGGATTTCCCCAACATCGTCATAGTCGTGTCCCACGACCGCCACTTCCTTAACGCCGTCTGCACCCAGATATGCGACATCGATTACGGACTGATTCGCCAATACCCTGGAAATTACGACTTCTGGTACAAGGTATCGAAGATGTTGCAGTCGCAGATGAAGGACGAGAAGAAGCGCCGCGAGGACAAGATCAAGGATCTCAAGGAGTTCATCCAGCGCTTCGCATCCAACGCCGCCAAGAGCCGGCAGGCCACCAGCCGCCGCAAGGTACTCGACAAGCTAGATGTGGACGATATGCAGGCGACGAGCCGCCGTTTTCCCTGGGTCGGCTTCAAGCCGGAGCGCGATCCAGGCAACAACGTGGTCAATATCCGTGGGCTGACCAAGACCGAGGACGGCGCGATGCTGTTGAATAAACTCGATCTGATTGTCAACCGGGATGACAAGATCGCCTTCGTAGGCCGCGAGCATCGTTCCAAGACGGCTCTGTTCAGGATTCTGGCCGGAGAAGACAAGGAATATCAGGGAGACGTAGTCTGGGGACAGACCATGAGTTCTTCGTATTTTCCAAAGGAAAATGCTCCACTCTTCGACTCGGATGATTCTATTGTTGACTGGCTCAAGCGCTACACGACCAACGATGACGAGACCTATATCCGGTCATTCCTCGGGCGCATGCTGTTCTCGGGCGACGAGGCCCTGAAACCGGTTCGCGTGCTTTCAGGCGGCGAGAAGGTTCGCTGCCTGCTTTCCAGGATGATGCTCCAGGCATCCAATTGCCTGATACTCGATGAACCGACCAACCACCTCGATCTGGAGTCGATAACCGCCCTGAACAACGGCCTCATGGAGTTCCCGGGTGTCGTTCTCTTCACGAGTCATGACCATGAGTTCGTCAACTCGATTGCCAACAGGATAATAGAATTCTGCCCGGGCGGCATCATCGACCGTATGATGAAATTTGACGAATACCTCAAGGATGACCAGATCAAGGCCCTGCGCGACAAGTACTACCATGGGCACGTGATAGCGGAAATTTAGCCTGCCTGCCGAGCACGCTCTGTCCCGCCGACATTGCGTATGAGCCGCGTGTAGAACTCCACCCCCTTGGCAAGCGACGCGACCGGTATCGCCTCGTTGACGGCGTGCATGCTTGCCCGCTCTGCCTTGGACAGCTCGAACGGCGAGAAGCGGTACACATTGCGCGATATGGCGCAGAAATGCCGCGCGTCGGTGCCGCCAAGCACAACATAGGGCGCGATTATCGCGTCGGGGTAGACTTCGGTCACGGTCCTGGTCAGCGCATCGAAATGCCCGCCTTCGAGCTCCGATACCGGGCTTGGATCGCCAGGCAGGAGCACTCGCATGGCTACCAGCGGATCGGCTATGACGTTGGCCAGGTGCGCCGCTGCGGTTTCGGCAGTCTGCCCGATCGCCACGCGCACGTTGACGACGGCTTTTGCCACGGCCGGCAGCACATTGGCCGCGGCCGAGCCTTCCAGCATCGTCACCGCGGTCGTCGTCCTGCACAGGGCGTTGAGCTCTCCGCCGGATGCCGCGAACACGCGCAGCAGAAGCGGCTCGAACAGCCACAGATTGGCAAGCACCAGCCGCAGCCCGAATGAGGCATGCGGCGCCAGCCGCGAGAACATGACCCTGGTCGCGACAGGAAAGCGCATGGCAAACGGTCTGGCTTCAAGGCGCGTGATAGCCCGTGCCAGCCTCCAGGCGGCACCTCTTCGTGGCGGCGTTGAAGCATGGCCGCCCTGGCTCATCACCGACAGCTCGATGTCCGTTACGCCCTTCTCCGCGACTCCGAGCATCGCCATCGGTCTGGCTATGCCTGGAAAGATGCCGCTGACCACCGCGCCGCCCTCGTCGAGCACGAGCGCCGGTCTGATGCCCAGAGCTTCCAGATGACTGACTATGCCTGTTGCACCATCACCGCCGATTTCCTCATTGTGCCCGAATGCCAGGTACACGTCGTGGGCTGGCACGAATCCCTGCTTGACCAGAGCCTCCACCGCCTCGAAGGCACAGACCATCGTGCACTTCGTGTCGAGAGTGCCGCGCCCCCAGACCCTGCCATCGTGGATATCGCCAGAGAATGGTCCCCTGGTCCAGCCATCCGGATCGGCCGGCACGACATCGTAGTGGGCCATCAGTGCCAGTGGTTTGTCATGCGTAACTCCTTGCCATCGATACAGCAGTGAATAGTCACGAACGATGGTCCTGGCAAGCGCGCGGTGAGTCTCCGGATAGAGCTCGGGCAGCAGCTCTATCAGTTCCTTGAAGCGGGCAGGCTCCCAGCCCCCCGTATCACGGCTCGATACGGTGGGAATGCGCACAAGCGCAGACAGGTGGCGCGCGGCCAGCTCAGCGTCGACCCACAACGTTGCTGGTCGCTCCGGACGAGCCGCTGGCGCTTTTATCATCAGCGCCCTTACGATGACGACGAGCATGACGCCGGCAATGAACCCGATCAGGACAAGGCTTGTCACAGCATCTTTCTCGAGTACAGCAGCCGGGCCACGCCTATCGAGACCAGTGCTCCGCACGGAATCAGTATGCCGACAGGAAGCTTCGGCATGGCCAGGAACAACCCTATCATCAGCACGAGCGGTGCGACCGAGATCTTCCAGTTTCTGGAGATGAACACGACACCAAGAGCACCAAATAGAGAGGGCAATAGATTGGCGAACGCCGGCTTCAGCGCCGGAGAATTCAGTATAGGCAGAAGATATGACATCAGCAGCACACCGAGTACCAGCACCAGATTGGTTACCAGCGACGAAGCACCAACAGCCAACGTCGATATTATCTCTCCTTCCTTGGTTGATGGCTCCACGCCAGCCTGCTGCATAGCCGTGATTGCCGCGGGTACCTTGAGGTTGCTCAGGTTGCCCGTGACAAAACCAAGATAGGTGCCTCCGCTTCCGAGCATTGGCGTGTATGTCAGAACCTCGACCACGGCAATGGGCCAGAACACGATGATGGTCGGTATGAGTCCGGCGAGCAGCTTGCTGAATGGCGGCCAGACGCCAAAATGCAGCGATATGGCCAAGGGCACACCCTGCGTCACGAGTATTGCCAGCACCATCCAGATGCGTCCGTTGCGATGGATTGTCTCGTCGTATGTTCTTGGTATTGCAGTTGACTTGACGTTCATAACGCACCCCCCGCCCGCGCCATCGTGAACAGGGCTGCCACGACCATTCCACCGATCATGCTGACCGGCATGGCGAAATTTTCGAGCTGTCTGAGCCCGGTCATCTTGATCACCAACCCAAAACCGCCCATCACCGCGGCGGATGACAGCAAGGCTAGAATCGAGACGAGTCCGCCTCCCAGGGCGCTGCCGAGAAAGGCTGAAATCAGGCCCATGAACATCGCGGTAATAAGAAGGCCCGACCAGACCGTATCCTTGAGTTGCGTCTTGTGAATGCCGGATTGTATGCTCCTGGCAAACAGCGCTATCAGAATCATCGCGAACACCGACCCAAGTGACATTGCCCAGGCGATGGCCGAATATATGGTTGGATCGACTATTGCCTGCTTTATTGTCTGCCCAAAGGCCTGCGCGGCGGTTTCGGCAGCGGGCAATTCGTAGGTAATGGCGCCTACGACGCTGAGTCGTATCCATGGCAGTGGCAGGCCCAAGGCGCCAGCCAGCGTCAGCACCGCCAGCAGAATCGCTATCGATGGTACGATGGAGAAGACGCCCGAGCCAACCAAAGCCTTCTTCATGATGGCAGGCGCGAGGCCAATCCGTCGCCCTTCCTTCCATGCGGCTGCCATGAATACGAGGCTCTGCACCGTCACGAATACGGCTACCAGTGCCCCCAGCGCGAACATGAATGAACTGTTTCTGATATCAACCATGACTATGAACTCCTTGCGATTATTCTGCCGACGAGCAAGGGATCGGTATAGCCTTGCACCGGCGCGCTGTCAATGAAAAACAGCCTGTCCGCCATGAGCCAGCACGTGACTCACGGTGCGTCGACTGTGGCGATTGCCCGCTCCCAGGCAGCCAGTATGCGGTCGATTCGGCCATCCATGACGCCATCGACAATCATCCTTGCCGGGTCCGCCAGTCTCCAGGCAACGGACTCCCTGATGCCCTGCGCGAATGGTATGGCAGTCCGCAGTTCCGGGACTATCCGCTTGACCTTTGAGCAATCGAATATCGACGTATACGCCTTGTCGCCGAGGAGGCGTTCGCCCATCGCCGGATCGACCGCAGCGATAAATTCCGAAGGAACATGAACGATGCGTGGCTCGACGCCCAGGGCAGATGCCACGGTCTGGTGGATTTCATCCCAGGTCAGCGCTTCGTCGCCGGTTATCGTAAACGCTTCGCCTATTGACGCCGGCTTGCCCAGAAGGCCGATGAGTCCGACCGCAAAATCGCGCGCATGGGTGATGGTCCAGAGCGCCTGCCCGTCGCCGGGTACGACGAAAGGCTTGCCCGCGAGCATGCGCGCGGCGACCGTAAAGTCACCGGACACGAAGGCTGTCGGAATCCAGGTATGGCCATAGGTATGCGATGGCCTGACGATGGTCAACGGAAACCCGCTTTTCCTGTAGGCGTCGAGAAATACACCCTCGCAGGCCATCTTGTCCCTGGCATAGCCCCAGAACTGATTGCCCAGCGGGGTAGCCTCGCTGATGGTATGGCTCCTTGGTGGCTTCTGGTACACCGAGGCGCTGGACAGGAAGATATACTGTCCAACCATCCCATCGCAAGCGGCTATAGAAGCTGCAGCCGTCGACGGTTCATAGCACAGGAAGTCCACAACCGCGTCGAAGTTTTTTCCTCTGACCAGCGGTGCGAGCATGGCTCTATCAGCCACATCGCCCACTATTGATATGGCTCCCTTGGGTACATCGCTGCGACCGCGCGTTAGAACGCAGACATCCAGCCCCTGCCTGACAGCGGCCTCCGTGCATTCTGTCGATATATTTCCGCTACCGCCAATGAATAGAACGCGCATGATCGAGCCTCCTCAAACCAGTATGGTGCGCCACGCCTGGATATTGACAACACTGATATATCAGTACAATATCTATTGCGTGAATATGTTCGAACACAGCATAGGCCATGGCTTCGCCTCTGTCGATCCGTATAACGGTACGGAGAAGGTTCTGCCTCTCCGGGAGCAGGTGTACGCCTATCTCAAACAGCTGCTCAATGATGGCAGGCTCAAGCCAGGCGCGTTTCTGGATCAGCAGGCCATTGGAGAGGATCTGGGCCTTTCGCGGACCCCCCTGCGCGATGCCCTCCTGCGCCTCGAGGCAGAGGGTTTTGTAACGATTCATCCACGGCGTGGTGTCGTCATCAATCCGCTCGATGTGGCGACAATCAGAAATTCATACCAGATTCTTGGCGCACTCGAGGCGGCGGCGGTCCTGGAAGCGGCCTCCACGTTCACGGAGGCTGACACCGACAGAATGGCCGCGCTCAATACCCGCATGGCCGACTCATTGGCGCTGAGCAATTTTGACGCCTATTACGAGGCAAATCTGGCCTTTCACGATGTCTATCTGGGCAAGAGTGCCAACGCCGAGCTCCGGCGAATGGCGCGAATCCTCAAGGAGCGACTCTACGATTTCCCTCGGAGGGAAGGCTACCTCAATGAGTGGGAACGATCCAGTATCATAGAGCATGCCAGACTCGTGCAGTTGATGACAGCAGGATCATGGCCGGAGGCAGCAAGCCACCTCCGTGATGTACATTGGTCGTTTTCTGTCCAGGAACGCTATATCATGGCATACTATTTTGCGCGGGAGGCCGCGCTTGGGGTCCGCCATTGAGCGAACCATCCGGGCTTGTATTCGACATCCGCCGCCATGCCGTCCACGATGGACCTGGCATACGGACGACCATTTTTCTTAAGGGGTGCCCCCTTTCTTGCCCTTGGTGTCATAATCCTGAAGGCATATCCTTCAAGCCGGAATTGCAGCTTAGGCCTGAACGATGCATCGACTGCGGCCTCTGTAGAGAGGCCTGCCCTACTGGTGCCAGCGCCGATCCTGGCATTGCGTGCCTCGAGTGCGGCGCGTGTGCCAAGGCTTGCCCTACAGGAGCACGTGAGCTCATAGGGGTGCCCCTTGATGTCGACGACGTCATCCGCATCGCAGAGTCCGATGATATGTTCTTCGACTCATCCGATGGTGGCATCACCTTCACCGGAGGCGAGCCACTTGCCCAGTCAGCTTTCGTCGAGTCAGCAACGCGCGCACTCCATGAACATGGATTCAGAACCGCTGTCGACACCTCCGGTTACGCTCCAATGGAGTCGATGCTGAGGGTTGCGGCTCATACCGACCTCTTCTTGTATGATTTAAAATACATATCGGATGATATCCATCGTGAAATATGCGGTGTTTCAAACACAACAATACATGCCAACATTCATACGCTGGCGTCACTTGGCGCGGACGTGATTATCAGCGTGCCCTATATTCCCGGCTACAATGATTCCGATGACAATATGACTGCAACGGCCGGCTTCGTGGCAGCCCTGAAGCCAGCGGGCAGATCAAGACCCTACCCTGTTAGAATCCTGCCATACCACGACGCGGCTCGCGCCAAATATGAACGACGCGGGCAAGTGTATCGCTGTGCCGACGCCTGCATTCCTCAAACAGACCGACTTGAACACACCGCGGCATTGTTCAGAACCTATGACATCGACACCACGATAGGAGGCTTGTCATGACCAGCGGAATAGCAAGGCTCAGGAGCCAGAGCTTCGAAGCCAAGCCACGCGTCAGCGCTGAACGCGCCCTCATCGTCACCGAGGTATACCAGAAATCCCCGGCATCGACACCGGCCCCCATACTGCGGGCCATGGCCTTTCAGGCCCTCTGCGAGCGCAAGACCATATATATCGGTGATGACGAGTGCATAGTCGGTGCCCGCGCCAGTGGCCCCAAGATAACGCCAACCTACCCGGAGCTGACGTGCCATAGTGTCGAGGATCTGCAGATACTGCGCTCCAGGCCCATGACCAGCTACGATGTCGACGATGCCACAATAGAGACGTATCGCACCACGATCATACCCTACTGGCGTGGCAGGTCGATTCGGGATCGTGCCTTTGCAGCGATGCCCGCTGCATGGCTGGCCCTGTACGAGGCTGGCGTCTTTACCGAGTTCATGGAGCAGCGAGCCGCGGGCCACACCGCTCTTGACGGCAAGCTCTATCGCAAGGGTCTCCGGGCCATCCAGGCCGATATAGCGCTTGCCAGGAAGAGTCTGCAAGCCAGCGATGCGCGGCGCGAGGCGAAAGAGCATGAACTCGATGCCATGCGCATAGCCTGCGATTCGGCCATCACCTTTGCCAGGCGGCATGCGGAAATGGCCGAATCGATGGCCGCGCGTGAATCGAATCCCGATCGCGTGCGCGAACTGCAGCTGATAGCCGAGACATGCAGGCGCGTCCCTGCCGAGGCGCCCCGCACCTTCCAGGAGGCTCTGCAGGCCTACTGGTTCGTCCACCTCGGCACAATCACCGAGCTCAATGGTTGGGACTCGATGAGTCCGGGCCACCTTGACCAGCATCTGGCGCCGTTCTATGAACGCGACATCCGCGACGGCCGCCTGACCAGGGACAAGGCCAAGGAACTGATGTCAATGTTCTGGATCCAGGTCAACAATACTCCGGCTCCGCCGAAGGTCGGTGTTACGGCGGCCGAATCAGGCACATACAACGACTTTACCAACATCAATCTTGGCGGATTGACACCGGACGGGCGTGATGGCTCCAGTGAAGTTACCTTGATAATACTCGAAGTGCTCGACGAGCTGAGGCTCTTGCAGCCACAGGCCAACCTGCAGGTGGCCTCCTGCACACCTGACCGAATCCTTGAAGCGGCAAGCGCGGTGGCGCGGAATGGCATGGGCTATCCGTCCTTCTTCAACGCCGATGAGGTCACGCTTGCTCAGGTAGTGGCAGGCAAGCGGCTCAAGGATGCTCGTGAAGGCGGCACTAGCGGCTGCATCGAAACCGGTTGCTTTGGCAAGGAAGCCTACATACTGCATGGGTATCTCAATGGCCCCAAACTGCTGGAACTTGCTCTCAATGATGGCATCGATCCATTGACAGGCACGCGGGTCGGACCGTCCACGGGTCTGGTCGGCACATTTACGTCATTCGAGGATGTGTTCGCCGCATGGAAGGCGCAGCTTTCGTATGCGGTTGACTGGAAGGTAAAGATCGACGGCTACCTTGACGAGCTCTATGGCACCACGACACCGGCTCCGTTCCTGTCGCTGTACATCGATGACTGCGTCGCGCGCGGCCTCGATTATTACCGCGGCGGCGCGCGCTACAATACCGACTACATTCAGTGCGTTGGACTGGGCACCGTAACCGATTCGTTCTCGGTCCTCGCGACCCAGGTGTTCGGTAGCGGAAACGGCACCAGCGCGATGTCGCTGGCTGAATTGCGAGGCGCGCTGTCTGACAACTGGCGTGGCCATGACCTCCTGAAGGCGCTGGCCCGCAACAGAACACCGCTGTTCGGCAACGACGATGTAACCGCCGATGCTCTCGCCAAGCGTGTATTCGATACATTCATAACCGTTATAGAAGGTGAGGACGCTCCTCGGCTTTCCGGTCGAGGAGCACCGTACCGGGCGAACTTCCTCTCGACGACCTGTCATGTCTATTTTGGGACAAAGACGGGAGCTACGCCCGACGGCCGACTTGCTGGATCTCCCCTGTCTGACGGAACAAGCCCATCACAGGGTTCGGACACCCATGGGCCAACAGCGGTGATGAACAGCCTCGGCAGACTCGACCAGGCCAGGACCGGCGGCACGCTCCTCAATCAGCGCTTCACGCCAGCCGCGCTGGCCGGCGATTCAGGGCCGCGCAAACTCGGAGCGCTCATCCGGGGTTACTTCAAGCAGGGCGGGCACCACGTGCAGTTCAACGTGGTCGATGCCGCGACTCTGGAGGCCGCAAAGAAGAAGCCCGAGGATTACCGCAACCTTCTGGTGAGGGTCGCGGGTTACTCGGACTACTTTGTGGATCTGGACGAGAAGCACCAGAACGAGATCATATCCCGAACGGCCAACGAGGCGGTCTGATTGGCTGGCGACAGCGCTAGCTGGCGACGACAGCGCTAGCTGGCGACGACCCTGACGAAACGTTTCTTGCCGGCGCGCAAAACCAGTTCGCCATCTGCGTCGAGTCTGTCAGCGCCGACGACGGCCTTCTCGTCCGACCATGTCGCGTCACCGACGACCGCGCCGCCCTGTTGCACAAGCCTCCGTGCCTCGCTCTTGCTTGGAGCCAGACCTGCATCGACGAACAAATCGAGAACCGGATACCCGGTCTCGAAGCGCGCCCGCGACAGGTTGGCGGTCGGCATGGCCGTTTTGTCACCACCACCACCGAACGCCGCCTTGGCTCCCGCCAGCGCCTTGTCGGCCTCTTCCGCACCATGGATGATGGCGGTTACTTCCCAGGCAAGCGTCTGCTTGGCGGCATTGATGTCGGCCGACGGGTCGGCAAGGGCGCGGCACCGGTCAGCAGGCAGGAACGTAAACATCAGCAAGAACTTGAGCACGTCGGCGTCTGATACGTTGCGCCAATACTGGAAGAACTCATACGGACTCGTCATCTCAGGATCGAGGAACAGGGCGCCTTTCTCCGTCTTTCCCATCTTCTTGCCATCACTTGTCATCACGAGCGGGAACGTCAGACCGAAGGACTCCGCCCCCTCGACACGGCGTATAAGCTCCATGCCGGCGACGATATTACCCCATTGGTCGTCTCCGCCAATCTGCAGGCGACAGCCATGGCGCTTGTAGAGCTGCAGGAAATCGTAGCTCTGCAGAAGCTGATAATTAAACTCGATGAATGACAGCCCGGTTTCCATGCGCGTCCTGTATGCCTCGAATGTCAACATGCGGTTTACAGAGAAGTGGCGGCCTATGTCCCTCAAGAATTCTATGTAGTTGAGATCGGCCAGCCAATCCTTGTTGTTGGCCGAAAAGCTGGTCTTGCCATCGAATCCGACAAAGCGGTCGAGCTGTTTGCGGAACAGCTCGGCATTGGCGTCAATAGCCTCATACGATATCATCTTGCGCATCTCGCTCTTGCCCGATGGGTCGCCTATCCTGGCGGTACCGCCTCCAAGAAGGGCTATGCCAACATGCCCCGCGTCGCGAAGGTGCCTGAGTGCGAAAAACGGCACCATGTGGCCTATGTGCAACGAAGGGCCAGTCGGGTCGCACCCCACATAGAACGTTACCGGTCCTCGGTCCATCAGGGCGGAAAGCCCATCGATATCGGTGCATTGCTGGACAAAGCCACGTTCTTCAAGGGTCTCCAAAGCGCGATTCATGCCGTTCCTCCATCGTACAATTCCATCATGCGTGCTACGATTATAGCCATGAGCGCGATCGATGGACAAGCGGGTTCGAGAATTCAGGGCTTGCAGAGTGCGGCCGCTGGCACTAGCATCTGCATCATGGACACAAGACTCGACGCGCTGGTCGCCCTCCTACGGATGTCTCCTGGCGGGATATTCATACAGCCTCATGACGCGCCCGATCCGGATGCCATCGCGTCGGCGTTTGGTCTGCAATACTTGTTGTCAAGACACGGAATAAAGGCAGGCATCATCTACGGCCGCGAATATGAGAAGATCGATGCCAGGCGCATGGTTGAGTTGCTTGGCATCGAGCTTTCATTGGCCGCGGAGGTTTCGTCGATTGAATCGGAAGACTGGATCGTCGTTGTCGATGGCCAGCGCGGCAACACCAATATGGCCGATCTGCACTGTACCGAAGTAGCCGCAATCGACCACCATGCCGTGAGGGAGGATGCATCCTATAAATTTCTTGATATCAGGCCGGATGTCGGCTCATGTTCCGCCATCATCGCCGATTATTTCATAGAAAATCAGGAGATTCCACCACGACTTGTCGCGACCGCGCTGTTGTACGGCATCTTCATCGATACCGACAGCATGACGCGGGGTGTTACCGAACTTGACGCCTTGATGTTCTACAGGCTCTATGCCTTTGCCGAACCCGAAATATTCAGGCGGCTGCGCAGCAGCCAGTTGACGCTCGGCGATCTGGCAACGTATGCCGACGGGTTCAGGACCATAGAGACCTACGGCCGGTTGGCCTTCCTGCGGCTCGCTGACGCGGACGATTCACTGGTTGGCGCGGCCAACGACATCGTCCTGTCGCTCGATGAGATAGACGCCTCAATCGCCTACTCTGTCAGACCGGATGGCGTCAAGATTTCCGTTCGATGCAAAGTCGATGACATCCATGGTGACGAGCTGGCACAAGCTATAGCGGGCGATCTGGGCTTCGGCGGCGGCCACGTCCATATGGCAGGCGGATTCATACCAGCCGATCGTCTGCCCGCGGACAAATCAATCGATACGATAATCAGGCACCGTGCTATCTCGTACGTGGAGAGTCACCATCACTGAACGCTTGCGACCGCATCGAGCCGGCTCTTGCGCAACAAGACAAACCAGTCGAGTGACAGTGCTGCCATGATGACTCCGGCCCCCGCGAAGAAGGCGGGTTTGAGCCGCTCGCCTATCAGCGCTCCCAAAGCGACCGCGAATATTATCTCCAGATAAAAGACGCGCGAACCACTCGCCGCGTTGACGTATTTGTAACCCCATGTCATCAGGATCTGCGCGCCAAATACCACGACGCCAAGCCCCACCGCCATCGCCAGGGCGCCTGGCTGCGGAGCGACTGGCATGCCTCCGGTAGCAAGCGCTAGTGAAGCGACGACCGGCAAGCCAAAAACACATGGAGACAGATACAACGAGACCGGATCGTCGGTAGCTCTGGCGCGTTTGAGGTGATTGATCGCAAGGCCCGCGAACACCGCCGACAACAAGGCCATGGCATCGCCGGCCAAGGCGTAACCGCTCCCGTCGTTGAGTATTATGACGCTGCCAAGAGTACACAGTGCAAGCGCCGGTATGGCTGTTGGCAGCAACTTCTGGCCAAAGAATATCCGGCCAAACAGCGCGACGAATATCGGATAGGTATTGGACAGCATGGTCGCGCGGCCGCCACTGGTCCTTGAAATCGCCATGTACGAGAGGGTCATCGAAATCGCTCCATAGAAGCCGCGCAATAACCAGTCGCGCTTGTTGACTATGCGTATGCCCCGCCTCGCTGAGATCAGCCACGCGACGCTCAGCGCAGCGCCTACGGCGAATCGCACCATCGATATGAAGTAGCCGGACAATGAGTTCGAAGCAATGCGCACCAGCGTCGTTGTGGTCGCGAACAAGAGAGCGGCGGCCAGCAGTGCCATCATTCCGTGTATATTGGTAGTGCGGGATGCCGTCACGACCTAGGCCCCCCGCTTGACTCTGCCCTTGAGTACCAGGATGGCCTCGAGCACCCCGCCGGCGATTGCCCGCGACTTGTCCGATACTGTCAGACAATTCTCGGGCCTGGCGCGGGGATCTACATCCGCGATCTTCATGCCGACCGGTACCGCCATACCGGCCCTGATGGAGCCCCGCACAATGCCGTCGATGCTCGTTCGCACCTCGACTCGACCCTCGGTACCACGTACCGCTATGACAGGATCACCGACCTTGACCATGTCTCCGATGGCTGCCACAGCCTCCACTATGCCTGCTATGGGCGACTTGAGTACGCGCTCGGCGCTGCGGCCGCCAATTTCCCCGGGTGTACCACTGTCAGCTGCGGCGGTGCCAGAGAGTATGACGCGAGCCAGATCGTGGCCCCGTTGCGTTTCAACGACGGCATCAACATCGCCGCCGGCCTCGAAGCCAGGCCCCAGCGCTATCACGGCGGGAGCCATGCCGCGCCGCGTGCCGGTGTTGCGCTTGGCTATGATGGCGTCCACGAGCGCATACGGAGCCAGCGCGGCGACCGATGCGCAGTCCGGATCGACAAGCACCGGCACTATTCCTTCGGCAAGAGCGGCTCTCGTCTCGTCAATGCCGGAGACCAGTCGAGCAACGACGCCTTCGACGCGGGCCTCGCCATCATAAACCGCTTCGGATAAGGAAACCGTGCGCCTGATCGAGGTGGGGTTCTCCACCTCCAGCGCGACGACGCGAAACCCCGCCGCCTTGAGCCTGAGGATGGTACCCGTAGCCAGGTCGCCCGCGCCGCGCACCACGACCAATTCGCCGTCACGACCGGATAGCGGCGCCGCGTCCCGGCCAGCCAGCACGGACATCATCTCAGCGACAACCGATATGGCTATCTCCTCGGGTGTCTCGGCGCCAAGGTCCAGACCGACTGGTGCCCGCACTCGTCCAAGCACTTCCGGGGCTACTCCTTCGGCTCGAAGCATATCGAGCATCGTTCTGACCTTGCGCCTCGAGCCAAGGAATCCAAGGTATCTGCAATCTGCTTTTATGAAGTGGCGCAAGGCGCGCTCGTCACTGGCGTGTGTCGCTATAATGACGCAGGTATTCCTGTCTACCGGGGCGGTTGACAGCGCGGTGTCCATGTCCTCATCCACATACAGCTCAGTGGCCATCGGAAACCGGTCGCCATTGACATAGCCGGGACGGTCATCGACTATGGCGATGCGATACCCGATGGCATGCGCCGCCTTGGCGATCTCGAGCCCGACATGGCCGCCACCCGCTATCAGCACACGTGGCTTTGCGCCAAAGACCTCGACGAGTACCTTCATGGCGCCGCCGCACTCCATAGGCAGACTCGTGGCGCCAGGACCATGATCAAGCGCATACTCGAGCACCGTCGGACGATCGAAATCGATGGCGCGCCGAGCTTCTTCTATTACGCGCGATTCGACTATGCCTCCGCCAACGGTGCCCAAACTGGTGCCATCGGCCAGGACCAGCATCTTGGCGGTCCCACGCGGTGTTGAACCAGAAGACTCTATGATGGTCGCCATCGCGAACGGAATATTGTGCTCCGCGAGTTCCGCGGCCTTCCTGAATATGTCCATGACTGTTCCCTTTCGGCTCCGCAGCGAAATGACACGAATCAATGCGGCGTAACACTATACCAGATTCCCTTTCGATCCGCGACAACCACCGACCAGAATGTCACGGATTCCATGATCGGCGCGCTGATTTCCAAGATTGGTGATAATGACCGCATCGACCAAAGCTGCCATGAGTGCCGATTCGGCTACCATACGCGCCATCTCGGGCGCGACCAAATCGGCTTTGTTCAATATGAGCAGCCGGGAGGCTCCAGCCGGAGTCTCCTTGAAACACCCAAGTGGAGCAGCGCAGAGTCTGGCGATGGTGTGGACATCCATGCTGTGTCCACATACCAGACCGGTTGCGCGTCCTACAAGCTCTGGCCTGAACGCGTGTGCCTCATCAAGCGGCTGTCCCAGGCAATCGAGGCCTATGACCGCGCAAACCACATCGGTGCTTGATGGTATGACCGGCTCATGATCCGCTGGAGCCTTGATGGGCCGGTGTCGCGCGCCGTCCGCCTCCACGAGTACCAGGCTCCAGTCCGCGGGGCAGGCATCGATAACCGCGGGATGCATGGCCACCAGCTTGCCAGTCTCAACGCCAGAACCGGCCACGACAACACACCCGCCGTTTGCTACTCCTGCATTGGCGCGCCCGACCGTCGCCGTCGGCAGACTCGAGCCAGCGGTGGCCCATGATGGATCCAGGATAAAGCCATCGAGTGCGCGGCCCTCGTCACGCGGGTCGTATACACGCGTGGTTGTCGTCACGAGCACTGCCCGGCCCGCTTCTCTGGCATCCGATGCCAGAGCGAAGAGCAGACTGGTCTTGCCACCGCCACCGACTATCGAAATGACACGACATCCAGGCACGATAGCATTGATGGAGTCAAGAAGGTTCATGGATTGATTCAGTGACCGGCGTTGGACGATATGACCCTGAGCAGTGACGCCCTGCCAAGGAAGCCGGGCCTGAACATGGTGCAGCGATTTCGCCCGGTGGCTTTGGATGCGTACAGGGCCTTGTCCGCCTCATCCAGTACGACGTTGGCTTCCGCGCCCCTGCCCGGATCGAGCATCCTGATGCCTATGCTGACCGTTATGTGCAGCGGTTCGCCACCAGTCTGGATGGCCATTGATTCAACGCCGCTCCTGATGCGTTCGGCTATATCCATAGCCCGGTACTCATCGCAGTCGACGGCAAGTACGCAGAATTCCTCGCCGCCAAAGCGAGCCACAGCGTCCGAAGCGCGCATTGCTGACTTCAGCGTCGTAGCGAGCGATTCAAGAGCGCTGTCACCGAGCAGATGGCCGTAGGTATCGTTGAAACGCTTGAAGTGGTCAACATCAAGCATCATCACACAGGCGCGGTTGCCCTGCCGGGACTCACGGGCCAATTCTTCCTCGAGCCGCCGCACGAAGTATTCGTGATTGTACAAACCGGTCTTTGAATCAGTTATGGAGCTGAGATGATGCAGGCCATTCTGCAGCCCGACCGACAGGAACCTGGTAAGTCTGTCAACATACATCGCCTCGAAGTCGCTGTACTCGTCTCCAACTACCTTGTGGCCAAGCACGACGATGCCATATAGCCCGCCAATGCCGCGCATCGGAAAGATTACCTCTGGACTGAATGGATCAAGCGCGTGATCGCGGCCTAGTTCCTGGGCTATCACTTCGTACCGTGCAGAATATGGCTTCTCAAGAAAATGTGCCTTGAGTCGATGATAACTCTCCAGCGGTACAACCTCGTCGGTCAATCGAAGATTCCTGTAGCAGAACTGACTGAGTCTGGTACCCCGTGGCGGTTCGATGACAAATCCCAAGAATTCCGGAACAAAGTGCTCAAGCACCTTCTCTATGACATAATCCAGCATGCGCGGAACCGATGACAATGCTACAAGAGCCGAGGCATCGGTTATGAGCTGATCGAGCTCCCGATTTTCTTTACGCAGTGCTTCCAGGTCTCCAAGCGCACCGGAGCGCTCGAGCAGGTTGAACTGGGCTAGTATGTCTGAACCCGAGACGGTCACCTGTCTGAGTTCTTCATTCTGTTCCACGCGATAACTATACGCGTTTCCGCCGGAATTGTCATGCATTCGCGGTGATTAATTCGAATCGGAATCGACTGCGGCGCCCCACGAACGCAGGTGGGTCTCCATGAAATCGAGTACCGCTTCGTGTTCGGTCTTGCCCCTGCCGGAGACCTCGATGGCTTGCCCGAATGATATCATGACCGGTCTGTCACGGCGTACCGGGCCGAACCCCCTGAAAACGGGAGAATTGCCCCAATAATCTGTCTTGAGCGCCACAGGCACTACGGGCACACCGGTTCTGGCCGCGAGCTTGACGCCGAGACTGTTGAGTTCACCACGCCTGAACACATCCTTGCGTGTGCCTTGCGGGAATATGATTATCGACCGACCCTCTGAGAGGTGACGAGCGCCTCCGGTCATGACGGCATCCAGATCCTTGCGGGCGTCGGTGCGTGTCACCGCGATGGGATCGCGCGCGCGCATGATCGGCCCCCATATCGGTCCATGCATCAGCTTTTCCTTGACCACATACGTGCAGCGGCGGATGGGGTTGATCAGGCCCGGCAATAGCAGCGTCTCGAAGGTACTCATGTGATTCGAGACGAACACCGCTGGCCCGGTCAGTTTCCTGATGTTGTCCAGTCCCTCTATGTGCATCCTGGCACCGCAACGCTCCAGACGATGCATTATCTCAAGCGAACTCTCTTCCCATGCCTCATCATCGAGCAATCCGCGCAATGCCAATGCCCTGATGCGGAACATGACGGCAAAGAAGTTGAAGTACGGGCTCCATCGACTGCCCAGGAGAAGAAATTCGCTTGCAAACGGTTTCACGTCGACCGGTGTATCGTATCGGTCTCCGGTAATAATCTCGGCCATCGGTTCCTCCAGAAGGAGCTACCATACTCCCGGTCATTTCAGTCGTCAAGGAGACTCTACTGCCGGCAGGCCATTCCATGCGCGACTAATAGCGTACAGATGCCGTTCAGCGGCACCGTCAGGCTGCACATCGACAGTACCTCCCTCAAGCCGACCGCCAAATAGCCTGATAGCGCGCACCTTGCCTTCGAGTACTCCAAGCGATAGCAAGACGGTCTGTCGAGCCGGCGGGATATCATCCATGCCAGCAAAAACGAAGTTGCCAAGTGAATAGGCTATCAAGCCGGAATGCCGTGGACCCTGGTACCACTCCAGCGGTTGCAGCACATGGGGATGATGCCCCAGCACGACATCGGCCCCCATGTCGATAAGACGATGATAAAGCGATGCCTGGCTTGCGTCAGGGCCCGCGGCATACTCGGTGCCTGCGTGCACAGATACAATTTCGAGATCGTGGCCCGAAGTTGCGATCCTTGATTCCCGCATGGATTCGGCAATGTGCAGCAGCGATTGGTCATCGGCCCACAGTAACCCTGGCAGGCCGCGCTGAACCGACGCATCCCTAAGCCCCGAAAACCCCGTCCGCTCGACCGGAAACGCCGCAAGGCCCCACAGTGACACATGGTCACCTGAGAGTTCAGTCGCAAAAGGACGTATCGCCTCATCCCAACTCATGCCAGCTCCGACGAACGGCATGCCGGCCGCCTTGAGCGCGGAAATCGTGTCGGCAAAGCCTGTCGCGGAAAAATCGTATACATGGTTGTTGGCAATCTCGACGACATCGACCCCGCTTGCCATGAGCGGTCCGAGCGCATCTGCCCGCATGCGGAAACGGTACGTCTTTGGCCATTCGGTACCCCGGGAGGTCACCGCCGTCTCGAGATTGCCTGCCAGCAGATCCTGCGAGAGCATGATGGGCAACATCCGCTTGAAGACCAGGGCCGGACCATCGGGCTTTGCCAGAAGCGCGGCTGTCAGGCTACCCGGCTTCATATCTCCGACAGCGCCGATCCAGACAAGGCCGCGCGCCGACGTGGCCCGCGGAAGACTGCCGATGTACGCGGTAACAGCCACGGCAAGCCGGAGATCGGCGGCGCGGTCTGCGCGGCGGCTGGGCTTGAGCGTGCCCGATACGACAACACGCCTGTGGAGCGCGTAGCCAGGTTGTCCGGGGTACAAGCCTTCATACGGCACCACGACCCGCGGCAGACTGATAGTCTCCAGCGCTTCCGCCTTCGCGACGGCCTGCTCCATTGATACGGTGGCTGGTGTGGCAGGTTTGGCATCGAGCCAATCCGTCGATATCGCGTAGTAGTGGTCGGCTATGACGCACGACAATTCATCGCTCTGCTCTGGTGAGTCCGGAGCTGCCCCCCATACAACGTGGCCCTGTATCACGACATCCGCGTGTCCGGCGGTGTCGGCATGCCACGATGGCGGTGGCATCGGCAAGGATATTCCGAGGCGCGTTATCGAGTCGTCAAATACATATCGAATTGGCTCCGCGCAGGCGCCACAGAGCAGGCAAACACACAAGATCAGGGCGGCGCGTCTCATGCGAAGAGCATACGCGCCGCTCTGGCAAGGGTCAACGACCGATCAGTCAGCGCACCTCCGCGTCGGGCTTCCTCGGGTACAGGAATCGCTTTATCTTCTGCGTTGGCGTCTTTTCAAAGGCGTCAGGTTGGTGCTCTATCCTGGCAATGCGCGAGAAAGCCGCAAGGCGCTTGTTCACATCTTTCTTGATCGATTCGAGCACTTCGGTGATGGTCATGCCGGTAACCGCATCCGGCTTCAGGCATACCAGCGCGGTTAGCCCTTCATCGGCGCCATACACAAGCGATTCCTGGACGAGCGGCGAGGAGTTGAGTTCTGCTTCCACCTCTTCCGGATATATGTTCTCGCCTGACGCACCCACGATCATTGACTTGAGGCGGCCCCGCAGATAGTAGTACCCCTGTTGATCGCGATACCCAAGGTCGCCTGTCCTGAAGAATCCGTCCGCGGTGCGCGATTCTTCGGTCCTGTTCTGATCATGGAAATAGCCAGGGCCGACCATCGGGCCGCGCACCTGGAGTTCGCCTACCATCACCGATGGGTCACCGTCCGCGGGTCGCTCATCAGCTATACGGATTTCCGCTCCCGGCAACGCAGGGCCGGCGGCGCGGGATCTGGTCCTGCCGACACCGGAAGCCGCTATGATGGGCGCAGTCTCCGTCAATCCATACCCAATGGCGTACGGCCACCTGACGGCACGCAGGAAGCGCTCCACTTCGGGGTCGAGTGGCGCTCCGCCTATGCCAAAGAATCGCAGCCTGCCGCCAAATGACCGATATAATTTCGCGCCTGCCAGGTGTTCGAGCACGGGCCGCAACATCGGCAATCGATACGCCCACATGCCATCAAGAGCCGGCTTGATGGCGGATCGGTAAGTCTTCTCGATGACCAGCGGCACTGACAGCACAATGGTTGGCCGCACCGCGGCGAGCGCCGGCATCAGGGCTGATGCCGAAGGCGGCCGGTCAAGATACCGTATGGAGGCGCCACTCATCATCGGTATCAGAAAACCTATGGTGTACTCATAGGCGTGCGCCAATGGCAGTATTGAAAGAAGCACGTCGGTGGTATCGAGGACTATGATCGAGGCACACGCCAGTGCGTCGGCGATGTAATTGCGATGGGTCAACATCACTCCCTTGGGATTCCCGGTCGTCCCGGATGTATATACAATCGCAGCGAGGTCGTCCGGCGATGGGTCCGGCAGCTTGGTGGACGCTGCCGGCTGGTCTGTCCGTTCGGCCGTAAGCGACACCAGTTCTTCGATCGGCAGCGCCATGACGCTTGAATGCTGCAGTTTGACACTCTGTTTCTTCGAGACAAACGCGATACTGGCCCCCGCGTGTTCCAGTATCTCGGAGACCTGGGATGCCCGGAAGTCGACGAGCAGAGGCACGGCGACAGCGCCTGCACGTGCTATGCCGAGCGACGCGACACCCCAGGCTGGCATGCTCTCCGACAGGATCGCGACGCGATCGCCCGGGCGGACGCCAGCGCCGATGAGCCGCTCCGAGGTCAACCTGGAACACGTCTCGAGTTCCTTGTAGCTGATGGCTGGTTCGCCGACCATGCCCAGGGCAGGGCTATCGCCATACTGGTCAGCACCCAAGGGGGCGATGGAAGCGATGGTATGCGTATCATATGAATATGGCACGTTCGAACCTCCGCGCGATTTGACATGTCGATGCGCTCATGGTTGCACCGGTAACCGCGATTCTACACCGCCAATGCGGCTACCGGCTCGTAATGGCATCTATTCTCGACAGTTCTTCCATGGAGAAGTCAGTCCTGGACGCCGCCTCGGCGTTTTCGATGATCTGCTCGGGCCTGGAGGCTCCAATCAGGGCGCTCGTGACGCGGGCATCTCGCAGAGTCCAGGATATGGCCATCTGTGCCAGGCTCTGATTTCTGTCCGCGGCGATATCCGAGAGGGCCTTGATCCTGGTCAGCATGTCCGGCGTGATCTGCTCCGCCTTCAGGAACGGGCTGGACGACGCGGCACGCGAGTCTGTGGGAATGCCGCGCAGGTACCTGTTGGTCAACAAGCCTTGCGCGAGCGGCATGAAGGCGATTATGCCTATTCCTTCTTCAGCGCATGTGCCGATCAGCTCCTGCTCTATCCAGCGCTCGAACATGTGATAGCGCGGCTGATGTATGAGGCACGGCACTCCCATCGATCGCAAGAGCCCCGACGCCGCTCGCGTCCTGTCCGCCGGATAGTTCGAAAGGCCCACGTACAGCGCCTTTCCCGAGCGCACTGCCTGTGCCAGGGCTCCCATCGTCTCTTCGAGCGGTGTCTCGTCATCCGGGCGGTGAGAGTAGAATATGTCGACATAGTCGATTCCCATGCGCTCAAGGCTCCGGTCAAGGCTTGCCAGCATATATTTGCGTGAGCCATTATCGCCATATGGGCCTGGCCACATCGTGTAGCCGGCCTTGGTAGAGATTATCAGTTCGTCCCGATGCGATCCAAGATCATCACGCAACAGCCGCCCCAGCGTCTCTTCCGCAGCGCCTGGTGGCGGACCATAGTTATTGGCCAGGTCCAGATGGGTAATGCCCAGGTCAAACGCCGTACGTGCCATCGCCCTGGCATTCTCATAGCTCTTGTCCTGGCCGAAATTATGCCACAGGCCAAGGGATATGGCCGGCAGTCTGAGGCCGGACCCGCCGCACCGTCTATAATGCATGGCCGCATACCTGTTCTCCGCCGGTACATACTGCATGATGACTCCTTGTATCGAGCATATCATAACGGTATAGATTGCCGAAACCGTCAAGCTGTTCTATCATCGAGCTGCCTGCAGACAGGCGGAAGGGACGATACAAAATGGCAATCAGCGATCAAAAGAAGGTACTGGTACTGAACAGTGGCAGCTCATCGCTCAAGTATGAAGTGTTTCTGATGCCCGACAAGCAGAGTCTGGGCAAGGGCTCAGTCGAACGGATAGGCGAGGCTCAGGGAATATTGACGCAGAACTGCCCCAGAGGCGCAATCAAGAAGGACGCGGTCTTCGACAACCATCAACAAGCCATGGTCAGCGTAGGGCAGGCGCTCGTCGACAAGAACCATGGGATACTGCAGTCCATCGAGGAAATCGGCGCCATAGGCCACCGCGTGGTTCACGGCGGCGAGCGTTTCGCGAATTCGGTGCGTATCGACAACGAAGTGCTCGAGGCTATCAAGGCGAATATCGAGCTGGCACCGCTGCACAACCCGGCCAATCTGACCGGCATACAGGAAGCTGAGCGGTTGATGCCCGGTGTTCCCCAGGTAGCTGTCTTCGATACCGCTTTCCATCAGACGATGTCGCCGACGGCATACCTCTACGGCCTGCCACGGGAGCTATACGACAAGTACCGCATACGCCGCTACGGCTTCCATGGCACAAGCCATCGCTATGTCGCGGCGCGCGCGCTGGAGATTCTTGGGCGCAAGGCCGAGAATACCAACCTGATCACCTGCCACCTCGGCAACGGTGCCTCGATCACCGCGATAGAGGGCGGCCGCTCGATTGACACTTCGATGGGCTTTACGCCGCTCGAGGGGCTGATGATGGGCACACGTTCCGGTGATTTCGATCCGGCCATACTTGGATACCTGCTCGATCGGGGATACAGTCCCAAAGATCTGACCACGATGATAAACAAGAAGAGCGGTCTTCTGGGTCTATCGGGCATTTCGAACGATCTGCGCGATCTTGAAGCTGCAAGTGAAAAAGGCATTCGCAACGCCGTCGAGGCGCTCGATGTGTACGCCCATCGCGTCCGCCAGTATATCGGCGCGTACATGGCGGAGCTTGTCAAGGTGGATGCGATCGTGTTCACCGGCGGCGTCGGCCAGCATGGCGTAAGAATGCGAGAGCGCATTTGCCATCGGCTGGAGAACATCGGCATCATGATGGACTACGAGGCAAACCGTGACGATGGCTCGGCGGAAGGCGCAGTGTCGCAAGCATATTCGCCTACAGCCATTCTGGTTGTTCCCACGAACGAGGAGCTGCAGATAGCGATGGACGCCTACGACTTGCTCTTCGTCAAGAAGCCGGATTGCCCGTAAGGAAGCCCGGCTATTTGGTGATGCCGGGGGCGTAACGCTCGATAATCTTCTCGGCTATCAGGTAGGCGGCGGGGCAGAACTCGGTACTGAACGCGAGCCGACCCAAAGCCCTCTGGATGTTACGCTCCCGGGTATACGGAAAAGCATCGCAGTCGCGCGGGCGCTCATCATATATCTCGCAGGCATTGTCGGCTCGAAGGAACGGACACGGCATTGTCGCGCACATCCATCCCAGGTCTTCATCCCGAATGAGGACGTCCTTGACGAAGGTCTTCTGGTCGAGCCCCATGGCCTTGCACGCCCGCTTTATGTCGGGTTCATTCATCTTGGGGCCTATTGTCCTGCAACAGTTGCCGCACTTCAGGCAATCTATTTCAGTGAAGACCTCGGTATCAAAATCGGCGACCACGTGATCGAAGTTCTTGATATTGAATTTGGCAAGGTACTTCATCTGGCGCTTGATGAACTCATTGCGTTCTTTGCTCTTCTCGAGCAATTGCACATAGGCTTGATCCATGCCCCGATTGTAGCCCGGAAGCCCCGCCGACCTCAAGCATGCCATGAACAAGGGTCAGGCCGGAGCCGTTTGTGCCCGCTCACTCGTGCGTCTCTCCATGAAAGTGTAGAACACACGCTCTGACGCGTTGATCACGTGATCCCTGGCTATGCCGGCCGCCTTGATCAAGTCCAGGGCGAGCGCCACATTGCCTACATCACGCCAGTAGTGGGCATCGCTGCCGCAAACCACGAGTGCTCCCTCTTCAGCGCACATCGTGGCCAGATCGGCGCACGATTCCGCGCTGCCCTTCCTGATACGAAACGAGCTGTTGTTTATCTCGAGCGCCTTGCCATACCGGACCGCCGCCTGAACGACCGCCCTCTGATCGACGGCAAACTGTGGGTTGCCAGGGTGCGAAATCGCGTCGATCAATGGGTTTGCCAAGGCGGCAATCATGGCCTTGGTATTGTCTGCCATGCTCCGCGGTTCAAAGCATATGTCATGAAAGCCCGCCAGGACAAAATCCAGTCTCCGCAACAGATAGTCGGCGAGATCGACGCCACCTTCAAGATCCATGATGTTGGCCTCTACGCCTGAAAAGAAGCGAACTCCATGAATGCGCCTGGGCAAGATCCGCAGATTGCCGAAGTGGTACGGATGTGTGCTGCCGGGCATGCCGGGGCCATGGTCGGTCAGCACGAAACCCGCGAGTCCTCGTCTCCTGGCTCCACGCGCAAGATCGTCAACCGTTGAATATGCATGGCCCGAGGCCACTGAATGGGTGTGTGTATCGATTCGTATATGCATGATTGGCAACCATGATCCACGAATCGACACGGACTGTCCAGCGCCAGGAGCCTGTCAAACTTAGGATTTTGATCGGGCGAAGGTGATCTGCGAGTGAAAAATCGGCTCGTCAATCGGGCCATACTTCGTGTATGGCCCGATTGACGAGCCGATTTTGCGCCGCAGAGCGCCGAGTCCGGTCAAAAAGCACTTCATTGATCTACATTCCCTTGTTTTTTCCCCTAAAATTCTTGCGTGCGTTCATAAGTCCGACAGGCTCCTAGAGTCAAGGAGCCATTACAAAAAGTCCTGGCGCTGCGGCGTGAAGGTATCCGTCACGATGCTATCCTCGAGCAAACGCACCGAGTGGGGCACATTCGGAGCCACATAGAATGAATCTCCGGTGCCAAGTGTCTCGTCCTTGCCTTCCATCGTAACCACGATGCGACCAGAAACCACATAGCTTGCCTGCTCGTGCGGATGCGCGTGTTCGGCAACAAGCGTCCCCGCAGCAAAGCGCACTTCCACGATCATCATGCCACCGCCTCGGGCCAATACCCTTCTGGTAATGCCAGGAGCCGGTGTGCTCGGTCGTACTTCGCTGTTGTGAACAATCATATTCCCTCCACATGGTGTCTCATCAGTGTTGCTTTCTCCAGAAGCCCTCATGAACCGCCGCGGCGTCTTCGATTGGCGCTGGGCCTTCTACGGATACCGGTCGCTGGCCACTGGCAAATACTGTCCTGCATGGCATATCGAGTGTCGGGTTTTCGGGGTCGTCTCCGGTAATAGCGCGCAAGTCAGACTCGGAGAGCGCATAGACGACGCGGCCTATGCCTGACCAGTAGATGGCACCCGAGCACATGGCGCAGGGCTCGGCGCTCGTGTACAGGGTGCATGTCCGCAGGAATTCCCTATCGTATGCCCTGGACGCGGCCCTGGCCAGGTTTGTCTCCGCGTGCCCGGTGCAATCATGCTCGGTACCAACGGTATTGCCGGCATCAAGCAGAATCGAACCGCGCGCATCGGCCAGCACGGCACCAAATGGATGATTGCCTTCGGCCCTGGAGCGTGATGCCCGATCCACCGCCGCGCGTAGAAGCGCATTGTCTCGTTCGTTCATGGTTCGATACTACCCTGCTCGCGGGAAATCGTCCACTCAAACCGTTTCGTAGCCATAGATGGAATAGCCCGCATCATCGATAGGCTCGTATATACTGGTTGGGAATCTTTCTGGTTTCGGCCGGCAAGTTTCTCGATGGCCAATATGGATCGCGCAACAGCAGCCGGCCAAGCGAGACGGCGTCGGCTGCGCCGGAAAGCATGATTTGCTCAATCTGCTCCGCGGTCGTGATGAGGCCGACCGCTCCTGTGGGCAGTCCTGTGGCAGCGCGGATTCTCGCGGCCAGTCCTACCTGATAACCAGGACCAACAGGCATCCTGGCACCAGGAGCAAGTCCGCCCGATGACACATCTATAAAATCGACCCCACGCGCCGACACATCCCGCAGCAGGCTGGCGCATTCATCGACATCCCAACCGCCCGCAATCCAGTCGGTCGCAGAAACACGGATCAGGAGGGGCATCGAGTCGGGCAGTCTGGACCGCACCGCATTGACCACTTCGCGAGCAAGGCGCGATCTACCCTCCAGTGAACCGCCATAATCATCAGTGCGCTTGTTGCTCAGGGGAGAGAGGAACTGATGTATCAGGTACCCATGTGCGGCGTGTATCTCTACCGTATCGCATCCAGCTTCTACAGCCCGGCGCGCCGCATCACCAAAGGCAGCTACGATGCGATCGATACCTTCCCTCCCCAAAGCGGTGGGTGTGGTATGGCTATCATCGAATGACTCTGCAGAGGGAGCCACGGTGGCCCACCCGCCTTGCGATTCAACGACGCGGCCTGTGCCGAGCCATGGCACCGCGGTCGATGCCTTGCGGCCTGCATGAGCCAATTGCACGCCTACTCTCGCCCCGGCGCGGTGAATCGCTTCGACGAGCGGTTTGAAGGCATCCCTATGCGCGTTGCTCCACAGCCCAAGGTCGGCGGGTGTGATGCGGCCTTCAGGGCTCACGGCAGTTGCCTCCAGCGTCAGAAGACCGACGCCTCCCATGGCACGTTCAACATAGTGCCGCATGTGCCAATCGTCGGGTATGCCATCCACCGCAGAATACTGGCACATTGGCGACATGAACAGCCTATTCGGTATTTCAAGCCCGCGCAGTCGGATCGGTTCAGAAAACAATGGAATCATCATTCCTCCTTGTATGCACCAAAGGCATCCAGACCACGGTTTCGGCATGCATGCTTGGCCATGATCCACAATGCATCATATACTGGTTCAATGATACACAGAATACTGGACAGGCAGGATGCGTGCATGGCGGATTTTATGCGCTACTGTGCCGCACATGCCGCCGAGCACGATGAGTCGTACATTCCCGATGCCGCATGGCAATTCGGCGACGACTACCCGACATTCGTCCTGACCGACAAAAGCGGATCGGTGACGGGCGCTGCCGCCGCTATGCTCGGTCCATCATTCCGATCGGCGCGCCGAGGGCGAGTCGCCATACTCCATGCCCTGGCCGAACCGGCCGTCGAACATTATGGGATGCTGGCACACGCGCTGATGCAGGCTATCGAGCCGTATGTCGACCAGGCCTACCTGTTCTTTCCAGAAATCGATGGAGCCTTCCGTACGGTTCTTGATCGAATCGGTTTCGAATTCGATCGCTCTGTCTATCTCATGGGAACGACGACCATGCATGCCAGCGCTCCCGAGTTACCATCCGGATACGCATTTGAGCCAGTCGTACAGGATGACGAATCTTCCATAGCAGCCTTCGTAGCGGTGCGAAACCGCAATTTCAGGGAGGTTCATGGCTCATCCGATGCCAGACCCGAGGACATCCAGGATTTCGTCGCATCCAAGGAGTTCATACCTGGCGGGCTTCTGATTCTGCGTGATCCTGAGTCCAACTCCTGCGGAACGCTGCGAGTCGAACGGGATGATGACGGCACGGCATTCATCGGAACGATTTCGGTCGATATCGCACATCGCGGCAAAGGCCTTGGCAAGGCGATCATAAACAAGGCCGTACAGGTCGCCAGGCAGGCCGGGTTCACCGAAGCATTCCTGTCAGTAAACGCCACGAACAAGACAGCGCTGGGTTTGTATGAGCACAATGGATTCACCGTCGCCAAGGCGATGGTTTGCTATCGGCAGTGCTTGCCATCACAACGCTGACGATTCTATACTCGACCCATGCACCATACCTGTACGCTCACCGTTCGTACGTACGAATGCGACATGAATGGCCACGTCAACAATGCCAATTATCTTCACTACCTTGAATACGCGCGTCACGAGTATCTCAAGGCGGCTGGTTTCGACTATGCCGGCGCCGTGAAGGCCGGATTCGGCCTCTATGTGGCACGAATAGAAATTGACTACAAGCGGTCAGCGATGCTGGACGATGTGCTCAGTATCGAATCGAGACCGGTCAAGCGTGGAGCCGCGTCGGGGGTCATGGACCAGATCATCCGAGCCGGCAACGAGACGGTCGCCCAGGCGCGCGTCACATGGGCCTTCGTCGACGCGACCGGCCGTCCGAGCAGGATTCCCCCGGAGCTCGACGTGCCAGGTCTTGCGCCCTTGCGGGGTGCTTAATGAGTCAAACAAGGCTATACTGATGTACCAAATCAAATCGAGGAGCTCGATAGCATGACCTACCAGGAAATTGTGGCCAAAGCCAAGACAAACATCGGACCATATTGCAGGGTGTGCCCTGAATGCAACGGCATCGCCTGCAAGGGCATGATTCCAGGGCCTGGCGGCAAGGGAACAGGCCTCGGATTCATACGCAATTACCAGGAGCTCAGGAAGATCCGCCTGGTGATGGATACGGTGTACGAACCGAAACCCGTTTCCACCCGCAGTTCGCTGTTTGGCAGAGAATTTTCGCTGCCCGTATTTGCGGCGCCGGTCGGCGCAGTCGGGCTTCACTACAGCAACGCCTACGATGACTTGACGTATTCCGCGGCAGTCCTTGACGGATGCAAGGCCGCTGGTACGGCCGCATTTACCGGTGATGGTGTCAAGGATGAGGTATACAGAGGCACCATCGATGCCATCAAGGCAATTGGTGGACATGGCATTCCGACCATCAAGCCCTGGAGTCTGGCGGAGGTTGTTACGAAGGCGCGCATGGCAGAGGATGCCGGAGCCTTTGCGTTTGCTATGGATATCGATGCCGCTGGCCTTATCGTACTCGCGATGCAGGGCAAACCGGTGTCTCCAATGCCTGTAGAGACGCTGGCCAGGATAGCCGCCTCGGTCAAGATACCGTTCATCCTCAAGGGCGTCATGACCCCGGCAGGCGCGCTCAAGGCACTGGAAGCTGGCGCCAGCGGCATAGTCGTATCGAATCATGGCGGACGGGTCCTGGACGAGACGCCATCAACGATCGAAGTCTTGTCCGATATCGTCGACGTGGTAGGCGACCGCATGACCATACTGATCGATGGTGGCTTCAGGACGGGTCTGGACGTATTCAAGGCTCTGGCATTGGGTGCCGATGGGGTGCTTATTGGCAGACCCTTTACCTGGTCAGTCTATGGCGGAGGAGCCGAGGGCGTCACGCTGTATATGAACCGTGTCCAGGCTGAACTGGCCGAGGCGATGCTGATGACAGGGGCCGCAACAATCGATGCCATAGACGCTGCAAGAATCATGTAGCAAGCGCTGGCATCAATACCCCAGCACAAGTCCATCTTTTGAGAATTGCACGAACGTGCCGGCGTCGACCATCGCGAAATCGGGATGGCCGTCGGCCGGCAAGGACCTGACCAGGTTCTGACTGCCAGCCAGTGTTCCTGACTGCACCTTGCCATCCCTGTAGAACGATATTGCCGTACCGGCCTTGAATGTCACGAGGTAGGGCTTGAAGCCTATTCCTTTGGACAATCCCGTCGGGAGCCAGACTGTCGCCAGATTCTGGTCTGCGGACAGGGTTCCACTTCTTGAGCAAGAGTTATCGGTTGCTATGATGACCATGCCTTTCGCCGCGCATGCACGAGAATACCAGCAGAAGACGGGATGCCGAAATGCAATCGGCATCCCCTTGCATGTATCAATGAATGCTACTTGAAATCCTTGTCCAGTACGGTCTTCCTGCCATCTGACTTGGCGCTCTTGATCGCCTCATCGCACAAGGCGCGAACCTTGTCGGAAAGCACGTCGATGACCGTCGCAGAACACTTGAGCTCTGAAGCATCCTTGATGTAAGCCTTTACCTTGGACGCTATGACCAAGGTTTCTTTTTCTGCCATACTTGCTCCTTCATTACCTGTATGCTGGAATGGTACGCGATAGGCTCATTCTTGTCGAGTCCGCTTCGTTCCGCCTACAGAAGATAGTATCGAATGTACAGATAGAATGTGACGATGATCAGGTTTACCACGGTAATAAGCGCACCATACTTGGTAAAGTCCATGAATGATATCTTGTACCCGCTCTTGTTGGCCAGCCCTACCGCCACTACGTTCGCAGACGCGCCGATCAGTGTCCCGTTACCCCCGAGGCAGGCGCCCAAAGCCAATGACCACCAGACCGGACCGATGGCTACCGCCCCGACAGTCGTACCAATATTCTGCACGAGCGGAATCATTGTCGCCACGTATGGGATATTGTCCACGAAGGCCGACAGCACGCCCGAGAACCAGAGCAGGGCAATGGTCGTCAATGTCATGTTGCCTTTGGTTATGCCCAAGACCCACTCGGACAGCATCTTCATTATGCCCAGTTCCACCAGGCCGCCAACCATGATAAAGAGGCCAATAAAGAAGAACAGCGTGCCCCATTCCACATCGTGGAAGAACTCATCCACTTCCTTGCTGCCGGTCAGCAACATCAGAAGCGACGCGCCGAGCAGCGCTATGACAGATGCCTCAACCTCGAGAAGCCCGTGCAGGAGGAATCCTATGATGACCAGGCCCAGTACGCTCAGGCTCTTTACGAGAAGTGGCACATCTTCTATCGCCTTGCTCTCGTCAAACTCCATGATGCGTGCTTTTCTTTCGTTCGAAACGTGGAGCTTTTTGGCAAAGAGCAGATAACTGATACCAGACAATACTACCAGCAGAACAAGAATGATGGGTGAGAGATTGACGATGAAACTCATGAAGTCGAGCTTGGCCGCGCTGCCAATCATGATGTTTGGCGGATCGCCGATGAGGGTTGCGGTGCCGCCTATGTTCGACGCGATCGCTATCGATACAATGAACGGTATCGGACTGATGCCAAGCTCGACAGCGATCAATATGGTGACCGGCGCGATGATAAGCACGGTCGTCACGTTGTCGAGCAGCGCCGAAAAGAGGGCCGTAATAAGCGACATCAGCACGAGTATTGCGAGCGGCTCACCCTTGGCGAACTTTGCCGCCTTGATGGCGACATATTGAAAGACACCAGTCTTCTTGGTGATGCCCACGATTATCATCATGCTTATCAGCAGGAATATCACGTTCCAGTCTATGACGCTGAATGCCTTGTTTGTGCCTATGATCTGGAACACAATGAACAGGGACGCGCCCAGGAGGGAGATGATGGTCTTGTTGACAAGTTCAGCCGAGATGAACACATAGATGGTCACAAAGAGCCCAAGGCCTATCCACATTGCTGTTGACATGATCAACCCCTCAATACTTTGTTCAGGACATCCATGACGCTAACAATGCCAACGATGCGCTCATCCTGGACGACGGCAATGTGCCGCCTCTTATTCTGGGTAAACTCCAGCACAGCCTCGATGATCGAGGTGTTTGGAGAGAAGTGCAGCGACGGCTTCTTCATGATCTGGCTTACCGTCAACGTGTCCTCGTTCTTCAGGAGGCCCTCAAGCGGCTCGAATGTCGACAGGAATTTAAGGCTGCCAATCATCGTAGCATAATCGGGTACACCGACCTTGAGCATGTCGAGGATATTCACTTCGGCAATGAACTTGCCCTGATCATCGACTACAGGCATATAGCTGAAGCGCTGCGAATAGAAAATATCGGCCAATTCTTTCAGGGTTGAGTGCGCTGTGACACTCTTGATATCCCGGGTCATGATATCCGCGACAGTCAATTCCTTCTTTATCTCAATGTCCATCTTCTTGAAGGCTTCCCAGAATTCGGTCGATGTGCTCGTAGATAGCAATCGGCCGAAGGCTGCTTCATCCTTTGACAGCTTGACGAACGCGGCCAGGCTGTTCAGGTACAATGATGACGATGACTTGTTGGTCAGGATGAGCACGAGCATGCGAATCGGCACGGTATCGGTAGGAATTGGCGTAGTCGGTACGCAGATTCCTATCACCAGATCGTTGAAATTTTCAAGACGTCCATGCGGAACCGCAATCCCCGTCGCAAAGGTAGTGCCACCAAGGGCTTCACGATCGGCCACGGCGCTGACGATTTGTTCATTGCCAGCCTCAAACGAGAAGCGCTTGCACATCTTCTGGATCATGGCATCAATGGCCTGGCTTTTTGTCTCGAACGATGACTGGACGCAAATGAGATCAGGATTTAAAAGACTTGACAATTTCATGGTTCCATGCCTCCTGGGCTACAGCCACAGCACTGTATCACTTCGTTCTGTTAAGAGGAAGTGGCGAAGACATAATAATGCGGTTCACTGGTCGATCCCATCAAGGAACTCTCCGTACGCGCGGTACATGCCTCCACACAGCAATATCGTGCCATGGCTTTCTGCGTAGCCGTCGACGACCGGACCGGAATCCGCCAGTGATGATTCCGCTCTGAGCTTATCGGCATAGGCGAGCGTTATATGCTCCGGCGTCAACTGGTCGTATCTTGCATACAGAATCTGCACCCGATGTGGATCAGTCAACAGGGTATGCCAGAATGGACTGATAGTCATGAAGGCGCGATGGAGGATGTCTTCATCATATCCGGCAGAAAGCAACGCCTGCCGGAGCGGAGCGAGTGCGGCATTCTGCCAGAGCGTCGTCCAGTCCAACAACGGAATCATCAGTGTGATGTGGTCGAACTGGTAGCTCCTGGCGAGGAGCAACAGGCTGGCCGCTCCGAAACTGCCGCCCCAGCCTCCTATCCTTGTGACGCCTTGTGAGCGCAGCCAGTTGACTCCATTGGCCAACTCGGCGGTCGAGTCCAATACCGAACCCAGAAGATCTCGTGGATCCAGCGTCATGAGGCCTTGTCCAGCCCTCTTGCCTTGGTTCTGCCGTTCCAGATGAAACGGTGGCACCCAGACGAGAACGGCCCACCCTCTGGACAGCTCCATCTCGATCAATCGTCTGATGAAGACAAAGGCAAAATCGGATACACCGAACCCCGGTGCCCACACGATGGCCTTCTGGCCCGACCAGGCAGCGCCATGAAAGAAATAGAAATATGAATCGGTCATCGATGATGTACGGGTACCAAGAGGGCCAGGAATGGAAGCATCCAAATCAGCCCTGAAGCGCAGCCGCTCTCCAACCACCCTGTCGCCATGCATAGCCGGTTTCCAGCGATCAAACGGTTCGCGCGAAACCAGTCGGTAGTGTGCAGCCGATGACGAGTCGCGGGCGGCCAGGTACTTCTCAAGATCGGCCTGACCGGCTCTGGACGAACCGTTTGCCGTACCGTCCTCTATAACCTGGCTGGCGAGGTCGGAGAGGCCTCCGGTATCAAGCGACTTCTTGAAACTGGCGCAGGAGAGTACGGAGAATGCAATTATCGCCAGCACGACGATTATCGCCAGCAAGCCAAGGGAACCATGAGTCATCATCGCTCCTCGTCGTGTCGCCGGGCTTGGTCCGCTCTGAATGCCGCCGGGCTGGCGGTCTGTTCTTTGATCGAGGCTATCTCATCACCATCATAGGGCGTGCTATCGGGCTTGAATATGTCATGGAACCATATCGACGGTTCTGGCGCACCGCGCCGAGATCCCCATGGGTATATCGTCTGGGTCTTGCCGGCAACCAATCCCCAGTTGATGGCGCCAACCATGTGAGTCCGAAGCACAGGCAAATTGTCCCTGAAGGTGCAGCCCTGGGTCCGAGCCATATACTCGGTGCAGACCAAAGGCTTCTTGTATGCGGACAATGCCTGAATCTTTAGCAGAAGGGTGTCAGTAGGCGAATAGTCATGAAAACTGATGATATCGGAATTGGTTGCAAGAAATTCATTGACCCCTGAAAACCAGGATGATCCTTTCCATATTCCAGCGGTCAGCGGCTGCTCGGGGTTCGCCCGCCTGGCCCACAAAAATGTCCTGGCCAGCAACCGTGTGGAATTGGGCAGGAACCCAACTGAATTGCCTATTTCATTATAGAGATCCCATGCGTATATGCGTTGATCCGAACGAAAAGCCTTGATGATTCCCGTTACATAGTCCTCAAGCTCGGCCCATTGGGACTCATCATTGATCATGCGAGATCCCGGCGATCTGACCCAGCCGGAGTTGTGCACACCGGGCTTGGGGCTTGGCTGCCTGCCCGGCACGGGATTGTCGTTCCAGCAATCGTCAAAGAGCACGAAAATAACCGTAATACCGGCACCATGTGCCGCATCCAGGAAACTTGAAATCCTGGACAGAAAGCCAACCTTGTCGATACGCCATAGGATATCGTGTAGATATACCCTGATGCAATTGAAGCCAATCGAGTGGGCCAGGTTGAGCTCGTGTCCAATCAGCTCAATATCAAAACTGTCTGTCTGCCACATCTCCAACTGGTTGATGGCATTCGACGGTATGAAGTTGCAGCCTACCGGCCACGGCTCTGAACCATACCAGACCTGAGCCCGCTCCGGTGACCAGGCCTGTTCCGAAGTCAAGCCCGCCTCCGATGCGATGTTGGCGGCATCAAGGTCCGGGCGATACCCCTGTCGTTGCCAGTGCTGCGTCATGCCAAGAGCTGGAACGCCGATGTAGGCACGCATATCCAGCACATCCGGCCCGCTCAATGACAGGCGCATGGCGTAGCTCTTGCCCGTCTCGGGGTTGTACAGCCTGCCGCCACGCCACACTCCATTGTCAAACCGCAGGCCGCCAAAGAGCCTTGAGCCGAGCAGCGGCCTCGTCCGCAAAGCCGGATCTGGATTGGCTGCGTCCTGTTCGCCGTTTTCAAGCCCTTCCGCGAGTGTGCCGGCGTAGAACTCTCCATCGCGCGCTATCTCCAGGCGAAAGCGCCAACCATCGCTCATCCATGAACCAATAATGTCGTCCGCATGCAATTCGTTCATGCTCCAGATAATAATGCCGCACTATTGAATTTGATATAGTAACCTTGCAGCGAAATAATCAAAATCGCCTTGACCTGGACAAGCGACACTGCTGATATTCAATTGAGGATCATCTGAACAAGCGAGGAAACTATGGAATACAGAAGATTGGGCAATGCCGGAATCAAGACGAGTGTGTTGTCACTCGGATCATGGGTAACCTATGGCAATCAGGTTGACATAGACGCGGCGGCTGCCTCCATCAAGACTGCCTACGATGCTGGTGTCAACTTCTTTGACAACGCGGAGGTCTATGCCGGAGGCAAGGCAGAAGAGATCATGGGAGCCGCATTCAAGAGGCTCGGACTCAGGCGAGGCTCGTATCTTGTCTCTACCAAGCTGTATTGGGGGCTTCATGATGGGCCGAACGAGAAGAATACCCTGAACCGAAAACGACTGCTTGAGGGCATCGATGGCAGCCTCAAGCGTCTGGGCATGGAGTACGTCGATTTGCTGTTCTGCCATCGCCCCGATCCCAACACACCGATAGAAGAGACGGTCTGGGCAATGAATGATATTGTGGCCTCGGGCAAAGCCACGTATTGGGGCACAAGCGAGTGGAGTGCCGAGGAATACCGTCAGGCGTGGGAAATCGCCGACAGGCGCAACCTGCGCAAGCCCGTCATGGAACAGCCGCAATACAACATGTTCGTGCGAGACCGCGTCGAGCGCCAGTTTGCGCGCCTCTATGAAGGCACTGGACTTGGGCTGACGACGTGGAGTCCGCTGGCCTCGGGCGTACTGACAGGAAAGTATTCCAGCGGCATTCCCGCGGGTTCCCGACTCGCGCTCAAGGACTACAGCTGGCTCAAGGACAGCGCCTTGACCCCGACCCGAGTTCAAGCGGCCGCGGCCCTCGCGCCGATCGCCAAGGAGCTTGGCGCCACCAGCGCGCAGCTTGCGATCGCATGGTGCGCCAGGAACCCGCATGTCAGCACCGTGATGACAGGCGCATCGCGGCCGGAACAAGTATCCGAAAACATGAAGGCCATGGAACTGGTGGCAAGGCTCGATGATTCGGTGATGGCTGCGATCGACGCCGCCACGAAGTCGGCCAGCGACCTTCAGCACGACGACTAAGGCCACAGCAGCGCTCGTGTGACTCTTGCGGCGCGTCCTATGCCGAGGCCGCGCCGGAGAGCTCACACAGGAGCGCGGCTTTGCGCCTGCGGTCATCGCGCTTGTACTCAAGAATGTCCCAGCGTGTCACCATGCCAACCAGTCGTCCATTATCGAGAACGGGCAGATGACCGACATCATGCTCGAATAGTAGCTCATCGACCTCGCGGACGGTCATGTCAGGCCGTGCGGTGATCACATTGCGGGACATGTAGGTGCGCGCCGGTACGTGCATCTGGTTGCCTCTGCGGCCCTTCATGATATCCCGCAGAGTCAGCAAGCCAACCAGCTTGCCGCTGGCGTCCACAACGGGAGCGCCGGTATGGGAAACCCGCTCCAGGAACATCGAGGCCTCGAGCAGGCTCGTATCCTGGCCTATGGTATCGACAATCTCGGACATGATGTCTGCCGCGGTAACTGCTGGCTCCAGCAAGGTCTCCAGGTAGCCAATGATTCGTTCAACAAGGAGGCGCCCCTCGTCTGTCTTGATTGTCGCGGAGGCAGCCTGACGATGTCCGCCACCGCCAAAGCCACCCAGGACATCATTAAGGCTGACCGCCGCATTATTATTGCGACCTATCACCAGCATCTTGCCCTTGTTCTTGAAGAAGAAAAATCCCAACAGGATTTCTCCATGCTCAATCTCAAAAACCTGCTCTATCACCGCGCCCAGACCCTGCGTGTCCTCTTCCAGTTCCATATAGCAGGTCTGCACCATATGGCCACGCACGGAGCGCTTCTCGAGCTGGTTCAGAATTTCATGAAACAATACGATCTGCTGGCGTTCGCGTAGCGGAACGAGAAAATCCTTGACCAGATTCAGAGACGCGCCCTGGGACAACAGGAATGCAGCGACCTCAAAATCCTCGCGGTTTACGTTCGGGTGCGTAAAATTGCCCGTATCGGCGTAAATCGCTGTCAACGCGATGGTTGCGTCGGGGGGCTCAACGAAGACGCCCTGGCTTATCAGCTCCAGGCCAAGCTGCGTGGTATTGGCGCCGAAGAGCCGTTCATGCATCACGGCGGCATGTATATCGCGCAATTCCGCTGGATGGTGGTCAAACACCTCATACACGATCGATTCAGGATTCCGAACGCCGCGCAGGTATTCCTCTATCCGGCACATCTGAGCTGTATCGACGACCACGGCATGCTCGACGACCTGGCCTTTGAGATCGGCCGATGTTGCGAACCCAAGTCTCTCCTCGTACATGTTCATCAGATTGCGGGCAACAGGATGTACCATATAGCTCTTGACCGGCACATGATCGGGGAACAGGTACCGCGCCAGTACGATTGATCCAATACAATCCAGATCCATGTTGCCATGTCCGATGATGATGTTCACGCTGCCAATCCTGTCCCCACTGCCTACTCCGTCTTGAACTGCCCGAATTTATGCCTCAGGGCATCCACGATCGTGCTCAGATCACGGGCCTGCTCAACAAGCAATTGCATTGACCGGACTATTTCCGCTGAGCCCATGGTAGCCTCGGCCATGCCCGTTGTCACACGATTCGATACATCCTCGATTCTCGATGATGAATCCAGCATCACCCTGGTACCCGCCTTGATATCACGCGAACCTTCGCGTATGTGAACGGTCACATCGTTGATCTCATTGATTGAATCAAGAATCTGCCGCCCGCCGATATTCAATTCCGAGACGGCCTGTTCTATCTCCGAGAACGCATTGACCGTACCGGTGACCTCAACAGAGATGTGCTCGAATGCCTCAGAGGTCCGGTCAAGATTCTGGTCGGTCACCCGGACAGCATCTGATATGTCCTTGATCAGTTTGCCTATGGATTGGGATGATTTGCCTGCCGAGTCCGCCAGCTTCCTGATCTCATCCGCAACAACAGCGAATCCACGGCCCGCGTCGCCAGCATGCGCGGCTTCTATTGCCGCGTTCATCGACAGCAGATTGGTCTGGTTCGCTATGTTGTTGATGGCGCTCGCCATTTCCTGTATTTCTATGATATGGCTGACAACGGACTTGAAGGTATTGGACGTCTCGAGGATATTGCCCTTGCCATCCTCTGCCAGGGCTGACAGGTCCTGGGTCGATTTCTGCTTCGTCTGGGCTATCCCGTTCACGTTGTTCAGCGATGCCATCATTTCGGTTATTGCGGAGGTGGATTGCTCGACCATCGCCGATTGACTGATGATCTGGTCGTCCACTTGTCCAATATTCCTGGTAACCTGTTCTATCGCCGAGACATTGTCCTTGATGTTCTGGTCAAGCACCTCGATCTGCTTCTGAATCGAAATGAGATTGGCACTGATCTCCTCAATTGCGGAGGAGGATTCCTCTGTCGATGCTGTGACATTCTGCTTTATGGTATTCGTGCCATCGATGGCATGCTTGATATCGACGATTAGCTCACGCATCTTGCTGGTAAATTGGTTGAACGAACTGGCAACCTGTCCAATCTCATCCTTTGTCAGGCTCGGTATCGTCACGGTAAGATCGGCGTCAGCGGCCGCAAGGGCTTCAAGATTCTGCCCGACCGTTACGAGTGGCTTGACGATCGAACGCATCGCGAGGATGAAAATAATGAACTGCGCAATGAAGAACACAAGGACAAAGACAAGCAAGGGTGGAACAATCATCTTTAGCACGTCGGATACGACTCTCGCGCGCGGGAAACGGACGAGCATGGCCCAGCGGGTATCCGGGATCGGAACAGCCTCTGTCATATATATCCTGGCGCCAGTGCCGACCTCGAATGAGTGGCTGGTTCTGTCAGCTAGGCTCTTGGCCAAATCATCGACAGCGCCACTGGTATATCCATATGATGTCAACAAGTCTTTGAGTGGAATTACCTTCTTGGGATCGTAGAAGTATTCCTTGCCATCCGAAGCGTTCCAGAGCACATATCCGCCCATGGTATCATACAGGGCTATGTCGACGTCGTTGGCGGCCATCTGCGCCTTGATGATGGCGATGATCGGGCTGAGCCGATAATTGAACGCGGTGATTCCCACAACCTTGCCTTCTGAGTCCGCAACGGTTCGGGCAGCGGTTATGACAATAATGGGTTCGGCGCTCTTTTCCGCCGAGACTCTTGGCTCACTGATCACCGACGTACCAGGCGCAGCCATCGCAGCGATATAATAGTCACGTCCCCGTACATCGAAGCCAGTGGCAAGCTGGACATCGCGGCTCATCACAAGACCGGTAGAATCACGACTCGCCACGTATACCAGATCAAGGGTCGTGTTTCTGGAGGTGTAATCCATTACGTCCCGGAGTGCATCGAACTCCTCCAGGCCGCTATAATCATCATTATCGAGACCCGCTGGTACCCCAGCCATCCTGGATATGACGCGTCCACTCAATGGATTTGTCGCGATGGTCCTGAGCAGCTCAAGGTTTCTCGCAACCTCGATATGCAGGCTTTCCCTTATGGAGACGCTGTGGGCTTCCAGCATGGCCTTTGCGTTCTTGATGTCCTTGCTGAACTGCACCTCGAGCAACAAGACAGCGAGCAGCGCTATCAGAATGAAGGGAATAATGACAAGAAAGACCAGAGCCTTTGACTTTATGCTTGCTTTCATGACTGAATCCTCTCCAATTTGATTGAATAGTCAGACATGGCGAACAACCTGTCAAGATCAATCGTGCTGGATTACGCGGTGATTTTCCAATCGGTTTTTATATCGATGCCCAGCAACAAGGCAATTATCATGATGACATTCGCCATCATCCATACTGGAGAGTAGATAAAATAGTAGAGCACAAAATCAATCGCATTGAATCGAAATCGCAGAATCCTCGAGAAAACAAAGAATGTAAGCGCGGCTATCGCGAGGCCAACCGCTACAGGCAACCAGCCTCCGCCGAGTATCAACTGCAGGTGCGATGGCCACAGGAACAATCCGGTAAAAATATACAGGTGTTGTGACATCATGAATATGAGTGGCAACAGGAACAAAAGGCCGGTCCTCCTGACCATGAAGAATACGACTATCGATGCAAGGAAAGGCAGAAAGAACAGCACGGTTGACAGGAATAGCGCAGGGGTCTTGAAGAAATGAGTGAGGATGAGCAGGAAGTTTTCCTTGACCCAGAGGATATTGTTGAGCGCCCATCGCTTCCGCTGCACAATCCAATCCCTGACCGTATCAGGCGCCTCGTTGCGGACCTTCAGTTCCCGTGGGTATCCGAATGACGCATGCAGCTGAAACGCGCGCACGGCGAAGTCCATATCCTCGTTTATCACTGGCCTGAACCCGTCAAGCAGCCTGAAGAGCAAGGCCCGTATTGCGCATGCCGCACCGTTCATCGATGGCGACTTCTTCGCGAGCTTGGCCATCGTGAACGACAACATCGCAAACGACAGGAATTCCATGGCCATCATGCGTGATATGAATGTATTGGCTATTGCTTCCTTGGGAATCTCGATGAGGTCGTATCGGTTCATGTTGGCCGCAACCTTGTCCAGATATGCCGGATCGTCAGGCAGTTCGATGTCATTGTCCAGGATCAGGAACACATCGGTAACATGCTTGAGCGCTACCCTATTCAGCGACTCGGTCTTGCCAAGCTGTTCGTTGTTGTAGTGAACCGTGATTGATTGGCGGTATGGTTCAAGAGCCGACTCTATATCGGCGTTGGTGCTGCCATCGACCACGACCACGATTTCCTTTTCGGCGTAGGTCATCGCGTGCAACTTGCCGAGTATGTCGGCGGCGCGTTTTGGAACGCGGTAGACCGGAATCAGCGCGGTTATTTTCATGTTCAGTCCTGCCCTGTGGATTGCTCCGGCCAGACACCAGTGCGAAGCCGGATTCTAGCCGACCAGTCCGCGGGTCGTCAATGATCGCCCTGACACACGGTGCCTTGGTTTAAATCCACTGATAGATTACTATGGCAGGATCATGAGCAGAACATACAACTGGGCAATTATAGGATGTGGACGAATAGCTGAAAAGTTCGCCACCGATCTTGCGCTGCTGCCAAACGCCAGGCTCCATGCGGCTGGGTCAAGATCGCTCGACAAGGCCCAGGCCTTCGCGACAAAGCTGGGTTTCGACAAGGCCTTCGGCAGCTACGAGGCGTTGGTCGCCGATCCAGACGTGGACATCGTGTATGTCGCCACTCCGCATGCCTTTCATCGGGAGCATGCGATGCTGTCCCTTGAGCATCACAAGGCGGTGCTGTGCGAGAAAGCCTTTGCCATCAATGCGCATGAGGCGCAGGAGATGATAACGTGCGCCCGCAAGAATGACACATTCTTGATGGAGGCATTCTGGACACGGTTCCAGCCAAGCTACCAGCATGCGATGCACATAGTCGAATCCGGCGCGCTGGGTTCACTCAAGCTGGTGCGATCGGATTTCGCATTCAGGGCCAACGCCGATCCGGCCAGACGGCTGTACAATGTCGATCTGGGAGGCGGCTCCTTGCTCGATATAGGCGTCTATCCAGTATTCATGGCATTGACGGCGCTCGGCAAGCCGGACAGGATACAGACTATGACCGCCTTCAGTCCTACTGGATCGGAAGAATCGATAGTAATGTCGTTCGAGTACCCGCATGGCCGGATGGCCTCACTGATATCGAGCTTCGCCTCCAGTTCGCCAACCGAGGCTGAATACTGGTTCGAGCACGGATACGTGCGGCTGAACCGCAAATTCAACGCACCTACCTCCGTTACAGTCCAGGAAGATGGCAAACCCGAAACGACGGTAACCTTCCCGCATGGATCGGGCTCGGGATACGAACTGGAGGCGGCCCATGTGATGGCCTGCCTCGATGCCGGCCTGAAAGAAAGCCCGCTGCTACCGCTGTCGTTCTCACTTGAGCTTATGGAGCTGCTCGACCGGATACGGCACAGCGCTGGTATTGTATATCCACGAAGCGATTGATATGCCGGCTTGATGGCGGAAAGCCCGAAGGCGATCAATATCCTGTATTCCTTTGTTTTATGACTATTCTTGTAATATATTATGGCGGGATACCGGGAGGTACCAGCCATGATCAGGAGATCGTTGGTCTTTGTCGGCAGCTTCGCGCTTGCTTCCATAATCGTTTCGTGTCCGGCCCCCATAATGCCGGACATAGTAGCCAGTGCGCGTGATGCGATACCACCTGCCATAACGGTGGCCTCTCCTGCAGAATACGCATCGTATTCACGCACATTAGCCATCACCGGTGTCGTCACCGACATGGCTACTGAAGGACACGCCGGCAAGGTCAGTGAACTCAGCTACGAGATACTATCCCATACGGCAGCCAAAGAGGCCGTACTTGGCGCCAACGGATCCTTTGCGATAGAGGAACCCAACGATCTGCGCGAGAACATAGTCGTGCTCCTGAAAGCCACTGACTGGAACGGCAACCAATCCGAATACCGCCTTCCGTTGGTGTTTCCAGGCAACGAGATTCCAAGCTTCACCGCGATCGAAGGAAACAGACAGACAACGGTGAGCTGGGACCCGGTACCTGGCGTCGTCTCGTATACACTCTATGTTGAGCCTTCGGCCAAGACACCTGATCCCGCCATATCACCTTCCATCGCGGGAGTCAGCTCTCCTTTTACAATGGGGCAATTGAAGAACGCTTCGCTTTACAGCCTGCTGCTGGAGGGCCAGACCGCCGATGGCCGGAAAAACTACTCGGCTGTCGTGCGATCGGTGCCGCTGTCATCGCTCCATCTACTGCCGCAGGCTACCAGTTCATTCGGTGGCATCGAGCTGCGCTGGCGCGTCGTGGCAAGCATCCCGCTCTACAACGTTCTTCGCGCGGCCAGTCCCGACGGTCCCTGGGAGGATGTATCCGGGCCGGTTCCTGGCCCCGTGTTCTTTGATCAAGGAGCCGTGCGGGGAAATACCTATTTCTATGCGATCAAGCCCGCATCATCGAGTTCCGTCATGAGCGACTGGATAGAGGCGTCAGTCGATTCGGTCGCCTCGCGCGCCGATGCTGCGGTTGCAAGCTATGACGCAGTGGAATTCAGCAGGGCATCGGAGTGGCGCGACGGCTACGTATACATCGCGGACTACTACTATGGCCTCCGAATACTTGATGTCCGCGTTCCGGAGTTGCCGCGCGAGGTATCAAGCATACCGATGACCCAGCCGAGCCACATCGCCGTTGATGGCAACTATGCATACCTGAGTTCGTGGCGATCGCTTGTCATTGTCGACATCAGCAATCCTGCAGCGCCGAACATCGTCTCGACCCTGTCACTGGGCATTGAAGGTGGCGACTTCTATGCCGAAGGACTGGCCGTGCTTGGCGATCTGGTATTTGTCGCTGGGTTCAATGAGGGCTTTGTGGCAATCGATGTGGGCAATCGCGCGGCTCCCGTGCTGCGGGGCACGTATCGTGACAAGGCTATTTTTGGCCAGAACTACGACGTGGCCGTCTCGGAGCGCGGATCGACAGACGTCCTCGTGGTCACCGGCAACAACGCTTCGGCCCTCTATACCGTAGATGGGACCGCCTCCAATCCGACTATTGTCCGTGTCTCGTCGGCGTTGCCGTATGGCAGATCCGCTGCCTTCAATGGCACGGTGCTGTTGCTCAGCTCAAACGCAAGCCTGTATGCCTACCAGACATCCACACCGGCAAGCCCAACCCTGCTCGATTCCGAAGACCCAACCGGCAACCTGGCCCAGACAGGGTCTGTATATCTTTATGGCAGCCGCGCGTTTGTAGCTCTTGGCTCATACGGCTATGCTGTAATCGACATAACGATACCCGCCGCATTGAGAACGGTATCAATACGAACAGTGCCAGGTGATACCGAACATGTATCGGTGGGCGGCGGCAACGCCTTCGTGTCGACCGGCCAGGGCTATCCATTCCAGATAGTCGGCGCCAATGATCCATCATCCGCCCGCATCATCCTGACCCGTACCGATGTGGCAACGGGCGCGAGGCTCGCGGCCTTCCGTGACTATCTCTACGTCTCGGAGAGCGGCAGCGGGGATTGGGCCGCCGCGTCATACGATATTTCAAACCCTGCCGCCACGTTCCGCAGCAATTCGCCCATCGGTTCTTACACACCCTATTCATTCTCGTTTGCCGGAGCGCGAACCTATGTGGCGTCAGAGCGGAGCGGCATCATGATGTGGAACAACGACAACCCAGGCTCGCCAGCCGTCATGCCACCCTGGTATGTTGGCGTCCAGGGTGGCTACGCGTGGGCCATCGCCATCACGGGCAACTATGCCCTGGTCGGCACATCGAACTCCTGGCTCAATGCCGTGGACCTTTCCAGGCAGGGTGCATTGACCGTCGTGGGTTCTACCCAGAGCCAGGGCTCGCCGTCGTCGACTACCGAAATACGCGGGATCGCCATCAATGGCAATCTGGCCTTTGTGGCCAATGAGGCCGCCGGATTGCGCGTTGTCGATATAACCGACCCTGGCTTGCCCGTGGCGCTCTCAGGGTTTGGCAAGCCATATACCACAGGGCAATTTGTCGCTGTCGCCACAGCCAAGGACTATGTGCTTGTCGCCGATACACTCGACGGGCTGGCGATATTCGATTCGACAAACGTGCGGTCATGGAGTGCCGCTGGACAGGCTCGAATCTGGTTCGACCCGGCGCGTGGACCGGCGTACGATGTGGTCGTTCGGGGCAATTATGCCTATGTTGCGCGCGGGGCTGCCGGTCTGGATATATGGGACATTGCCAATCCACTGGCACCGGCCAAGTTCAGCACACTGACGCAAGCGGGTTTCTCACCAACTGCCTTGATAGTATACAAGGATCACCTCTATGCGCTCGACGGCGCCACAAAGCTGTACGTCGTCGAACTGGTACCATGATGCGGAGGAATGTCATGCATGCTGACACTGATCGACCGGCACTACGACTTCTGTTCGTTTCGATTCTGCTGACCACGATGGTCATGACAGGTCATGCGCAGCGTGCTGAAACCGATCTGAACAGCTATTACAAATTTCCATTATCGGTTGGCGCCGCATATACAAGCGTGCAGGCGCTCGCGGGACTCGGATCCGGATATGCAATAAAGGAGTTCGGAACAGAGCTGCGCGCGCCGCTGCCATTCGCGCCCACAGTGCAGCCACTGGTGCGGGCGGGAACATCCAGCTGGCTCGCCTCGGGGAGCGCAGGTTCGGGGCAGTTCGACCATTCAGAATGGTTCGGCGCTTTGGGCCTGGGATTCTCAACCAGGTTCACCAAGAACTTCGAGCTTGGCTTCGATGGTGCTGGCGGCGTATCCCAAAGCTACTACGCCAATCTGGCACCGGGCTCGACTGTCGGCTCCATATCGATTATCGCCGATGCTGGTGCGCGCTTGGGCCTCATTCCTTCATACAATCTTGCGGTGGATGTGCGGCCGGCCCTCCGCTGGGCCAGGAGCACGGGCCCTCTTGATGAGTTCGATGGATTCTCCTTTGGCCTGGGCTTCTCGGTGTCATACCGATTTGGCGAAGATCCCGACGCGCCGACGGCCCTGATTCGCGCATTGCGACTGTCGTCCGGCAAATTGCCCGCCGTATTCGCCGCAATGCAGAGTTACTATGCCTCAAATCCATTCGCCACCGTATCGCTGACCAATGACGAGAAGTCGCAGATAAGCGATCTTGAGATCGCGTTCTTTCAGCCTGGCTATATGGATGCCCCAACGCCCGTCGCGAGCGTGCCTGTCATGCCCGCTCATGCATCGATCGATGTAGCCTTGCTTGCCGCCTTCAATCAGGAGGTGTTTCGCACGGAAGGCACAACACCGCTTGCGGGAGAATTGAGTATCCGGTACCGCTATCGCGGGCGACCGGTGGAACAACGGTTCCCCTTGTCGTATGACTTGATGGACAGAACCGCCATCGTGTGGGATGACGACCGCAAGGTCGGCGCATTCATCACTCCCGCCGATTCGGCTCTGCGCAACTATGCTACATATGTTCGACAAAGCCTCAAGTCTGAAACCTTGCAGCAGCTCAACACGCCTTTGCAGACCGCAGGGCAGATCTATGCCGCGCTGGGCAAGCTTGGCCTCCTGTACCAGGCTGACCCATCAACACCATTCATCAAGGCACAGACCGGAGCCGTGGCAGTGGACTCGGTGAGCCTGGGCAGATCGACCCTTGTCCGGGGCAGCGGAGACTGCGACGACCTGACCGTGCTGTTCGCGAGTCTGCTCGAATCGGTCGGCATAGAGACTGGCTTCATAACCGTGCCTGGCCATATCTATCCGGTTTTCAATACGAAGGTGCAGGCCCGGGGCTACAAGGACATCAATCCCGATCGTGGCATGATGGTGGTTGTCAATGATGAGCTCTGGGTCCCGGTTGAGATTACACTGGTGGGCAAACAGACATTCCTCGATGCATGGCGGCGAGGATCGGAGCTGTGGAGGCTGTACGAATCCGATGCAGGGCAACGCGCCTTCTACAAGACATCGGACGCACAGGCTAGATACAAACCGGTTGCCCTGAAGGAATCAGATCTTGGTCTGCAATATGGCTCAAGAGATGAACTGGTGGCCGCGTACCGAAAGGAACTGGCGCAATACAGCGATGACGCTCTGTCGCAACTGGCATCGGCTGCCTCGAAGTCGGGGGACAAGAAGGACTGGAATACACTGGGCGTCGCCTATGCTCGCTTCGGCAGGATCAAGGATGCCGAGGCATCATTCCAGCGCGCTTTGCGCATAGATCCGGCTTTTACCAGCAGCCAGGTCAATCTGGGTAATCTGGCGTACATACAGAAGGATTACCGCAAGGCGCTCGCAGCCTACCAGAATGCCTCCAAGGCCCTTGACGCCCAGGGCAGGGGCGCGAGCATCTCGGCCCAGCTCCTCCTCGTCAACATATCGATGGCATACAATGCTCTATCGGATTTTGCCGGAGCCAAGACAGCATACGAGAAGGCTGCCGCCATCGATGCCGCCAGGGTCAGGGACTTCGCCTATCTGGCAAGCGTCGGGGCCGGCTCCGCGGCAAGTGGAGGCCGAGCCGGCGAGCAAACCGACGCGCTATCCTTCCTCGGCGATGAATAGGCAGCACAGCTTCGAGGTACTCTTTTCTGCAGGTCTGGCACTTTGGTACTCCTTGTCGTTGCATGAATGATTTCATATATTCTCTGTAATTGCAGGCAGATCGCGGAAGCAAATAAGCGTTTCCTGAAGGAGAACACAATGTCAAAAACAGCAGGGGTCTATGTGACAAGGACAGGAAACGCACGGGGCATCGCGGAGAGTCTCGCCTCGCGGCTACGAACCGAGGCTCGCGTCATCGAAGACAAGGTGAACCGCGCCGGAATATGGGGCTATCTTCGTGCCGGCTACCAGGCGTCGACAAAAAAGGCTACTCATATAGGCGACCCCGACATAGACCTTTCAAAACATGATTCAGTCGTCATCGTCCAGCCGATCTGGGCCTCTGGCATCGTGCCGCCGCTGCGCTCCTGGCTTCAGAAGCATGCATCGGAACTCAGGAACAAGAAGCTGGGATTGATAACGGTCTGCAAGGGAAGCGATGCGGGGCCTGTCAAGGCAGCATTCGAAAAGGAATTCATGCCATTGACCGCGTTCGGTGAACTCAAGGAAAAGGATGACGAAGCGACCAGATCAGCCGTCTTCGACCATCTTGTCCGCGCCCTCTCCTGAAGCGTCGGCACCGCGTGCCGGTGATTACCCCGTATGCGGCGTGACTCATGCAGCCCTGGCAGTGCGTGCAGAATGCTTGCTCACCACGAAGAGCGCCACGAGGAGCATCAGCCCCAGCGACACGAGGCCAGCCCCGGATGCGAATCCTGCCTTGTATGCCATCACGGCACCCGCGCCCGATACAATCAGCGAGTCGATGAGCGGACCCGTTACAAACGTGGCGGCGAGCCCCCAGCTCAGGAAGAATGTCGCGTTGTAGAGCGCAAAGTATCGTCCGCGCTTCTCGGGTGGTATGAGTGTCGAAGCGTAGGCGTACGACGATGAGGCTATGCAGCCATCCGACAATCCCTTGAAGAGCGCCGCGACCAGGATGATCTCGACACAGGGCGCCAGCACCAAGACCACCAGCGACACAATGCCCATCACAGCGCCAAGCGTCAGCAGGCGACCGATGCCAAGGCGTCGTCCCAATGCTCCCAGAAAGAATCCAACAATGATGAGGGCCGCTGACTCCGCGTTGGCCGCCAGGCTGATTGTACTGGCCGGCGCGGACAAGCCTTCAGCCAGACTCATGTATTGCGCCCGGAAGGCGCCGATGGTATTGACACCCGAATTGATCAGAAGCATGGCGCCGAGGAACATGACGAATCGTCCGAGCCCACCAGCATGGCTCGCGGCCTTGCCACCTTCCGGCGCGTCATCACACATGTCGGCGGAGCCATCCGTATCCACAGCCGCGCGATAATGGATGCCACCTTCAGGCATGAACAGCAGCGGTATGACGGAGATCAGCATCACGAATGATGCGACGAAGAAGATGCCGCCTGATCTGAAACCCCAGCCTGGATACATCAACCGGGCGCCATCATACAGAAGACCACCAGCCATCGCGCCTACCATGCGCCCGACGCCTCCTATGCTCGCAAGCCGTCCCTGCACCGCATTGCGTTGCTGCGGTGTATAGACATCGGATATGAAGGCGCTCCAGCCAATATTGGACATCGACCAGAAAATCTCTATGATGGTAAGGCCAACGATTATGGCGTACCCTGACGCGCGGGGGCTTGGCGCCACGGAATGAGCATACCACATCACGATGTGGCCCACGCTGGCAAGCAGCTCGCCCGTAATGATAAGGCTGCGCCGGCGCTGCAACCGGTCAGTCAGGCGTCCCCATACAAAGGTCTGGAAGAGTACGTTCAGGATCATTGGAACGGTTTCGAAGAGCGTCGTCTCGGTAACACTGAGCCCCAGATTGGATCGCAGGTATACGGCCAGGAAGGTATAGAAAATTCCACGCCTGAACATGGCCAATGCCTGGAACGACGAGAGACCAACGAATATTCTTGAATCGATTTTCACACCGGCATCCTGTTTTTATGATACTAGCACAGTCGAGCCAAAGCGTCTCGCCCGAGACGCTTTGGCTCTGATATTCAGCCACCCTGGTTCGGTTTGAACACGCAGGGATTGGACATGGCAAGAAGGCGGAATCCACGCTTCTCCGCTATGGGGCGACTCATTGGACTCGCGTCGATCGTTACAAATGAATACCCACGATCGCGCGCCTCTTTGAGTCTCAGCTCAAGCATTGCAGAGTAGATGCCCCTGCCACGGAACTCCTTGACGGTAGAACCGCCCCAAAGACTGGCAAAAGACGAACCCAAAGAGAAATTGATGCGGGCCGCGCATACAGGTTCCGCAGCGACATAGGCGACATAGATACTCTGGTAGTCCGGATAATCACGAAGACTCATGGAAAGGTAGTCCATGAACTGCTTGGTGTCATCTCCCCAGACTTTCTTTTCCACTATATCATAATCGCCCAGATCACGTGGATCGTCGATGCGCAGTATCCTGATGGCCGGATCGGCACGGTGTATTTCGTCTGTCGCGGACAGGTCCAGTGCCATGATGGCTTCGTCCTCTTCAACGGCAAACCCATGAGTCCGCAGCCGCTCTACGAGGTCGGCCGGCTTGTCATGCGAGTATGTTTTCCATTCAAACTCCAGACCCAATCCACTGAAGTGGGCCATCTCCCGCTCTATTGCCATTTCCGCGGTATCTGCCTTCAGGTCTGACCAAGCGATATACGCGTGAGCACCAGCCTCGTCCACCATTCTTACAAGTTGTGCCGTCTCCTCGCGCCTGAAACCAGGAATGCTGACCTGTCTGCGTTCCTCGATGTCGTAAAGCGCCAATAGTTCTGTTGTCGTCATGTCTCTCCCTTGCAGTGCCAGCAAATCGGCCTGCCGATGATGCCAGAATCAATGCGCAATCCGCAAGGGAGAGAACTCGTATAGCTATCAGAATGCCGGGACAAAACTCCCCTTGAATGTCTGCTCCAGGTATTGTCTGACCTTGTCGGTCTGCAACGCCTTGACCAGCGCGACTATTCGGGGATCATTGGTGTCACCCGCACGCACGGCGACGACATTGGCATAGGGTGATTCGGCGCCTTCCAGAATCAGGGCGTCCCGAGCCGGAATGAAGCCAGCCTGCATCGCGAAGCTACCGTTTATTATGGATGCGGCGGCGTCGTCCAGGGTGCGAGGCAGTTGCGGTGCCTCTATTTCCTTGAAGATGATACGCTTTGGATTATCGACAATATCCCGGACAGTCGCCTTGAGCCCTGAACCGGCAGCCAAGCGTATGAGCCCCTTGTTCTGCAGCATTATGAGGGCGCGCGCCTCGTTTGTCGGATCATTGGGAATGGCAATCACCGACCCTGGAGGTATGTCGGCCAGATTCTTGTACTTGCGGGAATACAATCCGAGCGGCGCGACAAATACCTGTCCCGCCGATACCAGCGACAGCTTCCTGTCCGCACAGAAGTCATTGAGGTATGGCACGTGCTGGAAAAAGTTGGCGTCAAGCTGCTTCTCGGCAAGCAGAATATTGGGCGTCACATAGTCTGTCAGTTCGACTATATCAAGCTTGATGCCCTGCGCCGCCAGATCAGCCTTGATCAGATTCAGCAAGTCTCCATGCGGGATGGGAGTTGCGCCAACCTTCAGCGTTGCAGCCTTCTGTGCCGATTGCGCGAAGGCCGGCCCGGTGGTCAGGCACATCATCATCATGGCTGCCAGCATTATTGCAGAGCGCTGAATTGAAAGTATCCGGTTCATGATGAACCTCCTCTATATATGGAATGCCCCCATACGGAGACACAAGAGACCGGTGTGGAGTCTGGCTACGATTGCGCTAGCGGCTGTCCTTGAGCTTCTTGACGACTGTGGTTCCAAGCGCCTGCAGGCCCTCGACGAGCACGATGATTGTCAATACCGCCGCGAGCATGATGTCGGTCCTGAAGCGCTGATATCCGTACCGTATCGCCAGGTCGCCCAGTCCTCCCCCGCCGATGACTCCCGCCATGGCCGAATAGCCAACCAGGCTTATCATCGTCAGGGTCAGACCGGAAACGAGGGCCGGCAAGGCCTCAGGTACAAGAATCGCGAACAGGATGCGGCCCTTGCGGGCGCCGCACGCGAATGCCGCGTCAATGACGCCACCATCGATTTCAGACAACGATGACTCGACTATGCGCGCTATGAACGGACTGGCAGCGACCGACAGGGGCACGATTGCCGCTATCGTCCCTATGCTCGTTCCCACGATCAACCGTGAAAGCGGCAGGACAATCACCATCAATATGATGAACGGAAATGACCGCAGCACATTGATGATCCGGTCGGCTGCATGCTTAGCATACCGCAACACCGGTGATATGCCTGACAACCTCTGGTTTGACATGATGAACAGGCCAATGCCGACGGCCCCGCCTGCAATCAGCGCGATGCTCGTTGATGCGATGACCATCACCAGCGTCTCGATCAGTGGCCTTGCAAGGAGACGTGCTACTTCAAGCATCCATGGCCTCCCTGACGAGTCGCCTGGCACTGTCGCTGTCTGGATTTTCAAGAACGCGACAGCACGAGCCGTGTTCAACAATCCGGCCCTGGGCTATGACGGCTACGTCATCACAAATGCGGCTGACCACCTCAAGCTGGTGCGTAACCATGACGATTGTCAGACCAAGCCTGTCCCGCAGTGATCGGAGCAGATCAAGTATGGATCGTGTGGTTTCCGGATCGAGAGCGCTGGTTGCCTCATCGCTGAACAGGATGCCCGGATTGCCAGCAAGCGCGCGGGCTATGGCAACGCGTTGCCGTTCTCCGCCGGAGAGCCTGCTGACCGGTCGATCGGCCTTGTCAGAAAGGCCGACCAGATCCAGAAGCTCCCTCACTCGATCTGTCGTATCCAACCGTGACCAACCAGCGGCCTCCAATGGGAAGGCGACATTGCCAGAGGCCGTGCGCGAGGCAAAGAGGTTGAAACCCTGAAAGATGAATCCGGCCCTTCTGCGCGCCGAGACGAGTCCGGATCCAGACAGCTGGTTGACCTGTGAAGCGAAATGGACCACCGCTCCACTGTCGGGTTTCTCAAGGAGGCCGGCAATCCGTATCAGGGTCGTCTTGCCCGCGCCACTTCTGCCTATGATTCCGCATATCGACCCCTGCGGAACCTCAAGGGATACGCTGTCCAGCACCGGGTTGTCACCGAAGCGTTTGCATACGCCAGAGAGGCACAAGGCGGATGAGGCATTTGATACTGACTGGAAATTGATTGGTTGTTGGTGTGACGAGAGTACTAAGGGCGGGGTTGCGGCCTTGTGCGGCCGCCGGGCATCAAACATAGGAAGGCTCTACTGAAGTTCATGATGACTCCTTGTATAGAAACGCTATCGCATACGCGGGATCAATGTCAAGATGGCTGCAAGCGGGCTCTCTGTCCTTCATCGGAAAGGAAAATCAACTTGACAAATGCCCACGCCGCGGCAAAACTCTTAGTGAACAGCTTCCGGTGGTGGAGAATGGCTTGAACCGCCGCCGGACACCTTAAAAGGAGACAAGACATGAGGAAGTTGATGTATGTGCTGCTGGCGCTGGGACTCCTGGCGATGGCAACATCATGTTCGTCTTTGGCCGAGGGAGCCCTGAGCGGCGCTCTTGGCGCCGTGGTTCCTTCCGGCGGCGGCATAGGAGCGACCGCGGCAGCTTCCGCCGTCGTGGACTACCAGTCAGGTGAGGTACTCGCCTCCCCCGATTCCAGAACCATGTTCGATGCGAGTTTCCGCGTCGCCAAGATCCTGACCCCCGCCAGCACGGCTACGAAGAACCAGGCGGAAGCGCTCTGGGTGTCTGATGGCAAGAAGCAGTGGGTCAACTATGTCGTCGGAAGCAGGAAGGCGACAAAGGCGGACATGGTGGTCGGAGCTCCCATGTTCTATCTCTCTGGGTGGGCTGATCACGAGAAGATTCCGGCGGATGACTACCGCAAGGACTACTGGCGCCTTGGCACCATCACCTCGGTAGAACTGCTGTACAAGAACCAGGTGGAGATATCCGGCGATCCATACTATATAGAATACCTCCGCGTTCCCACTGACCCCGTAAAGTAACCGACGCTATCAGGTACCGGATGCGCTATGATCCGGTACCTGATAGCCCATTGCCCGATGGTCCGGGTCCTACAACCAATCCGCCTATATGGCATTTCCCTTGAACTGGCTCACGTACAGGCGGTGGTAGAATCCCCGCATGGCCATCAGCTGATCGTGGCTGCCCTGCTCCATTATCTGTCCCCTGTCTATGACCACAACAAGGTCGGCATCCCTGATCGTGGACAGACGGTGTGCTATGACAAAACTGGTCCGTCCTTGCATCAGGCGTAGCAGTGCCGTCTGGATACGAGCCTCGGTGCGGGTATCGACGCTGCTCGTCGCCTCGTCCAGGATCAGGATTGATGGATTGGACAGTATGGCCCGGCTGATGGCCAGCAACTGTCGCTGTCCCTGGCTGAGGTTGCTCGCGCGTTCCGACAGATCGGTAGCATAGCCCTGAGGCAGTTGCCTGACAAAGTGATCAGCTTCGGCCATCTTCGCCGCTTCGACGCATTCATCGTCACTGGCATCGAGCCGACCATAGCGTATGTTTTCCAGTACGCTGCCGGCGAACAGGAAGGTGTCCTGCAGTACCAGACCCAGGCTTCTGCGCAGTTCAGCCTTGGGCATGTCTCGTATGTCGATTCCATCAATGGAGATGCTGCCATTCTGGATCTCGTAGAATCTTGTAAGCAGATTGATGATGGTCGTCTTGCCCGCGCCTGTCGGGCCTACGAGCGCTATGGTCTGTCCGGCTTGCACATCGAGGCTGAAGCCCCTGATTATCGGTGAGCCAGCCGTATACGCAAACTCCACCTCCTTGAAGCTGACGCGGCCTTCAACAGGATGCGCCATGTCAGGCTTTGCGGAGCCGGCTGCCTCCGATGGGGTATCCAGTATCTCAAAGACACGCTCCGCTCCGGCCAGAGCGGCCTGTATGGAGTTATAGAGGTTGGCCAGTTGCCGCAGCGGCGATGTAAAGTTCTGGCCATAATTGATGAACGACGCGATGGTACCCACGGTCACGAGTCCGCGCAGCGCCAGCCATCCGCCAAGGCCGGCCAGGACGACGACGAAGAAACTGCCAAGCACCTGCGTCAGCGGCATCAACAGCAGGGCAAACGAGTTCGCGTAGACGCCGGCCTTGAACACGGCCTGGTTGCTGACCCTGAACGACTCTATGGCCGAGTCATTGCGCCTGAAGGCCTGTATTGTCTTCTGGCCGCTTATCGCCTCCTCGGCAATGCCATTGAGGTCGCCAAGGTTCTTCTGCAGATCCCTGAATCCCTTCCTGGTATATTTTGCCACGAACCTGGTAAACCAGAACATGATGGGCACCACGACAAGACTTGCCAGGGCAAGCCAATGGTTCAGCGCGAACATGGCGACCAGGATGCCCACCATGGTCAACGTGCTGGCGACAAGCGAAGTCACGTTCTGCGATACGGCCTGGTTGATGGCGTCGATGTCATTGGTCAGGCGGCTCATCAGGCCGCCAGCGGCGTGCGTATCAAAGAACTCCATGGTGAGCGTCTGAATATGGGCAAAGAGGTCGGAGCGCAACTTCTTCAGCGCATGCTGCGATACCCGGGCCATGGTCCAGTTTGCCAGTACCATGCAGATGTTGCCAGCGAGGTACGCGGCCAGCATCATCGCGGCAATACGCACAAGACCAGGAATGTCCTTGCCACCTATGAACCTGTCTATTGCGACACCCATCAGGTACGGTCCGCTGAGTCCGATGATCGATGACACCATGATGAATCCGACTACCAGACTGATCGATGGGGTAAACGGCTTCAGATACATCACCAGACGCATCATCGCCTGGCGTGGATTCCTGGCCTTCTCTATTCTGCCGGGCCTGCCACCGCCGCGGCGCTGCAGGCTGCTCTTCAGGTTCGCGGGTCCACGGTATGTATCATTCATGGATGCCGCCATTCATGGATGCCGCCCCCGAGCTGCGAGTCGTAAATTTCCCTGTAGACATCGCTTGATCGCAGAAGCTCGGCGTGTGTGCCTTGTGCCGCGATTCGGCCTTGGTCAAGCACAATGATCATGTCTGCATTGAGTACCGTGCTTATCCGCTGCGCCACCATGAAGATGGTGCACCCATCCATGAATTCAGCCAGCGCTTCCTGAATACCGGTTTCTGTCTCCACATCGACGGCGCTGGTGCTGTCGTCAAGAATCAGGATTGCCGGATGCGTTATGATGGCGCGGGCAATCGCAATGCGCTGCTTCTGCCCGCCCGACAGGTTGACGCCACGTTCCTCTATTCTGGTATCGTAACTCCGCGGCAGCTCAAGGATGAAGCCGTGAGCGTGGGCTACTTTCGCCGCGGCAACCACATCGGCATCGCTGGCGGTGGGCCGGCCATAGCGGATATTGTCGCGGACGGAACCCGAAAACAGCAGTGTCTCCTGCGATACGATGCCTATCCGCTCCAGTAGCGAATCATGGGCCAGTGTCTTGACAGGAAGTCCATCGACCCGTATCGCGCCACTGGTAACATCGTAGAACCGCGGAATCAGATTGACCAGCGTCGATTTGCCGGAACCGGTTGCGCCCAGGATGGCTATCACCCTTCCAGGCGCGCCATCGATATCGATGTGCTCCAATACCGGTGTGCTTGTATCGCCATTGTAATGGAAACCGACATCGCCGAAGACGACTCCGCTGGCCTTGTGGCCGGACAGCCTCCGTGGCTCGGAAGGCTCCTCTACGTCGGGAACCGTATCGAGCACCTCGTTGATACGCCTCGCGGAGGCCAGTCCGTTTGCCCACGTGTTGGACAGCTGCGTCATCATGATAAGCGGATTCATCGTTGCGAGCAGGTAATTGGTAAAGGCGACTATCTGCCCAAGCGACAGCTTCCCCCTGATTGACTGGAGCCCTCCAAGCCAGATGACGAGGACCATGCCTATGTTTATGAATACGGTCAATGCCGGCGTCATCGACGACATGAACTGCATGACCCTGACAGTGCCATTGGTCAGGTCATCGTTCGCGGTGCCGAAACGGAGGTTTTCGTGATCGGCTCGCACAAACGCCTTGACAAGCCTGGCGCCCGCTATGTTCTCCTGCAGAACCGTATTCAGTCTGTCCAGCCTTTGCTGCACATTCCTGAAGAGTGGCTCCATCCTGAAACTGAAAAACGAAATCAGCATGCCGGCGCAGAGCAGCAGCGGCACCATCGTAAACGCCAGCGTCGGACTGGTTACGAACATCAGCACGATGCTGCCCACCATTGAAAGCGGAGCCCGCGTGCCTATGCGGAGCGTCACCTGTGTGATCCGCTGCACGGCGCTCGCGTCATTGGTCAATCTGACCATCAGCGTGCCGGTGGAGAATCTGTCCAGGTTGCCATAGGAAAAATTCTGTATCTTCACAAATATCGCTTCGCGCACGTCGCGCGCGACACTCTCGCCGACACGAATAGACGAATTGCTGTTCAGCACGGCGACTATCATGCTGAGCAATGAAATGCCAACCATGATCGCGGATGTCTCGAGGACCACGGTCATGTCCTTGCGCCTGATGCCTTCATCGATCACGCGTTCCACAAGCCGTGGAATCGACAGATCGAGGATCACCATGGCGACGAGCATGGCCAGCGAGAACAGTGCCAGTCTTCTGTACGGCCGCACGAAATGCAGGAGCTTGCGTATGTCACCCATGGTGTGCCGCGTGCCTTTCTTACTGTTCACCGGGGATGAACGTCTCCCGCAGAATGCTCATGGCCTTCCGTATGACGGCACGTTCTTCGGGCACCAGAGCCGACATCTGCGCACGCATCCAGACACGATTGGCCTCATAGTGCTGTTCCAGAATCTTTGCAGCGAATGGTGTTATTTCAAGCCATACACAACGCCTGTCTTCCATCCGAGGCTGTCGAGTTACCAATCCCTTTGCGACCAATATCTGCACTGCCTGGCTGACGGCAGCGCGGCTGATCTGCTTCTTTGTGGCAAGTTCGCTCACCGAATGATAGCCCTTGCGTATGTGACGCAGCACATGGAATTGCTCCAGGGTAATGCCGAAACTCGCCGTGGCCGCCGACCTGAGATTCGCGCGGATGCGGTCCCAAACCGGCGGCAAAGTATTCAAAATAGAATCTACCGTTTCGTCGAGCGCCACAGAGGCCATACCAATCAAGCTCCTTAACGGTTAAGCTACTTAACCATTAGACATTGGTATAGTCAGTGCTGCCGCACCGTGTCAATTAGAATTTGAATGCTATTTCACCGTTCACCGTGATTGCGTCGAAGAAGTCGAAATAGTCGTTGTCAAAGCCCTCGCCGGTTACCATACCAAAATGGTATCGTAACCGGAATGGACTGCGCGTAATCGTCATGATCAAACCTGCCCTACCCGCACCGTTTGCGGCAACACGCCAGAACGTATCGTACCCGCCTTGGTCGCGGTACGTACGACCAGGTCGTAATCGCCAGCGGGCACATCGGCCCCAACGGCAAAGATGACCAGGCTCGGCTTGACGCTCGCGTAGGGACCGCAGCGGAACGCGCCGCTACCGTATTGCTCCATCAGGAACACACCGAGCGACTCGTCGGGAGGATCGAATCCGAGCAGCGCGCCATGTAATCTGGCATACGCGCCGCTACTCAAGACGGCAGGCTCGTCCGTTGCCTGCGACACGACACCGTCGGCGCGTATCTGTTCCAGCTTCAAGGGATGCGGGTTGCGGCTGCCGGCATCATTTTCGCGCTTGAAGCTGATACCCTTGATGATACCCGCCTCGACGCTACGGTCAGGCTGAAGCGCAGGCGGTATCCATGCCCGCTTGAGCGCCGCGATGGCATGAATCGGTCATCCTCATTGCGCGCCGTACCAATGGCGCTCAGGTAGTGGTCGCCCAGCGGCCCCCGCACAAAGAACCTATCGGCCACCAGCCTCGACACCGTCTGGCAGTACAGCAGCAGCACGCGCTATGTCCGGTAGCGCCGCCCAGACGACCGAGTGGGCCATCTCTTCCATCAACGCATCGAGGCTGATGATACCGGCGTGCTTGACGTGAAAGCGCCACTCTTTCTTCCTGCCTATCAGGGTATTGGCGCGCTATGTAATGGTCAGCGACATGGAGCCTCCTTGCGTATCGACGCGAGACGATGGCAGTCGGTCGCGAGGAAGCGCCGTGGTACAGGTGGTGCTGTCATCCAGGATGCGCCATACTACCTGCGGGCGCAAGCGCAGCGGTACCAGGCTTGTGGTGCATGCATATCGCTTGATACGCCGCGCATCTAGCTTCGTTGGGCTCGTATCTAGCTGGATACGCGACGGAATACACAAGGAAAACGCCCCGATGTGTGCCACTTCCGACCATGATGCAGCGCTATTGGGCATACGGAAGAGGGTTGATGCGGAACAGCATATAGGCTTGATAACGCCGCGGATATGCCATGATTGCGGGTTCAATATGATGGTTTGAGCGCCACTTTTATGAACACGAATTCATCTGGAATGCTATACTCGCGGGGGCCGCAACCTTCCATTCAGGAGCAATCATGCGAACTATGCGAAAATCAAGGGTGAATCTCACGTCGCTCATTCTAATGCTACTATCAGGAATGACGGTGGCATCGGCTCAAGATGCTGCGTTGCTGCCTCCCGGGCATGTTGTGTTTACTTCGCTTGAGAATGTGCTGGCCGATGTTACTGTGCTTGAAGGCAGATTGCGTGACCAATCCGGCGAGTCCGCAGCGGCCGGCATGTATGACAAGCGGCTCAACGATATTGACGCGATGAAAATTGAGCCGTGGGAAGATGAAGCTGAATATGCGCAAAGAATACGTAATGAACGCGCCAAAGCGACAAAAGCGTATGACGATGCAATACTGGCGGCAAGCAAGGCGCAGACTGCCGATCCGGCACTCGCACAGCTTGCCGGGGATCTGGCTATGGCCAAAGAATCGCTCGCCGCTGCCATTTTCATTGTCGATGCCGCCGACTTCTCAGCAGGCAGTTTCAATAGAACGACCAAGAGTTGGCCCATTCATATTGGCGTCGATATTCAGGGCATTACCTACCAATCCGATTTTGACTTCTCCATCAGCACAGCCGACGATATTGCCACTGCCTACAAGGTGTTCCAGGAAGCCCTGCACGCCGGGAACGTGTCGGCCAGAGTCTTGCTTTCATTCAAGCCAGAAGATGGTGGATGGATCATCGCAGGGATAGAGCATGTTGAACTGATGGTCGCCGGGGACGCGACTTCAGAATCAGCGACGCTCGCCACAATGCAGGTGCAAGAGAAGCTCTTCCGCGTCCATCCCGCAAAGGTGCTCGTTGTAGAACCCTGGGTTGAAAATCCGGAAGTTGTTTTCAGGATTGCCAATGGCAGCGAACCGGGGACTCTCGATCCATCCCGGATGGAGTCGGTTGCTGAAGGCAACATATCCATGGCGCTCTTTGAAGGATTGGTCACCTATGATCCAAAGACCGGTCATGCAGTGCCGGGGTTGGCGGAGAGTTGGGCAATGAATGCCGACAACACACAAGTAACATTCAAGCTCCGCAAGGCCAACTGGTCAGATGGCACACCGATCAAGGCACAGACCGTCGTAGACAGCTGGATCCGGACGCTCGATCCGGAGACTGGCGCTGAATATGCCTACATGATCAGCATGCTCATCAAGGGTGCCGCCAACTTCAACGCCGGCAAGGTCGGCAGGAAAGCCGTCGGCATTCGCGCACTCGACGACAGCACCTTTCAGTGTGACCTGCCGGAGCCAATGCCCTATGCCGTCGACATGATGGCTCACTATGTGTTCGCCGTTCTTCCGATGCATGTTATCGCCGCGAAGGGTGATGGCTGGAGCAAGAAGGAGAACATCGTGACCAACGGCCCCTACAGGCTTCTGGAATGGAAGCCACAGGAATCCATCACGGTCGTCAAGAATGACACATACTGGGACGCCAGGAATGTGAAGCTGAGCACGATCATCTTTCTCCCGATTGAAGACAACCACACGGCCTTCGATTCATATGAAGCAGGCGCTATTGATTGGAGCACCTCGATTCCATTGGAACTGATTGACACGATCAGGCTTCGGCAGGATTACCAGGTGTCTCCCCAGAACGCCACCTACTATTACTTTTTCAACATTTCGCGGAAACCGTTCGATGATGTCCGCGTCCGAAAGGCACTGGCCATGGCTCTCGACATGCAGGAACTGGTCACCAAGGTTGTCAGAGGCGGACAGATCGCCACTACTTCCCTGGTCCCGCCTATGGCGGGCTATACCTCTGCCACAGGTTCGGCATTCAATGTTGGCGAAGCCCGCAGACTCCTGGCCGAAGCCGGTTACGCAGGCGGCAAGGGCTTTCCAAGAATCCCGGTTACATACAACACCAATTCAGGCCACAAGAGAATCGCCGAGTGGGTTCAGGAATCCTGGAAGAAGAATCTTGGCATCGAAGTCACGCTGATCAACCAGGAATGGAGTGGGTTCCTCGATACACGTTCGAGAACACACGATTTTTACATCGCGCGCGCCGGCTGGGTAGGAGACTATCTCGACCCGAATTCGTTCCTCGAAATGTTTCTCGTCGGTTCGGATAACAACGATGGCCTGTATGCCAATCAGATGTATGATGCCCTCGTAAAGAAGGCCGCTACGATGAAGCCGGGGCCAGAGCGCGAGAGCGTGCTTCAGCAAGCGGAGATCCGCTTGATCACGAAAGACCAAGCCATCATCCCATTCTATTACTACGTATCGCAGGATATGATCAATCTCGAAAAATGGGAAGGCTGGTATTCCAATCCGTTGGGCATGCACAACCTGAAGTTCGTTCGCCCCAGGGCGCGATCGGAATGATCCAGGAGCCCCCTGGTACTTCTTGACCAGACAGGCGGTGCCCACAACACGCAAGACCGGATCGGAGCCTATTGTGCTGTCTTCATTCAGCTACCAGAATACCCGCTGCTACCTACTGCCAGCGGCCGACGGCAAGAGCCTCTTTGCATTCGACGCGGAATGGCCATGCTCGCTGCACGGCTATGCCAGGGCGATGAAGGCTACAGGCAACAGGTTCGAACAGATCAAATGGATGATGGTAGCACACTTCCATCTTGACCACGCGGGACTGGTCAGGGACTTTCAGGATGCCGGCATCGTATGCCTGCTCTTTGAAAACCAGAGTGGCGGCATCGACGCGATGGAACGTACCATCATGCTAAAATACAAGGAGTACCGGGCCATTCCGATGACAGCGTGTCATTGATAACCGGTGACCATGATGTGATGATCGGCGACCTCTACCCTATCGCGCAGATCATGGCCGACGACACCGCGAGCCACCACAGCTGGCACGAGATACAGAAGCTGGGCGGCAGGCACATCTTCCCGAGCCACGCGATGCCGTTCGACCTGGAGTAGATGTTCCCGTTGATCTTTATATGCCATCCTGTATCGCCTGCATCGTGTGCCGATACAACAGTTCGGCAGCCTTCCGAGTCGATTCAAGAATACTGGCCTTCTGCGCTTTCATGTCGGCATCAATCAAGGGGAGCCGCTCCCTCCATCCAAATCCGGACATCCCTACATACTGGCCATGCTTGATAGACAGCAATGAACCCACGAACACGATATCAAAACTCTGCTTGACGCCGTTATAGGAATTCTCCCACATGTTTACCCAGAGGGTAAACACATAATCGACCGAAAGGGCCTCTCCAATCGAGACCAGATGCGGAATATCCGATTCCAATATGGAAGATCTGCTACTTACGATAGGCACCGGATAGTCCTTATATACGCGTCGTATGTCCGAATCAGAAAGAACGGCAAACGATCCAGAATTCCTGAACGTGGATGCCACGAGCGACGCGTATGACTGGGTGATGCTATCCGGATATCCGCAAAGTACGGCTATTCTGGAACCTATCGGGGGCATGGGATTGCCATCAGCCTGAACGAAGTACCGTTCAGGCTGCGTGGCACATCCGGCGAGCAGAACGGCAAACGCCATGACGACGCTTGCTCCATAAAGGAACGGGTGCTTTAAATTGAGAGCCAAACCTTAGAACCCTGTCGTGACAGTCGTCTGAATGACTCTATCATAGACGACAGCGCTCTTTCCTTCGGGTACCACGGCGAGGTCTTGTTTCATCTCGACCGTTCCGCCTGATCCATCCTGGAACGTCATTGTGAAGGACTTCTTCAGATCATCATAATTGTCCAGCACCCGTACATCATTGCCTGTTCCGCCCATCGAGTTCTTGACGCCGAAGCGGAAGTTGACGTCCCCGATATAGATCAGGCGATCATCCGGCCCGATGTTGATTCCCACATTGCACGTACCCATCACCGATTTGACGGTGTTCCCTCTGGAATCGGTTACAAATCCAATGGCGTTGAGAAAGAGCGTCTTTCGGGGAACAGTCAGGACAAAGTATTCGCCCCATTTGACATGCGCCAGAACATCGGCGTTTCCCTTGTCAAAGATGATTTTCTTGTCGGCGGCAAAGGTAAAGCCGAGATCAACGCTTTGCTTGATTCCGCCGCCACCCAGGGCAATCATGTCTCCATCGATATTCTGAACCGGTTCCGGCGTAAAAACGATTCTGCCGACGATGACCACCTTGTCGTCAGGAATAGGAGCTCCCTCTTTGGGAACACTCGCCATCTTTCCCATGGCACCCAGCATGGCGCAACCACTCAACACAGTCGCGATGATCGCAACGAAAGCAAACAAAACCCAATTTCTCTTTTTCACAATGACTCCTTTAAATGTGTAGATCAGGGATATTACGTTTCATAATAGAACATAAGCGAGCGCACGTCAAGAAAATGACCGCATCGATGCCGCGGAGCCATTGGCTTCGACTGCCGATGAACGCAAACCTGCGTGATGCCGTCGGCTCAAAGGGAGTGCAGATGATTTCTTGGATCACGTAGAGAGGTGGTTCATGTATTCGTACGAGGCAAGGATGAAAGCCATAAGGCTGTACATCCGCTATGGTCGAGCTGCAACGGCTACTGTCCGCGAGCTTGGATATCCTGCGGGGACCATCGTCAATGTCTCGCCGGGGTTGGGATAACCAACGGAGCAAGAAAAAAACGGTTCAACCTGACTTGCGGAGTACCGCGCGCAGGTTAACTCTGATCTTTTCTTGGGCTAGAACCCTTCTTTAAATCATAGCCTTGAGGTTAACATGGAAGCACACGATCGCTTGTCGAAATAAAAATGTCAGACGTATGTAAATAGAATAGCACTAATGACTTTATCCGATTTGTCGAATTTAAATAGAATACCAATAATTTCGAAATCGGTATTTTGATATCGAAATTGGTCTTCTGTTTCAATATATGGCACTCCGAACTTGTTAAGAATATCTTGTTTCGATGAGCCTAGCGTTAAACCATCAACTGTTTTGACTGAATTGGTTACTATCTCTATGTATACAATACGATTGCGATTATTCCATCCAATAATCATAGAATCATTTCGATAGCCATCAATTGGTCCAAAGGTAGCGCCAAAAACATCTGTAGTAATTGTACAGTTTTTTTTATTTATTGTCTCTTCTCCGATCGTTTTTCCAATAAACCATCGATCAGCTTCCGGAGTTAAAACAGCAACAGATTCAATGTTTAAACTTGAGTCTTCATTCACAATTTCCTTTGACGGTATAACAGGAACTTCCGCCACAACAGAACTGGGCACAACAGAATTAGCTTTTGGAACTACTTTCGGCTCTGCATTCCCCTTGGCTGAATTACTGCATGATACCAATATAAATACCAATACAAATATGGATAGGTGCTTCATGGTTTTCTCCCTTCAATGTGTAATTTCATTCTGGTAAGTAATTTCGTGGGTTTTGAGCTTTCCCATCTTCCCTAATTTCAAAGTGCAAATGCACACCGCCTGGAGCTCCAACAGCATCCATTTTACCAAGAGGTTCCCCCTGTTCAACACGATCTCCTTGCTGAACTTCTAGGTCGGCCATATGAACATAGCGATATTCCAAACCGTCATCACCTGCTACTATTACATAAGAAGATCCAGAAGGAGACCATTCGGGTGAACCAGATGTTGTTACTTCTCCACCTTGACTTGCACGTACTTCATCACCAGCAACACCAGCGACAATACCCCCGATATCCATACCAAGCTTATGGGTAGGACCATATTCCCAAGTTACTCTTCGTGAATCAGTTGGCCAGATAGGGCTTGGTGCCTTTTCCCTTAAAGACTTTGTCGCCGAATCATAATATGTCCTATTTGTAATTGCTGAACCTTCAACAGGTGCCATCCCCGTCGGATCTGTGAACTTCAGCGGTCCCTCGGTTTTTCATGATCACGCCTATAAATAGCCGCTTTTCCGTTGCGTGAATTCAAAAACCTGAAGGCCCTTTGTCAAAGATCGCTACAGGGACGTGACTCTCTCCTGCATGCTCGTATTCTAGCCCTCCTTGGGCCGTATGGCAACCAAACTCGACAGGCGGCGCTCGTACTCGTCATCCACGGCCTCGAAAAGCTCGTGTTCCCTCGGGTGGTGGCTGCGGTAGACCTTGGCCAGGCCGTCGGTCATCACGTGCGTGTACCGGACGGTCGATTCGATGCTCCGGTGCCCGAGGAGCTCCTGCATGTGCCGTATGCTGGCGCCGTTCTCAAGGAGATGCGTCGCGGTGGAATGGCGAAGGGAGTGCGTCGATATCTCGGGCCAATCCATGTCGAAACGTCGGAGGAGTTCGCGGTAATAAAATATTTCAACGCCTTCTATTCTCTTTGCGATATTGCATGAAATAAAGCACTATGGTAATTATACAGAACAATATCTTAACTAATATAAAACTACCAACCATAATTATTACTTTATAAGCTAATGCAATATTTTCAATTCGCAGATCAATTAAACAATTTGCTAGTTTACTAGCTATTATATTAATAACAATATTATTGTATAGCCCATTCGCTATTAATACTATCGTTATTACTAGTTGTAAAATATAGTATTTCTTATTAATTCTATAGTAAACATCACTGAATCTCATAACTATTCCAAAGCCCTTTTAACACTTCTAGTAATAACCTCATCTTTTGCTCCATTACCAAGCTCTTTAATTGTATCTCGGGCAACCGATGTTGCCGTTATTTGAGTATAAGGGGCCGGTGCTCTATATAAAACCTTCGCAGCTGGAACTAACGCACTTGAGACACCTCCAGCAATTGCTCCTATAACTGCACTTTCCTTGACTCCATCTGTTAGCGGCTTTCCACCCATACCATTTTCCACAATAGTTGAAACGACACTCCCTGCACTTCCAGCAATCGCACCACCAACAGCCGTAGCTACTTGTGCCGTTGGTTGGTAACACAAACTCGCAACTGCAGATGCCCCAGATGTTATCGCCCCAGCAACAGCGCCCCCTGCAGCAGCAGCTAATGTCTGATTAACATCTAGTTGGAAACTAGATCCGGACATTTTAGCCGAGGCATATTGACTTATCACATTCATTGAAGCACTAACAACAGCTCCAATAAATGCTCCAGCTAAAACGTTAACTGCCTTTCCATCGGGATCTGTGTACTTGATCGGGTTGTTCCCCGCGTAGTGGTACAGGTGCAGGTTCACCGTATTGAACACGCCGCCCATGCCGGGCAGGTTCCCGTTGCGCTTCCTTGCCTCCTCGTCTGTCGGGGCGCCGGGCACGTACTCGCCAAGGGCCGGGTCCGCTGACAGCCACACGCTGGTCTTCGGGTCCAGGTACCTGGCTCCATAGTAATACAGGCCGGTCTCCGGGTCCAGTTCTTTTCCGGTGAACCGGAAGGGTATCGCGTCGATGCCGTCGCGGGTCTTCTCCACCCACAGTTCGCCGTAGGGCGTGTACTCGAGGTGCTCGTACTCCTGCCCGTCCGGGTCGGTCACGAGCTGGGCGCTCCCCAGGTGGTCACCGTGGTAATAGTAGGTGTTCGCCTGCTCGAAGCCGGTATCGGGATGGCCCTTGTAGTTGAGGCGCGTCGAGACGCGGGTCTGGCCCACGTAGACGTGCTTGCTCTGCCGTATGCTCGCGCCGTTGATGCTCTCCGACCACATCGCGTACGGCGCTTCGCGTCGTTTGCCGAGTGGAATGGATTGTAGTGCGCGCTGAAAGCGCGCGGCGGCATCGAAGTACAGGCTCTCGCCCCGCTTGGAGTACTTGAGCGCCCTCTGGCCATCGGACCCGTAGCGGTACTCCACCGACAGCTCGCCCTCGACGCTCTGCTTGAGCCTGTTCGCCTCGTCCCAGCTGTAGTACCGTGCCCAGACCTTCTTCTCCGCCTGTCCGCCCTGGCTGCCGCGGTCCAGGCCGAAGCCCTGGCTCGTCCAGCGTACGTCGCCCTGAGCGACGACCTGCCCGTCCGTACTGCTGGATTCGGAGTGCCCGCCCTGCCTGGCTTCCGTGACGTTGCCGTTCGCGTCATACAGGTACCAGATGTCACCGATACGCTCGGCCTGGTGGCTCTTGCCGTCGTAGTAGGCGTAGTCCAGCGTGTAGTTCAGCTCCTGCCCTATCGCGCGCCGAGGCGTCGTCGTGCTGGTGCTGACCTTGCCCGTCATGTTGCCGATATCGTCGAAGGCCACGATTGCGGTGCAAGCCCGCAATCGCTTTGTGAGGGCTTATATCGCCGACTGAAGCGGCGATATGACCGGTATTATTCAACCGGACTCGCTGCGCTTCGCCGGTTAATTCCGGAGAGAAAACAATACTTGGGCGCCTCGCGCGCGGGTTTTCGACTTCGATCGCATTGGAATCCAAACACGGTTCCCGATACTGTGCTCGGGCGCGCGACCGGGCTCTTCGCGAGTAGTACGGTCCTCGCTGGAGAACATACTACTCGGGCCGCCTGGGTTCAGATTCCAGCTCCGGTCCGGGCTACTCGCTGCGATCCCTGGCGCGAAGAAACAGCCCGGTTTACTAACCTTACAGGTAATACCCGTCCTTAATTCTTCCCGTAATCAAAGATCGTAAGAGCATCTGTTCGTATTAACGAACAGGGAGTGCTGGTTTACAGCTGAATGGAGCTCAGCTGAGTGGAGCTGTATAGCCGTTTACACAAAATTCGCTATAGGCTCGTTTACACAAAAATACAATACAAATCCAATACCACCTTTAAGCCGCTATTCTATCTCCCCCATACTACTCTTCCGTCGAGAAATATACAGCCGCTAACCTGCAAAGTCCCGTTTTCTGTTACTTCTTGTTTTTCTATTATTGCCATTCCATTAGTAAAATCATCACACCACATAAATCCCTCATCATTCACTATCTCACCGTCCATATTGACAAACCACCACTTATCATTTTTTTTAATTCTAATCATCCCCTCATGAGGACTATATGCTACATCTGCATTGAGAAAAAATAAGACACTATTATTTTTATTAATAACTAAGTATTTATCTTCGCGCTTTACAACAGCATATCCATCAAAAAAACTATCAGCATATTGATATTCTGGCTTAATTATAAATTCTCCAGATCTATCTACATAACCCCATAGATTTGAATCATTTTTTATTATTGATACAGCAGCTAAATCATTGGAAAAGCTCATACCATCGACCAGATTTTGATCAATCTGCAATAATCCACCATCTTGTTTTAAAAAACATAGTTTATCATCTCTTTCGACCAAAGCAAATCCTTCAGAAAATGGAAGAGCAAAAGAATAGCCAGCTGTAAAAACTATCTCATTTTTTTTATTAATAAAACAATATCCCTTTATTTTTTTTTCTGTATTATCTTTTACAACAGCCAAACCTTCAGAAAATCGACTTGCCTCAGCATATTGAGGTTGGATTATTAAATGACCCGAGGTATCAATATAGCCCCATTTATTGTTTATCAATATTTGCGCTAAGCCATCTGAAAACTCTTTACCACGCTGTGCGTTATCAATAATTATTATTTCACCATCTAGATTTAACACCCCAACTTTTTTATCAAGTGTCTCAACAATTGCGTAATTATCAACATATCGAGAAGCATATAAATATTTATCTTCATATTTTTCCATTCCAAGCTTATCGATATATGAATACAACCCATTTTTTTTTATTGGATATAGCGACGATGTATTACTAGCTGGCATACATGATGTTAAAATATTAAATCCTATCAGTATTACGAGATAGCGTTTCATTCTTCAACCCCCAAGGGAACATACTTACGTTGTTCGCCTCCCCATGCATGATCTTCAAAGTCAGAAACTGATGAGTAACTTATCGGATCATGGTCATTTGGTGATCCACCATGACTATACAATGTTACTTTCCCGTCAGGATGAACATCTATCATTTCAACATGATCATATGTTTTATCATTTCCAAAATTTACTAAAACAATGTTTAGACCTTGATCAGGATTATCTTGTAACCAAGTACTTTCTCCTAACTTTTTCAGGTGCTCATCCGCAGTGAGAGAAGCTGTACCAAATAGTATATCTGAATCGGCTCCTCCCTGCTTAAGGCTCTCTATTATAAATTCGTCGCACAGATAACCAGCTTTATATTCCTTATCTAAATTCTGACTCAACGCGCTAATTATTTTCATATAATTTCCTTGAGATATCATCGCTTTTGAAGCCTCTCGCATTTGTATTGATTCTTCTGTTTTACTTCGCGAAAATGCCCCTTCAACAGGCACCATCCCCGTAGGATCCGTGTACTTGATCGGGTTGTTCCCCGCGTAGTGGTACAGGTGCAGGTTCACCGTGTTGAACACGCCGCCCATGCCGGGGAGGTTCCCGTTGCGCTTCCTGGCCTCCTCGTCTGTCGGGGCTCCGGGCACGTACTCGCCCAAGGCCGGGTCCGCTGACAGCCACACGCTCGTCTTCGGGTCAAGGTACCTGGCTCCATAGTAATACAGGCCGGTCTCGGCGTCCAGTTCCTTGCCGGTGAACCGGAACGGTATCGCGTCGATGCCGTCGCGGGTCTTCTCCACCCACAGTTCGCCGTACGGCGTGTACTCGATGTGCTCGTACTCCTGCCCGTCCGGGTCGGTCACGAGCTGGGCGCTACCCAGGTGGTCACCGTGGTAGTAGTAGGTGTTCGCCTGCTCGAAGCCGGTATCGGGATGGCCCTTGTAGTTGAGTCGCGTCGAGACGCGGGTCTGGCCGACGTAGACGTGCTTGCTCTGCCGTATGCTCGCGCCGTTGATGCTCTCCGACCACATCGCGTCGAAATACAGGTTCTCGCCGCGTTTCGAGTACTTGAGCGCGCGCTGTCCATCGGCTCCGTAGCGGTACTCGACCGACAGCTCGCCCTCGACGCTCTGCTTGAGCCTGTTCTCCTCATCCCAGCTGTAGTACCGTGCCCAGACCTTCTTCTCCGCCTGTCCGCCCTGGCCGCCGCGGTCCAGGCCGAAGCCTTCGCTCGTCCAGCGGACGTCGCCCTGAGCGACGACCTGGCCGTCCGTACTGCTGGATTCGGAGTGCCCGCCCTGCCTGGCTTCCGTGACGTTGCCGTTCGCGTCATACAGGTACCAGAGCTCGCCTATATCGGCGATTGCGGTACATGCCCGCAATCGCTTTGGGAGGGCTCGCATCGCCGATCGCGGACGGCGATACGACCGTTTCATTCAACCGGACTTCGCTGCGCTTCGCCGGTTAATTCTGCATAGAGGAATATCGTTGGGCGCCTCGCGCGCAGGTTATCTCCCTCGGTCACATAGGACTCGAAGCACGGCTTCCGGTAGAGCGCTCTGGCGCGCGACCGGGCTCTTCGCGAGTAGTACGGTCCTCGCCGCGTATACCATAGGCGCGCATGGACGCGCGCCCCGAAATCTGCCCGTCCACAGGACGGGTACGTCATGGATGACGACGCTTCTTCGCTACCCCCACTGTTGTATCGCTTCCCGATATGTGGCTTAGAATCCACTTGCATAAACGTATCAATATTGATACACTTCATATATGCCAGACAAAAAGAAAATTTCGGTAGCTTTTTATAGAACAGCGGCAGGGAATGAACCCGTTCGGGAATGGTTGAAAGCACTGCCTGTGGACGAAAAGAAAACCATTGGCGAGGATATCAAAGCTGTCGAAATGGCCTGGCCGGTGGGGATTCCCTTGGTCCGGAAGATGGACACCGATTTGTGGGAGGTACGGACTCAATTGCCGCACAAGATTTCCCGCGTGTTCTTTACCATTTGGAAAGGCTTCATGGTTCTCCTTCATGGCATCATCAAAAAGAGTCAGAAAACACCGAAGGATGACCTGGATCTTGCGAAAAAGCGGCGAAATGATGTTTTGAAAGGAGGACTCGAAGATGAAAAATAATGCTGTCGGTAGTTCGTTTGACAGTTTTCTCGAAGAGGAAGGCATCGCGGAAGAAGTTGAAACCGGTGCTGTCAAGAAACTCATTTCCTTTCAGCTCCTTGAAGCCATCAAGAAAGAAAACCTTTCAAAAACCGAACTCGCCCATCGTCTTGAGACTTCCAGGGCAGCTGTTGACCGGTTGCTTGATCCGGATAACGAATCGGTAACATTGCTGACGCTTATCAAAGCGGCATCCGTGCTTGGGAAGAAACTCAAACTCGAGTTGGTCTGATTTTACCAAGCCCCCGGGGTTCCTTCGGGAACCTTGGGGCCCGCCGGTACCCCGGCGTTCTTCGCTTGCCGGAAGGCACCGGAAACAAGTCCCCGCCGGTGAACAGAACATTCGTTATGGGGCGGAGCCGAAGGCGGAGAGGACAGTAGCCAGGATGGCGTACTGCCCATAACGGGTGTTCTGTTCAGGCACGGAGCCAGGAGGCGGAGGGCCGGCCAGCGGGGTGCCGTCGGCAACGCTTGGCCGGGGTTGGGATAACCAACGGAGCAAGAAAAACAGAAGTTCAACCTGACTTGCGGAGTACCGCGCGCAGGTTAACTCGGATCTTTTCTTGGGCTCTTGGCGCTAGCCCAACTAACCACTAAACAGTTGTTCGCTTGAACTTTTCATTAGGCTTCATTCTAGGTCAGTTACTCTGAGAGTTCCAAAGCAACTCAAAAAACTACTATCTGAAAAATTACCATTGTGATCTATCAGCTGAAATAACTCCAAACTTATTAGATTTCGCATACCAATTCATGTCGATTGCATCAGCAACACGTTTCCCTTTATCAGCAAAATAGGTAAGTGAAATCCCTGAAACAATGCCAGTCTTAGCATCTGTTAGCTCGACAACTTCCCAGCCCCAAAAAGCTCCTGGTGCCTTTGAAACATCAATAATACTTGCCCAATTGGGAGCTACAATGTGTGGTCCAAGAATCAACACATAAGCTTCAATAGAGACTATTTGAGAAATATATATAACTCCTTTTGAGATAATACTATCTGAACCCTCAACTAGGGTGAACGCCAATTTTAGTCTTTGGCCCGTACTATTGCTCAAAGATAATTCTTTTACATGATAAGGTTTGTTATCAAAAAAGTATGTAAGAGCTGAGTTGTCTGCTGAAAAGATTGGCATCACTAATACAGCTATTATGAAAAAGAGCATAGTCTTCCTCATCATCATTAACCTCCAATTATTCTGCACGGGGTAGCTCATCGAATTTTATCCTTCGTATTTCACCTGAATCTGGTGTTTGTCCCTCAAGTAGTTGTATTTCACCAGGGTTTTCAATTGTATTTGTTTCATCACCACTGGCATTTACCCGCTCACCGTTACCAAGCGTTTGAATATGTATGACCCGATCATTTTTATTATATAGCACTCTCACATCGCCAGGCATGGGCTCGCCTGATACAACTTCAGTATATTTTTTGGTAAATTCATCTGCATTCATATCTGGCAGATCAAATCCCATCTCCCTCAAACTAAATAATACGCCTCCAGAGCAATCAACTCCGCCATCAGTCACAGGGTCATTCCCACTCCACACATAAGCTGCACCAACAAGATCTTTCTGCTCTCTATAGTATTTTTCATTTGCTGCATTTGGATTCATATAACTTCGGGTTGCCACCCTGTCATTACCAGTTATGATTTCACTAGTACTTCCTTTAATTGGATACATCCCCGTCGGATCTGTGTACTTGATCGGGTTGTTCCCCGCGTAGTGGTACAGGTGCAGGTTCACCGTGTTGAACACGCCGCCCATGCCGGGCAGGTTCCCGTTGCGCTTCCTGGCCTCCTCGTCTGTCGGGGCTCCGGGCACGTACTCGCCCAAGGCCGGGTCCGCTGACAGCCACACGCTCGTCTTCGGGTCAAGGTACCTGGCTCCATAGTAATACAGGCCGGTCTCGGCGTCCAGTTCCTTGCCGGTGAACCGGAAGGGTATCGCGTCGATGCCGTCGCGGGTCTTCTCCACCCACAGCTCTCCGTAGGGCGTGTACTCGATGTGCTCGTACTCCTGCCCGTCCGGGTCGGTCACGAGCTGGGCGCTACCCAGGTGGTCACCGTGGTAGTAGTAGGTGTTCGCCTGCTCGAAGCCGGTATCGGGATGGCCCTTGTAGTTGAGGCGCGTCGAGACGCGGGTCTGGCCGACGTAGACGTGCTTGCTCTGCCGTATGCTCGCGCCGTTGATGCTCTCCGACCACATCGCGTCGAAATAGAGGCTCTCGCCCCGTTTCGAGTACTTGACCGCGCGCTGCCCGTCCGATCCGTAGCGGTACTCGACCGACAGCTCGCCCTCGACGCTCTGCTTGAGGCGGTTTTCCTCATCCCAGCTGTAGTACCGTGCCCAGACCTTCTTCTCTTCTTGTCCGCCCTGGCCGCCGCGATCGAGACCGAAGCCTTCGCTCGTCCAGCGGACGTCGCCCTGAGCGACGACCTGGCCGTCCGTACTGTTGGATTCGGAGTGCCCGCCCTGCCTGGCTTCCGTGACGTTGCCGTTCGGGTCGTACCGGTACCAGATGTCTCCGCTGCGCTCCGCCTGGTGGCTCTTGCCGTCGTAGTAGGCGTAGTCCAGCGTGTAGTTCAGCTCCTGCCCTATCGCGCGCCGAGGCGTCGTCGCGCTGGTGCTGACCTTGCCCGTCATGTTGCCGATATCGTCAAAGGCCACGATTGCGGTGCAAGCCCGCAATCGCTTTGTGAGGGCTTATATCGCCGACTGAAGCGGCGATATGACCGGTATTATTCAACCGGACTCGCTGCGCTTCGCCGGTTAATTCCGGAGAGAAA